>VYLE01000025.1_pt1 | contig 134024 bp, 125 predicted proteins | sample 5114391 | NCBI WGS metagenome assembly VYLE01 (sample SAMN12291771, study PRJNA351875) | freshwater metagenome | isolation source: freshwater lake | place: USA: Michigan, Kent Lake | collected 2013-08-15
CCCGCCGCCTCGCGCTTGTACTCTTCAGTAAACGACCGACGTGCACGTTCCATTCAACACCTCCAGGCTCAACGAGCCTACTACAGGTGTCCACTCATTCGGAGGAAGTTCAGATCGTCGTCATTGTCCCTACCTCTTGCGCCCGCGCACCGCGTCCGACAGCCGCTCCAGCGCAGTGTCCAGCGTCTGGTCCTTTTTGGCAAAGCAGAACCGCACCACCGAGGTCACCGGATCCTGCTCGTAGAACGCCGAGACCGGGATCGCCGCGACCTTGTAATCCTTCACGATCCGCCAGCAGAACTCGGTGTCGCTCTCGTTCAGCCCGAGCGGCGACAGATCGACCGTGAGGAAGTAGGTGCCCTGCGACTTCAGCACGGGGAAGCCGAGGCTCTCCAGTCCGCGTGCCAGCCGGTCCCTGCTCCGCGCCAGATCCTTGCGCATGGTCAGGAAATACTCGTCGGGCTTGCCGAGCCCGTAGGCGACCGCGGCCTGCAGGTTCGGCGCGGTGGTGAAGGTCAGGAACTGGTGCACCTTGGCAGCCACCCGTAACAGCGGCGGCGCGGCGCAGACGAAGCCGATCTTCCAACCGGTCAGCGAGAAGATCTTGCCGGCCGAGCCGACCTTGATGGTGCGCTCGCGCATGCCCGGGATGGTGATCAGCGGAATGTGCTTGTGCTGATCGAAGGTGACATGCTCCCAGACCTCGTCGCAGATGGCGATGACGTCGAATTCCTGGCAGTAGCGCGCCAGCAATTCGAGATCCTCGCGTGGATAGACCACGGCGCTGGGATTCAAGGGGTTGTTGAACAGCACCGCCTTCGTCTTTGAATTGAAGACGCTTTTCAGCATGTCCTCGTTCAGCCGCCAGTGCGGCGGCTCGAGCCGCACGAGGCGCGGAATGCCGCCGGCCTGGCGGATGATCGGCAGGTAGGAATCATAGACCGGCTGGAAGCAGACCACCTCGTCGCCGGGCTGCACCACTGCGAGGATCGCCGAAGTCAGCGCCTCGGTGCCGCCGGAGGTCACCATGACCTCGCTCATCGGGTCGAGTTCGAGGCCGTGCCAGTGGCGGTAATGGGTTGCGATCGCCCGGCGCAGTTCCGGGATGCCCATCATCGACGGGTACTGGTTGTAGCCGTCCAGCGAGGCGTCGGCCGCGGCGCGGCGGATGTCCTCCGGGCCGGGATCGTCCGGAAAGCCCTGGCCGAGATTGATCGCGTCGTTGTCGCGGGCAGCCTGCGACATCGCTTCGAAGATGGTGACGGGAAGGTCGGCAAAGACCTTGTTCAGGGACGAGCTTTTCGACATCGGCCGGATCAGCCGCCGACCTTGCTGGGCAGGCCCGCCGCCTTCCAGCCGAGCATGCCGCCGGCCAGATGCTTGTCGTAGGGCAGACCCGCCGCCTGCGCCGCGAGCGAGGCCGTCACCGAACGCTTGCCGGAGCGGCAGGCGAACACGACCTGCTTGCCCTGGGGATCGGGGATCGCCTTGGGATCGAAGGTGGAGAGCGGCACGACGACGCCGTAGGGATAGGCCTCGGCTTCGACCTCGTTCGGCTCGCGCACGTCGACCAGAAGATAGCGGCCCTCCGCGACCCCCTTGGAGACCTCGTCCGGGGTCAGATCCTGTACCTGGTTCGCCACATCATCCTCCAACGTCGCGCTAGCGGCCGGGGCGATCCCCGGCTGGCCGCAACCTCGCCTCTCGGCCGCCGAAAATCAAGCGCCACAAGGGCTTGAGCTGCGAGGTGCAAGTTAAGGCGAAATCGCCGCAACTTGAAGTGCGCCGTGAATCCGCACTCAGATCGTCACCTGGGTGCCGACTTCGACCACGCGGCCGGAGGGGATCTGGAAATAGTCGGTGGCATCGTTGGCGGAGCGGCTGAGTGAGATGAACAGACGGTCCTGCCAGCGCGGCATGCCGGAATGGGCGGCCGGCTTCAGGGCCCGCCGAGACAGGAAGAACGAGGTCGACATGATGTCGAACTGCCAACCGAGCTTGCGGGCGATCGCCAGCGCCTTCGGCACGTTCGGCGATTCCATGAAGCCGAACTTCAGCGTCACCTTGGAGAAGGTCGGGCTGATCTGCTCCAGCTTGACGCGCTCGGCCGGATCGATCCGCGGCGTCTGGGCGGTCTCGATGGTGAGAATGACATTCTTCTCGTGGAGCACCTTGTAGTGCTTCAGACTATGCATCAAGGCGGTCGGGGCGCTGAGCGGGTCCGAGGTCAGGAACACCGCCGTGCCGGGCACGCGCTGGGGCGGTCGCTTCTCCAGCATCGCCACGAGGTCGGCCAGCGGGAATTCGAGCTTGCGCGACTTCTCGAACAGCAGCCGACTGCCGCGCCGCCACGTGTACATCAGGATGATCATAAGGGTACCGAGCGCCAGCGGCACCCAGCCGCCCTCGAACACCTTGAGCAAATTGGCGGCGAGGAAGGTCAGGTCGAGGAACAGGAATGGCGCAATCAGGGCTGCCGCTGCGAAGGGTGACCATTTCCACACCTTCCAGATCACGACGAAGCCCATCATCGCGGTGACCACCATGGTGCCGGTGACCGAGATGCCGTAGGCGGAAGCGAGCGCGCTGGAGGAGCGGAACAGCAGGACCAGCAGCATCACCGCCCCGAGCAGAAGCTGGTTGATGCGCGGGATGAAGATCTGGCCGGAATGGGCTTCGGAGGTATGGCGGATCTCGAAGCGCGGCAGCAGCCCGAGCTGGATGGCCTGGCGGGTCAGCGAATAGGCGCCGGTGATGACGGCCTGGCTCGCGATCACCGTGGCGGCGGTGGCGAGCACCACCATGCCGCCGCGGACCCAGCCTTGCGGAAACAGCTGGAAGAACGGGCTTTCGATCGCGGCGGGATCGGCGAGCACGAGCGCGCCCTGGCCGAGATAGTTCAGCGCCAGCGCCGGCAGCACGACGAAAAGCCAAGCGGTCTGGATCGGCCGCTTGCCGAAATGGCCGAGGTCGGCATAGAGCGCCTCCGCCCCCGTCACCGCTAGGAACACCGCGCCCAGCGTCACGAAGCCGATCAGGCCATGGCTCAACATGAAGGACACCGCGTAGAGCGGATTGAGCGCGAACAGAATCTGCGGCTGCTGGATCACTGGATGGATCGCGGCGAGCGCGATGACCGCAAACCACACGCACATGATCGGGCCGAAGAAGGCCGCCACCCGGGCCGTACCCCGCGACTGCACCGCGAACAGGCCGACCAGGATGATCACGGTCAGCGGGACGATATAGGGTTCGAACCGCAGCGTGACGTCCTTCATGCCCTCGATCGCCGACAGCACCGACAAGGCCGGGGTGATCACGGCATCGCCATAGAACAAGGCGCCGGAAATGATACCGAGGAACACGATGGCCGCACCGTTGGTGCCGACCGCGCGCTGGGCCAGTGCCATCAAGGCCAGCGTGCCGCCCTCGCCGTTGTTGTCGGCCCGGAGCAGGATCACGACGTATTTGAGCGTCACGACGACGATCAGCGCCCACAGGATCAGCGAGACGACGCCGAGCACGGCTGCGGCCGAGGGCGCGCCTTCGGCGCCGGAAGCGGCCATCACGGCCTCGCGAAACGCATAGAGCGGGCTGGTGCCGATATCGCCATAGACGACACCGATGCTGCCGAGCGTCAGCGCCCCGAAGCGGGCGGTGGTGTGGGCGTCGCCATGCCCGTTGGCCGCCGCCGTTTCCGGGACGGGAACTGCTACGTCACTTGTCATGGGAGAGCCCGGTGGCCTCTAGGATGCTTCACTGCACAACGGCGGATGAGCGCGCGGCTTATAGTCCTGCGCTGGCGGCATAGCCTAGCGCGATTCTGGGCCCGCGCCATGCAAATCTGCATGGACAAGTCCGCTGCCATCAAATGGTGACCTGGGTGCCGACTTCAACCACCCGTCCGGTCGGTATCTGGAAATAGTCGGTGGCATCGTTGGCGGACCGGCTGAGCGCGATGAACAGATGGTCCTGCCAGAGCGGCATGCCCGACTGGGCCGAGGCCTTCAGCGATCGCCGCGAGACGAAAAACGAGGTCGACATGATGTCGAACTGCCAGCCCTGCTTGCGGGCAATGGCCAAGGCCTTCGGCACGTTCGGCTGCTCCATGAAGCCGAAGCGCAGGCGCACCTTGGAGAACTTGTCGCTGATCTTCTCCATCCGGAAGCGGTCGGCCAGATCCACCCGCGGCGTATGCGCGGTCTCGATGGTGAGGATCACGTTATGCTCGTGCAGCACCTTGTTGTGCTTGAGATTGTGCAGCAGTGCGGTCGGCACGAAGGACGGATCGCTGGTCAGGAACACCGCGGTGCCCTTGACGATATGGGGCGGCCGCTTCTCAAGGCTCCGGATCAGATCGTCGAGCGGCACCTCGATCCGGCGCGTCTTCTGGATCAGGATCCCCGACCCCTTCCGCCAGGTCCAGATCGTACCGGCCATGGCGACGCCGAACAGCAGCGGCACCCAGGCGCCTTCGAGCAGCTTGAGCAGGTTGGCGCTGAAGAAGCTGAGGTCGACGACCACGAAAGGCACGATCACCGCCGCGGCGGTGGCAGCGCGCCAGTTCCACAGCTTCCAGATCACCACGAAACCCATGATGCCGTCGGCGACCATCGTGGTCGAGACCGCGATGCCATAGGCGGAGGCCAGATTGCTGGGGGTGTGGAACAGCAGAACGAGCAGCATCACGCCGATCAGCAGAAGCCGGTTGACTCGGGGGAGATAGATCTGGCCGGCGTGCGTTTCGGAGGTGTAGCGCACCTCGAACCGCGGCAGCAGGCCGAGTTGCACCGCCTGGTAGACGAGGGAATACGCGCCGGTGATCACCGCCTGGCTCGCGATCACGGTGGCGGCGGTCGCCAGCCCCACCAGCGGCAGCACCAGATTCTCCGGCACCATCCGGTAGAAAGAATGCTCGATTGCGCTCGGGTCGGACAGCACCAGGGCGCCCTGCCCGAAATAATTGATCAGCAGCGAGGGCAGCACGAAGAACATCCAGGCCGACTGGATCGGCTTGCGGCCGAAATGGCCGAGATCGGCGTACAGCGCCTCGCCCCCGGTGACCGCCAGGAACACGGCGCCGAGCGTCACCAGACCGATGGTGCCGTGGGAGAGCAGGAATTGCAGGGCGTAATAGGGATTGATCGCCGCCAAGACCGTGGGATCGTCGGCGATATGGACTGCTCCCATCACCGCAAGGCAGGTGAACCACACCACCATGACGGGACCGAAGGCCGAAGCCACCAGCGCGGTGCCCTTGCTCTGGACCGCGAACAGCAGCGCCAGGATGATCACGGTGAGCGGGACGACATAGTGCTCGAAGGCGGGGGTTGCGAGCTTGAGACCCTCGACCGCCGACAGCACCGAGATCGCCGGCGTGATCATGGAATCGCCGATGAACATCGATGCGCCGACCACGCCGAGCGCGAGCAGGAACCAGCTCCGCCGCCCGAGCGCCCGCTGCCCCAGCGCCATCAGCGAGAGCGTGCCGCCCTCCCCGTTATTGTCGGCGCGCAGCAGCAGCAGCACGTATTTGGCGGTGACGACGATCAGCAGCGCCCAGAGGATCAGCGACAGCACGCCGAGCACCATCGCCCGCGTCACCGGCTCGCCATGCGCCGCGCCCCTCACCGCCTCGTGGAAGGCGTAGAGCGGCGAGGTCCCGATATCGCCGAAGACGACGCCGATGCTCCCGAGCGTAAGGGACCAGAAACCCGAAGAGGGCGACCCTTCCTGGGTCTCGGTCGATGAGATGCTCGCCGTCATGAGGGTGGAAAACGCTTCTTCCCTGAAATTGATCCGGCGCCTTTTGACCGTTCCTGCGCGCCTGTCAATCGGCACAGCATAGCAGGGCTCTCGCGGGAAGCTGTGACGGTGCCGCCACTATCACCGGCGGCGCGACGTCACGACGCACGGTATTATAGTAGTCCGAAGATCAGGGCTTCAAATTCGGCGGCAGCGGCGGGTCTTCACGCATCAAGGTGATGGTGACACGACGGTTGGCGGCCAGTGAGGGATCGTCGGGAAACAAGGGCTGCGTATCCGCCTTGCCCGAGACGGCGAAGATGTGCGACGGCGGCAATCCCTCGCGTTCCAGGATCTGGCGCACCGCATTGGCGCGGTCGGCCGACAGGTCGAATGCGCCGTAATCGCTGCGGTTCGGCACGAAGCCGGCCGCCGTGTGGCCGGCGATGGAAACCCGCAACGGCGTCGCCTTGAGCGGCACCGCAAGCTTCTCGATCAGGCGGCGGGTGCGGTCATAGGGCACCTTGGAGCCGTCGGCGAACATCGACCGGCCGTCCTGATCGACGATCTCGAGATTGAGCCCCTGCTTGGTCTCTTCGAACATGATGTGCTTGGACATCTCGGTCAGTTCCGGCATGTCCTGCAGGGCTTGGCGCAGCGAGGCGGCGGCCAGCGCGAAATTGCGGTCGACCTTGACCTTGGCGCCTGCGGTCTTGTCACGGTCCTCCTGATCGGGAGTCGGCGTGTTGGACGAATCTTCGGGCTGGATGTGATCGACGTTTTTCAGCCGCGGTCGCGTCGGCAGTCCGTCCGACTCGACGATGCCGGAATAGCGCGCCTCGCTCTGCACGCCGAAAGCCTCACGCATGGAGCCGGCGACAATCTTCAGCTTGTTGGCGTCCTGGGTGGAGAACGCGACCAGCATGACGAAAAACGCCAGCAGCAAGGCCATCAGGTCGGCAAAGGTCACGAACCAGCCATGACCGCCGTGTGCTTCTTCGCGTTTCTTCTTTGCCATGATTCAGTTCCCGGTGTCCGGCGTTACGCCGGAACCGGCTCGCCTTCGGCGTGGCGGTGCTTCTCCGGAAGATAGGCCAGCAGCATTTCGCGTACCAGGGTCGGGCTCTTGGAGTCGCGGATCATCAGGATGCCGTCGATGATCAGCGTCCGGTTCGTCTCTTCGTCGATCAGCTTGCCATGCAGCTTGTCGGCGATCGGCAGACAGATCAGGTTGGCGACGACGGCGCCGTACAGCGTCGCCAGCAGCGCGGTGGCCATGAACGGACCGAGCTTGGACGGATCGGACATGTTGGAGAACATCTGCACCATGCCGAGCAGCGTGCCGATCATGCCGAAGGCCGGGGCGCAGTCGCCCACGGCGCGGTAGATCTTGCTGCCTTCGTTCAGATGCATCAGAAAATTGTCGCGGTCGCGCTCCAGATTGTCGCGAATGAAGTCGAGGTCGTAGCCGTCGGCGACGTAGCGGATTCCCTTGGCGAGGAACGGCTCGTCGGTCTCGACCTTTTCCAGACCCACCGGCCCCTGCTTGCGGGCGATTTCGGCGATACGGGCGAGTTCGTCGACGAGGTCGTGAGCCGACAGGCTGCTCAGGGTGAAGGCGAACTTTGCCCCCAGCGGCACGCCGTGGATCATCGCCGACAAGGGAAAGCGGATCATCGTGGCGGCAAACGAACCGCCGAAGATGACGATGACGGCGTGGATGTCGTAGAACATTCCGAAGCTGCCGCCCATCAGGATCAGGGTCGACACAACAGTGGCGCCTGCGACGAGGCCGATCAGTGTTGCGATATCCATCATCGACTCCAACGCAGACGCGAACCGGCCGCCCTTTCTGGGACGGCGATGCGGCCCGACCTGAGCCGCACGGATCGACCCTAGGACCTCGCCCTTAAAGCCGCGTAAAGGTTAAGTGGGGAACGTCGGCGCGCCCGGACATGCGTACCGCGCCTCGCCGACAAGCGACAGAAATCTCAACAATTCGCTAACCAAGATCTCCCACTCGGACGCGACTCGGCTCCGGTGACGGATCGTACCGCCACCGGAGCCTGTCCGCGCGTCAGCCGGCGTCAGGGATCAGTTCGCGGCGAAACGCGGAGTCGAACAGCCGCCGCAGACCCAGGGCCAGGACCAGTCCGCGACCTTGCCCTTGTTGGCTTCGACGTAAGGGCTCCATGCTTTCGGCGGCAGCGGCTTGCTCTTGTAGACGATGCTGAACTGACCGTCGGCCTGGATCTCGCCGATCATGACGGGCTTGGCCATGTGATGGTTCGAGCCCATCACGACCTCGACCCCCGACGGCGATTTCACCTTCTGGCCGATCATCGCCTGGCGCACGGCATCGACGTTGGTACTGCCGGCCTGCTGGACCGCCTGAACCCACATGTGGAACAGGATGTAGGCAGACTCCATGGGATCGTTGGTGACTCGCTTCGGGTTCTTGGTGTAGGCGCGCCACTTGGCGATGAACGCCTTGTTCTCGGGCGTGTTGACCGACTGGAAGTAGCTCCAGCCCGCGAGATGACCTACCAGCGGCTTGGTGTCGACGCCGGCGAGTTCTTCCTCGCCGACCGAGAATGCGATGACGGGAATGTCCTTCGCCTTGACGCCCTGGTTGCCCAACTCCTTGTAGAACGGCACGTTGGCATCGCCGTTGACCGTCGAGATCACCGCGGTTTTCTTGCCGGCGGTGCCGAACTTCTTGATCGCCGCAACTTCGGTCTGCCAGTCCGAGAAACCGAACGGCGTGTAATTCTCCATGATATCCTCATCCTTCACGCCTTTGCTCTGCAGGAAGGCGCGGATGATCTTGTTCGATGTGCGCGGATACACGTAGTCGGTGCCTTCGAGCACGAACCGCTTCACCTCTCCGCCCTCCTTCGACATCAGGTACTCCACGGCCGGGATCGCCTTGTTGTCCGGCACCGAGCTGCCGTAGAAGATGTTGTAGGAGGATTCCTCGCCCTCATATTCGAGCGGGTAGAACAACAGTCCGTTCAACTCCTCGAACACGGGCAGCACGGATTTGCGCGACACTGAGGTCCAGCAGCCGAACACGGCCGCGACCTTGTCCTTGGTCAGCAGCTCGCGCGCCTTCTCGGCGAACAGCGGCCAGTTCGAGGCCGGGTCCACCACGACCGGTTCGACCTTCTTGCCGAGCAGTCCGCCACGGGCATTGAGGTCGGCGACCTCCATCAGCATCAGATCCTTAAGGATGGTCTCGCTGATGGCCATGGTGCCGGACAAGGAATGCAGGATGCCGATCTTGATGGTGTCCTCCTCGGCCTGGGCGGGCGCGCCGAGAACCATCATGAGCGGGACCGCACAGATTCTGAGGTAGCGTGCAATGGACATGGCTTTGAGTCTCCTGTTCGAAAGCGCGCTCGATTTCCGGCGACTGCCACATGCAGGCGCCCGTCGATCGCCTGCGGGGAAGCTCGCACGCACCCTGCCGGCCACCGAGAGCCGCGCCCTGAAATTGCGATGGCGCCATTTCCCGGCACGGCCGGCGCAAACGGCCTGACCAGAAACTGGACAACGGAGCGGCGAACGGCCCCTTCCGCAGCAGGGATTTGCGCGCACCCCGGGCAGCGCGGCGGAACGACCGCGCGACATGAGTCCAGTTCTCGCCTTGCGAAAGGAGCCAGATGCCAACTGGACTGGTCTGCACAGGCTGATTGCGGCGAAATGGAGCTGGGCCGGGCCGATTTCGATACGAACTGGCTCCAACTCACACGTGGCCTTTGCCTTGCATCGGTGCTCTCTGAAGGCTTTCCGAGCACGGCAGGACCGCTATGCAGCTTCTCATCTTGCTCGACAGAACCCGGCGGGACTCGCTCACCGAGCAGTTGGTCGAACAGATCCGGCAGGCGATCGCCAGGGGCCGCATCGCCCGCGGCGCACGGCTGCCGTCGTCGCGCAATCTCGCGGACCAGCTGGGCATCTCCCGCAATACGGTGGTTCGCGCCTATGAGAACCTGATCCTCGAAGGCCATGCCGAAGCGCGGCCTGCCTCCGGAATCTTCGTGACATCACCGCAGGAGCCGGCGTTCGCTGGGCCCGTGACAGTTCCAGCGTCCGAGCGCCCGTCGATCGCGCCGACCCCGCCGATGATCGATGTCACGCTCAAGCGCCTGGCGGGCCGCAAGGAGCGCCGCATGGCGGTCGACTTTGCGGTCGACCAGACCAGCCCGGCAGTGTTTCCGCTCAAGACGTGGCGGCGGCTCGTGCAGAAGCATCTGTCTCACGGCGCGGGCTCGCGTTTTGCCTCGGCCGACGACCCGGCGGGAGCCCCGGAGCTGCGTGCCGCGATTGCCGCTCACCAGGGCGCAGCGCGCGGGCTTTCGGTTGATGCGTCGCAGGTCATCATCACCGGCGGCCGCACCGAGGCTCTGAACCTCATCGCGCGACTCATCCTGTCGTATGATGCGCGCGTAGTGATGGAAGATCCGTGCCATCTCGGCGCCCGCCTCGCGTTTCGCGCGGCCGGCGCCCGCATCATCGCGTGCCCCACCGATGAGAACGGGCTCATCACAGAGATGCTGCCCGATCGCGGCGGGGCGATGGTCCACGTCACCCCGTCGCACCAATATCCGACCGGCGCGTTGCTTTCGGCATCGCGCCGCAAGTCACTGGTGGCGTGGGCGCGACGGCATGGCAGCTTGATCGTCGAAGACGGTTTCGGCGACGAATTTCACGACGAGGGGACGCAGATCGAGTCGCTCTCGCTGCTGGCCCCGGATTGCACGCTCTATGTCGGAGACTTCTCGGCTTCACTCGGCAGCGGACTGAAGCTCGGCTATCTCATCGTCCCGCAGCGTTACGCCGAGGCGGCGCGGTTGACCCGCACGATGCTGAATGACGGCGCGTCCTGGCTCGATCAGGCGGTGCTGGCCGAGTTCATCTCGAGCGGCAAGCTGGCCTCGCACTTGCTCCGCGTCCGCGCGCATTACCGCGCCGGGCGCAATACGCTTGTGGCGGCGCTGCGGCGATCGTTCGGCGAGGTGACGCTCGGTGGCGGCAATTCCGGCCTGCAGCTGTTCTGGCAACTGCCGCCCGGCGTGCCGCAGGCGCGCATCTTCGAGCATCAGGCGAAACGCGGCCGGATCGGCGTCTACAGCCTCGGATCGGCGCCGGTCCATGACGCCGAGACCGGAACCATCACAAAGCGCGGCATTCTGCTCGGATACGGCGCGCTGAGCGAACGGCAGATCGAACGAGGAATCTCGAAGCTCTCCGACATCGTCGACGACGCGCTCGACGATCATCTGACCGAGATCGACCAGCTCCTGGTCGACCTGCCGCCCGATCGTCCGCCGATACCGACCGCCCGGATCCGCGGCATGGCGGCCTCAGAAAAAAAACATCAGCCGGCCCTAACATCGCGGCGCGGCGGCAGGACAGACTTCCGCAACCTTGCGCCAATCGAGACCGGGTCCACCATGCCGCTGCTGAAGAGCATCTATCACTATCCGATCAAGGGACTGAGCGGCCAGCCGCTCGCCAGCGTGAGCTTGACGAAGGGCAAGCCATTTCCGCACGACCGCCAGTTCGCATTCGCGCGCCCCGGCGTGCCCCTCCAGGCCGACAACCCTCGTTGGGCCAAGAAGGGCCTGTTCGTCATGCTCATGCTCGAGGAGGCGCTGGCCAAGGTGAAAACCCATCTCGATCCCGAGACGATGGATTTCGAGATCCGCGCCGGCAACCAGACGGTCCTCACCGTCAATCTCGCCGATCCGGACGCGCGGGGCACCGTGGAGGACTATTTCCATCAACTGGTACCGACGCTGCCGGCGCCGCCGACGCTGGTGCGGTCGCGTGACGGTCATTTCATGGACAAGCCCGACAGCGTGATCTCGCTGATCAACCTTGCGACCCTGCGCAGCCTGGAGGAGCGCTGGGGCACCGAGATCGATCCGTTACGCTTCCGCGCCAATCTCTATGTCGACACGGGGCTGGCCTGGGAGGAGTTCGACTGGGTCAACCAGGAGATCACGATCGGCGACGTCACCTTCCACGTCGACCGCCGCAACGGCCGATGCGGCGCCACCAACGTCAATCCGGCATCGGGCGTGCGGGACATGGATATTCCCGGTTCGCTGCGCGCCAGTTTCGGCCACAAGGATGTCGGGGTCTATCTCACGGTGGAAAGCAGCGGGACGATTGCGCTCAATGACCGTCTGACGGTGCCGTTTGCGTCAACGGCGACGCCGGCGCCCCACGCCGCAGCGAAGGTGCAAACCGGCCGCCGCTTCATCTGCCGGGGCTGCTACTACATCTACGCCGAGGATGCCGGCGTGCCCGCCGACGGCATCGCGCCGGGCACGACCTATCAGCAATTGCCTGAGACCTTCCGCTGCCCGGATTGCGGAACCGACAAGGGCAAGCTCCGGCCTCACGTGGCCTGAGCCGCGCGGGACGGGTCGCGCGGTCCGCGCGACGAAGCCTCTGCGCTCAGTGGATCTCCGCCGAGCGCTTCAGAGCGGCTTTCAACTTCTCGAGCGAGAAATCCGGACTGCGCGCGATCTCGAGGATCGGCGTCTCACGTCGGCCGCAGAGTTCGGCCGCCTCGGGCAGCTTTGCGGCGATGTCGAGCGGAATCACGATCGCGCCGTGCCGGTCGGCGTGGATCAGGTCGTCCGATTTCACGGTCATGCCGGCGACGCGAACCTCGCCGCCGAAGCTTTCGGCATGAACCCAGGCATGCGACGGGCCGATCGATCCGGCCAGGGCCTGGAAGCCCGGCGCCCATTGCGGGATGTCGCGGATCGAGCCGTCGGTGATGACCCCGAGGCAGCCGAGCGCCTTGTGCACATTGCTCTGCACCTCGCCCCAGAAGGCGCCGTAGCCGACGTCGGGACCGTCGATGTCCTGGATCACCGAGATGCGGGGACCATGGCCGGTGCCGACATATTCGTAATAGTCGATGCGACGCTTCGACTGCTCCTCGGCCGGGAGCGAGGATTTCAGCACCGAGCGAATTGCGACCGTGCGGGCATAACCAACGATCGGCGGCAGATCCGGGAACGGGCAGACCAGCGGCTTGGTGGTGTAGCCGATCAGGCGGCGCTCGGGCGCCACGATCTCCATGGCGTTGCAGATCGTCGGCGTATCGTAGCGGCCCAGCGCCTCGAGGACGGAAGCGGGCAGCGGCCCGGTCGCGGAATTGGTCACGGCGTTCTCTCCCAGTTTGGCGGCTTCATTGATGCCTGCCGCCGCTCCAGGGCGATATAGCCGAGATTGCCGCTCAGCCCAACTCGAAGCGGCTCATGGCAGATATCCGCAGGGTGCCCAGTCAGTGGAGACGTTCGGGCCGATCGTCCTGCGGCGGCTCGGACATGTTGGCGGCCAGCGGCGGCGACGGCGACGAGGGCGTCACCTCGCCTCCCCCCGGCGTGGCCGCCTCCAGCGCGCGCGACTGGTCGCGATAGGATTTGTAGCCGAGCGGCAGGCACAGGAGGTACAGCACCGTGCCAATCGAGAGCACTTGCCAGGGATAGGCGATCAGCAGGGCAATGAAGACAATCACCGCGACGAAGGCCGGCAGCACCAGTTCGGGCGGCACGCGCATGCGCTTGGTCTTGCCGGAGAACACCGGCAGGCGCGAGACCATCAGGAAGGCGATCAGCAGCGTATAGGCGGCCGTGACCGCCACAGGCAAGCGGCCGAGATCGAGGAACGCGACATAGATCGGCAGCAGCACCGTGATCGCGCCGGCCGGGGCCGGCACGCCGGTGAAGAAATTGGCGGCGAAGGGAGGCTTGTTCGGATCGTCCATCGTGGCATTGAAACGCGCCAGACGCAGGCCACCCGAAATCGCAAACACCATGGCCGCGATCCAGCCGGCATTGCCGAGTTCATGCAACTGCCAGAAATACAGCATCAGGCCGGGCGCCACGCCGAAATTGACGAAGTCGGCGAGGCTGTCGAGTTCGGCGCCGAACTTGGACTGGCCCTTGATCATGCGCGCGATACGGCCGTCGATGCCGTCGAGCGCGGCGGCAAACACGATGGCGTAGACGGCCAGCGTCATCCGCCCCTCGATCGAGAGACGGATCGCGGTCAGGCCGGCGCAGATCGCCAGCAGGGTGATGACGTTGGGCACCAGCATCCGCACCGGGATCGGGCGGAACCGCCGGCGGCGCACATCGGGATCTTTGAATTCATAGGCCGTCATGGCTCGTCCTCACTTGAGGCGAGATATAGCAAGCCGACGCGCCCGCCGCCATCGCGGCGAAGACCGCCGATTCGGCCCGATTGGTTAATTGGCCCGAAACGCGCGGCCCGGATCGTCGCCCGCCAGATCGGCCAGAATGGTCTCGCCGGCGATTGCGGTCTGGCCCACCGAGACCAGCGCCTTGGTGCCCGGCGGCAGGTACACGTCGAGCCGCGAGCCGAAGCGGATCAGGCCGAAACGCTCGCCGGCGCCGATCGCCTGCCCTTCCCTGACGAAACAGACGATGCGCTTGGCGACGAGGCCCGCGATCTGGACCACGCCGATCCGCGCCGTCGGCGTCGAAATCACCAGCGAGTTGCGCTCATTGTCCTCGCTCGCCTTGTCGAGTTCGGCATTGATGAACAGGCCCGGCCGATAGGCGATCCGGTCGACGCGGCCGGCGACCGGCGCGCGGTTCACGTGGCAGTTGAACACGCTCATGAAGACCGAGATGCGCGGCAGCGGGCGGTCGCCGAGGCCGAGTTCGGCCGGCGGGAGCGCCAGGGTGATCAGCGAGACCCGGCCATCGGCCGGCGACACCACGAGCCCCTCGCGCACGGGCGTCACCCGTACCGGATCGCGGAAGAACAGCGCGCACCAGACTGTCAGGATGGTGCCGATCCAGCCCAGCGGCGACCACAGCCAGAACAGGATCAGGCTCGCCAGCGCAAAGCCGCCGATGAAGGGATACCCCTCCTTGTGGATGGGCGGGATCTGACGCTGGATCGAATCGAGGATGGACATCGGTGTCTGCCACTGGGTTGAGCGCGCGGGTCGCCCCGGCGGTGGGGTTGTTTAGGCCAGAGTTGGGACCGGAGACAAGCTCACTCGGCGGCCGCGGGCGCCGTCAGCGTGTCGCGGGCCAGCGGCGGCTCGCGGCCGGGGCCGTCAGGCCCCTCTGCGATCATCGCCAGTTTCTCGCGCGCCGCCTCCGCCTCGCGCTGCCTGTTCCACATGCTGGCATAGAGACCGCCCTGCGCGAGCAGCGAGGCGTGGGTGCCGCGCTCGGCGATGCGGCCCTGGTCGAGCACGATGATCTCGTCGGCCCCCACGATCGTGGAGAGACGGTGCGCGATCACCAGCGAGGTGCGGTTCCTGGCCACGCGGTCGAGCGCGCCCTGGATCTCGTGCTCGGTGTGGGTGTCGAGCGCCGAAGTCGCCTCGTCCAGCACCAGGATCGGCGGCGCCTTCAGCACGGTGCGGGCGATCGCGACGCGCTGCTTCTCGCCGCCGGAGAGCTTGAGGCCGCGTTCGCCGACCTGCGTCTCGTAGCCCTTCGGCGCCATGCGGATGAATTTGTCGATCTGCGCCAGCTGCGCGGCCTCCTCCACCTCCGCGTCGGTCGCATCCCAGCGCCCGTAGCGGATGTTGTAGCGGATGGTGTCGTTGAACAACACGGTGTCCTGCGGCACCATGCCGATCGAGGCGCGCAGGGACGCCTGCGTCACCTCGCGGATGTCCTGGCCGTCGATGACGATCCTGCCGCCGGAGACGTCGTAGAGACGGAACAGCAGCCGCGAGATCGTGGACTTGCCGGCGCCGGAGGGACCCACGATCGCAACCGTCTTGCCGGCCGGCACCTCGAAGCTGACGCCCTTGAGGATCGGCCGGGTCGGCTCATACGAGAAGCGCACGTCCTCGAACTTCACAGTACCGGCAGAGACCACCAGCGGCTGCGCGCCCGGCGAATCCTTGATCTCGGCCTCGCGGCCGAGCACGCCGAACATCTTCTCGATGTCGATAATCGCCTGCTTGATCTCGCGGTAGACCATGCCCATGAAGTTGAGCGGCTGGTAGAGCTGGATCATCATCGCGTTGACCAGCACGAAATCGCCGACCGTATTGGTGCCGTTGCGCACGCCGATCGCGCACATCAGCATGGTGGCGGTCAGCCCCAGCGTGAAGATCACGGCCTGCCCCGTGTTGAGCACGGCGAGCGAGGTGTAGGTGTGCACGCTCGCCTCCTCGTAGCGCGCCACCGACTTGTCGTAACGCTGCGCCTCGCGGGCCTCGGCGCTGAAATACTTCACGGTCTCGTAGTTGAGCAGCGAGTCGATCGCCTTGGTGTTCGCCTCGGTATCGGAATCGTTCATCTTGCGGCGGATGCCGATCCGCCACTCGGTCGCGACATAGGTGTAATACATATAGAGCGTGACGGTGATCAGCGTCGCGAGCACGTAACGCCAGTCGAACTGCCAGAGCAGCACCGCCATCAGCAGCGAGACCTCGACGATGGTCGGGATCAGTTGCAGGATCACCATGCGCACGATGACCTCGATGCCCTCGCGGCCGCGCTCGAGCACGCGCGTCAGGCCGCCGGTCTTGCGTTCCAGGTGGAAGCGCAGCGACAATTCGTGCATGTGGACGAAGGTGATGGTGGCGAGCTTGCGCACCGCATGCATGGCGACGCGCGCGAAGATTCCGTCTCGCCATTGCGTCAGCACCGCCATGAAGATGCGCATCGCACCGTAGCTGACGGTCAGAAGCAACGGCGAGGCGATCACCCAGAGATGCCAATTGTCGGCCTGCACCGGCGCAGTGTTGGCACCGGTCAGGGCGTCGGTCGCCCATTTGAAGCTGAACGGTACCGTGAGCGTAGTCAGCTTGGCGGCGAGCAGCAGCACCATCGACCAGACCACGCGCATCTTCAGGTCGAAGCGGTCGCCTGGCCAGATGTAAGGCCACAGATGCGCCAGCGTGCCCATCAGGGTGGCCCGCTCCGCCGGTGCGCCGGCGGAATCGGGCACATCGGCGCTGTGGGGCGAATGCGGAGGGGTCATAGGGGCCTTGACGCCCGCCGGATGCGGGCAGCGCGATGAGTTTTGATTGCGTTCGTCATATAGAGACTTCCGGGCCAAAGCGCATCCCGCGAGGAACCGAATCCCGCATTGTTTGTCGTCATTTACCGGTATCTTTCCGGACAAGCCGAATCACCGATTGGGCTTGACGGCACTTCGCTGCAATGCATCATGGCACCAATGAGCACGATCAAAACCGTCTGCGTCTATTGCGGCTCCGGCCCCGGAACCAATCCCCGCTTCACCGAAGGCGCGAAGGCATTCGGCAAGGCGCTCGCCGAGAACAACATCCGCCTCGTCTATGGCGGCGGCTCGCTCGGCCTGATGGGGTCGGTCGCGACCTCCGTACTCGATCACGGCGGCACCGTCACCGGCATCATTCCCGAATTCCTTCGCGCGCGCGAGAATGCCCTGACGCGCGTGCAGGAAATGATCGTCACGCCCGACATGCACGAGCGCAAGCGGCTGATGTTCGAGCGCTCGGACGCCTTCGTGGCGCTGCCTGGCGGCGTCGGCACGCTGGAGGAGCTGGTCGAGCAATTGACGTGGAAGCAACTCGGCCGTCACGCCAAGCCGGTACTGCTTGCCAACATCGACAATTTCTGGGAGCCGCTGTTCTCGCTGCTGACGCACATGCGCCAGACCGAGTTCATCCGCGCCGGCCTCTCGGTCGACATCCTCAAGGCCGACCGGGTCGAGGACATCCTGCCGCAGCTCAAGGCCGCCGTGGCCCAGCTCGCGGAAGCGGAAAAGCAGATGGCGCCCGACGTGGCGCGCAAGATGTAGCGCGTCACTCGCTCGGAAACGTCACCGCCTCGATCCGGTTGCCGTCGGGATCGACGACGAAGGTCGCGTAGTAGCGCACCCGCTCGTGCGGGCGGAGAGCCGGCGCGCTCTCGGAGGCACCGCCGGACGACAGCGCGGCGGCGTGGAACGCATCGACCTCGCCTGTCGTCCGGGCTCGCAGGCAGATGTGCACCCCGCTATCGGGTGCCACGCGCGACATTCCTTCGCGCAGATTGATCCAGAACTCGGGATGCGTCTTGCCGAAGCCGACCGTGCGCGGCCGCGTGACGAGACGCGTGAAGCCGAGAGCGCCGAGCGCGGCCTCGTAGAATTTTGCGGAGCGCTCCAGATTGCTGACGCCGACGGAGATGTGGTCGATCATGGGCCTGCCCTCGATCATCGCGGCCCGGATGAGCGAAGCGACATCCGGGACAGCCTTTGCCTCGCGCGCACCGCCCCGGATGTCGGTTCTCTCATCCGGGCTGCGTTTTGATCACGCCGGCGCGCCGGATCGCACCAGCTTGTAGATCACCGAATCCATCAGTGCCTGGAACGAGGCGTCGATGATATTGGGGGATACGCCGACCGTGGTCCAGCGTTCACCAGTCTCGTCCTCGCTCTCGATCAGGACGCGCGTGACCGCGCCGGTACCTCCGTTGAGGATACGCACGCGGTAGTCGATCAGCGTCAGGCCCTCGATATATTTCTGGTACTTGCCGAGGTCCTTGCGGAGCGCGACGTCGAGCGCGTTGACCGGGCCGTTGCCTTCGGCGGCCGAGATCAGATGCTCGCCGGCGACGTCGACCTTCACCACGGCGAGCGCCACGGTGACGCGCTCGCCGAGCGCGTTGTAGCGCTGCTCGACATTGACGTCGAACTGCATGACCTCGAAATAATGCGGCACCTTGCCGAGCGTCCGCCGCGCCAGCAATTCGAACGAGGCGTTGGCGGATTCATAGGCGTAGCCGGCCGACTCGCGCTCCTTCAACTCCTCGACGAGACGCGTCAGTTTCGGATCGGTCTTCTCGTAGGGAATGCCGGCCCGGTCGAGCTCGGCGATGACGTTGGAGCGCCCGGCCTGGTCCGACACCAGCACCTTGCGGTGATTGCCGACGCTCTCGGGCAGCACGTGCTCGTAGGTGTGCGGATCCTTCAGCACGGCGGAGGCGTGGATGCCGGTCTTGGTGACGAAAGCGCTCTCGCCGACATAGGCGGCATGGCGGTTCGGCACGCGGTTGAGCATGTCGTCGAGCGTGCGCGACACCTTGACCAGGGTTGCGAGCTTCTCCGTCGTGACGCCGATCTCGAAGGCGTCGGAAAACTCCTGCTTCAGCTTCAGCGTCGGGATCAGCGAGCAGAGATTGGCGTTGCCGCAGCGTTCGCCGAGGCCGTTCAGCGTGCCCTGGATATGTCGGACGCCGGCACGCACCGCGGCCAGCGAATTGGCCACCGCCTGCTCGGTGTCGTTATGGGCGTGGATGCCGAGATGGTCGCCGGGAATGTGCCGCGCCACCGCGCCGACGATCGCCTCGATCTCGTGCGGCATGGTGCCGCCATTGGTGTCGCACAGCACCACCCAGCGCGCGCCCGCCTCGTAGGCGGCCTTGGCGCAGGCGAGCGCGAAGCTCGCATCCTCCTTGTAGCCGTCGAAGAAGTGCTCGCAATCGAGCATGACCTCGCGGCCCGCGGCCGACGCCGCCGCGACACTGTCGCGGATCGAAGCGAGATTCTCCTCGTTGGTCGTCTCCAGCGCGACCCGGACCTGGTAGGCCGACGACTTCGCCACGAAGCAGATCGCGTCGGCCTTGGCTTCCAGAAGTCCGGCGACGCCCGGATCGTTCGAGACCGACCGTCCGGCCCGCCGCGTCATGCCGAACGCGGTGAAGCGCGCATGAGCGAGCTTCGGCCTTGTCCCGAAGAACTCGGTATCGAGCGGATTGGCGCCGGGATAGCCGCCCTCGACATAGTCGATGCCGAGCTGGTCCAGCATCTGCGCGATGACCTGCTTGTCGGCCAGGGTGAAGTCGACGCCATTGGTCTGCGCGCCGTCGCGCAGCGTGGTGTCGAACAGATAGAGACGCTCCTTGCTCATTGCGATGCTCCGAGCGTCTTCTTCATCGTCGTGTTGGCGAGCCACTCGTCGTTGACGGAGATGCTGTTGCGCTGCTGCGCCGTGTAGCCGCGCTTGGCGAAGAAGCCCTGCGCGTTGTCGCTGGCATCGACCGACATGCTGGTTGCGCCGCGGCCGCCGGCCAGTTTCTCCAGCGCATCGACCAGCATGGTCGCCACGCCCTGCCCGCTCACCGCGGGATGGACGTAGAGCATGCGGATGTGGTCGTTGCCGCGCAACGAGGCGAAGCCGACCGGCGAGCCTTCGAACGTCGCGATCAGCGTCAGGTCGGCGGCGAGACGCTTGCCGAACTCAGCCTCGTCGGCCGCGGCCATCCACGCCTCCTGCTGCGCTTCGCTGTAATCGTCGCCGGTCAGTTCCTCGATGCTGGCCGTGAAGATCGCCGCGAGCAGCGGCACGTCATCGGGCAGGAACGGCCGCAGGCCGGGCTTCGGCAAGGTCTGTCCCATGATCGTCACCACATCCCGTAGAGCTTGAGCACCAGTGCCACCGCGCCGGCCAGCAGCGCGATCTTGAGCACGATGTAATAGAGCCAGTGTCGCGGAAACGGCGTATCGGGCCTGCTCATCGCGCGACCTCCCATGTGGTGCCGTCCTTGGAATCCTTGATCGCGATGCCCATGGCGGCGAGTTGATCGCGGATCCGATCGGACTCCCTGAAGTCCTTGCGTCCGCGGGCGGCGGTCCGCTCCGCGATCAGGCGTTCGACCTCCCCGGCGTCCACGCCGCTTGCCTGCCGCTTGCGCCCTTCCCACTGTGTGGCGCTTTCGGACAGGAAGCCGAGCAGGCGCAACGAAGCAGCGAGGCTCGCGACATCGCTGTTGCGCAGACCATGCAGCGCCGCAATCGCCAGCGGCGTGTTGAGGTCATCGAGCAGCGGCTCGAGCACGGACGAGGACGCCCGGCCCGGTGAGATATCGGCCGCAACGCGGTACCAGTCGTCCAGCGTCCTGGCGCTCTCTTCCACCGATTTCAGCGTCCAGTCGATCGGCGATCGGTAATGCGTCTTCAGCATGTTCAGGCGCAGCACTTCGCCCGGCCAGTCCGCGAGCAGGTCGCGGATGGTGATGAAGTTGCCGAGGCTCTTCGACATCTTCTCGCCCTCGACCTGGAGAAAGCCGTTGTGCATCCAGGTGTTGGCCATGCGCTCGCGATGAAAGGCGCAGCAGGTCTGTGCGACCTCGTTCTCGTGATGCGGGAACACCAGATCGATCCCACCGCCGTGAATGTCGAACTGCTCGCCGAGATGCTTCCAGGCCATCGCCGAGCATTCGATGTGCCAGCCCGGACGGCCCTCTGCGGCGATCCCGGCCGGCGACGGCCAGGACGGCTCGCCCGGCTTGGACGGCTTCCACAGCACGAAATCGGTCGAGTCCTTCTTGTAGGGCGCGACGTCGACGCGGGCGCCGGCGATCATCTCGTCGAGCGAACGTTTCGACAGCGTGCCATAGCGCGGCAGCGTGGAATTCGCCGCGTTCATCGCCTGCGGCGAGAACAGCACATGATCCTCCGCGACATAGGCGAAGCCACCCGCGACCAGCCTTTCGATGATCTCGCGCATCTCGCCGATATGCTCGGTCGCCCGCGGCTCGACGCTTGGCCTGAGGCAGCCGAGCGCGTCGACGTCGGCGTGAAACTGCTGGCCGGTCTGCTCGGTGACCTTGCGGATTGCCTCGTTGAGCGGCAACCCGGGATAGTCGCGGGCGGCGCGATCGTTGATCTTGTCGTCGACGTCGGTGATGTTGCGGACATATTTGACGTGCGCCTCGCCGCAGATGTGGCGCAGCAGCCGAAACAGCACGTCGAACACGATCACCGGCCGGGCGTTGCCGATATGCGCGAAGTCGTAGACGGTCGGTCCGCAGACATACATGCGGACATTGCTGGCATCGAGCGGTACGAAGGTCCGCTTCTCCCGGCTCAACGTGTCGTAAAGACGCAATTCCATAAAGACACCCGTCGGCTGATGGCCGGGCGTCCAGGGCTCTCAAAGGTGTTGAGAAAAGACGGCTCCAGCCAGCGAATCGCTAGCTCGTAATCTCGCGGCAAATGGCGCAAATGGCGAGGAGACCGTTCATGGGTCGACATATGGGCCATCGGGCCGCCCGCGGTCAAGAGAGCCGTGGATATGCCGCTTTATCCCGACGGCGCAAATATGGTTCATGATCGTTAACTTTTTGGGTTTATTCAGGGGATTGGCAGTTCCCTCACAGCTTTGGCAGCACCATGCGCCCCCTGTTCGCGCTCGTTTCATGTGCCTGCATTGTCGCGGCGTCCTGCGCCTTCGCCGAGACCCGCGTGTTCATCATTTCGAACCAGGCCGGGGGCTACGGGGTCGACCAGTGCCTGGCGCGGGGCGACAAATGCGGCGCTCAGGTCGCGCGCAACTACTGCCAGTCACGGGATTTTGCCCAGGCTTCGGCCTATCGCCGGGTCGATCCCGACGAAATTACCGGCTCCGTCCCCAAAACCGGCGCAAACTGCCCTCATGGCCGTTGCGACGAATATGTCGCAATCACCTGCCAGCGCTGATTTTGCTCGGAGCTGGCGCATCTTAGGCCCACTCCCGGCCCCCGAAACGACGTGACGATGCCGCGGGAAGCGGCTATTGGAGGGCGCGCTTCGGCCCCCCTTCATGTCGCATGGGCCGTGACATCGCTAGAATGGCGGACATGCCTGAATTTCTGTCTCTGTCCCGTGCTCGCTGCGTCCTCGCCTGCACAGTGCTTTTCAGTTCGCTGGCGCTCGCCACCGGCGCCGTCGCACAGGCCGGCCCGCCGCCGCAGCCCGGCCAGAACGGGCTTGGACCCAATCCGATGTGCGTGCGACTGGAGGGCCAGCTTGCCGCGCTCGATCGCGGCGGCGGTGGCGGCGATCCCGCGCGGGACGAGCAGATCCGCCGTTACCAGGACTCCCAGGCCAAGCAGCAGGCCGAGCTCGACCGCGTCACCATGCAGGCCAAGCGCATGGGCTGCGATTCCTCCGGCTTCTTCTCGCTGTTCAATGGCCAGTCGGCGCAGTGCGGTCCGGTCAACACCCAGATCCAGCAGATGCGCGCCAATCTGGACCAGATCACCGCCAATCTGGAGCGCCTGCGCGCCGGCAGCGGCGGATTCAGCCCCGAACGCGAAAGCCAGCGCCGCTCGGTGCTGCTCGCTTTGGCGCAGAACAATTGCGGCCCGCAATACGCCAATGCCGCGCAGTCGCAGGGCGGCGGCAACTTCCTCAGCAACCTGTTCGGCGGCAACAACGCGGGCAATCCGCAGGGCGCGCCGCCTTCTGATCTCGGACCGCAATCCGGCACCTATCGTACGGTCTGCGTGCGCACCTGTGACGGCGCCTATTTCCCGATCTCCTTCGCCACCGTGCCGGCGCGCTTCCCGGACGACGAGAAGAGCTGCAAGGCGCTGTGTCCGGCCGCGGAAGCCGCGCTCTATGCCTATCGCAATCCCGGCGAAGACATGAACTCGGCGGTCTCGACCACCGGCCAGCCTTATTCGGCCTTGCCGACAGCGTTCAAATTCCGCAGCGAGTTCAACCCGTCCTGCTCCTGCAAGGCGGCGGGCCAGAGCTGGGCCGATGCGCTGAAATCGGCCGACGACAAGGCGACCGTCGAGCAGCAGGGCGACATCATCGTCACCGAGGAGAGTGCGAAGAAAATGCAGCAGCAGCGGCTCGGCAAGGCCGCGCCCGCGAACGCCAAGAAGGGCTCAGCGCCGGCGCCGACCACCGCAAGCGCGCCCGCCGCAGCGCCGCCCGCGGACACCGGCACGGCCGCATCCCCCGAGAACAAGCCGATCCGCTCGGTCGGTCCGAGCTTCCTGCCGCAGCAGCAGAAATAGTTCATTTCGGCGGCTGACTGCGGAGCCCCTTCTCCGCTTCCACCCCAGGCAAGGCGACCGCAAGGGCCAGCCTCATCCCTCGAACACGTCGGTCGACGCGCGCCCGCCCCGCGACACCAGTGTCTCGTCGGGCGCCGGCAACATCTCGCCCTTGTCGCGAAAGCGATTGGTGATGGGATAGCGGCGGTCGCGGCCGAAATTCCGGCGCGTGACCTTCACGCCAGGCGCGGCCTGGCGGCGCTTGTATTCGGCGATATTGAGCAGTTGATCGATACGTGTGACGGTGTCGCGGTCGTAGCCGGCCGCGATGATCCGATCGAGCGGCTCCTCGCGTTCGATCAGCCGCTGCAGGATCGGATCGAGCACATCGTAGGGCGGCAGCGAATCCTGGTCGCGCTGGTCCTCGCGCAATTCCGCCGTCGGCGGCCGCGTGATGGTTCCTGGCGAAATAACTTCGCCCACGGGTCCAAGCGCGCCCTCGGGCTTCCAGCGGTTGCGCAGCGCCGCAAGGCGAAACACCTGCGTCTTGTAGATATCCTTGATCGGATTGAAGCCGCCATTCATGTCGCCATAGAGCGTGGCGTAGCCGACCGACATCTCCGACTTATTGCCGGTCGTAACCACCATCAGACCGGTCTTGTTGGAGATCGCCATCAACACCGTGCCGCGGGTGCGCGCCTGCAGATTTTCTTCGGTGACGTCGGAAGGCAAATTCTTGAAGACGCCGGACAGAGTGCTCTCGAACCCGCTCACGGCATCCGCGATCGGCAGCACCTCGTGGCGGATGCCGAGACGGCGGGCGAGCTCTGCCGCCTCGTCGATCGAGGTCTGGGCCGTATAGCGATAGGGCAGCATCACGCCGCGGACCCGATCGGCGCCGAGCGCATCGACGGCGATGGTCGCGCAAAGCGCGGAATCGATGCCGCCGGAAATGCCGAGCAAGACACCCGGAAAGCCGTTCTTGCTGACGTAGTCGCGCAGGCCCAGCACGCAGGCGGCGTAGTCGGCTTCATCTCCTTCCGGAATGGCGGCGACAGGTCCGCTGCAACGCCAGCCCTGCTCGCTCCGGTACCAGTCGAGATGGCTCAGGCTCTCGGCGAATGCCGGCAATTGCGCCGCCACCGACAGATCGCCGTTGAGCGCAAAGGACGCGCCGTCGAACACCAGTTCGTCCTGCCCGCAGACCTGATTGACATAGAGCAGAGGCAATCCGCTCTCGGTGACGCGCGCGACCGCGACCGACAGCCGGGCATCGCCCTTGCCGCGCGCGTAAGGCGAGCCGTTGGGCACCACGATGATCTCGGCACCGGTCTCGGCCAGCGTCTCCACGACGTTCTCATAGTCGCCGGACTCTTCGACCCAGATATCCTCGCAGACGGGAACGCCGAGCCGCACGCCGCTGACCGTCACCGGACCTGCGGGCGCGCCGCGCACAAACACGCGCTTCTCGTCGAACACGCCATAGTTCGGCAGATTGACCTTGAAGCGTAGCGCGGCGATCCGCCCCTCGTCGAGCAGGGCGCAGGCATTGTAGAGCCTGCCGTCCTCGACCCAGGGCGTGCCGACCAGCATGGCGGTATGGCCGTCCGCGGTGTCGCGCGCCAGCGCCTCGATGGCGGCGCGGCAGGACGCCTGGAACGACGGCTTGAGGACGAGATCCTCGGGCGGGTAGCCCGAGATGAACAGTTCCGGAAACACGATCACGTCGGCGCGGGCGGCCAGCGCCTCGGCCCGCGCATGGCGCGCCTTGGCGAGATTGCCGGCGATGTCGCCGACAGTGGGGTTCAACTGCGCCAGCGTGATGCGAAAGTGAACTTCCGTCATCCCACCAATCCGAGCCGCTCCAGCACGGCGAAGATCCAGAATGCGCCCGCCATCAGCAGCGCGACGCCGACGGCGGCCGACCCCATGTCCTTGACCCGGCCGATCTGCTTGTCGTGATCCAGGGTCAGGCGGTCGGCGAGCTTCTCGATCGCGGTATTGAGCAGTTCGACCACGAGCACGAAGGCGACCGCACAGACGAGCTCGACCGCGCGCATCGCGGTTGCGCCGATGAACCAGGCCAGCGGCAGCGACAGGAGGAGCGCGAAGACCTCCTCGCGAACCGCCTGCTCCGACCGGAACGCAAAGGCCAGACCGTTGCGGGAGTTGATCGTGGCCTTCCAGATCCGCAGCAAGGCTTACAGCCCCGCCGCGACCGGCATCGGCTTGGCCTTGCCGGCGCGCTCCTGCTTGAGCAGTTCGGCGATCAGGAAAGCCATGTCGATCGATTGCTCTGCGTTGAGGCGCGGATCGCAGACCGTGTGGTAGCGGTCGTTGAGGTCCTCGTCGGTGATCGCACGCGCGCCACCGAGGCATTCGGTGACGTCCTGGCCAGTCATCTCCAGATGCACGCCGCCGGCATGGGTGCCCTCGGCGGCATGGATCGCGAAGAACGACTTCACCTCCGACAGGATGCGGTCGAACGGCCGCGTCTTGTAGCCGGAGGTCGAGGTGATGGTGTTGCCGTGCATGGGGTCGCACGACCACACGACGGTCCTGCCCTCGCGCTTCACCGTGCGGATCATGTTCGGCAGGTGCTCGCCGATCTTGTCGGAGCCGAAGCGTCCGATCAGCGTGAGGCGGCCCGGCTCGTTGTCGGGGTTGAGCACGTCGATCAGCTTCAGGAGCTCGTCGGCCTTCAGCGACGGGCCGCATTTCAGCCCGATCGGATTCCTGATGCCGCGGAAATACTCGACATGGCCATGATCGAGCTGGCGGGTGCGGTCGCCGATCCAGATCATGTGGCCGCTGGTGGCGTACCAGTCGCCCGTGGTGGAATCGACGCGCGTCATCGCCTGCTCGTAGCCGAGCAGCAGCGCTTCATGGCTGGTGTAGAAGTCGGTGGCGCGCAGCTCGGGATGCGCCTCGAGATCGAGGCCGCAGGCCCGCATGAAATTGAGCGCGTCGGAGATGCGGTCGGCCAGCTCCTTGTAGCGGCGGGACTGCGGGGAGTCCTTGAGGAAGCCGAGCATCCATTGATGCACGCTGCCGAGATTGGCATAGCCGCCGGTGGCGAAGGCGCGCAGCAGGTTCAGCGTGGCGGCCGACTGGCGATAGGCCATCAGCTGGCGCTGCGGATCGGGCACGCGCGCCTCGGGCGTGAAGGCGATGTCGTTGACGATGTCGCCCCGATAGCTCGGCAGTTCCACACCGTTGATCTTCTCGGTCGGCGAGGAGCGCGGCTTGGCGAACTGGCCGGCGATGCGGCCGACCTTCACCACGGGGACGGCGCCGGCATAGGTCAGCACCACCGCCATCTGCAGCAGCACGCGGAAGAAGTCGCGGATGTTGTTGGCGCCGTGCTCGGCAAAGCTCTCGGCGCAATCGCCGCCCTGCAGCAGGAAGGCCTCGCCGGCTGCCACGCGGGCCAGCGCCTTCTTCAGGTTGCGCGCCTCGCCTGCGAACACCAGCGGCGGAAAGGTCGCAAGCTGCGCCTCGACGTCGGCCAGGGCCTTGGCATCGGGATAGTCGGGCACCTGGAGCACCGGCTTGCTGCGCCAGGACTCGGGCGTCCACCGCTCGGACATCGCACTCTCTCCGTGAAGCGAAAAGTACAACCTGATCTGGGGGTTGCGAGGGCCGCCTTATACACAGGCTGATCGGCGGCCGCCAGTTGTAAATCCATTTCGCACTGCAAGCCCTTGCGGGCAAAGTCAAATTCGCATTTGCTGGGCGCGGCGAGCAAAACCGGCACAACAGCTTCTGCCCATGAACGCGGCACTGGACGACGTTTTCATCGACGAGATCACCTTTCCGGCGACCGACGGGTACGTGCTGACCGGCACCCTCTTCCTGCCGCGCGGAGCCAAACGCCATGCCGTGCTGATCAATTCCGCGACCGCCGTGCCGCGCAAGATCTATCGCGGCTTTGCCTCCTACCTCGCCCATCGCGGCTGCGCGGTGCTGACCTACGATTATCGCGGCATCGGCGATTCCAGGCAGCCGGCGATGGTGGGCTACAACCAGCCGAAATCGCTGGTCGGCTTCAAGGCCTCGATGTCGGACTGGGCCGCGCTCGACGTCACCGCCGCGGTCGACTGGATGCGCGAACGGTACCACAGCCTGCCGCTGGCCTATGTCGGACACTCGTTCGGCGGCCAGGCGCTGGGCCTGATCGCCAACAACACCGAGATCTCGCGGGCCGCCTTCGTCGCCGCGCAGGCCGGCACCTGGCGGCTGATGACCCCGCCGGAGAAATATCGGGTGTTCGCCTACATGAATTTCGTCGGCGTGCCGCTGGTCCACGCCCTCGGCTATGCGCCGGGCTGGAGCGGAATCGGCGAAGACCTGCCCAAGGGCGTCTTTCTGCAATGGGCCGAGTGGGTGTCGAGCCCGCGCTATCTGTTCGATTCAAAGCTGCCGGCGCTGGCGAATTTCGCCACTTTCAAGGGCGAATTGCGCGCGCTGTGCTTCGCCGACGATCCCTGGGCGACGCGGCCGGCGGTCGAACTGCTCGCCGGCGGATTCACCGGGACCATGCCGGAAGTGATCGACGTCAAGCCGTCCGACGTCGGCGCCAAGGCGATCGGCCATTTCGGCTTCTTCCGTCCCCAGCACCGCGACACGCTGTGGCGCGGCCTGGCGGAATGGATCCAGGGGGAGTGATGACGATCAGCGGATGATCGTCGTCAGCGACGAGTAGCGCCGGTTCGGCCTGACCTCGCCCGGCGCGAACTGGGCAAAGGCCTCGCTGACGCGGACGGCCGGCGGCGTGTCGCCCTTGAAGCGGAATTCCTGCGGCCGCGGCGCATAGAAGCTGGCCATGTAATAGGAATCGTCGAACCTTGCCTCGCCGGCCCCGAACAGCGCGTCGCAGACGAACAGCAGCGCGTAGACCCCTGCGACCGCGGCGATGATTTCCTTGAGGATTGTCATGTTGATGCCCCCACCGTTTTGCGGGACCATGCATCGCAACCGACAAATCCGAGGTTTAAGGCAAGAGGCGACTTGTCCGCACGGTTTGCGCCGCCTCAGCGGATTGCGGACAATTTTAGCTTTCGCTCAGGCCGGCTCGTCCTTCAGCGCCGAGATCACCTGCTCGCCCTGCGCGGTGAGCCGGTAGGTCACCAGCGGACGGCTCGACGGCGGCTTGCGCGCGACCTCGACGACATAGCCGCGGACCATCAGGGCCTCGAAGCTCCCGTAATAGCCGTACATGCTGATCTGGGTCTGCTTCAGCAGCTTGAACTCGCGCAGCAGACGGATCTCGTTGCCCGACAGCAGCGAGCGGCGCACCCGCTGAACGAACCGCGCGCGCTGCTCGAACCAGGCCTGATCGGGCAATTCGCGCACAGCCTGCGACAGATCCCGCTCGCACGGGCGGAGCGCGACGGCAGGATCGGTCGCGGGCGGCGGCAGGGCCGGCAGGCTGCTCACCACCGCCTGCCGGGCCCGGTCGAGCTGCCCGAGCGGCCAGCGCCGCTTGTTGTCGACCAGGACTGGCGGCGGCACGACATTGTCGCGCACCAATTGCTCGAAGCGGCCGGCGGTCACGCCGACATAGGCCGCCGCCCGGCGGCGGTCGACCAGACGCGTCTCACCCGCCGCCGCGGTTCCGCAAGCGATATTCTCGTCCACCCCAATTCCCCTGACCCGCCATTGCGCAGGCGTGGCGTCTCCCCGGCAGATCCGACCAGCCGGCCGGCAACCTAGGTGGGGTGAGCGTCCCCGAAAAGCAGAGATTTTCGTACAGGTTGATGCCGTTTCGGCAGCGGCTATAGTCCGGGCGGAGGTCTCATGCGATTTCACTCCCCCGCGATCCAGTATTTCCATGCCGTCCGCCGCACCGGCTCGATCCGGGCGGCGGCGCGGATTCTCAACGTCGCATCGTCGGCGGTCAGCCGCCAGATTCTCAAGCTGGAACAAGAGATTGGCTCGCCCCTGTTCGAGCGCAATGCGCGCGGCCTGACGCTCACGACGGTCGGCGAAATGCTGGCCCGCCACGTCATGAACGTGCTCCAGGACCTCGACCGCTTTCGCTCGGATGTGGCCTCGCTCTCCGGGACCTGGCACGGCGATGTCAGCATCGCCTGCATCGAGTCGCTCACGGAATCGGTCCTTCCCGATCTGATTGCCGCCCATCGCGGCCGGGCCCGGCGCGTCAGTTTCACCACCGAGGTCAAGGGATCGTCCGACGTGCTCGAATCTCTGAGCCGGGGCGAGGCCGACATCGGCATCGCCATGGCGCTGCGCCATTCGCCGGATCTGCGCCAGGTCGCCTTGAAGCGGTTTCGTCTCGGCGCGATCGTTTCCCGCGACCATCCGCTGGCGCGGCGGAAGACGGTGACGCTGGCGCAATGCCTCGCCTTCCCGGCCATCCATGCGCTGCCGGAACTATCGATCTATCACCTGCTGCAACCCTTGATCGCGCAGCTGTCCGAGACGCCGGAGCCGGCGATCCAGGCCAATTCCATCGACCTGATGCGTGAGCTCGCCGCGCGCGGTGTCGGGGTCGCATTCCAGACCCAGCTCGGCATCGGCCGGCTGTCGCGCGAAGGGCAATTGGTGTTCCTGCCGCTCGATAATGCCGGCAGCCCGGTGTGGTCGGACCTCGGCATCTATGTGCGGGCCGAGCGCACACTGCCCGCCCACACCGAATCCTTCCTTCAGGAATTGGTGCGCGAACTCGGCGAACGCGAGCGGCGGGAAAATGCGGCCTATCCGCACACCGCCTGATCCCGGCGACATCCTGTGGAACAATGCCTGTGGTCCGCGGGGATTCGTGGATTATTGTGATGACCCGCTCCCGCCGCTCGACAGGAATTCGAATGCCGCTACGTCGGCTGACAGCTTCGCGACTTCTCCGGATCGAACGCTTTTCGAATTTCGGCGAGTTTCGTCCCCATGAAGTTCTCGGCATCGGCACCAGCACGCCGCTTCAACCGGACAATGCCTCGCTGTCGCGCGCCATCCTGCCCCTTCCGGATGGCCTGTTCGTGCTCCAGCGCACGTTCGCCCGTCGCTTCGAAGCGGAGATCGGCACCCCCTGGGGTATCGGCCTCTCCGTGCCGTTCTCGTTTCACACGATCACAAACGGCCGCGAACTCGACAGCTCGACGATCGGCGTGGTGCGCGGCACGGCACCGGTCGAGTCGATCGCCCATGGCCCGAATGCCTATATGATGATGCGCTTCAACTCGGACATGCGCCAACGCGGATGGGCAGATTACGACACCGGACTGGTCTTCGCTCGCTCGCCCGATCCGGTGATGGCGCGCATGCGCGCCGCGATCTCGAGCATGTTCAGCCTCGCCTCGGACATCGATGACCCCACGGAGTTCGAGGCCATCGCCCGGCCGATCCAGGAGACACTACTCGCGTGCCTCGACGACACGCTGGTAGCGGCGCCCATGCTGGCCGCGCGGCGCGGATCGTACGACACGCACCGCAAGCTGATGGCGCAGCTCGATGATGTCGTCGCACTGGCCGGCGGACGGCCGCTCTACAGCGAAGATCTCTCCCGCGCGCTCGGCGTTGCCGTGCGCACGCTCCAGCTTGCGGCACGCACGACGCACGGCATGAGCCTGCATCAGTATCTGCGCATCAAGCGGCTGTGGTCCGCCCGCGTGCAGCTGATGACGGGAGCAGCCGGACTGAGCGTCAAGGCCGCCGCCCTCGACAACGGCTTCTGGCACTTCGGCGACTTTTCGCGGAGCTACCGGATCACCTTCGGCGAAACGCCGTCCGAGACGCTGTCGCGCAGCCGCCGCTGAAGTCCCGCCTCGGCAGCCTCAGTGGCGGCCCTGGCTGCCCTGACCACCGTCGCTGATACGGTCGACCCAGGCGATGCCGATCGCCGAAATGATGAAGGTCAGGTGGATCAGCACCTGCCACATCACGCCGCTCTCGGTGAAATTGCTCCGCGTCGTGCCGAGATTGCCGGCCTCGATGAAGGTCCGCAGCAGCGAGATCGAGGAGATGCCGACGATCGCCATCGCCAGCTTGATCTTGAGCACGCTGGCATTGACGTGGCTCAGCCATTCCGGCTCGTCGGGGTGGCCGCGCAGGTTCAGGCGGGACACGAAGGTCTCGTAGCCGCCCACGATCACCATCACCAGGAGGTTCGAAATCATGACGACGTCGATCAGCCCGAGCACGACCAGCATGATCTGCTGCTCGGTCGCCTCGAAGGAGTGCAGGACCAGGTGCCAGAGTTCCTTGAGGAAGAGGAACACATAGACGGCCTGCGCGACGATCAGGCCGACATAGAGCGGCAGTTGCAGCCAGCGCGAACCGAAGATCAGCTGGGCCAGCAGACCGATCGGCGGCTGCGCCACGGATGGCCCCGATGGCGCTTTGGGTTCAGACGTCATTGTTCACTCCGGAGACGATCCAGGAAACGCTGCCTAGAGACTCGCGATGACAGGCGCGATCTCCAGGGAACCCCGATAGATCATCTCGAAGGCGACGTAAACGATGATGGCGAGGCCGACATAGGCGATCCAGCGCTGCTTCTGCAACACACGGCCGAGCAGGTCGGCGGCAACGCCCATCAGCGCCACCGACAGCAACAGGCCGAAGGCGAGGATGTAGGGATGTTCGCGCGCGGCGCCGGCCACCGCGAGGACGTTGTCGAGCGACATCGAGACGTCGGCCGCGACGATCTGAAGGGCCGCCTGCCCGAAGGTCTTCTGCGGCACCGCCGCCGCGCCGCTCCCGCCGGCATGGCCGTAGGCCAGCTGCTGGCTGTGGGCTGCCTGTTCTCGCAGTTCGCGCCACATCTTCCAGCACACCCAGAGCAGCAACACGCCGCCGGCAAGAAGGAGGCCGATCACCTGGAGCAGCTGGGTCGCGACGCCCGCAAAGACGATGCGCAGGGCCGTCGCGGCGACGATCCCGACCACGATGGCGCGGCGGCGCTGCTCGGCCGGCAGACCGGCTGCGGCAAGGCCGATGACGACGGCGTTGTCGCCGGCCAGCACGAGGTCGATCAGGACGACCTGGAGAAGCGCCGTGAGCGCATCGGCAGTGATGAATTCAGTCATGTACGGTCATTCCCGGATACGGATGGATCGAGCCATTGCGGCTTTTTGCGCTCGACCCAGTCGAGTGCCTTGGCGCGCGAGGCGCGCAGGCCGGGCACATCCTCGGCGAGCAATGCGAGACCGAGCGGGAGCATCCAGACGCCGAGCACCGGCAGAAAGGACAACACGCCGCCGGCAATCAGGAGCGCGCCGGAGGGGATCCTGACCCAGCGGCTCGAGGGCTTCAGCAGATAGGTGATGGTATCCGCCGCGCGCGGCGGCAGGCGATGGACGAGCTTGTCGAGACGCGGATCGCCGCCGGCCATTCGGCCGGCGGCACTATCCGTCGCATGCTCGTCCCTCTTATCGGCCATTCTCATTCCTGCGCAGCGGCACGCGAGGCGCTGGACACGACGGGTTTGGCGCGCGGCAGCACCACGGTCAGCAGGCGCAGCAGCTTGATGGCCTGCACCTCGTGCGGATGGACGTTCTCGTCGGCGGCGGCGACGCGCTCGGACAATTCCATCAGATGCGATGCCAGCGGCAGATCCGAGACGGGGCGCAGCGCGTCGATCACCACATTGGCGAAGTCAGGATGTTCGAGACGTTCGGCCAGTTCGTCGAACATGGCGGACAGCCGCTCGTCGGGGATGTGCGGCGCCAGCTTGCGGTCCCTGATGAAGCGGATCACCTCGTCGCGCTCGGCCGGCGACACGCTGCGGTCGGCAACCGCGACGAGCGCGCCGACAATGACAAGGGCTGCCGCCGCCTGCTCGTTCAGGCTGGTCGGCTCGGTGATTTCGATCGAGTTTGAAGCGGCGACGTCGGACATCCTAGCTCCTCGGTTTGCGAGATGACCGCACGGAGCTGGGACGGGACGAATGGTCGGAGGGAACACAGGGGGGCCCGACGATCGGCCAATCCATCGCTTTCGCGCGGGACAGGTCATCCGACATCACGAGGTTGGCCGACGGTGTCGACGTCCTCGTCAGAGGGGCCCGGATTCTTGTTCTTTGCACACATAAAGCCCGGCGTGCCGGAATCAAGACGACCGGACTGCGACCAGCCGCCGCATTCGCGAAAGCGGGAGTGACAGCAAGTCAGCATCGCGAGAGCACCAGTGCCCTATTCCGCTTGACGCCCTCCGGGACACGGGCGAGCGACGCCTTTCGACAGCCTGCGACAGAGCGCCGCAATCTCACAAGATCGGCGCTTTCGCCCTGGTTTTTGCGGCTCGCGCTCCCGTGCGCCCCAGCCTCGGCCCGCCTTTTCGGCCTTCCGTCACAAGGGTTTAACAGCGGTAAACGACAACAAGCCGCCGGCAGAATGACGGCTTTGGCCTTGGTCTGAGCGAGGCTTTGGAAATTTGGAAGGAACAGTAATGAATAAGTTCAAGACAGCCGCGGCCGTTGCCGTGGTGACCTGCATGGCAGCGCTGGGCGCGGCCCCCGCCTCCGCCGCCACGATCAGCAACCCGATCAACAATTACAGCTTCCCCTATCTCGGCAGCCCGGGTGCCGGCGGCGGCCAGCAGACCTATACGATCGGCGAAACCTTCACCGCGCCCGTCACCGGCTCGTTGACCGATTTCCAGTTCACGATCGGCAATTCGAGCATCAGTCAATTGTACGGCGCGGTTTACCTGTGGGACGGCTCCAAGCCCAGCACGCTGCTCTGGAAGAGTTCGCTGGTGGCCGGCACCAACGGCGTGCTCGACTTCGCCCCGGTCGGCATCAACCTGACCCAGGGCCTCACCTACGTTGCAGTGATCAGCACCGACGGCCTCGCAAACGAAACCGGCACGGCAACCGTCGGGTCCTGCTTTGCGTTCGGGGCCTGCAACAGCAACCAGACCGCCAATCTCGGTAACATGGTCTATGCGACCACTTACCCCGATGGCCCCCAGTGGAGTTCGATCAATTATCTCGACGCGACGTTCGCGGTCACAGTCACCAGCGCCGTGCCCGAACCCTCGACCTGGGCGATGATCATCCTCGGCTTTGCCGGCGTGGGCTACATGGCCTACCGGCGTCGCAATGGCGCGCCGCAGATCGCCTGAGGCTCCACGACGAGCCGGCTGGAAGCGCCTACCCTCCGGTGACTTCCAGCCGTCCGGGCCCACTGCTCCCGCGAAGGTCGCTCTTGCCGATTAATTAGCCAGATTTGCTCGGAACGCTCCGGTCACCTGGGTCACGCCGAACAACGGGCACCTTCCGTTGTGATCGGCTAAGCACCGATGCTGTCGCAACAATTGCGGCTCCGCCCCGAGCCAATCAGTTTCCCGGCGTCGGCAGCACGCCTTGGCCCGGAATTCGCAAGGTCCTCTCCAGGCCTGATCACGTCCGGCTCCTCGCGCGGACGGAGCATGCGTGATCGGGTCCCGCAGATCGGCGAGGATCGGAGAGCGTCATGAACGTGCATGCTGCAGGTGATTTCAAGCTATCCGGCCTCACTCGCCCCGATGGTGCGCCACTTCGCCTCAACGACCAGGATTTCGTCGCGATCGACCGCGACCGGGACGCGAGATATGAGGCGACCTACCGGCCGCAAGCGCTCTACAACCGCGCCAACGAAGGCTTCCACGCCAACAACGAGACCTTCCTGCTGCACGAGGTCGCGACCAATCTGCCGATCTACCGGCCCGACACCGGGCCGACCGACTTCCACCTGCATCTTCCGCCGGGCGGCTTCCAGCTGGTGCTGGTCACCTCGGGCGCGTTCACCTTCGACTATGACGGGCGCTTCTACAATGTCGGCCCTGGCGCGGTGATGCTGCAAAGCGCGATCGTTCACCGCCAGCTGTTCTACACTTGGTCGGGCCTTTCGACGGAAGAGAACCTGAAAACACCGCAGACGGTGGTGCCGGATCCGATCTCGATGGGCTATTCCGGCAAATTCCTCGAAGCCTTTGTGACCGACCCGACCACCTTCCCGAACCCGACCATCGTCGGTCCGGACCAGATCAACGAAGCCGAAACGCCGCGCATCGCCTGGAGCCATAAGCTGCACGATCGCCCCGCCGATGCGGGCTTCTGGCTTCAGGATCCGCTGGCGCTGGATGCCGTCTACAAGCCGTTGATGGACGGCTCGGTGAAATCGCCGATGCCCGTGCATGTGCGCGACATCGGGATCGAGGTCCCCAGCGGCCATCTCGTCACCGGCCATATCATCGCAACCGATCCGGCCGGGCATTCCCTGCTGCCGAAGATCCCGTCGGCTCCTGCCGACCCCGCCTTCTTCGGCAAGGGCGAGGTCGTGATCTATCGAGTCATTCGCGGCACGGCCGAGTTCAGGAAGAACTCCGGCGAAACGTTCGAACTCGCGGCCGGCGATGTCGTGACGGCGGGCAAGAACGCGATCGCGCTCATCGGCATCGGTGAAAACACCCAGCTGCTGCGCCTCGGCCTCTTGAAAGGCATGAACAATCTGCGCAGCTGGACTCCCACGCAGCGCGACGAAATCGACGGCCTCGCCGGCCAGATCATCACGCAGAAGGACGTCCGCCCGCTGCGCACCGAAGGCCAGCCGGTCGGCTATCTCTACGCGTGATCTGCCCGACCTCCGGTCTCGGCTCGATCTCAAAAAAACGGCCCGCCGAGGCGGGCCGTTTCGTTGACAGCCGCGTCGACGGCATCAGCGCAATGCACCGCCGTAGAGTTGCCGCTCCTTTCGGACCTCATCGGCGCCGTACGGCTTGCTGGCGGGGTCGAACGATGTCCAGCCCGCCTTCTGCCAGGCAGCAGCACGCTCCTGCAGATTGACGGAGGACTCGTTCAGGATGGCATCGAAGCGGGCCTGATCGGTATCCGCGACGCGGGCCGACACCAGCGTACCACCACGCCGGACACCTTCCGCATAAGTGTTCGCATCATCCGGCGACATTCCGGACTCGGTCAGCGCACCGACGACACCGCCGGTGGCCGCGCCCGCAGCCGCACCGACGGCGGTGGCGGCGAGCCAGCCTGCAGCCACGACGGGCCCGAGCCCAGGGATCGCCAGCAGACCGAGCCCCGCCATCAGGCCGGCGGCACCGCCCAGGCCGGCACCGATGCCGGCGCCCTTCCCGGCACTCTCCGCGCGATCGTCGACGCCATCGCGATCACGATCCACCGTCTTGTCCTTGTCGTACCAGCTGTCCGCATTGTTGGCGACGATGCTGATGTCCGAATGCGGCACGCCGGCGGCTTCGAGCCTCTGAACCACCTTCTCCGCATCGTTGTAGCTGTCGTAGAGACGCGAGATTGTTACGGTCATTTTCAATGATTCCTACTTGGCGGGATTGACGTTGCCCTGGAAGTCGACGCTGACGGCCGTGGCGTTTCCGCCCTTGCTGGCCTGCCCGCGCCAGACGCCCTTGTCGTCCTTCTTCAGCTCGGTGACGTTGGCATAGCCCGCGTCCTCGATCCGGGATCGCGCCTGTCCCTCGGTGAAGCTGTTGCGCCCCGCGACCGGCGCGTCGGAATTGTTCTGGCCCGTGCTGTTGACCGCGCCATTGTTCGGTCCCGACTGCGCGGGTTGAGTCTGCGCAGACGCCGGCGCCGACACGACGGCTGCGCCGAGCAGAATGATGCAAACGAAGGGTGTTGAACGTTTCATGATTGTCTCCAGGGTCAAGGAGTGAGCCAAGCTGCGGACGGGGCTTTGGTTCCTAACCGGTCGCAGCGGATCGTCCCGTCACGCCCTGAAGAAGATCATCCACGTGACGGTCATGAGCAGAATGACGAACCCCACACTGGTGCCCAGCAGCATCAGCGCGCGGGTCGAGTTCGCCTTGCCGTGCTTCAACCGCAGTCTCGACGGGATCCCCGCCCTCATCCTTGTTCATGAGGTCGTCCGCGTGGGAGGGGAGCGGGCTCGGACGCTTGTTCGGAATGGTCGCGCGCGCCAGATGCGCAACGCGGACGCCTGCCCTGCAGGCCGACGCGTCCATCACCTCGATGGAACGGGAACATACAAGGTTCCTATCGACGCGCGCATCATCCGCGCGATCGCGCTTCGAGTCCGCGCTCGTCACCCAGCAGCGGAATGCGTCCTGCCTAGTGCTGCGGCTTGGGCCGCGGAGAGCTGAGACAGGTGTTGATATCGACAGCCATCTCGTTGCGATGCGCCTTGCTGAGCAAGGCATCCCGCTCCGCTCCGGGCGCGAGATGCGACGCCTGCTCGCGCAGCTTCGATGCGTCGGCAGCCAGGCGATCGCCAAGTGAATTCGTCTGACTTACGAGGTTGCGCTTCGCGGCCATGATATGTGTCCTTGACTGATGGAGGTTGTGACGACGCCGGCCGTGCCGCCTTGAGGCAAATTGCGCGACACCGGCGACATCCGGCCGTCGAGCCAATCCTGCGTCTCGGCGAGGGCAAGCCAGCCATCGCCCATTCGCCTGAAATTCGTCCGCGCAGTCTCGTCGGGCGCGTCGTCTTCCCGGGTCATGCATAAGGCGGCCTTCTCACGAAGGAGGCCTGACCATCCAGGCCAATCGGTCGCGCTGCGCGCGGACCCGGTCGAGGTTTGCCAGGCGTGGCGACACCCGGCACAGAGCCACTGGTTGACGATCTTGCCGCTGGGCAAATAGGTCGCATGAACGGGAGCTCTGGAGAGCCTGCCGCAAACGGCACAGCCCTCGGTGCGGGGCGCGGGCGACAATTCGGCCTCGGTCTGGATCACCATGGCCTGCAGTCGGGCCTGCGACGTCGACCAGGGAAATATCGACCCGGCACGTCGCGGACAGAACAGTTGCAAGGGATACAGGAGAAGGGTCAACGCGCGCCTCCAGTCAAAGGCGGGAGCGCGGTAACGTCTCTCGGTCAATGGCGCCTGTCGGGCCTGTGCCATTGATTACTTCCATATGGGGACTCGCAGGGCGAATTGCCAGAGCGATCTCCAACAAACAGACCGGCGCGATTGCTCCCGGCTCGCCGTGACGCATGGTCGGATTAGGAACATATGCCGATCGGCCCGGTTGCGTCTGCGCGACATGACCAGCCACAGCGCATGTTGGCTCAACAAACATGGAGATTCCATCATGCGTGCACTCTGCTGGCACGGCAAAGGCGACGTTCGCGTCGACACGGTTCCCGATCCCAAGATCCAGCATCCCCGCGATGCCATCATCAAGATCACCGCATGCGCCATCTGCGGGTCGGATCTTCATCTGTTCGACGGCTACCAGCCCACCATGGAGAGCGGTGACATTCTCGGCCATGAAAACATGGGCGAGGTCATCGAGCTCGGATCGGAGGTGACCAATCTGAAGATCGGCGACCGTGTCGTCGTGCCCTTCACCATCAGCTGCGGCAATTGCTGGTTCTGCCAGCAGGGACTGTTCTCCTGCTGCGACCGTACCAATCCGAACGCCGCGATGGCGGCGAAAGCCATGGGTCAGTCTCCGGCGGGGCTGTTCGGATTCAGCCACATGCTCGGCGGTTATTCCGGCGGACAGGCAGAATATCTGCGCGTGCCGATGGCCGATGTCGGCCCGATCAAGATTCCCGACAGCATCACCGATGAGCAGGCGCTGTTCCTCTCCGACATCTTCCCGACCGGCTACATGGCCGCCGTCAATGCGCAGATCCAGCCGGGCGACACGGTTGCGATCTGGGGATGCGGCCCAGTCGGGCAGTTCGCCATCCGCTCTGCACTGATGCTTGGCGCGGGACGCGTCATCGCCATCGACGAAGTGCAGGAGCGCCTCGCCATGGCGGAAGCCGGCGGCGCGGAAATCATCGATTTCTCCCGGGAGGACGTCCATGAGGAATTGATGCGACGGACCAACAAGCGCGGTCCCGACAGTTGCATCGACGCAGTCGGCTGCGAGGCGTCCGGTCACGGATCGGTCGATGCCGTTCTCGACAAGGTCAAGGCCGCGACCTATCTGGCGACCGACCGCGTTCACGTCCTGCGCCAGGCCATCATGGCGTGTCGCAAGGCCGGCACGGTCTCCATCCCCGGCGTCTACGTCGGCATGGGCGACAAGATTCCGCTGGGCGCCGCCATGAACAAGGGCCTCACCATCAAGACCGGTCAGACCCATGTGCAGGCCTACACGAAGCCCTTGCTGGCCAAGATCGTCGAAGGCGAGATTGATCCGAGCTTCGTGGTGACGCATCCGGCCAATCTCGAGGACGCGCCCGAAATGTACCGCAAGTTCCGGGACAAGGAGTCCGGCGTCATCAAGGTGGTGATGCGACCGGGACGTTGACGCCCGGCCCATCAGTCCACCAGCAACTGGCCTCGGCCGGGGAAAGCATGTCATGCGCATCCTGAAGAAGCGTTCGCCCTCATGGGCGGAAACGACCCTGCACGCCATCGCCGACCACAAGATCACCTCCGCCGCCCTCGCCGTCGGCAGCCTCATGGCAGCGACGGCGATCATCAACGGCCGGCTTGCCGTGAAGGCCCAGCGCGACAACCCTCCCCGCGGACAGTTCATCGAGATCGACGGCGTGCGCCTGCACTATGTCGAGCGCGGATCCGGCCGTCCTCTGGTCCTGCTTCACGGCAACGGCAGCATGATCCAGGATTTCGAATCCAGCGGACTGATCGACCTTGCGGCCAGGAACTATCGTGTCATCGTGTTCGATCGTCCGGGCTTCGGTCACAGCCTGCGTCCCCGCAACGTGGTGTGGACGCCGGCAACCCAGGCCGATCTGTTCAACGACGCGCTTGCGCATCTCGGTGTCGACAAGGCGATCGTCCTCGGACATTCCTGGGGCGCTTCGATTGCCATCGCGCTCGCGCGCCGTCACCCCGCGATGGTCGAGGCCCTGGTCCTCGCCTCCGGCTATTACTTCCCGACGGCGCGAACGGACGCGGCGTTGGCCATGGCGGGACCGGCGATCCCGGGCCTTGGCGACATCCTCAGTCATACGATTTCCCCGATCCTCAGCCGGATGATGTGGCCCCTGATGTTGCGGAAACTGTTCGGGCCTCGTCCGGCTCCGCGGAAGTTCGACGGCTTCCCCAAGGCGCTGGCGGTGCGTCCTTCGCAGCTGCGTGCCGGCGCGGCGGAAGCAGCCTTGATGGTTCCTGCCGCACTGCTCTCCGCCGGGACCTATGGGGAACTCGCCATGCCGGTCATCATCCTGGCCGGCGAGGACGATCGCCTCGTCGATATCGACGAGCAGTCGGCGCGGCTGCATCACGTGATCGGGCACAGCAAGATGCACCGCCTCGCCAAGGCCGGTCACATGATCCAGCAATCGGACACGACCGAGCTGATGGATGCCATCGACGAGGCTGCCGCGAGCACGCGTCACTGAGCCCTCTCAAGCGCCCATGTGAAATCTCGACGACATCAACCTCGATTTGGAACGACCTGCACGGCGCCCGATTGGCTTGATGTCTCCAGTCAATCAGAGGTCACCATGTATCATCACGTCAAGAAACTCATGTTCACGGTCCGGGTCGACGAGCCGGATCCGCGCTTCGGCAACATGCTGCTGGAACAGTTCGGCGGCGCCAACGGCGAACTTGCCGCCGCCATGCAGTACTCGATCCAGGGCCTCAACTGCGAAGATCCCGATCGCAAGGACTTGCTGATGGATATCGGGACCGAAGAGCTCAGCCATCTCGAAGTGGTCGGAACGCTCGCCCGCCTGCATCTGAAACCGATGAAGTTCGACCGAGACGCCGCGGAAGCCGATCCGCTGATCGCGATCGCCGGAGGTGGCGGTGTCAGCCTCAACAACTCGCAGGGCAATGCCTGGACGGCCGACTATCTCAAGATCACCGGCGAACTCGACGTCGACCTGCGCAGCAACATCGCGGCCGAAGCCCGCGCCAAGATCGTCTATGAGCGGCTGATCAATTTCTGCGACGATGCCGGCACCAAGGACGCGCTGCAATTCCTGATGACGCGCGAGATCACCCACATGAAGGCGTTCTCGCTCGCGCTCGAAAGCATGGGCAAGCCCTCGTTCAGCATCGGCCGCATCGCGCCGACGCCCGGCCTCGTCGAACAGTTCTTCAACCATTCGACCGGCTCCGGCGACTATGGCGAGATCGATACGCGAGGTCCCTGGAACGAAGGTGGCGAGTGGGTCTTCGTGGAATCGCCCGCGCTTCAGAGCGGCGAAGCCGGCACCTCGCCGTCGATCGTGGCGGAGAGTTCACCGTCCGAGGAGCTGGCCGGCCTCGATGAGCTGCTGTTCGACCAGTTGCGCGACCTGCTGCATGCCGAGAAGCAGCTGACGAGGGCGCTGCCCCAGATGATCGAGGCCGCGCGCTATGACCAGCTCTCCGAGCTCTTCACGGTGCATCTGGCCGAGACCGAAGCACAGGTGGAGCGTCTGGACCAATGTTTCGAGCTGCTCGGCAAGAAGCCGCGTGCGAAGCCGTGCAAGGGCATGCAGGGTCTCGTCGAGGAAGGCCAGGAGGTCATCAAGGAAGGCGCGGACAAGGACGATGCTGCCGCGGACCTCGCCCTGATCGGCGCGGCGCAGCGCGTCGAGCATTACGAAATTGCCGGCTATGCCACCGCCCGCAACCTCGCCCAGCAGCTCCGTCACAGCGCCATCGTCGCCCTGCTCTCGAAGAATCTGGCCGAGGAAGAAAACGCCGACCAGTTGCTCAACCAGGTCGCGCGCTCCCTGATGTCGGTCTCGAAGATGCCCGCCACCATCGAGCAGAGCCTGATCGATGATGAGGCCGAGGAGTAGTCAATCCGCGTCGCGGCCCCGTCTTTGGGCCGCGACGCCAGGTTCTCTTGCGTCATGCCGCAACCTGCGGCGGATCGCCCCGTCCGCCGCAGGAACCCGGTTTGCGATCCGACGTTGGTCCACGCATCCGCACCCGGAGATTGCTTTGTCCATTCTACAATTGAAGCCGCCCATTCCCGTCGTGCCCCCCAAGGGTGACGGCTATGCCCATGTCCTGATCGACTACGGGGCGGAGTTCAATCTGCTGTGGGTCGTCTTTCTGGACGATTCCGGGGAGTGCTGGACCTACGACAATTCGCAGATCCGCGCGCAGAAGAACGTCACCATGGGACGCACGTTCGTTTCCATGCACAAGGGGGCGCCGCTGGCGCCGAAGGACGAGCCCGTCGTCGGCCGCTAGCAGAGCAGGACGCCCCTACTCCGCCGCCTGACGCACGTGGCGGGCCGTTGGCGTGCGCATCGTCACCAGCTCTTCGGCCGCGGTCGGATGCAGCGCGATGGTGGCGTCGAAATCGGCCTTCGTCGCCTTCATCTTCACCGCGATGGCGACCACCTGGGTGATCTCCGCGGCGGCATCGCCGACGATGTGACAGCCGAGCACGCGGTCGGTCGCCCCGTCGACGACCAGCTTCATCAACACGCGCGTGTCGCGGCCGGACATGGTCGCCTTGATGGGGCGGAACGTCGTCTTGTAGATGTCGACATGGCTGAACTGCGCGCGCGCCTCGGTCTCGGTGAGGCCGACGGTGCCGACCTCCGGCTGCGAGAACACCGCGGTCGGGATCGAGGAATGATCCACCTGTACCGTGCGCTTGCCGAACACGGTGTCGGCGAAGGCGTGGCCCTCGCGGATCGCGACCGGCGTTAGGTTGAAGCGATGCGTGACGTCGCCGATCGCATAGATGCTGTCGACCGAGCTTTTCGAGAACGCATCGACGGCGATGCCGCCGTTGTCCGGATTGATGGCGACACCGGCCTTTTCGAGGCCGAGATTGGCGACGGCGGGATGGCGGCCGATCGCGAACATCACCTGGTCGGAGGCGATGCTCGAACCGTTCGACAGATGGGTGGTGAAGTCCTGGCCGTGGCGATCGACCCTGGACACGGTGCAGCCGGTGAGGATCGTGATGCCCTGCTTCTCCATCTCGGCGCGGACATGGGCCCGGACATCCTCGTCGAAGCCGCGCAGGATGTTGTCGCCGCGATAGATCACGGTGACGTCGGAGCCGAAGCCGGCGAAGATGCCGGCGAATTCGAGCGCGATATAGCCGCCCCCCTGGATCACGATCCGCTTCGGCAGCGTCTTCAGGTGAAACGCCTCGTTGGACGAGATCACGTGCTCGATGCCGGGGATCGAAGCGCCGTGGTTGGGCGCGCCGCCGGTCGCGATCAGGATGTACCTTGCGGTGACCTTGCGGTCGTTCTCCATCAGGCGGACGGTGTGGGCGTCCTCGATCACCGCGCGACTCTTGACGATCTGCGCGCCGGACTTCTCGACATTCGCCGTATAGGCCGCCTCCAGCCGCGCGATCTCCTTGTCCTTGTTGGCGATCAGGGTCGCCCAGTCGAAGCTCGCGGGCGGAACGCTCCAGCCGAAGCCGGCGGCATCCTCGAACTCGTGACGGAAATGCGAGCCGATCACGAATAGCTTCTTGGGTACGCAGCCGCGGATCACGCAGGTGCCGCCCATGCGGTACTCTTCCGCGATCATGACGCGGGCGCCGTAACCGGCCGCGATGCGGGCGGCACGCACGCCGCCCGAACCGCCACCGATGACAAAGAGGTCGACGTCGAATTCAGCCATTGTCCACTCCGACCTCTCTTGGGATGCTCCTGATCAGATAGGTGCCGTCAGATTTCCTTGCCACGCCTGCGCATCTCGGCGCGGAAGGCCCCCATCACGGTCTCGGAGAAGTTCTGCGCCCAGGAATTCATGAACGCCATGCTGAGCCCGATCGCGCGCGGCTCGGCGTCGATCAGCTTCTTGCCGAGCGGCGACTTGTAGAACACGACGAGGTCCTTCAGTTCCTGCTCGGTGAACTCGCTGGCGTAGATCTGCGCCATGCCCTCGGTGATCTCGCCCTGGCGGCCGTTGAGCTGCTGGGCGACGATCGGCGCGACCTCGTTGAGGTCCTTCTGATAGTTGAGGTTCTGCTGGATCAGCGCGATCTTGGTCTTTTCGACCAGTCCAGGCACGGCGCCGGCATACATCGCGCCCGCGTTCTTGATCTGCAGGATTTCCTTGGCGGCCGCGATCGCGGCCGGCGAGGCCTTGGGCTGGGCCGGTGCCGCCGCGGCCTTGGGCTGGGCCGGCTGCTGCGCGAGAGCCGGAACGGCCACCACGGCCAGTCCGGCGGCAAGGGTCGCAGCGGGCAGCAACTTCAAAATGCTCTTCATTCCTAGTCTCCTTTCGGCTTTCGCCGTTCAACCACGCGAATACCCTCGCCACCCGCCAAAACAGCCGAGCTGGCCAAGCCGATGAAAAGCCCGTGCTCGACCACGCCGGGAATCACGTTCAGGGCCATCGCGAGCCCCGCGGGATCTGCAATACGCCCAAGATGGGCATCCAGGATCCAGTGGCCACCGTCGGTGACGAAAACGTGGCCGTCCTTGCCGTTACGGACCGCCATTTGCCCGGAAACGCCGCACTGCGCAAACGCCTGCTCGATCGCCCGCCGCGTCGCGCCGAGCCCGAACGGGATCACCTCGATCGGCAGCGGAAAACGCCCGAGCGTCGGCACCCATTTGCTGTCGTCGGCAATCACGATCATGCGATCCGAGGCCGCTGCAACGATTTTCTCGCGCAGCAGCGCGCCGCCGCCGCCCTTGATCAAATTGAGGTCGGGATCGATCTCGTCGGCCCCGTCGATGGTGATGTCGAGATGATCGACCTCGTCCAGCGTCGTCAGCTTCACGCCGCAGCGTTCGGCATCGGCCCGAGTCGCCTCCGAGGTCGGCACGCCCACCACCTTGAGCCCGGCGCGGACGCGCTCGCCGAGCAGCTCGACGAAATGCTTCGCCGTCGAGCCGGTGCCGAGGCCGAGTTGCATGCCGTCCCGCACCTCCTCGAGCGCGCGCGCCGCGGCCTGCCGCTTCAACTGGTCCATGTTCACTTTCGCGCTCGCCTGGTTCGAGAAGTCCACCCGGTAGGGTGCCGATGCGGCGGCCTATGTAGACCCGTTTTCCCCCGGAGAACAGAGCCCGGACCCCCGCTCATAAGCTGATCTTATGGCCTCGCCCCTTGCGGAGCCGCGGCCGGCCCGATAGCGCTTGGCTCATGACCTCCCCCCACACCATCGTCTTCGATCTCGACGGCACGCTCGTGGATACGGCGCCCGACCTGATCACCGCGCTGAATTACGTGCTCGATCGCGAGGGGCTGCCGCCGGTCCCGATGGTGTCGGCCCGGAACATGATCGGTGCCGGCGCCCGCAAGCTGATCGAGCGGGGCCTCGAGGCCGAGGGCCGCTCCGTCACGCCGGCCGACCTGGACCGCATGACCGCGGATTTCATCGCCTATTACGCCGACAACATCGCCGTCGAATCGCGCCCCTTCGAGGGATTGGAGACCGCGCTCGACCATTTCTCCGCCCAGGGCCATCGGCTCGCCGTCTGCACCAACAAGCTGGAATGGCTGTCGAAGAAGCTGCTCGATGAACTCGACCTGACCCGGCGCTTCGCTGCGATCTGCGGCGCCGACACATTCGGCGTGCAGAAACCCGACCCGACCATCTTCCGCGAGACCGTCGCCCGGGCCGGGGGCGTCTTGAAGGCCAGCATCATGGTCGGCGATGCCGGGACCGATGTGGGTGTGGCCCGCCGCGCCGGCGTGCCGGTCATCGGCGTCAGTTTCGGTTACACGGACGTGCCGATCGCCGATCTGAAGCCGGATCGGCTGATCCATCACATGCGTGATTTACCCGAAGCGGCTCACAGCCTGATGTCAAATCCAGCCACAAGCAACTGATATATATCCCGAAATCGGACCGATACGCGTTAACCGTCTATGCACTATGCGCTCCCGGCCGATTGCCGGGGCACATCGGGGCCCCTAAGGTCACTGTGGCGGTTCGTCGCAGGGGAATTGGGTCATGCCACGTGTCATCGCGATCGCGTCTGCGGCAGGGGTCGTCCTGGCGGCCACCAGCCTCGGCGGCTGCTCCTCGATGTCATGGGACATGTTCAAGTCCGCACCGCCCGCCCTGCAGGTTCAGCTCGATTCCAATCCGCCCGGCGCTGACGCCAGAACCTCACTCGGCCCCGGCTGCAAGACGCCCTGCTCGGTCTCGGTGCCCGCCCCGGACGCGCCCTTCACGGTCTCCTTCGCCCTGCCGAAATATCAGCCGGCCACCGTGCCGGTGAACGTGATCCGGAACCCCGGCGATTTCACCACGCCGGCCTCCGTCACGACCGATCCCAATCCGGTGTTCGCGGAACTCCAGCCTGCCGTACCGCCCAAGCCGGCCAGGAAGCCGCACCGGCCCAAGAAGCCGAAGCCGGCTGCCGCGCCGGCCGCGGAAGCGCCCGCAGCCTCGCCGTTCCCCGATCCGAATGCGGGACGACGCTGATCTTCCTGCAGCGCACGATTGTTCTTGTCGCGTCCGGTGCTTAGATTGGGCCTCCCGCGCGAAGGTGCGCCCCTCGCCGCAAGTGACGTCGCCGCAAGTGACAAGGCATCAGGTATGAACGGACTTTCCGCGAGCGCGGCCGGCGCGCTGTCGAGCCCCATGACCGATCCGTTCGGCCGGACCATCTCCTATCTGCGCGTCTCGGTCACCGATCGCTGCGACCTGCGCTGCTTCTATTGCATGTCGGAAGACATGACCTTCCTGCCCAAGGCCGACCTGCTCACCCTGGAGGAACTCGACAGGCTCTGCTCGGCCTTCATCGCCAAGGGCGTGAAGAAGCTGCGGCTCACCGGCGGCGAGCCGCTGGTTCGGCGCAACGTGATGTCGCTGGTGCGTTCGCTGTCGCGGCATCTGGCCAGCGGCGCGCTGGGCGAACTGACGCTGACCACCAACGGCACCCAGCTCGCCAAACACGCGCAGGAGCTCGCCGATTGTGGCGTCCGCCGAATCAATGTCTCGCTGGACACGCTCGATCCGACCAAATTTCGCGAAATCACCCGCTGGGGCGAGATCGACAAGGTGCTCGAGGGCATCGAGGCGGCGCGCGCGGCGGGCCTCTACGTCAAGATCAATGCGGTGGCGCTGAAGAACCTCAACGAGGACGAGCTTCCCGACCTGATGCGCTGGGCGCACGGCAAGGGCATGGGCCTGACGCTGATCGAGGTGATGCCGATGGGCGAGATCGGCACGGGCCGGATCGACCAGTATCTGCCGCTGTCACTGGTGCGGGCGCGCCTGTCCCAGCAGTTCACGCTGACCGACCTCGCCGAGAGCACCGGCGGCCCCGCCCGCTATGTCAGCGTCGCCGAGACCGGCGGCAAGCTCGGCTTCATCACGCCGATGACCCACAATTTCTGCGAGTCCTGCAACCGGGTTAGGATCACCTGCACCGGTACGCTGCACACCTGCCTCGGCCACGAGGATGCCTCCGATCTGCGCAAACCCCTGCGTGCATCGAGCGACGATGCCCTGCTCGCGGATGCGATCGACCGCGCCATCGGCCTCAAGCCCAAAGGCCACGACTTCATCATCGACCGTCGCCACGACCGGCCGAGCGTGTCCCGGCACATGAGCGTGACCGGCGGCTAGACCGCGCGCCGCGCGCTAACCTAAGCTTTTGAGCGCGCGTCAATTTGCCCATTTTCCGATTGACGGCACGCAAGCCCGCTGGTTTGGTGCAGGCGCCTTTGCTTGCCCGGCAGCATAAGCCGGCCCGCCCCGTTGGCGGTCGCGGTCAAGACGGCAAGGCACGAGGGGAGGACGGACGCCGCAATCGCTTTCGGATTCGATCCGTGTGGGCCGCATGCTTGTGCATGCGGGCCGGGTGATGCGTGCTGAAGGCTTCCGTGAAACGTTGGGCCGCGACGGAGAGAAAGTAACATGCGTCCATTGCTGGCGCTGAGCACCGCCATCGATTTTCTCAACGAGAAGATCGGCTATGTCTGCAACCTCCTGGTCCTGTTCGCGTGCCTCGTCAGCGCCGCCAACGCCATGATCCGCTACGCCTTCAGCAACTCGTCCAACGGATGGCTGGAGGCGCAATGGTACATGTTCGCGATCCTGGTGATGTTCGGCGCGTCCTACACGTTCAAGCGCAACGAGCATGTGCGGGTCGAGATCTTCTACCTGATGCTGTCCGAGCGCGGCCAGCTGTGGCTCGACATGATCGGCACGCTGTTCTTCCTGATCCCCTCCTGCCTGCTGCTGGCCTATCTGTCCTGGCCGTTCTTCATGCAGGCCTATGAGGTCAGCGAGATGTCCGGCAATGCGGGCGGCCTCGTCCGCTGGCCGATCAAATTCGTGATCCCCGCCGGCTTCGTGCTGCTGGCGCTGCAGGGTGTCTCCGAAGTCATCAAGCGTATCGCGGCTCTCCAGGGCTATGTGACGATCGACGCCAAGTACGAGAGGCCGACCCAATGATTACGCTGGAGATGATGCCGCCGCTGATGTTCGGCGGCCTGGTTCTGGCGATGCTGATCGGCTTCCCCGTCGCGTTCACGCTGGCGGCGGTCGGGCTCTCCTTCGGCTTCCTCGCCATCCATCTCGGGTTCTTCGACCTCAACTTCCTCCAGGCCATTCCCGGCCGCGTGTTCGGAAGCGTGCTGTCGAACGAACTCCTGCTGGCGATCCCCTTCTTCACCTTCATGGGCGCGATCCTCGAGAGATGCGGGCTCGCGGAGGACATGCTGGATTCGATGGGCCAGCTGTTCGGCCCCGTGCGCGGCGGTCTCGGCTATTCCGTGATCATCGTCGGCTTCATCCTCGGCGCCATTACCGGCACCGTGGCGGCGCAGGTCATCGCCATGGCGCTGATCTCGATGCCGGTGATGATCCGCTACGGCTACAACATGCGCTACATCACCGGCGTGCTGGCGGCCTCCGGCACCATCACCCAGCTGGTGCCGCCCTCGCTGGTTCTGATCGTGCTCGCCGACCAGCTCGGCAAGTCGGTCGGCGACATGTATCTCGGCGCCTGGGGCCCCTCGGTTTTCCAGATCATGCTGTTCGCCGGCTACACCTTCGTGCTCGGCCTGATCAAGCCGAGCCACGTGCCGCCGGTGCCCAAGGAAGCGCGCACCCTCACCGGCTGGGCGCTGTGGAAGAAGTGCCTGATGGGCATCATTCCCTCCGCCGTGCTGATCTTCGTCGTGCTCGGCACCATGATGATGGGCCTTGCGACCCCGACGGAAGCCGGCGCCATGGGCGCGGTCGGCGCCATCGTGCTCGCCGCGATCCACCACAAGGATTTCACCTCGAGCGACCGCAAGATCCTGATCATCGGCGTGATCGCCGCGGGCATCGGCACCATCGTCGCGATGCTCTACAGCGAGAACCTCGTCTTCAAGCTCGCCTTCGCCATCACCTATCTGGCGGTGGCCTGGATCTGCATCCAGGCCGCGCGCATTCCCGACCTGCGCGACCTGATCAAGCAGGGTTACGAATCCACCATGCGCCTGACCTGCATGGTGACCTTCATCCTGATCGGCTCGACCTGCTTCTCGGTTGTGTTCCTCGGCGTCTCCGGCGGCGTCTGGCTCGAGCATCTCCTGACCTCGCTGCCAGGCGGCGTCTGGGGCTTCCTGATCTTCATCAACCTGTTCATCTTCTTCCTGGCCTTCTTCCTCGACTTCTTCGAGATCGCCTTCATCATCCTGCCGATGATCGCGCCGATCGCGCAGAAGATTCTCGCCCCCGTGGTGGGAGCGGATGCGGCGCTGATCTGGTTCGGCGTGATGCTCTGCGTGAACATGCAGACCTCGTTCCTGCACCCGCCGTTCGGCTTCGCGCTGTTCTATCTGCGCGGCGTGGCGCCGAAGGAAGTGAAGAGCTCGGACATCTATTGGGGCGCGGTCCCGTGGATCGGCCTGCAATTGATCATGGTGCTGATCGTGATCATGTTCCCGGTCACGGTGACGGGCCTGCTCGACAAGCCGCTCAACGTCGACCTCGACAAGGTCAAGATCGAGGTCCCGCAGATCGAACTGCCACCGCTGGACCTCGGCCCACCGCAGAAATAGCGGACGTCCGCGAACGGCCGGCCTCGACGACGCCGTCGAGGCCGACGTGCGCAGGTCTCAGACCTTGAGGTCGAGCAGCGCCTTCATGACGCGATCGCTCGCCTTCAGCATCGTCGCATTGGCGGCAAAGCTGTAGCGCGCGACCATCTGGCCGATCATTTCACCGGACAGGTCCACGTTCGGCGCGGCGACGAGGCCGCCCTCGTTGGCAAAGGGCGCCTTGGGATCGGAGACCGCGACCGTAGCCGGCGTCACCGTCGTGACGGTCGTCTGCGTCCCTCCGCCGGCGGTTGCGGTCTGGACCACCTTGAGCGGCGCATAGGCCTGCGGCGCACCGGCCGGGACCGTGCCGTCGGCCCCGGGGAGCGCGCCGGTGCTTGCGCTGTTGGCGACGTTCGAGGCCGAGACCTCGAGACGGCGGGTCGCCGCGTTCATGCCGGACAATGCAATCGCCGCAATGCTGCTCATCGGGGACCTGTCAAACGCTCCGTGGTACCGGCCGACAATGGTCGGCGGCGCCCTAAGCGAACGACAACGTCACCCCGCGGGATTGCGCCCCCGGCGCAACGGCTCGTTTACCTTATCGGCTCGGCGGCACCGACCGCGTGGGCGAGCCGAAAGCGCAGCGTGAACTCTGCGCCGCTGCCCGGCAAATTCTCCACCGCAATCGTCGCGGCATGATCGTCGGCCACCGCGCGCACGATCGACAGCCCGAGGCCCGCGCCGTCGCTGCGCTGGCGGTCTGCGCGCCAGAAGCGCTGGAAGATCAGGTCGCGATCGCCGGCCGCGATGCCGGGGCCGCGATCGCGCACCCGCACCGAACCGTCCCCGCCGACCTCCACCTCGACGCAACTGGCCGGGGCTGTGAACTTGATGGCATTCTCGGCCAGATTGAAGATTGCGCGCTGGAGCATCACGGGATTGCCGTGGATCACCACTGGCGCCTCGGCGCCCCTCAGCGCGATATCCTTGTGCTGCGCGATCGCAAACGGCGCGATCGCACCGATCACCTCGGCGCAGACCGCACGTAGATCGGCGGTCTCGCCGGGATCGAGCACGAGCGTGTCGAGTTCGGCGATTTCCAGCAGCTGGGCGACGATCCGGCTCATGGCCTCGATATCGGCATGCAGGATCTGTCGCGCACCGCCGTCCTGAAGCGTGTCGATCCGCGTCCGCAGGATCGCGAGCGGGGTGCGAAGCTGGTGCGCGGCGTCGGCGGTGAATTGGCGCTGCACGCGAAAACCGTCTTCGAGGCGGTCGAGCGCCTGGTTGACCGCCGTGACCAGCGGCATGATCTCGCGCGGAATCTGCTCCGTCGGCAGGCGGATGTCGGTGCGCGCGGGGCCGATATTGCTCGCCTCCTCCGAGGCCTTGAGCAGCGGCGCGATGGCGCGGCGGAAGATGATGATGTCGGTGGCGAGCAGGATCAGCAGGATCGGGATGGTGATCCAGCCGACCCGCCGGAAGAAGTTCGAGACGATGTCGTCGATGATGACGTCGCGATGCGCGAGGTCCTCGGCGACCTGGACACGCACCGTCTTGCCGTCAATGATGCGGGTGACGTCGGCCCCGGAAATCGTCTCCGATGAACGCGGGGACTCGGGCGCGCCACCGCGCCGCCTGGAGGAGAACAGCAGGCGGCCGTCGCCGTCGCGGATGACGTATTGGTAGCGGCCATAGGCCTCCGAATAGAGGCCCTTGAGGCTGTCGGGCAGGTTGAAGGTCAACAGACCGTCCGGTTGTGCGACGATGCGCTCGGCGAGCACCTCGGCCTGCGCCCGCATTGCGTCGCGATGCAGATGGTCGATCTCGGAGTTGAGCAGCCAGAACAGCACCAGCGGCAGGACAATCGCGACCATCGCCACGGCGACGATGTGCAGGAACACGATGCGCCAGATCAGCGACTTGAAGGTCGGCCGCCGGGCATAGGCCGCCGCCAGCATCCTACTTCTCCTCGGCCATCATATAGCCGACGCCGCGGATGGTGTGGATCACCACCTTCGCGCCGTGTTCGGCCAGCTGCTTGCGCAGGCGCGAGACATAGACCTCGACCGCGTTCGAGGCGACCTCGCCCTCGAGCCCGAAGATGTGGTCCTCGACGTTCTTCTTCGGCACCACCCGTCCCTGCCGCCGCAGCAGGATCTCGAGCACCGAGGTCTCGCGCGCCGAGATGATGCGCGGCTTGTCGTCGACGAAGATCTGCCGACTCTCGGTGTCGTAGACGAGATTGGCGAGGCGCAGAGACCGGCCGAGCAGCTGGCCGGGGCGGCGCAGGATAGCCTCCAGCCGCGCCACCAGTTCCTCCATCGCGAACGGCTTGGCGAGATAGTCGTCGGCCCCGCTGCGCAGGCCGCTGACGCGGTCCTGCAGCCCGCCCCGCGCGGTCAGCACCAGCACCGGCAGCGGTTCCATCCGGCCGCGAAGCTCGCGCAGCACCGCGAGCCCGTCCTCGTCGGGCAGACCGAGATCGAGGATCATGGCGGCGTATTTGACACTCTCCATGGCCGCGCGCGCGTCGGCGGCGCTGCTCACGAGGTCGCTCTCGTAACCCGCAGCCGACAGCCCGGCGGCCACCAGCCGCGACAGCTCGGCATTATCCTCGACGATCAGAAGACGCATCTCTAACGCCCGATATCCAGCCGGTCGCAGCCACGACAGGAATTGAAGTTGGATACCTGCTCTCTTCCACCATTCGGCAGCGTTCGGCCAGCAAAAAAAGGTGCCGACACCACCCATCCCGCGCGACTGTCAGATCCATGTAAGCATGGCGACACGCCCCGGCGGGTGCCGTCGGGACGTTCTGATGCGGATGCCGATCCCCGGCTAATTCTCGGCAGGCGCCCGCCACATCGGATATTTCGGTCCGCCGTAATATCGCATCGCCTGCTGATCGGGTGCGTTGCTCGCGGCGCCGAGATCACTCACGCAGCCGGCAAGGCAAGCGCCGAGCGCGACAAGAGCGATCATCGTCGCGACTTTCCAACCTGGCCGCCTGGCGGTCATGCCGTCTCCTCCAAGAGATGCGTCAGTACTTCGCCGCCACCGGGCTGCCGCCGAACTTGAAATCAAGTCCGAGCGTTACGACCGAATAGGTGTTCGCCACGTTGTAGGGAATCACGCCGTTGCCCGGCGCATCACGGTGGAAGGTGCCGAAATCGAGATAGCGATATTCGAACTTCCCGATCAGATTGTCGGTGATCGCATAGGCGAGACCGCCGCCGGCGGCGAGACCGCTGCGTGTTGCCTTGAACGTGTCGATTCCAACACCTGGATTGGTGTTGGTGTGAGTCAGTTCCCCATAGGCCCAGCCGCCAGTGAAGAACAGCAGCAACCGATCGACCGCAATGCCGCTCCGCGCCCTCAGCGTCCCCCCCCAACCAATCTTGGTCGCATCATCCCAACCGAGCGCGAAGCTGTCACCACCTTTGATATCTGCCCCGAAACCGTCGGCCTCGACGCCGACAACGATGCTTCCGCTCTGCCACTGGTAGCCGATTTCGCCGCCGCCAAGGCCACCCTTGGAATCGTAGTTGGTGGTGAAATTGGCGAAACCCGCCGGGCCCGCGGCATTGTTCAGGTTGTGGTTGCCGTAGGCGCCGCCACCGAACACGCCGACATAGAAGCCGGTCCAGTCATACGCCGGCGAGACCATCCGCGGCGCCTTGGCGTAGATCGGCAGATCGGCCGCAATTGCCGGCGATGCGAGGCTGAGCGCGCAGACCGAGGCCGTGGTGAGAAGACTTCGTTTCATTATAACCCCCTGTCGAAATTGTTCCAAAGAACCTGGCGCCTCGGAGGCCACCAGACGGCCCCGCATCAGAAGTGGATGATGATGTCGGCAGAGCCGATCAGGGCGTAGTTCTTGTTCGGAGCGATGCCGAGGTTCGCGTTGCCATTGAACGCGTTGGCATCCAGCGACCTGTAGTAGGAGACCTCGGGCCGGATCTCGATCTGCGGCGAGAACCAGTGCTGCCAGCCGAGACCGGTCTCGACATACCGCGTCTTGACGCCCGTACGCTGACCCTGCTTGTCGTCGTAGAACTCGATCCGGTAGGAGATGTTGTCGAGCGGCGACGCCTTGTAGTTCAAATAGGCGAGATAGGTCTGCACAGAGGCCGTACAGGCGAACACCGCCGCACTGTTGCACTGGGCGAGGCCGGGCGCGTTGAACGGCAGATATTGCGGAGAAAACGGCGTGCCGCCCGCGAGGTACGCGGCCATCGCAGCCGGGTTATTCGCGTTCAGGACATTGTTCTGGTGCAGATTGTACGTCTCGAACGAGATGTGCCATTGCTCGTTGAACTTGTGGTAGGCGGTCAGGCCGTACCACTGCAGATTGTTGTAGCCCCACGTTCCGCTGTTGATGGCATCTGCGACGACGTAAACGCTGTCATTCCCGGAATCGCTGGTCCACCGCACGCCTCCCGTCACGCTCGGTAGCGCGCCGGGATCCTTCAGCATGGTGCTGTTGGGAAAGAGCGGGTTAGGAGACGGATTGGCGATCTTCGCACCGGCATTCCACGGCATGGTGTCGCTACCAACCGTCAGACCTACCTGCACCATCCAGTTCTTGTTGACGGCCAGCGTGGTCTGGACTCCCGTATTCGTGTAGTTGTCGAACGTATACGTCATCGAGTGCGTATACATGTAGTTGTTCGGAGCAAGCTGCGCTTCGACGTCGGGAATCGAGATGAAACGACCGAAGCGAACGAGAAGACCATCAGCGAGCCAGGGAACGAAGACCTCGCCATAGGCCATCGGCAGATCGTAGCCGTAGTTCCTGTTCTGCTTCAGGAGCTGATTGCTCCACAGTCCATAAGCAGTGGTGTACCGGTAGTTCTCGCCATAGATCGGGGCGATGCGGAAGCCCCAGTCGATGTGGTCTTTCTGCACCGTGTCTGGCAATCGCTCGATATAGAGAACAGCCTGATCGAGTTGCACGGTATTCGGATTGTAGTTATAGGCCGCGGGCGAATTGCCACCGCGCACCGTATTGCTGCTGAGATTGCCGCCCGCATTGACCCAGCCATACACCTGGATGTGCGCATCGTTCATCGCCTCGCCGAGCTTGGTATTGCCGAGTGCATTCATGAGCGGACTGTCGACAGAGCCAGGTCGCGTCACGCCAATGCTCGTCGAACCACCATAGGGCCATTCGGTGAACGGCATGGGCGGCGTGGTCTGCGGCGTCGCCGGCCAGCCGTCGCGGCGCGACGGCGGCGCCTTTGGATCGGACGGCGCGGCATCATGGCCCCACTCGAGCCGGTAATAGTTCACGAAGCGCGTCATGAAGTCGGAGCCGAGATAGGAGTCCAGGCACGCGTACTTCTTGTAGGGATCGCAGAACCCCTGCCCCACCGGCGGAAGTGTGTCCGCCGCGCTCGCAGCGCCGCCAGCCCCCATCGCGACCAGAGATGCACCCGCCAGAAGATACTTTCTCATCGTACTGCCCCAAGCTGTTGCGACCGACGCCTGCTAGGCGCTCTTTCGGTTTGGTTAAGCTTGGTGTCATCCTTCATTCGGCGCGCAGAAAAAGGCGATACGGGTTGCCGCGAGGATTCATTAAAACAAAATAGCGCGATGGCGCGCGTCTTCGTCGTTTGCACGCGTAATGATCAATTGCCTGTGCGTTTTGCCCAAGGTGCGAGCGAGATCATGAGGATTTCGTGGACGAACGATGTCACGGCTCGGCCGTTTACCTCCCACTGTGTCATTTCCGACATAGTCGTCGCGCTTGTCTGCTCGACCTCCGCGCAAATGCGATCGCGCGACGCAGCTCGGCTATCTTTTTGCTACGCAAGACGGCCCGATTGTTGATCGAAGATTTATGGCCCGACCCGCTAGTCTGTTGCACGAGCTGGATTCTGCTTTGCGAGGTCGATCATGGAAGCCGTGACTCACGCTGCGTGCGTCTCAGGCAGTCCCTTGCGGGATGACACTGCAATTGACCTTTCCTTTCTGCCCGGGACATTGATGGCGCAATGCCGCAGCCTGATCGAATCGTATCACGAGGTTCACGGCTTCGCGTCGCTTCCGAACATGCTCTGGCAGTTTCGTCTCGGGTCCCTGATCGAGCGCCACAAGGGGCTCCGGCAAGTGCTGCGCAAGGCCTCGACCACGCGGAGCGCCAAGAAGGCCAATGACGGCTTCGTCGAGATCGCGAGCACGATCCTCGCGCTGGAAATCCTGGCGAGCAGCTTTGCCGGCTGGAGAGCCATCTATCCGGTCGCCGGCGAGGCCGCGCGCGATGTGCTTCAGCGCAACGCGCACGGCTCGCACATGCCGCTCATGGACTTCTATCTCTATCCGCCGAAGCAGATCAGCGCGGCCGCCATTGCCACGCTCGTGCCTCGTGCCAGCCGGTCGCATGACGACCCCGGCCTCTATCACGCATCGAGGCCCGAGCTGTCGGGCGAGCGGCGCGCGCTGCAATATGCGAGCTTGGTGCGCGACTCCATGCCCCCGCGGTCATGAACGGCTATTACTTTTATATTTTCGCGCGCCCTCAACAACATGGATTTTCTACGACCATCCGGCTCATCGTCGGCCTGCCGGGTAGGTTGACGACATCGCGGGGTGGAGTTGCGACTGAATTGATCCGCTGCGGGGCGCCGCCGGGCCCTCGCGCCGATCGTTGATGTCCTCCCTGAAGGCACGCAAATACTTTGTCTGTAGATCTTCCACTTGGCCGCATGCCCTCAAGGGCGGGCACACCGACGACCGGCCCTGACTTTGGAGCCCGCCGCATCATCGCGGCGGACGCCCTTCAGCGCTCACGCGCGCTCTGGATTGCGGCCTCGCCTTTCCTGCTATCGGTTCTCGGCGTCGCCTTGTTCACGGCGCCGCTTCTTGCGTTCAGCCGAAACGTCGCCACCAGCCTGGTGCCGATCACCTATCTCATTCCGGTGATGTTCGTGGCGACCAGGTGGGGCATCTGGCCTGCGATGGTGGCATCGATCGCGGCCATGGCGGCCGCGGACTTCTTCTTCTTCGCCCCGCTTTACAGCTTTCGTGTCGACGATCCTCAGGAAGCAGTCGATTTGCTGCTGTTCCTGATCGTATCACTGGTCAGCAGCAATCTGGCATCCCGGCTGCGCCAGGAGACCGAGCGGCTCCGCAGGAGCGAAAAAGACCTGCAGGCGCTGTACGATTTTTCGCGCAGGCTCGCGTCCTGTTTCACCATCGCCGATCTTCTCGCTGCCATTCAGCAGCATTTCGCGCTCGCCTTCGGTCATCCCGCCACCTTCTTCGCGAAGGCGTCCGATGGCCACATCGCGCCGCCGGAGTCGCAGTTCGCGCCCCAGGTGGTGCAAGCCGCTGCCGCGGCCATGAACTCCGGCGAGGGACCAATGTCGCGGACGATCATCGACGAGAAGCGATTCGAGCTCTGGCTGCTGCGTGCGATCTCCTCAGACGGCAATATTCACGGCGTCATCGCGGTCGATGTCGGGCTTGGCTCGCAGCAGGCGATCGCAAGCCGAACGCGCCGGATCGAGGCCATTCTCGACGAGACGGCCCTGACTCTGCAACGCCTCGACATCGGCAAGGCCATGGAGCGCGCGCGGCTGCACCTGCAGGGACAATTGCTCCGGGACGCCTTCCACGGCACCTTGTCTCATGAACTCTGCTCGCCGCTCGCCGCGATCCAGGGATCAGCAAGCGTTCTCGATTCGATCCCCGCGATCCGCAGCGATCCCCGTATGCGTGCGCTCGTCGACGCGATCTCCGAGGAAACCGCCCAACTCGACGGCTATATCCGGAACCTCCTCTGCGCGACGCGCGTCACGGCGGGCGGGCTGAGCCCACGCCTCGAATGGGCCGACCCGCGCGATATCGTGAATTCCGCAGCCAGACGGCGCGGGCGCCGTCTCGGCGCGCACCGGATCGAAATCACTTTCGACGATGATCTGCCGCTGCTGCATGTCGATTCCGGATTGATCGAGGAAGCCTGCGGCCAGATCCTCGAGAATGCCGCAAAATATTCACCGTCGGGCTCCACCATATCGGTCGAGGTCAGGCCGGAGCGGGAGCGCGTGATCATCCGTGTCTCCGACCACGGCGTGGGCATCACCCGGGATGAGTTGGGAAATCTCGGTCGCCGGTCTTTTCGCGGGGCGCGGCACCTGACATCCGTGCCTGGCTCCGGCCTCGGATTCTGGATCGCGTCGATCTTCGTAGACGCCAATGGCGGAACGATCTCCGTTCAGAGCAGGGGGGCGGGGCAAGGCACCGCCGTCACCGTCGCGCTGCCCGCCACTGCATCCTCTTCCGAATCGATGGCCTTCCATGAGTAAGCCCGCGAACGTGGTTCTCCTGATCGACGATGAACCGAAGATCAGGCGCTTTCTGCGTGCTGGCTTCGAGCTCAACGGTTTCGAGGTGCTCGAAGCCGAGAACGCGAACGAAGCGCTGAAGATCGCGACGTTCAGCGCGCCGGACCTCATCGTTCTCGATCTCGCGCTGCCCGACCTTCACGGCGCCGAAGTGCTCGAACGGATACGCGCCTGGTCGAACATCCCGATCATTATTCTCTCCGTCGCCGCAGGCGAGGACGACAAGGTGCGGCTACTCCAGGCCGGCGCCGACGACTATGTCGTCAAGCCATTCGGCATGGCCGAGCTGCTTGCACGCAGCGAGGCCTCGCTTCGACGCTACTTCAAATCGGCCACGGAGAATCCGATCGTCGTCGCGGGTCCGCTCTCGGTCGACCTGGTGACGCGCACGGTCTCGCTCAACCAGAGCCAACTTCACCTGACGCGCAAGGAATACCGGCTGCTGCACGTGCTCGCCATGCATGTCGGCCTCGTCGTCACGCACGACCAGTTGCTCAAGGAGATATGGAGTGGCAATCAGAGCGACAACATCCAGTACCTTCGCATTCTCGTGCGCAAACTGCGCCAGAAGATCGAGACCGACCCGAACCAGCCCCGCCTGTTGATCACGGAATCGGGCGTCGGCTACAGGCTCCAGAACCGGTTCGATTCCGCGCAGGTCGCTGTCGACAAGGTGAGCTAGCTGATGCGTCGCCGTTGCCTCGCTTGCTCCGCCCCCGGCAAGACGATCACAATTCCGAGTCGCTCCGCCGCGTCCGTAGAGACGACAGCCACATCGCCGGCGATCCGGACGCGACGTGATCTTCCACAAATCAAACTTCCGATGCACGGCGTCGATTGATGACCGTATGTGCAGTCGCGCCAAGCAGTCGACCGGCTTTTGATCATTCGGGCGCCGGCGCACATCTGGCGCTATCATTTATGTATTTATGGACCCCGCTTCTGCTATCGAAACCAGATACCTCGATCGCTAGTACTGACGCCGGGCAACCGCAGTGGCATCGCACTGTCAGGTTGACGTCAGTTGGGCTTGCTAACAGGGTTCCGTCCGCCGCGATCGCTTCACGCCGCGCGCATTGCGCAGCAGTCCAGCCGATCGAGAGCACGGACATCCGAAGCTGATAGAACGGGGCTCTGCGATGGCATTTCGCATCAGGCTTGCGGGCATGACGGCGGGCATTTCGGCCATCGCCGCCATTGCTGTCGGCACGTGGTTTCTGACGCACGCCGGCGAGGTGCGGTCGGCAAGGGCGGCGCAACCGACAGCTGCCAGCGACGTCGATGTCGTACGGCAGGTCATCACCATCACCGACAAGCAGGTCGACGCATTCAAGGTCATCGCCGCCGAGCCACGCGCGTTCACCGTGATCAAGAATGCGGTCGGCTCGATCGACTTCAATCAGAACATGCTGGTTCAGGTGTTCACGCCCAATCCCGGCAGGATCGTCGACACGTTCTTCAACGTCGGCGATACTGTGAGCAAGGGACAGACCCTGTTCACCATCGACAGTCCTGATCTGTTGCAGGCCGAGTCGGCCCTGCTCGCGGCGGCCGGCGTGCTCGAGTTGCAGACCCGCACGCTCAGCCGCGTCAGGCAGTTGCTGAAGACCGGGGGCGGCGCCCAGAAGGACGTCGATCAGGCGACCTCGGACCAGCAGACCGCCGAGGGCAATTACAAGGCCGCCCGCAACGCGGTCCGGATCTTCGGGAAGACCGACGAGGAAATCGACCGCATCCTCGCCGAACGCAAGGTGGACTCGATGCTGATCGTGCCGAGTTCGATCACCGGCAGGATCGTTGCCCGCAACGCCGCGCCCGGCCTCTACGTGCAGCCCGGTGTCGCGCCCGCGCCCTACACTCTCGCCGATCTTTCCACCATGTGGATGGTCGCCAACGTCATCGAGACCGATGCACCCGCCTACCGCCTCGGTCAGCCCGTCGCGGTCCGCGTGCCCGCCTATCCCGACGAGATCTTCCACGGCGCAGTCACGACGCTGGGACTCAACATTGATCCGACCACGCATCGGCAGCTGGTGCGCTCGGTGATCGACGATCCCCAGCACAAGCTGCGCGCCGGCATGCTGGCGAGCTTCTTCATCGAAACCGAGCCGCCACGGACGTCGGTCGCCGTTCCCTCGGACGCCGTGGTGCGCGAAGGCGACGGCACCATGACGGTCTGGGTAACCGGCGACGGCCGCCGTTTCGCACGGCGCGCGGTCAAGATCGGACGGGAGCAGGACGGATGGCGCCAGATCATCGACGGGCTGGCGGCCGGCGAACGCGTGGCTTCGACCGGCGCCATCTTCCTTAGCAACAAGTTCGCGACCGCGGTGACGGGCTGATGCGCCGCCGTCTTTTGCAAAGCCTCGTATCTTGATCAAGAGTCTCATCCATTTCGGCCTGACACGCAGCGCGATCGTCGTGCTTGGCCTTGTCGTGTTCTGCGCGGCCGGCCTGTTCGCGTTCGGACGGCTGAACATCGAGGCCTATCCGAACCCCGCGCCGGTGATCCTCGAAATCACGGCCCAGGCGCCCGGACTGTCGGCCGAGGAGATGGAGAAATACTACACGATCCCGATGGAGGTCGGTCTCTACCCCACCCCCGGGGTCGTCAACATCCGCTCGACGTCCTTCTACGGCCTCTCCTTCGTCCGGGTCACCTTTCGCTACGGCATCGACTATTATTTCGCGCTGACGCAAGCCGCCAACAGCATCCAGCAGAACATCCAGCTGCCGGGAAATCTGGTGCCGACGATCCAGCAGTCGAGTCTGGTCGGCGAAATCTATCGCTATCAACTGGTCGGCCCGCCGAATTTCGGACTGACCAACCTTCGCACGCTGCAGGACTATGTCGTCACAAGACGGCTGATGACCCTTCCCGGCGTGGTCCAGATCAACGCCTGGGGTGGCACCACCAAGCAGTTCAACGTCGATGCCGATCTCGCAAGGCTGGAGGCCTACAACATCACCGTGCCGCAGCTCGTCTCCGCGCTCGGCAACGCCAATGTCAATGTCGGCGGCCGGGAGATCTCGATCGGCCAGCAGTCGGTCAATATCCGCGGCATCGGCCTGATCGATTCCGGCGGTGCGGACGACGTCACGAGGGGCGACCGGGTCGCCGACATCGAAAACATCGTCCTGACGCAGTCGGGCGGGCTTCCGATCCAGATCAAGGACGTCGCCAAGGTCTCGGTCGGTTTCGTGCCGCGGCTCGGAATCGCCGGCAAGGACAGGCAGGACGACATCGCCGCGGCCATCGTCGTCATGGGCCGGACCCAGCACACCAACGAGATCATCCCGCGGGTCGAGCAGGAGGTCGAGGCCATCAACAGCGACGGTACCCTGCCTCCGGGCGTGAAGATCGTGCCCTATTACGACCGGTCTTCGCTGGTTGGCGTCACCACCCACACCGTGTTGCACAACCTGATATTCGGATGCCTGCTGGTGTTCGTGATCCAGTGGGTCTTTCTCGGCGATTTGCGCAGCGCGGTCATCGTCTCCGCCAACATCCCGTTCGCGCTCTTCTTCGCCATCATCATTCTCGTGCTGCAGGGCGAGGACGCCAATCTGCTTTCGCTCGGCGCGGTCGATTTCGGCATCATCGTCGATTCCGCCGTGATCATGATGGAGAACATCTTCCGGAACTTCCAGTCCAGCCCGGAGAGCCGCTCCCGCGTGCTGCAGCAACTCTCCGAAGGCTATTGGGGCGCCGACCCCACCTCGCCCACGCATGGGCAGCCGTCCGCCGCACGCTGGACCGAACGGCTCCGCCTGATCTTCGTCAGTGCGCTGCAGGTCGACAAGGCCGTGTTCTTCACGGCCGCGATTACCGTGACCGCCTTCGTGCCGCTGTTCACCATGCAGGGTGTCGAAGGTCAGATCTTCGGACCGATGGCGCGAACCTACGGTTACGCTCTCGCGGGTGCCCTGCTCGCCACCTTCACGGTCACGCCGGTGCTCGCCTCCCTGCTCCTGCCCAGGCATATCGAGGAGACCGAAACCGCGATCGTGCGCTGGCTGCGCCGCGCCTATACGCCCGTGCTCGGCTGGGCGCTCGGCCATGTCAGGCTCGCGGTCACCGTCGGCCTCGTCTTCCTCGCGCTCTCGGTGCTGGCCGCGAGCAGGCTCGGCAGCGAATTCCTGCCGGCGCTGGAGGAAGGCAATTTCTGGATCCGGGCCGCGATGCCGCCGACCATTTCGCTCGAAGCCGGCACGGAAGCCACCCGCAAGATGCGGGACATCCTGCTGCGTCACCCCGAAATCATCACCGTGGTGTCGCAGCACGGTCGTCCCGACAACGGCAGCGACGCCTCGCCCTTCTCGAACGTCGAGTTGTTCGCCCCGATCAAACCGTTCGACCAATGGCCGAAGGGCCTGACCAAGGAGATGCTCACCGAGCAGTTGCAGAAGGAGTTCGAGGAAGAGCTCCCGGGCATCAGCTTCAACTTCTCCCAGTACATCCAGGACAATATCGAGGAGGCGCTGTCCGGGGTGAAGGGCGCCAATTCGGTCAAGATCATCGGGCCGAACCTCGACGTGCTCGAACAGGTCGCGACCAGGGTGATGGATGCCATGCGCGAGGTGCGCGGCGTCGCCGATCTCGGCGTCTTCCACCTGGTCGGCCAGCCCAATCTCAACATCCGGGTGCTCCGGGAAAAGGCGGCCCGCTACGGGCTCAACACCGGCGACGTCACCACGGTCATCCAGGCCGCGCTCGGCGGCACGACGGCAACCAGCGTGCTGGAGGGCGACCGCTCCTTTGCCGTCGCGGTCCGGCTCGACCAGAAATTCCGCCAGAGCATCGACGCCGTGCGTGACATCAAGGTGGCCTATGCGACGCCGTCCGGCACCAATGCCTATATTCCGCTCAGCGAGCTGGCCGACATCACGCTCGACACCGGTGCCCTCTTCATCTACCGCGAGCGCAGCCAGCGCTACATTCCGATCAAGTTCAGCGTGCGCGGCCGCGACCTCGGCAGCACCGTGGCCGAGGCGCAGGCCCGCGTCGCCGCCGGCGTGCAGCTTCCGCCCGGCTATCGCATCGCCTGGTCCGGCGAGTTCGACAACCTCGAAGCCGCCAAGGCCCGGCTGATGGTCGTCGTGCCCGTGACGCTGCTGCTGATCTTCGTGCTGCTCTACAGCCTGTTCAACTCGGTCCGCGACAGTCTCCTCGCGCTCGCCGGCATCCCCTTTGCGGTCGGCGGCGGGTTGATCGCGCTCGCCATCGCCGGACTCGACTTCAGCATCTCGGCGGCGATCGGCTTCATCTCTCTGTTCGGCGTTGCCGTGATGGACGGCATCCTCAACATCACCTATTTCCGCGAGCTTCGCGCATCCGGCATGAGCATCTCGGACGCCGTGTTCAGCGGCGCCGAGCAGCGCATGCGGCCGATGCTGATGACCGCCCTGTCGGCCGGTGTCGGCCTGTTTCCGGCCGCGTTGTCGCACGGCATCGGCAGCCAGGTGCAGCGCCCGCTCGCCACCGTCGTGGTCGGCGGCATGTTCATCGGCCCTTTGCTGCTGCTCGTGGTCGCCCCGGTCCTGCGCAAGATCTTTCTGTCGCGGGAGAAACAGCCTGGCCACGGAAGCGACGAAGCTGCCTTGCCGCACGAAGCGGCCCCCTAGGACAATGCCATGCGTTGCGTGATGATCATTCCAGCGGCCCGCGGCGCCATTGTTGCCGTCGCCGCGGGCGCGTTGCTCTCGGGCTGCGCGGTCGGCCCGAACTTCGAGACGCCGCCGCCGCCCGACGTCTCTCGCTATACGCCCGAGCCCCTCGCCGCGCCCGTCGCGGAGCCCGGCGGACCGCGCGTGCCGCGGCAGCAATTCGTCAACGGGGCCGACATCCCGGCCCGGTGGTGGGCCGCATTCCGCTCGAAGCCGCTGAACGAGCTGATCAGCCTCGCGGTCGCGCAAAATCCGTCATTGCAGTCTGCGGAAGCCGCGATCCAGGTCGCGAATTTCAACGCGCTGGCCCAGCGCGGCCTGTTCTTTCCGCAGGTCGGCGTCAACTACACGCCGTCGGATCAGCAGTCCTCCAACATGGCCACGACGACTCCGATCAATTCGCCGCAGTCGCGCTACACGCTGCACACGGCGCAGCTCAATATCAGCTTCGTTCCGGATATCTGGGGCCAGAACGTCCGCGCCGTGGAAAGCCTCGACGCCCAGACCGAACAGGCACAGTACCAGCTCGAGGCCGCCTATCTCACGCTGACGGCCAATGTCGTCACCGCCGCCATTCAGGAGGCCTCGCTGCGCGGCCAGATCGCCGCGACCGAGCGCATCGTCAGGATCGAGCGCGACATCCTAAGGATCCTCAGGACCCAGTTCGAGGCAGGCCAGGCGGCCCAGGTCGACGTGCTGACCCAGGAGACGGCGCTGGCGCAGGCCGAACAGACCCTGCCGCCCTTGCAGAAGCAGCTCGCCTTGCAGCGCGATCTGCTGACCGCGCTGGCCGGCCAGCCCTCGGCCGACGAGGTCGTGCAGACATTCGAGCTGCGACAGCTGGCTTTGCCCTCGAACCTGCCGGTCAGCCTGCCGAGCCAATTGGTTGCGCTGCGCCCGGACGTCCGCGCGGCCGAAGCCAACATGCATGCCGCGGCCGCGCTTGTGGGGGTCGCGATCGCGGCCAGGCTGCCGAACCTGACGCTGTCGGGCAATCCAGGCAGCAGCGCGTTCAAGGCCGCGCAGCTCTTCACCCAGGGCACGCTGTTCTATTCGGTGGCCGCGAGCGCCACGCAGCCGCTGTTCGACGGCCTGACTCTCTACCACAAGCAGAAGGCCGCCGAAGCGACGTTCGACCAGGCCAAAGGACTCTACCGCCAGGCCGTGATCACCGCCCTGCAGAATGTCGCCGACGCGCTCCGCAGCTTGCAGGCGGACGCGCGCGCGGTGCAGGCCGCGATCAAGGCGGAAACCGCGGCCAGGGCCAGCCTCGACATCGTGCAGAAGCAGCTCGTGCTCGGCCAGATCAATCAGGTCACGGTGCTGAACGCCCAGCAGGCCTATTTCAACGCCGCGATCACGCGCGTGCAGGCCGAAGCGACCCGCCTCTCCGATACGGCGGGCCTGTTCATGGCGTTGGGCGGCAGCTGGCCCGGCCAGTGCACGACGCCGGTCTGGCGCGACTGCGTGCTGGCGGAGGCGCCGATTGCGCCCGATCGAAACTTGCCGCCCGGGCGGAGCTAGCCGGCGAGAGCGGCCGACATCCGCTGCATCCCGCGGACTTCCGGCAGGCACATCAATCCGGGCTTGGCGAAATGATAGCCCTGGAACAGACGGATGCCGGCCGCGCGCAATGTCGTCAGTTCGGCCTCGTTCTCGACGCCCTCGGCGAGGACAGTGATGTCCAGCTCGCGCGCGATCGCGGCCACGCCCGCCACGATCACCTGCTTGGCGCGGCTGAGATGGATGTCGCGCAACAGCTCCATGTCGATCTTGATCAGGTTCGGCTGCAGGCGGGCGAGAAGATTGAGGCCGGCATAGCCGGCGCCGAAATCGTCCAGCGCGGTCCAGAATCCCAGCGCCTTGTAGCTGCGCACGATGTTCTCGACATGGGCCGGATTGTTCATCCGCTCGTTTTCGGTGAACTCGAACATCAGGTTGGAGGGTGGGAAATTGGCCCTGCGTGCCGCGTCGAGCGACTTCTGGATGCAGGCGCGCGGTTCGTACACCGCGTTCGGCATGAAGTTGATCGACAGCCGCGCCGTGAGGTCGTCGAACAGCCGGCCCGCGGTTTCGATCGCCATCACGCGAGCGGCCTGATCGAAACGATAGAGTTGCTGTTCCGTCAGCTGGCTGAGGACGCTGTGCGCACTCTCGCCGTTCGGCCCGCGCACCAGTGCCTCATAGCCCCAGACGCGATGTTCCGTGACGTCGACGATCGGCTGGAACGCCATCTTGAACTCGAACGGCAATTCCGTCCCATCCGCGCATCCCGCGCACTTCACAGCCATCACGTCCTCCGCAGCCAAATCCGGAGAAAACTACTGTCGCAGTTGTTAAGGAACCGAAAAGCGGACGGCGCAGGCGTGGCGCCCGGGGAACCGTATATTCACGGAGGCGCGATCGTGCCAATGTTCAATTTGATACACGGGCAGGCATGGCCGGACGTCGACGCGGCGGGCGATCGGAGAACGAACTTGGGATGCCTGCACGATCAGATTGGCGGTTCGCTCGACAATCGCGCGTAAGGTTGGGGTTCCAAACACACATGGTCATGGCTTTCTCCACGGCAATCACGCTGATGCTCGCCTATCTTCTCGGCTCGATCCCTTCCGGTTACCTGGCCGGGACGCTCCTCGCAGGGATCGACATCCGCGCGCACGGCTCGCGGTCGACCGGGGCCACCAATGTCCTGCGGACCGTCGGACCATGGCCAGCATTGGCCGTGCTCGTCGCGGACGTCGCCAAGGGCGTGGCCGCTATCATCATGACCCGCTCCGTCGTTCCCTGGATCACGGCCGAGCTGTCGGACACACCGCCGGCAGCCGCGGACCTGCAGGCATGGCTGCCCTGGGCCGTTTGTCTCGCCGGCATTGCCGTGCTGCTCGGGCATGGCCGTTCGATCTGGCTGAACTTCACCGGCGGCAAATCCGCCGCGACGGGCCTCGGCGTGTTGCTCGCGCTATCCTGGCCCGTGGGCCTCGGCGCGGCGGCCATCTTCGCCATCGTGCTGGCCCTCACCCGGATCGTATCTCTGAGTTCGATGCTCGCAGCCCTTGCCGCGATCGCTCTCGTCCTGGCTGTCGAGCATCCGCTTCCCTCTCGCCTGCTGGTCATCGCCGGCGCCGCTTACGTCATCGTCCGCCATCGCGCCAATGTCAGGCGGCTGCTTGATGGGACCGAGCCGCGCATCGGCCGAAGCGCAACTGACGCCAAACCAACCTAGACCAGACTGCTCGGGTCCCATGGGCGACAATTGTCGCGGCAGATCCGGCCGATCGCGGCTCTCGTTATTCCGCCCGACGGCAGTCGCGCCGGCGCGGCTGTTGCTCAATTCCGGTCCGCCCGTCTATACAATCAGCGTCCGTCAACCTGATCGATGGCTGCCATCCTTTGCGAGCGCCGTGGTCGAACGCAGGTGATCGACACCAGCGCTCCGCCGGGGCGGAGATCGACCGGAGTTTCCATCAGCATGTCCCATTCAGACGATAGCCTTGCCGCGAAGATCGAAGCGTTCATCCGGACCGAGGTCATTCCCTACGAGAAGGATCCGCGGACAGGCCCGCACGGTCCGAGCGACGAACTGGTGCAGGAACTGCGCGCCAGGGCACGCAAGGCCGGCGTCCTGACGCCGCACATTCTGCCCGACGGATCTCATCTCACCCAACGGGACACGGCGAAGGCCCTGATCAAGACCGGCCTGTCGCCGCTCGGGCCGCTGGCGTGCAACACCATGGCGCCGGACGAAGGCAACATGTACCTGCTGGGCAAGGTCGGCAGCCACGAGCAGAAGGCACGCTTCCTCGAGCCGCTCGTCTCGGGCGAGGCCCGCTCGGCGTTCTTCATGACAGAGCCTGCGGACACCGGCGGCGCCGGATCCGATCCGTCGATGATGCAGACGACCTGCCGGCTGGACGGCAATCACTGGGTCATCAACGGTCGCAAGAAGTTCATCACCGGGGCCGAAGGCGCCCGGGTCGGCATCGTCATGGCGAAGTCGAGCGACGGCGCCTGCATGTTCCTCGTCGATCTGCCCAATCCCGCGATCCGCACGCTGCGCGTGCTCGACACGATCGACAATTCGATGCCCGGCGGACATGCCGAGATCGAGATCGAGAACCTCCGCGTGCCGGCCGACCAGATGCTCGGCGCGTCCGGCGAGGGGTTCAAATATGCGCAGATTCGCCTCAGCCCCGCGCGCCTGTCGCACTGCATGCGCTGGCTCGGCCTCGCGATCCGCGCCAACGAGATCGCCACCGACTATGCCTGCCGCCGCCAGGCATTCGGAAAGCCGCTGGTCGATCACGAAGGCGTCGGCTTCATGCTGGCGGAGAATTTGATCGATCTCCAGCAATCGGAGCTGATGATCGACTGGTGCGCCGGCGTGCTCGACACCGGCTCGCTCGGCACGACCGAGAGCTCCATGGCCAAGGTGGCCGTGTCGGAAGCCTTGATGCGCGTCGCCGATCGCTGCGTCCAGGTGATGGGCGGCAACGGGGTCTCCTCGGAAACGATCGTCGAACAGGCCTTCCGCGAGATCCGCGCCTTCCGGATCTATGACGGTCCGACCGAAGTGCACAAATGGTCGCTGGCCAAGAAGATCAAGCGCGACTGGAAGGCCGCGCAGCCCTTGGCGAATTAGCCGGGCAAGGCATCGGTCATCGCCTCCTGTGGCCGCGGTGGTGCGATCACCCCCGCGACACCTGCGCCCTCGATCGCCCAAGCAACCACAGTCCCGCAAAGATCGCGACGATCCCCGCGGCGTGATACCAGGCGATCTCCTCACCTAGAAAGGCGATGGCGGCCGCGGCGGAGAACATTGGGCTGAGATACAGGAAGGCCGCGGCCCGCGCCGGACCGAGTTCACCGACGCCGTAGAGATAGAAAAGATTGCCGAGCATCGTCGGCAGCAGGCCGATATAGGCGATCGAGGCCAGCGCAAGAGGGAGGCTCGCCCCGTCAAAGGCAAACCATTCACCGCCGCGGACGAGCCAGCCGGCATAGACCGGCAGCATCACCAGAAGCAGGCCGGACCAGCCTGTCACCACGGTCAACGGCAGCGCCGGGATGGTACGGCTGAAATCACGCACCTTCAGCGAGAACCAGGCGAAGGAGATCGCCGCCAGCAGCGACCAGAAATTGCCGAGGCTGAAGTGCAGGCCGCCCAACACATTCGGCCGTCCCTTGCAGATGATCAGCAGCGTGCCGGCGAACGCGAGCGCGAGCCCCGCCAGCAACGACCGGCCAGGCCGCTCACCGCCTCCGCTTCCCGGCAGAAGCCCGATCAGGACGACCCATACCGGCGTGGTCGCGTTGATGAAACCAACCTCGAGCGCGAGGCTCTGATAGGCGCCGCCAAGCAGGAGATAGGAGAACAGACCGACACCGACGGCCCCGGCAAGCATCAGTTCGGCGAGCCGCGCGCGGATGGCGGGCCACGCTTCCCGCAGCGACGGCAGCGCGATCGCGGTCAACGCGACCGACGCCAGCCCCCAGCGCCAGAACACCAGGGACGGCAGCGGCACGACGTCTCGCGCCGCGCGCGCAACCACGTGGTTGCTGCCCCACAGCGCCGCCGTCACGACCAGCGCCCCGGTGCCGAGCAGCCGCGACGCCGGCGTCATGAGTTCGCGGCCGACCGGTCGTTTCGTCCGCGCTGCGACACGTGCCAGGGCAGGAACCAGCGCTCGGCGACGTCGACCAGGAAGAACAACACGGTGCCGACGATGCCGAGCAGCAGCAGCGAAACGAACACGCGGACGGTGTCGAACTGGCCCTGCGCGACCAGGATCTGGAAACCTATGCCGTAGTTTCCGGCCACGAACTCGCCGACGATGGCCCCGACCAGTGCAAACGAGATCGCCACCTTCATGCCGGCGAACAGGCTCGGCAATGCACAGGGAAAGCGGATCTTGGTCAGCACCGCCCAGGGCGAGGCCTTCGACACCCGCGCCAGATAGAGCATGTCGGGATCGACCGAGCGCAGGCCGAGCACGGCATCGATCACGATCGGGAAGATCGCGAGCATCAGGGCGATCGCCACTTTCGGCTCCGGCCCCGTCCCCATCCAGATCACGAACAGCGGCGCCAGCGCGACCTTCGGAATCGAATTGAGCGCGACCAGCAACGTGTAGACGGTCCGCTCCAGAAGGCGCGAATAGACGATGCCGACGGCGAGCGCGACCCCGAGGACCACCGCAAGCACGAAGCCGAGCAAGGTCATCGCCAGGGTGAAGCCGAGATGGCGCAGGAACAGGAGCGGCGTTTCCATGAAGGCCGCGACGATCACCGACGGCGCCGGCAGGATCAGCGGCGACGGATGAAAGATACGAACGGCGATCTCCCACAGTAGGAGAAAGGCAGCGAGCACCAGGATGACGTCGCGGACCTCGCTGTCGCCGCGGAACAGCCGTCTGGCCAGACTGATCATTCCTTGACAATCCCGAGCTCGGCGAAATGATGCCGGATGCGGTGCACATAGGCGGCGAATTCGGTGCTGTCGCGAATGGCGAGCCGCCGCGGCCGCGGCAAGTCGATGCTGATTGTGTCGACGATCATGCCGGGCGCCTTGCTCATCATGACCACGCGGTCGGAGAGGAACACCGCCTCCACGATCGAATGGGTGATGAAAAGGAGCGTCTTGCGGGTGTCCTGCCAGATCTGCGCGAGCTCGACGTTGAGGTCGTCACGGGTCATGGCATCGAGCGCGCCGAACGGCTCGTCCATCAGCAGCAGCGCCGGATCGGCCAGCAGCGCCCGGCAGATCGATGCGCGCTGGCGCATGCCGCCGGACAATTCGAAGGGATAGCGGTGTTCGAAGCCGGCCAGGCCGAACCGCGCCAGCAGCGCCATCGCGCGCTGCCGCTCGGCCGGGCTCGGCTTGCGCACGAACTCGATCGACAGCAGCACGTTGTCCAGGATCGTGCGCCAGTCGAGCAGCACGTCGCGCTGGAACACGACGCCGAGGCCGTCCGGCGGGCCTACCAGCGGCTTGCCGCCGATCGACACGCTGCCGCTGCTGATGCTTTCGAGGCCGGCGACCAGCTTCAGAAGCGTGCTCTTGCCGCAGCCCGACGGTCCGACCACGCTGACGAATTCGTGCGGCCGGATATCGAGATTGATGTCGACCAGCGCGGCGATCGGCCCGCGCGGCGAGGCATACATCTTGCCGACATGGCTGAGCGACACGTAGCCCTCAGCCATGGCGGGCGCCTCGACCATCACTCTCTCACTCGACGAGTGCATTGGTGTAGTAATCCGAGACGTTCCAGCCGGCATTGACGACCCCCGCAGCCTCCATCGACTTTAGCGCGGAGTCCCAGTCTTCCTTCGCCTGCCAGCCGATCGGCTTGCCCTTCGACGCCGGTGTGTCGAAATAGTCCAGCGTCAGCTTGATCTGACCGAGCAGGACCTTCGGATCGAGCTTGGCGTCGGGACGTTCGGCGATCATGGCCTTGACGCCCTCCTCCGGATTATCGCGCAAGGCCTGCCAGGCACGCTGCTCGACCTTGATCAGCTTCTGCAGCGCCGGCCCCTTCGCGGCGATCACATCCTCGCGTGCCACCAGGCCGTAGCTCGGGAAGGCGATATTGGCATCGGAGGCGAGTAGGCATTTCGAAGGCCGCGACTGTTCGGCGATCGGAATGGCTGATCCGACCGTCGACATCAGGCCATCGGCGCGCTTGGCGAAATAGGTGCCCCACAGCGCGGCCGGGTCGACCACGTCGACCTTGAGGTCGTCGCGGGTCAGACCACCGGATTTCAGGTAGACGTCGATGAAGGGCGACCAGGGGCTCGCGGCAAACACCACCACCGTCTTGCCCTTGAGATCGGCGACCTTGGCGATCGGCGCGTCCTTGTCGACGAGGATGCAGAGATCGGTACGGCGCTGGAAGGTGGCGATGGAGCGGACGGTTGCGCCCTTGGCGCGAGCCGAGCCGACCAGCCCGACCTGCACCTGCCCGACATCGACCTGCCCGGCATTGACGAGCTGGATGGTGTTGCCGGAGCCGCGGCCGTCCTGGACATCGACGTCGAGGCCCGCCTCCTTGAACCACCCCTTGTTCTGCGCGAGGTGCATCGCCGCCTGCACGCCCCATGGCGAGAAGTCGAGCCGGACAGACAGCTTGTCCGCGGCCGCAGCCGGCAGCGCGAACGCGGTGACAGAAGACAGAAGCAGCAAGGTTCTCAGCAACGATCGTCTCATTTCTTCGACTCCGGTTTGATCGATTCCAGGTGCAAATCATCCGCGCCCGGCCGCGCAAGATTGGTCAGATAGCCCAACACCATCTCGATCACGTGCTGGCGGCGCTTGATCACCCGGCTTCGTGCGGTGAGATCGCGATCGAGCAGCCATGACAGCGTGTGCTGGTTGGACAGGAAGAAATAGGTCAGGCCCGAAATGGACAGATAGAGGTCCACGACATCGACATCGGAGCGGAAGGTACCGTCGGCCTGGCCGCGTTCGAGCAGGATCTTGATCGTGTCCAGCAGGCCGCGATAGAGCGGCTTCACCGCCTCCGACCGCTTGAGATATTGCCCGAAATGAATGTTCTCGACGCTCATCAGCCGGATCAACTCCGGCGTCGCCACGAAATGATCGAAGGTGTTGCCGACCAGCACCTTGATGCCCTCGACCGGCGGCAGTTCGCGCAGATGAGCGTCCTGTTGGCGCTCGCGCAGATTGGCGTAGATGCCTTCGAGCACTGCCAGGTAGAGCGCCTCCTTCGAGCCGAAATAGTGATAGATCAGGTTCTTGTTGACGGCCGAGCGCGCGGCGATGCGGTCGACCCGCGCGCCACTCAGCCCGTGGGACACGAACTCTTCACGTGCGGCGTCGAGAATCCTGGCTCGGCTCGCCTCCGCATTGCGTACGGGCTTGGCCTGCGCGGCCGTCCTCGCCGTCTTGGAAGCGGCCTTTGGCAGCGTTACCGAAGCCCCTTTCGACGACGCGGCCACGCTAGCCTCCCTGCTGACGCTGCGCGCGCAGGCTGGCGGTCGCCACCGGGTCGAGCGCGCCCCTGGCGCCGAGCACCACGGCGTGATGCTGGCGTGCATAGGCCGCGCTGATCTTGCCATCGAGCACGTCCTCGCGCACCTCGTCGGGATGGCGCGCCAATGGATCGCCAAAGCCTCCGGCGCCGGCCTGCTCGTGGATGATCAGCGTGCCCTTGTCCACCCGGGTCGTGATCTTGCCCGGCAGCGGTCGGCGCTCGTTGCCGATCTCGATGAAGTTGCGCGACTGGCCGCCGGGACCGCCACCCGACAAGCCGTAGGGCGCGAACCGCACCCGGTCGGTACGCATCTGCAGCAGTGCATCCTCGGCCAGGATGCGATAGCTCCGGCGGATGCCGACGCCGCCGCGATACTGCCCGGCTCCGCAGGAATCCTGCACGAAGGAATAGTCCTCGATGCGCACCGGATGCTCCGCCTCCATCACCTCCACCGGCATGTTGGAGAGGTTCTGCGAGGCGTTGGTGACCGCCTCGACGCCGTCCTTGTCCGGGCGACCGCCCCAGGCACCGCAGATCATGTCGACGATGATGAAAGGCTGGCGGTTCGGCCGCAAACCGCTGATGCAGATCACGCTGTTGCCGCCCTCGCCCGCGGCGGGCACCTTGTCCGGCACGATCTGGGCGAGCGCACCCAACATGGTGTCGAACACGCGATAGCCGGTCAGCGCACGTGCGGCGCAAGGCGCCGGCATCACCGGATTGAGGACGGAAGCCTCCGGCGCCTTCACCTTGATGCAGCGGAACAGACCGACATTGTTGGGGACGTCCTTCGCGAGCACGCAGCGGACGCTGAGATAGGTCAGAGAATGGGTGAAGCTCAGCGTCGAATTGAGCGCGCCGCGCACCTGCGGCGAGGAACCGGTGTAGTCGACCAGCAGCGTGCCGTCGTCGTTGACGGTGATCGCGACCTTGATCGGGATCGGGGTGTCGGAGAAGCCGTCATCGTCGATGTGGTCGAGAAAGCGGTAGGTGCCCTTGGGCCAGGTCTTGATCTCCTGGCGCGTCATGCGCTCGGCGTAATCGAGCAGCTCCTGCATGTAGGCATCGACCTCGTCGGCGCCGTAACGCTGCATCAGCTTCTCCAGCCCGCGCCGGCCGACCTGGGCGGCGGCGAACTGCGCCGAGAGATCGCCCCAGACGCGGTCCGGGACGCGCACATTGATCTTGATCAGGGCCTCGAGCGTCGTGTTGAGCACGCCGCGATCGTAGAGCTTGAGCGGCGGAATGCGCAGGCCTTCCTGGTAGATCTCGGTGGAATCAGACGCATTCGAGCCCGGCACCCGCCCGCCGACATCGGTGTGGTGGCAGATCACCACCGCGAAGGCGCGGCGACGGCCGTCATGGAAAATCGGCACGAACATGAAGATGTCGGGCAGATGCATGCCGCCGTGATAGGGGTCGTTCATGATGACGACGTCGCCCTCGTGAAGGTCGCCCTCGAACTTCGCCAGCACGGAGGCCATCGCCTCGGGAATGGCGCCCAGATGCTGCGCGATGGTCTTGGCCTGAGCCACCATCTGGCCGTCGCCGGCGCACAGCGCGGCGGAGAAATCCATGACGTCCTTGACGATCTCCGAGCGGGCAATGCGGACGACGGTGTAGGCCATGTCGTCGGCGATCGAGTCCAGCCCGCTCTTGATGACGGCAAAGGTGATGGGATCGACGTTCATGATGCAAACTCCAGCACGATGCAGCCGATATCGTCCTTGTGCACGCGCGCGTCCGGCGGCACGACGATCGTGGCGTCGAACTCCTCGATGATCAACGGCCCCGATCGCGGTCGGCGATCGATGCTGGCGCGATCGACGACCGCCACGTCCTGAGCCGGCGCCCCGCGCGTGAAAGAGATCGAGCGTGCGCCGGAGCTGGGAGCGCCCGCGCGCGAGGCCATCTTCATGGCCCGGAAGTCGAGCCGGTTGTCGCGCAAGCCCCTTCCGGCGACGCGGACCTTCATCAGCTCGACCGGCGTGTGGTCGGTGTAGCCGTAGGTCTTGAGATACTCGGCGACGAAGCGGGCGCGAATCTGGGCAAAATCCTCGCCTTCGAACGGCACGGTGAGCTCGGTCGCCTGTCCCTCGTGGCGCAGGTCGGCTTCCCAGAGGAACGCGGTACGCCCGTCGACATAGCCGTCGCCGGCGAGCTGGGCCGCAACCTGGTCCTGAAGCTCCCGCTTGATCGCGCGCAGATCTGCAACGCTCATGGCATCGAGCCTGAGGCCGACGGTCTTCAGCGCGGTATGCTCGATATCGGAGGCAAGCATGCCGATTGCGCTGAAGATTCCGGACATCGGCGGCACCACCACGCGGGGAATGCCGAGCTGGCGAGCGAGATCCGGCGCGTGAACGCCGCCATTGCCGCCAAAGGCCATCAGCGTGAGGTCGCGTGGATCGCGGCCGCGCTCGATCGTGACGGCACGCACCGCGCGCGCCATCGCGGCATTGGCGACCGCGCGAATGCCGTGGGCCGCATCCGCCAGCGACAGCTTCAGCGGATCGCCGACATGGTCGCGGATCGCGGTTTCACTGCGGCCGCGGTCGATCGCGAGCTTGCCGCCGGCCAGCGCGCTCGGATTGATGAAGCCGAGCACGACATTGGCATCGGTCACGGTCGGCCGGTCGTTGCCGAGACCGTAGCAGGCCGGCCCCGGCATCGCACCCGCCGATTGCGGCCCGACCACGAGCAGCCCGCCCTTGTCGATGCCGGCGAGCGACCCGCCGCCGGCGCCGACCTCGGCGATGTCGATCGCCGGCACCTTCAGCATGTAGCCGCCCGCCTTGATGAAGCGGCTCGAGGTCGAGATGCCGTCGCGGAATTCGTACTCTGACGTCATGGACGGGCGCCCGTCCTCGATGATGACGGCCTTCGCCGTGGTACCGCCCATGTCGAACACGATCACATCGCGGTCGTCGCGCGCGATACCGAGCCGCGCCGCGCCGACCACACCGCCGGCCGGGCCCGAGGCAACCACCATCACGGGCTTCTCGCAGGTCACGCTGGCGGCGAGCATGCCGCCGTTCGAGGTCATGACCAGGACGGGCGCGCCGACGCCGATGCCGCGCAGGCCGGTTTCGAGCCGCTGCAGATAGGCGCGCATCGCAGCCAGCAGATAGGCATTCACCACCGTGGTGCTGGTGCGCTCGTACTCCTTCATTTCCGGAAGGACGGCACAGGAGGTCGTCACCAGAAGCTCCGGAAAGCGCGCGCGGAGGATCGCCTCGGCCTGAAGCTCGTGCGCCGGATTGCGATAGCTGTTGATGAAGGCGATCGCGACCGCCTCGATGCCGTCGGCGACCAGCGCCTGCCCCGCAGCGACGACGCTCGACTCCGACAGCGGCTCGACCACGCTGCCATCGGCCGCCAAACGCTCCACGACCTCGACGCGGTGCCGGCGAGGCACCAGCGGCTTCGGCTTGTCCCAAGTCAGGTCGAACATGTCGGGCATACGGATGCGGCCGATCTCGAGCACGTCGCGGAACCCCCGCGTCGTGATCAGGCCGGTCTTCGCGCCGCTACGCTGCAGGATCGTGTTCGAACCGACTGTGGTGCCATGCAGCACCTCGGCAATATCGCCGGGCGCAACCGACAGCTCCGACAGCAATTGCGCCACGCCCTCGATCACTGCCACGGACGGATCGGCCGGCGTCGAGGAGATCTTGCTCTGATGGATCAAGCCCTCGTCGGTGAGCAGCGCGATGTCGGTGAAGGTGCCGCCGATATCGACTGCAATGCGATAACGCCCGATGGAATGCATTCGCCTGACCGCTCTGACTAACTGGTTAGTCAATTACAACAATGGCGATTTCAAATGTCAAGCGGCTGTTCACCGCGAGGGGCGCTCGTTTGGATCCCCGATCAGAAATTTCGGATTATCAACATGATGGCCTTGTGCTCCGCCGACCGCGCGTCAAACGAGTTCGCGCGTGGCTGGACGATGCGACGTGTCCCGTCATGCGGGACACGATGCTGTCGAAATGCCACTCTGAGGTCGTCCAGCTGTGTTCGCGCTGCGCCCTGCTCCGCGCCGGCCCGGTCTGTCGCAATGTTCGCGTTGGCTATTGGCTGATCGAACTGGCTTGCCGTGAAGTCGTAACGGCAGCCTCCGACCTGATTGTAAGAATGATCGCCCGCAGGCAGCGGGGTCTTTAGCAATCCGCCAACAGTCGGGGATCAGCAGCGACGTGACGTTGCCTTGCCTTGCCGCCGGATTCTGCGCGGTCCATGGGACGGCGGTCGACAACGACCAAGCATTGCGCATTGCGAATGCTCGGGAGCGAAGCTCATCGTCCCTTCCGGAGATCGACGCCATCGATTTATTTCGGATTATTCGATTATCTATCTTTACTCCTGTTTTGCCCGACGAGTCAAACCAGCCTGAGCCCGACCCCCATCCCTTCGTCCTTGCGAGCGCAGCGAAGCAACTCCGGACTCTTTCCGCGGCGGGACTCTGGATAGCTTCGCTGCGCGCGCAATGACGCCGCGGCCACAGCGGCGCATCGACTGCCGAATTGTTCTGAAGCGGCAGGTATTTGGCAGCGCCCATGGAAAGACGCCGCCCCTTCCCGTCTCTACTTTGCATGGGGTTGTTTTTCAGCTTTGCTCGGACGGTCCTGCCGCGCCCATGAAAAAGCCCGGCCTCGCGAACGAGGCCGGGCTCCATCGATTGACGACGTGCTTGAACGATCAGCCGCGGGTGCGCGAGCGGATCATGAAGCTGTCGTAGGTGTATTCGGCGACCTGCCACCACAGATATTCGTCGGAGCGGTAGGCCTGCATGGCGTCGATCGACTTCTTGAAGTCGGCGTTCTTGGCCGAGATCTCGCCCCAGAGTTCGTTGGTCGCCTTGAGGCAGGCTTCCAGCACCTCGTTGGTGAAGGGGCGCAGCTGGGTGCCGCCGGCAACCAGGCGCTTCAGCGCGGTCGGGTTCTGCATGTCGTAGCGCGCGGCCATCCAGCTGTTGGTGTTGGCCATCGCGTTGGTGAGGATCGCCTGGTAGTTCTTCGGCAGGCCGTTCCACTTGTCGAGGTTGACGAAGGAGTGGACCGTCGGGCCGCCTTCCCAGAAGCCGGGATAGTAATAGTACTTGGCGACCTTGGCGAAGCCGAGCTTCTCGTCGTCATAGGGGCCGACCCACTCGGCGGCGTCGATAGTGCCCTTTTCCAGCGCCGGATAGATGTCGCCGCCGGCGAGCTGCTGCGGCACCACGCCGACCTTCTGGAGGACCTGGCCGGCGATTCCACCGATGCGCATCTTGAGGCCCGAGAGATCAGCGACCGTCTTGATCTCCTTGCGGAACCAGCCGCCCATCTGGGTGCCGGTGTTGCCGCAGGGGAAGCCGATCACGTTCGACTTCTTGAAGAACTCGTTGGCGAGCTCATTGCCGCCGCCCTGGTAGAGCCAGGAATTCTGCTGGCGGGCGTTGAGGCCGAACGGCACCGAGGCGAAGATCGCGAAGGTGGGGTCCTTGCCGACATAGTAGTAAGAGACGGTGTGGCACATCTCGACGGTGCCGTTCGAGGTGGCGTCCAGCGCCTGGAGGCCGGGCACGACTTCGCCGGCCGCGAAGACCTGGATCTGGAACTTGTTGTCGGTCATTTCGGCGACGTACTTCGCCACCTGCTCGCCACCGCCATAGATGGTGTCGAGCGACTTCGGGAAGCTCGAAGTCAGGCGCCACTTGATCTCGGGCGAGGACTGCGCGATCGCAGGCGAGGCCACCGCAGCGGTCGCCGCCGCACCCGCTGCCGACACTTTGAGAAAATCACGACGCTTCATCTTCAGGTCTCTCCTTGCTGGGGCGTTTCCCCGAACTTCCTCTTTGCCGCCGCTCATTCCGGCGACGCGTTTGGGCCGCGTCGAACCGAAGGGGCTTGACTGCCGTGGGCCTTTAACACGGAAGCCAGCCTTGCGGAACGCGACAATGGCATGACGGGGCTCGACGAAAGTCGCATGTCCCGGCAGGGGCGGGCTCAGGCGGCGGCGATGACGTCCTTGAGCTGGTCCCGGACCTGCCCGGCAATGGCGCGGTAGATCGCCGCATGCGGCCCGTCCGGCTCGCTGTCGACGACGGGATTGCCGGCATCCGAGGTGGCACGAATCGCCATGTGCAGGGGAATCTCGCCGAGGAAGGGCACGCCGAGCTTCTCGGCTTCGTGGCGGGCGCCGCCATGACCGAAAATGTCGGATTTCGTTCCGCAATGCGGACACTGGAAATAGCTCATGTTCTCGACGATGCCGAGCACCGGCACGTTGACCTTCCTGAACATGGCAAGTCCCCGCCGCGCATCGATCAGCGACAGGTCCTGCGGGGTCGAGACGATCACGGCGCCCTTCAGCGGCACGTTCTGCGCGAGCGTGAGCTGGGCATCGCCGGTGCCCGGCGGCATGTCGACGACCAGCACGTCGAGCTTGCCCCAGGCGACGTCGCGCAGCATCTGGGTCACGGCCGACATCACCATCGGCCCGCGCCAGATCATTGCGGTCTCCTCCTCGACCAGGAAACCGATCGACATGATGGCGAGGCCGAACCGGCGCAGCGGGATCATCTTGCGATCGCCGTCGAGCTCCGGCTTCTGGTGCAGGCCGGTCAGCCGCGGCACCGAGGGGCCGTAGATGTCGGCATCGAGCAGCCCGACCTTGAGGCCGAGATCGCGAAGGCCCAGAGCCAGGTTGAGCGCGGTGGTCGATTTGCCGACCCCGCCCTTGCCGGAGGCGACCGCGATCACCGCAGCGACGCCGGGGATCTCCGACTGCTTCGCCATCGGCGATTGGGCGCCGCCCTGTGGCGCCGGCTTGTGGGCATGGACGGGCTGCACGCCCGGTGTGCCCCGGCTCGGCTGAGGCGGCGGCGGAGGTGCAGTGCCCGGCTTGCGCTCGGCGGTCAGGGCCACCATCACCGTGGTGACGCCCGGCATGGCGCGCACGGCCGCTTCAGCCTCGGCCCGGACGCTTTCCCAGGCCCGCGCCTCGGCGGCATCGACATTGATCGAAAAGAAAACCTTGCCGTCGGCAGCGCTGATCGCGCTCAGTACATTGGCATTGGCCAGCGCGACGCCGCGCGGCGTCCTGATCCTGGCGAGGCTGTCGAGAACCTGTTGCTGCGTCACGCTCAAAGCGCATCTCCTCGATGTCAGGATGCCCCATTAGAGCGGAAACGGGCAAAAGGCTACTGCCTGCCGATATCACCCGCCTGCTCGACGGGCGCCGCGCCCTGCTCCCGGGCCGCCTCGTAATTGAGCTCGATCATGACCCCGTTGGGGTCGTGGACGAAGATCTGCCAGAGCTCGCCGCCGGGCACCTGACGGGCGTCGAACTTCATGTTCTTGGCGGCGAGGCGCCGCTTCATGCCCTCGAAACCGCGACTGACGAAGGCGACGTGGTGGACCACGCCGGAATCCGGTTTCTGCGGCTCGGCCGTTGGCGAGATGTCGACGAGATGCACCACCGGCCTGCCCTCGCTGTACATCCAGGCGCCCGGGAATGCGAAGTTCGGCCGGGCACCTTTTTCGAGCCCCAGCACGTCCTCGTAGAAGCGCACCGTCTCGGCCAGATTCCGGGTCCGGATGTTGAAATGATCGAGCACGCCGACGCTCACCCCGCCCGGATCCGCTCCCATGATCTCGCTCCCTTGTTTCGAAGTCCTTGAGGACACCCATCCTAGCACAGGGGATCGCCAAACGAAGCCGTTGCCCTCCCGGCCTAACGGTTTATGGTGCGCCTCCGATCCGCCCCGAGCGGCGGAACTCCCGACCAAGCCGGCCGGCGCCCCTCGCCTGGCCGCGACCGTAAAACCCAAGCTACGGACAAGGTACCACACATGGCTAAAGTCGCTTTCCTCGGTCTCGGCGTGATGGGCTTCCCTATGGCCGGACACCTCGTGAAAAAAGGGGGCCATGAGGTCACCGTCTACAACCGCACCGCGGCCAAGGCCAAGGAATGGGCGGACAAGTTCGGCGGCAAGACCGCGGCGACCCCGAAGGCCGCGGCCGAGGGCCAGGACTTCGTGATGTGCTGCGTCGGCAACGACAACGATCTGCGCTCGGTGACACTCGGCCCCGACGGCGCCTTTGCCGGCATGTCGAAGGGGGCGACTTTCGTCGACCACACCACCGCCTCCGCCGAGGTTGCCCGCGAACTCGACGCCGCCGCCACCAGGGCCGGCTTCAAATTCGTCGATGCGCCGGTGTCCGGCGGCCAGGCCGGCGCCGAGAACGGCGTCCTGACCGTGATGTGCGGCGGCACCGAGGATAGCTATGCCGGCGCCGAGCCGATCATCACGGGCTCCTATGCGCGGATGTGCAAACTGCTCGGGCCCGCGGGCTCGGGTCAGCTGACCAAGATGGTCAACCAGATCTGCATCGCCGGCCTGGTCCAGGGCCTTTCTGAAGGCATCCACTTCGCCAAGAAGAGCGGCCTCGATGTCGCCGCGGTGATCGAGACCATCTCGAAGGGCGCCGCGCAGTCCTGGCAGATGGAAAATCGCTACAAGACCATGAACGAGGGCAAATACGATTTCGGCTTCGCCGTGGAATGGATGCGCAAGGACCTCTCGATCGCGCTCGCCGAGGCTCGCCGCAACGGCGCCAATCTCCCGGTGACCGCGCTGGTCGACCAGTTCTATTCCGAGGTGGAGAAGATGGGCGGCAAGCGCTGGGATACGTCGAGCCTGCTCGCGCGCCTGCAGCGCTGATCCCGACAGAACCGCCCCGCCTTGCTGATCGCGATCGCCGCCATTTTCGTTCTTGCCTATGCGGCGATCGCGCTGGAGCATCCGCTTGGCATCAACAAGAGCGCCTCCGCGCTGCTCGGCGCGGGCCTGCTCTGGACGATCTACGCGATCTCGACCGGCGATCCCGCGCAGATCAGCCGCCAGCTCGACGAGTCCGTCGGCTCGACCGCGCAGATCGTGTTCTTCCTGATAGGGGCGATGACCATCGTCGAGGTGATCGACGCCCATGACGGCTTCGAGGTCATCACATCGCTGATCCGGACCACGAGCCAGGTCGCGCTGATCTGGCTGGTCGGCTTCGTGACCTTCTTCCTGTCGGCGATCCTCGACAATCTCACCACCACCATCGTCATGATCTCGCTGATCCAGAAGCTGATCGGTCCGCGCGACGACAGGCTGGTGTTTGCCGCGATCATCGTCATCGCCGCCAATGCCGGCGGCGCCTGGACCGTGATCGGCGACGTCACCACGACGATGCTGTGGATCGGCGGTCAGATCACGCCGCTGAGCATCATGTCGTCGGTGTTCCCGGCCTCGCTCGTCAACCTGGTGGTGCCGCTGGCGGTGATGAGCCTGTCGCGGCGCGGCCGGACGATCGCGCCGCCGCGCAAGGAGGACCGCGATTCGATCGCGCGGTTCGAGCGCAATCTGATGTTCTATCTCGGGCTCGGTGTGCTGATCGCGGTGCCCGCGTTCAAGGCGGTCACGCATCTCGCCCCCTTCATGGGGATCCTGTTCGGACTCGGCGTACTCTGGCTGGTCGGCGAGATCGTGCACCGGCACAAGGACGAACATGTGCGCCATCCGCTCACCCTGGTGCACGCGCTGACACGGATCGACATGAGCTCGGTGGTCTTCTTCGTGGGGGTTCTGCTCGCGGTCGCCTGCCTCGAACATTCCGGCCTGCTGACGCGGCTGGCGGCATGGCTCGATGCCACATTCGGCCGCCAGGACGTCATCGTCGTCGTGCTCGGACTGCTCAGCGCCGTGATCGACAACGTGCCGCTGGTCGCGGCCACCATGGGCATGTACGACCTCGCCCACTATCCGCCGGACAGCTTCATCTGGGAATTCATCGCCTATTGCGCCGGCACCGGCGGTTCGATCCTGATCATCGGCTCGGCCGCCGGCGTCGCCGCCATGGGGCTCGAGCGGATCGAGTTTCTCTGGTACGCACGCCGCATCGCGCCGCCTGCGCTCGCCGGCTATATGGCGGGCGCCGCGGTCTATGTCGGTCAGCACGCGGCGCTGCACTGAGCACGCTGGAATTAACTCCCGGTTAACGTAATTCTTTAGCTCCTTAAGTCACCTCTTAAGGATTTCTTGCCAGAGATAGATAGTGCAGAAGGCCCGTCTCCGTGCGGGCGGGAATTTGTTGTTGTTCGATGAGTAACCCCGCTGAAAAGCCCGAGGTTGTGCAGCTTCCGGCCGAGCCGGTGAGCGTGCCATCGGCGAGCAATCGTCGAGCCGCGGCGCAGCGGGTGCGGGAGGCCCGCGACAAGTTAACGTCGACCAGCGGAACCCGCCCGGCCTTCGACGCTGAATTGCTCCGTCAATACGCCCAGACGCGGCTGTCGGCCTCCTATGTCGTGATGCTCCTGGTGGTCGCCACCGGCGTGCTGTTCGGCTTGTGGATGCAGCCGATCCCGGCGGCATGCTGGACGGCCGGGATGCTCTGCATCCACGGCGCGATGATCAGAAGCTGCCGGCGCTTCCTGACCGAACCCTCCTCGCCCTCGGCGACGCGAACCTGGCGCACCCGTTTCGTCGTGCTCGACCTGCTCTATGGCCTGTGCTGGATGGCGATCCTGATCCATCCCGTGCTCGACATGGTCACGGAAACGCTGATGATGTTCCTGATGCTGCTGGTGATCGCAGTATCGAGCATGCTGGCGGCCAATCTTCCGATCGCAGCCCTCGCGGCCACCGCACCTGTTGCGGTGGCGATGGCATTGAGCTTTGCGATCACCGGCTCGCTCGACAACTACATCCTGGCGGCGCTCGCCATCGCGGCGGAAGGCTATTTCGTACTGCTTGCGCATCAGCTGCATTCCTCGACCTTCGCGACTCTGGAAGCACGCGCCGAGAAGGATGCATTGATCGGCGAACTCGAGCAGGCAAAGGCGATCTCGGACGAGGCGCGGCATCGCGCAGAAGCCGCCAACGTCGCGAAGTCGCGTTTCCTCGCGCAAATGAGCCACGAACTGCGGACGCCGCTGAACGCCATTCTCGGCTTCTCCGAGGTGATGAAGAGCGAGATTTTCGGCGCACATGCCGTACCGGTCTACAAGGAATATTCCGCCGACATCCACAATTCGGGCGTGCACCTGCTCAACCTCATCAACGAGATCCTCGACCTGTCGCGGATCGAGGCCGGCCGCTACGAACTGAACGAAGAGGCCGTGTCGCTGGTCGGCGTCGTCGCCGACTGCCATCACCTGATGAAGCTGCGCGCCTCGAGCCGCGGCATTACGATCCACGAGGTGTTCGAGCACGCCATGCCGCGGCTGTGGGCCGACGAGCGCGCGATCCGCCAGGTCGTGCTCAACCTGCTCTCCAACTCCATCAAGTTCACGCCGCAGGGCGGCGAAATCTGGCTCAAGGCCGGATGGACCGCCTCGGGCGGTCAGTATCTCTCGGTGCGCGATTCCGGCTCGGGCATTCCGGAAAACGAGATACCGGTGGTGCTCGCCTCCTTCGGCCAGGGCTCCAATTCGATCAAGTCCGCCGAACAGGGCGCCGGCCTCGGCCTGCCCATCGCCAAGAACCTGATCGACCTGCATGGCGGCACCTTCACGCTGAAATCCAAGCTGCGCATCGGCACCGAGGTGATCGTCACTTTCCCGCCGGAACGCGTCATGAGCGCCCTGGCGCCGCTGTCGGAGGACTCGCCGCCGCTACAACCGGAACCGGCAATCGTTCCCGACGAGAAGCGCCGGCCTCGCCACAAGCCGATCATGAGCGCAGGCACGGGCTCTTAACGAGATGCTTGCAGAATTGCCCGACCATCCTTCACTATGTCTCGATGAGCAAAGATACGCCGTGCGTCGCCGTCTGCATGATCGATCCCAGGACCAAGCTGTGCTTCGGCTGCGGCCGGACTCTGCCGGAGATCGCGCGCTGGCACGCCATGGCGGGCGCGGAGCGGCTTGCCGTCATGGCTCAGCTTCCCTCGCGCATGGCCGACGCCGGTCTGGAGCCGATCGCGGCCTCGTCGAAACGCGCCTGAGCGGCCTCAGCGCCGCGGGAGGCGCGCGATGATCCGCTTCCTTCTGGTTCTGATGATGCTGGCCGGCACCGCAGGGGCGGTCGTCGCCTATGGCGACCCCGAACAGATCGCCCGTGCCAGCCACAAGGTCTCGCACATCTTCCGCGGCCAGGCCGTTGCAACCGCGCCCGCCGTGCAGATTCCACGCGGCCAGGGCGGCGAGTTTGCGCTGCGCGCAAAGATCAACGGCATCACCGCGCCCATGGTCATCGACACCGGTGCCACGTCGGTGGTGCTGACCTGGGAAACTGCCAAGGCGATCGGGCTACCGATCGAGATGCTCGAATACGACGTGGACCTCGAGACCGCCGGGGGCCATACCAAGGCGGCCCGGCTCACGCTCGATCGTCTCGCGGTCGGTCACCTCGTCGAGAAATCAGTACCGGCGCTGGTCGTGCAGCGCGGGCAGATGAAGACCAATCTGCTTGGCATGAGCTTCCTCGATCGCCTCGAAAGCTGGGGCGTTCGCGCCGACAAGCTGATGTTGACCGGCTATCCGGAACTGCCGGGCAGCCACCGCCGCGCGCGCATGGCGGTGGACTGATCGCGCTCAAGCAGCCGCTTCCGCCGTCGCACGCGCGCCGACCAGCGCGATCGCATCACGCAGCACCTCGAGGCCTGCACCCGGCTTGACACCCTGCTCGGCAAGATGTCGGCGGAAGGCACGCGCACCGGGCACCGCATGGAACGCGCCAACGAAATGCCGCGTGATCGCATGCAGCCGCGTGCCGCGCGCAAGCTGCCGCTCGATATAGGGCATCATCGCGGCGAACGCGTCCCGCATGGTCTCATGCTGCGCAGCCTCGCCGAAAATCTCGGCATCGACGGCCAAGAGCCGCCACGGCTCCTGATAGGCGGCGCGGCCGAGCATCACGCCATCGACATGAGCCAGATGCGTCTTCGCCTCGTCGATGCTGCGGATGCCGCCATTGATGATAACAGGCACTTTCGGCAGCGCGCGCTTAAGCCGATAGACGCGCTCATAGTCGAGCGGCGGGATGTCCCGGTTTTCCTTCGGCGACAGCCCCTTGAGCCAGGCCTTGCGCGCATGCACGATCAGCGCGTCGCAGCCCGACGCGACCACCGCGCGCGCGAGCGCGTCGAGCGCGACTTCCGGATCCTGTTCATCGATACCGATGCGGCATTTCACCGTGACGGGAATCGCGACGGCCTGCTTCATCGCCGCGACACACCGCGCCACCAGTTCCGGCTCCGCCATCAGGCAGGCGCCAAAGCGGCCATCCTGCACCCGATCCGAAGGGCAACCGACATTGAGGTTGATCTCGTCATAGCCGAACCCGGCACCGATGCGGGCGGCCTCGGCGAGGTCGCGCGGATCGGATCCGCCGAGCTGAAGCGCAACGGGATGCTCGACCGCGTCGAAGCCGAGCAGCCGCTCCCGATCGCCGTGAATGACGGCGCCAGTGGTCAACATCTCCGAGTAGAGCAGCGCCCGGCGCGTGAGATGACGATGGAACACGCGGCAGCGCGTATCGGTCCAGTCCATCATCGGCGCGACGGAGAAACGGTGAGGAAGCATGGGCGTCATATAGACGCTCAAGCGGCGGTCGGGAATAGCCGAATCTGCCTTGCGGGCAGCACCGATCCGGGGCGCCGGCCGGCTTGGCACGTGCGGCGGTAGCCCAGAGCAGGGCTCTCGCTGCAGCGTTAGTCCGGAAGCCGGGTGAGGCGCGGCCGCCAGATGCCAAGCACGACGTTAACCGTGGTGACTGCAAGCAGCACCCAGATCACATTGCGGACGCTGCCGAAGGATGGGGCGAGCGTAGCTGGATCGAGGTTGCCGGCCAGCGCCCGTGCCGCGAGTTCAGCCTCCTCCTGCAACGGCCCCACGATTGAGGTGAACCCGCCCTCAAAAACCAGGACGCCCGTCGCAAGCTTGGCCCAGGCCCAGCCGGCATTGTGAAACGCCCGGTTCAGCGCAATCGCGAGCAGGCCGGCGACCAGCGTCAGGCCGAGCGAGGGAAAGAACACCCAGGTGACCACCCCGCTCATCGCTGCCGTCATCAGGGCATAATCAGACAGCGATTTCGGCGCGGGAACGAAGCCGAGGAGCACCACGAGGCAGGCCATCGCGCCCATCAGGCCGATCGCCCCCATCGTATGCAGGAACTTCATCAGGCGTCGCATGACATCCGGAGGTCGTGCAGGGGACTTGAAGTCAAGGGGACATCAACGCCGAGAGCTTGGCGGCGGGAGCGTTTTCCCGCCGGCCACCGGTTCGAAGTCCAGATACATCGCGACCCGACTCAGGCGGCTTGAGCCAGCCCGACCTCGGCCCAGATCTCGGACAGCGCCGACACCAGCGCCTCGATGTCGGCATCCGAGTGCAATGGCGAAGGCGTGATCCGCAACCGCTCAGTTCCGCGCGCGACGGTCGGATAATTGATCGGCTGCACATAGATTCCGTAGCGATCCAGCAACACGTCGCTGATCTGCTTGCACAGGACAGGATCACGTACCATCACGGGCACGATGTGGCTGGGATTCTCGAGATGGCTGACGCCGGCCTCGTCGAGCCGCCGCCGCAGCAGGGCGACGCGATCCTGGTGCCGCGCCCGCTCCTCGCCGCTCGCCTTGAGATGGCGGATACTGGTCAGCGCCCCGGCAGCGACCGCCGGAGGCAGCGCGCTGGAGAAGATGAAGCCCGAAGCGAAGCTGCGCACGAAATCGCAGACGGTCTGCGAGCCCGTGATGTAGCCGCCGATCACGCCGAACGACTTTGCCAGCGTTCCCTCGATCACGGTCAGGCGGTCGCTGAGGCCCTCGCGATCCGAGATGCCGCCGCCGCGCGGCCCGTAGAGCCCGACGGCGTGGACTTCGTCCAGATAGGTCATCGCATGATGCTCGTCGGCGACGTCGCAGATATCGGCGATCGGCGCAATGTCGCCGTCCATCGAATAGACCGATTCGAACGCGACCAGCTTGGGCGCGTGCGGCTCGAGATCGGCCAGCTTGCGCCTGAGATCGTCGACGTCATTGTGGCGGAAGATGCGGGTTTCGCAGCGGCTGTGCTTCATGCCCTCGATCATCGAGGCATGATTGAGTTCATCCGACAGGATCACACAGCCCGGCATGCGTGAGGCCAGCGTGCTCAGCGAGGTCCAGTTCGATACATAGCCGGAGTTGAACAACAGCGCGGCCTGCTTGCCGTGAAGGTCGGCCAGTTCTTCCTCCAGCAGGACGTGATAGTGATTGGTGCCTGCGATGTTCCGCGTTCCGCCCGCGCCGGCGCCGCAGCGATCGAGCGCCTCATGCATGGCGGCGAGGACCTTCGGATGCTGGCCCATACCGAGATAATCGTTCGAGCACCACACGGTGACCTCGCGCGGGCCGGTCGGGGTGTGATGCGTTGCCTTCGGAAAAGAGCCCGCCGTGCGTTCGAGATCGGCGAAGACGCGGTACCGCCCTTCCCTGCGAAGACCATCCAGTTGCCGACGAAAATAGTCTTCGTAGTTCATGGTACTCTCCCATCTGAAATTCGGTTGTCCACGATTGCACCCGCGAGCTTGGCCGCACTGGCCGCCTTGCTCTCGCGATAAGCCTGACGAAATTGATCCTCGAGCCGCTGCCGCGCCAGCGAGCCAGCGCTTTTGACGGGAAGCGGCCTGTCGATCGAGACGCCTCCAGGAATGACTGCGAGGACCGGCTTTGTGGGCAGTTCGGGCACGACCGACACGACCGGCGCCGGCTGCGAGCCCGCGGCCCACCGCCAGAGATCGACGACAGGGACCGGCAGAACCATGAACCAGTGCTCGAGCGCGCCGAGGGCCACCAGCGCGGCGAGCAGCGAACAGGTCAATGCATCGAATTCGGAGACGTCGCCAAGTGCAGCCATCGCGAGGCCCGCTGCGGCAGCGGTCGCTGATGTCACGGAGAATGGGAACAGCGCATTCATCGGCTTGCGCGCGAAATAGCTGCGCATGAAGGCGACACGCTCCGGCATCAGTTCATCGTTCAGGGTGCGCACCCCGAGGAACAGATTGATCTTGGCGCTCTGACGCAGCACGAGCAGTGCGGCAAAGGTCCACCAGCCGAGTTGATTGGGCGCACCGGTCGTGACCGCGAAGACGAGGCCGGCGGTGCCGATCAGCGCCAGTTCGTGATAGGCAATCGCCTGCAATGCGAACCAGACCCGATCGGCACTCGCGCATCCGCGCGGACAGGGCTTCGGCCGGGGGCCGGTGATCCAGCCGGCAAGGAGCGAGATTTCCACCGCGCCCCACAGCAGGATGGCGCAGGTGAAGACGCAATAGGCGCCGGCCGCGGTCGGCACCTGGCTGCTGGCCGCAACTCCCAGAAGCGCGGCCCCGTAGAGCGCGGCCGCCGCCAGCTTGAGCTGCCAGTCGTGGCGCGAGGACACGCCGACGAGGAACAGCACCGAGCCGGTGGAGAACCACCACACGAACAGAACGTAGGCGATCGCGATCGAGAGTGCGCCCATAACCGGGCTCCCATTACCAAGCGGGTTGAAGCCTGATCTCCTGCGGCAGCTCGTTCGTCTTCGCCGGCAACAGGTACAACCGCGCGAAGGCTGCAGCGGCCGCGAACGGCAGCACCGCCCGCTTCAACCGACCCGAAAGGCCGCCCTGCGCCTTGGCATCGGCAATCGCCTCCGCCACGCTGCGCAGTCGCTCCAGTCCGGCGAGGAAGCGCGGATTGTCGATGTCGAGCACGACCGGGAAGACCTGGCGCGAAATGTCGGTCGTGATCCGGAACACGCGCATGTCGTAATCGGTCGGCGTCATGCCGAGCGCCTTGTGGAAGGCGGGCCGCATGTGGTCGCGCACATACATGGTCGCGAATACCGCCAGCAGGAAGAACTTGATCCACAGCTTGTTGTGGCCGCGCAACAGCTTGGGATCGGCGCGCATCAGCAGAGCAAACGCCTCGCCGTGCCGGAACTCGTCGTTGCACCAGCGCTCGAACCAGCGGAAGATCGGGTGGAACTGGCGCTCGGGATTGCGCTCCATCTGCCGGAAGATGGTGATGTAGCGCGCATAGCCGATCTTCTCTGACAGATAGGTCGCGTAGAAGATGAATTTCGGCCTGAAATAGGTGTACTTCTTGACCTTGGTCAGGAAGCTGAGATCGACACCGATGCCATGATCCTTCAGGATCTCGTTGATGAAGCCGGCATGGCGCGCTTCGTCCCGGCTCATGAAAGCGAACAATTCGCGAATGTCGGGATTGCTGATGCGCTTCTTGATCTCGGCATAGAGCACGCACCCCGAAAACTCCGCGGTGAGCGAGCTTACCAGGAAGTCCTTGAACTCCTTGCGCAGATCATCAGGGAGCGCATCGAGCCCCTTCTCGAACTCGTCGGTCTTGACGAAGTGCTTGCGGTTGTGGTCCGCCCGCAGGTCGGCCATGACGGCGTTCCACTCCGACCGGACCAGATCGACGTTGAGGCGATCCATCGCGGCGTAGTCGGTGGTGTAGAAGCGCGGGCTGAGGATGGTGTCCTCGCGGGCCATGTCGGTGCTGGAGGAGGATGCGGGTGTGCCGCCTTCGATCGTGATCATGATGCTCTCCCGTCCGAGAAGCTGACTTCATAGAGTTCGGTAAGTTCGAGATAGCCGGCAGCGTGGGCCATCAATCGCTTGAGCGACCCTGCCCGCACCACCGTCGCCGTCCGTCGCACATTGATCCGGTCGCCGAATGCGACATTGATCGGCGCGCCGTGGATCTCCACCTCATCGCCCGGATGAATTTCCACGTCGCCGTCGAGGCTGACATGGGCGTGAAGGCTCTCGGCGGTTTGCTCGATCTCGATCGTGCAACCGACGTCGAAGCGACGTGGCTGCGAACTGCTGAAGAAATTCATGGGGTCTTCCCTCGCATGGCAAGAACGTGCTCGAAGGCCTGCCGGTTCGCGGCGCCGAACGCCGCAAGATCGACGCGCCGTCCGGTCGCAGGATCATCGATCGTCGCCTGTCCGCTCGACCAGCGGGCGATGACGAAGGCGGGTCCGGTTCCAACGCCGTGACGCTGGCGATCGAAAGCAAAGCTGCGCAGCACCGTTCGCACGAAGCCGTCGGTGCCCGCCGGCACCACGCCGAGCAGGGCACCGCTCTCGGGTGCGATCACGGCGATGCCGCCGTCGGCCCGATCCTCGAAGCGGAAGGACGCGGTGTCGAGCAAGGACGCATAGTGTGCGTGGACGGTCCCGGTGCCGGTCACGCGTCCGACGCCGGCGACCACCAGCGAGAATACGATCAACGCCATTGCCCCGAGCAGCGCGCCTCGCGGGACCATCTTGTCGACAGCAACGTCGCTCATGCTCACCTCCTAGGCCGCGGTTGCGACAGAAACGGACAACCCGGCCGGCCGTGACGCGGGCATCGCGTTCACGACGGGCTCCGGCGCTTGCGGCACCGCCTTCAGGGCACTCGCAAGCAGCGTAGCCACCCTCTCGGCCTCGGGCACACAGCGGAGCATGGGCTCCACCTGCGTGACTCGCCAGGGACGCACGTGTGGCCAGAGCAGCAGGAACGCCAGCCGCCGCTCGCTGGTGACGGCGAGCGGCAGTTCGCCGGTGCCGTCACCATATTGCTTGACCGCGGCCTGGGCGATCTGGGTGAAGGGAATGTTGAGGGTCATCGGCAGCACCGCGCCGAATTGCAGCAGCACGCGGCGGTTGGTGAAGCTGTATCGGGTGGTGCGGCTGTAGAGCAAGGCGAGCCCCGCGAGCAGGGCAAGCACGAGCACCAGCGGGATCCACAGCCGGGATGCGATTGCGAGGGTTTCCGTCCAGGGCTGATGCGCGAGAGCCCCATAGCCGAGCCGGCCGATGAACAGCAGTGCGAAATAGCCGATCACCAGCCGCAGGTGGAAGACGCGGATCAAAAGCGCCCTTGCGCTCGGCCTGCCCTGCCAGACCAGGCTCTCGCCCTCGGGCAGGTGCAGGTCTTCGAACTGGCGAAGCCGGGTGCTCACAGCAGCGGCTCCTGGCGGGCGGGCGTCGCGTAGAGATTGCCACCGCCGAAATAGCCGACGATGCGATCTTCTTCCCGCTTGGTGACCTGGTCGGGATTGGCGAGGACGGGCGCATCCGCGAACTGGCGGCCGAGGATCGACTGCACGAGAACGCGTCCCTTCTTCCACTGAATTTCGATGCGCGCCATGGTCATCGGCAACAGCACGTACCGTCCCGAAACACCGGCAGCCTCGACTTCGAGGTAGCGGATCAGCATCTCGGCGCGATCCACCCAGACGTCGCGAACGACGCCGCCGACCTCACCGTCGGCACCGATCACGGGCATGCCCCGCGGATCGGGATCGCGCTCCTCGATGGTGATGGAGGTTGCGACCCGGAGCGGAACGATAGCCGGAATATCGTCCATCGTCAGTTCAGGAACGTCTTCGCGATCGGCATAAGACGCTGGCCCGACGCCGTCGAGCATGGGATTCCCGGTTGGCACGTAGGGCGAGCCCGGCCACGGGGCGATCGGCGTCACCGGTGCGTCGCGGCGGTCATTGCTCCACCTCGGCAATGTGGCGGGTTCCCCGTGCCGGACCAGATAGGTCTTGAAGCCGGGGAAGGACGGGAAGCCGGCGCCCCGGCCGCGGTTGCCATCCTCGAAGATCAGCGGATAGCCCTCGCGCTTGTCTTCGCGTCGCAGATAGAAAATCAGACCGGCGAAGAAAATCCAGAATGCGTACAGCGTGACCTGTGCCACATCGATGTAACCAGTGAGATCCGTATGCATGACCGCCTCCCGAGCGAGCTAACCTGGAAATTCCGCGATACCGAACCGTGGTGCCTGGTGCGTGGACGGATGCCGCCAGCGCACCAGCGGCCCGATCACCGCGAGCGTTGCGAACAACAGGGCAATTTCGATGTGATAGACGATGCTGTAGCCGGTCGCCGGTCCATTGAGCGCGACGCCGAGATGACCGTTCACGGCCAGTGACGACATGAGATCGCGGATGGCCCCGCCACCGGCGATCGCCGTGCCGGCCGCCGTCGCCTGCACGGCGCCCCAGGTTCCGAGTGCAAGACCGGCCTCGCCGTCGCGCGCCAGCGCCATCGCCGCGATGAGCGTGCCGACCGCGAAGAGGCCACCGCCAAACCCGATCAGGGTGGTGCCGACGCGAAACAGCATCGGCGACATCAGCGGTGCCGAGAAGATCACGGCGGAGAAAGCGATCAGACCGACAAGCGCTCCAAGCGCGGCCACCCGGTAGGGGTCAGATCCCGTACCGAGCCGCCGCGCCGAGATGGCGAACCCGGACAGCGTGCCGGCGGCGAACAGCGCGGTCAGCGCCGTGGTTTGCCCTACGGTCAGATGCAGGATCTCCGCACCATAGGGCTCGAGCAGGATGTCCTGCATCGTGAATCCCGCCGTGCCGAGACCGACCGCGACCAGCACGCGCAGCGAACCGCCGGCCTCCTGGAACTTGCGCCAGGAGTCGCGGAACACCGGACGCTCGCGGTTCAGCGCCGTCCGTGCCGGATCTCGCGCCTCCTGCTTCCACAGCGCCACGATGTTGAGAATCATCTCGGTAAGCGCCGCGCCCTGCACGACCTGGATCAGGCGCATCTCGCTGAAATCGGCCAGCAGCGCGCCGAACAGCAGCGCGCTCGCCATCATGCCGAACATCAGCATGACATAGAGGAAGGCGACCACGCGCGGGCGGGACTGCTCCGGCGCAATGTCGGTCGCCAGCGAAAGCCCGGCGGTTTGCGTGGTGTGGAGACCCGCTCCGACCAGAAGGAACGCCATCGCCGCGCCGATCCGCCCCGCGATCACCTGTCCGGGCTCGTCGCCCGAGAGCACCAGCAGCGCGAACGGCATGATGGCTAGGCCGCCGAACTGCAGCAGCGTTCCCATCCAGATGTAGGGGACACGCCGCCAGCCAAGCACCGAACGATGATTGTCGGAGCGAAAGCCGATCAGCACACGCAGCGGCGCAAACACCAGCGGCAGCGCCACCATCGCGGCCACCAGCCAGCTTGGCACCCCGAGCTCGACGATCATCACGCGGTTCAGCGTGCCGTTGAGAAGAACGACCGAAATACCGACCGAGACCTGGAACATCGAGAGCCGCAGCAGGCGCGACAGCGGAAGCTCCGTGCTCGCGGCATCTGCGAATGGCAGATAGCGCGACCCCAGCCGCATCCAAGCCTGCGCAAGCGATGGCGCCCGAATGGTCATCGACGCAGTAACTCCAATGCGTGGGACTTGTAGAAGCCACTGGCAACCCGCTTGTCGCGGCCGAACGACCAATCTTCGAGATCAGGATGATCGGCGATCAGGCGCTTGAGATGCTGTTCGGTCACCGGCTCGATGGCGGGCGCCCGGTTCTCGCGCGGAAACGCCCGGCCGACGGCATGCATCAAGGTCAGCGCCGGGGTCCTCGGCGCGAAGGTGACGAGCAGCGCAGTCAGCGTCCGGGCCGACAGGCTGGCGAACATTCGCACTACATCGGCGGGCTGATAGTGAATGACGGAATCCATCGCCACGACAAAATCGAACTTGCCGAGCTTCGGATCGAGCATGTCTCCGGCGACGAACTTGATCGCGCGCGGACTGATGTCCGGCGGCAGCCGCCCGCCGGCGATCTGGATCAGGGTCGGCGAGATGTCGACAGCGACGACCTCCGCGCCGCGGCGGGCAACCTCGATCGACAGCGCGCCGGTTCCGCAGCCGGCGTCGAGCAGACGGGCGCCGCGCAGATCCTCCGGCAGCCAGGACAGCAGCGTCTGCCGCATCTCGTCGCGGCCGGCGCGCACCGTCGCGCGGATCCGACCTACCGGGGCATCGGAGGTCAGCCGCGTCCAGGCCGCGGCGGCCGTGCGGTCGAAATAGGTCTCAAGCTCGCTTCGCCGTTCGAGATATTGTGCCGTCGTCATCAGTCGAACCCCAGCAAATCGAAGATGTCACGATCCTTCAGCGGAATGGCATTCATCGGCTCCACGCCTGCCAGCAGTGACGCCGCAAGACGCAGATATTCCTTCTGCACGGCATCGACCTCGGGCGAGGACTCCATTTCGAACAGGGTGGACTTTTTGAGCCTGCTCCTGCGGATGACGTCGAGATCCGGGAAATGCGCGACCGTCTTCATGCCGGCGCGTTCGTTGAATTTGTCGACCTGGTCGGTCGCCGCGCTGCGGTTGACGATGACACCGCCGAGCCTGACCGGATAGTTCCTGGACTTGGCCTGGATCGCGGCGACGATCCGGTTCATGGCGAAGATCGAGTCGAAGTCATTTGCTGCCACGATCAGTGCGCGATCGGCATGCTGCAAGGGCGAAGCGAAGCCGCCGCAGACGACGTCGCCCAGGACGTCGAAGATGACGATGTCGGTGTCGTCGAGCAGATGATGCTCTTTCAGCAGCTTCACGGTCTGGCCGACCACGTAGCCGCCGCAGCCGGTACCGGCCGGCGGCCCGCCCGCCTCGACGCACATCACGCCGTTATAGCCCTGGTAGACGAAATCCTCGGTGCGCAGCTCCTCGCTGTGGAAATTCACCTGCTCGAGCACGTCGATGACGGTCGGCACCAGCCGCTTGGTGAGGGTGAAGGTGGAATCGTGCTTGGGATCGCAACCGATCTGGAGCACGCGCTTGCCGAGCTTGGAAAAGGCCACCGACAGGTTCGACGAAGTCGTGCTCTTGCCGATGCCGCCCTTGCCGTACACCGAGAACACCTTGGCCGTGCCGATGGCGAGATTGGGGTCCATCTGGACCTGCACGCTGCCTGCGCCATCCGGTCTGCGGATCGCGGCGGCAACGTCGTTCTGGCGGACCGGTATGTTCATGCGGCAACTCCCACGCCTTCAAGGCGATCTTCGAACTGCTCGCCGGCCTTGCGCAGGACGTCGAGCATGGCTGGATCCGGCGACCAGTAATTGCGCTCGTGCGCCTCGATGAGCCGGTTGGCGATCTTGGCAGAGGCGGCCGGGTTCAAGGTGGCGAGGCGTTCGCGCATGGCTTCGTCGAGCACATAGGTCGACGTGATCTGCTGATAGACCCAGGGCGCGACCTGGCCCGTGGTGGCGGACCAGCCGACGGTGTTGGTGACGTGAGCTTCGATCTGGCGGACGCCTTCATAGCCATGCGCCAGCAGGCCCTCGTACCATTTCGGATTGAGCGTGCGGGTCCGCGTCTCCAGCGCCACCTGTTCCGAAAGCGTGCGGACGGTGCCCTCGCCCCTCGTCTGGTCGCCGATATAGACGGGGGCCGCCTCGCCACGCGCGCGCTTGACCGCGCGGCTGATGCCGCCGAGCGTATCGAAATAATGATCGACAGTGGTGACGCCGAGCTCGACGGAATCGATGTTCTGATAGGCGGCATCGACGCCCGCGAGGACATGACCGAGCAAGGCGTCGTGACGGGCCGGCCGGCCGTCGATGCCATAGGCAAACCCCTTGCGGCGGGTATAGACCTCGGCGAGCTCCTGCTCGTCCGTCCAGGCGCCGCAATCGATCAGGTGATTGACGTTGGCCCCGTAGGCGCCCTCGGCATTGCCGAACACCCGCAGCGACGCCTGCTTGAGGTCGCCGCCGTGCTTGGACTGGTAGTCCAGCGCATGCTTGCGAACGAAGTTCCGGGTTACCGGCTCGTCGGCACTGGCAGCGAGCCAGGCCGCTTCGGCCAGCAGACGGGTTTGCAGCGGCATCAGGTCGCGGAAGATGCCCGAGAGCGTCATGACGACGTCGATGCGGGGTCGGCCGAGGCGCTCGAGCGGGATCAGCTGCGCACCGGCCAGCCGGCCGTAGCTGTCGTGGCGCGGCTCGGCACCAAGCAGCCACAGGGCCTGCGCGATCGGGGCGCCCTCGGTCTTCAGATTGTCGGTCCCCCAGAGCACCAGCGCAACCGTCTCGGGAAGCGCGTCGGTCTCGGCCGCGTGACGCGCCAGCAGCCGGTCCGCCTGCCGGGCACCGTCCTGGACGGCGAAGGCGCTCGGGATCCGGAACGGATCGAAGCCATGCAGATTGCGCCCGGTCGGCAGCACCTCGACATTGCGCAAGAGATCGCCGCCCGGTACCGGCCTGATATAGCCGGCGTCCAGGGCATGAATCAGCGCCGGCGTCTCGTGATCCGTCGCGAGCAGCGCATCGAGCGTCTCGCGCTGTGCAGCTTCGGTGATGCCGGCGGCATCGAGCAATTCGGCACGCTCCGGCGCAGTCGGCGGCGCGCCAACCACGTGCAGCCCATGCGGGATAAGGGAGTATTCGAGCTCGCGCACGCTGTCATTGAGCGCGGCAACGCGCGTCGCCGCATCGCCGCCCCACGCCGGCTCAGCTGCGGCGAGATCGACCGCTGCGGCCTGAGCCTGGATCAGCGTCAGCGCCTGCGCCCGTTCGACGTCGCTCGTGGTCGGCGGCATCGCCCGCCAGGTGTCGAGCGAGGCCTTCAGATCGGCCAGCCCCTTGTAGAGCCCGGCCTTGGCAATCGGCGGCGTCAGATAGCTGATCAGCGTCGCCGCCGCGCGACGCTTGGCGAGGGCGCCCTCCGACGGATTGTTCGAGGCGTAGAGATAGAAATTGGGGAGATCGCCGATCAGACGGTCGGGCCAGCACTCTCCGGACAGGCCAACCTGCTTGCCGGGCATGAATTCCAGCGCGCCATGGGTGCCGAAATGCAGGACGGCATCGGCGCCGAAATCCTCGCGGATCCAGCGATAGAACGCCGCGAACGCATGGGTTGGTGCAAATCCACGCTCGAACAGCAACCGCATCGGGTCGCCTTCGTACCCGAAGGCCGGCTGCAGGCCGACGAACAGGTTTCCGAATTGCTCGCCGAGCACCAGCAGATGACCACCATCGGTCTGGTGGCGCCCCGGCGCCGCGCCCCATTGCTTCTCGATCTCGGCCAGCCAGCGCTCGCGCCGAACGTAGGTGTCGACAGGCATGCGAGCCGCCACATTGGCATCGGTCCCGAACCGTTGCGCATTGCCCTTGAGAACGCGGGCGCGGAGTTCGTCGACCGTCGCCGGCACGTCGACCGCATAGCCGGCTTCCTTGAGAGACTTCATCGTGTTGTGCAGCGACTCGAACACGGAGAGATAGGCGGCCGTGCCGGCGCTGCCGCCGTTCGGCGGGAAGTTGAACAGCACAGTGGCAATCTTGCGGTCCGCCCGCGCGCGCCGGCGCAGCCCAACCAGCTTGGCAACGCGAGCGGCCAGCATGGCGGCCCGCTCTGGCAGCACCGCCATGTCACGACCGGCATCCACCGCCGCGGAACGGCCGCCGAACGTCATCGGCGCGATCGCACCATCGAGTTCGGGGATCGCCACCATCATGGTGGCCTCGACCGGCGTCAGGCCGCGCGTGTCCTCATTCCATTGCTCCACGGTCTGGAATTCGAGCGGATGCGCGGCGATGTACGGTACATCGAGCCCGACGAGCGCAACCTCGGCGGCGTGCACATCATTGTAGGCGGGACCTCCGACCAGCGAGAAACCAGTCAGGGAGACGACGGCATCCACAGTGGCAACGCCGTCCTTCATGAAGTATTCGTCGATAGCCGGCCGTGAATCGAGCCCGCTGGCAAAGGCAGGAACCACGTCGAGGCCCTTCTGCTCCATCGCATCGAGCACCCCATCATAATGGGCCGTGTTGCCGGCCAGGAGGTAAGAGCGCATCAACAGCACGCCGACGCGGCCAGCGGCCTTGGGCCGGATGGGCAGCGCCTCGCGCTTCAGCACGATCCTTTTGGCCAGCCGAGGGTGGTAGAGGCCGAGCTCGGGATAGGCGATGGGGTCGGTGACCTTGATGCTGCCACGCAACGCGCTGCGCTCGCCGTCGGCGTAACGGCCGATCAGGAAGCGGACCAGGTTCGCGAAATTCTGCTCCGAGCCTGCGAGCCAATATTGCAGGGTTAGGAAATAGGCGCGCAGGTCCTGCGCCGTGCCGGGAATGAAGCGGAGCAGCCGCGGCATCTGCCGAAGCATCTTCATCTGACCGGAACCGCTGGAGCCGCCCGTTCGGCTGCCGCGCAGCTTCTTGAGCAGCGACATGATGCCGCCGCTGGAACCCGACATCCTCAATTTGCCAAGGCGCGTCAGCCGGACCACCTCGCCCGCCGACAGGCAGCCGACCATGGCGTCGCATTGCTCGCGCCGCGCGGTGAGCGCGGGCAGAACCGCCTGGATGTGCTCGTCCAGGAACAGCATGGTCGCCACGATGATGTCGCCGCGCGCAATGTCCTCGCGGCAATGCTCGAGTGCGGTAGGATTGCAGCTCCACTCGTCGGCGGCATGGATGGACAGGTCGAGCCCCGGCAGCTCCGCGCACAGGGTGGCGCGTGCGCGCGCGGCTGCGGACGCCAGATGGCTGTCCATCGTCACGATGACGACCCGGATGGGTGTTTTGTCAGCGGCCGAAATGCGCTTTGGCATCGTACAGCGTCTCGAGTGTGATGAGGGCCAGGTTTCGCTCCTGCGCGAAACGTTCGGTATTGCGGCGCGCCTTACCGCGGACGAAGAACGGAATCTTGTGAAGCTCCTGCTCGGCCTCGCGCGACCATGAGGCAGCACCGACGCTCGCAGGCAGTTCGATCGGCTGGTGGGTCGGCGCGGCCTTCGTAGCCGCCGGCAGTTCGTGCCCCAGATGCGAGGGAACGCTGTCGTTGAACTCGCGATCCTCCCGGAACATGCCGAGCAGATGTTCCTCGAGCCCCATCATCAGCGGGTGGACCCAGGTGTCGAAAAGAACATTTGCTCCTTCGAAACCCATCTGCGGCGAGTAGCGTGCCGGAAAGTCCTGGACATGGGTCGGCGCGGAGATCACCGCACAGGGAATGCCGAGCCGCTTGGCAATGTGACGTTCCATCTGCGTGCCGAGCACGAGTTCGGGCTGAAGTTCGCTGACGCGGGCCTCGACCTCCAGATAGTCGTCGGTGATCAGCGCCTCGACGCCATAGAGCGCGGCCGCCTCGCGCACCTCGCGGGCAAATTCGCGGCTGTAGCTGCCGAGACCGACCACCTTGAAGCCAAGTTCGGTCGCCGCGACTCGCGCAGCAGCTATGGCATGGGTGGCATCACCGAACACGAAGACGCGCTTGTCGGTGAGATAAGTGGAATCGACCGAGCGTGCGTACCACTGAGACCGCGCCTCGGCCTTCGCCAGCATGTCGGCCGGATCGACCCCCGCCAGCTTCGCGACCTCGGCAACGAATTGCCTGGTCGCGGCGACCCCGATCGGGACGGTGCGGGTGAAAGGTTGACCAAAGCTGCGCTCGAGCCATTGCGCAGCTGTCGTGGCGATCTCGGGATAGAGCACGACGTTGAAGTCGGCGTCGGGAAGCCGCGCGAGATCGGCGGGGGTCGCGTTCCAGGGCGCCACGACGTTGATGTCGACACCCATATCCGTGATCAGCCGGCTGACCTCCGCAAGATCATCGCGGTGGCGAAACCCGAGGGCAGTCGCTCCGAGCAGATTGCAGACCGGGCGCGCGCCGGGGGGCTTCGCCGATACGGGCGCCGCCGTCGCGCGGGGCCTCGCGAGCGCACGGACGAGACGGTAGAACGTCTCGGAGGCGCCCCAGTTCTCCTTGCGCTGGTAAGACGGCAAGTCGAGCGGTACGACCGGAATGGGGAGCTGCAACGCCTGCGCCAGCCCGCCCGGATCGTCCTGGATCAGCTCCGCCGTGCAGGAGGCGCCGACCAGCATGGCTTGGGGCGTGAACCGCACATAGGCCTCGCGGATCGCCGATTGCAGCAATTCGGCGGTATCGCCGCCGAGATCGCGGGCCTGGAATGTGGTGTATGTCACGGGCGGACGCCGGTCGCGGCGCTCGATCATCGTGAACAGAAGATCGGCATAGGTGTCGCCCTGCGGGGCGTGAAGAACATAATGCAGGTCGCGCATCGCGGTTGCGATTCGCATCGCGCCGACATGCGGAGGGCCTTCATATGTCCACACCGTGAGCTGCATCTAGGCCACCAGCTTCGTTCGGCGCACCAAGGGACGCGCAAGCAATTCGGCGAGATCACCGGCCTGCTCGTATCCCTGGATGGGCGTGAAGATCAGTTCGATCGACCATTTGGTCGTGAGACCCTCGGCCTCGAGCGGATTGGCAAGACCGAGGCCGCAGACCACGAGATCCGGACGCGCCTGGCGGCACCGATCGAGCTGCCGCTCGACATCCTGGCCCTCGCTCAGCAGCACACCCGGCGGCAGGAGCGCGAGCTCCCCGGCAAGGTGGTCACGATGCAGATAGGGCGTTCCGACCTCGACGAGGCTCATGCCGAGTTCGCGGCTGAGGAAGCGCGCCAGCGGCACCTCGATCTGCGAATCCGGGAAAAGGAAGATGCGCTTGTCGGCGAGCTGGGCCCTGTAGCGCGTAACCGCCCGCTCCGCCCGCTCGCGCAGCGGCTTCGTCACCGCATCGAACCGCGCGGGATCGACCCCAAACCGGTCCGCCGCCGCCCGAAGCCACAACGTCGTGCCCTCCCCGCCCAGCGGAAAAGGCGCGGGAATGTGCCGGCATCCACGCTCCTCGAGCGCCCGCGCGGTGTCGTTGAGGAAGGGTTGAGCAAGCAGGAAAGACGTCTTTGCCCCGATCGCCGGGAGGTCGGCCGATTGCCGCGGCGGCAGAAAGGCGACGTCCGCGAGTCCAAGCGCTGCGAACAAGCGACGGAACTGGTCCTCCACGACATCGGCAAGCGCACCGACGACGAGAAGAGACGGCCCAGCGCCGGTCTGAGCCGAAGGCATCACGGGAACGAGCGAGCCGAGGCAGGCATCCTCGCCCTGCGTGAAGGTCGTTTCGATGCCACTTCCCGAATAGTTGAGAACCCGAACCGACGGCGCGAACTTCTGCGACAGGCGTAGAGCGGCGCGCGACAGGTCCAGCTTGATCACCTCTGATGGACAGGAGCCGACAAGGAACAGGAGCTTGATGTCGGGACGCCGCGCCAGCAGTGCATCAACCACACGGTCCAATTCGTCATTGGCATCGACGAGGCCTGCGAGGTCGCGCTCTTCCAGGATCGCAGTGGCGAATCGCGGCTCGGCGAAGATCATCACGCCGGCAGCCGACTGGATCAGATGGGCGCAGGTACGCGACCCCACGACGAGGAAGAACGCATCCTGGATCTTGCGATGCAGCCAGACGATTCCGGTCAGGCCGCAGAACACCTCACGCTGGCCGCGCTCACGCAGGACGCCGTCGGATGAACAGGGCTTCACTTGCAGGTTCATTCTGCCCCCTCGACGGCGAACTGGCCCGAAACGCGCGAGGCCTGATCCTGCAGACGCGCGGCACGAAGCTTGAGAACGAACTGGGTCGCGTTGATCGCGTAGGAGGCATAGGCCGCCAGCACCAGCATCATCTGCTGCTGCGGACTGCCGACGTCCCACACGATCGCGACGAGATAGGCGGAGTGCAGCGCCAGCACGAGCATGCTGAAGACGTCTTCCCAGAAGAAGGCGCGCGCAAACAGATAGCGACCGAACACGACGCGCTCCCAGATCGCGCCGGTGATCATGATCGCGTAGAGCAATAGCGTCTTGATCACCACCGATGCGGTCGCGGCGACAAGGCCCTCGCCCGTTGCGAGATAGCGCAGAACCAGCGCGAGACTGACGGCGAAAGCGAGAAACTGAACGGGAGCCAGAATGCCCTGGACGAGAGTCCACGGCGTCTCATCGCGGCGGCGCTTTTCCTCGGGCGAATAGAGTGGCCGAACGGGCGGCTTCACCTGGCGCACCGAGCTTCCACAGAGATTCTCGATCTGACTCCAGAGCGCCGGATCGGTCGGAAACGTGAACTGTGCATCACAGCAAGTGTAAAGATAGTTTGACAATCCAAGGGAGCGGTGATGCGATGAGGTCGGAACGCGGGGCACCAGCACAACATCATGGCCGTTAGCATCACATTCAGAACGAATGGCCGTAGGCTGGTGCATCGCTTGACCCCGGAAGTGCGAGCCCGATGACGAAGAAGCTAAACCTCAATAAAATGAGTGTCAACAAAAACTGACGTCAATAACACTTGACGATCCGGCGGGCTTTCGTTCAAATGCTCAGGGAGGCATTAGATGACCGAGCTCAATGAAACTGCTCCTCCTCCGGCCGGATTCGGCGTTCGACATGGTCGAACGGGCGCCGAGGCTGGACGTCTGCGAAAACCACCACCTTTGGTTGTCCGCGGTGCGACCTTTTCACAGCTGACACAGACGGTTGAAGCTGAGATCATCCCGCGCCTGGTGATGGCGCATGCTCATGCTGCACCGCAGTTCGAAACGCCTGCGATCCTGAGCGGCGAGATCGATGTCGCGCGATTTGCCGAGATGATGCTGCGCGGCAACGGCGACGAAGCCGCCGAACAGATCCAGGTCTACCGCGATCACGGCACGCCACTCGAAACGGTCTATCTCAACCTTCTTGTCCCGGCGGCGCGTCACCTGCGTCATCTCTGGATGAACGACGAATGCGACTTCGCCAACGCCACGCTGGCGTTGTGGCGCCTGCAGCAGCTCGTACGGGACTTCAGCCCTGCCTTTTGCGCGGAGACGACGATCAAATCCGTCGGCCTCCGGGCCCTTCTCACGCCGGGACCCGGGGAGAAGCACGATATCGGGCACATGATGTTCGGCCTCGTTCTCGCCGGCGAGTTCTTCCGCCGCGATGGATGGGACACCTGGATCGAACCCGATCCGGCGAGCACCGCCTTCATCGACACGATCCGTACCCAATGGTTCGACGTGATCGAATTTTTTGCCAGCGGCGATAAGAAACTGGACGATCTCGCCGCCAATATTCGCACCGTTCGGCGCGAATCGTCTAACCGCAACATTGGAGTCATGGTTTGCGGTCCGGCATTCACCGAACGGCCTGAACTCGTCCTGCTGGTCGGAGGCGATGCTCTCGTCTCCGATTTCAATCAGGAAACCCTGCAAGCTCAAAGTGTCGTCAATCTGCTTGCCGACCGACGATAGCAGGATTTCGTGAAGAACTGCGCCGGGACGAAACTCGCCACGGGAAGGCTCCTGTTCTGGGAGGGTGATTTCGTTCGTGAAGGCATTCAGGGATCCAAAGGAGTCGCTCGGCGATCTCGAGGCGAATGTGGCGGCGACGGTGGTCGCCGCCGCATCGGACATTGCGCTCGTCATCGATGCTGACGGGACGATCCGCGATTGCGCTTTCCAGCGGGCCGACCTGCCGCTGGAATTGAAGAACACCGATCAATGGATCGGGCGGCTCTGGCAGGCGACGGCGCTCGAGGAAGGCCAGATCAAGATCGAACAACTGCTCCAAGAAGCGGCGACGCGAAAGGTCTCGCGATGGCGCGAGATCCGTTATCCGGCGGTACGCGGGCCGGACATTCCGATCCTCTACTCGGTGGTTGCCCTCCCCGATCAGCAGCGCTTCGTCGCCATTGGCCGCGACGTGCGGGCCGCCGCTGCACTGCAGCAGAAGCTGATCGATGCCCAGATTGCAATCGAGCGCGACTATTCGCGGATGCGCAACGTCGAGTCGCGCTATCGGGTCCTGTTCGAAATGTCCTCGGAGCCGGTGTTGATCGTGGATGCCGCGACCCACCGCGTCGTGGAAGCCAATCCATCGGCGTCCGTCCTGCTCGGGCATACCCCGACCCAGATCATCGGAAAGCTGTTTCCGGACGCACTCCTGATCGACGATACAACCGCTCTCCAGGCCATCTCCTTCGCGATCCGAACGCAGGGCCGCATCTCGAACCTGAAGCTTCGGCTCGACAGTGGCAAGGATTTCATCCTGGACGGCGCCTTCTTCCGGCAGGACGCCGCCTCATTCTTCCTCCTGCGCTTCGCGCCGCTGGCCAAGGCGCCGGCCCTGACAGCAGACAATTCCGACCTGACGACGCGTATGCTCGAATTCGTGGAGCAGGCACCGGACGGCTTCGTCCTGACCGACCGCGACGGGCGCCTGCTGCGGGCCAATGCGGCTTTCCTGCAGCTGGCGCAAGTCGAAAGCGAGCAGCGCGCCTGCGGCGAGAGCATCGATCGCTGGATCGGCAAATCCAGCGTCGATCTCGGCATCCTGCTCTCCAACCTGCATCAGCACAAATCACTGAAATTGTTCGCGAGCACGGTCCGCGGTGAACACGGTCTGCCGGTCGATGTGGAGATCTCGGCCGTTGCCGTGGGCGGCGACACCGATCCCTGCCTCGGCTTCGTCATCCGCAACGTCGCCCGGCGCATCGGCACGGAGATTCATCCGGAGATTCCCCGATCACGCGAGCAGCTGGCCGAACTGATCGGGCGCGTCCCCCTGAAAGAGCTGGTGCGCGAAACGACCGATGTCATCGAGCGCCTGTGCATCGAGGCCGCGCTGAAACTGACCGGAGACAACCGGGCCACGGCCGCCGAATTGCTCGGGCTCAGCCGCCAGAGCCTCTATGTCAAGCTGCGGCGCTTCGGGCTCGCCGACGCCAGCGAAGATGACGAACACAGGATTGGGCAACACGAATGATCGAATCCGCGTCGGCTTCTCCCCTCGCCCGGCCATCGCCGCTCGCCGTGCTCGAGCTCTTGAAACCGATCACCTGGTTTCCCCCGATGTGGGCCTTCGGATGCGGGGTGGTCTCCTCGGGCCAGCCCGTGCAGGATCGCTGGACCACGGTCATTGCCGGCGTCGTCCTCGCAGGGCCGCTGGTCTGTGCGACGAGCCAGGCGGTAAACGACTGGTTCGACCGTCATGTCGACGCCATCAACGAGCCGGACCGGCCGATCCCGTCGGGACGGATCCCGGGCCGCTGGGGACTGTTCATCGCGCTGATCTGGACAGCGCTGTCGCTCGAGGTCGCCTCCCAGCTCGGCGTCTGGGGCTTTGGCGCATCCGTGTTCGGCCTGCTGCTGGCCTGGGCCTATAGCGCGCCTCCGTTCCGGCTCAAGCAGAACGGCTGGTGGGGCAATGCCGCTGTTGGACTCTGTTACGAAGGCCTGCCCTGGTTCACCGCCGCGGCGATCATGACCGCCGGCGCGCCCGATTGGCGAATCGTGCTCATCGCGCTGCTCTACAGCGCCGGTGCGCACGGCATCATGACCCTCAACGACTTCAAATCCATCGACGGTGACCGCAAGATGGGCCTTGCCTCCCTGCCCGTACAACTCGGACCGGACCGGGCGGCGCGCCTTGCCTGTATCACCATGGCGGTGCCACAGACGATCGTGATCGCGCTGCTGCTGACGTGGCAGCGACCGGTTCACGCGATCGCCGTGCTCGCCATGCTGGCCGTCCAGATCCTGCTGATGCGACGGCTGCTGCAGGATCCACGCAAGCTCGCCCCCTGGTACAACGGCACGGGCATCAGCCTTTACGTGCTGGGGATGCTGGTTACGGCATTTGCACTGGGAGGCATGACTTCATGACCGTGAACGCACAGGACGGGGGCTCGTCAGCAGCCGATCATACCTTGTACGACGTTGCCGTGGTTGGTGGCGGACCATCCGGAGCCACCGCGGCCAACGATCTCGCGCAGCGCGGCTATCGCGTCCTGCTGCTCGATCGCGCCGGCAGGATCAAACCCTGCGGCGGCGCGATTCCGCCGCGGCTGATCGCCGAGTTCGAAATCCCGGACTCGCTGCTGGTCGCCCGGATCGCCTCGGCGCGCATGGTATCGCCAACCGACAAGCAGGTCGACATGCCGATCGATGGGGGCTTCGTCGGCATGGTCGACCGCGACGTTTTCGACGAATGGCTGCGCGCGCGTGCCGCACGATCCGGCGCGGAACGCCGGACCGGCACGTTCCGCCAATTCCGCCGCGGCACCGACGGAATTGCCGTGCTGGACTGCGAGTGGCGTGATGACCAAGGCGAAACCCACACCACGTCCTTCCGCGCGCGCAGCGTGATCGGCGCCGACGGCGCGGTCTCGACGGTCGCGCGCCAATGCATTCCCGGTGCGGACCAAATTCGATACGTTTTCGCCTATCACGAGATCGTCCGTTCGCCAGAGCAAGGGGCCGGATCGTTCGACGGCTCACGATGCGACGTGATCTATCGTGGCAAGCTGTCGCCCGACTTTTACAGCTGGATCTTCCCCCATGGCGCGACCACGAGCATCGGTACGGGCAGCGCCTGCAAGGGCTTCTCGCTGCGCGGCTCGGTCGGCGAACTCCGCGACACGCTTGGCCTCGGCGAGGCCGTCACGGTACGCCGCGAGGGCGCGCCGATTCCGCTCGCCCCGCTCAAGTGCTGGGACAACGGCCGCGATGTCGTCCTCGTGGGTGATGCCGCCGGCGTGGTCGCACCCGCCTCGGGCGAAGGCATTTATTATGCGATGGCGAGCGGTCGCTTCGTCGCGGACGCCGTCGATCAGTTCCTGCGTACCGGCCATGCCCGTGCACTCTCCCAGGCGCGCAAGCGGTTCATGCGCATGCATGGTGGCGTGTTCTGGATTCTCGGGCTGATGCAGCGCTACTGGTACACGAACGACGATCGCCGCGAACGTTTCGTTGCCATCTGCCGCGACCGCGACGTGCAGCAACTGACCTGGGACGCCTATATGAACAAGGCGCTGGTCAAGGCTCGCCCATTGTCGCACGTGCGGATTTTCTTCAAGAACATCGCCCACCTGACCGGGCTCGCCCGGGCGACATGAGGTAGCGGTCACCTCATGATCGAGTTCCTCTCGGGCGTCCACGTGGTCGACCTGATCCTCGCGATCGTCGCCGCCGAGTTCGTTGGCATAACCGCCTATTGGAAGGCGAAGCGTCGCGGCATCGCACCGGCGCAGTTGCTACCCAACCTCCTGGCGGGCGCGCTGTTGCTCGTCGCGCTCCGGCTCGCACTCTCCGGCCACGCCTGGCCCTGGACTCTGGCGTGCCTGGCGCTGTCAGGCGTCGCCAACGCTGCCGATCTCAGGCAGCGCTGGCGCTGAGGTCGCTCACTTCTTGTCGGGCGAGAAGGTCTTGATGTAGGCGATGACGTCCTTGCGCTGCTGCTCGCCTGCAAGCTTGAAAGCCATCTTGGTGGATCCGGTAGCCTGATCCGCCTTGCCCTTCTCCGTGAGGTATTTCTTCAGGAAGGCGTTCGGATCCGGCAGATATTCGAAGATCAGATCCTCGCTCCAAACCAGCCCGGCATCGCCGGCATGCTTGTTCAGATCGGAATAAGCGAATCCGGGCGCGGTGCCCGATTGGCGGCCGATGACGCCGGTGAGAACCGGACCCACCAGGTTCTTCGCATCGGGACCGATCCGATGGCAGGTCATGCATTGCTTGAACACCTGCTCGCCTTTGGCGGGATCACCGCCCGCCCCTTCGCCGGCCGCATAGCCGGCTGAACTTGCCGCAAGGACGGCGGAGACCAGGGTACCCATAGTCACAAGGATTTTCTTCACGGCCACGTTTTCGCTCCCGAGTCACTTGAATTGCACAATGTTATGATTACCTAACGATCGAAACTGTCAATCAACCTTGTCGTTACAACGCCAAGCCTGCGCGATCTGTTCCCCGTTACCGCTAAGACCTCTTTCGCAGGGCTTCTTCGGGGCAAATTTTGCACTGCCGTACATTTATCTTGACACTGTGGAACGGCCGTGGACAAAGGTCACATCGACTGAATTCTCAACGAGTTAACGTAGGTTAGCTGACACCTCGGTCAAATATGCTCGTTCGATTTCGTCTTTTTTGGATTCTGAACGACAACCCGGATTAGAAGCCAATGTCGGAGTTCCACGCTCCCCAGCCCGACGTGACATTGCTTCTCGACATGGACGGCGTCATCCGCGAGGCCACGCTGTCTTCGTCCATGTCCAAGGAGAACATCGACAGCTGGCTCGGCCAGCCCTGGTCCAGCGTGGTCGGCGGCGCCGGCGAGAAGATCCAGCGCATGATGCAGGACACGCGGCGGACCGGCATCTCCGCATTCCGGCAGATCAACCAGGTCTTTCCGAGCGGCCTCGAAGTGCCGATGGAATTCACCACGGTACTGCTCGGCGGCCGCGCCGGCATGCTGGCGATCGGCAAGAACCTGCAGGCCGTCGCCGAACTCCAGGCCCGCCTCATCTCCGCGCAGCAAACCATCGAACGCGATTACTGGAAGCTCCGCGAAGTCGAGACTCGCTATCGTCTCGTGATCGAGGATTCCAACGACGCCGTTCTGCTGGCCAAGGTGCCCGACTTGCGCATCGTCGAGGCCAATCGGACCGCGGCGACCGCTTTGGTTGGGTCCGCGAGACGCAAGGAAGGTCTCGTCGGCCGCGACTTCCTGCAGGAAATCGCCGCGAGAGACCACGAAAGCGTCGAAATGATGCTGCGGCGAGTTCGCGACCAAGGCAAGGCTCCTGGCATCGTTGTCCATGTCGGCGAGGCCGCGACGCCCTGGACCTTGCGCGGCTCGCTGATGACGCACGAATCGATTCCCGTCTTCCTACTGCAGATGTCGCCGATCGGCCGGCCGGCCGGGAACGCCGCGCCTGAGCAGGATGACACGGGTGCGCTGCTCGACCGTATTCCGGACGCCATCGCCATCATCGACGAACAGGGCGCGATCAAGAAGGCGAACCGCTCCTTCGCCGATCTGGTCGAACTGGGTGCGACGGATGCGGCGATCGGCGAGAATCTCGGCCGCTGGCTGTCACGGCCGGGGGCCGATCTTGGTGTACTGGTCTCGAACGTCCAGCGTCATGGTCTGGTGCGGCTGCTCGCCACGACGATGCAGGGCGAACTCGGGACGGAGACCGACGTCGAGATTTCCGCATCGGGCTACCAAAAAGGGAACGACAGGCGCATCGTCCTGGTGATGCGGAACGTGGAGCGCCGGCTGTCGTCAAGCCCGGAGAGCGACAGCCTGCGCAACGCCCTCGCGTCGATGACCGAAACGGTCGGCAAGACGCCCCTGCGCAAGCTGGTCAAGAGCACCGTCGAGGTCGTCGAACAGTATTACGTTCGTGCTGCACTGCAGCTTGCCGACGGAAACCGGACGACCGCGGCAGAAATTCTTGGCTTGAGCCGACAAAGCCTTTACGCCAAACTGGATCGGTATAATCTTAACGACAAAGACTTCGATAGCGAGGAAACCTAACGGGGGAGCAGTGACCTCGATCCCTCTCGTAACGCCGGCTTTCGGGCAGGCCACGCTCGCGAATTGCGAGCGAGAGCAAATTCATCTGGCTGGCTCGATCCAGCCCCATGGCGTGCTTCTGGTGGTGCAGGAGCCCGAGAACGTTATCGTTCAGGCCAGCGCCAACGCCGCAGAATTTCTCCGCATCGATCCCATCATCGGCCGGCCGCTGTCCGAACTGGACGGCAATCTGCTGCTGAAAATCCTGCCGCATCTCGGCGGACCGCTGCATTCCAAGCCGATTACCGTCCGTTGCAGCCTCGGAAGTCCGCAGCGACGCTTCGATTGCACGATCCACCGCCCGACCAATGGCGGCCTCGTCATCGAGCTCGAGCCATTGGCGCAAGCCGGCAACCCGACGCCGGCGCTTGACCACGCGTTCCATCGCATCACCTCGTCCTCCTCACTGCGCGGGTTGTGCGACGAGACGGCGACCATCTTCAAGGAGATCGCCGGTTACGACCGCGTCATGGTCTACCGGTTCGACGACGAGGGCCACGGCGAGATCTTCTCCGAACGCCGCCGGCCAGACCTGGAAGCTTTTCTCGGCAACCGCTATCCCGCCTCCGACATCCCGCAGATCGCGCGCAGGCTATATGAGCGAAATCGCGTGCGCCTGCTGGTCGATGTGAATTACGAGCCGGTCCCGCTGCAGCCGCGACTGTCGCCGCTGAACGGCCGCGACCTCGACATGTCGCTGAGCTGCCTGCGCAGCATGTCGCCGATCCACCAGAAATACCTGCAGAACATGGGTGTCGGCGCCACGCTGGTCTGCTCGCTGATGGTCTGCAACAGGCTGTGGGGACTGGTGGCCTGTCATCATTACGAGCCGCGCTTCATTCCCTTTCATCTCCGTGCCGTTTGCGAAGCGCTCGCGGAAGCCTGTGCGATCCGGATCGCAGCACTGGAAAGCTTCGCGCAGAGCCAGTCCGAACTCGTGGTCCGGCGGCTGGAGCAGCGCCTGATCGAGGCGGTCTCGCGCGACGGCGACTGGCAGACCGCGCTGTTCGACGGCGCCCAGTCGCTGCTTCAGCCGCTCGGCGCATCCGGCGCAGCGCTCCTGTTCGAAGGGCAAGTCACCACCACGGGCGAAGTGCCCGGCACGCAGCGCATCCGCGACATCGGCGCCTGGCTCGACGGCAAGCGCAAGGAGCGATCTGGAGTTCCGCACGAGAACATCGTGACCGCGTCGCTGACGATCGACGAGCCTGCGTTCATGGACATCCGCGAGGTCGCCAGCGGCCTGGTTGCGGCCCCGCTCTCGGCGAGCCCGAGCGAATATCTGATCTGGTTCCGGCCCGAGCGCATCACCACGGTCACCTGGGGCGGCGATCCGCTCAAGGCCGTCATCATCGGCGATGACCCCTCCGACCTTTCGCCGCGGCGATCCTTCGCGCAATGGCACCAGCTCGTCGAGGGCAAGTCGGACGCATGGTCTCCGGCCGAGCTGTCCTCGGCCCGCATGATCGGCGAAACCGTCGCCGACGTCGCCCTGCAATTCCGCTCGGTGCGGATGGTGATCGCGCAGGACCAACTGGAGACGATCAGCCGGCAGGTGATGCGCTCCGAACAACCGGTCGTGATCGCCGATGTCGACGGACGCATCCTACTGCTCAACGAAGCGTTCGAGCAGCAGCTGCGCAGCTCGCATCCGCATCTTCCGCATCTTCGCGACCTCGGCGCCTATTTCTCGTCGGCGGCAGACTTCCGTGCCAATCTGGATGAGCTTCTCCGGAACAAAAGGAGCTGGCGCGGCGAGTTGCAGATCGAAGGCAAGGGTGCAGTGCCGCGTTCGCTGATGGTCCGTGCCGATCCGGTCGTCGGACCGCACGACCGCGTACTGGGCTTCGTGCTGATCTTCTCCGATCTCAGCGACCGCAAGGCTGCCGAATCGGCGCGCACCCGCTTCCAGGAAGACATTTCCGGGGGACGCCGCCCCAGCCTGCGCCTGGATTCGGGCGCCAGCCTCCTCTACCAGGAACTCGCGGCGTCGGCGGTCGAGAACGCGCAACTGGCGGCACTCGAGGTCACGCACGGAGCCGAGGTCAGCCGGATGCCGGAAATGCTCGACAGCATTCGCAGTTCGACGAGCCGAACGCTCGACATCCTCGAGCATCTGGTCTGGCACACATCGCATTCGGAGAATTAGCGCACAATCCGCCAGCGCGCGCGGCATTTGTCAGACGATCATCTGAAACTCGTCTCGCGCGTCAGCGGCGGGCGATTTCGGCCTGGAGCGCGACAGAGAGCGCGATGTTGAGCCGGAAGGCGAGCGCTCCCTCCTCAACGATCGCATCGAAATCGTCGATATCGTCGCCCGCGCGGTCGATCGCGGAGCGATAGCCCGCCTTGAACCCAGCGAGGTCGGGAATCGCCGGAAACTCGTAGAATGTCAGCGCCTCCGGTGCGAGATCGAGCGAGCGCGCCAGCAGTTTCTTCAGGATCTGGCCGCCGCTGAGATCACCGAGATAGCGCGCATAGGCATGCGCGATCAGCCGCCCGCCATGGCCCTCCGACGCCTCGCGGATCGCGGCGACATAGCTTGCCGTCTCCGGGACGAGAGGGACAGCGGCCACATCGACCGAAAGGCGACGAAGGTCACTCGTGATCGCTCCGGCGCGGGCAAGCTCAGGGCGGCCGATCGGCCCAATCAGCGGCGAACCGGACACCTTTGCCAGTTCCTCCTCCAGCGTATGGTAGACTGGAAGCAGGTTGCGCAGCAGCAGGATGTAGGCGTCACGCGTTGCGCGACCGTGCAGGATATCGGCGATGATCCCGCTGCGTTCGGCCTGCGTATGCAGTTCGCCGGTGCGCTCTCTCAGAGCCCCCAGCAGGCTGGCCGGACGCAGCTTTCGTCCGGCCTCATCCGTGCGTTCGAGCATGCAACCTCACCGACTATGGTCTATCGCGGCATTGCCAGACCGTGCTTCACACCCCAGTCGAACCAGTTATCGACCACGGTGCCCGACAGTAGGATACCGATGCCGCCGGTCAAGGGGCAAAGCACCGCGAACCACCAGGCCCAGCGATGGATGGACTCGGCTGTCGCGTTGAACCCCATCGTCCACCGCCAGAACAGGGCGCCGCGCTCGAAGGCGGTGCCGCGATCCACGATCTGCTCGATCTCACGCTCGCCGCCGTAGCGGCTGATCGCGAGCACGGTCGCACCATGCATCGCGAACAGCAGGGCCGAACCGTAGAGAAACGCGATCGAGAGCATGTGGAAGGGATTGTAGAACAGATTACCGTGCGTGATCGAGAAGTTGTTGGTCCAGTCGAGATGCGGGAAGATGCCGAACGGCACCGCCTCGCTCCAGCTTCCCATGAACAGCGGACGAATGAAGCCGAGCACGAGATAGAGCCAGATCGCCGAGGCGAATGCCCAGGAGACGTGGGTCCCCATCCCGAGCGCACGCGCGCGACGATAGGTGCGCGCCCACCACAACAGGATCGACGTGGTGAGGAAGAAGCCGGCCATCAGCCACCAGCCGCCTTCCTGGAGCGGCGGGAATATCTGCAAGCCGTATTCCGGCGCCGGCGGCTGCAGGGCGAGCCAGGGAAACTGACGGATGAATTCGAGCGGGCTCCAGTTCACCGATGCCAGCATGTTGAGACCGATGATCTCGATCGCAACGAAGCCGCACATCAGCGATGCGAGGCCGAGAAATCCGAGATAGACCGGACCGACCTGCGCGTCACCGAGCTTGCCTAGCCAGTAGTTGAATCCGCCGTCCCCGATGCGCACCCAGGTGCCGGGCTGCAAGGGAATGCCGGGATAGATCGCACTGCGGACCTGAACTTGCGTGAAGATGTTCTGATATTCGGCCATGTTGACCTCCCGTATTCCGTATTGCTCAATGTGGCGACCAGATTGGGACCTGGCGCCACCACTCCCACCAGTCGGACCACAGCGCGCCTTCCGGCTGCAGCCAGGCCGGGCCGCTGATCACGATGCAGACGGCACTGAAGAACACTGCGGACAGCGCCAGGAATAGACCGAGCCGGTGGATGCCGAGCGTGCCGATCGAATAGCCGATCAGGTCGCGGAACATCGTGTTTTCATGCTCGGGCGTCTTGACCACCTCGTTGCGGCCGGGATTGGTCGACGACAGGATCAGCCCGCCATGCAAGGCAAGCGCAAGACACGTCGTGAAGAAGAACGTGATCGCGATCATGTGGGCGGGATTGTAGTGGAAATTGCCGTACTGATAGCCGGTGTTCGACACCCAATCGAGATGGGTGATGATTCCGTAGGGGAACGCGTAGCTCCACGATCCCATCAGCACGGGCCGGATCACCTCGAGGGTGAAATAGGCGAAAATGGCGAAGCCGAACGCGAACGGCACGTGGTAGCCGATCGCCAGCTTTCGGCAGATCTCAACCTCGCGCAGCGCCCACGAGACGAACGCTCCCATCGCGCAAACGGTGATCAACTGCCAGAAGCCGCCTTCGGTCAGCGGCGCGAAGGACAATCCGTATTTGGCGTCAGGCGGGTTGATGCTGATCTGCCAGATATTCCATGTCGGTCCGAGCGCAGCCGCGTAGAGAATGAGCGCCACGCCGACGAACGTGAAGAAGATCGTCGTCACGCCGAAAAAGCCGACGTAGAACGGCCCGAGCCAGAAATCGAACAAGTCCCCGCCGATCAGCGTCCCGCCGCGGACGCGGTATTTGCGTTCAAAGCTGAGCAAAGCCATCGGTCATTCCTCCGGTGCTGACGAGCAGCCTTTTGTCATCGAAAGTTGGGAGTCGGGCGAACCAGGTCTGTCGTCTGGATTCGCCCGAGCCCCTGTCTTCAAGTCGAGCCTTAGCCGAGCTTCAGCGGGGTCGCCGGTTCGGAAATCGACGACGTCTTTGCCGGACGCGGTCCTTCCAGCCAGTTGAACCGGTTCGTGCTGAGCAGGATGAAATGAATCACCAGCGCCAGCGCGAACAGGAACGTAAACAGGGCAACCAACGTCCTGCGCGGATCGAACAACAACCAAATGCGCCACATAGCTTTCTCCTTCGTCAGGTCAGATAGGAGCTAACGATGCCGGCATAGTGGATTGCTCCATCCATCGCCGCTTTATACCCACCGGGGCCCGGCAGCCAGGGACGCCACATCCATGCGAGGATGTGCGCCACCACCGCGATCGCGGTGAAGAGCACAAAACTCGTCATGAATATGCTGTGGAATTCCTTGGCCTCCGATTCGGTAAGCCCCGACAGAGAGCCTCCCTTGCTTGGTACGTCCACCATGTGTGGTACCTCCTGTGTTGGCCTTTCGGCCGAATGCCGCTCGAAACTCGAGCGGCGTCGAAATGCCATCCCGTTTCCGGCATGGCCACCCGTGCGGCGAACCGCACGAATTCCTCGTTCAAATCCCCATCAGAGACGTCGCGGCACAGTTGGCCGCGCGCGTGCTGGTCTCACCGACGATCGATGCCGGCTGGGTCAGCGCGCCCCGCCTCTTCCCACGGATGTGCCGCAGCGCGACCGGAATGAGATAGAGCGCGAAGCAGATCGAATAGACGAGCAGATATTCGAAGCTCGCCTTGGCACCGGGGTCAGTGTTGCGATGAATGCCTTCATAGAGCGACATCGACGTCTCCTTCCCGTTTGAAACTGGCTTGTCCCGTCATGCGGCCTGTCCTTCGTGCGACAGGGCCGCCAGGATGTCCGCGGTGACACGCTCCTGCCCTGCCTGGCGCGCGTCGCGTTCGGCGGCATCGCGCAGACGCTTGGCTGCAGAAATCCTGACGAGCACCGGCTGGCTGTCGACCATGCGGTCCAGCGCCTGCTTGGCGTCGTCGTCCCAGGCGAGTTCGCGATGGGCGCGTGCGGGCGTCGCCTCGACCTTGTCGAGCGTCGTCGCGAGCGGCAGGATATTGAACAGCGCATCGAACAGCGCGTTGCAGACCTCCTGCACGAGATAGGTGGCACCCGAGTAGCCCATGAACGGCGTCCCCGTGTGGCGCCGGATCACCGTGCCCGGGAACGACGCCGGAATGTAGATCGCGCGTCCTCCGGCTTCCGCCGCATACATGCGCTCGTTGTAGCTGCCGAACAGAACCAGCGGCGGCCGTTCGTGGATCGCCTTGCGGATCGCCTCATTGTCGGTCTTGGTGCCGGCCGTACGCGAGATCGCAAAGTGGCAGGGCAGACCAAGCTCGGTCTCCAGGAAATTCCTCATGCCACGGGCGTAGGTATCGCTGGCGACGATGCCAAAGCTGGCTGTGCCGAAGAAATCCTGCGTCACTGAACGCCACAAATCCCACAGCGGCTTGATCGTGGTATGCTTCTCGCGTGCGATGAACGGCTCGGGATCGAGCCCGAGGATCTCGCCGAGAGAGCGCAGGAAGGCGGTGGTCGAATGCAGGCCGATCGGCGCCTGCAGATAGGGACGTTCGAGCGTTTCGCACAGCATCCGCCCGAACTCGCGATAAATGCAGACATTGGCGTCGGCATTGACCAGCTTCGGGACGTCGGCAAGGTGACTGCCCAGCGGAAACACCATGTTGATTTCGGCACCGATGCCTTCGACCAGGCGCCTGATTTCGGCCAGATCGGACGGCATGTTGAAGGTGCCGTAGATCGGTCCGATGATGTTGACCCTCGGCTTCTCACCCGCCGGTCGCTTGCGTTCGGGGATCTTGCGCAGGCCATATTCGTTCCAGAGCCAGGACAGCGCACGATCGGCGCTCTGCCACTGGTCCTCGTCGATGGTCCGCGGCAGGAAGCGCTTGATGTTACTGCCCTCGGGCGTGACGCCGCCGCCGATCATCTCTGCAATCGAGCCGGTGACAACCACGGCCGGCAGATCCGGATCGAGCGCCGCGCGCGCGCGCTTCATCGCGTGCTCGGTGCCCTTCTGCCCCAGTTCTTCCTCGGCCAAGCCAGTGACGACGACAGGCAGCTCATGCGGCGGCAGGCCGTCCGTGTAATGCAGCACCGAGGTCACCGGCAGGTTCTCGCAGCCGACGGGGCCGTCGATGATGACCTGCAAGCCCTTGATGGCCGTGAAGGCGTAGACCGAGCCCCAATAGCCACCGGCGCGATCGTGGTCGAGGACCAGCATCACACCATCTCCTCGGATTTGCGCTTCTTCGCCTGCGCCGCCGCGGCCTTGCGGAACTTCTCCCGGAATTCCGGCCGCAGCACCGGCGTATCCTGCCAGACGCCGGCTGTATCGCCCTCGCCCACACCCTCGAAAAAATTACGCATGGTATCGAAGCGCGCCTTGCCGGCGATCGCCGCATTGACGACCTGCGCCAGCGAACCTGCGCCGGCGACCCCGAACAGCGGCCGCGCCGAGATCAGATTGGTGAAATAGAGCGACGGGATTGCCTTCGCCTTGGCCTTCTGAACGACCGGTGTGGTGCCGATGGCGAGATCCGGCGCAAACTCCTCCATCGCCGCGAGATCCTGCTCCAGCGAAGCCCGGTATTGAACCCGTACGCCCCGGGATTCCAGCCAGTCGCGGTCCGCATCCGACCATGGCGTGCGCGGACAGGCGGTGCCGACATAGCGCAAATCCGCGCCACTCTCGACCAGGAGCCGGCCGACAAGCAATTCGGAGCCCTCGTAACCCGACAGCGTCACCCGGCCTTTGATTGGCGAGGCCGACAGGGCGCCGCGGATCGCGGGCAGCGCGGCATTCTTGGCGGCATCAATCGTACGCCGTGCGACGCCGCAGGCCATGCCGATCGCATCGAGCCAGTCGGCGGTGCCGTCGCATCCGACGGGTGCGGAGCCGACAATCGAACGGCCGGCCGCTTCGAACTCGCGGATCGAGGCCTTGTAGAACGGGTGGATCGCCGCGACCGTCGCGCAATCCAGAGCGCCGTAGAGTTCGCGCCATTCGCGTGTCGGCACGGCGGGCCCTGCCGCCAATCCGAGCGGCGCCAGCAGCATGCCGATGCCGACGGGATCGGCGGGGAACATCTCGCCGAGCAGCGTGACGGTCGGCTTGTCGCTCCGTGGAGCCCGCGGCGCCTGGACAGGCCCCTGTTCGGCTTCGCGACGCGCGTAGTTGAGCATGGCCGCGGCCAGCACGTCCTTGGCCTCCGCATGCGTCGGCACCCCGAAGCCGGGAACGTCGATGCCGATGACACGCACGCCGTTGATCTCCTTCGGCAGAATCTGCAGCGGCACCCCCGAGGCGGTCGGGACACAGAGATTGATGACCACGACGGAATCGTAATGCGAGGGATCGGCCAGCTTGAAGACGGCCTCGCGGATGTCTTCGAACAGCTTTCCTGTAACCAGCGTCTCCGAATTGAATGGGACGTAGCCGACGCTGCGGCGGGCGCCGTAGAAATGAGAAGTGAATGTCAGCCCATAGACGCAGCAGGCCGATCCGGACAGCACCGTCGCAGTGCGGCGCATGCGCAGTCCGACGCGCAGCGAGCCAAAGGCCGGGCACATGCTCTGCGGCTGATCGTGCGGCCCCAGCGGATAGTCGGCCGCATAGCGCGACAGCGTCTCGCTCTTGCCAGCCGCTGCGGCCGCCTTCCTCAACTCGTCCTTGCCGGCATGACATCCGATCCCGTCGCCGGTCGCGGTCGGGATCGCCTCGATGCCAATTAAATCGCTCATTGCGTCAATCCGCCTAGACGTTGTCGTAGATCACTTCCAGGGACGGCTTCACCACCGCCTGCGGACCGCACATGTCTTCCAGCGTGGCCTGCTCGAGCACGACGTCGCGACCGACATCGGAGCTCTTGAACAGCGCCAGCAATCCGTCATGGCTCAGCGGGTGCGGATGCTGCGGAGGTGCCGAAGCGACATTGGTTGAGAGAGTCTCGAACAGCGGGGCCCACGGCGTGCCGGGCCGACCGATGATCTGATAGCTGGCGCTCTTGCGGCGGATATCGTCATCGGCCGGGATCGACGACAGCACCGGAATCCCGACCGCGTCGGCGAAGGCCTGGGCTTCGCCGGTCCCATCGTCCTTGTTGATGACGATGCCGGCGACGCCGACATTGCCGCCGAGCTTGCGGAAATATTCGACGGCCGAGCAGACATTGTTTGCGACGTAAAGGGATTGCAGGTCGTTGGACCCGACGATGATGACCTTCTGGCACATGTCCCGCGCGATCGGCAGGCCGAAGCCGCCGCAGACGACGTCGCCAAGGAAGTCGAGGAGAACGTAGTCGAATCCCCAGTCATGGAAGCCGAGCTTCTCGATGAGCTCGAAGCCGTGAATGATGCCGCGACCGCCACAGCCGCGACCAACCTCAGGTCCACCAAGTTCCATCGCGAAGACGCCGTCTCTCTTGAAGCAGACGTCACCGATCTTGACGTCCTCTCCGGCGAGCTTCTTCCTGGAGGACGTCTCCAGGATCGTCGGGCAGGCGCGCCCGCCGAACAGCAGGGACGTGGTGTCGCTCTTAGGATCGCAGCCGATCAGCAGAACCTTCTTGCCCTGCTGCGCCATCATGTAGGACAGGTTGGCGAGCGTGAAGCTCTTGCCGATGCCACCCTTGCCGTAGATCGCGATAATCTGCGTCGTCTTGGTCGGCAGCGCCGTGACAGGCGCATCCGGCTCGATCGCCGCCTCCGCGCGCAGATGGTCCGTCATTGATCCCAGCTTCGGATGGACATTCATGCGCACACTCTCCAGTCCAGAATCATCTTCAGGCAAGCCGGGTCATCGAAGGCGACGCGATAGGCGCCGGGCGCCGACATTGCTGAATTACGATGCGTGATCAGGCCGTCGAGTGACAGACGGCCGGCATCTACGAGATCGCGCACGGCCACCAGATCGTCATGGCGCCATTCGGCGGCAACTCGAATGCGCGCTTCGCGCATGAACGCCGGCGGAAACACGAAGCTGAGCGGGGCACTATAGAAGCCCGCAAGGATGATCTCACCACCGGGCGCCAGATGCGCGATCAGGGTATCGAGCAGCGCGGAATCGCCACTGACGTCGCAGATCACGCGATAGTCGCGGCGCGTATCGGATTTCGCATCGACGACCGTGTAGCCGGCCGCTCCCTTGGCGCGGTCGGGATTGCTCTCCCAGACCACCGGCGGCGCGCCGCCGAGCACGACCGTCAACCGCGCAAGCAACCGTCCGAGCACGCCGTGGCCGACGATGCATTCAGGCAACGCCGCGCCGCACGGACGCAAGGCGTGATAGGCCGTCGCGGCGAGCGCAAGCAGCGCGCCTTCGTCGCCGAGTTGCTCATCAAATGCGACGACGCGCTTGGCTGGCACGACGAGGTGAGAGGCCGCCGCACCGAACAGGCTGCGGATTTCGCCGAAGCAGCCGGACGCTCCCGGCACGAAGACGCGCTCACCCCTGCGAAAACCGGAATCCGCATCGCAGGCGCTGACGCGACCGACCGCCTCGTAGCCAGGCACCAGCGGATAACCCATTCCCGGAAACGAGGGCATCCGCCCCTCGAACAGCAATCGTTCAGTGCCGGTGCTGATGGCGGTCCATTCGATGTCGACAGCGAGATGGCCGTCCGCGCGGTCGGCTAAAGCGAGCCGCTGCAACGAGAGCTGCCTCGGCTGGTCGAGCACTACGGCTAACGCGTCCATTGGCCCATTCCCCGGGAGGGCTGACTTACGAGTGTCAGGTTATCCTGACTATTATTTGTGTCAACCAAAATTAACAGTCGTGCATGTCAGGATCGCGCGACGATGACATCCGCGATCATCGGGATGCGGGTCGGGCGTCGCTTGACGTCGGTAAAGCCCGCTTTCGTCAGCAGATTCTGCAAGGCAGCAAAGCTGCGTGGACGGCCGCTGCCCATCGCATGCAGGTAGAGCGCGAAATAGGCAGCGACGCCGTCCCCGGCCGATTTCTGAGCCATCGGCTCGCCGATCACGAGCACGCCATCGTCCGGCAGGGCTTCACGCACACGACGCAGGAGAATCAGGACCGCATCGTCGTCGTGATCATGCACTACACGTATGAGGGAGATGACGTCGGCGCCCTGCGGCACGGGATCCGTGAGGAAGCTCCCCTCGTGAACCGTGACGCGACGGTCCAGTCCTTCGGCCGCGAATCGCTCGCGCGCGATCCCAGCCACCGCCGGGAGGTCGAACAGCTTCAGCTGGAGCCCTGTCGCGAGTTGACCCGCCGCAACGAGAAAGCTGCCGTCGCCGCCGCCAACGTCAAGCAGGCAACGGTGCCGCGCGAACGGATAGGCGGCGAGCACCATCTCGGTCACCATGGGCTGCGAGGCCGACATCAGTGCCGTATACGGCGCTACCATCTCACGGGTGAGCGCCGTCGGTCCTTGCTCGCTCGCATAGGGCCAGTAGCGCGTCAGCTTGCGGTCGCCCGCCTCACCGCGCAGCAATGCGACGGGATCGGCAAGATCGGCATAGAGGGCAGCATGATGCTCGACCATGGCGGTAATGCCGGGATTGCCGAGCATCGCAGCGCCGAGCGCACCGAGACCGTAGCGCTGTTCCCCGCGCTTCTCGAGGAGGTTCAGCGCGACCGCGGCGTCGAGCAAGGCCTGCATGGCATCAATCGGCACTGACGCGCGCGAGGCGAGCAGCGACATCGGCAGCGGTCCGGCCTGGAGCTGCTGAAACAGCCGCAGCCGGACGCAAGCGAGCAGGACCTGGGAGTACACGAAGCCGGCGCAGAGATCGAACAGGGCGGCGGCGCGGCGGCGCGCAATCGGCCTGGTGATCGGAAAAGCCGCGGCAAATCGCTGGAAGCGGCGGCTGGACAGCAAGGTATCTCGCAGGCTGCGCCAGCGATCACCAAGACTCAGGTGCACTTCCAAGCCATCGGTGACGGCCATGACCGGTCCCGCAAACGGTTACGCTGCAGATTGCGCCAGACGCTTGGGCACCAGACGCTTGGCTTCCTGTTCCATCAGTGCCCGCAGCTCATGGGCATTGGCACAGGCCGGCATTGCGCGAATGCCTTCGGCAACGAGTTCATGCAAATGCGAGATCGCGCCGCTGAGCCCGTAACGGATCACCGCGCTGGGACGGCCGAGCGAGGCGTCCTTGCCGACCGGCTTGCCGGTCTCCTGCTCGTCGCTCGCCGCGTCGGCGATGTCGTCTGCGACCTGATAGGCCTCGCCGATCTTTTCGCCGATTGCGCGCCAGGCCTCCAAATTGTCCTCGCCCGCCGCGGCTGCGCCGCAGATGGTTGCCGCGGCGAACAACGCGCCGGTCTTGGAGCGGTGATAATGCGACAGATCGATCTTGTCCTCGCATTCCCAGGCCTGACCCGCGACGATACCGTGAGGCACGCCGACGGCCGATCCGACCGTCGTGACCAGCTTGATGAGGCGGCGCGAGGAACAGGGTGCACGCGCCATGGACTGGAACGCCAGTACGATCAGCGCGTCACCGGCGAGCACGGCCAGCGGTTCGCCGAACGCTGCATGGACCGAAGGGCGTCCGCGTCGCATCGCGGCGTTGTCGAAACACGGCAGATCATCATGCACCAGCGAGGCGCAGTGCAGCAGCTCGATCGCGGCACCTGCCGCATCCGTTGCTGCCGGCTCATCGTCACCGCAGGCGCTTGCGACGGCGTGACAGAGCCTCGGTCGCACGCGCGCCCCGCGCGGGAACACCGCCGCGCGCATCGCCGCCGCCAGCCTGGGTGGACATCCGAGTTCTTCGGCCGATCCGAGAGCTTGGCTTAGGGCTCGCTCAATCCGGTTCGTCACGTCCATGCCGGCCTCCCCTTGAGAGACTGTCATCATTGATTGACAGTTGACACGTAAATCAAAATAGACAGTTATTGGCGGACTGCAAGCGGATTGTTGCGAGACAGGCCCATGAGCCATCGCCGCGTGGTCGTAATCGGCGCCGGAATCGCGGGTTTGAGCGCGGCGCTCGCGCTCGCGGCACGCGGTCTCGAGGTTACAGTCGTCGAGCGTTCCCTCCGCCCGGGCGGGAAGATGCGCGACGTGACGCTGGCGGGACGGGCGATCGATTCCGGTCCGACTGTTTTCACCATGCGCTGGGTCTTCGAGGAACTGTTCGACCTGCTCGGCGAAAACCTCGCCGATCATGTGAAGCTTCTTCCGCTCGGCGTGCTTGCACGCCATGCCTGGCAAGATGGCAGCCAGCTCGATCTCTTTGCCGACGCGCAGCGCTCGACGGACGCCGTCGGCCATTTCGCCGGCCGCGCCGCTGCCGACGGGTTCAAGGCATTCAGCGCGGATGCAAGGCGCATCTTCGATGTCCTCAAGGGCCCGTTCATCTGCGCGCCGGCGCCGAGCATGGCAGCCTTGATGCGCAGCACACGCTTTCGCGACCTCACGGCAATTCGTCCCTTCCAGACCATGTGGAAGGCGCTCGGTGGATATTTCAGCGATCCGCGCCTGCAGCAATTGTTCGGACGCTACGCCACCTATTGCGGCTCCTCGCCGTTCGATGCGCCGGCCACGCTGATGCTGGTTGCGCATGTCGAGAGCGCCGGGGTTTGGCTGGTCGATGGCGGCATGCAGAAACTCGCGACCGCTATGGCTGGTCTTGCCGGCAGACGCGGCGTGCGATTTCACTATGGCAACGGCGTTTCGGACGTCATCGTTGCGGGAGGCCGCGTCACGGCCGTTCGCCTCGCCAATGGCGAGCGGATCGAGGCCGATGCCGTGGTCGCGACAGTCGACGTGGCCGCGCTGGCAGGCGGACTGCTCGGATCCGACGCGGCGCGCAACAGCACGGGCGTTCCCGACAAGGCACGCTCGCTGTCTGCGATGACATGGAGCTGCGTGGCTACCGCGCACGGCTTTCCCCTGCTGCGCCACTCCGTGTTCTTCTCGCGCGACTATCGCGCCGAGTTCGACGACATCTTTGCCCGCTCGCGCCTGCCGCAGGAGCCGACCGTCTACATTTGCGCGCAGGATCGCGACGACGGCGAGCCCGGGACCACCGGACCGGAGCGCCTCTTCGCCCTCGTCAATGCACCGGCGATTGGCGACCGGCACGGCTTTGCGCCGGCCGAGATCAACGAACACGCAAGACGAACCTTTGGAGTGCTGGAGCGATGCGGACTGACCCTCGAGACCGTTCCGGAGCTGACGCAGGTCACGACGCCGGCCGATTTTCACCGCTTGTTTCCGGGCACGGGTGGCGCGCTATACGGCCGGAGCTCCCACGGCTGGATGGCGTCGTTTCAGCGGCCGGGAGCGCGGACAAAGCTGCCGGGCCTCTATCTGGCGGGCGGCAGCGTGCATCCGGGCCCGGGCGTTCCGATGGCGGCCTTGTCGGGACGGATGGCGGCGGCGAGCCTGATCGAGGACCTCGATTCGACCGCCCGGTCCCGAACAATGGCTATGCCTGGTGGTACGTCGACGCACTAAGCGACGACGGCAAGCGCGGCATCACGCTGATTGCTTTCGTCGGCAGCGTGTTCTCCCCCTATTACGCGCTCGCACGCCGGCGCGGCCGGGGCGATCCGCTCAATCACTGCGCATTGAACGTTGCTGTCTATGGCACCGGCACGAAACATTGGGCCATGACCGAACGCCGCCGCAGCGCGATCGCGCGGACCTCGACCGAATTCGTCATTGGCCCAAGCAGCGTCGCGTGGAACGGCGAAGCGCTGACATTCAGGATCAACGAGATCACCAATCCCTTCCCGTCACGCCTCCAGGGCATCGTCAGGGTCTATCCGTCCGCATTGACCCAGGAGAGCTTTGCGCTCGATCCGGCCGGACGCCATCGCTGGCGGCCGATCGCACCATGCTCGCGAGTGCAGGTCGATCTGCGGCAGCCGGCCATGCGATGGCTGGGCGACGGCTATTTCGACATCAACCATGGTGATGGGCCACTGGAGCAGGATTTTTCGGGCTGGCAATGGTCGCGTGCCGCCACGCGAAGCGGGACAGTCGTGGCGTACGACGCCTCGACATGTGGCAGGGACGAGACGAGCCTGTCGTTGCGCTTCGATCGGACGGGTGCAGTCGAGCATGTCGATCCCCTGCCCCTTACAAGGCTGTCGTCGACCGGGTGGCGTATCGGGCGGACGGCGCGGAGCGATGTCGGAGCGCCCGCGTCGGTGACGCGCACGCTTGAAGACGCCCCGTTCTATGCGCGCTCGCAGCTGTCGGCGCAATTGTATGGCGAGCCCGCCGACGTCATGCACGAGAGCCTATCGCTCGACCGGTTCAGGATGCCGGTCGTCCAGGCCATGCTGCCGTTCCGGATGCCGCGCTGGTAGGCTGCATTGATCAGCGCTGCTCTTCGTCCTTCTCCGCAGCCTCGCGCTCGGCGCGCTTGCGATCGAGCCGGCGGCCCTGCCATTCGAGCACGATCAGGCTGAGGGCAAACATCGCGACCAGGCAGAATTCGAGAATTCCGCCCATCTCGCTCATGTCGTGTTGCCACCTCGCAGCAGCTGATCGCGACGCTCCAGCCGTTCGAACAGTTCGAGCACCCAGACCGCCTGCTCGACCGCACTCTTGCCGCGGCGTCTGACAGCTGTGGCCGGTGCACCCGCGGCTTCGACGGCATCGATGAGGAAGGCAGCGGCCGGCTCGGCCGCGCCTTTGCAAGGCTCATATTTCATGACCGACCGAACGAAGGCATCGGACAGCAGGCGGAGCTTGCGGGATGCGGGAACGACGGCACGTTGCGACACGGAATCGAGGCCGCGCCGCTCGACCTCGCGGCCGATCTCCGCGTAGATCAGCCGTGCTGCATGGATTCCCGGACGGCACGAGGCCGGCAGCGCGGCAATGCCGGGGATCGATCGCACATAGAACACATCGGCGACCGCAAGCAGCCGGTGGACCACGGCGCTGATCCGCACATCATGGCGCGGGTTGCGCAGCCAGGCCTGCGGGTCGACGCCGGCTTCGCGCAGCCAGCGCATCGGCAGATAGAGCCGTCCGGCGCGGGCGTCCTCGCCGACGTCGCGGGCGATGTTGGTCAGTTGCATCGCAATTCCGAGATCGCAGGCGCGCGCCACCACGGCCGGATCACGCCGCTGCATCAGCAGCGACATCATCGCGCCGACTGCACCGGCGACACGCACCGCGTAGTCGAGGAGATCCTCCAGCGTCTCGTAGCGCCGCCCCTCGGCATCCCATGCCAGCCCGTCCAGCAGAGCTGCAGGCAATTCTCGTGGAATGGCAAAGCGCGTCACCACATGCGCAAAGGCCCGGTCTGCGGGGAGCGCGACCGGCTGTCCGGCATAGGCCAGCGCGAGCCGCTCCTGAAGCCGCTCAACCGCATCGAACCGTCCGCCCTCCCGGTCGACGGCGTCGTCGGCGAGACGGCAGAACGCATAGAGCGCGATGGCGGGATCGCTGACGGCACGCGGCAATACCAGGGACGCCGCGAAGAACGTACGGGAGCCGCCGCGGAGCAGCTCCCTGCACGCGGCAATGTCGGCGATGTCGGTCACGCGATCCTCTCCAGGGATTGAGCGTCCGGAACGATGTCGTCGAGCACGCGGGCCGACGACAGAACGCCGGGCAGACCTGCGCCGGGATGGGTGCCGGCGCCGACGAGGTACAGGCGTTCGACTTCCTCGCTGCGATTGTGCGGACGGAACCAGGCGCTCTGGGTCAGGACAGGCTCGAGCCCGAAGGCCGCCCCCCGGACCGACAAAAGGCGATCCCTGAAATCCTGCGGCGTCAGCAGCCGCGACGTCACGATCTCGCGGCCGAGATTCGGCAGCACCGTTTCGCTCAGCTTGCGTTCGATCCTCTGCCGATAGGGCTCGGCCTCTCGCGTCCAATCGATGCCGCTGTCGAGATGCGGCACCGGCGACAGGACGTAGAAAGCATCGCATCCGTCCGGCGCCAGCGAAGGGTCAGTTGCGGTCGGCCGATGCAGATAGAGGCTGAAATCATCCGCAAGGATCTTGCGCTCGAAGATGTCGTCGAGCAGGCCGCGATAACGCGGACCAAGCAGAATGGTGTGATGCGCGACATCGTCGTAGCGCTTGCGTGTTCCGAAGTACCAGACGAACAGGCTCATCGAATAACGCGCGCGGTCGATGCGGCGATCGGTCCAGCGCTTGCGCGTGATCCCTGGCAGCAGCTTGCCATAGGTCCAGGCCGGGTCGGCATTCGACACGACGATATCGGCCGGCAGCATTTCGCCCGAGGCGAGCCGCACGCCGGCCGCAACGCCCTGCCGCGTCAGGATTTCGCTGACCTCGGCGTGACACCGCAGCGATCCGCCCTGCCCTTCGATCAGGCTGACGAGCCCGTCGACGAGCTTGCCGGTACCGCCGAGCGCGAAATGCACGCCCCAGCGGCGCTCGAGGAATGCGATCAGGCAGTAGATCGAGGTGGTCTTGAACGGATTGCCGCCGATCAGCAGCGGATGGAAGCTCAGCACGACGCGCAGCCGCTCGTCGCGGATATAGGAGGCGACGAAGTCGTAGACCGACTGATAGCTCTTCAGCCGCACCATGGCCGGCGCAATGCGCGCCATCTGCGTCCACGACTCGAACGACACATCGCCGAGCTCCTCGAAGCCGACCTTGAAGATCGCCTCGCTGGCCTTCATGAATCGCTCATAGCCCGCGACATCGCCCGGTGCAAAGCGCGCAATCTGCGCCCGCATGGCGTCGGCATCGCCGAGGCAATCGAACTCGGCGCCGTCGTCGAAGCGGATGCGGTAGAAGGGCGAGACCGGTTGCAGCGTCACATCGTCGGCGAGCCGGCGGCCGCAGAGGCGCCACAACTCCTCGAACAGGAACGGCGCAGTGACGATGGTCGGCCCGGCATCGAAGGTGAAGCCGTCCTGACGATGCACATAGGCGCGGCCGCCCGGCGCATCGAGCTTCTCGAGCACCGTGACCCGATAGCCCCTGGCGCCAAGGCGCACCGCCGCCGCCAGACCGCCGAACCCGCTGCCGATGACGACAGCATGCGGACGATCTTCGGGGCGGGACGACCGCGCGGATACAAGGGGCGACGGATCGAGCATGGCCGAAAACGTAAATCAAGATTGACGTTATGGCCAGCAAAATTCGTCAATCTAAATTGACATATTTCGTTGCATTGCAAACAGGCCGTGCGCCCTGGCGGCATCGACGATCAGACGACCGATCATCTCGGGCGCTTCCTCGTGCGCAAGATGACCATAGCCGGCGACGAGTTCGAGCTTCGCCTGCGGCACCATCTCGCGCACCTGCCGCGCTACGTCCGGCGGGATCGCGCGATCGTTCGACGCGGCGACCAGCAGCAGCGCACAGTGAAGTCTCGGCAGGTCGCGCACGAGCGAGCGCAGATCCCAGTTCGCCATCATCTGGAGCGCTGCGCCGACGTGACCGGAGTTCGACACCAGCTTGCCGTAGAAGCGCTCGCCCTCCGCATCGAGCGTGGACCCGGTGCCCGCGATCAGGCGGTGAACGGCGGCGGGATCGCCGCCACGCCAGGCAAAGATCTGCGGCACGAAGGGGTTGAAGGTCAGCGCCTTGGCCAGCGGCGAGAAGATCAGCGCGGCGAGGCCGCCAAAGGGCAGAAACGCGCCGTTCAGACTGACGATCAGCTTCGGATCGATCGCACGGTCGAGCGCCATGCGCGTCAGGATCGCGGCGCCCGCGGAATGTCCGATCGCGATATCGGGCCTGGCATCCAGCGCCCGGCAGAGCGCAGCGAGATCGCTGGCCATGCTGACCAGCGACAAGCGATGCGACGGCGGCGTGTCGGTGAAGCCGTGCCCGGGCAGATCCGGCGCGATCACGGTGAAGCTCTTCGCCAGGATCGGCATCAGCTTGCGCCAGGAATGCGTCGCGGCCCCGGTTCCGTGCGCGAGCAGCGCGACGGGCCCCTCGCCCATCACCTGCACATGCCAGCGATAGCCGGCCGCCTCGACGAAGCGGCTGGCCTGCCGATTGGGCCAGTCCGCGCCTTCGGCACTCCAGGACAGTTTTCCCATCGGGCCGATTCCAGATCGTTCTATCCCGCCGCCGTCCGCGACTGATCCGGCGCAAGCCGATTGAGAAAGTTGTCGTAGCTTGCGATGAAAGGACCGGGCAGTTCGAAATGCGGCATGGCGCCGGTCTGAAACACCTCGATGCTCCAGTTCGGCAGCTTCTCCACCACGCGCTTCTGGTCATAGTCGACGAAATCGCCGCGAACGCCGTGCGTCATCCAGACCGGCATCGACACGCTGCGATAGAGGTCGAGCGCATCGGTGCTGAACAGATAGCCCGAGACGAAGCAATAAGGCGCGTTCTCCGCGCCGGGCTGGTGCGTGGTGACATAGTCGTATTCCAGCAGGCCTTCGTCGATGTCCTTCGAGCCCCAGGTCTTCTGGAGGAAGAAGCGGATGCTGGCGCGCGAGGTCAGTCCCGAGAACAGCCCGTGCTTCCACAGCGGGACCGTCAAGATGCCGCGCAGCCAGGGCATCGCGCGCGTGCTGCCGCGGCCGGCCTTCTGCGCGGCGCGGGCCGAGCGCTTGTCGAACCCGGTCGGACTGATGAGCGCGACGCTGCGAAACGCGTTCGGCGTCTCGGTCGCCGCCCGCGCGGCGAATTCGCAGCCGAGCGAGAGCGCGACGAGATCGATGGGCTGCCCGCCATGCGCCGACTGGACCTCGCGCACCGCCGCATGGATCGCATCCGTCATCAGCCGCGGCGTGTAGATCTTGTCGCTGCGGTCGGAGAGGCCGAAGCCGGGCAGATCGAGCGCGTAGACGGCGCGGCGGCCGGCATAATGGTCGAACAGCGGCTTCATCTCATAGGCCGTGGCCGCCGCATTCACGCTGTGGACCAGCAGCAAGGGCGGCGACGCTTGCGACGAAGCCGCGGCGAAATCGCCATACATCATGAGGCGGCCGGCGCGACCGTCGACCAGTTCGCGGCGGGGTGCGGCCAACGGCGCAGGCATGGCTGGCTGGCCGCCCCCTGAACCGGATTGAGAAGACAGGGATTGCAACATGGATGAAGCCTTTTCTCGCTCACGGCCACGCCCTTTCGGCGGCCGCAGCGCTGGATCTCGTTGAACCCTTGGAAACGCGGACCGGCGCAGGTTCGTTCCGAACGCGGGCGCGGGTCCGAGCGTCGCAGCTGTCGTCATACGCGCCCGAGCCGACAGAGTCATGACCGCCCCGGCATGTTCGATTGCACCGCGCGGGACAGGCGCGAGGCATCCGCGAAGGGCAGCGCGACGTAGCGCGCGTGCATCTCGGATGCGATGCTCTGGGCCTGCGCCTGCGGCCGCGGCGAGGTGTCGATGAGAACGGCGGGAATGGCGGCGGCCCGCAGCTGGCGCGCGGCGTCGTGCGCCTCCGCTTCCGCGGCGGCGCGGCCGGGATTGCCGTCCCGGCAGACATTGGCCCGGCCGTCGGTCATCAGCACGATCGTCGGCGAATGCCCTTTGCTGCGAACCGCGAGCGCCAGCGTCGTTGCAGCCAGGATCGCGGCCGACAACGGCGTGCCTCCGCCGCCGGGAAGTGCGGCCAGACTTCGCTTGGCGCGCGCCAGCGACCGCGTCGGCGGCAGCAGCAAATCGGCCGAGCGGCCGCGAAACGCGATCAGCGCGACCTCGTCGCGGCGCACATAGCAATCCGCCAGCAGCAGCTCGACCGCGCCCTTCACTTCCGCCAGCCGCTGAAGGGCCGAGGAGCCAGAGGCATCGACCACGAAGATGGTGGAGGTGGCGCTGCGCTGCTTGAACTTCGTGATGCGGATGTCGTCCTTGTGGATCAGCAAACGCCGGTCATCGGCGCGCCAGGACGCATGAGAGCGGCGGCGAAGCGGCTGCCAGGGCGCCGCGGCGCGCAACGTTTCCAGCACGTTCAGGCGCACGCCGCCGCCGAGCTGGCCGCGGCGCACGCCGATCGGACGACCGCGCTGCGCGCTCATCCGCGCCACACCCTCCTTGCCCGAGGTCTTGCTGGTCGATCGATGGATTTCGGCCTTGGCGCGCAGCAGCTTCAACAGGTCCGGCGGGATCGCAGCCTGTGCCGCATCGAGCACGAGATCGTCGAGCGGCATCTCGTCCTCGCGCCGTTCCTCCGGATCGGTGCGCTCCTGATCGGGCGGCGGCTCCGGCGGCTGTTCGGCCGGGGCCGGCAACACCGTGGCGCGTGGCGCCAGCACCAGACGCGCGGCGCCTTCGGCATGCGCAGGCAGGACCGTGTCGGATCTGTCCAGCGCCGCCAGCACGCGCGCGACCCGCACCGCCAGCAGCGGCGCGCGCAGAGAGGCAATCCCGAGCGCGACGGCTGCATGGCATAGCGCTTCGGCAACCTCATCGGCCATCACGACCTGCGGGAGCCTTGTCCTGGCCTCGGCGACATCGGCCGCATCGAACCCGAATGCGCCGACATCGGCCGTCGACAAGGGTTGAAGGTCGATGTGGCACGCGAGGCGATCGCACAAGGCGGCGGGCGCGGCCTCGTCAGCCAGTCCTTCGTCGAACGCGATGACGCCGAACGACAAGGCAATCCGGCGCGACACCCCGTCGCGCTCGACCACGAGTTCGTGGCAGTCCATGACGGCATTGAGATGCGCGACGGTCGATGACGGCAGTCGCTCGGCCATCACGGCCAGCAGAATGCCGCCGTCGACCTCGGCCAGCAATCCGCGTTCGACCACGGGACGTCCCGATTGCAATGTCGCGGCGAGATCGAGCCCGCCGAGCAGGCGGTCGTCGGAGACCGACGGAGGAAGCTTGCGGACCGGCACCGAGGGCGGCAGGCATTCCCGCAAGGCTGAAAGCCAGCTATCCCGCACCGGGCCCGCGCCGCTGCGAAGGCGAATGCCGCCGGTGCCGGCGGGATCGACTGCAAACACCACGGCGGCGGTTGCTGCATCCGCCCACATGGTGAGGCCGGCACTCATGCGGCCAGGCACTCGGCCAGCGCGCGCTCGACCCGCGCGGCGGATCCGGATTCGTCGAGCGGATCGCGGCGCAGCCGGTGCCGCAGCGCCGACGGCGCGATGCGCTTGAGATGACTTTCGGCGACCGCCTTGGCGCCTTCGATGGCTGCGACGGCGCGCGCCGCGCGCATCAAGGTCAGCTCTCCACGCAGGCCGTCGGTGCCGAGCGTCATGCAGAGCTTCGCGGCCGTCGTGAGAATCTCGTCGGACACCGCGACCCCGTCGACCCGCTTGCGGGCCGCAACGATGGTCTTGCGCGCCTTCGCCTCGTCATCCGCCCATCTGGCGACGAAGGCGGCCGGATCGTTCTCGAAGGCATCGCGCCGCTTGACCACCTCGATCCGGGTCGGCAGATCGCCCGGCGTCTTGACGTCGACCGAGAGGCCGAAGCGGTCCAGCAGTTGCGGACGCAACTCGCCTTCTTCGGGATTGCCCGTCCCCACCAGCACGATCCGCGCCGGATGGCGGACGCTGAGACCGTCGCGCTCGACGACGTTCTCGCCCGAGGCGGCGACGTCGAGCAGGAGATCGACGAGATGGTCTTCCAGCAGATTGACCTCGTCGATGTAGAGGAAGCCGCGGTTGGCGCGCGCCAAGAGTCCGGGCTCGAAGGTCTTTTCGCCATGCGCGAGCGCGCGCTCCAGATCGAGCGCGCCGACGACGCGATCCTCGGTCGCCCCGAGCGGCAGGTCGATGACGGGAACCGGGACCTGATGCGATTTCGGCTTGTGCTTGCCGCCCTGCGCGCGGCATGATTCGCACTGCGCCGCAGGATCGTCCGGATCGCATTGATAGCGGCAGCCGACCACGGCCCGCATCGGCGGCAGCAGCGCCGCGAGCGCGCGCACCGCCGTCGACTTGCCGGCGCCGCGATCGCCGAACGCAAGAACGCCGCCGACCCTGGGATCGACGGCTGCAATCATCAGGGCGAGTTTCATTTCGTCCTGACCGACGATCGCCGAAAAAGGAAAGGCTGTCGCCATGCGGCTAGAGGCTCCAATTCGGGCCATGCGTCAACTTAAGTTGACGTTATGCAGAGTTTACGTCGCGGTCAACCTGGGATCGCGCCACGCTGGCGAATTCTTCGCGGGGATGGCGGATGGGGTTATGGCGTTTGGTTTGTTGGGGAATTCAGCCCAGCTGCTGGCGGCGCCGTGACGCCGGGGGTGCTGCGTTGCGTCCGGGGGCGCGAGAGGGCTGATGTGGCGCACCGGTGGATCCTCCTCGTCATTGCGAGCGAAGCGAAGCAATCCAGAGTCTTTCCGCGGTGGGATTCTGGATTGCTTCGTCGCTGCGCTCCTCGCAATGACGGGCTTGGCGGGCAGCTCGGTCACTGCAACACGCACTGTCATTCCCCGCAAAGCGGGGACTCCAGTACGCCGCAGCGTCTCGGATGATTCATTACGGTCTCTGGAATACTGGATCGCCCGGTCGAGCCGGGCGATGACGGCGTGGATGTGGTTGGCTGACACGGCTTCGCGCTCTCGCGGCTGTCTCGCCCGAGCTTTGCGTCGTCTCTTCGCCTCAAGCCCTCGAAATGAAAGAGGGCGCAGGGAAGACCGGGAGCCCGCTGGCACCCGCGGTCCCCGTGCGCGATTGCACAGAAAACGGGATGCACGGCGGCATACAGGAGCAGCCAGGACATCCCGGCCTTCCCTGCGCGGTGGTTTGACGGCTTATGTCGTGCTCTCCTCGGGGAGCGATGCACTCTTGCCCCCGTCGCGTTGCAGCCTTGTTCGACACGAAGGCCCGGTTGGACCTCACGCATCACCGCAACGGCTTGGCGCCAGCAACCGGACGCCAGGACCACACGATTTTGCCGTACGCCGGTTTCATCGCTCGTTGTGCGCGAGGGTCCCGCTCACGGCTCAGCCGCCCTGCAGGAC
>VYLE01000049.1_pt1 | contig 131142 bp, 115 predicted proteins | sample 5114391 | NCBI WGS metagenome assembly VYLE01 (sample SAMN12291771, study PRJNA351875) | freshwater metagenome | isolation source: freshwater lake | place: USA: Michigan, Kent Lake | collected 2013-08-15
GGCTTCGGGCAATACTCGGGATGACTTCGGCGCCGCCAGGCCGTGACCACTTACCTGATATCCAGACCCTCCCCCGAAAGGGGGCGGGCGGGCCAGACGGGATTCTCCACCGGCATTTGCTCCGGCTTGCCTGGTTCGGCGTCCCTAGGACGCAGCAGGGCCGTTACCCCCTGCCGCCTCCGCATCCGGGACGGTCTGCCTGGCCAACCGAACGGTACCGGTGCGGCCCCTGCCTGGCAGATGCGGAAGAGAATAACCCCGCTGCGGACCCGGTCGGATTCGAAAACTGTGAAAAAATGCAGCTGGCCGTCATTCAAACATGTTCTCGGGGAGCGCTCGGAGAGTAAGACGACGCCGGTTGCGCGCCTGAGGCCGAGCCAGTTTTCCTTTGGAAAACAGGCCTTCTCGGGGAAATCGCCATGCGATTTCTGATCCCTCGAAGGGTCCCGGTCTTCGCCTGCGGCGAAACCGGGATGACGACACATCGAGGCGGGGTTTGGGGCCGGATTGGTCGCATAGCGCCGGACTTGTGCAACCAAATGCGGCGGCCGGGGATGGATTGGAGACTTCACGCCTGCGGCCGGGCGGACTAGAAAGACCTTGCACACCCGCAACACTCGCGCCGCCGATGGCGGCTGACGGAAAGATTGCCATGAAACACGCTCTCGCTGCCCTTTCGCTGCTCGCTGCCTCTGCGGTGATCGCGCCCGTCGCCCATGCCGATGAAGGCCTGAAATGGATGACCGGCTGCTGGCGCACGCAGGACAAGTCCTACAAGGAAGTCTGGTCGAAGCCCGAGTCCGGTTTCCTGTTCGGCTATTCGCTGACCTATGACGAGACAGGCGCGCTCAGCTTCTTCGAGCAGGCGCGCATCGATGGCGGAACCCCGGCGGTTTTCAATGCCTATCCCGGCGGCTTCGGTCCCTCGGAGTTTACCGAGGAAAGCCGCGGCAAGAACACCGTGACCTTCTCGAACTCCGCGCACGATTACCCGCAGCGCATTGTCTACACCCGCAAGGGCGGGCGCATGTCGGCGACGATCTCGCTGATCAACGGCGCGCGGGCGCAGACCTGGGAATTCAAGAAGTGCTGAACCGTCAGGGCACTTCGGCCGCGGTTTCCTCGGCCGGGGCTTCCTCTTCCACGACGAGCGGGAGGCCGCCAAAACGGCCAGCCCAGCTTTCGGTCAGGATCGGCGCGAGGGCATCGGCCGGGACAGTCACCTCATATGAGCCTTCGGCATAGGAGCCGATGTCATAGGGCGAGTAGACAACCGTGATGCCGCCCGCCTTGCCGGCCTCTGAGGACGCGGCAAGCATGAAGCGGCCCGCAAAAATGTCCGGAACCTCAGCCGTGGGAACAAGCAATTCGCGCAGGCTGGCCTCGGCGCCGGCCATTTCCGCAGGCTCATACCCGCGGGCGACCTTTGCCTCGATGAGCGCCTTGATGACGAGATCGGTGAAGGCGGTTTCATCGGTGATGAAGGCCGAAAGCGGAAGCGAGGCTTCCTCGCCCTTGCGGTAGACACCGCCGCCGAGGAAATAGTTCGGGTGGGCGCCGCCAGTATAGGTGCCGACGAAATCGCTGACCGAGATGACATCCTCGAGCACCAGCGTGGCCTTGTGGGTGATGTCGAGCGTGTAGCCCATGAACCAGGAGGTATTGCCGGTTTCGGCAGCGTCTTCGTCGGCCATGCGGCGGCCTTCCTCGGCATCTGAGGCAAGCTGGGTCAGCTGATCGTTCGCATTCGTCCACAGACGCCAGGCCAGCGGAGGATCGAACGCGAGGATTGCCGGGTCGATTTCGGACGTGAATGTGTAAGCTTCGGTCTCACGCGTCACCGACAGCTCGAAACCTTCGGGGGCCTGCGGCGCAGCGGCCTCTGCGCTGGCCGTCTCCACCGCAGGATCGGCGGGCGCAGACGTGTCAGCCGCTTCAGGTACGCAGGCAGCGAGCAGCAGGGCAGCGACGGAAACGGAAGCGAGAAGTCGGATCATGGAAGGCTGGCTTTCTAGAGACTGAGGAGTTCGGCGTCGCCGCCCTGGGCTGTGATATTGACACTTACCACGCGCTCGGTGGCGAAACGATGGAGATAATGCGGGCCGCCCGCCTTCGGGCCGGTGCCAGAGAGGCCTTCGCCGCCGAAGGGCTGGACACCGACCACGGCGCCGATCATCGAGCGGTTCACATAAGTGTTGCCGGCGGGCATCGCGGCCTTCACGGCGGCGTGGAAGCTCTCGAGGCGCGAGTGGATGCCAAGCGTGAGGCCGTAACCCTTGTCGTGCAGCGCCGCGCCGACGGCAGCGATATTGTCCGGATCATAGCGCAGGATGTGCAGCACCGGGCCGAAGGTTTCCTCCGTGATCTGATCAAGGGAGGAAAGCTCGACGAGCGCCGGGCCGAAGCCGGTGCCTGATTTTCCGAGCGCGCCAGCATCGATCTGGTGGAGAAGCTTCGCCTCCCCTTTCATCCGGGTAAGGTGTTTCTCCAGAAGGCCGCGCGCTTCGGCGTCGATGACCGGACCGGTATCGGTGTCCGGCAAGGCGGGATCGCCCAGCTTCAGTTCGTTCATCGCGCCGAACAGGCCTTCGATCAGGCTGTCCGCGGTGGCATTTGGCAGGAAGGCGATGCGCAGCGCCGAGCAGCGCTGGCCGGCGGAGCCGAAGGCGGAGACGATCATGTCGTCGATCACCTGTTCGCGCAGCGCGGTCGTATCAACAAAGAGGCCGTTGAGACCGCCCGTCTCCGCGATCAGGGGGATGATCGGGCCATCGCGGCCGGCGAGCGTGCGGTTGATCAGGCGGGCGGTAGAGGTGCCGCCGGTGAAGCAGACGCCGGCGATGCGCAGGTCTGCCGTGAGCCTGGCGCCGACCGTTTCGCCGCGGCCGGGCAGAAGATGCAGAGCGTCCACCGGAAGGCCTGCCTTGTGGAAGAGACGCACGGCTTCGAAGGCGATCAGCGGCGTCTGCTCGGCGGGTTTCGCGGCGACCGTATTACCGGCAGCGAGGGCTGCGGCGATCTGGCCGGTGAAGATGGCGAGCGGGAAGTTCCAGGGGCTGATGCAGCAGAAGACGCCTCGTCCGTGCAGGGACAAATGGTTTGTCTCGCCGGTCGGGCCGGTGAGGCGCACCGGCGCGGAAAACTCCTCGGCGGCCTGGTGGGCATAGTAGCGGCAGAAGTCGACCGCTTCGCGCACTTCGGCGATGCCATCGGGGAGCGTCTTGCCGGCTTCGCGCGCCATCAGCGCAATCAGGCGCGGGGCTTCTGCTTCCATGGCGTCGGCCATGGCGTGCAGGTGTTCGGCGCGTTTGGCACCGCCGAGGCGGTCCCATGCGGGTTGGTAGGCTTTCGCGGCATCGAGCGCGCGGCTGATGGCGGCGTCATCCGCTTCAAGCACGGTGCCGAGCGCGCGGGAATTGTCCGCCGGAGCGCGAACGAGTTCACCGCCGCCGGTGATGACGGCGCCGGAGACGATTGGACCGGCAGCGATGGCGGGGCCGCTGTCGAGCGCCTTGACGGCTGAGGCAAAGCCGCCGCGCACGCCGGACTGGCTGAGATCATGGCCGAGGGAATTCCTCCGTGCACTGCCATAGAGGCGCGGCGGCGTCGGGATGCGCGGATGGCGGCGCGGGCCGATTTCGATCTTGGCAATCGGATCAGCAACCACCTGCTCCGGCGGGACGCTTTCATCGAGGAAAGAGTGGACGAAGCTGGTGTTGGCTCCGTTCTCAAGCAGGCGGCGGACGAGATAGGGCAGCAGGTCTTCATGAGCGCCGACGGGCGCGTAGACGCGCACCCGCGTGCCGGCCTCTGCGGCTTCGTAAAGAGGCTCGCCCATGCCGTGCAGGCGCTGGAACTCGTAGCCAGAGACACCGGCGGCGCCGGCAAGCAGATCGACGGCGGCGAGCGTGTGGGCATTGTGCGTCGCAAAGCAGGGATAGATGGCGGGCGAGGCGGCGAGCATGGCCTTGGCGCAGGCGAGGTAATGAACGTCGGTACCCTGCTTGGTCGTGAAGACCGGGAAGTTCGGATAGCCTTCGACCTGGGCGTTCTTGATCTCGCTGTCCCAGTAAGCGCCCTTGACGAGGCGGACCATGAAGCGGCGCCCGGTGACGTTTGCCAGCGTGCCAAGGCGTTCGATGACGGCGAGCGCGCGCTTCTGGTAGGCCTGCACGGCGAGGCCGAGGCCGGTCCAGCCTTCGAGGGAGGGCTCACGGGCGAGCTTTTCGAAGATCTTGAGGCTGATGACCAAGCGGTGCGCTTCTTCGGCATCGAGGCAGAGGCCGATATTGGCTTTCGCGGCCTGCTGGCAGAGCGTGAGGACTTTCGGATACATTTCGGCCATCACGCGCACTTCCTTGACCGCGAGGTAGCGCGGATGGAGGGCGGAGAGTTTCACGGAGACGCCGTTGGCGGATTCCGGCGGCAGCTTCGCGTCCTTGTCGGCAGCGACCGCGGAGATCGCGAGTTCGTACGCCTTGAAGTAGCGCTCCGCATCGGCGGAGGTGCGTGCGCCCTCCCCCAGCATGTCGAAGGAGAAATGGGCCGCCTCGCTGGCCTTCACCATGCGGCGGCCGCGCTTCAGGGCCTCATCAACCGTCCGCCCAAGGACGAACTGCTCGCCCATAATGCGCATCGCCTGCATCATCGCGGCGCGGATGACCGGCTCGCCGCTCTGGCGGATGAGGCCGCCGACGAACGAGGCCGGGCCCTTCTTCGCGCTTTCCGGCGCGCCGATGACGCGGCCCGTGAGCATGAGGCCCCAGGTTGAGGCATTCACAAGCCAGCTGTCGGACTGGCCCTGATGGGCGCCCCAGTTGCCGGAGCGGATCTTCTCGGCAATCAGGTCATCCTTGGTGGCAGCGTCCGGCACGCGCAGCAGCGCCTCGGCAAGGCACATCAGGGCAAGACCTTCGGAATTGGTGAGGCCGAACTCTTCAAGGAAGCTCTCCATCATGCCTTTGCGGCGGCCGCGCGAGCGGGCGATAGTGACGAGTTCCCGGCCCCGGCGGACCGCAGCTTCGCGTATCGGTCCGGGCAGCACGCCCTGCTTGATCAGGCCTTCGAGCAAGGCCTCCTCGTCCGCGAATTTGAGGGCGTCGAGCGCATCCCAATCGACCGGGAGCGAAGCAAGAGTATCGGGCATGGGACGGGCTGATCTCACGAGGAATGGGGTAAAGTCTTGCGCCGGCCGAAGCAGGCCTGGCACAGGAATACTCGCGGAAGCCGCGCGCGGCGAGAGGAATTTAGCGGCTGGGAGGCGGGCTGCGCTAGTGGAGAGCCGGCTGGTGTGCGCCGGGTGTCTTCACCGTGAACTCGACGCGGTTGCGGCCATTGTTCTTCGCCGCGTAGAGGCGCTCATCAGCCGTGCGATAGAGTTCGCTGAACTGGGCGCTCTGGTCGAAGGCAACACCGCCGACGCTGACGGACAGGGCATGGCGCGCGCCTTTTGGCGCGAATTCCGATTCGGCGATCGCGGCGCGGATACGCTCGGCCAGCGCAGTTGCGCCGTCGGCGGCCTGACCCGGCAGGAAGACGCAGAACTCCTCGCCGCCGATGCGACCGACCAGATCGGTGTCGCGCACGGTTTCGCGGATCGTCTGTGCGATGAGCTTCAGCGCTTCGTCGCCCGATTCGTGGCCGAAGCGGTCGTTGACCACCTTGAAGTGATCGACGTCGATCACGAGCAGCGCGCCGCGGGTCTGGCGCTCGGACTCCTCGACGCGCTTCAGGTAGCCGTCGACCAGCTCCGTGAAGGCGCGGCGATTGAGCAGCGAAGTCAGGCTGTCGGTCGAAGCGACCGTCATCAGCTCCTTATGAGCAATCGCCAGTTGGCGCATCTTGTCGAGCATGAAGAAGAAGCAGGGCGGCGCAAGCAGGACCGGAATGACGAAATTGTTGACCGGATCGCTGCCCCAGCGCCAGTTGCCGCTTGCCATGTCATAGCTGTCGACAGCGAAGGCGACGGCGATGCAAAGCAGCGTGCCGAGCATCGTCAGGGCCCAGACGCGGGCGCGGCCGCGGGCTGACCAATCGAGGTTCGACATGGGACGTGCCTGTTCCATGTTTGCGACCTTACCGCGAAAGGTTTAAGGATTCGCTGAGGCCCGGCAGGCCTGGTCCTGCTGCAGTTGCAGCGGCAGCCGGGCGGCCAGTGACGTTGACCGGTTCACAGGCCACCGCGTCCGGCCTATACCCCCGCGGCGGACGGGGCGTGCGCGGGCCGGGGGGCCATCAGGCCTTTACGGTCCGGGACAAGCCCGCCATGTTGCGCGGGGCCTAGCGGCGATGATGGAGACCTGATGCGGATCATGCTCGTGACTGACGCCTGGGACCCCCAGGTCAACGGCGTCGTGCGCACGATGAAGCGCATCATCGCCGAGACAGAGGCCATGGGGCATGTCTGGGAAATCGTGCATCCGGGCGCGGGCTTCATGACCGTGCCCTTGCCGACCTATCCCGAGATCAAGATGGGCCTGTTCGGCCGGCCGCGCATCAGCAACATCTTCCACGAATTCGAACCGGACGCGGTACACATTGCAACCGAAGGCACGCTCGGCATGGCCGCGCGGGCAGTGTGCCTGACCGAGAAGCACCCCTTCTCCACCGCCTATCACACGCGCTTTCCGGAATACATTTCAGCGCGCCTGCCGGTGCCAGTCGGCTGGGGATATTCCTTCGTGCGCTGGTTCCACAAGTATTCCGGCAAGGTGATGGTGGCGACACCGTCGCTGATGGAAGAGCTGAAGCAGCACGGCTTCTCGAACCTCGTGGCCTGGAGCCGCGGCGTGGACACCGAGATGTTCCATCCTGCCAAACGTGTGGCCGAAGGCGCGCCGGGGGATCCATTTGCGGGGATGGCGCGGCCGATTTTCCTGAATGTCGGGCGCGTGGCAGTCGAGAAGAATATCGAAGCCTTTGCCGGACTGAAACTGCCGGGCACCAAGGTGATCGTCGGCGACGGGCCGCAGCTGGAAGAGCTGAAGCGCAATTACAAGGACGTGGTTTTCCTCGGCGCCAAGTTCGGCGACGAGTTGGCGGCCTGCTATGCGAGCGCTGATGTATTCGTGTTCCCGAGCCTCACCGATACGTTCGGCCTCGTGGTGCTGGAAGCGATGGCGGCCGGCACACCGGTGGCGGCGTTTGATGCGACCGGCCCGCGCGATGTGATACCGGGCTCGGGCGCCGGAACGATTACGGCGCTAGACGGTGATCTCGCAAAAGGCGCGACCGACTGCCTGGCGCTCAGCCGCGAGACGGCGCGCGCGCATGCGGAGACCTATAGCTGGCGGGCGTGCGCGGAAGTGTTCCTCGAGAACCTGCAACCTCTCGACCCGCCGCAGCGCCGGCGCTTCTGGCACAAGATCCGTATACGGAGACGCAAGGCCAAGGTGGAGACGCCGGCCGTCTAGCCCCCATACCGCCCGAGCCCGCCACCTCCCCGCCTTACGGAGGAGATGGCGGTCTGCCTCAGGGGATCAGGGCGTTGCGGATGCAGTCGCCTTCAGCGTTGCGGCAGCTTCCTGGGCCTTGCCCAGTTCGGTTTCGTGCAGCGGGATGAGGCCCTTCTCGATCAGGTAGCCATCTTCACCGGCCGCGCCATCGCTGACCGATTCCTCGACGAATTCGGCGAGGCCCGGCACGAGCGGGATGTTCTGGTCCTTGACGTAGAAGTACATCACGCGGGCGAGGCCATACTGGCCGTTGGTGATGTTGTCGAAGGTCGGCTCGACGCCGCCGAGATTCGCGCCCTTCACGCGGTCGCCGTTCTGCTCAAGGAACGAGAAGCCGAGGACACCGATGGCGTCAGGCGATTTGACGAGCGACTGGACGATCGCCGTGTCGTTCTCGCCGAAATCAACCCAGGTACCGTCCGTACGCACCGTATGGGCGCGTTCCTTGAAGGCGTCCGGGTCGGATTCCTTGAGCGCGGCGAGTTCCGGGATTTCGAGGGCACCGAGTTCCATGCCGAGCTCGACAAAGGCATCGCGCGTGCCGGAGGTCGGCGGCGGGCCGAGCACGGAGATCGGCTTGGCGGGCAGGTTTGCAGCCACTTCATTCCAGGTCTTGTACGGGTTCGGCTTGAAGCCGCCCTGCCCGTCCGGAATGTCCTTGGCGAGGGCGAGGTAGAGTTCCTCTTTGGTCAGGTCGTAGAGGGGGCCTTCCTTGGCATTGGCAATGACGATGCCGTCATAGCCGAGCGGGATTTCGGTGATCGACGTCACGCCGGCGCCAAGACAGAGATCGCGCTCCGAATCCTTGATCGGGCGCGACGCGTTGGCGATGGAAGGCTGCGCCGGGCCGACGCCTTCACAGAAAGCCTTGAAGCCGCCGCCGGTGCCGGTGGACTCAACGATCGGCGTGGCGAAGGTGGTGGTGGCGCCGAAGCGCTCGGCAATCGTGCGCGAGAACGGGGCCACGGTGGAGGAGCCGACAATCTTGATCTTCTGGTCGCTGGAGGCCTGGCCGGCAACCGGGGCCGTGCCGGAGGCCGAATCACCCTCCAATTTCGACAGGTCGCTCTGCCCGCAGGCCGCGGCCGCAAGGATGAAGGCCGCCGGAAGGGCCGATCTGAAAAGTCCCGCTAACATGTCGTGTCTCCGTTTGATTCTGCCGCAATACCGGGCGATTCGAGACATCGCCATACGCCTGTCATGTGAAAGTTGCAGCGTAAAAACGCGACAGTTTTGCGACACGAACCTGTAACCCGAAAAAACTTCTTGCAAGTCTGGGGATTGTCCCCTATTTGCACCGTCGAAATTGATGTGGCGGACATCTGGGCTAACCCGACAAAAAGGGGGGCCCCCTGTACTAACGCCCAAAGCTGGTTTGAAGCCCTTTGGAGGTTAGGTGTCATGCACACTTACGCGACCCCGTATAATATCGTGCGTTCTGTTCAACCGGAACTGCCGGTGTATTGCTTTCGCCCGGAGCGCGTGACCGCGGCTGCCCGCTGGTTCGTCGAGAAGTTCCCGGCCCAGGCCTTCTATGCCGTGAAAGCCAACCCTGCCCCGCACGTCCTTGACGCGCTCTGGGAAGGCGGCGTGCGCAGCTTTGATGCCGCTTCCGAGCGCGAGATAGAACTCATCCGCGGTCGTTTCCCGGACGCGCGGATTGCCTTCCTGCACCCTGTGAAACCGCGTCACGCGATCAAACGCGCCTATGAGAACCATGGCGTGCGCATCTTCGTGACCGACACGGTGGCGGAGCTGAACAAGATCCTAGAGGCAACCGGCCACGCGAAAGACCTGACGATCCTCGTGCGGATCGCGGTGTCGTGCGAAGGCTCGGCCCTGCCGCTGGCCAACAAGTTTGGCGCCGGCGCGGAAGAGGCTGCGGAAATCCTCCGCCTTGCCCGCCGTCATGCGGACGAAGTCGGCGTGTCGTTCCATGTCGGCAGCCAGGCGATGAAACCCTCGGCCTGGGCGCAGGCGATGGCAGATGCCAGCCGCGTCATCATCGACGCCGGCGTGACCGTGGACATCGTGGATGTCGGCGGCGGCTTCCCTGCGATCTATGCCGACAAGGCCCCGCCGGAAATGGACGCCTATGTTGCGATGGTGATGCGTTCGTTCGAGAACATGTTCGTTCTCGAGAATGCCGAGCTGTGGTGCGAGCCGGGCCGGGCGCTGGTCGCCGAGGCCGAGAGCCTTCTGGTGCGCGTCGACCTTGCGAAAGGCCGCACGCTCTACATCAATGATGGCTCGTATGGTTCGCTCTACGACGCGGTGCACGAGCGCTGGAACTTCCCGGTGCGCGCCATCGCCGGCAATGGCCGCAAGATGGGCCGCATGGTGGAGTACACCGTGTACGGACCGACCTGCGATTCCACCGACATGCTCGCCGAGAAAGTCTGGCTGCCGGCCGGGCTTACCGAAGGCGACTATATCGAGTTCGGCAATATCGGCGCCTATGGCCGCTCGATGGCGACCCGCTTCAATGGCTTCGGTGAAGCCGAAACGGCGATCGTGCAGGACGCGCCCTGGCCTAGCCTCTACGGCGCGGCATCGGCTGAAGTCGTGGCGTTCGGCTCCAAAGCCACGAACTGAATCTCCGGAAAACCGTAGCGTCTGAGGACGCGCGTTATGGCATCCGTCTCATCCGGCGGGCTGGTGAGGGAGGCTGTCCCTCCCTGCCCGCCGGAATGAGTATCTGCCGGCAGGACACGGATCGTCTGGCGGGCAATCGCGGCGCCTGAATCGATGTAGGAGACAGCGCGGGGCGCGGTGGCGATCAGCTGGCCGCGCACCAGCGGGAAATGCGTGCAGGCCAGCACGATCGTGTCGATCTCGCCGCCGCCTTCCGCCTCGAAGAGCGGCGCCTGTGCGGCGGCGTAGGCCTCGGGCGGCACGTCTTCACCGCGCGCGTGCGCCTCGGCGAGTTTCACGAGATCGAGGCTTCCGTGCAGGATGACGCGCTTGCCGGCGGCGAATTCCTCGATCAGCCGCGCGGTATAGGCACGGCGGATCGTGCCGGGTGTCGCGAGAAGGCCGATGGTGCCGGTCTCCGTCAGCTTCGCGGCAGGCTTGATGGCGGGCACGGTGCCGACCACGGGAATGGAGAGCGCGGCGCGCACTTCGGCGAGCGCGAGCGTGCTGGCCGTGTTGCAGGCGATGACGAAGACATCCGGCTGGACCGCATCGACGAGGGCCCGGGCGACCCTCGGAAGGCGCTCACGCAACGCCTCGTCCGACTTGTCCCCATATGGGAAAAAGCCGGTATCGGCGGCGTAGTGGACCGAAAGCCGGGGCCCGAGGGCGCGAATCTCGCCGGCCACGGTCAGGCCGCCGACCCCGGAATCGAAGACCAGCACCCGGCCCCGGGCGGGCGACGGCTCGAAGGGATAGGTCAAAGTTTCGGGCATGGTCGGGGAATCTATGCACATTCTCCTGCGGCGCAATCAGGGCTGCGGAGGGGCAACGCAAGCGAAAATGGAGGATTTCTGCCGGCTTCCCGGAGGCCAACTGGCACAAAACTTGTTGTGCACCGCACAATCGCAGACTAGCGTTGGAGGCGGAACAGATGGGAAAACAGGACATGATGGACCTCTGGATGACGTCCTGGCGCGCTTACACGGCGATGTCGGTTGCTTCGCTCGACACGCTGCTGACAATGCAGAAAAGCCTGATGAACTTGTCCTCGATCACGCTCAGCGATGGCTGGGACAGCCAGGACGAGAACTACATGCGCGAGGCCTTCCAGCGCGCCGCGGATTCTAATGTGCGCCGCTGGTCGGACACTGCAGAAATGCTGAAGGGCATGCCGGGCTGGATGCAGACGATGAACTCCCTGCCGGGCACAACGCTGACCGACATGTTCGACAAGGCCCAGCGCGGCCGGGGCTGACCCCATAGACTTGCCTCCTGCCCTGATTTACCTCGGGGCATGACCCTTCCGATCGAACACCTTAAAACGCTCGAGCAACGCCTGTTGTGGCTCGCGGCCTGGACTGTCCATAACGCCAACCACCTGCGCGAGAAGGAAGATGACGACGTCAAGGTCGGCGGCCACCAGGCCAGCTGCGCCTCGATGGTGTCGATCCTCACGGCGCTCTATTTCCATGTGCTCAGACCCGAGGACCGCGTCGCAGTGAAGCCGCATGCTGCGCCGGTGTTCCACGCGATGCACTATCTGATGGGCAACCAGACGCGCGAGAAGCTGGAGAACTTCCGCGGCTATGGCGGGGCGCAGTCTTACCCCTCGCGGACCAAGGACATTGACGACGTGGATTTTTCCACGGGCTCGGTCGGCCTCGGCGTGGCGGAGACGGCGTTTGCCTCGATCATCCAGGACTACCTGATGGCTCGTCCGTGGACGGAGCTTGGAAGCGGCGCGCGGAAGCCGGGCCGGATGGTGGCGCTGGTCGGTGATGCGGAGCTGGACGAAGGCAATGTGTACGAATGCCTGCAGGAAGGCTGGAAGCATGACCTGCGCAATACCTGGTGGATCATCGACTATAACCGCCAGAGCCTTGACGGCGTGGTGCATGAGGGCCTGTGGGCGCGGGTCGAGGCCATCTTCAAGGCATTCGGCTGGCGCGTGGAAGTGCTGCGCTTCGGCGCGCTGCAACGCGCGGCCTTTGCCGAGCCGGGCGGCGCAAGGCTGAAGGACTGGATCGAGGCCTGCCCCAACTCGCTCTATTCGGCGTTGACTTACCTCGGCGGCGCCGCCTGGCGCAGGCGCCTGCTGGACGATATCGGCGACCAGGGCGATGTGACGGCGCTGATCGAGCGGCGCACGGATGCAGAGCTCAGCACGCTGATGAACAATCTTGGCGGCCAGTGCCTCGAGACGCTGTGCGAGGCCTTTGACCGCGCCCGCGACGAGACACCGACCGTGTTCCTCGCCTATACGATCAAGGGATGGGGCACGCCGCTCGCGGGCCACAAGGACAACCATGCCGGCCTGATGACCAAGGCGCAGATGGCCGAGTTCCAGACGCTGATGGGCATCCGGTCCGGCGAAGAGTGGGAGCCGTTGGCAGATATTGAAAATCCTTCTGCGCTCAAGGACTTCCTGCGGGAAGTTCCATTCTTTGCGACGGGGCCGCGGCGGTATCATTCGCCGGCTGTGCCCTCGCCCGGGCCGGTCTTCCTCGATGACGAGATGTTGTCCACGCAGCAGGGCTTCGGAAAGATTCTCGACGCGCATGCGAAGATGGATACCGAGCTGTCGCGCCGTATACTGACGACCTCGCCGGACGTGACGGTCTCCACCAATCTCGGACCCTGGGTGAACCGCCGGGGCCTGTTTGCGCGGGAGAACGTCGCGGACACGTTCCGCGACGAGAAAATCCCTTCCGCGCAGAAATGGAGCTTCTCGCCGGAGGGCCAGCATATCGAGCTTGGCATTGCCGAGATGAACCTGTTCCTGCTGCTTGGCGCAGCCGGCCTTTCGCATTCCCTCTTCGGCGAGCGGCTGATTCCCATCGGCACCGTGTATGATCCTTTCATCGCGCGCGGCCTCGATGCGCTGAACTATGCCTGCTACCAGGACGCCCGTTTCATCATTGCCGGCACGCCGAGCGGCGTGACGCTCGCCCCAGAAGGCGGGGCGCACCAGTCGATCGGCGCGCAGCTGATCGGCATGAGCCAGGACGGGCTTGTTTCGTTCGAGCCGGCTTTCCTCGATGAACTCTCGATCATCATGGACTGGAGCCTCGACTACCTGCAGCGCGACGGCGAAGGCGACCCGGATGAGCGTACCTGGCTGCGCGACGAGACGGGCGGCTCGGTCTACCTGCGCCTCTCGACCCGGCCGATCGAGCAGGTGCGCGTCTGGAAGCGCGATGACGCGGCCTTCCGGCAAGGCGTCATCGATGGCGGCTACTGGCTGCGTCCACCCGGGCCGAACTGCGAAGTCGTGATTGCCTATCAGGGCGTCGTGGCGCCGGAAGCGATCAAGGCCGCGGCGCGCATCGGCGAAGGGCGCCGCGATATCGGCGTACTGGCGGTCACGTCCGCAGACAGGCTGAATTCAGGCTGGACGGCTGCGCGCCGCGCCCGTGCGCGCGGGCAGCGCAAGGCGCTGAGCCAGATCGAACGGCTGATGGAGGGCGTGCCCCGGCATTGCCAGTTGATCACGGTGACGGATGGCCACCCCGCCACGCTCGCCTGGATCGGCGGCGTGAAGGGCCATGCGGTGACGCCGCTGGGGGTCGAACATTTCGGCCAGACCGGCACGATCCGCGACCTCTACCGGCATTTCCAGATCGATGAGGATGCCATCGTTTCAGCGGCAAGCCATTTGTCGCCCGGCAAGGTGCTCTGACCGATCGGGGTAGATTGAAGCAGGTCGTCAACCGGGAGTTTACTTCCCTCGGCTATAAAGGCGTGTGCGCAATCTCCTGTCGTATCTACTACAGAGAACGCCGGTTCGTCTGGCGCTGGTCTCTGCAACTCTTGCGGGAACACTGGCGCTGTCTGCACCTTCTGCCGCTGCCCTGCCCCCAGCGCTCGATCTCGGGACCTTCGAACGCACCACAGCGGCGCCGGTTTCGGTCGAACTGGTGGCGAATGTCGATCCCGCGCTGGACCCGGCCGACATTGTCTCCGGCGCAGCGCCGCTCCCCTTCGAACGCCCTGATGCAGATGTGCCGCAACCGCGCTCGCCGGACGGCGATGTGTGGATCCGGTACCAGCTGGCGAACTCTTCGAGCGAACCGCGTGCGGCCAAGTTCGTCATCAACTTTTCCTATCTGGAGCGGGTGGACCTGTTCGAAGCCCTGCCGGGCGGCGGCTTCCGCGCCAGCACCGCCGGGTCCGCGCAACCGGTCTCGGGCGCGGCGCTCGCTACGGCCTATCCGACCTTCCAGATGATGCTCGCGCCGGGCGAGGCCCGGACCTATTATGTCAGGGTAAGGAGCGATTCGGTCCTGTTCTTCCCGATGCGGATCGTATCGGAGAGCCGCTTCTCGCACGCGGTGACCCGCGACACGATGATCTGGAGCCTGATCATCGGCACCGCCATCGCCTTTGCCCTCTATGCGACGTCCATGGTGTTCGGGAACGCGCGCGCCGTGTACCGGACATATCTCTGCTTCAGCCTTTCAGCGGCGGCCTACATCTTCGTGTCGTCCGGATTGCTCAGCGCGCTGCTTGCCTCGGGTCTGGCGATCAACCTCAACACGGTTGTCTACATATCGCAGGCGCTGGTGATCGCCTTTGGGACCCTGTTCATCACGCGGTTCCTGGAAATGCGGCATGCAGCGCCGCGACTCTACATCGTGTTCATGGCGCTTGCAGGCGTGGCGGCGCTGACCGGCATCAGTTTCATGCTGCCGGAATGGCTCGCCCGGCTAAGCTATGTGATTGCCACGGGGGTGGGCCCGCTGGTGCAGATTGCCGGGCTCGCCTGGCTGACCTTCCGGGGCGTGGCCGGCGCGCGCAGCCTGCTGGCCGCCTGGACGCCGTGCTTCCTTGCGACCTTGTGGATCTTTCTGCGCCTCTTCAACATCACGCCCTACCTGCCGATCAACCATTTTGTCTTGCCGCTGGCCTTCGCTTTTACCCTCGCGCATCTCTCCGGCATTCTCAGCGGACGGCTTCGGGAAGCGGAACTCTGGGCCAACAATGACATGCTGACCGGGCTCGGGAACCGGCGCATGCTGTCGTCAATCCTCGAGCTGGAGGCCCGCGAGCCATCCAGACGCTATGGCGCCGCGATTGCCGTGGATCTCGACAATTTCAAGCCGGTGAATGACCGGTTCGGCCATGCCGCGGGCGATACCGTACTGATGGCCGTCGGTGACCGTATGCGGAGTGTTTTCAAGGGCAAGGGCGATGTGTTCCGGCTGGGCGGCGACGAGTTCCTGATCCTCGCCTACAGCACGCTCGGGCGGCTCGAGATCATCAACCTTGCGGGCAATTATCTCGATGCAAACCGCAAGCCTGTCCTGTTCGAAGGCGAGATGATTACCATCGATGCCAGCATCGGCGTCGCTTTCAGGGACGATCATGCCGGCTTTGAAGCCATGCTGAAACAGGCTGATGTTGAGCTGTGCGCCGTCAAGCAGGCCGGCCGGGGCATGGTGCGGGTAGCAGACCAGCGCAAGCAGGACCGCCGCATGACCCGCCGCACGATTGGATTCATGCCCTCCACCGGCACCTTCTTCGCGCGGCCCGGCGAGCGCGGGCCAGTGCCTGCAAATGATCCTGAACCTCTGCAGACCGAGCGCGCGAAGCGCTGACCCTAGCGGCGGCTAAAGCAGGATATCGTAGAGGTCAGTCCTCCGGTCACGGAAGAAACCCCATGCTGCCCGCGCGCGGTCGATATGATCAAGGTCGAACGTTGCGATAAGCACGCCTTCTTCCTTGCGGCCGAGATCCGTGACGATCTCGCCGGTCTCATCAGCGATGAAGCTGGTGCCGTAGAAGACCTGGCCCTGCTCGTTGCCAAACCGGTTAGCTGCCACCACCGGAATGACATTCGCCACCGCATGGCCCTGCATGCAGCGGCGCCAGCGGGCCGCCGTGTCGAGGCCGGCATCCTGCGGCTCGGCGCCGATGGCGGTTGGGTAGAGCAGCGCGTCGGCGCCCATCAGCGCCATGGCCCGGGCGGCTTCCGGGAACCACTGGTCCCAGCAGATGCCGACACCGATGCGGCCCTTGAGAGTCGACCAGGTGCGGAAGCCAGTATCACCGGGGCGGAAGTAGTATTTTTCCTGATAGCCGGGACCATCGGGGATATGGCTCTTGCGATAGACGCCAAGCGGCGCACCATCGGCATCGATCATCACCACGGAATTGAAATAGAGCGGGCCATCCTTCTCGTAGATCGAGACAGGGATGACGACGCCGAGTTCGGCGGCAAGCTCCGAGAGCTGACGAACGGCCGGATGCTCGGTCCACTCGCCGGCGCGGGCAAAGTGTTCCTCTTCCTGCGTCTTGCAGAAGTAATGACCACAGAAGAGTTCCGGCGGCAGCACGACGTCTGCCCCTTTTGCGGCGGCCTCGCGCACGAAGGCGGCGACGCGCGTGATGTTGTCCTGCACATCGTCGGACGGCGAGAACTGGATCGCAGCGAGGGTGAGCGTTCGGGCCATGGGAAGCCTCCTGTCAGGCGGGGATTTCGCGGGTCATGCAATGGAAACTGCCGCCGCCGCCGAGAATGCCGCGGGCGGGAAGGCCGATCACATCACGGCCGGGGAAGAGCGCCTTCATCTCTGCCAGCGCAACGGCGCTGAACCGGTCTTCGTAAATGGGCACGAGGACGGCGCCATTGGTGATCGTGAAGTTCATGTGGCTTGCGGGCACCGGCACACCGTCGCCGAAATGCACGAGGCCCGGCGAGGGAATGGTGGACACCATCAGGCCGGCGGCAACGAGCGTGCGCTCGATCTCGCGCAAGACATCCGCATTCGGATCATCCGCTGAGGCCGGATGCTGGCAGAGCACATGGCCCGGCCCGATGAAGCGGGCAATATTGTCGACATGCCCATCGGTATGGTCGTTGGCGAGCCCGTCGCCGAGCCAGAGTATCTGTTCAACGCCCAGGGCTGCCCGCAGGTGGCCTTCGATCTGGTCCTGGTTGAGGTGCGGATTGCGATTGGCATTCAGCAGGCACTGGCGCGTGGTGAGCAGGATGCCTTCGCCGTCCACATCGATGCCGCCGCCTTCGAGGACGAAATCATGCGCACGCGCCGGCAGACCTTCGATGCCGGCCATGGCGCGGGCCGTCTCGGTATCGCCGTCCATCAGGTATTTTCCGCCCCAGCCATTGAAGCGAAACACCTGGGCCACCCGGCCAGCCCCTGCCCCGGTGATGATGGGGCCCGTATCGCGCAGCCAGATATCGCCCGTAGGGATGCGGACCAGCTCCGCCGCGCCGCCGATGGCGCCAAGCGCAGAGGCCATCGCCTCATCGGAGCCAATCGCGATCTTAACCTTCACATGCCGCGCCGCTGCATGGACGAAGCCGGCGATATCGGCGCGCGCGGGGCCGAGTTCGCCGCCCCATTCCTCGGCAAGACGTGGCCAGCCCGCCCAGAGGGCGGCCTGCGGCGCCCATTCAGGCGCAAGATGAGGTTTCGTTGCGGTCATGCTGCGCGCCTTGCCATAGCTTCACCCAAAGGAAAAGGGCGGCCCCGAAAGGCCGCCCTTCATGTCGCGTCCCGAAGCGGGAATGCCGACTAGAACTCGTAACGGATGCCGATGCGGGCGCGCCAGCTCGAGAGCGAGTTGGAGCGGAAGCCATTCGGCTGTGCCGTGAAGGAGTTGTAGCGGTAGACGCACTGGCCTTCTGACAGGCAGTTCGTGCGGGCGAGGTCGTTGTTGAGCGCCGGGGCGCCAGCGATACCGAGGTTTGCAACATCAGCAGCGCGAACGATGTCAGCGCGGACGATGGCCGATTGGCCGTTCGCCGGAGCGCCGTAGAACGTGCCCCACTCATCATTGATCAGGTTGGCGACGTTCTCGATGTCGAGGACCAGCTTGAACCGGTTGTCGCCAACGAGGTTCTTCGCGCCCCAGATGCCCGGGAGGTCCTGCTGGAAGCGAAGATCCCAGCGTTGGTTCCAAGGCGACTCGTCGGCGTTGACTTCGTTGATCTGACCGCGCTCGAGACCGCGTCCAGCGATGAAGTTGTTGAATGCGGTCTGGTTGAAGCCAGCAGCATACACAACGCGGCTGTCGTTGAGTTCCGGGATATAGACCGGGCTGTTGTCGAACGGGTTCTCGCCGAGGCCGTTGCGGCCGAAGAGCGAGTTGGTATTGTCCACGTCGAACGTGTAGGTGAACGGCGCACCCGAAGTGAACGTGCCGAAGAGGTCGATCCGGCTGGCGAGATCACCAAGCAGATTGCGCTCGTAGGAGAGACCGAGCTTGAAGGCATGCTCGGTTTCGTAGAGCGAGTTGCGGGCATCCGGATAGTTGCGGTCGTCAGCAACCTGGCCGCGGAACGCCGAGACGCCGCGCGACGAGGAGCCTTCGGTCAGGGCCTGGATGTCTTGGTAGCTATAAGAGCCAAAGACATCGAAGCCGTAATCGAAGTCTTTTGCCAGCGAAACGGTGTAGACCGTGCTATCACCGCCGTAGCCATTGGTCAGGACCGTCCGGTTCGCTGCGCCGAGGGCCTGAAGGTCGGCATAGATCGGACGGCCGTCCGGCGCCACGCCCGGCGTGCGGGCCGGAATGGCGTTGGTCTGGGCGTATTCGCGCCAGAGGAAGGATTCGAGCCCTTGGGTGTAGAGCACCTGAGCCGAGGCAACGTAGTCTGTGCCGAGGTTCAGGAAGCCGAAATCAAGGTCGAACTCCTGGTCGAGACGCAGCGAAACCTTGCGATCGCGCGGGATTTCAAAGTTCGGGTCAATCGCGTCGATTGATACCGGGGTGCCGTTCGCGACTGCAGTGATCGCAGCTGCCGGAATGACGGTCGGATCGACGCCTGCAACGTTTGTGAGCTGTGAAATGGCAACCCGCGGAGCCACTGCGTTCAGTGTCCACACACCGGGGTCACCGCCGGCGAACACACCGAAACCGCCCGTCACAGTGGTGCGATCAAACGGCGTGTAGCGGAAGCCGAAGCGCGGCATAAGCAGGTCGAGACCGTCCGTCGTGGTCGTGTTCGGGATCCCGACAGAAGAAAGGAAAGTCGGGTCGGCGACCGCGCCGTCATCCGAAGACAGTCGCTCGTAGCGAAGGCCGGCCGAGAGTTCGAGGTCAGGATTCACCTGGACGCGGGCCTGGCCAAACAGCGTGGCCCGTTCATAACCGAACTCAGTGATATACTCGTCCGTGTTGTTCGACGTCACGTTCCGGTACTGGACCGAGTTCGCGATGTTGTTGACGATGTTGGCGCCGCTGTTGAACGTGTAGAGGCCGCGCGAGAACTGCGAGAAGGCGTTCGCTGCTTCGATGGTCTCGTATTCGCCGCCAACCGTGAAGATGAAGTCCCCGACAGTGTAGTCGGCCGCGCCGAAGAACTGCAGACGCTCATCGTCATAGGTGTTCGTGTGGCGGAACTGGTCGCAGCCGCCAACGATCGTACGGTTTGTGGTCGACGTGATCAGACCTGCAAGCGTCGGAGCACCGGCCGCCGTCGTCGCGTTGAGGATGAAGTTCAGCGCGCCGACGCCTTCACCCTGGTTGCAGAGCTGCTGACGGCTGTTTTCCGTGTAGTTCACGCGCAGGCGGGTCGACAGGTTGTCCGTCCAGTCGGAGAAGAGCTGGACGCCGTAGCTGTCGAGCGTGTTCGGAGACTGGTACCATGCTGACTGGAAGGTCAGGGCGTTGACGCCCTCAACAACGACTTCCTCTGTCTGCTGGAAGTTCACCTGCAGACGGTGATTGTCGTTGATGTTCCAGTCGACGCGGGCGAAGAGGCGCTCGGACTCTTCCGGGAGCGCGGTCGAGCTCGGGCGGCCGCCCATGTCGATGCCGTACTCGTTGATAACCAGCTGGTTCAGAGCAGCGAAGAAAGCCGGCGTCAGGCCGTTGTTCGCGTCCGCGGCTTCAAAATCGACCGAGCGGGCGTCTTCGAACTTCGAATAGTTGACCAGGAAGAACAGCTTGTCCTTGATAATCGGGCCGCTGAGCGTCGCGCCGTATTCTTTCTCTTCGAACACGCCGGGGTTGAAGGTGCCGGTGCCGCCGAAGGTCGACTCGCCGACGAAGTCCTGATCGCGGTAGTAGTAGTATGCCGCGCCATCGAACTCGTTGGTGCCGCCTTTGGTGACGACGTTGACGCCGCCGCCGGTGAAGTTGGACGCGGTGACCGAGTAGTCAGCCGCAACCAGCTGGACCGACTCAACGATGTCGAGGTCGATCGGCGAGCGGCGCGTGGCGGCCAGGCCGGTACCGAGGCCGAGGTTGTCCTTCTGGACTGCGCCGTCGATGGTGACGCTGTTGAAGCGCGGGTTGACGCCGGCGATCGAGAGGTTGTTCGGGCCGCCCGAAATCGACAGCGGGTCGCGTGCCAGAACCGAGGCGAGGTCGCGGTTCAGCGTCGGCTGGTTCGAGATATCCTTGGAGGTCAGGTTCGAGCCAACGCCGCTGTTGAGGTCGAGGACGTTGATGGCTGCGCCGGTGACGACCACTTTTTCGAGGACTGCTGTGTCATCAGAAGAAGCAAGCGTAATGCGCAGGGGCGATTGCGGGCCCGGAGCAAAGTTCAGGTTGTCGAGCGTGCCGCCGTCGAAGCCTTCAGCGGTAACGGTGATGCTGTAGGGGCCGCCGGGGCGCAGACCGGCCTGGAAGAAGTTGCCGCTGGAGCCGGTGTTCAGCGTGTTGGCCGAGCCCGTGGGCAAGTGGATGATGGTGACGGTCGCGCCCGAGACGGCGGCGCCGTTCTGGTCCAGCACGGTCCCGCGCACTTCGGAGGCTGTTTCCTGTGCATAGACGGCCGCGACTGGTGTGAGCGCCGCGATGGCGGCGATGGATGCGCTGCGCGCAAAGAAATTCTTGATCATGGTGTCTTCCCCGACGTTGCCGACCCTGCCGGAGCGCCCTCGTGCCGCCCCGGTATCAGCCCGGCCTTAGCCCCGCTACATGACAGTTAAGTGACAGACAATTGAAGGTTCTGCTGCACCCCCGAAAGCGCGTCCGGTTTTTTCGTTGCGATGCAAAAATGACACGCCTGAAAGCACACTGCGCGCGATTCAGGCGCAAACTGAGCTGTATTTGTCCGCGCTGAGCGGCCATAAGGGGCAGATTGAACCCGAATCGAAAATGCCGGCCATTTCCCTGATCCCGACTCGCCCTGAAACCCGGCTCCTGTTGGCTGGACTGGCCTTTCTGCTGGCCCTGCGTGTGGCGGCGATCCTCGCGTCGCCGTTTAATCTGTATGCAGACGAAGCGCAGTACTGGCGCTGGTCGCAGGAACTGGCCTGGGGCTACTATTCCAAGCCGCCGATGATTGCCTGGGTCATCCACCTGATGACCGGTCTTTTTGGCAATTCGGAAGCCGCCGTGCGGCTCGCCGCGCCTTTCCTGCATACAGCGGCGGCGGTGTTCCTGTTCCTTGCCGGGCGGGCAATGTTTTCAGCGAAGACAGGGCTCTACGCCGCCTTCCTCTACGCCCTGATGCCGGCTGTCACGCTGTCTTCGAACGTGCTGTCGACTGACGGGGTGCTGATGCCATTCTGGTGCGCGGCCCTGTTCCTGTCCTGGCGGCTGCGGTGCGGCGGCGGCCCATGGACAGGCGCAGCGCTCGGCGCGGCGCTCGGGCTCGGTATCCTGTCCAAGTATGCCATGCTCTATTTCCTGATCGGGCTCGCCCTGGCGGCCGCGCTGGACGCGCCGATGCGCCGCGCACTCCTGTCCCGGGCAGGCCTCGCGGTCCTGGCCGTGATAGGCGCAATCATTGCGCCGCACTTTGCCTGGAACGCCGCCAATGATTTCCAGACCGTCGGCCACACTGTGGACAACGCCAATCTCGGCGGGCAATTGTTCAACCCCGAGAACGCCGTAAGCTATTTCACCGACCAGCTGGGCGTGTTCGGCCCGGTCAGCTTCCTCGCTCTGCTGGCGGGTCTCGCGGGCTGGCGCGTGCGCTCCGAAGATGGCGCACCGGCCCGTTGGCTCCTCTGTTTCATATTGCCGGTGCTGGTGTTTATTCTCGGGCAGGCCATTCTAAGCCGGGCACATGCGAACTGGGCCGCAACGGCGTATCCGGGAGCTGCCTTGCTGGTGGCCGCCTGGTTCGCGGGCCGCCGCAGCGTGCTCTGGTCCAGCCTCGGCGTGAACGGCCTGATCGCCGCGCTGTTCCTGGCCGCACCCTTCCTGACTCCGGCCCAGACTGAGGCTTTGGGTGTCGACAATGCCCTCAAACGCACGCGGGGATGGGCGCGACGGCGGTGCTGGTCGACGACCGGGAGGCCTGGCACGGCCTTGATTTCTACTCACAGGAACGAAGCGTTCCGCTCATTTCCTGGCGCCGGTATGGCGCGCCGAAGAGCTATTCGGAGCGTCTGCCGCTGGACGCCTCGAATGACGCGCGCGTGCTGGTGGCCTCGATCCACGCGGGCATGCGCCCCAAGGTCCGGAGTGATTTTGCGAGCTTCGAGCCAGTGGGTCAGGTCCGCATCAGCCTTGGCAAGCGCGGCAATGGCTGCCCGATCACGCGGGTGTTCCAGCTCTATATGGCGAGTGGCTATGCGCCGGCAGAGCGGACAGCGGACTGGGAAGCCTCGCTTGAAGGCCAGGCCGAATATCCCGAGCCGCCCTGCCCTGCGAAAGAGTAGGGCGCGGCGCTCAGGCGCCTTTGCCCGACTTGCCCCAGAGCTGCTCGAGACGCGCGTCCCGGCCGCAGGCCTTGCGGTAATAGTTATATTTGACCGCGCTGCGGATGTAATAATCCTGATGGTAGTCTTCGGCAGGCCAGAAGGTGGCCGCGGGCAGGACTTCGGTGACGACCTTCTCGCCCAGAACCTTGCCCGCCTCGGTCAGCGCCGCTTCGGCTTCCGCGCGTTCCCCGGTGCCGCCGACAAAGATCGCGGACCGGTAGCTGTCGCCCTTGTCGCAGAACTGGCCCGCAGCGTCGGTCGGGTCGATATGGCGGACGAAATACGTCACGAGGTCGTCATACGAGACCTTGGCAGGATCATAGGTAACCTTCACGGCCTCGAAGTGGCCGGTATCGCCGCGGGTAACCTGCTTGTAGGTCGGCTTCTCGACGCTGCCCCCGGTATAGCCGGACACCGTCTCGATCACGCCTTCGACCTTGTCGAAGTCCGCTTCCACGCACCAGAAGCAGCCGCCCGCAAATACAGCGGTCGCGACCCGGGCAGGCGGATCCTGCAGGCGGCGATCTTCGGCGCCGGCGCTGGAGAAGAAGGCTAGGCCGGTGGCCAGAGCGCCCGCTGACAGGGCAATGACAAGGGCGGGACGCTTCAGGGGCACGGGACAATACTCACTCAGGGACGCGCAGCCTGCGGCAGCGCTGACGGATCACATAATTGCGCGGCCTTCCCGAAAGAAGCCCCTTCCTTCACTGATTTCGTAAATGTCACGTCGTTGTGACCAATTTGCACACGGCTCATGCCGGATTTTCAGTCAGTACCCGGACTCTTACGCGAGTGGCGCGGCCATCCTGATCAACCGCCGTGACCTGATAGAAGCCGGGCTGCTTCGGATGCCAGATCGGCGCGCCCGCATCGTCCAGCGTGGCGGGCGCGCCATCGACAAACCAGCTGAGCGTGCCCCGGCCGCGGCCGGCCAGCACAAAGGGGCGGCCCGGCTTGCCGTTAACCGGTCCGGCCCAGAGCTCGGCGCCTTCGGGCGGGAAGAGGATTTCCGGCGGGCGCTCTTCCGACAGGTTGCGTTGGGCACCCTTCGATTTGCTCAGCGGCTCGGTGGTCAGGCGCGCGCGGGCCTCGCCGTCATCCCTCAGGTGATGAGCAACCCGGTCGGCCATCTCGAAGAGCACCGGCAGGGCAATGTCGCGGCCGGTGACGCCGGTGCGCGGGGCGCCGTCTGCCCGGCCAATCCAGACGATGATAACATGGCTGCCCGAGACCGCCGCTGCCCAGGCATCGCGGAAGCCGTAGGAGGTGCCGGTCTTGAAGGCGATCTGCGGCGCATCCTGCGTGAGCCGGCCGGGCATGCGGCCCGCCGGCGCGGGCGACCCCTGCAGTATACGGAGGATTTCAGCGGCGCTCGCCTCGCCCATCAGGCGGCGTCCGGGATCTTCATAGCTCGCACGTTCCTCTTCCGCGCGGAAGACCAGCGGCTTGGCGATGCCGCCGTCACCCAGCGCAGAATAGAGGATCGCCAATTCGCGCGCCGTAAGACCAGCGCCGCCAAGCGCAAGCGCAAGTCCCGCCTGATGGCCCTTGGCGCCGGTATAGCGCGGGCGCGCTCCCGCCATGGCAAGCTGCGCCGAGAAGCGCTCGGCACCAATCCGGTCAAGCATCAGCACGGCCGGAATGTTCAACGAATGCTGGAGGGCATCCGAGATGCGCACATCGCCGCGGAACATGCGGTCAAAGTTCTCGGGCCGGTAACCGGCAAACTGTCGCGGCACATCTTCCACACGCGTATCGGCCGAGGCGATGCCGTCATCGAACGCGAGGCCATAGATGAAGGGCTTCAGCGTCGAGCCCGGAGAGCGGGCGCGGTTGGTCAGGTCGATCCAGCCACCTGCCCGATCACGTGAGGCCGAGCCGACCAGCGCGCGCACGGCCCGGGTCGGGATATGCACGACAAGCGCCGAGACCTGCACATCCGTGCCTTCAGCCTCTGCGCGCGTCAGCGCGATACGTTCCAGTTCCGCCTGCAGTCCCGCATCCAGCGTCGAGCGCACATCTTCATAGGCGCCGTTGGCGAGGGCGGCGCCGGCGCCGTGCCAGGCGCGGTCCGGAAAATCGAGACGTTTCGGCGGCACCGGCAGGGCCACCACTTCTTCAGCCTCGCCTTCGACGAAAACGCCGTAGCGCACGAGCTTGGCCGCGACCCAGTCCCGCGCAGCTTTTGCCTGCGCCGGGCGCCGGTCCGGGCGTCGCACTTCAGGCGATTGTGGCAGGGCGATAAGCAGGGCGATCTCGTCCGACGACAGACGGTCTGCCTCATGGCCGAAATAGCTCCAGCTGGCCGCGCGCACGCCTTCAAGATTGCCGCCGTACGGCGTCAGGGTGAGATAGAGCTCAAGGATCTCTTCCTTCGAGAAGCGGCGCTCAAGCTGGTTCGCACGCCACATCTCGATCAGCTTGGACCCGGCATTGCGCGGGCGCGGCTCCAGCATCCGGGCCGTCTGCATCGTGATGGTCGAGCCGCCGGAGACAATGCGGCCGGCCAACAGGCTGTCCACCGCCGCCCGCGTCATGCCGAACCAGTCCGTTCCGTGGTGGCTCCAGTAACGCTTGTCCTCGACACGCACGAGCGCATCAATGAAGGCCGGATCGATCTCCTCCAGCGTGACCGCAAAGCGCCACCGCCCATCCGGGGCGGCAAAGGCCCGGAGCGGCTTGCCGTGCCGGTCGGTGACCAGCACCGAATTGATGTTCGCCCGGGTCAGCGGCGGCGGGAACAGCACGTCCAGAACGAGCACCGCCGCGACAAACGCGGCGAGCCCGGCCAAAAGCCGCTTCGGCCAAGGCACGGCCTTGAACCTGGTCCAGAGCGCGGACCAATGCACGGCCCTTCTCCCCTACTTGCCGCCGGCAGCGCCCTGCGCGGCAAGGATGGTCACCCGTCCCGGCGCAGAGCGTCCGAAGACTTCCGGACGATACATGTCCTCAGCCACGGCGCCCGGCATCGCGAACGAGCCCGGTGTCACCGCCCGCACGACATAGGCCAGCGTGACGGCGCGGTCATACACATTGATCGCGGCCACGAACCGGTCGTCCTGCGCCTGCGTCGTCTGCGCATAGTCGATGGTTCCGAGGAAGTCGAAAGCACCGGCGCGCACACGGTCTTCACCGGTCGACCAGTCATATTCGACAATCCGCGCATCGGCCGGACGCAGCACCGTCTCGATCTCGAAACCGGCAGGCAGGAGGTCCGCGAGGATCACCGGGTTCAACCGGTTTTCCTGCGGCGTGACCGTCAGTCCGACCACGAACTTGTCGCCCTGGCGCACTTCGTCCAGTTTCACAGCGCTGCCGGACAGCGTGTAGAACTGCTTGGCTACGCTCAGCTTCGAAGACACTGCCGGCGGCGGGGCCGACGGCGCGCCGGTGACCAGCACCGTGCGGAACACCGGCGCCTTGCCGGTGAGCTTGAAGCTCACGCCCGAGGCCGCTTGGGCTTCGGTCAGCATGTACTGGCGCTGGTTGTCATTGCCGGTGCCCAGACCGGTGACGGCGACCTGCACATTGGCCTCGCCTTTGGTCAGGGCGTTGACCGCCTGCAGCATGTAGGACTTCTCCTGCGTCGTAAGCTCGGAGGCGTCCGGCACATCCTTGCCGAGCTTGGTCGCAAGGCGGTCGACGACTTGCGGCAGCTCGGCTTCGGCGGCGAGTGCAAGCATGGCAGCAAGGTCGCGCAGCGGCGTCTGGTAATAGTCGCCGCTATTGACATATCCAAGCTTGGATTCGGCCGATTTGAACGCCGACGCCGCCCGCGACCGGTCGCCCAGATAGGCAAGGCCGGCCCCGATATGCGCGCGGGCAAGCGGGCTGTCGATATTCTCCAGTTCCCGGTCATGCAGGTAGCGCAGTCGCGAGATATCCGCCTGCCCGGCCTTCGCCAGCACATACAGTGCGTAGGCGGAGGAACGGTACATCATCTGCTGCTGCGTGTCGGTCGAATACGGGCCTTCATAGACATCCGTATCGTAGCCGTAGACGCGCCAGGCATCGCCCGAGGCAATCGTGCGCAGCGCGCCATAGGCGCGGGTCAGCGCTTCATCGGGCACCGTATAGCCAGCCTGCTTGGCACGGTAGACGAAGTCCGTCGCATACGCGCCAAGCCAGGGCGTGGCATAGCCATCCCCCTCACGCCAGAGACCGAATGCCCCATCCGCGCCCTGACGGTTCAGCACCGTGTTGACAGCCACCTGGACCTTGTCCCGCGCATTGTCGCGCGAGCCTTTGGCGCCCATGGCCACCAGCTCCTCTGCATAGAGCAGCGGAACGGCGCGGCTGGAGATCTGCTCGGTGCATCCGTACGGATACCGGTCGAGCGAAGCATAGAGGGTTGCCGGATCAACCGGGATCGGCGAGAAGCCGACCGCAACATCGACCGAGCCCGGAACATAACCTTTCAGCAGATCACGACTGACGCTGAAGCTCTCGCCAGGCCGCATCGCCTGCGTCGTCGCACGCGATTCCGGCAGGTAGGGCGAGCGGGTCTGGATCTCGTAATTACGGCTGACCGCATACTTGCCGGGGCCAGTGACATCCAGTTTCAGCGACGAGATGCCTTCCGACTTGGCGCTCACGCGCACCGGCAGATCGGCGCGCTGTCCCTTTGCGAGCGTGCGGTTCAGCTGGGCAATCGCCACGCTGAGCTGCTGGCTACCGGAGACCTTCGCCGTGAACGCGCCTGCCTCAAGCTCGACGTTGTCGATCGAGGCCGTAATCGTGGCTTCGTCGCCAGGCGCGAGGAAGCGCGGCATCACGAGATCCGACGGCGCCCTGTCGCGCACCTTCATTTTCTTGTCAGCCGAACCAAGGCCAGTCTTCGACCAGGCCACCGCCATCAGGCGCAGTTCGCCATTGAATTCGGGCAGCGCTAGAGGGATCTTCGCACGGCCGTTCTTGACCTCCACGAGGCCGGAGAAAATCACCACCGACTTCGTCGGCACGACCGTCAGGCCTTCGCCGCCGAGCTGGTCACCGCCGACGCGCACTTCCGCCGGAAGGCCCATGTTCGGATCGAGCAAGCGGCCATAATCATCGTGCAGTTCGACGCCCAGCGCCTTACGCCCGAAATAATGGGCGACCGGATCCGGCGACTTGAACTTGGTGAGTTGCAGGATGCCCTCATCGACAGCCGCAAGCGTCAAGTAGACTGGCTCCTTGGGTCCGCCTTCAATCTTCACCTCAACCGATTGCTCCGTCCGCGGACGGGCCACATCCGGCGCCGCCAGCGACACCTTGTAGGTCCGCGAGGCCATGTCGACCGGAACGTGCGCCACACCGACCGCGCGGCGCGGCTTGGCATTCAGCACGGGATCGCGGCCGGAATAGACCGTGACCATGACATAGGCGCCTTCGCCCCACTCCGCCGTGACCGGCAGGGTGATCTTGGTGCCCTTCGATGACACAGCAAGGTTCTGCACGCTGAGCACGCGGTCCGTGGCCACCACCACCTGCGCCTGCCCGTCATACGGCGCGACAATCGTCAGCTCTGCATTCTGGCCGGCCTTCGGCGACTTCTCGGAGGCGACGACCTTCACGCGGTCCGGCGCTTCGGTGCCGTCCTCGCTCGTCCAGCCGCCCCAGCCGACATAGAAGCTCGAGCTTGCGCCAGCCGAGGCGAGCGCGCCCTGCCCTTCGATCACCAGTTCATGGCTGCCCCATTCGAGGCCGGGCGCCTTGATCTCGGCAACCCCGCCAGCCGGCGTGTTGACCACGCCCTCATTGACCTTGGTGACCGTGCGCGACCGGCGCCAGGTCCACTGTTCGCCGTCACGGTACCAGTCATAGTGATAATCGATCGCGAGGACTTTCCAGGTGAGGCGCTGCGCCACCGCTACACCGTCGGCATTCACGGCCACGACCTGGAAGCGGGCATCCCCGCCCTCTTCGACGCTCGATTCAAACTGCGGCTTGATACCGACATAGAGCGCTTCCGGGCGATACGGCACACGGACGCTTTCGGCTACGGCGCGGCCGCCGGGTTCCAGAACGCTGACAACCGCATTGAGACGCAGCGGCAGGCCGGAATTCGAGCCGGCCGTGCCCGGAGCGAGACGGATCACCGCTTTTCCGGAACCATCCGTAGTCGTATCGTCGAACTCAAGGATCTGCTCTTCGAAGGTCTGGTCGTGCCGGCCATAGGTGAAGCCTTCAAAGGCCTTGAACGGTGACGGATCAGCCTCGACGCGGGCTTCGGCTTTCACCGTTAGGCCTGCACCGGGCGCGCCATAGAGGAAACGGGAGTCGACTTCGACATCCCGCACGCCGCCCGCCTTGAGGGCGCGCGTTTCATCCGCCTTGATGTCCACGGCAATGCGCTGCGGCACGAAATCCTCGACCGCGAAGCGCACTTCGCCGGCGGGTGCATCAATGCCGTCAATCTCAATACTGGCACGCCACTCGCCGCGGGAAGCCCCGCGAGGAAGGGCGAAGGTCGACAGGACCGCACCGGATTTCGGATCGGTGAAGCGGACTTTCGAGGCCACAAGACCGTTCGGGCGATAGACCACGAGATGCCCATTGCGCCCGGTGACCTGCCGGCCCGCGCGGTCGCGCAGCATCGCCGTCAGTTCGACGTTCTCACCCGGCCGGTAGATGCCGCGGTCCGAATAGACATAAGCGTCAACCGGCCCCGGCGTGCGGCGGCCGCCGACTTCCTGTTCGGAAAGGTCAACCGGCGCGCGCGCCAGATCGAGCGCGGCCAGTTCGCCATTGGCGGCTGTGGCCAGCACGAGGCGCGGCGTCATGTTGCCCTGACCGTTCATCAGCGGCGCGCTGAAGCTCACACGGCCCTGATCATTCGGCTTCGCTTCTGCGAGCACGGCATTGTTCGCCGCCAGCAGCTGCACGGTTGCGCCCTTGACGATCTTGCCGTCCTTCAGTGAACGGATGGTTACATCGAGGCCATGCTCGCCGCGATAGGCGGTCAGCGCGAGGTCGGTCAGCAGGATCCAGCGGCCGGAAGAGGCAGCCGGGCCTTCATTGTCACCCAGCTCGGCCGCATCCGTCACGCTTACGAAATAGGCGCCCGGTTTCATCGGACCGACCACATCCTGCAGCGGGAAAACCGTAATCACCGGCGCGTTCGGCGCATCGGCGATGTCCATCGTGCCCGTGAACAGTTCTTCCCCGACATCATCGGGCGAATCCGGGCCCCACATCCAGGACCATTGGCCCTGACCGGTCGTGCTGCCGGAATTGATGTTCTTGAAGACCAGCGCGCGGTCATTGATGCGCTGGACGGTAACGCGGACCTTGTCGACATTGACGGTTTCAATCGGCAGGCCGTCGGCATTCTCACGCGGCAGGATGACGCCGGTTCCCTTGAAGCCGACGAAAGGCGGGCGGTCGGCAAAGTCGACCGGAACGGTTTCGGCGCGCTTCAAGGTGCGGCCATCAGCGGCGGGAAGCCCGGCAAGGATCGTCGCGGTGCGCGTGGTGCCGAAGGTCAGGCCGCCAACACAGAGCTCACGGCCCTCGACAGTATAGGCGGCGCGGAAGGCAGGGCGGAATTCGACGTAAGGAGAATAGTCTTTCTGCGGGTCGAGCGCGGCAGAGAAGACGAAACAGGCGAGCGGCTGTTCGTTGGAAGTGTCGATACGGTAGCGGAAGTAGGAGAATTCCTGCTCGGCCGCCTCGCGGGCCCGCTGGCGGGCTTCTTCGCGCTTGCGGGCGGCAGCTTCATCGGCCGGGGACCGCTCGACCAGCATCTGCGCATCGCTGTCTTCGCCGGGCTGCGTTACGGTCTGTGACCCGCCGCAAGCTGCAAGAACAAGAATGGCTGCTGAAGCGAGGGCACTCAGGACCCCCCACCGGCCCCGGACCATATTCGACATTGATTGAACTCCTCCCGTCACTGTCGCTGACTCTTACACAGTTAACCAGCGGCGCCATAGGGGCGCGATTCCGGCGGAAGCAAGAATTATGAAGACTTTGACAGGTTCTCTTCAGCGAGGATCGCCTCAAGGCCTTCGCGGTAGGTCGGATATCGTGGACGCCAGCTGAGCGCCGCCTTGGCGCGGGCGTTCGAGACGCGTTTGCATTCGGCATAGAAGCTGAGGGCCATCTCGCTGAGCCCGGCCTCCTCGATCGGGACCTCGGGCGGCGGCGGCAGGCCGAGGAGTTCCGCCGCATAGGCGGTTACATCCTGCGGCGGCGCCGCAAGCTCGTCGCACAGGTTGAACGGCCCTGTTGCATCCGGATGCAACAGCAAGGCTTCAAGGCCCGACGCGATGTCGTCGACATGCACGCGGGAGAAAACCTGACCGGGCTTGATCACGCGTTGCGCCGTTCCATCGCGCAAACGGTCGAAGGGCGAGCGGCCGGGGCCATAGATCCCGGGCAGACGCACAAGGCGCGCGCGGCCGCCGCTTGCCTCAAGCCATTGGGTCTCGGCACGCACACGAGCAGCCGCCCTAGGCGATGCGGGACGAACCGGGCTCCACTCGAAGGCCCAGCCGCCGCTCAGGTCTCCATAGACCCCGGTAGTCGATAGATAGTTTATCGAGCACGCGCTGCCTGCCTTTTCGCCTGCCGCGAGCGCAGCCGGGCAACCTGAACGGCTGGGCGGCAGCGTGATCAGCCAGTGCGCGCCTTCGGGCACGTCGACCGGTCCCTCCCCCGCCCAGACCTGCGCCTCGATGCCGCCTGCGCGCAGCGCCGCGGCCTTTTCCGCCGTCCGCACGGTGCCGCCTACCCGCCAGCCTTGCGGGCCGAGCCGGTCCGCAAGCTGCAGGGCGCTATAGCCAAGCCCGAAAACAAAAAGCAGAGATTGCGGGGTTGTCATTTGCCTCTAACTGCCAGCCATTGCCTAAACGCCTGCATAGCCGCTCCGGAGTAACCTGCCCATGTCCCTGATCGCGCTCGCCGCAGGCACCGCCCTGATGTTGCAGTCTGCCGGGGCCGAAATTGCCAAGGCAGAAGACGCCCGCCTCCAGGCCTGCGTCGACAAGATCGAGACGGACCCCGAAAACGCCTATGAAGACGGGCTGGCCTGGTCATACGAAGGCAACCGCCCGGGCGCCCGGCAATGCACGGCGCTCGCCCTCATCGCCCTCGGCAACTACGAGACCGGTGCCCAGCGGCTGGAAGCGCTCGCGACGTCCTCCGATGGCGGGACGATGGAGCAGCGCGCCCTCTATCTGTCGCAGGCCGGCCATGCCTGGATCCAGGCGGGCGCACCCGATGTGGCGGTTGTGTCGTTTACCGACGCGCTGGAACTGGCGCCCGGAACGGTCGACCTGCTGCTGGACCGCGCAACGGCCTACATCATGCTCACCGAATGGGACAAAGCCCTTTCCGATCTCGATCTGGCCCTCGCCAATTCGCCCGGATACGGGCCTGGACATCAGTTGCGCGCCGAAGTGTACCTCGAGAAACGCGCCTATGATCTTGCCATGCGCGACGTGAAGGCTGCGATGGAAGCCGACCCGTCAAACATCGATACGCTGGTCGTTCGCGGCCGCGTGCGCGAAGCGATGCGCCTCGCCGAAGAAGACGGCATTCCCCAATAGGCTTCAGGCGCCGTAACGCGCTTCCAGCATTGCCCAGACGGCCCGCAGACCACAGGGGGCCCCACCTTCCGGGCGGCCGTATTTCGACTTGCGCCAGGCCCAGATATCGAAGTGGGCCCAGCTTTTCGCGGTCACGAACTGCTTCAGGAAAATCGCGGCTGTGATGGACCCTGCAAAGCTGCCGCCTGAGTTGACGAGGTCAGCCACGGGGCTCTTGAGGTCGGCGAGGTAAGGATCCCAGAGCGGCATGCGCCAGACCGGATCGCCCGTTTCGGCGGAGGCGGCGAGGATATCGGCTGCCAGTTGGTCATCGTCTGTGTAGAGCGGCGCCAGATCAGCACCAAGTGCAACACGGGCAGCGCCTGTCAGCGTCGCAAAGTCGAGCAACAGGTCGGGATCATCTTCCGATGCGCGCGCAAGCGCATCACCGAGCACCAGGCGGCCTTCGGCGTCAGTATTGTCGATCTCGACGGTAAGCCCCCTGCGGGTGGCGAGAATGTCGCCCGGGCGGAAAGCGTTGCCGGCAATCGCGTTTTCGGCTGCAGACACGAACAGTCGGAGATGCACCGGCAGCCCTGCCCCCATGATCAGTTCGGCCAGCGCGATCGCGTGGGCGGCGCCGCCCATGTCCTTCTTCATGATGCGCATGCCATCGGCGCCCTTGATGTCGAGACCACCGCTGTCGAACGTGATGCCCTTGCCGCAGAGCGAGACCTTCGGGTTGCCCGGCTTGCCCCATTCGAGTTCGAGGAAGCGCGGCGCTTCTGTTGCAGCCCGTCCCACAGCATGCACCATCGGATAGTTCTCGGTGAGCAATGCGTCGCCGATCGTGTTGCGCACTGTTGCACCGAATGTCGCCGCGAGGGCAGCCATCTCGGCCTGAAGGCCGGCGGGCGTCATGTCGGCTGCAGGCGTGTTGACCATGTCGCGAAGGTGGGCGGCCGCGTCCGCCTCGCGCGACAGGCGCTCGCCTTCCTTGCCGGCCGGCACTTTCAGGCGCGGCGGCGCGGTCTTCTCGGCTTTGTAGCGATCAAAGCGGTAGGCGCCGTCTGCCCAGGCCGCCGCGATGTGAGCGAAAGGCTGGCCGCCCGCTTCGGCGATCTCATAATCGCCCTCCGGCAGGCGGGCCGAGAGGGCGGCGACGGCGAGGGCGTCCTTGCCTGCGCCGAGGCCGAAGAGCACCGAGGCAATCCGCCCATCCTCGCCCGGGACGATGACGGTCTGGCCACCTACGCCGGTGAAGCCCTGCCCGGCGGCAATGGCCCGCGCGCCCGGAAACGGATCGCTCTCGAGCGCCGCGAAATCACGGGCCTTGTAGAGGTAAATGCGGGCCGGTGCTGGCGGATTGACGATGAAACTCTTGTGCATGCTCTGTCCTGTCGGAAGACCGGTTAAATGCGGCGGCTCCAGCGTTAACCGAACCTTGACCCCGGTCGTTCAAATTGCGGGCTGATGCTGCCGATACATACACGGAGCCCGATGATGTCCAGTGCCAAAACGTCTCTGGCTTTGATAGCCTTCGCCTTCGCTGCCTCCACGGCGGCCTGCGCCTCCTCCGGAGCTTCGCCCGAAGCCAAGGCCCTTCAGGCCATGGAAGACGCGCTGAAACCGGCGAGCGCCGAAGAGCGCGCTGCGGCCAACCGCGCCGACCCCCTGACCCGCGCCAATTTCTGGGCCAAGGAGAACCTGAAGGACGGCGAAGACCTCACTGTCTCGCTCGAGTTTGCCCGGGCGCTCCGCGAAATCGGCAGCGAGGAACGCGCCGTTGATGTGCTCTCGCGTGCCCTCATCGTGCATCCTGAAAGCGTTGACGCGCTGATGCTGCTGGGCCGTATCCAGATGTCCCGCGGCGATATCATTACGGCCGCGCAGGCTTTCCAGCGGGCCACCGACCTTGAACCCGCCCGGGCCGAAGCCTGGGCTGCGCTGGGCACGACCTATGACCGGCAAGGCCAGCACCGCCTCGCCCAAACGCTTTATCAGAAAGCTCTCGAGATCGAGCCGGCCCGTACGACGACGCTGACCAATTACGGCCTGTCGCTGGTGCTGACCGGAGATCTTGCCGGCGCCGAGAGCCAACTTCGCCTTGCGGCTGCCAATCCCGACGCCAATGCCCGGGTTACCGAGAACCTTGCGCTCGTGCTCGGCCTGCAGGGCCGCTTCGACGAGATGAAGACCGTCAGCCGGACAGCGGCGCCCGATGAGGTGGTCGACCAGAATGTTGCCCTGCTTCAAAGACTGACGCAGCCAACCCGCAGCTATGAAGCCCTGGTCGAGACGCCCGCGCGCAAGATCGAGACCAGCCCTGCGACAGACGCTGACAAGCGCACCCTGCGGGGCCTGCGCAACTAGGCCATTTCGTCCGTATCGAACCGGATGCCCTGGGCGAGCGGCAGCGCGCTGGAGTAGTTGATCGTGTTGGTGGCCCGGCGCATGTAGGCTTTCCAGCTGTCCGAGCCGGATTCGCGCCCGCCGCCGGTTTCCTTCTCGCCGCCAAACGCGCCGCCGATCTCTGCGCCGGATGTGCCGATATTGACGTTGGCGATCCCGCAATCCGATCCGGAGGCGGCAAGGAAACGTTCGGCCTCCCGCAAGTCGGTTGTGAAGATCGATGAGGACAATCCGGCTGCGACGGCATTGTTCAGCGCGATGGCTTCGTCGAGATCGCGGTAGCGCATGACATAGAGGATGGGCGCGAAGGTCTCACGCAGGACCGGACCGGCCTGCACGGGCATCTCGACAAGTGCCGGGCGCCGGTAGACACCGCCACCCGCCTCGACCGGCTCGCCGCCAAAGACCTTTCCGCCAGCCTTGCCGGCCTCATCGAGTGCGGCCGTCATTGCGTCTCCCGCCGCCGCATCGATGAGCGGACCGACAAGAACACCGGCGGCCATGGGATTGCCGACCTTCACTGTAGCCCAGGCGGATTTCAGCCGGGGGATCACGCGGTCTGCCACGCTTTCCTGCACGAACAGGCGGCGCATCGTTGTGCAACGCTGACCCGCAGTGCCGAGCGCCGAGAACGTGATGGCGCGCACGGCGAGATCAAGATCCGCAGACGGACAGACAATCGCGGCATTGTTGCCGCCGAGTTCGAGGAGCGCCTTGCCGAAGCGGGCCGCGACGACCGGCGCCACCGCCCGGCCCATGCGCGTCGAGCCGGTCGCCGAGACGACAGCCGCGCGCGGGTCACGAACAAGCACCGCACCGGTATCGGGCCCGCCGACCAGGCATGAGGCCAGCGCCTCGGGGACATCGCCAAACCGGTTTGCGGCGCGCCGGAAAACTTCCATGACCGCGAGCGCGGTCAGCGGCGTTTTCTCCGAAGGCTTCCAGATCACCGGATTGCCGCAGACGAGCGCGAGCGCCGCGTTCCACGCCCAGACAGCGACCGGGAAATTGAACGCCGTGATGATCACCGTCACACCGGCAGGATGCCATGTTTCCATCATCCGGTGGCCGGGCCGCTCGGACACAATGGTGAGGCCATGCAACTGGCGCGACAAGCCGACGGCAAAGTCGCAGATATCGATCATCTCCTGCACTTCGCCCATGGCTTCGGCGGGGATCTTGCCCGCCTCGAGCGTCACGAGGACAGCGAGATCGTCTTTCGCCTCCCGCAACTCTTCACCGATGAGGCGGACGAGTTCGCCGCGGCGGGGCGCAGGAACATTGCGCCACTGGCTGAACGCGGCGGAGGCAGAAGCGAGGGCAGCCTCAGCATCTGCAGGGCTGGCGAGTGGGAGATGGCCCAGAACTTCTCCGGTAACGGGCGTGCGGGACACAAGGCCGGCGGACGCAGGCAGCGTGAGGCCGAAGCGGGCGAGTGTTTCGGTAGCGAGGGGGCGAAAGCTCATGGCCTTCCGTCTAGCGGCGGCGCGCGGGCGGGGAAAGCCCCCGCCCTGCCGGATCAGACGTTCCGGCTGGCGGGTGCCTCGATGGCGGAGGTCACTTTCGGCGCTGCTTCATTGCCGCCCTGCATCTTCTGGTACTTGATGTAGGCGGGGCCGAGCACGACGAGGAACAGCACCGGCAGGAAGAACAGGATCATCGGAACCGTCAGCTGGGCCGGAAGCGCGGCCGCCTTTTTCTCGGCTTCGGACATCCGCATTTCGCGGTTTTCCTTGGCCATGAGGCGCAGCGCATCGCCCAGCGGCGTGCCGTACCGCTCGGCCTGGCCGAGGGCCATACAGACGGCCTTCACGCCTTCATGGCCGGTGCGCTGGGCAAGGTTTTCATAGGCCTGACGACGGTCGGGCAAGTAGGACAACTCGGCGACCGTGATGCCGAACTCTTCTGCAAGCTCGGGCGATGCCGAACCGATTTCCTGGCTGACCTTGGCAAAGCCCATCTCGATCGACATGCCGGCCTCGACGCAGATCAGCAGCATGTCGAGCGCGTCCGGGAAGGCCCGCATCAGGGACTTCTGGCGCTTCTGGGCCATGTTCGAGACGTAGAGGTTCGGCGCATAGAAGCCGGCCGCGGCGCCGAAGGCGAGCGAGCCATACTTCATGAATGTGTTGAGGCCGTGGTCGTTGACGTAGAAGATGTAGAGGAACACCAGCAGTGCGCCAACGAAGGGCAGGATCATCCGTGCAAAGTAGAAGGCGGAGATCGGGCCCGGGCCGCGCATGCCGGCCTGGTTCATCAGCTTGACGACGTTCGGGTCTTCGAGCGCGGTGGCGAGGTTCAGCTTCGACGAGATGCTGCCGACGACCGAGTCGTCCTTACGGCGGAGGCCCTTTCTCTCCAGCGCGGCGCGGCTCTGCTTGCGCAGTTTTTCCCGCTGTGTCGCCACGGCCTTGAGGCGCGTCTCGAGCTTATTACCCTGCAGATAGGGCATGAAGATGGTCAGGAAGGTGAAGAACACCGCGCCCGCGACGAGGTAGGCGGCGAGTGTCTGCGGCTTCGTGAAGGAGACGAGGAACTCATACATCGCTGCCGGTCCCTACATCTCGAAATTGATCATGTTGCGCATCACCATGATGCCTGTGCCCATCATCGCCGCCGCAAGCGCAAGGATGACGTGACCGGTCTCGGTGATGAACAGTTCCATGATGTATTCAGGTGTCGTCAGGTACACCATCACGGCCACGGCGAAGGGCAACGAGCCGATGATGTAGGCGGAGGCCTTGGCTTCCGATGACAAGGCCTTGACCTTCTCGCGCATCATCTTCCGTGAGCGGATAACCGTCGAAAGGTTGCCGAGCGCCTCGGAGAGGTTACCGCCGGCCTTCGACTGGATCATCAGCACGATGGCGAAGAAGTTCACTTCCTGCAGTGGCATGCGCTTGTAGAGCGCACCGAGGGCGCGGTCGAGACCGGAGCCCATCGAGAGGTTGTCTGCGAAGGTCAGGAATTCCTTGCGCAGCGGCTCGGGGCTTTCGCGGCCGATGATGCGGATACATTCGCCGAGCGGAAGACCGGTCTTCACACCGCGCACGATGACGTCGAGCGCATCGGCGAACTGGTTGACCATCTTCTTGTGGCGGCCCTTGATCATCGTGTTGAGGATGAACTGAGGCAGGCCGAATGTGCCGGCAAAGAAAGCAGCGCCGCAGAGAACGGGCCGGCTCTTCAGGCTGATACCGTTGATGACGAGGCCGTCAGCGCCCGAAATCCAGACGACACCGGCGCAGACGACGCCCGCGATTGCCGAGATGACCCAGAACATCGGAATGGGCAGCTCAAGGCCCGCCTGGGTCAACTTCGAACCGATATCCTGGGCGGCCGTGTTCTTGCGCCGCTCCTTGTCCTGCTTGCGCAGGTTGTCCAGCATTTCCTGCGTCTTGGCGCGGCGGCGCAGGGCTTCATCGGCAGCCTTGCCGGCTGTCTTCGAGACTTGCGCCGACCGCCCTGCCCCGATCTCGCGCGCGCGCTTCTTGGCCGCGTCGCCCTGACCGCTGGTCAGCGTGAAACCGATGCCGACAATCGCCACGAAGGCGAGCACGGCGACGAAGAGTATGATCAGGTTGCTGCTCATCAGACGTTGTTCAGCGCATCGAGGGCTGCGGCCAACTCGCGCTCCATGTTGTAGTAAGAAGCACGTTCCCAGAAGCGCGGCCGGCCGATGCCCATGCCGCGGTGGCGGCCGATGATCTTGCCGTTATCGTCCTCGCCGTCGATCTCGTACTTCAAGATGTCCTGGAGCACGATCGTATCGCCTTCGAGGCCGAGCACTTCGGTGATGCACATGATGCGGCGCGAGCCGTCACGCAGGCGCGAGGCCTGCACGACAACATCGATCGAACCGACGATCATTTCACGGATGGTTTTCGCTGGCAGCGAAAAGCCGCCCATGGTGATCATGGACTCGACGCGGCTCAGGGCTTCGCGCGGGGAGTTGGCGTGGAGCGTACCCATCGAGCCATCGTGGCCGGTGTTCATCGCCTGCAGAAGGTCGAACGCTTCGGGTCCACGCACCTCGCCCACGATGATCCGCTCAGGACGCATGCGCAGACAGTTCTTGACGAGGTCACGCATCGTGATCTCGCCGGAGCCCTCGATATTGGGCGGCCGGGTTTCGAGACGCACGACGTGCGGCTGTTGCAGCTGAAGTTCGGCCGAGTCTTCGCAGGTGATGACGCGCTCGCCGGGCTCGATGAAGCCGGTGAGACAGTTCAGCAGCGTCGTCTTTCCCGAACCTGTACCGCCGGAGATCAGCACGTTGCAGCGGCTATGGCCGATGATGCGGAGCACCTCGGCGCCGGCTTCGCTGATCGATCCGAACTTCACGAGATCGTGGAGCTTCAGCTTGTCCTTCTTGAACTTACGAATGGTAAGCGTCGGGCCGTCGATGGCGAGCGGCGGCGCAATGACGTTCACGCGCGAGCCGTCAAGCAGTCGCGCGTCGCAGATCGGCGAGCTCTCATCGACGCGGCGGCCGACCTGCGACACAATCCGCTGGCAGATGTTCATCAGCTGCGCGTTGTCGCGGAAGCGGATATTCGTGCGCTCAATCTTGCCGTTGACCTCGATATAGGTCGTATCGGCACCATTGACCATGATATCGGCGATATCGTCGCGCGCCAGCAGCGGCTCCAGCGGGCCGTACCCAAGCACATCGTTACAGATGTCGTCGAGCAAGTATTCCTGCTCCGAAATCGACATGACGACGTTCTTGATACTGATGATTTCCACGACGATATCGCGGATCTCTTCGCGGGCGCTCTCGGTATCGAGCTGCGCAAGCTGCGACAGGTCGATAGTGTCGATCAGCGCATTGAAGATGGTCGTCTTGGTCGAATAGTATTGCTCGGAATGCTGATTGACCTTGCGGACCGGTTCCGGCTTGAACTCGGGCGTCTTGAGCTTGACTGCAGGCGCGGCAGCGGTGCCAGGCGCGCCGGCGGGCGATTTCGGCGCGGCCGGGGCAGCGGGCGCAGCAGGCTTCGGTGCCGCCGGTTTTACGGCGACCGGCGCGGCGGGCGCGCTGGGCTGCATGGGAACCGTGGAACCGGTGCGTTTTCCGAATGCCATCTGCCTACCTGTTCACAAAGACCTGATCACTTGCCCAGAAGTTTCTTGAGGAAAGATTTCTCGGCTTGCTGGACCGTGCGGCCTGTCAGGGCGCTGGCCAACTGGTCGATTGCGAGCGAAGATTTTGCAGCCGGCGACGTCTCCGAGATCATTTGTCCATTGTTGGCGGCCATGCCGAAAACTTCGGGCTCGAAAGGCACAACGATGTCTGGCTCGACGCCGATGGCGGCTGCGAAATCCTTCACAGGAATCTCAGGACGTTTCGGCACACCGCACATGTTGAGCACAAGGCGCGGAGCGTGGTCATTGACCCGGTGTCCTTTGAGCTGGTCGATCATGTTTTTGCCGTTGCGCAGCGAGGCAAGGTCAGGCTGGCAGACGATGATCACTTCGTCCGAAGCGATCAGCATGTTGCGCACCCAGTTGCTCCAAGTATGCGGCAGGTCGAGCACCATGTAGGGCACATTTCGCCGTACACTGTCGATCACGGTCGCATAGGACTCGTCCGGAATATCCATGATCTGGTTGATGTTGGCCGGCGCCGTGAACAGCGACAGGCGTTCGGTTGCGCGTGCCAGCAAGCGCTCAATCACGGCATTGTCGGCCCGCTCCGGCGCCAGAAGGGCATCCGCGATGGTCTGCGGCGTATCCTGGTTGAAGTCCAGCGCCGTGGTGCCGAAGGAGAGATCGAGATCGACGAGCGTAGTGTTTACCTTGGTATTTTCGGCAAGCGCCCAGGCGAGGTTGTGGGCGATCGTGGAAGCCCCTACCCCACCTTTTGCGCCAACGACCGAAATCTGCTTGCCGAGGAACGGCGCATCCGGATCAGCGAACAGCGAGGAGATGGAGCGGATAATCTGCAGCGGCTGGAAGGGCGGCACCAGATATTCAGACACGCCGCGCGCAACCAGCTGGCGATACAGCATGATGTCGTTGACGGCGCCAATGACCAGCACTTTGACCGACTCGTCACAATGCTCGGCGAGCGCGTCGATCTCGTGAAGCACCTGACTGGCCTGCGCGGAGGATTCGACCATCAGCAGGTTCGGCGTCGTGTTGGCGCGCAGGTCGGCAATGGCGGCCGGAATGCCGCCGGGGATGTACTCGACCGTTGCCCTGCCCATGCGGCGGTCGCCGGCGCAGAGTTGCAGGAGCGCCCGTGTCTCTTCACGCTCATAGAAGAGCTTGATCGAGATTGCGGGCAGCATCGCATCGCCGCCCGACTGTTCAAGCGGAGCGAACACGAATGGCGCGGCCGCGAGCGGCTTGGAGGCAAAGTCGGAGACCGTCTGGACCGGCTGCTCCGCGGGCTCGAGGAACGGATTCTCTTCCTCAAGATCGTTCGCCCCTGTCAGGCTTTCATTGTTGAAAACGTCTTCGAACTCGGTGCCGAAGTCATCTTCAAACAGAGCTTTTTCCTTGCCCATGGTACGCATACTCCTTTTGCTGGTCAGGCCAGCTCAATTCACGGCGTCAGATACGGCGCCCGATTCCTGGATGGAACGTTCGGCGGCGGTAGACTTGCCTTCCCGGAACTTCGCGAGAATGACGGTGCGGCGATCGAGATCGGACGGATCGAGCGGGCGCGTGCCCAGCAGGTCGGCCGGATCAGCAATCATCGCCGCAAAGTTCGTACGCACCGAGCATCCGAGCGTGGGCAGCGGACCGTTCGACGTCACGTCGGCGAAATCGAGTTCGGACTTCTGTTTGCACTCCGGCGCGACCGCATCATAAAGCTGGAAGGCTAGGATCATGGGCTGCGAGTAAGCCTCCCCTGCTCCGTGCGATGTGCCGGAAATCTCATCATACTCGATGCCCTTTTCCCAAGCGATCGAGCGCGCCTCGGCGACGGCGGTGACCGCCAGCTGCGGGTTCGATGTGGCGGCCGGAAGCGACATGACAATCGGGCCGTGGCCGCGCTGTGCATACACGCCGACAAAGTTACGGATACGCTCACGATCCGCTTCCGTCAGCTCACTGAGCTCTGGCCGGATCGCGATTTCGAGGAATTCGGTGCGCTCAGCCACCTTGACTTCGTTTCGCGTCAGCTCGGTTCCGTGCAGCATGTCAGGGGTGACGGCGGTCGGAGCGCTGCTGGCGCAGGCGCCGAGGGTGATCAGGCCTGCACCAATGGCAAGCAACGAGCGGCTGGATCTGGAAGAAATGGACATTCCTGTCTCCCTTACTCTTCGACGAAGCCCACGGGGGCCTTGTATTCTTTGGCTTCAACAGGCGCGCCATCGCGGCCATAGGTCTCGTTCAGCTTTCCGAAGAAGATCGATTTGGCATCGGAGGCGTTCGCGTAACCGTCGGCCGGCGTGCGCAGTTCAGATTTCGAGGTCGGATTGACGAGGTAAGGCGTGACAATCACCACCAGTTCGCTCTCTTCGGAGAGGAAGTCGCGCGACTGGAAGAGCGCCCCGAGGATCGGTAGCTTCTTGAGGCCGGGGACCTGGTCGAGGTTCTGGCGATCCTTCACCGAAATGAGGCCGGCCATCATCATCGATCCGCCCGAGGGTAGCTCGATCGTCGATTCGGCGCGGCGAACCGTGAGGCCCGGCAGCGTCACACCTTCAATCTGGATCACGTTGCCTTCGTCGTCGATCGTCGTCTGACGCTGGCCCTGGAAGGCGCCTTGCGAGGTAAGCTCGGACACCTCTGTCGAGATCTTCAGCGAAATCCGGCCTTCAGAGAGCACAACCGGCGTGAAACCGAGGCCGACACCGTAAGGCTTGAACTCCACCGTTATGCGGCCCTGGTTGTCCTGCCCGACCGGAACCGGGAATTCACCGCCGGCAAGGAACTTGGCGCTCTCGCCCGACATGGCGACCATGGTTGGCTCGGCCAGCGTCTTGACGACACCGATCCGCTCAAGCGCGTTGAAGGCAGCGCCGACGCGTGACTGGAGGTCATCGCCAACATAGTTCGTGTACGTTGCAGAACCACCGATGCCGCCGAGCGAGCGGCCCTGGATCGGGAAGCCGAGATTGCTGCTGAAATTGCCGGCGCCGCTGAACGGAAGGCCCGGCACGAGCGCGGTGGTGCCGGAGTCCACGGGAACACCGCCCGGGCCCGGGATGAAGAGTTGCTTCTCGACAAGGTTGGCCAGATCGCCCCAGTTCGGAACGCCGGACAGGTTGATGCCGAGCTGTTTCACGATATTGCGCTGCATTTCGACGACGCGCACTTCGAGCAGCACCTGATCCGGCGCCAGCACGCTGAGCATGTTGACGAACTGCGGCGCTTGCTCACCACCGGGGAAGTAAGCCGCCACGAGCTTGCGCACCTGGTCCGACTGCGCAAGGCTATCGACGGAGCCGGTCATCACGATGCTGCCGTTGAGGCTTTCCAGCTTGACGCGGGCATCGGGAACGTGACGCGAAATCGTCTCTTCGAGCGCGCTCATATCGGTTTCGACATGCAGCGACAGGTCGAGCATCGTGCGTCCCGAACGATCGAAGATCAGCGCGCTGGTCTGCCCGTATTTCACACCGCGGAAGATGATTCGCTGCGACGTCTGTACGACCGCGTCGGCGATTTCCGGATTGGCGATGACCACATCGGCCGCCGGGGATTCCAGCTCGATGATCACCGACTTGTTCACACCGACGGTGACGCTGCGCGAAATGGCGCTGTCACCGGCCGAGGTGATGACCGTGCCCATGCCGTTGGGCGCCGTTTGCGCAGGCGCCGGCAGTGCGGGCGCGACGGTCAGGACGGCGGAGACTGCAAGAAACTTCAGGGTACGCATGATTAGTTGCCTCCAACGCCTGCCGGAGCGGGCTGGCCGTTGCGGATGATCGTTATGCCGGCGCGGGACGATTCCGCGTCACCTTGAAGCAGCTCGGTGCGCGCATCGCGGTCCGTTCCACTCAACCGGTTATCGAGCGGACGAAGGGCAAGCGTGACCTCGCCGCGCTCCTGGGCGAGCGCAAGCAGTTCGACCTCGGTGGGATTGACTTCAAGCGTCGCCGTGCTGCCAAGCCTGGACGTTTCGCCCTCTTCATTGACCTTGAAGTTCTGGTCGATTGCAAGGACACGGACATTCTTGACGATGGTGGTTGCGATCTTGCGGGCTATGATGCCCCGGTCCGGATCGGCGTTCTGGTCATAGGTCAGGATCACATCGACGCGGTCATTCGGGAGGATGAAGCCGCCAGAGGCCGATTCGGCAGAGATCTCGATCGAGATGGCGCGCATCTCCGGATCCATCAATGTGGCAAGCATCCCCTGCTCCCCTTTCTTGACGACCTTTTGCGGCAGCAGCGCTTCACCCTTGTAAAGGGCCTGCTTGACCACGGCGCCCGTGAGTTCCTCGATCGAGGCCGGGACAGTGGTCTGGACGTAGTAGCCTTCGACGACATTGGATTTCGGCCAGGGCGCCCAGACAAGTTCTTCCGCCTTGATCGTCTCGCCGACCGCGAAATCACGGGTCACGGTGAGGACGTCCACTTCGGACACCTCGCGCTCTTCGATCACGAGCTGATCCTTGGTGAGTGTCTTGGTCAGGACCTGGGGCTTGCTCATCTGCATGACCAGGAAGGCAGCACCTGCGGCCGCCGCCAGTCCCAGAAGCAGGATGATGATACGCATCGGCGACATCAGGCGCCACTCCTCTGTTTACTCGAAGACGCAAGACCGTTGCGACTCGCCCCGATCTTTTTAACTAAGTGGGAAATTCGCATGCCCCACCTAAAGGAGTGTTAACCGGAAAATCCGAGGGCGGCATAAAAGTTGGCAAGCAGCGGAGACGCAGCTCCGGCGAGGATCGCGCCGCCGGCAATCGCAACGCCGTAAGGCACGCCGGCCTTCGGCTCGAACGGCGCACGCATGAATCCGGGAACCACTTCCGCTGGCACAAGGCGCTTGCCGACGAGAAGAAAGGCAGCGCACAGACCGCCGACGACCGCCATGGCGTAAATAAAGTGTAAAGAAGCCGCCGGCCCCATCCAGAGGACGACGGCCGGGATCATCTTCGCATCGCCGCCGCCGAAGACGCGGAAGGCAAACAGCGCGAAGGCGATGACAAAGGCGAGTGCACCGGCCATCAGGTGGCCGCCGATCATTTCCAGTGGCAGCCCGGAGGCGAGCGCCGCAGGAACGAACAGTCCGGCGATTGTCAGGTTCAGCCAGTTCGGAATCGTCAGCCGGTTGACGTCATGCAAGGCGGCGAACACGCAGAGGGTCAGGAAAAGGCCCGACAGTATAATGAGGATCATGGCAGAGGCTCCGGCACACAAGTGCGGCGCACGCTGCCTCAAAAGGCTGAATGAAGCCTTTCGCCGGAAGACAAACGGAAAAGCCGCCGGGTTTGAACCCGGCGGCTTCCTTGTCAGTCAGACTGACTGTCGTCGATTAGACGGCGATCTCGTCCGAAACGCGCAGGAAGGTCGCGTTGGCCGAGGTACCGAGGGCAGAAACGCCACCGATGATGGCGACAGCGATGAGGGCGGCGATCAGGCCGTACTCGATAGCGGTTGCGCCCGACTCGTCTTTCAGGAAACGTGCAAACATTTGGAAACTCCCATCATTCATTTGACATGTCCCGGCTTGAACTTTTCTTCCGGAACAGGGACATGTCTACAAGAACATTGTTTTCGCCTGATTGAGGAAAACAGAAAACTCGTGAAGCTGTTTCAGGGTTTCGTTTACCGTGTTCACAACAACCCCGCCGGCGTTATTGTTGCGATACTTCGGGCTCCCGCCAGCGCTATAACATATAGAGTAATCGATCCGCAGAGCACGCCGGCGCGCGCCTCAGTCCAGCCTGCGCCTCCCGCCCTCCCCTATGCACGAAGCTGCGCAAAGGTTGCCGGTTAGGAAACAGTAAACCAAAGTCTGCGATTTTCCGGCATCCTTGCGTGCCGGAGTGTCCGTATCATGACGATTTCCTTCAAAGCTGCCCTTGCGGGTCTCGCTGCCCTGTCGCTCTCTTCGGCTGCCTTTGCTGATCAGCTCTTCGTGGAAGCCAGCAAATCAGTGCCGGTTCGCATCAACGGCGTCGCGTCGAGCATCGTGATCGGCAACAAGAACATTGCCGATGTTGCCGTCCACAATGAAGGCCTGCTGTTTGTCACCGGCAAGAGCTATGGCACGACCAACCTGCTCGTCTTCGACAAGTCCGGCCGCCAGATCTACAGCTCGGACGTCATGGTTACGACCAACTCCACCAACCTGGTCACGATCAACCGTGCCGGACAGAGCTATACATATGACTGCTCGCCCAGCTGCCGTGCCGTTCTGAGTGTCGGCGATGAGCCAGGCCATTTCGGCACCCTGATCGAACAGCAGCTGCAAACGCAGACGCTGACCGACGGCCAGTAATCTCTAGTCCGGCGCGCTGCGGCAGCGCCGGATCGATCAAAATTCACACAACGTCTCAACCGCCTGCAAACCGGCGCGTGATACCGATTGCATTCCAGTTTCAACCCGGGATTCGAACCATGGCCGGCTTTAGCCAATACAGCCTTGCCGCCCGCCTGAAGGCACGTTGGACCCGCTGGGCCGATGACCGGCGCGGTGCGGCGGCGGTCGAATTCGCGATGATCGCAGCGCCTTTCTTCTTCCTGATCTTCGGCCTTCTGGAAGTCTGCATGATCTTCATCATGTCGACCCTGTTGGAGCATGCCGTCTCCGAGGCCTCCCGGCCGCTTCGCACCGGCGAAGCCCAGCAGGCCTCGATGACGGAAGAAGAGTTCCGCCAGTCCGTGTGCTTTGAGTTTTACGACATCCTCGACTGCGACGCGCGCCTGTCCATCGACGTTCGCCGCATCGACAACTTCGCTGCGTCGCCCACCGGCATGCCGCTGGACGAGGAGGGCAATGTCGAGAACCTCGACTTCGGCTTCGAGCCCGGCGGCGCGAATGACATCATCGCCGTGCGCATCTTCTATGAATGGGACCTGATCACACCGGTCATCTCCACACCCCTCGCGAACATGAGCGGCAACAAGCACCTGCTCTCGGCCACCGCCGTGTTCCGCAACGAACCCTTCGGGAGCTGATACATGGGCATCCGGTCGATCTACCGCACCCTTACCCGCCGCACGCGCTGGCGCGGGATTGAAGGCATCTGGTACAATGAGAAAGGCATCTCGGCCGTCGAGTTCGCCCTGATCGCGCCGCTGATGGTGCTGATCTATTTCGGCTGTATCGAACTCAGCCTGCTGATGCGCGCGGACCGCCGGGTAACGACGACGGCCTCCAGCCTCGGCGACCTGACCGCGCGCCTCGTGACGGTCAGCGATGCCGACATGCAGGAACTTTACAACGCTGCCGTCGTGCTGATGTCCCCCTACCCCGCCAGCGAAACCCGCATGCGCATCACCTCGGTGGTTGATACCGGCGACGGCGAGACGCGCGTTGACTGGTCGGATGGCTTCAACATGACCCCCTATTCGGAAGACGCGCTCATCACCATTCCGGAAGGCCTTGTTGCCAGCCCTGGCTCGGTCATCATTGCGGAAGTCGAGTTCGAATACGACAGCAGTGTCGGCTTCGTGCTTGATGCGTCGCAAACGCTGGCGGACACGTTCTACCTGCGCCCCCGCCGCGTAACCACGATCGCCCGCGTGCGCGACGGCAATTCCAGCACGGGCTTCGGCCCGTCCAGCTAGTGCGCCGTAGGACTGCCGGGGCCTTCCGAGGCTGCCGGCTGCTTGCGAACCGTCAGCAGAACTGCCAGGCCGAGGAAGAATAGAAGCGCAATCGCAGACATGCCTATTCGCTGATCACCGGACATGCGTGTGAAGTATTCGATCAGCATGGGCCCTAGCCAGACCGTTACCGTGCCCGCGATTGCAAAGAGTCCAAAGAACTCGCCACGCATGTTGAGCGGCGCAACGTGGATTAGCATGGACCGGCTGGACGAAATGTTTGCAGTCGCAAACACGGCTATCAGCGCACCTTGAGCAAGATAGATCAGATCTGACGAACCCGAGAAAAATGGCCAGTCATTGAGTTTCACGTTTGGAAGCAAGCCGAAGAACGCTGACTCTCTCGTGATCGACAGGCCAAGGAAGAGAATCACGACGATCGCGGCAAGTTCAACGATCAGGGCATTCTTTGGTCCGAGGCGTTGATCAAGCCATCCGCCGAATATGCCTCCGACGACTGCCCAAGCGGACGCCCAGATCGCGTAAATGGTCAGCTCGATAAGGCCCCAACCCAGGAACAGGCTGACGTATACCGCGCCCATTGTCAGCAAAGCGAACATGCCGTCCGCGTAGATCGTCCGTGCAATGAGAAATTTGAATGCCTCGCGGTGGTGTGCGGCGCGTTTTACGGTTCGCAACACGCCTTTTGCGCCTTCTGTAATGGCGGTGAATGGCGAAGTTCCCTTGATGCCGGTATCGCGCGAATGGACAAAGAAGTACCATCCTGTGAGCAGGAGCCAGACGCCGCAGATCGGGCCGGCTATACGGAACTGCTCATACTTTGATGTGTCGATCCCGAAGAAAGGCTCCTTGGCAGGCCAGCCAATCGCATCGGGCAAGGCGAAGAAGAAGACGATACCAACAAACATGATCGTTGCGGCGGCATTTCCGAGCGCCAATCCCAATCCGGATACAGCTGGCAATGCGGATGGTTCTGCCGCATCCGGCAGCATCGAGTTATGGGCGACCTCGCTATAGCTGTAGCAGACATACGCTGTAATCAGCAGCGCCATGATGGCGCCCGTCGAAAGTCCCTCAGGACCCGGGATCGCCCACCAGAGCGACATGCTGACGAGTGTGATAAGGGACAAGCAGATCAGTAGCAGCGGTTTGCGGCGAAGACCGCGGTCGAAAGCAGCGCCCAGAAATGGTGCCGTCAGGGCAGCAATGTAGCCTGCCGTCTTCGACAGGTTGGCGACCATCGCCTGACCCTCTGCACCCGCAGCGCGGCGGGCCTCTTCAGGGCTCATGCCCTCAAGCCGCCCGCTGGCGAGAATGTCTGCACCAACAATATCGCGCGCGAAGTATGGCGCGAAAACGTAGATGACAATCAGGATGTAGTAGGGATTTCGCGCCGCCTCGAACCAGGCCCAGGCAAACCCGGTACGCCCCATGGCGCCGCCTTCCCCGGGCGCAATTCCTCGCGCCGAACTCGCAGGCGCGCCTGCCACTACTTCCGCCATTTGAAGTCCTCCCGGCGCAAGTTACCTGCGCTCATCGAGGGCGAGACTATCCTGTCCCGGTGAAAGAGGAAGCCACTTCGCTCATGACCGCGCGTCAGGTGGCTCATCGCCACGCGCTTTCCATCCTTCGGAGCGTAAGGTATCCGGGTTCTGTGTCGATCTCGGGAGCGCTGCTGCATGAATGTCCCGGCCGCCTGGCTCATCGCAGCCCTGCTGATGCTGTCGGGTTGCTCGGCAACGCCCGGTATCGACCGCCCGATGCCGCTCAGCGAGGACTATCTCAGCCGCGAAGACAGCGCCCGTGAGGCCTGGGACCAGTGCGGTCCGGAATTCATCCAGCTGAACATGCCCGCCCCGGTCGTCTCGCTGCTTGGCCCGCTGATGGACGGCCCCTTCGGCCCGGTCTGCGAGCGCCATGATGCCTGCTACCGCCTGCAGGAACACTCCCAGACCTGGTGTGATGAGCGCATGCGCACCGAGATGATGGACATCTGCAACGATGGCCGCCCGGCGGACTCCGCCGCGGCCGCGCTCTGCCGCTTCCGGGCGGATCTCTATCACGGCATGGTCGACAATCGTTTCGGCGCTTATGCCTATGAGGGTGTTGCCGGAGGACGCATCGCGTCGGTCGACGTCAACCGGCCAGCTGGCGGAGAATTGGAGATCTGCGTCACAGCGGAGAACAATACCAAGCTGATGCAGGGATATGTCGTGGAACTGCGAACGAGCGACGGCAAACGGTTCGGCCGGGCGCCGCGCTTCCGGGAAACGGCAGTGCGTGCAGGCGCGGAAACCAAGCTGTGCGCGGGGACCGCCACCTCGACTTACTGGTCGCTGCGCCGCCTCACCGGCCCTGTCGAAGTGAGCCTGCTGGCGGATCCGCCAGAATCCCTTTCCATGTCCGACAAGCTGGTGCTTCTCGAAGAGCGCAGCGTTGCCTTACCTTCTGAAGACTAAAGCTTCCCGGGCAGTTCGCCGGCATACTTCGTGATGTCCCCTGCCCCGAGGCAGACGACCATCGCGCCCGGTCCCGCCAGCGGCCGCACGGCATCGGCGAGCTCTGCAAGACCGGGTAGCGCAATTGCGCTCTTGTGGCCGTGGCGGCGGATGGAGCTGACGAGGGCATCGCTCGTCACGCCCGGGATCGGCGTCTCGCCTGCCTCGTAGACTGGCGCGACCAGCACGTGATCGGCTGCATCGAAACAGGTCGAGAATTCCTCGAACAGATCATTCAGGCGCGAATACCGGTGCGGCTGGCAAACCGCGATCAGCGTACCTGCGCCCTGCATGGCCCGCGCGGCCTTAAGGACTGCGGCGATCTCCACCGGATGGTGGCCATAATCATCGATGACCTTCACCGGCGCCTTGCCGGCCACCGGCACCCAGTCACCAACCTGCGTGAACCGCCGCTTGACGCCGCCGAACTTCGATAGCGCCGCGCGCATCTGCGCGTCGGTCGCGCCAAGCTCCAGGGCAACGGCAATCGCCGCCAGCGAGTTTTGCACATTGTGCTCACCCGCCATCGGCAGGGTGAAGTTCTCGATCAGGCGAACCTCTCCGCCGGAGGAACGCCGGATCTCGACATCAAAGTGAGAGCCGCCAAGATCGGTGCGCAGGTTCGTGGCGCGGATATCGGCCTGAAGGTTGAAGCCATAGGTAATCCGCCGCCGGTCAGTCACGCGCGCGGCCAGCGCCTGCACTTCCGGATGATCCGTACACAGAACGGCAAAGCCATAGAAGGGAAGGTTCTCGACGAATGTATCGAAGGCCTCCCGCAGCCGGTCCATGGTGCCGTAATGGTCCATGTGCTCCGGGTCGATGTTCGTGACGATGGCGCAGGTGGGGTGAAGCTTGGCGAAGGTGCCATCGCTCTCGTCGCTTTCCACCACCATCCAGTCGCTCTCGCCGGCCTTGTAGTTCGAGCCATAGGCATGGATGATCCCGCCATTGATGACGGTCGGGTCAATCCCTGCCCCGTCGAGCAGGCAGGCGACCAGCGAGGTGGTCGTGGTCTTGCCATGCGTTCCGGCAATGCAGACCGTGTATTTGAGACGCGTGATCTCTGCGAGCATGTTGGCACGGCGGACCACCGGAATGCCGGCCGCCCGCGCTGCCTGCACTTCCGGATTGTCACGCCTGATCGCCGAGGAAATGATCACGGTGCCGGCGCCCGCCACATTCTCGGGCTTGTGGCCGATGAAGACCTTCACGCCCCGCGCCCGCAGGCGCTCGACATTCGCGCTGTCGGACACATCCGAACCCTGCACCTGGTAGCCCATGGTCAGCATCACGTCGGCAATACCCGACATGCCGATGCCGCCAATGCCGACGATATGGGCAGGGCCGACTTTGAAGGGAGTGGGTGTCGTCATTGAAAGGTTCGGGCTCCTAGACTGAACGCCGGGACAGTGACATGACCAGCCCGGCAATTGCGGCCACAAGCATCGCGCCGATGATCAATGTCAGAAAGCCTTCGCTGACCGCACCGCTGGCATAGGTTTCCGCGGTGCCTTCGCTCAATGCTTCGGTGTGCGAGAAGAACGACATCCAGAAGATGCCGACGGTGAAGCCCCAGGCAGCCGAAAGCAGACGCGATGACCCCTGGCTCAAGGTGCGCAGCCCGCCCCAGACCAACGAGCCGGCGGCAATGAAGTCAACGATCCAGAATGGCCAGGGTTGCCAGTCGCCCCAGTTGCGCACGATTTCGGCGATCACAAGGAACACTCCGAAGCCCAGCGCAAGGAAGGCAGAGTTGCGGGTCACAGCTCGGCAATCCGCTCGGCGAGGTCTGCCAGATCGCGCGCCGCATCGGGCTTGGCAGCAGACTTGGCAGCAGCGGCCCGGCTCTTCAGTTCGGCCGGGTCAGACAGCCTCGCTTCGATCAGCGCGCCGAGGAGTTTCGGGGTCGCGTTGGCTTCAAGCAGCATGTCCGCCGCCCCGGCATCGGTCAGCGCTTCGGCATTCGCCGCCTGATGATCATCCATGGCGATGGCCAGCGGGATCAGGATCGATGGGCGGCCAACGGCAGCAAGCTCGCTGACCGTCCCTGCCCCGGACCGCGCGATCACCAGATGCGCATTCGCTAGCCGGTCGGGCATGTCGGAGAAAAAGGGCGCAAGCTCGCAATCGACCTTCATGTTGCGATAGATCGAGCGGACGCCTTCCACCTGCTCCTCGCGCACCTGCTGGACTACCTTGACGCGAGACAGCAGCGGCGGCGGCAGATGGTTGACGATGGCGAGCGGCACGGTCTCGCCGATGATGCGGGAGCCCTGGCTGCCGCCGGTAATAAACACCACCAGCTGACCGGACGCATCGGGGTAGGGCCGCGAAGCAGCCGCAAGGATCGGTGCGCGTACCGGGTTGCCGACCGCAATGTGGGCCGAGCCCGCCGGCAGGAAATCAAGCCGCGGGAAACCGCTGGCAACCAGCTTGGCATGTTTGGCGAACTGCCGGTTCACCCGGCCGAGCACGGCATTCTGTTCATGGATGATGATCGGCACACCGAGGCGCCGGGCCGCTGCGAGCGCCGGGAAAGCCGGATAGCCCCCAAAGCCCGCAACCAGGGCAGGACGGTGCTGCTTCAGCAGCCGGGATGCCTTGGAGATGCCGGCATTGATCTTCAGCGCCGCGCCGGGGACGGTCCAGGGCTTGCGGAAGTTGGGTGATGCAGCCTCGATCTCTTGCTTCCAGTCCGCCGGGAACTCGGCGGCATAGCGCAGGCCGCGCGAATCCGAGATCAGCGCGGTCTGCCAGCCGCGCGCGCGCAGCTCATCGGCAAACGCGCGCGCCGGAAACATGTGCCCGCCCGTGCCGCCTGCAGCGATCACGACGAGTTTCTCTCTAGGGGGTTTAGCCATACGGCCCGTGGCTCCTCGTGCCTTCGCCGCGCACGAGAGCAAGCGCAAGGCCAAGCGTCAATCCCATCCCGACCATCGCGCTGCCGCCATAGGAAATGAACGGCAGCGTGAGGCCGGTGGGCGGCACGATGGCAAGGTTGACGCCTATATTGATAGCGGCGTGAACCGCGAAGAGGGCAAATAGGCCCGCTGCGGCGGTCCGGGCAAAGCCGTCTTCGACGCGCGCTGCTGCGCGGAAGCCCCGGATCGCGATCAGCCCATAAATGGCGAGAACCGCGATCACGGCGACAAGGCCAAACTCCTCGGCAATCACCGCGAAGATGAAATCGGTGTGCGCTTCGGGGATCTGCGTCTTGATCAGCCCCTCGCCCGGCCCGGTTCCGAACAGGCCGCCGCGCTGGATGGCCTCCTCTGCCCGGTCGATCTGGAAGGTATCGATCTGGCTTGACGGGTTGAAGATCATGTCGACCCGGCGTTTCACGTTCGGCAGCAGGTTATAGAGCAGCACCGACAGTCCGGCGCCGCCTGCCGCGATGCCGATCAGCCAGCGCTTCGGCAAGCCACTTACGAAGAAGGCCGTCAGGAACGCGCCCGAAAGCAGCGCCGCACCGCCGACATCTGGTTGCAGGAGGAAGAGGGCGAGCGTCACGGCAAAGAAGGCGAAGGACACGATTGTCCAAGGCCCGGCCGGATAGCGGTCGCGCTGCGAGAGCAGCCAGGCGCACAGCACGATCAGCCCCGGCTTCACGACCTCGCTCGGCTGCATCGACAGGCTGCCATACCGCAGCCAGCTCTGGGCGCCGTTCACTTCACGGCCGATCAGCGCGATGACTCCCATCAGCACCACCGCCGCAAGGAAGCTCAGGATCGCAAACCGGCGCGCCCATTTCCGGTCAAGCGCCGAGACGGCCAGCATCAGTGCGACACCAATCGAGGCATGCGCCGCCTGCCGGTAGACGAAATGATAGCTGTCGGCATAGCCGATCCGGGCTGCGGATGACGGGCCGACCGCGAGCGACATCAGAAGGCCGATGCCGGCAAGCAAGGCGATCCCGGCAACGAGCCCCCAATCGAGCGTCCGGCGCCATTCGGTGAACCAGGAAGAGTCCGACCGGCGCAGCAGCGGAGCGGAAGCCGTGTGGGTCACGCGGACTCCTTCAGCGGCGCAGGCAGCATGGCGTGCACCAGGCTGCGGAACACATCACCGCGATGCTCATAATCCTTGAACTGATCAAAGCTGGCACAGGCCGGGGAGAGGAGCACCACGGGCGAGGCTACGCCGGATGCCTTTGCGTCCCGGAAGGCCTGATCCACCGCGCGGTCCAGCGTGCCGCAGGCCTGGGCAGGCACCTTGCCTTGCAGCGCGGCGGCAAACGCATCCTCGGCCTGCCCGATCAGATAGGCTTTCGCGATGTTCGGGAACAGCGGCGCCAGCGGCGCGATGCCTTCCGCCTTCGCGACACCGCCGGCGATCCAGTAGATCTTCTTGAACGAGCGCAGCGCCTGCTCGGCCGCCTGCGCATTAGTCGCCTTGGAATCATTGACGAAGCGGACACCTTCGACCGTCCCGATGTTTTCCATCCGGTGGGCGAGCCCCGGGAAGGATTTCAGCCCGGCCATGATGGTTCCCGGATCAAGCCCCAACGCGCGGCAGGCTGCATAGGCCGCCGCAGCGTTCTGGAAATTGTGACGGCCCTGCAGCGCCGGGCAGTCCTCGAGCTTTCCGATGAATTCGGCCTTGCCGTTGAGGTTGTCATAGAGCCGGCCTTCGACGGCGCTGACGCCCTTGCCCAGCGTGTAGGTCGACGAAATCTGCGTAACGCGCTGCGGGCCGCTCGCCGAGAGGCCGATGGCGATCGACTGCGAATAGATGTCGTCGAAGCCGACGACGGCAACATCCGACGGCGTCTGGTTCTGGAAGATGCGCATCTTTGCGGCCTGGTAGCCGTCCATTCCGCCATGCCGGTCGAGATGGTCGGGTGACAGGTTGAGGAACACGGCTACGTTGCAGTGAAGGCTCTTCACGAGGTCCAGCTGATAGGACGACATCTCGAGCACATAGACGGCGTTCGAGTGGAGCGAGGCGAGGTCGAGCACGCCCGTGCCGATGTTGCCGCCAACGCGCACATCGCGGCCCGCTTCCTTAAGGATATGACCGATCAGCGAGGTCGTCGTCGACTTGCCATTCGTGCCGGTGATGCCGACGACTTTCGGACGGCTGCGCTCCGGCATCGCCTGAACGGCGCGCGCGAAGAGTTCCATGTCGCCGATCACCGGCACGCCGGTCATCTCGGCCATTCGCACAAGGCGGTGCGGCTGCGGGAACTTGTAGGGAATGCCGGGCGACAGGACGAGTGCGGCAAAGGTCTGCCAGTCCCGCTTGTTGATGTCCGACAGGGCAATGCCGGCCGCTTCGGCCTTGGCGCGGGTTTCCTCGTTATCATCCCACGCATGGACGCGCGCGCCGCCGGCCTTCAGGGCCTTGGCAGCGCTGAGACCTGTCCGGCCAAGGCCGTACACAGCAACGTCTCGTCCAGCGTATTCGGTGATCGGGATCATCGCGCCTGCTTCACCTCAGCTTGAGCGTGGCAAGGCCCGCGAGGGCGAAGAGGACAGACAGGATCCAGAAGCGGACGACGACACGCGTCTCCGGCCAGTTCTTCTTCTGGAAGTGATGGTGCAGCGGCGCCATCAGGAAGATGCGCTTGCCCTCCCCGGTCAGGCGCTTGGTGATCTTGAACCAGCCGATCTGGGTCAGCACCGAAACCGCTTCGATGACGAAGAGGCCGCCGATAACGACGAGGGCAAACTCGTGCTTCGTGGCAACTGCGACAACGCCCAGCATCCCGCCGAGACCGAGCGAGCCGGTATCGCCCATGAAGACCTTGGCGGGGTAGGCGTTGTACCAGAGGAAGCCCATGCCGGCGCCAATCATCGCGCCGAGCACGACGGCAAGCTCACCCGCGCCGGGCGCGAACTGGATGCCGAGATAATCTGCGAAGACGAAGTTACCTGTGAGGTAGGCAATCATCGCATAGGCGGCGGCCGCAAAGGTCATCGGCACGATCGCGAGGCCATCAAGCCCGTCCGTGAAATTCACGGCATTGGCGCTGCCGACGATCACGATCATGCCGAATAGGATGAAAAACCCGCCGAGCGGCAGGAAGTAATTGTTGACGAACGGCACCGCGACGCCGCCCGAGAAATCCGGATCAGCCGGCTGCACCGATGTGACCGGCGCCATCGTCGCGATCCATTCGGCGAGCGGGTTCAGCGGGCCCCATTGCGCATGCCCGGCCGGAGTGTGGGCGCCGTGCAGGCCCATGATGATGGCGCAGGCGAGGGCCGCGATGCCGAAACCGGCAATCAGGCGCGCGCCGGCCGAGACGCCGTCGGTCGATTGCTTGGTGACCTTCGCATAGTCATCGAGGAAACCCAGCAGGGCGTAGGAGAAAGTGACGAACAGCGTGACCCAGACATACGGGTTCGTGAGATTGCCCCAGAGCGCGACGCCGACGATCAGGCCGAGCCAGATCAGCAGGCCGCCCATCGTCGGCGTGCCTTTCTTCGACATCTGCGCCTCCAGCGACAGGTCGCGGATCGGCTGACCCTTGCCCTGGCGCGCGCGCAGCGCGTTGATGATCGCGTCGCCAAAGATCACAGTGATCAGGAATGCCGTCACCACCGCCGCACCGGTGCGGAAGGTAATGTAGTTCAGCAAATTGAACGGACCGCTCGGCGCGGCGAACCACTCGTAAAGCATCAGCTTTCCCTCGCAGACCCTTCTGGTCCGCTATCCATCTTGCCCAAACCGGTCGATGCACTCCATTGGCGCAAGCGATCCGCTAACCGTCCCATCCCGGAGGCATTCGACCCTTTGATCAAGAGCAGATCGCCGTCCTTCAGGGCTTTTTGCAGCTGATTCCACAACTCATCCGCTGACGGAGCAGATGCCTGCGGCAGGCCCGGCGGAAGGGCCTCTGCGAGGTGTTGCATTTCCGCACCAGCGAGGAACACGCCTTCGACGCCGGCTTCGACAATCGGTCCCGCCAGGTTTCTGTGCTCATCCGCTGAGGTCGGCCCGATTTCGCGCATATCGCCGAGCGCGGCGAGACGCCGGCCGCCCGTGCGCTGTGCCAGCGAGTTCAACGCCGCCCGCATGCTCGCCGGGTTTGCGTTGTAGGCGTCGTCGATCAGCATGAAGGAGCCACCCCCCGGAAGCGCCAGCGTCTCGGCCGTGCCCCGCCCCGGCGGCGGCGCATAGCCCGACAAGGCCTCGGCGCACTCTTCCACGGACCGGCCGGTCTGGCTCGCCGCCAGCAAAGCCGCCGCAACGTTCATCGCCCAGTGTTCACCCACGGCATTGATCGTGACTGTTGCCTTGCGGCCCACAACATCGACCGTGATGCGGCTCGTTGCGCCATCGGTTTCGTAAGCGGTGATCCGCGCGGTTGCCTCCGCCGAGCGGCCGAAGGTTTCGACATTGCCGGTCGGGCAGAGTTCGCGGGCCCGTGCTGCCAGGAAATCAAGGAAGGCATCCTCGGCCGGCAGGATGATCGTGCCGCCCGCTTCGAGCCCGGCAAAGATTTCCGACTTCTCAAGTGCGATCGCCTCGATCGAGCCAAGCCCCTCAAGATGCGCCGCCGCGATGCACGTGATGATGCCGATCTGCGGGCGCACCATCTGGCTGCGCGGCGCAATCTCGCCCGGCGTGCTCATCCCGATCTCGAAGATCGCGCGCTGGGTATTCTCCGGCATCCGCGCCAAAGTCAGCGGCACACCCCAGTGATTGTTGAAACTCTTGGCGTTGGAATGGGCCGGGCCGAACGCAGCATAGATGCGCGCCAGCATTTCCTTGACCGATGTCTTGCCGGCCGATCCCGTCACGGCGGTGCGGATCGCGCCGCAGCGGATGCGGGCCGCAATGCCCATCGCCGTCAGCGCGTCCAGTACGTCATCCACCTGTACGGCCGGGCCGCCGGTCACCGGCTTCGACACCAGCGCCCCCGACGCGCCGGCTTTGAACGCCGCTTCGACAAAATCATGCCCGTCGCGCTGGTCCTTCAGCGCCACGAACAGGTCACCCGGTTGCAGCGTGCGGGTGTCGATCGAGATGCCGCCGGTCACGGTGAACGGCGCCGTCGCCGTGCCGCCGGTGGCGAGTTCGATATCGTCGGATGTCCAGAGCGGAAGGGTCATGCCTTGGCTCCTGCGAGCGCGAGCAGCGCCTCATCCTGGTCGGAGAATGGCAGGATATCCTTGCCGATGATCTGACCGGTCTCGTGCCCCTTGCCGGCGATCACCAGCGTGTCGCCCTTCTTGAGTTCGCGGATGACCGTGCGGATCGCCTCGCCCCGGTCGCCGATCTCGCGGGCACCCTTGGCGCCCGCCATTACAGCGGCGCGGATCTTCGCCGGATCCTCCGAGCGCGGATTGTCATCGGTGACGATCACATCATCGGCTTGCCGGCTCGCAATCTCACCCATGATGGGGCGCTTACGCGCATCCCGGTCGCCGCCGCAGCCGAAGATCACTTTCAGGCGCCCGGCCGTATGCGGACGCACGGCCCGCAGCAGCACATCGAGCCCGTCCGGCGTGTGCGCATAGTCGACAAAAACAGCCGCGCCTGTCTCCGTCTTGCCAACAAACTCGAGCCGCCCCTTGACCGGTTTGAGGTTCGCCAGCCCCTCCGCCACCGCCGGGAACTCCATGCCAAGCGAGAGACACAGCGCTGCAGCGGCCAGCGCATTGAGCGCCTGGAACTCACCGATCAGCGGCAGCTCCACCGGCTTCTGCTCGACATCGCGCCAGTACAGGAACAGCGACTGGCCCGCCTGCTTCGGCATCAGTTCGTCGATCCAGAGATCTTCGCCCTTCCAGCCGAACGAGACGACCTGCAGACCGGCGGCGCGCGCCGCCGCTTCGAAATCATCCCGCTGCGGACTATCGGCATTGATCACCGCCGGCACGCCCTTGGGCGCCAGCGCGGTGAAGAGGCGTAGCTTGGACTTGAGGTATTCCTCCATCGTCCCGTGATAGTCGAGGTGATCCTGGGTGAAGTTCAGGAAACCGACCGCCGAAAGATCGACACCGTCGAGCCGGTGTTGTTCGAGGCCGTGGCTGGAAGCCTCCATCGCGCAATGCGTCACGCCCTGCCCGGCCAGCGCCTTCAGCGTCTCGTGAATGGTCACCGGGTCAGGCGTGGTGTGGCCGATATCGACCCTGCCGGAGGGGCCGATGGCACCGAGCGTGCCCATCGAGGCCGCCTTGTACCCTGCGCGGCTCCAGATCTGGCGCGCGAAATCGACTGTCGAGGATTTGCCATTCGTACCGGTCACCGCCACAACGGTCTTCGGCTGCGCGGCGTAGAAACGTTTCGCCGCCAGCGCGAGCGCCCGGCGCGGCTCGTCCGCAACCACATGCACCGCGTTGCCGGCGTCTGCACTGCCGTCCGACAGCACGGCAGCCGCACCGGCGGCGACCGCTTGCGGGGCGAACTTCGCGCCATCCTGCGCACTGCCTTTCAAGGCAGCGAACAGCCAACCCGGCTGCACCTTGCGGCTGTCAGCGGTCATTCCGAGGATCTCGGTCTCGCCATTCTCGGCGAGCGGGAAGAGGTCCTTCAATTTCACAGGGAACTCCTTTCTGGGGTCCGCTCAGTCATTTCCGGTTCGGCAGGGCGCACATCCTCGAGGCGCGGGGCGACACCCAGGATGGGCGCAACGCGTTCGACGATCCGGCCTGCCACGGGAGCAGCACTTGCCGACGCCGTTGCACCTCGGCCCTCACGGGCCTTGGGATTATCCAGCGTCACGATCAGGGCATATTGCGGGCCGTCCGCAGGAAAGACGGCAGCAAAGCTCGAGATGTTTGCGTTCTTGTCATAACCGCCCTTGATGGGCTTTTCGCCGGTACCGGTCTTGCCGGCAACACGGTAGCCGGGCACGTCCGCCGGCTTGCCGCTACCACGCACGACCGATTCCCGCATCATTCCGGTCACGATCTCGGCGGTGATGGCGGAGACCAGCCGCACAGGCTCGGCCTTGCGTTTCTGGTCCTGGACAAGCGTCGGCCGCAGAGCCTCGCCGCCATTGCCAAGGGCTGCGAAGGCGGAAAGGAAAGCGAGCGGCGAGACCGATATGCCATGGCCGTAGGAGATCGTTGCCGCCGTCACGTCGTCGAGTTGCCGGGGCGCCAGCGGTTCGGCGCTGCCCGGAAGTTCGATCGGCGCGCGGCTCATCAGCCCCGCCGCTTTGAGGAAGGCCGCCTGGCGCGGAACGCCCAGCTCACGCGCCACATGCACGGTGCCGATGTTCGAGCTCTCGACCATGATCTCGGTCAGGTTTGCCGTCTTGGCAAACTTGTGTGTGTCCTTGACTTCGAAATTGCCCACCTTGACCGGCTGACTCACATCGAAGGCATCTTCGGGGCGCACGGCGCCTTCTTCCAGCGCGGCCGCAACGGTGAGCGGTTTGAATACGGATCCCAGTTCGTACACGGACGCAATCGCGCGGTTCACCCGCGACGGATCGCCGGCCGGAATGTCTGAGGCGCGGTTCGGATCGAAGGCCGGCCAGCTCGCCATGCCGAGCACCTCGCCCGTGCGCGTCTCCATCAGGATAGCCGCAGCGCCTTCCATCTCGAAGTCGCGCGCCGCAGTCGCCAGTTCCGCTTCGAGCGCCGTTTGCGCTTCGATATCGAGCGTCAGGCGCAACGGCTCGCCGCCTGCCACCAGCCTGTCATTGAACGCCAGCTCCAGCCCGGCGATGCCCTTGCCGTCGAGATCCATCTGTCCGAGCACATGGCCCGCGAGCGAGCCGAAGGGGTAGGCCCGGCGTTTCTCGGTGCGGAATCCGAGGCCTTCGAGTCCAAGCTCCATGACCCGTTCGCGCTGGCGCGGTGTCAGGCCGCGCTTGACCCAGATGAACTGCTTGGACGTATCCGACAGCCTCGCTTCGAGATCAGCCTGATCAAGCTCCGGAAACTTCGCCTTCAGCCCGGCCGCCACTTCGCCCGCATCCCAAACGAGGCTCGGATTGGCCCACAAGGAATAGGTCTCAACAGATGTTGCCAATATCTCGCCATTGCGATCCACGATGCCGGCACGCACGGCCGCAGGTTTCGCTGCAGCCGTCAGCACGGCGCCGCCCTTGTCCGGCGCGCCCGACAGCGCCAGGTATCCGCCCCGCCCGGCCATGACGACAAAGACTCCGCAGAGCACAAGCCCTGCGAGCCGTGTCCGGTCGCGCGAGGCTTCGCTCATGGCACGGCCTCCGCTTCAGGCGCAGATTGCTCCGCCTGCGGAGCAGCAGTCTGGATCGCGCCATCAACCGGCGGGCCGACCACGTCATCGAGATCGTCCTCATCAGCCATCTGGTCCGCCTTGGGCGGCGCCATACCGAGTTCCTTGCGCGCGTACTCCTCGATCCAGTCGCGGCGGCTCATATGGGCGAGCTCGGTTTCGAGCACCGCCTTCTCCTTCTGCGCCGCCTCGATCTGTGCCTCGACGGCCATCAGTTCAGCCGCCGTATCCTTGGCGCCATACTTGGCCCGGTAAAGGCTGAAAACGAGCAGGGCGGCTACCAGCAGCCCGAAGAAAAATGCACGACGGCTCATCGCGAAACCTCCAGTTCAGAGATCGGCGGCAAGTCCATTCCATCATCCGCCGGGCTGCCGAAAGCCGGCGCCTCCGTCCGGAGCGCAGCCCGCAGCCTTGCAGACCGTGCCCGTGGATTGGTTTCCACTTCCTTTTCAGATGGTTGCAGCGCCTTGTTTGTAATCTGCTCGAAGCTCGGCGAGCGGGTTTTTGCGAGCAGGGGCACGTGGCGCGAACCGGAGGGGACGCCGCCCGTCCGCTCGCGCAGCCATTGCTTGACGAGACGGTCTTCAAGCGAATGGAAGGTCACGACCACAAGCCGCCCGCCAGGACGCAGCACCGCTTCCGCCGCCCTGAGGCCGCGAGCCAACTCGCCCAGTTCGTCATTCACATACATCCGGATCGCCTGGAAAGTCTGGGTCGCCGGATGCATCTTGGCGCCGCGCCGCCCACCAACCGCTGTCTCGACCAGCGCAGCGAGGTCCGCCGTTGTTGCAAACGGTTGCGCGGCGCGCCGCTCCACGATCGACCGGGCGATCCGGCGCGCATTGCGTTCCTCGCCCAGCCGGAAGATGACGTCCGCAAGCCCGCGCTCGGACATCGTGTTGACGACATCCGCCGCCGAAGGCCCTGAGGCGCCCATCCGCATGTCCAGCGGACCGTCCTTCATGAAGGAAAAACCGCGTTCCGCTTCGTCGATCTGGAAACTGGAGACGCCGATATCCAGCACGACGCCGTCGACCCTGGCATGCCCGGCCTGCGCCAGCAGCGTATCCAGGTCCCCGAACCTGCCGAGCAGCGGCACAAGGCGCGGAATTTCCGCCGCCAACTTCTCGGCCCGGACAATCGCATCAAGGTCGCGGTCGATGCCCAGCACCGTGCAGTTGGCCGCTTTCAGGATCGCGCGCGAATAGCCGCCGCCGCCGAACGTGCCGTCGGCAATCACCTCGCCATCAGCGGGAGCCAGCGTTTCGAGCACTTCGCCCAGCATGACGGGCAGGTGGCCCGGCTGGGCGGCCGGACGTGCAGGTGTACGGGCCGCCATCATCCGGCCTCCCCGCGCAGCGATGCCGCCCGGCGCCGGCGCACATCGCGGTAGGCCGCATGGAAGGCGTCCAGCGTTTCGGGATGTTGCGCGACAGTCGCCTGGCGTTTGCGGTGGGCATCACAGCGCGCCGGGTCCCAGATCTTGAAGCTCTCGATGGCCCCTGTAAAACGGATGCGCCCGGTCAGGCCCGCAGCCGCGCAGAACTCCTCCGGCAGCTTGATGCGCCCGGTATCGTCGATCTTGAGGTCCGCAGAGCCTGCGATGACCGCTGTGACGAAGGCTTCCCGAACCGGGGATTGCAGCGGCAGCTCGGCAAGCGTCTCGGCATAAAGCTCCATCAGAGCCTCGCCGCCGCCTTCGAGCGCCCCGGATCCATCCGGCGCTATCCAGATGAAAACACGCGTATTTCCACCCAGCGCAGCGCGAAAGGGTGCCGGGATCGAAACCCGCCCTTTTGCGTCAATAGCGCCCTCATAGGTGGAAAAAAACACCCGCCCGTCCTTATCTCGATTTGCCTCAACCCCGCCATGGGTAAACCATGTGTAAACGTGGACTATCATGGGCAGGTATGGGCCTCAATGGGCGCCGTTTGCGAATCAGGATTTCCACACAAGTCCAATAAGGGAACAAAATGTGCCCATCGGCGGAACCCGGTGAGCCCCGCGCATGGGATCGCGTGGGAGGCGAGATTTTTCCTTAAGCTTTTCCGGGGCTTGGCGGCGTGTGTTGCGATGCCGCATCGGTCAGATCACAAGCGATGCATCTACCCTTGCGCGCGCGCAACCTTACCAGATTGCAATGCGTAGCGCCCATGTTTTGAGCGCCTGCAAGGGATGTCCTTGTGCAGATTTTCCGGGACCGGAGAATTCACCAGAAACGGCGCGTTCCGCTTGCCAGAGCCAGCACTTATGGACCCCTCGAGCCGCGAACCATCCGGGCCCGGAGCAGCGAGGAGGCTTCGATAGGGGGGAGGGTCGAAGCGGCTGCCCAGGCCCGGAGGGCATGCTGGGAAGTCAATGCAGATGGTTTTTCCCACGGATTGCCCGATAAGGAAAATTGATTATTCCAAAATCGGCCATAGATAACCTCTATGATACTTCCTACGCTCCGCCAGCTCCAGTTCCTCGTCGCCCTGGGTGAAACCGGCTCGTTTTCGCGTGCCGCCGAGGCCTGTCATGTCACCCAGCCCACGCTGTCAGCGGGCATCAAGGAGCTCGAGGACATGTTTGGCGTCTCCCTCGCCGAGCGGGAAGCCCGCGGCGCCACGCTGACCCATGCCGGCGAGATTGCCGCGGCCCGCGCCTCTGCCCTCCTCGCCGACGCCCACGCACTCGTCCAGGCCGTCACGACGGCGGGCGAACTCTTTTCCGGCCCGTTCAATCTCGGCGCCATCCCGACAATCGCCCCCTTCGTGCTGCCGCAGACGGTCAGCGTGCTGACCCGCAAGTATCCGGATATCAAGCTCTACCTGACCGAAGACCGCACGAGCCGCCTTGTCGACCAGCTGAAGGCCCGCACGCTGGACGCCGCTTTCATCGCCCTGCCCTATGACGCTCCCGGCATCGAGACGATTGCCCTGTTCGACGATGAATTCCTCCTGGCCGCCCCGGCCGGCCATCCGCTCGCCCGCAAGAATGGTCTGTCCCCGGAAGACCTCGAGGACGAAGATGTCCTGCTGCTGGAAGACGGCCATTGCCTGCGCGAGCATGCCCTCTCGGTCTGCCGCCTGAAGGGTGGTGCGGGCCGGGAGCAGGTCGCCGCCACCTCCCTCGGCACGCTGGTCAACATGGTCGCCGGCGGCCTCGGCGTCTCTTTGATCCCGCGCCTCGCCGCCGATAACGGCCTCGCGCTCGGCCCAGACGTCGCCGTTCGCGCCTTTGTCACGCCGGTCATCGGCCGCCAGATCGGCATCGCCTGGAAAGCCGGCAGCCCCCGCGCCGCCGAAGCCCGCGCACTCGGCGAACTCGTCCGTGGGCAGCTGAAGCCGGTCAAGGCACGTTTCGACTAGTTTCCGCCCTCGTTGCTGCGGATTGCTTTCGGTCGCCACTGGTTTGCACGCTCGTTTCGCGCCGCCAGTCGCGCGGTCTCCGCAATCCTCCTTGCGCGGGTCTCAGGGCGCTTCGCCTGAAGAATCCATTCGAGAATGCCTCGCCGCACGGATTTCGGAAAGGCGTCCCAGTTCCTCTCTGCGTCAGGATGCAAGCGCAGAGACGCCAGCAGATCTCCCGGCGTCTCAAGCGCATCGACCGACTGAAGTTTGTCCCAGTCCCCGCTTCGTTTGGCCGCTTCGATTTTCGCAAGGCCGGGCGGACGCATCAGGCCGTCCCGGATCAGCCGTTCGGCCTTCTCCTTGTTCACCTTTGACCAGGCGCTCCCGGCGCGGCGCGGTGACAAAAGAAGCATCGTGCGCGTGGCATCGAGCTTGCGCGGAAGGCTGTCGACCCAGCCGAAGCAAAGCGCTGTATCGACAATGTCGCTGTAGCGCACGTACCGGGGGTCACCCTTCTTCCAGGTGACCAGCCAGATGCTGTCGGTCTGACTTGCATGGACCTCAAGCCATTGCTGCAACTCTGCAAGGCTCGCGATCTCTATCTGCTCGAAGTTCCGCTTCATACGGCTGAGCTAGCGCACTGTGCGGCAGCGCCAACCAGTCGCGTCCCGAATGCCACACGCCGCTTTTTTCTGCCGCCGGGGCTTACGGGTCACCCCGGCTCCGGCTTAAGAGGCAGGGAAGCCAGAACGCTTCAGGGGACCGGATCAAGAGATGCAGCTGAGTGCCTCCTGGCGAGCGACCCTGGCGGCCAGCTGCGTGCATCTCGTGATGGGCGCCAACCTGCCTTACCTGCCGGTCTGGATGGAAAAGGTCGCCGGCATGTCCGGCGCCGAAATCGCGGGCGCGGCCACCATCGCGATGGCGATCCGCATCATCGCAGGCCCGCTCGCCGCCGGCATCGCGCAGGACCGCGGCCTGCGCGCCACGCTCGCCACCGCCATGGCAGTCAGTCTCGCGGGCTACGCCTTGCTCTTCCCGGACTCGCCGCGCGCCGTCGACTTCCTGCTCTGCATCCTCATCTACAGCGCCCTCAACGTTGCCGGCCCGCTGTTCGAGGCGATCCTCGTATATGGCACACGCGAAGGCCGCCCGGACTATGGACAGGGCCGCGCGATCGTCTCGCTGGCCTTCGTGATCGCCAATCTCGCCGGCGGCGCCATCCTCGGCGCCTTCGGGCCGGATTGGGTGCTTGCCTATCTTGTCGCCACCGCCCTGCTTGCCACCATCGCCCCGCTCTTCACCCAGCAGGGCGCCCGCCAGGCCATCCCGAAACGCACCGTCATCTCCACCTTCCGCGACGGTTTTGCCCTCTACCGGATCGACGGCGTCTTCGTTTTCCTCATCGCGGCTGCGCTGATCCAGGCGACACACGGCGCCTATTATTCCTTCGCGTCCAACATCTGGATCGCGCAGGGCATCGACGGCGGCCATATCGGCGCGCTCTGGGCGACCGGCGTCGGTGCCGAAATCCTCTTGCTGCTGGTCTCCGGCCGGCTGCTCGGGGGCTTCACGCCGCAAACCCTCCTCTGGATCGGCGGCCTCGGCGCTGTGCTGCGCTGGCTGATGGCGGGCTTCGTACTGCCGGTCGAGGCGGTCTACCTGCAGCAGACCCTGCATGCGGCCACTTTCGCCGTCACCCATATCGCCACCATGCGCTTCCTTCAGGCCTCGCTGCCGGATGACAAGCTGCCCCTCGCCTACGCGGTTAATGGCGCGCTCATCTTCGGGCCGATGATGGCGATAACCAGCATCGTCGCCGGCTTCGCTTACGACGCCCTTGCGCCGGGCGGCATCGAGGCCCAGTCGCGCCTTTACTGGATCATGCTGCCGGTCGCTCTGGGCGGCCTCCTGCTTACCCGCATGGCCCGGCCAGCCGCCGCCCGCCCCGCCACCGCAGACGCCTGATCCCGGCAACCCGGGACCACCGGTCCCCTTGACGCGAACGATATATAACATGTTATATACCTTTCGAACCACAGGGGAGGCCCACATGGCGCGCGATGTTCTTGCAGAGATGGGCTATCTCGCCCTGGGCAGCCGCCTGAAACGGCTGGCCGAGCGCATGCAGGCCGACGCGACCAAGGCCTTCGCGGACCGGGGCATCCCCGTCCAGGCGACCCATTTCCCGCTGCTCGCGGCGCTCACCACCTATGGCCCGCTAAGCGTCACCGAAGCGGTCGAAGCGGTCGGCATCAGCCAGCCCGCCGTCACCCGCATCCATAACAGCCTGCAGAAACTAGGCCTTACCCGCACGGTTCCAGTGAAAGGCGACAACCGGCAGAAGCAGATCCGCCTCACGCCGAAAGGCGAGGCGCTGATCCAGGACATGAAACATGACATGTGGCCGCACGTGCGCCGCGCCGCGCAGGCGCTCTCGGAAGGTCCGGATACGGACATTCTTGGCCAGATCGCCCGGCTCGAGGAGGGCCTGCAGACCCGCCCCCTGCATGTTCGTATCCAGGATGAGATCGCCGCCGCCAGCGGCCTTCCCGCGCTCCGCCTTGTCGAATATGACGACCGCCTCGCGCCGGACTTCGACGCCATCACGCGCGAATGGGTCACCGACATGTTCACGCTGGAGGCAAACGACATCAAGATCATCGAGAATCCGAAATCGATGATCCTCGACCGGGGCGGTGAAATCCTCTTCGTGGAAGCCGCAGGCCTCGGCATTGTCGGAACCTGCGCCCTGATGCCGGTCGACGGCGCCAGTTTCGAGCTGACCAAGATGGGTGTGCGCGCCTCGGCCCGCGGCCTGAAGGCCGGCGAATTCCTGCTGCAGCGCGTTCTTGAACGCGCCCGCCAGATGCCCATCGGCGAGCTGTTCCTGCTGACCAACAAGAAATGCGCCGCCGCCGTGCATCTCTACGAGAAGGCCGGCTTCGTCCATGACGCGGACATCATGGAACGCTTTGGCAAGCGCTACGCCCGCTGCAACGTTGCCATGTCCTACGACCTGATGAAACCGCCGCGCCTGTGAACCGGCATCATACCGCGAGCGCGGCCAGGATGATCCGCAATGCCCGCATGCCCGCCTCCGCTGGTTTGCCCAAAGTTTAGGGCGACACAAATGCTCGCACAAGCAGCAGGCCACAAATGAAGAAGCGGCCCCCGGAGGGAGGCCGCTCCGGATTTCCCGTCGCCGGTCTGATCAGCCCGCCTCGCGCTCGCCGCGCACTTCAAGGCCGTACTCGCGCACCTTGCGGTAAAGCGTCGAGCGGCCGATGCCGAGACGGCGCGAGACTTCGCTCATGTGGCCGTCATAGAATTCGATCGCATACTGAAGAAGGTCGCGTTCGATATCCGTCAGGCTGCGCAGCTCGCCGTCCTTGTCCTTGATTGCCACCGGGCTGGACGTATCCACCGGGCCCGCGTCGTTCGCCGCCACTGGAACCGGCGCGCGCACCTCCGCCACAGGCGGCAGGCTGGAAACGTCCGGCATCTGGCCGGAGATCTGCGGGAAGTCCTGCGGACGCAGCGTGTCGCCATCACACAGCACAACCGCGCGGAACACCGCGTTCTCGAGCTGGCGCACGTTGCCCGGCCATTCATATGCGTTCAGCATCCGCAACGTGTCTGGCGCCGCGCCGGCAACCTTCGCGCCTTCGCTTGCATTGAAGCGGGCGATGAAATGATCGACCAGGGCCGGGATGTCCTCACGGCGCTCCTTCAGCGACGGCATGTCGAGCGGGAACACGTTGAGACGGTAGAACAGGTCTTCGCGGAACGTGCCCGCTTTCACCTGGGCCGCGAGATCACGGTTTGTCGCCGAGATGATGCGCACATTCACCTTTGTCGGGCGGCGCGAACCAACGGCGTCCACCTCCCCTTCCTGCAGCACACGGAGCAGTTTCACCTGCGCGTCCAGCGGCAGCTCGCCCACCTCGTCGAGGAACAGCGTGCCGCCATCGGCCTCGACAAACTTGCCGAGCGATTTCGTCACGGCGCCGGTGAAGGCGCCCTTCTCGTGGCCGAACAGGATCGACTCGACGAGGTTTTCCGGAATGGCGCCGCAGTTGACCGTCACAAACGGCTTGCCGGCGCGCGTCGAGGCGCCCTGGATGCAGCGCGCCATCACCTCTTTACCCACGCCGCTCTCGCCGAGGATCAGCACCGGGATGTCCGACGCCGCTGCCCGCTCCGCCATGCGGATCACGCCGCGCATCGAGGCCGCCGAAGCAATCATGTCCTCGAAGCGCATGCCGCCTTCGGCCTTGCGCGACAGGCGTTTCACTTCGCCGGTAAGGCTCTGCATCTTGAGAGCGTTCCGGATACTGACGACCACGCGCTCCGGGTTTGCCGGCTTCACAATGAAGTCCACCGCCCCGCGCCGCATCGTCTGAACGATCGTGTCAATGCCGCTCGTCGCCGTCAGCATGATCACCGGCAGCTCGGCCCGGCGCTCGGCCAGGCGGTCCAGCGTCTCCATGCCCGAAAGGCCCGGCATCGTCAGGTCCAGCAGCACCACGTCGATCCCTTCGCGCGCATCGCACGACATCGCGATCCCGGTCTCGCCGTCCGGCGCCGTGCGGCAGGCAAAGCCCGCTTTCTCCACGGCGGCCTGCAACAGGCGGCGCTGGGTCGGATCATCATCGATCACGAGAATTGTCTTGGCCATGGTCATACCCTTCAGGACTGGTCCGTGTACGGACGCGGAAATCCGCGCCCCGTGCCACATCGTTACGACCCGTTCTGACACAAAGGCATGGAGGTACGGTTTGCCGGAACCTTGAAATTTCATCGATTCCGCGCCCCGCCCGCGTTAACCTCCGCTGCGCCCGCCGCCGGCTACCGCCCCGCGCCCCGATCTGCCGCAGTCACGACAGGCCCGCGCCGCCCGCCCCGGCCCGCGCGCGGCCTCTCGTACGGCAACTAGAAGACTTTCACCCAACGGTTTGTTAATCCTTCAGGTTGCATCTTGGGCATTAACCCAGCCCTTGGTGACCCCCGCATGGCCAGCCCGCTGCGCGCCCCGCACGATCCCGCAGAAGACGCCGTCGCGCGCCTCGCCGCCGCCCATGAGCGCGCCCGCAGCGACCTGTTTGCCGATCTCGTCGCCGACTGCCTGCCTGCCCTGCGCGCCTATGCCCGCCGCCTCACCGGCGATCCGCACATGGCCGACGACTGCGTGCAGGATGCCTGCGTGCGCGCCCTCGGTGCCTTTGCCGGCTATGATGCGGCCCGCCCGTTCCGCCCCTGGATCTTCCGTATCCTGCGTAATGAGTGGCTGCAGCGCCTGCGCCGCGACCGCCGCCTGACGCAGATGACCGACGAGGCGATCAGCGACCTGCTTGTCGACGAGCGCACGCCCGAAGACGCCGCCGAAGGCGCCGACCTCCTCGCGCAGATCGCCCGCCTGCCACCCGACATGGCCGACGCCATCGGCCTCGTCCTCGGCCAGGGCTTCTCCTACGAGGAAGCCGCCGCCCTCTGCGACTGCGCCCCCGGCACCATGAAAAGCCGCGTCAGCCGCGCCCGCGCCCTCCTCGTCGAACAACTCGAAGCGGACGGCCCCAAGGCCGCGTAGGGCGGGAAAAAATCCCGCCGCCCTGACGCCCCAACCCACGCCCCAATCCCCCACCTCGCTCATCCTGAGCGAAGTCGAAGGATGCTGCCCCGCACGCCCCCAATTCGCCCCTTGCGCGAAGGTTAACAAAACGTAAAGGTAGAAATACACAGGGCAAGAAGATCACGGGGAGATGATCGGAATGGGGCGGGGCAAACCAACCGAGGAGCGCACCAAGCGCGGCTTCCGGATTCAATGGACAATCGTCGCAATCACACTCGGTCTCATGACGGCCGCTGGGGGCGCGGCACTTCTGGCCTCGCCATTTTTGGAAGTCACGGAGCGCTACAAGAACGACTGGCTCGCCCTCGCCCTGCTCGCCTCAGGACTCTTCACCGCCAACATGGCGCGCATGCTCCAGATCTGGGCGAAGTTGAAGCCAGTAGTTCAATCAGCCCCCGCTCGCCGATCACGTGGGCAAAGGGAGATTGCAGACCGGGGTTTCCGCGAACTCTTCATCTATCTGTTCTTGGTGTTCGCAAGTTTGACGGTCGTCGCATTTCTGTCAGCGCAACCTTCGTTCGGAAAGCTCAGCGCACTTCGACTTCATCTTACGCCTTCACAGGGGGGGAGCACCACCCATGTCGCAACATTCCTTGGCATTTTGGGGCTTGCTCTCCTCCCGCTAATCTCCGGCTTTTACCTGCTCGCGCGAACAGAAGAAAAAACTTTCAAACGCAGAGTTTGGAGAAACGACTCGATTTCGACGCCGTCTTTCTGGCTAAGCGTCGTAGTGCTCGGGCTGATCGTTGCTTTGGCGGCATGGGCAACACAAGTGTCGGGCTCGGAGATTATTGCTGACAATCTTACCTTGTTCGTGACGCTCGGCGTGATCTTGCTCTTCATTGCATTTATCTTCCTGCCGCATCTCGTTCGCTGGCTCGAGAAGGCCAGCGATGATCGCGCTGCGAACGCGGTTTCGGCTCAAGGGTTCAATGCAGTTGCGTTGCCTGCACAAGCAGCCAGTCTTGCGGACGCGTTGCTTGTGCGACTGATTGCGCCACTCACCGGCGCTACACAGAAAGGTCCGGGCGTGCCGCACAGCTTTGTGTTGCTTTCGTTGATCCCTTTGACGGCACTCGGCTTTATCCTTGCCCCACCCTACGGACTCATTCCGATTGGCCTGGGCATGGTGATGGTGATTGGCTTGGGACGACGCTGGGCTTGGATCGAGGAAGACCGCGAGACTGCGTCCCGTCTCCTCAAAACGGAGAGCCCGGAAATCCAAGTGGGCTTCGACAACGATCTCAAAGACGAAGCTCTCCTTGGGTACGCCTCGCTCTTTCTGCTAGTGCCCCTCGCGCTGCATCAGATTAACGGTTGGATCGAAGGCACGTTCCTGATTGATCATGCGAGAGAGGCGAGTCCGTTCATCGCTTGGCTCAAGTTCTTCGGCGCAGAGTTGGCGAAGGCCGTGCCTTTCGTCGATTGGTGGGAAATCTACAGGGTTGATCTGAGACCGCCTGTCGAGGCGACCGATGCACCGCTGGGGAAGCACCTCACCTTTGCTGCGCGCGCGATGGTCGATCTTGTGATTATGGCTGCACTCTTTCAGGCAATTGCCATCTGGCAACGATCGCGCGCCCAGAAGAAACTCTATCAGATCGGACACGTGAATCACTTCGAACCCTTCGCGGAACGTGAGTTTTTTGAAAGCGCGTTCAGGGGCAAGGCAGAAGAGCCAAGACCAGAGTTTAGAGAACAAATCCAACAGCACATACTGGCGCGGGAAAACTTGCGCTTGCCAGGCGAGCCTTACAATCCTGAACGCCTCGCAGACTTATTGAATTCCGACAGTTATGAAGTGCGCCGGACGGCAATGTGGATGGTGCAGGAGTACAGGCTGCTTACCGGGACGCCGCCCGAACAGATTAAGCAACTTACACAGCAATGGTTGAATGTGTCGTTTCCACAATTGTCGGGCTCACGTGTTCCCTCGGACCGAAAGCGTCTGCTGGAAGAAAAGAACAAGTTTGAAAACCTGCTCTCTGAGCTGGTGGATGACGTCAAAGTTGTGCGCCTCGAAGAAACTGGCCGCCTGCTTGGTTTGATAGAAAACGTTCGCCAGATTCCAGAGCTCTCATTCGCCCAGACAGAGGTCATTAGACTTTTTGGAATGCTTCGAAACGAATACGCGCTGTTCGCGCTAGCACTGCATGTCTTGCCGCCTTCGGAAACTGAATGGCGCCTGCGAATACAGAACAAGTTCGGTCGAGCGCCGAATCTTTTTCTGGGGCAAGCTCCAATGCGTATCAAAGTCTACGAGGCTCTTGAGACTTTCGGGACGAATCCGCCGGCCACTCGGGGCATTCAGCGAAAGACTCTGAAGTTCCTCAAGCTTATGGCGCAGATTGACGGCGCTGACCCGGCGCGTAACCGAGCTAATCGCGCGGCGGACGTAGTGGAAGAGGCGCTCGTTAAGTCCACGCCCGTAGAAAACGAAGTTGCTGAAGACGACGATGACAGTGGCGCCGAGGAGTAACTACCCCCGCAAAATCTTCCCCATCGCCTTCCCCCTCGCGAGCCCGTCCACGAGCTTGTCGAGGCAGCGGATTTCCCGCATCAGCGGGTCTTCGATCTCTTCGACGCGCACGCCGCAGATGACGCCGGTGATCAGCGTCCGCGCGGGGTTCGGCTTCGGCGCCTCGGCGAAGAAGGTCTCGAAATCCACGCCCCTGGCGATCTGCTTCTCCAGCTGCGTCTGCGTATAGCCGGTCTGCCAGCGGATGAGCTCGTCGACCTCGGCCTTCGTGCGCCCCTTCTTCTCCGCCTTGGCGACATAGGCGGGGTAGACCCTGGCAAACGCCATGTCGAAAATCTTGTGCCGGCCTGCCGTCTGCTTCACCGCGTCCTCCCGCTGACATCTCCTGCGGCGAGGCTATCCCGGCCCTCCGCACAAAACAAGAACAGACTGGACACGCCCGCGCCCCCGGCCCATATCTCGCGGCCATGGCCCGCTCCCCCAAATCCCCCGCGCCCGGCGTCGCCGACGCCTCCGCCGCCTTCAGCTTCAACGGCTTCGCACTGGACGCCGCCGGCGCCCTCGCCTCCGACCAGTGGACGCCCCACCGGCCGGATCGCGGCTGGGTCAAGCTCGAGGGCGGGCGCCGCTTCCGCGTGCAGGCCGATTACGAGCCCGCCGGCGACCAGCGCACCGCCATCCCGGAACTCGTCGAAGGCATCGCCAATGGCGAGCGCGACCAGGTCCTCCTCGGCGCCACGGGGACGGGCAAGACCTTCACCATGGCCAAGATCATCGAGGCGACCCAGCGCCCGGCCCTGATCCTCGCCCCCAACAAGACCCTCGCCGCCCAGCTCTATGGCGAGTTCAAATCCTTCTTCCCGGACAACGCGGTCGAGTACTTCGTCTCCTATTACGACTATTACCAGCCCGAGGCCTATGTTCCGCGTGCGGACCTTTACATCGAGAAGGAAAGCTCGATCAACGAGGCCATCGACCGGATGCGCCACTCCGCCACCCGCGCCATCCTCGAGCGCGATGACGTGATCATCGTCGCCTCCGTCTCCTGCCTCTATGGTATCGGCTCGGTCGAGTCCTACACCTCGATGACCTTCACCCTGAACGCCGGCGAGCGCATCGACCCGCGCACCGTCGCCGAGCGCCTCGTCGCCAACCAGTATACCCGCAACGACATCGCCTTCGGCCGCGGCACCTTCCGCCTCAAGGGCGACGTGCTCGACATCTTCCCCGCCCACTACGAGGACCGCGCCTGGAAGCTCTCCTTCTTCGGCGACGAGCTCGAATCCATCGTCGAGTTCGATCCCCTCACGGGGCGCACGCTGCAGAAACTGCCCGCCATCAAGATCTATGCGAACAGCCACTACGTCACGCCGCGCCCGACGCTCACCCAGGCCATCGAGCAGATCAAGCAGGAGCTGAAAGCCACCATCGCGCATTTCGAGAAGCACGGAAAACTGCTCGAGGCCCAGCGCATCGCCCAGCGCTGCCAGTATGACATCGAGATGATGGCCGCCACCGGCTCCTGCAACGGCATCGAGAACTATTCGCGCTACCTCACCGGCCGCAAGCCCGGCGAGCCGCCGCCGACCCTGTTCGAATACCTGCCCCAGAACGCCCTCGTCTTCACCGACGAGTCCCACCAGACGATCCCCCAGATCGGCGCCATGTTCAAAGGCGACTTCAGCCGCAAGTCCACCCTCGCCGAATACGGCTTCCGCCTGCCCTCCTGCATCGACAACCGCCCCCTCAAGTTCGAGGAATGGGACGCGATGCGCCCGCAGACCGTCCACGTCTCCGCCACGCCCGGCAAGTGGGAGCTGGAGCGCACCGGCGGCGTCTTCACCGAGCAGGTCATCCGCCCCACCGGCCTGATCGACCCGCCCATCGAGGTCCGCCCCGTCTCGAATGACGGCGCCAACCAGGTCGATGACGTGATGGCCGAAGTGAAGGCCGTCGCCGCCGCCGGCTACCGCTCATTGATCACGACCCTGACGAAGAAGATGGCGGAAAACCTGACGGACTTCCTGCACGAGAACGGCGTGCGTGTCCGCTACATGCACTCCGATGTCGACACGATCGAGCGCATCGAGATCATCCGCGACCTGCGTCTCGGCGTGTTCGATGTCCTCGTCGGCATCAACCTGCTGCGCGAGGGCCTCGACATTCCGGAATGCGCCTTCGTCGGCATCCTCGACGCCGACAAGGAAGGGTTCCTCCGCTCGGAAACCTCCCTCGTGCAGACCATCGGCCGCGCCGCCCGCAATGCCGAGGCCCGCGTTGTTCTGTATGCGGACCGTGTCACCGGCTCGATGGAGCGCGCGATGGAAGAAACGCGCCGCCGCCGCGAGAAGCAGATGGCCTACAATCTCGAACACGGCATCACGCCGCGCACCATCATCCGCGAGGTCTCCGACATCCTCGGCGAACTCGGCGACAAACCCTCCGCCAGCCGCTCCCGCCGCGCCCGCGAAAAAGGCGTCGCCGAGACAAAAGCCTTGCCACTTGCGGGTGAATCCGGCCACAACCTCAAGGCCGTCATCGCGCAAGTCGAAAAACAGATGCGCGAAGCGGCCGCGAATTTGGAGTTCGAAGATGCCGCGCGGCTCAGGGACGAGCTGAAGCGGCTAAGAGAGCAGGATTTGGGGATATGAGCGTATCAAGGACAGTCTCGACGTTAGCTGCAAGCGCACTTTTGAGTACTTTTGGATTAGTCGCACACGCAGAGTCTGGATCAGTTATAAGCGTAGAATACGGTCCAATTATAGAACGAGAAAATGGGCGGTTCGTTACCTGTGGAATCCACTACTCCGCTGTCGTTCAGGGTACGGATCGATTAGTTGGCGTTCAAGGTTCTTGGAATTCAATGTACTTTCCCAATCACTACCCTGGGATGTCCATGAAAGCGGTCGCGGTCGAACCCAGCGGACAGTCGTTGCAGAAAGTTCGGATGTCATCCGCACACTATAGGGGCACTAAGTTCAACACGTTTGCGATGGCGCAATCTGAGGGAGACCACAACTCGCGACTTATTTTTTACCCGCTGATTGAGTCGCTCGAAATGTACGAGAACTTTCAAAACGAGCTTCCTTTCGGATTGTGGGTGTTTTTGACATTTGAAGGCAAATCTCGCGACTTCACTTTCAAGCTACCGGCATTTGATTCAGCCAACGGCGGTGATGACGCGCTGATGGAGCTTGCTCAATGTAACTCTGAAGCCATGACGGTTTGGATGGCGGAGAACATGCCTGAGTAGTCGGAGGCGCGTGGTACGCTTTAGATTGCATGGCTTGCGTCGAAAAGTTCGTTGCCGCTATTGCCCCTTCAGGGTAGCAGGATTAGTCTCGCTAAAGTTACATACGATGGGGTTGAAATGAAAACACTTTTTGTAGCTGCTATGCTGACGTTGGGCGCACATTCCGGCCTCGCGCAAACTTGCCCTTACGCCACCGAGTGCTTGAGCAATCCTTACGGCGCCGGCAGCCCCTATAAGTCCGACGGGTTGATGAACCCATACTCGCAGTATGGAAGCCCCTACTCCAACCAGTCGTGGACAAACCCTTACGCCACTGATGCGCCCAAAATCTATGATCAGGATGGAAACTATCGGGGTCGCTTATCGACCAATCCTTATGATCCTGACAGCACATCCAACCCTTATGGCAGGTACGGAAGCCCTTACTCGTCGGATAGCATCAACAATCCCTATGGTGCAGGAAATCCTTATTCCAACCAGAAGCTTTACGTCGTCCCCTGCACCAACATTTACGGCTGCGACTGAGCAAGCACTGCTAGACGGAGGCGCTCCGCTACTCGTAGGTCGGATATAGGCCGCAGGCCGAAATCCGACGTTCCTGATCGCAGTGGCCCAAGTTGAAGGATTTCGCGTCGCTCTATCCGCCCCACGCCTCACCCAACTTTAACCCCTCCCTGCTATCCCTAGCGCGTCAGCCCGAGGGAGGCCCCATATGTGGATCCATCGCAAGGAACACTTCCGAAATGCCAGCAGCGCGCCGGAGCGCTCAAAGGTGGCCGCGACGGTCTACTACCGCCCCGACACGGCCGAGCCCCCGCCCCGCCAGGGCTGGGACGAGCGCTGCCCGCACTGCGACGCCCCGATCCGCGTGATGAAGCCGGAGCGCGGCGGCACCGCCGTCTCGGAAGTCCTCCCCTCCGGCCGCCTCATCCCCCACCCCTGCTTTGACCGCCTGCGCGGCAAACGCCCCAGCGACGAGACGCTCGACCTTTTCTTCGACTGGCAGCCCCGCTGATCCGCTCCCCTTCTCCCAAGGGAGAAGGGGCTTTTGCTCCGCCCACGGACCAATTCTCTGCCACGCGCCTGCCGGCGCGCGGCCTCGCTCGGGCGATTGCAGGGCAATCGCTTTTCCTCGCAAGCGCAACAATTCCACACCCCGTCTTAAATCTGTGAAATTTCTCCCCCGAAAAGCGAATCACCCTCTCGACTCTCGCCTCATTCGGTGAGATCGTTACGGACAGCCAACGAAATCCGGTGCGGGAGAAAACCCGCAAAGAGGAGCGGAGGCGAGCCCATCGCCCCTGTTGTGAGGGCCGGGCCAGGAGCGGAGCCGGGAGACTGGCCGAGCGAAGGGCAAGGCCGGAAGACGGGAACAAAAACGGCGATGGCCTCACGAAGCGGAACTCGAGCCGCGACGAGAGGAGCTGTAGGCCGTGACCGGAGCGCAATCCGAAACACGGCGGCCAATACCGGAAGGTGCCGAGAGGCACGCCAGGAACGCTCGTGCACCCGCAAGGGACAGGAGACGGGAGAGGTGCGACCCGAAACGCGAAAGCGCAGGAAGCCGCAAGGCGGAGAGCGAAGACGCAAACTAGGCAAGCCGAAAGTGAGCGGCCTCGCCCGGCAGGATGCACGGCGCAGCAGAACGGCCCCCCGGCCGGAGTGAAGCGACCGGATTGCAGGCCAGGCAAACCGCGAGACCCGATGAGCGGGCGCCTGCCAGGGCGACCGTCAAGGGAAAAGCGGAGGGTGATGGAAAGGCGAGTCCCAAAGACCAGCCCGGAAATCCACTCGAAGGTGTTAAACGAACACCGGCTCACGAGTGCATGCACAGTGTCTCGGTAGTCTGATTCGAAACACCCGGAAAGGCGCGGCGCCCCTCAAAAGGCTCCGCGCCTTTCTTCATTTTTGAAGCAACCCTTATAGCCCCCTCTCCCTTGGGAGAGGGGTTCAAATGGCTCACTCCCGCTTCCTCCCATTGAACACGATCGGAAACGCCTCCATCTCCGGCGGCCCGAGCGCCGGCTTTGCCCGGTCCGGCGTCCGCTTCAGCGGCGGCAGGCGCACGCGGATGGGCGGCGGCGTGCGCCCCGGCAGGCTCAGATATTTCTGCCGCTCGGTCTTTATCCGCTCGGCCTCCTGCACCATCGCGATGATGCGATTGATGCCTTCCGTCTCATCCAGCGCGTCGGGCGACAGGCCCAGCGCCTGCATCTCCGCCTCATCGGCGGCGTAGAGGGCTTGCCAGACTTCCGCTTCCTGCGCCGCTTCGGCCTCCTGCTCCGGCGTCATTGGCGGGCGAATGATTTCGCGCCCCTCCATGAATGCCAGGGCTTCTTCGTCCAGCTGCCAGGCCGCCGCCTGCGGCGCCGCATCCTCCGGGTCCGGATAATCCTCCAGCCAGTCGCGCAGCGTGCGCCAGGCCCGCTCCAGCCGCTGCGCCTCGCGCAGGGAAGCGAGGCCAAACGAGATGCAGCCCTCCTCGATGGCAGCGACCGCACGCATCCGCGCAATCCGTTTCAGCTGCCAGAGCTTTTCGAGCTTCTTCCGGCCGGTCAGGCCCTGCAGCTCGGGATATTCCGTGGGCGGAAGGCTGCTTTCGCCCTCCGCAGCGGGCACGCGCCTGCCCCGCCCCGGCTTCGCCCAGTTGCCAAGGCCAGGCCGGGGCGCCCCTGCAGCCTCGGCGGCAAGGTCCGCTTGCCGGAAGCCGTCCTGCGCCGCCCAGAGCGAGGCGGTCGAATACGGGATGTTGAGGAAGCGGGCCGCCGCGCGCAGCGCCATCCCGTCGCGCACCCGCACGCCAAGCGCGATGCGCTGGGCGGCGTAATGGGCGGGGTCCTTGCGGGCATAGGTCGTCGGCATCCCGTGATCCTACCTCCGCCGCGAACCCGGTCGGATTGGCAGGGCACGGAATAAATCGCTTGACGCGCTGGCGCCGCAGATGCCGCCGCGCGGCAGGGCCCGAATTGGTTGCGTTGGGCGGAATGAACGCAAGAAAAAACCGTCCACACGGGTCGTGTGGACGGTTTCTGGAGTGTTTTAAGGGGCCTCGGCCGTCTTACGGGGAGACAGGCGCCGGGGTGGTTTCAGGCTCGACAGCCGGGGCAGCAGCCTCGACCGGGGCCGTGGCTTCGCCCTCGACCAGCTCGTCCGCCGGCTGCGGAACCGAGCTCGCCGTGCCGCAGCAACGCACCTGCATCTCGAGGACGCGGTCGTGGAAGCGGCACTGCTGGTCGTTGATTTCCCGCAGGATCGACGGGCCACCGGCGCGGTAGGTGTAACGCGTCTGCTGGCAGCTCGTCAGCGTGAAGCCTTCACGGCACGTGCCGATGTTCGATTTCTGAACCGTACGGGTCTCGCAAACCATCGGATTATCAAGGGCTTCTTCGGCTTTCGCCATCGCAGCGGCGGCGTCGGCCTTGGCGCTGTCGGCGGTGGCCTGGGCGTCGGCCGTCAGCTTGAAGGCGTCGGACAGGCGCATGTTGGTGTCGGCGAGGGCGGTCGACTGGCCATCGATCTCGACCTTCAGGCGGCAGACGTTCTCGTTCGCCTTCTTCGGGTTGGCGCAATATTCCGCAACGGTCATGTCGTTCGGAATGTTCATGCACGCGGTTACGCTAAGGGCAGCGAGCAACAGCCCGCCGGAAAGGATCTTCTTAATGTTCATTGGGTTCTCCATCACCATTTCCGGGGGTGCATTCACCCTCCGCGAAAGGGGACTTGACCCCGAAATGTGGCGAAAAATCAGCGGATCGCCCGATTGGGGAGAAAATCAGGCTTTCAGCTTGTACCCATCCCGGAACATCGCCCACACCGCGCTGACCGAGGCGAGCGCCAGCAAACCTGTATAAGCTACTCCGATTCCGAGGGATCCGTTGGCTACGCCGATATGGCCGTAACGGTAGCCATCGATCATGTAGAAGATCGGATTGAGGTGGGCGATACTCTCGAAGGGCTCCACCATGACCTTCACATCGTAGAAGGTGCCCGACAGGAAGGTCAGCGGCACGATGATGAAGTTCGTGACCGCCGCGAGGTGGTCGAACTTGTCGGCCCAGATACCGCCCAGAATGCCCAGTGCGCCAAGGATTATGGCGCTGGTCAGCGAGAACCACAGGATTGGCCAGACATGCCGGATCGGCAGGTTGGCGAGGCCTGAAAGCTGGATCGCGATACCGCAGATCAGCGCGATCATCAGCGCGCGCGTCACGGCGCCGCCAAGAAAGGCGATGGTCAGCTCCAGCGGCGACAGCGGCGGCATCAGGAAATCGACATGCGTAGCGTTGAACTTCGCCTGCACGAGGCTGGAACTGGTATTGGCGAAGGCGTTCTGCAGGATCGCCATCATGATCAGGCCCGGCGCCAGAAAATCGTTGTAACGCAAGGCCTCGAAGTCCCCGGTCAGCTGCCCGCGGTCGCCAAAGGCGAGCTTGAACACGGTCATGAAGAGCAGCGTCGTCACGACCGGGGCGAACACGGTCTGCATCCAGACTTTCAGGAAGCGGCCGACCTCGCGCTGGTACAGCGTCCACAGGCCGAGGCCGTTGAAGGCGCCGTACTGGCGCAGCTGACGGGATTGCTCGGCGGGGGGAATCGTATCCATGGCTACTGCACATAAGCGATGCAGCCTGCACATGCGAGGGGCACCGCCGCGGCATATCCGGTCCACAAGATATAGAACTCTGTGGAAAGCCGGGCCCGCATGTTGTGTTTCGTTACGCCGCTGATACGATATCTAGGTGTCAAACGAGACGGCGCGTAAAGCCATCACAACATATAGGGGTTCGCATGCTCAACGAGGACATCAGCCCCGAATTGCGGGAGACTTCCAACATGTCGTGGAACGATGAGCGCGTGAACACGCTCAAGAAACTCTGGGCAGAAGGCCATTCAGCCTCGCAGATTGCCAAGCAGCTGGGCGGGGTTACCCGCAATGCTGTGATCGGCAAGGTCCACCGTCTCGGCCTGTCGGGCCGGGCCACCCCCTCCCGCCCGGTGAAGCGCCCGCCGCGCCTTGCCCGGCCGAAACCCCGTTTCCTGGCGGACGGCACGGTCGCCGCCGCCCCCACGATCGCCCCGCAGGCCGCGCCGGCCCCGGCTCTTGCCATTGAGCGCGTTCCGGCGATCAAGCCCCTCCCCCCGCTGCTCGTCGACGGCACGCCCGCCACGATCCTCACCCTGCGCGACACGATGTGCAAATGGCCGATCGGCGACCCGGCCGACCCGAAATTCGCCTTCTGCGGCCGCAAGGCCGATTGCGGCCCCTACTGCACCGAGCACGCCGCCGTCGCTTTCCAGCCGGCCCGCAAACGCGAAGGCCGCAAATCGGAATACGATTACGTCCGGCGGATTGCCGGCTAACGCCGGGCTGATCCTACCAACGTAAAGAGACCCCCGGCGCCCCCGCTCCGGGGGTCTCGCTTTTTTGGCGGCAAAGAGCCGTCCAGAAACCGTCCACACGCCCCGTGTGGACGGTTTACCGAGATCGAACAGGCGTAGGCGGCATTAAGACCGATGGCCGCAATGCACCGTCTGAGCGTTGAAGCGATGCATTGTGCTTCGCTTTATGCACCCTACTCGCGCGTTCCCTCAGTTCACGGAGGGTTTTACAAGGAAGGCGTGCAGGTTGTCGTTGGTGTAGCGGGTGAGGTGGTTGCGCAGTTCGAAGCGGTAACCGAGGTCTTCGGCCATCGCGCGCAGGCTGCGGATGGTGAAATAGTTCAGGTGGTCCGGGAAGCGGAAGCCGCACCAGTCGACGCCGCGGGCGACGCGGTTGACCGTCGCGAAGTTCGGCACCTTCACATAGATGACGCCGCCGGGGCGCAGCTTGCCGAAGGCGGCGGCGAGCACTTCGCGGGGGCTCGCTTCATGCTCGAGGTATGAGCGCATGATGATGCCATCAAAGAAGCCATCCTCGAAGCGGGCGAGGCCTTCGAGGGCAGGCGCGTGGATGACATCCCCGCCGCGGGCGCGCATCAGGCCGGCGGCGGTTTCGGCGGCGGCTTTCTCGATCTCGATGCCATAGGGCGTGAAGCGTTCGGGCACGGCATTCTTCGGGCCGCAGCCGACATCCAGCACTCGGCCGGTTTCCAGCTTGTCACAGATGTATTCCCACTCATTGTCGCGCGCGATGTGCAGGCGCCAGCGTGTCTTGGTGTCGAGCCAGCTGACCAGGGGCTGCTGCTTCTGGCGGCGCTTCTTTTCCTTCGCGAACTGTTGGGACCAGGCGAGGTCTTCGGAGAGGGCCTCGTAGACCGGGGCGGCGCTAAGGAAGATGAAACGGCAGGCGGTGCACTGGACCGTGGTCCAGCCGAGGCGGCTGTATTGCGCGAGGGGGGCATGGGCAGCCGAACCGCATTGCGGACAATTTCGGGCGACAACGCGCGCGGCCTCGATCTGCATGCCGGACCCCATTCTGCGCCGCCGGGGCGGCAAGTTGACCGGGGGACTAGTTAAACGCCGAACCTTGCGGCAACCTGTCAGACCATGAGCCGCATCCTGCTGATCGAAGACCACTTGTCGCTTGGCGAGAGCATCGCCGAGTACCTGCGGCGTGCAGGCCATACGGTGGACCTTGCAAGGACGCTGGCGGCGGGGCGGGCGCTGATGGCGGATGTGGCGTTTGACCTTGTGCTGCTCGACCTTGGCCTGCCGGACGGGGACGGGCTGGACCTGCTGCGGGAGAAGGCGGGCCCTGCCCCGGTGCTTGTAATGACGGCGCGGGGCGCGCTGAACGAGCGGATCGAGGGGCTGGACCGGGGAGCGGATGACTACCTCGTGAAGCCGTTTGCGCTGGAGGAACTGGGCGCACGGTGCCGAACGCTGCTGCGGCGGGGCACGGCGCCGGCGCGCGGGCAGGTGCGCCTCGGGCGGCTGAGCTTTGATGCGGCGACGCAGGCGCTGGAGACCGGGGACATCCGGTTTGACCTGTCGCGGCGCGAACGCCAGCTGCTGACCGCGCTGCTGCAGCGGCCGGGAAAGGTCTGTACACGGCAATACCTCGAGACCCAGCTTTATGACCAGACCGAGCCTGTGGGGCCGAACGCGCTGGAGACGACGGTGTCGCGCCTGCGCGCGCAGCTTGGGCGGCATGACTGCGGGGTCGAGGTGCGCACGATCCGGGGCGTGGGCTATCTGCTGGAGGCGCGCCGCGATGGAAGGCAGGGCTGACTGGTCGCTGGCCAACAGGCTGAGGGCGCGGGCGCTGATGGCGACGGCGGTGATCACGCTACTGCTGAGCGCGGTGGTGGCGATCCACTATGGCTCCGACATGCCGGAACTGCGCCACCGGAGCCTGCATACGCTCGCGGAGCGGTTTGCGAAGGATGCCGCAGAGGCGGGACGCCGGGGCGACTGGGACCTGATCAACCGGCGCCACCGCATCTTCAGCGAGCATCCGCAGAACTATGTCTGGGCGGTTACCGATGCGGAAGGCCGCATCATTGCCGCCTCGCCTCTTGGTCCCTCCGAGGAGGAAATCGGCATAGCGGCTGATCCGTTCCCGGACGTCTGGACGAGCGCGACCGATACCGGCGGCTGGATTGGCGGGCGGGCTATTGCGGGCAGCGGGCCGGGCGCCTTCATCGTGATCGAGATCCGCGAGGATACGGCGGGCCTGCTGCCGATGTTGATCGCGGAGGAAATCTTCATCCACATCATCGTGCCTGTCGTTCCGTTCACCCTGCTGCTATTGTTCGGCCTTGATGCAACCCTAAGACAGACACTTGCGCCGATGCGGCGGCTGTCAGAGGCGAGCGCCGGGATTCGGCCGGGTCAGGCGTTCGAGCCGATTGACCTCGCGGATGTGCCGCAGGAAATCAGCGGGATTGCGGGGAAACTGAATGAGACGCTCGCCTCCCTCAACGCTGCGCTGGAGCGGGAGCGTCAGTTCATTTCCGAGGCGGCGCATTCGCTGCGCACGCCGCTGGCGGCGCTGAAGGCGCGGCTGGAACTGGACGGGGCGCAGGCACCGGCTGAGCAGCTGAAGGCAGACCTAGAGGGGCTTGTGCGGCTGGCCAACCGGCTGTTGATATCAGCCGACGAGACGCGGTTTTCCGTAGACGGAGCGTCGCGGTCTGACCTTGTCGAGATTGCCCGCAACATCGTGATCAAGCTGACGCCGGTGGCGCTGTCGGCTTCGGTCGACCTCGGGATGGAGAGCGAGAGCGAGGCAGTGACGATCCTCGGAAACAGTGACGCGATCAGCCAGGCGCTGGTTTGCCTCGTCGAGAATGCGCTGCAGTTCACGCCGCCCGGGCGGGATGTGACGATCGGCGTGACGGCTTCGCCACCGGCCCTGACGGTGCGCGATTCCGGAATGGGCTTTGCGGCGGGGGATGGTGCCACGCGCAGCGCAGCGGGGGGCGGCGACGTGCATGCGGGCCTTGGCCTGCGGATCGCGCGGCAGGTGGCCGAGGCACACAGAGCGGAGCTGGAGATCGCCCGGGCCCCGGAAAGCGGCGCGGCCGTGAGCCTCAGGTTTCCGGAACCAGTCCGTCCGTAGGCAGAGCGTGCTGCGGGATCAGACCTCGCGCGCCGCGGGCAGCCAGACACCGAAGGCCGTGCCCTGCCCCATCAGGGTTTCGACGGCGAGGCCGCCGCGGTGGTGGGCCATGATGTGCTTGACGATAGCGAGGCCGAGGCCGGTGCCGGTGATCTTGCCGCCGCGCGACTGGTCGGCGCGGTAGAAGCGCTCGCCGAGGCGCGGCAGGTGTTCGCGTTCGATGCCGGGACCCTGATCTTCGATGCGCAGCCAGACGGCAGGCTCGGCAACGTTTGAACGGGCGAGCGCCTGCAGCAGGGTCATCCGCTGGCTGAGCGTCCAGGCCTGGGTTGCCGCGGCGCGGGCCTCGGCGAGCGAAGGCGAGGCGCCGTAGCTGAGGGTGATCTGGCTGCCGCTAGAGGAATACTTCACGGCATTGGAGACGAGGTTTTCTACGACCTGGATCAGCTCGTCGCGGTGGGCGGTGATTTCCGGGAGCGGCGCGGTGGCGGCGGCGACGCGCAGGGTGATCCCCTTCTCTTTCGCGATCGGCTGCAACACGGCGAGCGAGGCGGAAACGATCTCGGCGAGATCTTCGCGGCCGCGGGGCAGAACGTGTTCGGAGGACTCGATGCGGGAGAGGGAGAGCAGATCAGCGATCAGGCGGCTCATCCGGTCGGACTCGCCGGCCATGATCTCGAGAAAGCGGGGCCAGCTGCCGGTGTCGTCTTTTGCCGGGCCGCGCATGGTTTCGATGAAACCGGAGATGGCGGTCAGAGGTGTACGCAGTTCATGGCTGGCATTGGCCAGGAAGTCGGCGCGGGCGCGGGCGGCGCGTTTCACGGGGGTGAGGTCTTCCAGAAGGACGAGGACGTTCTTGCCGGCGGGGATGCGGCTGACATGGGCGCGCCAGGTCTCGTCCGGCCCTGTTTCGAGTTCGGCGGACACAGGCGCCTGAGACGGGCGTTCCAGCGCCTGGTCGATGGCCGACAGGAGCGCGGGGGAGCGGATGACCGCGCTCGCGCGGGCAAACGGAAGGTTACCGAGCTGGAAGAGTTCCTCAGCAGCGCGGTTGTAGCCGATGATCTTCTGGCCGGCCCCAATCTCAAGGGCGGGCAGCGGCAGGGCAGCGAGCAGGCCCGGGCCGGCTTCGATGGCTGACGGGACCTGCGGTTCTTCCCACTTGTCATTGACGGCAACGGAAACACGGGCAGCTGAGCCGACAAAATAGGCCACGGAAACAGAAGCAATCACGCCGAGGGCGCTGAGCGCTTCGATCGGACCAAGGGCGCCAGTTACAACCAAAAGAAGAAGGACAAAGCCGGTGGTGCCGAGCAGTACCGAAAAATCGCGCGTGCGCCGCGTCATCGAGCGGCTGCCCGCATCCTCGCTTAACTTCTGGCCCGTACCATCCATGTCCTGCCCGGTGGTTTCAGCCCCGCAAGGCCTTGCAGCTGAATGGCGCTAACCCGCGCTCCGGCATCTGCCAAGCCCTGCGGATCGTATGCCCCGATCAGCTCCATAGCTCCCGCCAATTGAAATTATTGAATTTCGATAATTTCATATTGACGCTCGACAAACACAGGCGTATCGCATCGCCAAAGTCAGACAGGCCAGATCCTCTCCGCATGAAAAAGACGTCCTTACTCCTCGGATCGGCCATGCTGGCGGCCTGCGCCACGGCGCCGGATCCGGCCGAACGCTTCATCGATGACCGCAATGCGCTGGTCAGCACCGTGCCGGATGCGCCGGCAGAATGGGCTGCGCGCGGCGTGGCAGGCAAGGCCCCGACCGGGGACTGGCTGACCCAGTTCAATGATCCTGTGATGACCTCGCTTGTGTCTGAAGCGCTGGCGGCGAATCCAACGCTGGAGTCGCGGGCGGCACTGGCGCGCTCCTCGCGGGCGCAGGCGCGCGCAGCGCGCGGGCAGAGGTGGCCGAATGTGACCGCATCGCTCTCGGGCGGCGGCATCTCCACGGGCGTCGCAGTGGCGGGCCAGACTGACCGGTTCAATGACTCCATTTACGGTGCTGGTATCGATGCCAGCTGGGAGGCCGATCTTTGGGGCAGGGTTTCGAACAGCATTGCGCAGGCCGATGCGAGCGCGGCGGCGAGCGAGGCAGACCTTGCTGCGACCGAGCTTGCGATTGCCGCGCAGACGGCGATTGCCTGGATTTCGCTCAACGAGGCGCTGGCGCAGGAGCGCATTGCGCTGCTCTCCTATGAGGCCCGCGACCGCGTACTGACGATTACGGAGCGGCGGGTGAAATCCGGTGTGCTCGGTCCGCTGGAACTGCGTACCGCCCGCTCGACGCTTGCCGGCGCGGAAGCGGCGATCGCGGCGAGCCGCCAGCGCTCGACCGAGGCGGCACGGCGGCTGGAAGTGCTGCTCGGGCGCTATCCGCGCGCAGAAATCGCGGCGACGGCGGAGATTCCGGAGCTGGAGCCGATGGAAGCTGAGGGCAACCCGGCGCTTCTGCTCTCCCGCCGGCCGGATATTGCGGGCCTTGAGGCCCGCGTCGTGCAGGCAGGCCTTGCCGCCGAAGAAGCGCGGCTTGCCATGCTGCCCTCGCTGCGGCTGAGCGGATCGGTTTCGGGCGATTCCAGCGAGTTCGAGGATGTGTTTGATCCGGCGCTGATCGCCGGACGCCTCGTCGCCGGGCTTGCCCAGCCGCTGTTTTCCGGCGGACGCCTGAAGGCGGGGCAAGAAGCGGCCATCGCGCAGGCCCAGGCCGCCGTCTACAACTATGCCAGCGGCGTTCTGGACGCCTGGCGCGAAGTGGAAGATGCGCTGGCAGCGGATGTGCTGCTGGCGCAGCAGGAAGCCGCGCAGGGCGTCTCGTTCGAGGAAGCGCGCTATGCCGAAGACCTCGCCGAGCGCCAGTATATCAGCGGCACGATCACTATCTTCAACCTGATTGACGCCCAGACGCGGCGGCTGAATGCGGAGAGCCTTCTGGTCTCGGCGCGCGCGAGCCGTGCTATAAACCGGGTGTCCTACCATCTCGCCCTCGGTGGCGGCGTGCCAATCGCCGCCACAGACGAAGACCTTTTTGAACCAGATGCCGCAGAAGACGGCAGGAGCCAGTAACATGGGACGCCTCATCGCGATCATCGCCCCGATTGTCATCATCCTCGTTCTCGGCATTGGCGGGTTTGCCGCCGTGCAGGCGATGAAGCCCGAACCGGAGAAGAGCGACGAGCCGCGCGCCGGCCTCAACGTGTTCGCCGAACCGGTGCGGGAAGTCGCGCTGACGCTGACCGTCGAAGCGCAAGGCGAAGTGCGCCCGAAACGCGAGATCATCGTTGCGCCGCAGATTTCGGGCCGCGTGGCCTATGTCTCGCCGGACTTCGTGGATGGCGGCTTCATCCGCCGCGGCCAGGTTCTGGTTCGCGTCGAAGCGGAGGATTATGAGCTTGGCGTCGTGCGCGCGCGCTCGACCGTTGCCTCGGCAGAGCAGCGGCTTGCCCGCGAGATCGCCGAAGCGGAACTGGCGCTGCAGGACCTTGAAGACCTTGGCATGACCGATGCCTCTCCCCTCGCCCGGCGCGAGCCACAGCTGGCGGAAGCGCGTGCCGCACTCGACTCGGCGAAGGCGCAGCTTCAGGACGCCGAACTCGCCCTGGCCCGGACTGCCGTAGTTGCGCCCTTCGATGGCCGCGTACGCTCGCGCAGCGTCGATATCGGTCAGGTCGTGGCGCCGGGACAGTCGCTCGGCCAGATCTTCGATACCGACGTGGTAGAGGTCTCCCTTCCGCTCAAGGACGCTGAACTGGGACGCCTTGGCCTGCCGATTGCCTTTGCCGCGAGCGCCAAGGAGCCCGGGCCGAGCGTCGAATTCAGCGCAACGGTTGGCGGCGAAGTGCGCAAATGGCGTGGCCAGGTCGTGCGCACGGGCGCAGCGATCAACTCGCAGACGCGGCAGATCAACGTGATCGCCGAACTGAAGGACCCGTTCGGAAAGGGCGCCGACAATGGCGCGCCGATGGCGCCTGGCCTGTTCGTCACGGCACGGATCGAAGGCAAGAGCCTTGACCGGGTGCTGGTGGCGCCGCGTTCTGCCCTGCGCGGCAATGACCAGCTGTTCATCGGCGATCCGGAGAGCGGCAAGCTGTCGATCCGTACCGTTGATGTCGAATACTCGGACAAGGACGGCGCCTATTTCCACACCGGCGCGGATGCCGGCGAACTCGCCATCATCAGCCCGGTTCAGGCCCCGTTCGATGGGATGAGCCTTACTGTAATGCAGCGTCTCGAGGATGGCACGGTGAAAGTGCTCAACCCGCCGAAAGCTCCCTCCACGGAGGAAAAGGTCGCGACGGCGGAAACTGGCGCCAAAGGTGAAGGAGCCGCCCAATGAGCGGGATTGTCGCCTGGTTTGCACGCAACTCGGTTGCTGCAAACCTGCTGATGTTCATCTTCTTCGCGGGCGGCCTTTTCGGCTACTCGGCGATGGAGCGGGAAATGTTCCCGGTCGTGAAGGTTTCCGGCGCGTCGGTGTCGGTGGCGTGGACCGGCGCCTCGCCCCGCGACATCGAAGACCAGATCGTCACCCGGATCGAGGAAGCAGTTGCCGACATCAATGGCCTTGATCGGGTGACGTCTGTCGCCAGCGAGGGTTTTGGTGTCGTCAACATCCGCGGCCGTGACGATATCGACATGGACACCTTCCTTGACGAGGTAAAAATCCGTGTCGACCAGATCAACAATCTTCCGCAGGCGGCCTTTCAGCCGCAGGTGACGCGCTGGGAGCAGCGCAACTGGTTCATGGGCCTTGCCGTTCACGGCAATCTTGATGCGCGCACGCTGCGCAAGATCGGTGACAAGGTTCGCGACGAAATTGCGACCCAACCCGGCGGCGAACTTGCGGTACTCCAGGGAACACTAGGTGAGCAGGTGAGCATAGAAGTGTCCGAAGAAGCGCTCCGGCGCTTTGGCCTGACACTCTCCGACGTCGCGAATGCCGTACGCGCTTCATCCCTCAACTCCTCGGGCGGGCGTATTGAATCCCCAGTGGGTGATGTTGCGCTCACAGCGCGCAACCTCGCGGATACGGCGGAACAGTTTGAAAACATCATCATCCGCCAGTCGAGCGAACAAGGAACAGTGCGCGTAGCGGACGTCGCCAACGTGATCGACGGCTTTGTAAGCGACAAGCTGCAAGCAAGCTTCAACGGCCGCACCACCGTGTTCGTGATGATCCCGGAGCCCGACGTGATGGACATCACGCGCTATGCCGCGGGCTTCCGTGACTACATCAAACGCGCCAATGACCCTGCAAGCGGCATTCTCCCTGAAGGGGTGCAGATCGACATCCTCTGGGACGATTCGACAACCTTCCAGGCGCGCATGGATCTCATCTCCTCTTCGGCGCTGTCCGGCGCCTTGCTGGTGATGATCGTGCTTCTGCTCTTCCTGCGCCCGGTTGTCGCACTTTGGGTCACCGCGGGCATCTTCACGGCCTTCGCGGGCAGCATCATGCTGTTTCCTTCCGTCGGCGTGTCCTGGAACATTCTGTCGACGTTTGCAGTGCTTCTGGTAATCGGCGTGATCGTCGACGATGCAATCGTCGTGGGCGAGAACGTTCACAAGGAAGTGGAAAGCGGCAGGCGCGATGGCCTCGACGCATCGGTGATTGGCACTCAGCTTGTCATGAAGCCGATCATCTTCGGTGTACTGACGACCATTATTGCCTTCCTGCCATGGGCGTTCGTGACCGGACCCACACGGATGTTCACCCAGCAAATCACGTTTGTCGTGGTAATCTCGCTGACCATCTCGATCATCGAGTGCCTGCTGATCCTGCCGGCGCACCTTGCGCATATGAAGAAGCAGAAGTTCGATGGCCCGACTGGCAAATTGATGATGATCCAGCGCCGGATTGCAGACAGCCTGCTCTGGTTCGCCAACAACATCTATCGGCCTGTTCTTGAGGTGGCGATCCGGTTCCGCTATGCGACGCTCGCATTTTTCTTCTCGATACTGTCGATTGCCCTGGCGCTCCAGACCAGCGGCATCGTGCCGTTCAAGTTCATGCCGGAGATCGAGGCCGACCTGATACAGGTAAACATCCAGATGCCGGACGGCACGCCCTTCGAGCGTGTTGTCCAAGTACGCGACCAACTGCAAGCGGGCGTCGTCGCTGCAACCGCGAAGACGAGCCAGCAACATCCGGAGATCAAGGACGGCCTGATCAGGGACGCTTCAATCGTTGCCAGCGGAACACAAATTCAGGCCTGGATCAGCCTCGTTCCGCCAGAGGAACGCCCAGAAGATATTCGGTCGAAAGACCTGGCTGATGCTCTGCGTCTTGAAACCGGCGACATTCAGGACGCGGAAGAAATCAATTTCGACTTTACCTTCAATCGGCCTGACACCGGCGTTACATTTGCACTCAACCATCCTGATCTCGATAGACTCCGTGCGAGCGCTGACTTCGTGAAGGCGCACCTCGCAACCTATGCCGAAGTCTACGACATCACCGACAACCTGTCGTCGGCAGCCGAGGAAATCCAGATTACCTTGAAGCCGGGCGCCGAAACGCTGGGCATCACACTGGCGGACGTGTCGAACCAATTGCGGCAGGCCTATTTCGGCGAGCTTGCAGACCGAATGGCCCGTGACGGCGAAGATGTCGAAGTCCGTGTCCGGCTCCCTCAAGAAGCTCGCGATGACCTGGACAGCCTCTCTTCGATCCGGATCCGGACGATTGATGGCCGCGAGATTCCGGTGACCGAAGTGGCCGAGTTCAATTTTGCACCCGGCATCAATCGGATTGTCCGTCGTGACCGTGTGCGCTCGGTGTCGGTGTCTGCTGAAGTGCTCGGCGAAGGTGGACGCGCCCGGATCATGGAAGCCATGGAAAAAGACTTCTGGCCCCGCTTCAAACTCGAGTTCCCGGATGTGACCCGGGGCGAGGCCGGAGGCTTCGAGCAGGAGCAGGAGTTCTTTGCAGAGATCAATCGGCTGCTCCTCATGGCGGTGGGTGCAATGTACATCCTTCTTGCAATCGGTTTCCGGTCCTACATGCAGCCGATCCTCCTGATGATGGCACTCCCCTTCGCATATTGTGGCGCCGTCCTTGGCCTGGCCGCCACCGGGACACCGATGGCGATGTTTGCTTTCTTTGGTATCGCAGCTGCGGCGGGTGTCGTGATCAACGACAACCTCGTGCTGATGGACTACGTCAACAAGCGTCGTGATGAAGGTGCTGGCGCCGTTCAAGCGCTCGTGGACGCAGGCGTGTCCCGCTTCCGGCCGATCCTCCTGACCTCGCTGACCACTTTCGTCGGTCTTGCACCGCTATTGTTCGAAAAATCGGTACAGGCTCAATTCCTGCAGCCGATGGTCGTTTCACTTGCTTATGCCGTTGGTTTCGCCTTGTTCGTCTCGCTGCTGATGGTGCCTGCGATGTACGCCATTGGCGCCGAAATCGGCCGCGTATTCGCCTGGACGTGGGGCGGAAAACCCTTCCGGAATATCGGCGAAGGCTATTCAGGACACGTCACTGTTGACGAAGACGAATTGATCGGCACCAGCCATACGCGCCCTAACCCGGCCGAATAGTAGCGTTTCCTGTTTCATGACGACCCCCGCTCGTGATGGCGGGGAACTGGAGGAGAGTTCCATGAAGAGACTATTGCTTGGCGCAGCTTCGCTCGCGCTGATCACCGCCTGTGCCCACCATAAGGACATTCCGGCGCCTGACGCGCCCGCCGAAGCGGCGAAACCCGCCGCGGAAGTGCTGGCACTCTCGTCTCCGGATGTCTGGGGCGCATGGGGCATCAACCTCGACACCCGCAATACCGAGGTCAAGCCGGGCGATGACTTCAATGCCTACGTGAACGGCGCCTGGCTCGACACGTTCGAGATTCCGGCTGACCGGTCGCGCTATGGCTCGTTCGACTTGCTGCGCGAGAAATCCGAGCAGCGCGTACGCTTCATCATCGATGACCTTGCCGCCGCCAAGCCGGCGCTCGACACGCCGGAAGGCAAGATTGCCGCGATCTACAATGCCTATCTCGACACGGCCGCGATCAACGCAGCGGGTCTCGAACCGGCAGCGCCCTATCTCGCGCAGATCGATGCGATCTCGAGCATAGATGATGTCGTCAAGCTGACCGCGACGGTCGGCTTCGCATCGCCGATCAACGGTTTCGTGTTCGTCGACGACAAAGATCCCGAGACCTACATCTTCCAGATGGGGCTCGGCGGCCTCGGCATGCCGGACCGGGACTATTACTTGAAGGATGATGAAAAGTCGGTAGACCTGCGCGCCAAGTATGTCGCGCTGCTGACGGACATGCTGGGCAAGGCGGGTTATGCCGATCCGTCAAAAACAGCTGCTGAAGTAATGGCCTTCGAAACCGAGATCGCGAAACTCGACTGGGACCGTACTGTCTCGCGCAATCCGGAAATCACCTACAACAAGCTCAGCCGCGAAGAGTTCGTCGCCCTTTCGGGAGACTTCCCGGCGCAGCTGGCACTCGACACGATCGGCGTCGGCGAGGAGACGCATTTCCTCGTCGCCGAAATTCCGCCGACGGCCGAAGAGCTTGCCTCCGCCGGCCTCAGCGCTGAAGACGCGGCGAAGCTCGGCAAAGGCTTTGAGGGCATCTTTGCCCTCAGCGCCGTCACGCCGCTTGACACCTGGAAGGCGTATCTGAAGGCGCACTTCCTGATCGATCATTCCGACGTTCTGCCGGAAGAGATCGACAATGCCGTGTTCGCTTTCTATGGCACCGCGCTGCGCGGCCAGCCGGAACAGCGTGAGCGCTGGAAGCGGGCCGTTTCCGCCGTCGAAGGCACGCTGGGCGAGGCCATCGGAAAGGTGTTTGTCGAGCGCTATTTCCCGCCGGAAAACAAGGCCGCGATGGACGAGCTTGTCGCCAACCTCCGCAAGGCGATGGATGCCAATATCGCCGAGCTGGACTGGATGAGCGACACGACGAAAGTCAAAGCGGTCGAGAAGCTGAACACGTTCAATCCGAAGATCGGTTATCCGGCGACATTCGAAACCTATGACACGCTTGTCGTTGGTTCGAGCGCGCTCGAGAACGCCATGGCGGCCGCCAAGTGGACCCAGGCAGACAACCTGGCCAAACTCGGCACAAAGGTCGACAAAACCGAATGGTTTATGACCCCGCAGACGGTGAACGCCTACTATAACCCGAGCTTCAACGAGATCGTGTTCCCGGCCGCTATCCTGCAGCCCCCCTTCTTCAACCTGTCGGCCGACCCTGCGATCAATTACGGCGCGATCGGCGGCGTGATCGGGCACGAGATGGGCCATGGGTTCGATGACCAGGGCGCCAAGTATGATGCGCTGGGCGCCTTCCAGGACTGGTGGACGCCGGACGACCTGAACGCCTTCCGCAAGCTGACCGATGCACTGGTTGTTCAATATGACAGCTATTGCCCGCTGGATGAGGGCAAGACCTGCGTTAACGGACGTCTCGGCCTGGGCGAAAACATCGGCGATGTCGGCGGCCTGTCGATGGCTTACCGCGCCTATCAGATGAGCCTCGACAAGAACGGCGACGGCACCGTCAGCGATGACGAACAGCCGCCGGTGATCGACGGCTACACCGGCACTCAGCGCTTCTTCCTCGGCTGGGCGCAGGTCTGGCGTGCAAAGTACCGCGACGAAGCTCTTCGCCAGCAGATTCAGACCGGGCCGCATTCGCCGCCGCAATACCGCATCAACGGCGTCGTCCGGAACTTCGATGAATGGTACGAAGCGTTTGATGTGGGTCCGGACGATGCGCTTTACCTGCCGCCGGAAGAGCGTATCCGGATCTGGTAACCTTACCTGACTGTCCTGGAGCGGCCGCACGCCCCTGTCTGGGGGCGTGCGCCTGCAAGGGGGCCTTAACTGGCCCGGTTTATGCAGGGTCTGAAGCGAACTGTTTCACTGTGTTCGCCGGAAGTACGCCTGCCATGTCGCTCCTGCCCCGCCTGTTTGGCTCGAAAAAGCCCGTGACCGTCGATGTCTCGAAGGTTCAGCGGATGGCTGCGGCTGTTCCGGACAGCGCCCGTCCCATCCGCACGCACGTCTACCGGGAAGCCTACGTGACCTACCAATCGGGCTATCGCCGCAAGGGCGTGGTGATGGACTATACCGACACGGGCCTGCGTATCCGCTTTCCGACCAATGAAGTGCTGCCGAAAGTCGTTACCCTGACGGCCCGTTCCATCGGGATGGAAGGCGAGGCGGACGTCGTGTGGCAGAAGAACTCGGAAGCCGGCCTGCGTCTGCGCGGCTGATCCCTTAACCCTGGAACGACCCAACTTGTACCGGCTTGCCCTTGGCAGGCCGAACAAACGCGTTGCCGCAAATAGGCCGTGCCCGGCGGGGTGACGACGGCGGCGAGGCGCCTATATGCATGGGGCAGCCGCTGCGGAGCCCTCCATGCGACCCCACCTCCCCCTGATCATTTTTGCCGCCCTGCTGGCTGCCTGCGATGCCCCGGCGCGCAGCGAACCTTCCGCGCCGCCTCCAGCAAAGGAAACCGCCTCCATGTCCCCCACCGAATTCACCTCGATCAATGGCAAGCCGCTCGATCTCACCCAGCTGGGCGCGAAGGCCGTGCTTGTCGTGAACACTGCGTCGAAATGCGGGTTCACGCCGCAATACAAAGGCCTGCAGGCACTCTATGAGGACAAGAAGGACGAGGGCCTGATCATCGTCGGCGTGCCGTCGAACGATTTCGGTGGCCAGGAGCCCGGCACGGAAGCGGAAGTGAAAACCTTCTGCGAGATCAATTACGGCGTCACCTTCCCGCTGACGAAGAAGTATGTGGTCAAGGGCGCCGGCCAGCACCCTTTCTATGCCGCTGCGATTGCCGCGCTGGGCAAGGAGGCCGAGCCCGGCTGGAACTTCCACAAGATCCTCATAAAGGGCGACGGAACGCCGATCAAGGCCTACAATTCGAAAGTCCGTCCGGACGACAAGGACTTGCTCGCCGATATTGATTCGGCCTTGAAGGGCTGAACCGCACGGACTTGACGAAAGGGCGCGCTCGGCGCCTAAGTTTCTTTATAGCACCCGCACAAAAACTTCAGGAAGGAATGCCCCATGGCTGATAAGGATCCGGTCGTCATCGTTGGTATGGCGCGCACCCCGATGGGAGGCCTCCTTGGAGACCTCGCTGGCTTCTCGGCGAACGAACTCGGAGCCATGGCGATCAAGGCCGCCGTGGCCGAGGCCGGGCTGAAGCCGGGCGAGGCGAACGAAGTGATCATGGGCAACTGCCTGCCCGCCGGACAGGGCCAGGCCCCTGCCCGCCAGGCCGGGATCAAGGCCGGCGAAGACAAGGGACTCGAAGCTACGACGATCAACAAGATGTGCGGCTCGGGCATGCAGGCGGCCGTGATGGGCCGCAACGCGATCCTCGCAGGCGACGCCAATATCGTGATCGTCGGCGGCATGGAATCGATGACCAACGCGCCGCACCTGCTGAACGTGCGCAAGGGCCACAAGTACGGCACTATGGGCGCCGATGATCATATGGCCCTCGACGGCCTGACCGATGCCTATGCCAAGGGCCCGATGGGCCTGTTCGCCGACAAGATTGCCGGCGAGTACCAGTTCACCCGCGAGCAGCAGGATGCCTACGCCCTTGAGACGCTGACGCGCGCGCAGAACGCCACAAAGAATGGAAAGTTCAAGCGCGAGATCACGCCGATCACCGTGAAAGGCAAGAAGGGCGATGTCGTGATCGACACCGACCAGCTGCCGCGCGAAGCCATGCCGGAGAAAATCCCGACGCTGAAGCCTGCCTTCTCGAAGGATGGCACGGTGACCGCGGCAAACGCATCGGCCATTTCGGATGGCGCGGCCGCGCTGGTCCTGATGAAGGAATCGGAAGCGAAGAAGCGCGGCCTCAAGCCGCTCGCCAAGATCGTTGCCTCTTCCAGCCATGCGCATGAGCCGGAATACTTCACCACGGCGCCGGTGCCCGCGATGCGCAAGACGCTCGCGAAAGCCGGCTGGAAGGTCGAGGATGTCGATCTCTGGGAAGTCAACGAAGCCTTTGCGGTCGTTCCGATGATCGCGATGAAGGAACTCGGCATCAGCCATGACCGCGTCAACGTGAATGGCGGCGCCTGCGCGATGGGCCACCCGATCGGGGCGTCCGGCGCCCGCGTGCTGATCACGCTGATCGCGGCGATGGAAGACCGCGGCGCCAAGAAAGGCGTTGCTTCGCTCTGCATCGGCGGCGGCGAAGGCATTGCCATGGCGATCGAGCGGGCCTGATCCGGCCGCGGAGGCGCCATGCCGCTCCAGAACCGGTCCGATCCGTTCGGCGTGCTTCACGCCGTAGCGGATCGCGGCCTGTTCATGGGCAACCGGGGTGGCTGTTTCCACCGGGATGACCAGACACTGAAGGACAGGCGCTGGACTTCCCGGCGCTGGATCATCTGCGTGCTGAGCTTCAAGGACCGGAGGCGCAAGCTGATGCAGCCGGGTCGATATACCGAGCTCTTCTTCCTTGATGAGGCAACCGCGCTTGCGAGCGGTCATCGCCCCTGTTTCGAGTGCCGGCGAACGGACGCCGCAGCGTTTCGTAACGGTCTCGAAAAGGCCGGCCACCTGCAGGCCGGTCAATCCATCGATGCGCTCGACGCACTTGCAGCGGGCGAAATCCAGAGCGTTCTCGGCGGCACTAAAGCCCGCGAACCGGTCTGCCCTGAATCCCTTCCTAATGGCGCGATGTATGCGGCAGGCGGCGAGGCCTGGCTGAAGCATGACGGCACCGCACGGCGCTGGTCTTTCGCGGGCTATGGGGCTAGGGAACGTCTACATACTGACGGCCTGCGCCTGACGCCCCGCATCACCTGCGAAGCGCTGTGGGCCGGCTACAAACCCCTCCTCCATCCTTCGGTGAATGCATGAGCGATCAACCCACCCCTGCAGACATCATCGCGCATTTCCGCGAGCAGGCGACGTTTTGCGAGGCGCTCGGATCCCCCTTCATGCATGACCTCTGCCATGTAATGGCAAGCGATATCGAAGAGGATGGGCCCGTTGCCGAACTCGTGGAGAACTGGGCGGGAAATCCCCGGCGCGATGCCTTGTCCCTGCGGCTGGCGGGCTACCTGCACCACAGCGTGCTGACATGCGCCGCGCCGGCGCTCGCCGCCGCCTATCCCGGGCGCGCTGCCAGCTGGTCTATGGAGCGCATCTGGCCACTGGCGCGGGACTGGCTTGTAAAAACATCACCCGCAGCGAAGGCCTTCCTTGCGTCTCCTCCGCAGACGAATGAAGTGCGCCGCTCCATCGCGCTGCTGCCCGGCTTCCTGCAACTCGCTGCCCGCTACCCGGGGCCGATGCACCTTCTGGAGCTGGGCGCCAGCGCCGGGCTGAACCAGAACTGGGACCGGTTCAATTACCAGACCGCCAGCTGGACAAGGCTAGGCTCAAGTGCCGTCAACATCAGCACGGACTGGAATTGTCCGCCGCCGGATCATCTGGGCACCACCGTGGAGATCGCCTCACGCGCGGCCTGCGACCAGAACCCGATCAGTGTTTCGAGCCGCGAGGCCGCGCTTCGCCTGAAATCCTATGTCTGGCCGGATCAGCCCGAGCGCCTCGCCCGCATTGACGCGGCCATCGTGTTGGCCAATGAAACAGGCATCGCCGTCGACAAGGCCGACGCGGCGGACTGGCTGAAGGCGAAGCTTGCCGCGCGGCCTGCCAAGGGACTGACAGTCATCTATCATTCCGTCTTCCTGCAATATCCGCCTGCAGAGGTTCGCCGCGCGCTGCTGGCCATGACGGAAGCCGCCGGGGCTGAGGCGACGGCGGAGCGACCGCTCGCCTGGCTCTGTTTTGAACCCGGCGCGTTCTTCCAGGGGCCGGACCAGGTCGGCATCAATCCGAATGACTTCGTCACCTACCTGAAAGCCTGGCCAGGCGGCGAGGCGCAGCGCTTCCTGCGCTCGGACGGGCATGTGACACAGGTTTCTGCGACTTCGCCAGACGCTGGCCGATAGACTCCTGATCGCCCCCTTTGATTTTCGGGTTATAGTATGCCCGGAAGAAGGGGAGCAGGCGAATGTCGGACTACTATCAGTTGCCGCCACCGGAAAAGAAGAAACGCAGCCTCGCCTGGGTGTACCTGTTGCTGTTGCTGCTTTTCCTGCTGGGGCTTTGGGCGACCTGGTGGTCGCTCCGGCTACAGCCGGGCGAAATCGGCAAGGACCCGATGCTGACCGCCGCCGCGATGCCGGCTGCCGCGCGCACCGTGGCACCGCCAGCGCAGACCGAGCCTTTGCCGGTGCCTGAACCCGCCCCCGTGGCCGATCCGCCGCCGGTTGCTGCCGAAGAGACCCCGGAGGCCGCGCAGCCTGAGGCCCTGCCCGAACCTCCGCCGCTTTTTTCCGATGCGCGCTGGCGCGAGACAGCCCGCTTCACCGGGACCGACGCTGCCGGGCGAAGCGCGGAGTTCACCGCCTATGTGCTCGTCGGCGACGAGACCTGGACCTATGCCCGCGCAGATTCAATCTTCGCAGCAGGTCTAGATGAACCTGTCGAGACGGCCTTCAGCAAGCTGGACCTCGGTGCCGGCATCTGCAGCCTGACGCGCGTGATCGCCGTCGGCGCGGCCTCGGTCGAAGGCACGTCCGTGCAGAACACATTCCTGTCCTTCACCCGCGGGCACGCGCTGCGCGCAGCGATCGGGGCCAACCTGCCTTGTGAAGATGGCGCATTGCCGACCAGCATGCTGGATCTTGGCTATAGCCGCGCGAAGGTCACATGCCCGGACGGAAAGGCGATCTGCCCGCAACTCACTGCGCCGCAGCGGCCGATTGCGATGATCCTCGCAGACGCAGAAGATCCGGATACGGACATTGGCGAGGCCCTGAAGTCCGGCATCGCGGGCCATGAGGCGACCGGCGCCGATGTGCTGCCCGGCGTGAGGGTTTCCGAATACTCGGCATTCGACCTGCGCTGAAGCGCAGCGACTACTTGCCTGCTACAGACATCTCCTCAACCAGCCGCTTGCTGAGAACGCCGACCGCAGCCTGGGCCGTTGAATCCATCTGGTTTGTGTTGACGATCACGACCAGCCCGAGTTCAGGCACCATAGTCACCTGTGACAGCCACATCGTGTTGGAACCACTATGGCCGTACGTGACGCCGAACGGGGTTCTTTCCGCAATGCCCCATCCCAGCGCATAGTCCGAATTTGAATCAGGATGGCGCGTGAGCAGCTTTTTGCGGATGGATGCAGGCAGTTCTCGAGGGCCCTCCATGAATGATAGCAGCAACAAGGCGTGGCCGCGCAGGCTTAAGTGCGCGGTGCCTGCCGGGCCGAGCGCAGCCGGATTATCGGCATCTTTCGTTCGGCCTTGCGCTTTCATTGCACGCCCGAGCAGACCCTTCGCATGGCCTTCGATTCCTGCCTTGGGCGGACCAAACCCGAACCCTTGCGCAGCGCCTTCCGGTCCTTCTGCAATGACGAGTTGGCGAAGCAGCGCCTCATAGGTCTTGTCTTTCAAACCAGGCGTTCGCTTTGCGATACTCTCGATAGCCGCTCCGGCGAGAATGTACCCGAGATTTGAATACGTGAATTCGCCGCGCCTTCCCGCCGGCTTCGATGCCAGAACGGTTTCGGCGAGATTTGCGCGTTGCACGTCCAAGGGCTTCTCGTCGAACCGAGCGCCTATCATCCAGCTCAGCGACGCGTTTGGCGCCGCGCCGGAATGATGGGACAGCAGCTCTTCTATCGTCACCTTGTGCCAGTTCGCGTGCATCTTGCCAGCCAGGTCCGGAAAGAGTTCCGGGAGGGTTGCGCCCCATTGTGCGTGCCCTTGCTCGACGAGGCGCGCATAAAGCAACGCGGTGAGCATCTTGGTGTTCGATCCGATATGCCACGCATCGGATTCCTGAACGGGGTCATTGCCGCCCTTGACCCGTTCACCGGACACCGCCAGGGCGACGATGCCCGATTCAGAGGTTGCGATCACGGCGCCCAGAGCGACAAGTCCTGCCGTTTCTCGCGCTCGGTCGACTTCCTGCTGCAAGTTCAGTTTTCCGGTCTCTGCACTTGCCGCACTCGCCATGAATATCGCACAGAGCAGCAATCCGCCGATCCGGCGCAACCACTTCATCAATCCGAGACCTTGGTGGTCTGGCGCACGAGGCCGAGCGGCAGGGCCGTGGTCTTCTTGGCCACACGGATGACGATGCGGGACTGCACATCGGACACGAGCTTCGAGCCGAGCAGCTTGTCGCGCAGGAAATTGTCATAGGCATGCATGTCGGTCGTCACGATGTGCAGCATGTAGTCGACCGCGCCGGTGACCGTCATACACTCCATGACTTCCGGCCAGGACTGCACCATGGCCTCGAAGGCCTCGAGGTTCTCGCGGCTCGGCAGGGCAAGCTTGGCGCTGGCGATCACTTCGAAGTCGAGGCCGAGCGCATGATTGTTGATCAGCGTGACGCGGCCAAGGATGAAGCCGGCCTCTTCCATGCGCTTGATGCGGCGCCAGCACGGCGACGAGGACAGGCCGACGCGCTCGGCGATCTCAGCCACGGAGAGGCTTGCATCCCGCTGGATCAGATCCAGGATCCGGGCATCAACGCTATCTAATTCTTGGGACAATCTTCCGCCAACCCGATATTCTGTGGAAATTTATTGCCGAAAATAGCAAAAGTTGCGCAAGTTAGGCAAGCTATTTCGTGCGATTCAGCCAATAATGTGCCGGGGCTGGAATCGAGGATGCGCGTTCATGAAACACCGCGAAGTCACGCTGGACGACAAATACGATCTTGTCGAGGGCAAGGCTTACATGACGGGCATCCAGGCGCTGGTGCGCTTGCCGCTTGATCGCAAGCGGATGGACCGCGCGGCCGGGCACAATACGGGCGGCTTCATTTCCGGTTATCGCGGCTCGCCGCTGGGCGGCTATGATCAGCAATTGCGCGCGGTGCAGAAGCGCCTTGATGCGCACGACATCCGGTTCTGGGAAGGCCTGAACGAGGACCTCGGCGCGACCGCCGTCTGGGGCTCGCAGCAGCTTGGCCTGTTTCCCGGCGCGAAGTTCGATGGCCTGTTCGGCATCTGGTATGGCAAGGCGCCGGGCGTCGACCGCACAGGCGACGTATTCAAGCATGCCAACGCTGCGGGCACGTCAGCGCTCGGCGGCGTGCTTGCCGTGATCGGCGACGACCACAATTGCAAGTCCTCGACCCTGCCCTCGCAGTCCGAATACGCGATGATGGACGCGGAGATCCCGACGCTCAATCCAGCCTCAATCCAGGACGTACTCGATTACGGCATCCATGGCTGGGAGATGAGCCGCTTCTCCGGCGCCTGGGTCGGCCTCGTGGCGCTCGCCGACACGATGGATTCCGGCGCGGTGGTGAATGTCGATCTCACGCGCTTCTCCATCCAGAAGCCGGTTTTCGGATTGCCCGAAGACGGCGTGCATATGCGCCGGGGAGACGTGCCGCTGAACAAGGAAGCGCGCTTGCGTCAGATCAAGCTGCCGGCCGCGCAGGCCTATGTGCGGGCCAACCGGCTCGACCATGTGATATTGCCTTCGCCGCGTCCGCGCCTCGGACTTATCGTCACCGGGCAAGCGGCGCGCGATGTCTTCGAAGCGCTGGCAGCCCTTGGCCTCAGCCCGCAGGAAGCCGGCGCGCTTGGCCTGACGATCTACAAGGTGGCCATGCCGTGGCCGCTAGAGCCGCAAGGCATCCGGGAATTCTGCTCGGGCCTCGAGCGCGTGATCGTCATCGAGCACAAGCGTCCGCTGATCGAGGCGCAGTTAAAGGCCGCGCTTTATGATCTGCCGGAAGGCCGCCGCCCTATCATCGAAGGAAAGAAGGACGCGAACGGCGCGCCGCTGCTCTCCGACATCGCCTCGCTGACCATTCCGGAAATCGCTGGCGCGCTGATGCACGCCCTGCCCTCGGGCTGGGACACGTCGCGCGCCAACGCCTATTTCGACCGCGTCGGCCGCGCCTCTGAGGCGGCCCGGACCAATGCCTCGCCCACTGTGCGTAGCCCACACTTCTGCTCGGGCTGCCCGCACAATACCTCGACGGTCGTGCCGGAAGGCAGCCGCGCGCTGGCGGGTATCGGCTGCCATTACATGGCGAACTTCATGCCCGACCGGAAAACCGACATGACGAGCCAGATGGGCGGCGAAGGCGTCGGCTGGATCGGCCAGCACTGGGCGACTGACGAGAACCATGTCTTCGTCAATCTCGGCGACGGCACCTATTCGCACTCCGGCAGCCTCGCCATCCGCGCGGCGGTGACCTCCGGCGCGAACATGACCTACAAGATTCTCTACAATGATGCCGTCGCCATGACCGGCGGCCAGCATGTGGAGTCCGGCCAGACGCCGGCAATGATCGCCCAGCAGGTCGAGGCCGAAGGCGTAAAGACCATCCGTATCGTGACGGAAGACCCGACCCGATATGCCGGCGTACGCGGGCTGCCGCGCAGCGTGACGATCCACCACCGTGACGACCTTGAGGACGTCCAGATGAAGCTGCGCGAGACGCCCGGCGTCTCCGTGATCATCTATGACCAGATGTGCGCGACCGAGAAACGCCGCCGCTCCAAGCGCGGCATGATCCAGCCCGACCGTGTGCGGACGATCATCAATACCGAAGTGTGCGAAGGCTGCGGCGACTGTTCGGTCAAGTCGAACTGTCTTTCGGTGGAGCCGATCGAAACCGAGCTTGGCCGCAAGCGCCGGATCAACCAGTCAACCTGCAATACAGACCTCTCCTGCCTCAAGGGCTTCTGCCCGAGCTTCGTGACCATCCAGGATGGTGAAGCGGCCTGGGAAGCGCAGCCCCGTCAGGAGTTCAACGCCGACGGCCTGCCCCTGCCCGAGACGCCGAGCCTTGCCCAGCCCTGGAACATACTGTTCACCGGCGTTGGCGGAACAGGCGTCACGACGATTGCCGCCGTGCTGGCCATGGCCGCGCATGTGGACGGCAATGCCGCCTCCTCGCTCGACATGACCGGCCTTGCGCAGAAAGGCGGGCCGGTGCTCAGCCATATCCGCTTCGCGCGCGAGCCAGAGCTGATATCGACTGGCCGGGTGCCGCCCGCCAGCGCGGACTGCGTGATCGCCTGTGACCTCGTGGTCGCCGCCGGCGGCGACGCATTGAACCTCATGGATGCCGGGCGCACGGCTGCGTTTGCAAACTCGGATGTGACGCCGACCTCGGAATTCATCCGCAACCGGTCGAAACGTTATGAGAGCGATCTGCTCTCGGCGCGTGTGAAGCGACAGGCCGCCGAGTTCAGCGCCTTCGATGCCGAGGCCCTCGCCGTCGGCTACCTGCACGAAGCGATCTACACCAACATGATCATGGCCGGTTATGCCTGGCAGAAGGGCAAGGTGCCGGTATCGCTGCGCGGCCTCTACCGTGCCATCCGCCTCAACGGCACGAAGGTCGAAGACAACATGGCGGCCTTCAATATCGGCCGCCTCGCCGCCGCCGCGCCGGAGCGCCTAGCCGCGCAGAGCGACCCGCGCGGCCATGTCGAGCCGAAGACACTGGATGAGCTGATCGAAGATCGCGCCGCGCGTCTTGTCGCCTACCAGGACGCCGCCTATGCCGCGCGCTACCGCGCCATCATCGAGGAGGTGCGAAGCGCCGAAGCCAAGGCAGGGCTGGGCGAAAACCTCACCCGCGCCTCAGCGACTTATGCTTACAAGCTGATGGCCTATAAGGACGAGTATGAAGTCGCCCGTCTCTATACGGACGGAAAGTTTGCCGAGCAGCTGGCCAGCCAGTTCAAGGGTGGCAAGCTACGATTCTGGCTCGCCCCGCCGATGATCGCTAAGAAAGACAGCCACGGCCACCTCCAGAAGAAACACTTCGGGGCCTGGATGATGACCGGCTTCAAGTTGCTGGCGAAGTTCAAGAGCCTTCGCGGCACGAAGCTCGACCTGTTCGGCTATACCGAAGAGCGCAAGATGGAGCGCGCCCTGCGCGACACTTATCTTGAAAATCTAAGCCGCATTGCCCGCGAACTCACGGCTGCCAACCTTGCGCTGGCAGTCGAGATTGCAAAAGTGCCGGACGAGATCCGCGGCTTCGGCCATGTGAAGGAAGCAGCCGTCGAAAAGGCCAAAGCGCACGAGGCCGATCTCTGGGCCGGCTGGCCCACGGGCAAACTTCCGAAGGCAAAGACCTCGCTGATTTCAGCGGCGCAGTAGAGTAGTCTTCCCCTCTCACTGGCCCCGGTTGCGCTGATCCGCTTCCGGGGCATTTCTTTTCCCACCTCAGCCCGCGGGCTCGACTTCCACGTCGAGCACCTTGCCCTTCTTGCTCAGCTTCTTGATTTCGCGCTCGACATACTTGGCTTTCACCTCGCGCTCCTCGGTGCGCTCGCCCTTGCCTTTCTTGTAGGTGACCGTGAGACGGACCATTTCGTCCGGCCCGTCGAGCGCATCACCTGTGACGCGGACGGCTGTGCCTCCGACCATGACGACGCCCTTCCCGGCCGCTTCCAGCGCGTCGCCGGCAAGCCCGACAGGCACGGTCACGATCTTGGTGGCAAGGCAGCCGGTAAGCGGCAGGACGCTGAAGGCGAGGGCGAGAGCGGCGAATCGCATGAGCGGTCTCCCTTGGGGCTGGCCAAGCATAATCTTCGCCGCACCGGAGCGCACCTTACATTTTCTCCGGCTGGCTCAGCGCGCCAACGCCTCGTCGATCAGCTTGGCGGTTTCGCCTGCGCCATAAAGCGCGGCGAAGCTGCCGAAGCGCGGCCCCTGCTCCTGCCCCAGCAGCACTTCATAGAGCGCCTTGAACCAGTCCCGCAGGTTCTCGAAGCCATGCGTCTTGCCGACTTCGAAAGTCATGGTCTGCAGGTTCTCGCCGGTCGGCTCGTCCGGGAAGGTGCGCAGGCGCGCCGCCAGTTCAGCCATTGCCGCGCGCTCCTGCTCCGTCGGTGCACGGAAGGTTTTGGCCGGCAGGATGAAGTCGCGGTAATACCGCATGGCATAACCGGCGAGGTCGTTCAGCAGAGGATGCGTCTGGGGCGAGGTGCCCGGCGCATAGCGGGTGATGTAGGCCCAAAGCTGGGACACATCCGTCGGGTTTGCCACCGCGACGAGGTTCATGAGCAGAGCGAAGGAAACCGGACTGGACCATTGCGGCGGACGGCCGGAATGGATGTGCCAGACTGGGTTTTCAAGCTGCGCGGCAGCCTCTTCCTGCGGGAACTTGTCGAGGAAGGTGAGATACTCGTCGACCGCTTTGGGGATCACATCGAAGTGCAGCTTCTTGGCCACGCGCGGCTTCTGGAACTGGTAGAGCGCGAGGCTCTCGTCCGGCGCATAAGCGAGCCATTGCTCGACCGAGATGCCATTGCCCTTGGTCTTGGAGATCTTCTCGCCCTTCTCGTCCAGGAACAGTTCGTAGACGTACTGTTCCGGCGGGCGGTGGCCGAGGATGCGGGCGATCTTCGAATAGACCGGCGCATTTGCCTGATGGTCCTTGCCGAACATCTCGAAGTCCACACCGAGCGCAGCCCAGCGCATGCCGAAATCCGGCTTCCACTGCATCTTCACGGCGCCGCCGGTCACGGGAAGTGTCACGTCGGTGCCGTCTTCATCCGTGAACGTCACTTCGCCTTTCTTCGCGTCCACATGCTTCATCGGCACATAGAGCACGCGGCCCGTGCTCGGGCTAATCGGCAGGAAGGGCGAATAGGTGGCGCGCCGCTCATCGCCCAGCGTCGGCAGCATCACATCCATGATCGCCTGGTATTTTTCGGCCGCGCGCAGCAGCATCGCATCGAACCGGCCCGACTTGTAGCAATCGGTCGCCGACAGGAATTCGTACTTGAAGCCGAACTGGTCGAGGAAGGCGCAGAGGCGCGAATTCATGTGCGCGCCATAGGAGGCATGCGTGCCGAACGGATCAGGCACGCGCGTCAGCGGCATCTGCAGGTATTGCTCGAGCGCCTTCGGGTTTGGCACCGTGTCCGGAACCTTCCTCATGCCGTCCATGTCGTCCGATACGCAGATGAGGCGCGTGGCATACTTGCCGCCGGTCAGCACTTCGAACGCGTGGCGCACCATCGTCGTGCGCACGACTTCGCCGAACGTGCCGATATGCGGCAGGCCCGAGGGGCCATAGCCCGTCTCGAAGATCACCGGCGCATCTGCCGCCCGCTCGCCAGCTTTCACTTGCTCGGCCACGCGTTTCTCCAGCGCGCGCGCCAGTTCGAACGGCCAGGCCTTGGCGGATTGGGCAAGCATGGAGAGATCGGTCATCGGAGTGTCTGCCGGGTGGATCAAGGTTAAACGGCGGACCTAGAGGCGGCGCCGGAGGGCGTCAAGCGAAGCGCCGAAAAGGTGTAAAAAATACTTTACATGTCAAAAATCTTCGACTAGATGTCGATGTACAATATCTTTGACACGTGAGGAGCCTTCCCATGTCCCCTACCCTCGCCTTCCGGAACATGCCCTTCCGCGAGAAAACCGCCTGGGCCATGGCGGCAATCCTCACCGTCGGCGCCGCCGTCTACTTCAACATGGTGGTCAGCGCGACGCGTGCGCTGGGGCAGACCGCGCCGCCCATCATCGGCTTCGTGATCGGCTATGTCGTGCTGGTCGTGGTCGCCTCGTCGGTGGTCTTGGCCATGCTAGCGGTGGCCACGCCGCGCGAGGCCAATGCGCCCGCCGACGAGCGCGAGAGGATCATCGCCGACAAGGCCGGCAACTGGTCCGGTTATGTGATCGTCGTCCCGGCGCTCGGCGCGCTCTGGCACTATGCGGCCAATGGCGACGGGAACATGCTGTTCCATCTCGTCTTCTTCAGCCTGATGCTCGGGCAGATCGCCGAACATGTTTTCCAGATCATCCTCTATCGCCGGGGCGTCTGAGCCATGGCGAAGCCGCCGCCGATCACCAACCGCATCCGCGAGCTGCGCGAGCAGCATGGCGCGATGAGCCAGTCCGCGCTTGCCGAGGCAATCGGCGTGACTCGCCAGACAATCATCGCCATCGAGCTGGGAAAGTATTCCCCCTCCCTAGAGAGCGCGTTCCGCATCGCGCGCGTCTTCGGGCTGGGCGTCGAGGATGTGTTCGGCTGGCAGGCGTGACACTTGCCTGCTCACATGCCGCGCATTTCGGGCTGATGAAAGGGAAAGGCCGACACCGCCTCCGCTGCGGCCCGCGCAGCAGGATCGCTCGAATAACACCCGCGCTTGGCGTCCGGCAGGCCGGTTGCAACCGCAGCCATTACCGTTTCACCGAAGGCATCGAGCGCGCGGCGCCGTGCCCGGCCACTCTCGTGTATGTCCGGCGGGGGGATCGGCGGATGAAACCGGACACCGACCGCTTCGCGCGGCTTGGCGAGTAGCGTCTCCGATCCCGTGATGCTGACAGGCACGACCGGCGCGCGGCTGTGTAGGGCAATGAAGCCGAGGCCCGGCCGCGCCGGGCGCAGCAGGTTTGCCCAGTTGCCGCCTTCCGGGAAAATGCCGAGCACGCCGTCCTGCTCCAGCACGCCCAGCGAAGCGGTCAGCGTCGAGCGGCTGAAGCCCCCGCGATAGGCGCGGATGAAGCCCCAGGCCTGCGGGATCATGCGCGTCCAGACCGGCGAGTTCGGACGCTCTGCCCCGCCGATGAACTCAACGAGGCGCGGGGACGCATAGAGCAGTAACGGCGCGTCGGTGAAGGCGAAGTGGTTGGCGGCAAGGATAACCGGTCCGGTTTTCGGCACATGCTCAAGGCCGGTGACCTGCAAGTCTCCGAAATGCCGGATCAGCCGGCCCGTCAGCTGGCGCAGGCACCAACGCGACGCCTGCCGGCGCGGATAACGGATCGGATAGGCCCCTGCCATGCGAAACGGTACGCAACGCCGGAAATTTGGCAAGGGATGGCCCGGAAGCTGCAACAACTGCAGTTGACAGTCATTCTCAACTACTGCAAATGGTTCTCATGATCATCTGCGTCTGCAACCGGATCAACTGCCGCTCGGTGCGCGAAGCCGTCGAATCGGGCGCGCGCAGCCCCAACGCCGTTCAGGCGCACCATGGCTGCAAGTTCAATTGCGGGAAATGCTCGACCACGATCGGTGAAATGATCGCCGAGCAGATGGACCGCTGCGTGCCCGAGGCGCGCGTCCTGGCCGCCGAATAGGCCGCAGCACACAGCCAATCTCCAGTAAATTCAAACACTTTGCTGCGCCGCAGCGCAAATCCGCTCGCGCGATTGCAATTGTATCGCACTTGCATATGCAATTGATTTTATTGGATATTTTCTTGTGCCCGCTGACTCACTCGCCTATAAGGCTAGGTAAATCCCCGTAACCCTCCCAGCCGACGGAGCCGCACATGCAAGGCGACAAGAAAGTCATCGAATTCCTCAACCTCGCCCTGAAGAACGAGCTGACCGCGATCAACCAGTACTTCCTACACTCGCGGATGCTGCGCGAATGGGGCGTCTCGAAGCTGAGCAAGAAGGAACACGAGGAATCGATCGAGGAAATGCATCACGCCGACTGGCTGATCGAACGCGTCCTCTTCCTCGGCGGCCTGCCGAACCTGCAGGACCTCGGCAAGCTGCACATCGGCGAGAGCGTGCAGGAAATCCTCGAATGCGACATGAAGCTGGAAAACATCGCCATCCCCGTGCTTCGCGACGCGATGGAGCATTGCGAAAAGGTGCGCGACTATGTGAGCCGCGACCTGTTCGGCAAGATCCTCCATAACGAGGAAGAGCATGTTGACTTCCTCGAGAAGCAGTTCGCGCTGATCGAGCGGATCGGCATCGAGCGCTATACGCTGCTGCAATCGGAAGCGAATTCGTAGGGTCGCAAACCGGTCATTGTGCCGACACAATAAGGCGTGGATAGTCAAAGCGTTGCCGCCTTGAAGCGGCAGCAGGCACAACACGTCTTTGTGGGGATACACATGACAAACCGGACTTTTCTCGCCCGCGTCGCTGGCGGGCTGATGGCGGCGGCTGCAACGGCCGCCTTCCTGCCGGCGCTCGCCCAGGGCGCGCCCGATTTCCAGGACCAGGCCTTCACCACGCCTTACTGGACCCGCGTGCCCGTGATCGAAGTGCTCGGCCGCGCCGACATGCAGGTCGCGCCGAACCGGGCGAACTTCTCGGTCACCTATCTGGAGACCGACAAGGAGTCGAAGAAGGCAATGCAGCTCGCCGTCGAGCGCGGCCGACTCGCTTACGAGACGATCAAGAAGGTTGCCGGAAAGGAGTCGGTGATCCAGTCTTCGGTCAGCGTCACGGCGCTCTATGAACAGTACAAGGACAAAGACGGAAACCGGATCGACAATGAGCGCTCCGACAAGATCCGTGCCTACGAGGCGCGTGTCACGCTGAACGTCACGGTGGAAGACGTCTCGAAGGCCGGCACCGCCCGCGCAGGCGCCCTTGCCCTCGGCCCGGAAAACTCGACGGGTCTTTCGACATATCTCGAGCGTACGACGGAACTCAACCGCACCGCCTATGAAGCGGCCGTGAAAGACGCCGCCGCGCGCGCTGAAGCAACCGCAAAGGCAAGCGGTGCGAAACTCGGCAAGCTGATGGTCGTGCAGGAAGGCTCCGGCCCCTGCCTCGGCAACTGGTCTTCGATGGCAGGCAGCGACTACGACTATTACCGTGCCGCGCCGGCTTATGCTCCGCCGCCGCCTCCCCCGCCCCCTCCGCCGCCGGTGGCCTATGGCATGATCGACGGCCGGCAGGTGACAATCACACAAGCCGACATTGACGCGCTGAACCTGCCTTCGGACGACAAGACGCAGGCTGTCTCCTCCAGCGTCTGCATGATCTACCAGATCGAGCGTTAAGTCCGGCAACGAAGCCGAAAACAAAAACGCCGGAGGACATCCTCCGGCGCTTTTCATTTTTGTGTGCCTGCGGATCAAAAACCGTTCAGCTTAGCATACCGGTCGCGGTGCCAGCTGGCGGAGCCATAGAGCGCTTCCTGCACGCGGGCCCGCTTCATGTAGAAGCCAGGCTCGGCTGCATCGGTCATGCCGATGCCGCCATGCATTTGCACGCATTCGTTCGAGACGAGGTGAACCAGCTCGCTGGCCTTGGCTTTCGCGAGGCTTGCGAGTTCGGCCACATCCGGCTTGCCCGCATCCACGGCGCCGAGCGCAGCGGCGACGCAAGAGCGCGTCATCTCGAGTTCAACGAACATCTTAGCCGCGCGGTGCTGCAGCGACTGGAACGAGCCGATCAGCTGGCCGAACTGCTTGCGGTTATTGAGATACTCCAGCGTCATGTCGAACGCGGCCTGCGCCGAGCCGAGCATTTCCGCCGAGAGGCCGATGGCTGCACGGTCGAGCACCGGATCAAGGATGTCGGCGCCTTCGTCAGCGGGACCAAGCAAGGCCGTCTCCGGCACATGTACATTGTCGAAGCTGACATGTGCGGCGCCGTGGCTGTCGACCGTGTTCAGTTTCTGGACCGTAACGCCCTTGGCATTGGCCGGCACAAGGAAGAGGCTGAGGCCGTGGCGATCGCCTGCCTCGCCAAACGACCGTGCAACGACGATCAGCATGCCGGCATGATGCGCATCGGGCACATATTTCTTTAGGCCGTTCAGCGTGAAGCCCTGGCCATCGCGCTCGGCTTCGGTTGCGATGTTGTAGGGCGAGAAGTGCGCAGACTCGTCGAGGGCGAGGGCAAACGTGACCTCCCCTGCCGCAATCTTCGGCAGCCATTCGGCCTTCTGCGCCGGTGTGCCGCCAAGCTGCAGGGCTGACGCTGCAATCAGCGCGGTCTGCAGCAGCGGCGTCGCCGCCAGCGTGCGGCCCTGCGCCTCGAGGATCTGCCCAAGGCCGACGAGACCGAACGTCTCGGCGCCCGGCTCATCCGGAATGATCACTCCGAAGAAGCCGAGCTCGGCAAGCTTCTTGCGCGTCGCCGGATCATCACCGTTCGCGCCTTTGTCGCGAAGTGCGCGCAGGTGGGACACGGGCAGTTCATCGCGCGCAAATGCCATCGCGGTTTCGCGCAGCATGTCCTGGTCTTCAGTGAGTACGAAGCTCATGACTATTGATGCTCCTTCAGGCCCAGCACACGCTTGGCAATGACATTGAGGTTGATCTCCGACGTGCCGCCCTCGATCGAGTTGCCTTTCGAGCGCAGCCACTGGCGAGTGACCTTCTTGGCATTCCTGTCGAAGCCGTCGCCTTCCCAGCCGAGGCCTTCGGTGCCGAGCGCTTCGATCAGCAGTTCATGCCGGTCCTGGTTCATCTTGGCCGCGCCGTATTTGAGGATCGACGCCGTGTGGCCAACCGCCTGGCCAGCTTTCGCCTGCTCGGTCTGGCGCTGCACGGTGAGCGCGAAGGCCTTCGCATACATCTTGTGATCGGTGATGCGCCCGCGCAGGTCGCCGTCGATCAGGCGGCCGGATTCGTCTGTGCCGATATGCTGCTTGGCATAGTCTTCTGGGCCAAGGATGCCCGAGCCGCCCGTGCCGCCGAAACCGCCTGCCGAAATCGACGAGCGCTCGAACTGCAGGAGCCGCTTCGCGATCTCCCAGCCGCCATTGACCTTGCCGACCAGCTGGTCCTTCGGAACCTTCACATCGGTGAAGAAGGTTTCGCAGAACGGGCTCTCGCCGGAGATCAGCTGGATCGGGCGCGCTTCCACGCCCGGCGATTTCATGTCGAACAGGATGAAGCTGATGCCTTCATGCTTGGTCGAGGTGTCGGTACGCACGAGGCAGAAGATCCAGTCCGCCTTGTCGGCATACGAGGTCCAGACTTTCTGGCCGTTGATCAGGTAATGGTCGCCCTTGTCTTCGCAGCGCGTCTGCAGGCCAGCGAGGTCAGATCCGGCGCCCGGCTCCGAATACCCCTGGCACCAGCGGATCTTGCCTTTCAGGATATCCGGAATGAAGCGCAGCTTCTGTTCGTGATTGCCGAACTCGAGCAGCGCCGGGCCAAACATCCAGAGGCCGAACGAGAAGAGCGGCGGGCGCGCCTTGATGCGGCGCATCTCCTGCTCCAGCACGCGCGCCTCGGCGCGGCTGAGGCCGCCACCGCCATATTCCTTTGGCCATTCCGGCGCGGTCCAGCCCTTCTCGCCCATCCGGTCGAGCCAGAGCTTGGACTCGGGGTTCTTGAAGGTAGCATTGCGCCCGCCCCACACAACCTCGTCATCCGGCATCGATGTGCGCATTGAGGGCGGGCAGTTTTCTTCCAGCCATTTGCGCGCTTCGAGGCGGAATTCTTCGAGTTGCTCGGCATTGTCATAGGCCATCGGCTCACTCCCTCGGACGGTGCAGTCTTTGGTGACACCCTAAGCCCGGCACCGGCGTCCGCCAAGCGGTCACGCGGCGTCAGAATGCATCAGGCACAAACGGAACCCAAACAGAACGTTACGCTATCGAAACAACCAGCGTCGGGCCGCTCATGCGCGGACAGTGTGCGGCGTCTTCGCCCAGAAATGCGGGCACTTCGCGAGGCCGTAGAGCGCGCGCATCATCGCCAGCGTCTGCAGCGGCCAGTAGAGGGGCAGCGTGATCGCCAACCACACTCGCCGCCCATCTTTCCGCCCGGGCGCGGCGAGCGCCATCGCCATGCCTGCCGAGTAGGAAACGGCGGCCACCGCCAGAAACACCGGCGCAGGCCCTGCGCCCGGCAGCATCAGGCTGAGCGCAAGCCAGAGCGCCCAGGGCCCATGCACCAGCGCCGAGAGGATCGCCGCACCGAGCGTCAGCTGCATCGCCGCAAATCCGGCGAGCCCCATTTCGCGCGCCGCCTCCCCCGGCCGCCGCATTACGACAAGCCAGGTCTGCGCGAAGCCCTTCAGCCAGCGAGAGCGCTGGGCGAGCCACACACGCAGATCTTCCGGCGGCGCCTCCAGCGTCGGCGGCGCGATCATGCCAACCTGCCAGCCTGACCGTGCAAGCCTTAGCCCCAGGTCTGCATCCTCGGTGACATTCCAGGCATCCCAGCCGCCCGCTGCCTCCAGCGCTGTGCGCCGGAAATGGTTGCTCGTCCCGCCCAGCATGACCGGCAGGCGCCACTGCGCGAGTCCGGGCAGGATGCGGCCGAACTGGACCGCATATTCTAGCGCCCATTGCCCGGCGATCCAGCCCGCCGCGCCTTCGCCCACCAGCGGCGCCTGAACGCAGGCCAGCCCCTCGCCCGCCGACCGGAAAGCCCGCACGGCTGCCTTCAACTGATCCGGATGCGGACGATCTTCCGCGTCATACACAACGGCAAACTCGCCCCGCGCCGTCGCCAGTCCATAGTTCAGCGCGCGGGGCTTGGTCCGCGGCAATCCCGGTGGCAGCACATGCAGCTCGGTGCCCTTTGGCCAGCTTTCGCGCCGCAATGCAAAGGCCGTCGCCTCATCCCCGGTTTCGATCAATAGCTTCACGTCGAGCCGGTCTGCCGGATAATCGAGCGCACGGATCGCTGCGGCAAGCTGCGGCGCCGTCTCGGCTTCGTCCTTCAGTCCGATCAGCAGTGTGTAGACGGGCCAGTTCTCTGTCTCGTCTGGAGACCAGACAGCCGCTTCTTCCTGCACCCGCGAGCCAGCGAGATACACCCCGATCCGGAAGAGGAGGATCGCCGCGAACACGGCAAAACCCCCAGCTCCGAAGATCAAAGCCAGCATCTCCGGCGCCCAGATCCCGCCCACACCGGAAACAGAAACGAGCTGAGACAGGGCGCGGCGCTGCCCGGCGCTCAGCGTCTCGGAAGCGGATTTCCACGGTTGGCGAAGCTTGAGGCCAACCGCTGCAGCGTGCGCGCGGCGGCGATCTGGCGTTGCTTCGACGAGCCCGCCTGCAGCCGGATGTCCGGCGCGTTCAAAGAAGCCCTCCCCATCGGCAGCCATGCCGGGACCCCACAACTTCCCCACAGGTTTTCCACAAACCTGAGATTGAAGTCGTTTCTCTAGCGCAACAATTCCGCCGCTAGCAAGCGCCCACTTGTCCAGGCCGCTTCAACACGTGCGCCAAGGTGCCAGTCTCCGCAGGTCGCGAGGCCGGAGGCTGCCTCGTGCTGGAAGGGCGTTCCAAGCGGCTGTGCGACACGCGCATACCGCCACCGGTGCGCCTCGGCGAAGTCAGGCTCGCCCGCACCCGTCTGTTCACGGAAGGAATCGACGAGCTGTTCGGCAACTTTGGCAGCGGGCGCTTCGATATGCTCGGCGGACCAGTCCGGCCGGGCATGCAACACCCAGGTCTCCGCATCCGTGCGTCCGTATTTGGAGGAATTGCGCGCTGTCCAGACCAGCGGGCCATCCTCAGGCTCGAAACTGCGGCTGACAATCCGGGTCGGCTGCGCATAGGCCAGCATCACCGCCCAGCATGGCTCCGAGCGCACCTTCTGGGCATTGGCCGACAAGGCCGGCGAAACCGGCGCGAGCAAGGTTGCAGCCTGCTCGGCGGGCACTGCCACGATCACCGTTTCAAACTGGCCCGCTTTCGAGCCGTCCGGAAACCGGAGGCTCCATGTGCCGGGCTTGCCTTCGATGGCCGCCACTTCGGCGCTCCAAGACACGTCGAGCGGCGCGGCCATCGCTTTCAGCACGCTGTTCATGCAGGGCGCGCCGATATAGCGCTCGCCTGCCTTGCCATCAGACTGGTCATCGTCCCAGCGCGCCGCAACGCCGCGCTCCAGCCAGCCCGAAACCTCGGCTCGGAATTCCGGTGAGCGCGCGGTGAAGTATTGCGCGCCATGGTCAAATGTGAGGTCCGCGCCGTTGACGCTGGTGCGCCGCGTCGCCATCCGCCCGCCCGCGCTGCGTCCCTTGTCGAACAGCCGCACCGAGCGGCCGCTGCGGGATAGTACTTCTGCAGCGGAGAGTCCGGACATGCCGGCGCCGATGATCGCAATGGACACGGGTGCCTCCCTGGCATTCTTTGACCATGAACTAGGCTGGCGCCGGTATGCGTCCAGCTTTCAGGAGGCTCTTGTCGCCGGTTCTCGAATGTTCTATGTTTGTTCCATGTCTGGTGTTCACCTTGTCTGGTTCAAACGGGACCTCCGGGTCCATGACCACGCACCGCTGCTGGCAGCGGTGGCGAGCGGCGCGCCGATTCTCCCGCTCTACATTTTTGAGCCGGGCTACTGGGCCTTGCCGGAGCATTCGCGCCGGCAGTTTGATTTCGTGCTCGACTCTCTGCGCGAACTCGACGCCGCCCTGCAGGCGCGCGGTAGCCGCCTCGTCGTGCGCACCGGCACCGCCGCCGACGTGATTTCCGCGCTGCACCGTGAATACGGTATCGAGGCGATCCACACGCATGAGGAAACCGGCCTGCAGTGGACGTTCGACCGTGACCGGCAACTGCGCCGCTGGTGCCGAAATGCTGGTATCGCGCTGCGCGAGCAGGCCCAGCACGGCGTCATGCGCGGCCTGAAGGACCGCGAAGGCTGGGCCGGGCGCTGGGAAGCGCTGATGTCGGCGCCGCGCGCCCGCACACCGGAACAGGTCCGCTCCCCCTCCCTGGCGCCTCCCCTCTGGCCGATGGCCGAAGACTTCGGCCTCGGCCCGGATGACTGCCCTCAGCGCCAGCCTGGCGGCCGCGCAGCCGGTGTCGAATGCCTGCGCACCTTTCTGGGCGATCGCGGCCGCACCTACCGGACTGACATGTCCAGCCCCCTGACTGGCGCAGATGCCTGCTCACGACTGTCGCCGCACCTCGCCTTTGGCGCTGTGTCGATGCGCGAGGCTTGGCAGGCCGCCCGCCGCGCCCGCCAGCAACATGCTGCGATGAGCGATGCGACCTTTGCGGCCTCGATCGACAGCTTCATCTCGCGCCTCTACTGGCATTGCCACTTCATCCAGAAGCTCGAGGACCAGACCTCGCTGGAAAGCCGCAACCTGCATCCGGCCTATGACGGCCTGCGCCCGCGCCCGGAGGCGAGCGACCCGCGTCTCGAGGCCTGGATCGAAGGACGCACCGGCTTTCCTTTCCTCGATGCCTGCATGCGCGCCCTGAAGGCGACCGGCTGGCTGAACTTCCGGATGCGCGCGATGGCGATGGGCTTCGCCTCACACCACCTCTGGCTCGACTGGAAAGTGCCGGCAGAACGCCTCGCCGCCCGCTTCACCGATTTCGAGCCCGGCATTCATTATGCCCAGGCGCAGATGCAATCGGCGACAACCGGCATCAACACGCCGCGCATCTACAATCCGGTCAAACAGTCCCGTGACCAGGACCCGCAGGGCGTCTTCATCCGCCGCTGGGTGCCGGAACTCGCCCGGCTGCCCGATGCCTTCATCCATTCGCCTTGGGATGCGCCGCCGGAAATCCTTTCGGCCGCCGGCATCGTATTGGGTCAGACTTACCCGATGCGCATGGTGGATCACATGGCCGCTGCCGACGAAGCCCGGACCCGGATTGCCGCCGTGCGGCGCGCGCCGGGCCATGCCGCAATGGCTGACGAGATCCAGCATCGCCATGGCAGCCGCAGGTCCGGCATCGCCGTCACTGGCCAGCGCCGCCGAGCTGGTGCGCGCCAGCGGCCAAAGGATACGCCCGCCACGCCGCGCCAGCTCAGCCTTGACCTGTTCGCTGCACATGCCCCGTAAGGCTGGCAGCGGCAAAGCCGTGGCGAAGCGGGACCTGCCGGTGAAAACCTGCGCCGCCTGCGGGCGGCCATTCTCGTGGCGCAAGAAGTGGGAACGCGTCTGGAACGAGGTTCGCTATTGCTCTGACCGTTGCCGGAACGCCCGCTGACGGGCTGCCGGACGCCAGGCTCAATCCTTATCGGCAATCAATATGGCTTCCGCGTCGGGCGCGTGAGGCGGTTTTATCGTTTTTCGATGAAAATATGTCCTTGATTTTATTGTATTTTATTTTTTTTCGATAATTTAATATTGAAAAACAATAAGAGCTGGGCTATCTACGAATTGTCGGCGGCGGGAATGAGCCCGCCAAGGACAAACGGACAAGCCAACACAGCAACAAGGAGTATTTAAGATGTCCCCCCGCGCCCGTTTCAGCGACCTCGGCGTTGAAGTTCTCGCCCCTGTCGGTGCGCTCGCCGTGAAACCCGGAAGCGCCTCTCTCCGGATCACCCCGGCGAACGATACGAGCGCCACTGGACGCCTCGATCTCCTGGCCCAGCGCCGCCGCCGTCAGAACCGCCGCGAGCAACGCTCGTAGCAAACCGAAGTGCTGCCGGGGTGCCCCTGAACCCGGCAGCGCTTCACCCCCTCCCAACAAAAAACCTGCTCACCAAGGAAACGCCCAATGACCCGCATTCTCATCGCCGCCGCCCTCGCGCTCACCACGATTTCGGCTCCCGCCTTTGCCGCCACGTCCGACAAGTTCCAGATGGACGTCGCGTTCACCCGCGCAAATCTCGCCACGCCTGCCGGCGCCGCTGCCGAGTACAAGCAGATCAGCGACCAGGTCTCTGACCGCTGCGAGGCCGAGCACGAAAGCCTCCGTTACGGTAAGGAAATCGCGGTCAAGTTCTGCACCGAACGCACGCTGGCCAAGGCTGTTCGTCAGATCTCCGACCCGAACCTGACGGCCGTCCACTCCCGCCAGAACTGATCCCTGAACCGCCGGAGCCTGCAGCCAAACTGCCTCTCACTCACCAGCTGCAGGCGACGCGCCCTGCCGCCTCCGTCCCCGCCAGGATGGAGGCGGTTTTTTTGGGGGGGCCTTCAGTCGGCGTCGCCTTCGCGGAAATCCTTGGCCCGGAGCACCTGCACGAGCCTGAAATGCGCCGGCACGAACGCGCCCGCCTCCTCAGCTTCGAACAGCGCCGCGCAGCTCGTCGGAAACTTCTCATGCAGGCGCAGCGAGGCCTGATGATCCCCCGCTCCGCCTTCACGTAGGATCGCGAGCGCAAAATCATGCAGGCCGGGATTGTGGCCGATCACCATCAGGGTTGCGGCCCCGTCATTCTGGGTCACAGCCTCGGTCAGGCCCCGCACGCCGGTCAGGTAGAGCGCCTCCATCGGGCGCACTTTCTCGCCGGTCATGACCGCCGCCACTTCGGCGCAGGTTTCGCGGGCCCGCCTTGCGCTGGAAACGAGGATGCGCTCCGGGGTCCAGCCGAGCGCCACCAGCTCCTCGGCCATGCGCCGGGCATCGGTATGCCCCTGAGGGGTCAGGGCACGGCCAAAATCATCGATCCCCTCTGCCCAGGGCTCGGTCTTGGCATGTCGCATCAGGATCAGGCGTTTCATGCGTCTGCCCGTCTCCTGCGGCATTGAGGAATTCTCATCGGCGGCTTCAGGCATCTGTGGTTGTTCGGGCCCCGTTAGGCACTAGTTTCGCCGCAGAAATCAAGAGACAGGACCCACGAATGAGCCTTTTGATCGGGGATACGGCGCCGGACTTCGAGGCAGAGACGACTGAAGGCCGGATCCGGTTCCATCAATGGGCAGGCGCCGACTGGGTAATCTTTTTCTCCCATCCGGCGGATTTCACCCCGGTCTGCACCACGGAACTCGGCTACACTGCCCGTCTGAAGGACGAATTTGCCCGCCGCGGCGCCAAGGCGCTCGTGATTTCGGTAGATTCTGTCGAGCACCACCGCGCCTGGAGCGCCGATATCGAGGAAACGCAGGGCGCCGCCGTGAACTTCCCGATGATCGCCGATACCGGCCGAAAGGTCGCAACGCTATACAACATGATCCACCCGAACGCCGACCCCAAGGTCACCGTGCGCGCGGTCTACATCATCGATCCCGACAAGAAGATCCGCGCCTCGATCATCTATCCGCCCAGCACGGGCCGCAACTTCAATGAAGTCCTGCGCCTGCTCGACTCGCTTCAGCTGACCGATGGCTACAGGGTTGCCACGCCCGTCAACTGGACCGACGGCGAGGATGTCATCATCGCGCCGTCGCTGCAGGACCCTGCCGAGATCGCCCGCCTTTTCCCGAAGGGCTACAAGGCGCTGAAGCCCTATCTCCGCCTGACGACGCAGCCAGACAAGGTCTGACACACCCCACCCGGCGTTGCCGCGGCCCCCATCTTTGTGCAGTGTCCGATTCGCGAACATGGGCACGGGATGAACGTATCGGGATTTGTCGAGCAGCAATTGCCGTTCCTGCGCCGCTACGCACGGGCGGTCACGGGCGCAGCGTCGCAAGGCGATGTCGCGGTCGAAACAATGCTCGAAGCGCTGTTCACCGATCCGCCCGAAGCCGCCACCCGCACTTCTCTCTTTCAGGCGCTGGACCGCACGCTCGAAAGCGTGACGCGCCGGAAGCCGCCGGAAAGCTTCTCCTCGCCCGGCCAGCGCGCCTTGCTGCTTACGGCGCTGGAAGGTTTCAGCGCAGCGGATGCGGCCACCATCCTCGGCGTGACGGAAGGCTGCCTGCCAAGCCTGATGGAATCGGCTGAAACCAGTCTCGCCAAGCTCAGCGGCGCCCGTATCGGCATCATCGAAGACGAACCACTGATCGCCGCGAGCCTGTCGCAAATCCTGCAATCCCTCGGACATAGCGTGACCAGCATTTCGGTCACGCGCACGGACGCCGTCGCGAACTCTCTGTCTGAAAGACCCGACCTTATCCTCGCCGACATCCAGCTTGCCGACGAATCGCAAGGCAACGACGCCGTCGCCGATATCCGCGCCGTCTATCCCGTGCCGATCATCTACATCACCGCCTTTCCGGAACGCCTTCTGACAGGCAAGCCCGGCGAACCGACCTTCCTTATTCCGAAGCCGTTCAAGCCCGCGCATGTCCGGGCCATTGTCACACAGGCCCTGTTCTTCCGGACACTGATCAACCGGTAATCGGCTCACTCCGCCAGCGCGTCGAATTCGTGGTGACTGCAATCCGCAAGGACATGCCTTGATCGCTGAAAACGCGCTCTGCGCTGATTGCCGGCACAAGCGACAGCATCTGCGTGCCGAAGCCCTTGTGTTCCGGCTCTCCTTGACCCTTGCGGCCTTTCTCGACCCATTCCGCCCGGAAGGTATTTCCCTCGATCCACCAGCGTACCTGCAGCTGTCCACCCGGCACGGAAAAGCAACCGTGCCGCACAGCATTGGTCACCATCTCGTGCATCAGCATGGCCGACCATTTGGTCGCGCGCACAGACAGGACTATATCCGGCCCTTCGACTGAGACGCGCGGATCCTCCGGCGCCACGACCTGCGCAAGCTCGGCATCGAGGATCGCGCGGAACGAGAGACCTTCCCAGTGATTGTCGGAAATCATCGACAGGTTCCGGCTCATGGCCTCAAGCCGGCTGGTGAAGGAGTCGATGAACGCTTCAACGCCCTGGGAATGCTGACCACTGATCATCGCGAGCGAACCGACCATCGCCAGCGTGTTCCGCACACGGTGTTCCAGTTCGGAGGCGACCGCATCCTTCTGCCGGCGCAGCCTGATCTCTTCCGTAATATCCTCGCCGGTCTGCACCACATGGGTAACCTGCCCGTCAGGGCCAAAGACCGGTTTTTCGGTTGAACGCCAGTACCTTGCCGCAGGCCGCCCGTCCGGGCCCGGAATATGGTAGAGCTGCGCAGCAGAGCGTGTCTCTTCACCCGCGAACACACGCTGGAATCTCGCCCGCACTTCCGACATGCGGGCCTCGTCATCCGGGAAGACATCGATAACCCGCCGGCCCGCCAGTTCCTCCCAGGTCTTGTGCACCGAGGCGCAGAAAGGCGCATTGGCATAGACAAACCGGAGCTCGCGGTCATAGGCGACCACCGGCGCCCCGATACAGGCGAGGATAGCGGACGGATCGAGCGGATCGGCCATCGAACCCCTTTCTGGAATCTGCGCCTGCATCACCCTGCCGCGCTTCGGCCCGGCTGGAAAGCCGGTGCTGCGCGCTTGTGCGTCTGCGGAATATTTTCGTTTGCCCCCTTCACGATACCTCCGGAATACGCCACATCCCGCGCGGGCCGGTGCCCCGGAGATTAAAAACAGATGACAATACTGTTCCTGCTGCTTGGTCTTGTGCTGCTGGTTGCCGGCGGCGAACTGCTGGTACGCGGCGCTGTCCAGCTCGCCGAGAAGTTCCGCATCTCGCCACTCCTGATCGGCCTGACGCTAGTCGGTTTCGGAACCTCGACACCGGAACTCGTCACAAGCCTGCAGGCGGCCTTCTCCGGCTCGCCCGGTATCGCGGTCGGAAACGTTGTCGGCTCGAACATCGCCAACATACTCCTGATTCTCGGCCTGACGGCGCTGATCTTCCCGGTCGCTGTTGCGAAGGAAACCTTCAAGCGGGACGGCGTGGTCCTCGCGCTATCGACCATCATGTGCCTTGGCGCCGTGCTTTACGGCCAGCTTTCGCCGATAGTCGGCTTCGTCTTCGTCGCCTCTCTCGCCGGCTACATCTACTATGCCTTCCGGCAGGAGCGTCAGTCCAACGCGGCCGCCGATGCCGCGGCAGGCATCACATCCGAAGCCCCGAAACCCTCCGCCGGCCTGATCGCCCTCGACCTGCTGTTCGTCATCGGAGGCCTTGCCCTCACCATCTTCGGCGCCCGCTTCCTGGTCTCCAGCGCCATCGACATCGCCCGGGACTTCAACGTCTCGGAAACCGTCATCGGCCTGACCATCGTCGCCGTCGGCACGTCGCTGCCCGAACTCGTCACCTCCGTAATGGCGGCGATGCGCAAGCACAGCGACATAGCCTTCGGCAACATCGTCGGTTCCAACATCTACAACATTTTCGGCATCCTCGGCGTGACTGCCATCATCAAGCCGATCGACGTGCCTACCCAAATCGCGAGCTTGGACATCTGGGTCATGCTGGCCGCCACGGCGCTCCTGTTCGTGACGGCAACCTCGCGCTGGCGTATCGGCCGGGCCGAGGGGGGCATCATGCTGGCGACCTATATTGGCTACAGCGTCTGGCTGGGGATGAATTCCGCCGCGTGATGATGGCTTGACGCAGGCGGCGGGCGGCTCCAATCCAAGGCAGGCATGCGCCTGCCTCACCCCATCCTGCTCGTCTGCTTCGGCGTCATCTTCGGATGCGGCGTCGATGCCGTGATGAAGCATGTGATGCTGGGCGGCACCAGCGTGCTGACCGCTACGGCCTGGCGCTATGTCCTCGGCTCGGTGATCATGGTGTGCCTGTTCGCCGCCACCCGGCGCGCCGTGCCGGGCCTGCCCGCCATCCGCTTCCATGCGCTGCGCTCGCTCGCGCAGGTCATTTCGGCCTTCGCCTTCTTCTACTCGCTCACCCAGATCGCGCTGGCCGAAGCGGTCGTGATGGGCTTCACCGCCGCCCTGATGATCGCGCCGATTGCCCGCGTCATCCTCGGCGAGAAGATGAGCCCCGTGACCATCCTTGCCTCGCTCGTCGGCTTTGCCGGCGCTGCCCTCGCCGCGACCGCCGAAACGCAAGGCGGCCCGCCCGATGGCAATCGCCTCTATGGCACGGCCGCCATCCTCGTCTCGGCTGTCCTCTACGCGCTCAACATCGTACTCCTCCGCCTGCGGACGAAAGAGGAAGACAGCCTGACGCTGGTCACATTCATGAATGTCTTCCCGGCGCTCTTCCTGCTGCCGTTCATGCTCCTCTTCTCGGAATGGACACCGGCCGCCCATTCCTGGGGCGCCATGATCGCCGTTGCCTTCCTCGGCATCGGCATCTGGTCGCTGATGACCATGGCCTATGCGCGCGCCAAGGCGCAGACGCTTGCCCCGTTCGAGTATACCGGTCTCATCTGGTCCGCCCTGCTCGGTTATGCCTTCTTCGACGAGATTCCCGGCTGGCGCGTCTATGCCGGCGCCGCCATCATCATCGCCGCCTGCCTCGTCGTCGCGTTCGAGACGCACTTCATCGCAAGGCGCGAAGCAAAAATCCCGGCGAGCGACATCCTGACCTGAAGGAGGCATACCGGATGAGCAACGTGCGAAGTTTTGGTGGCCGGGGCGCTGGTGTGGAGCGCGAAGTCCTCATCTCGGAAGACTCGGCGCGCGAAGACAATCCGGGCGCGGTCCTGCATGACATTGAAGCCTTCGTGAAGGCGCTGTTGGACTGCGGCAGGTATGACCGGTCCGACTTTCCGCCCGCAACGCTCGCGAGCGGCGGCCTTGCCCTGTACATCGGCGGTGTGAACGGCGGCGGGCACAGTGGATTTCTCCAGTACCACGGCAGCGAACTGTTCAAGTTCGTGAAGCCCGGCATTGCGCTGGCCGGTTTGTCCGAAAGCCTCGGTCCGATCTGGTCGGGTTACGAAGCCTACATCGCCGCCGAGGGCCGGAGAGAGCCTTACGCGGAAGACGGCAAGCCGATCAGACTGTCCGCGCGGAAGCTCGGGAAGCTCATCGAGGGATTGTTCCCGCCGGACCCGTTTGAACTTTACTTCCCTGAAGAGGCCTGGCGCAGCCCCGTTTTGCAGGATCTCGACAACCGCTTCAACGCGGTCGCCGACGATGCCGCGGCCCGGCTGAAACGATTTGTGCTGGCGCTTCCCAACGTCCGCCTGCTTCCCGGCGCCGACTGGATGGCCGAGATGAAGCGCCTCCAGAACGGGCAATGAGAACGCCCACCTGACCGGCCGATCCGGAAGACGGACTAAAGCGCCAGTTCGAGCTTGCCGTTGCACAGCGCCGAATAGTCGTTGACCAGCGCCTCGGAGATATAGCCCGGCTTGTAGCGATGCTCGCCGATCTCGGCGACCGGGGTGAGCTCTGCGGCTGATCCGGTGATGAAGCACTCGCTGAAGGTGCCAAGCTCCGACGGGAAGATCGCCCGCTCCACCACTTCGATCTGGCGCGCCTTGGCGAGTGCAATCGTCGTCTGCCGGGTCAGGCCGTTGAGGAAACAATCCGGCGTCGGCGTGTGCAGGGCGCCGTCGCGCACGAAAAAGATGTTGGCGCCCGTCGCCTCGGCCACCTGGCCCCGGTAATCGAGCATCAGGGCGTCCTGGTAGCCGGCCTTCTCGGCAGCGTGCTTGGACAGGGTGCAGATCATGTAGAGGCCGGCCGCCTTCGCCTCGCAGGGCGCAGTATCCGGCGCCGGGCGTTTCCAGGGGGCATGCGTCAGGCGGATGCCCTTCATCTTGTCGGCAAAGTAATCGCCCCAGTTCCAGACCGCGACCGCAAGGTGGATCGTGTTGTTCTGGGCCGAGACGCCCATCATCTCTGAACCGCGCCAGGCAATCGCCCGGACATAGGCGCTCTCGAGGCCGGACTTCGCCAGCGCTTCCCGCTTGGCCTGCTCCACCTCTTCCACGCTGAACGGGATGTCAAAGCCCATGATCCCGGCAGACCGGTGCAGGCGCTTGGAATGATCCAGAGAGCGGAAGATCTTGCCGCCATACGCGCGCTCGCCCTCGAACACGGCCGAGGCATAGTGCAGCGCGTGGGTCAGCACGTGCACCTTGGTGTCGCGCCAGGGTACGAACTGGCCGTCCATCCAGATGTAGCCGTCACGGTCATCATAGGGGATGGCAGCCATGGGAACGCTCCTCGCTTGAACTTTCTGCGTATTCGGGTTCATTTCCGACTTATGCCTGCGCCCGTCAACCTGAACCGTCCTTTCGACCCCCGGCTGTTCCTGACCGATCAGGAACTCGACCGGAGCGCCGGGCTCCTGATTTCAGGGGCATCCGTGCTCGCGAAGGCGGCTGAAAGCGCCCGGAAGAAGGCCGGTCTGAGCAAGCCAGAGCTGCAGATTCTCATGGCCGTGCGCTACCGGCCGGGCCAGACGGTCAGCGAATTGAGGGGCAGCCTTGGCATGACGGTGCCAACCTTTGCCCGGATCATCGGCAGGCTGGACGAGCGCGGGCTGATCGAACGGGCCCGGGAGACCAGCGATGCCCGCCGCCGGAAGCTGACCCTGTCGGATGCCGGAATCACCCTCACCACCCCGATTGCCATCGAAGTGCGCGAGCGCCTCCGTCTTGCCTTCCGGGCCAGCGGGCCGGAAGCCGTCGCCGGGGCCCGGTTCCTGCTCGAAGCGCTGGTCAGGTGAGGCAAGCGTGAAAGAGCCCGCCCATATCCTGATCGTCGATGATGACGACCGTATCCGCGACCTGACCAAGCGCTTCCTGACCATGAAGGGCTTCCGGGTCAGCGGCGCGGCCGATGCGGCCTCTGCCCGCCGGCTGATGGAGAACATGGCGTTTGACCTTGCGATCCTCGACATCATGATGCCGGGCGAAGACGGCCTCTCCCTCCTGTCCGGCATCCGCAAGGGCCCGGCACGGGAGACGCCGGTCATGCTGCTGACCGCGCGCGGGCAGACCAGCGACCGGATCGAAGGCCTCCGTCTCGGCGCTGATGACTATCTAGCCAAGCCCTTCGAGCCGGAGGAACTGGTGCTGCGCTGCGACGCGATCCTGCGACGCTCGCAGAAATCCGCCCCGCCGCCGGACGAGATCGAAATGTCCGGTCTCGTCTTCAATGCGGCGCGCGGAGAGCTCAAATCCGGCGATGAGCGCATCCGCCTGACCGATGCCGAGCTTCAGCTGCTCACCGTGCTCGCCCGCAATGCCGGAGAGCCTGTCAGCCGCGAAGACCTGGCCATGATGACCTCGGCCGGCCTTGAACGCTCCGTGGACGTACAGGTCACGCGGCTGCGGCGGAAGATCGAACCTAACCCGAAGGAGCCCGTCCACATCCAGACCGTGCGGGGCATCGGCTACCGCCTGATGCCGGACTGAGATGGCCATGCTCCGCCTCCGGGACATCACGCCGCGCGGCCTCTATGCGCGCACGCTTCTGCTGCTGCTGGTGCCGGTACTGCTGATCCTTGGGCTGATGACCTGGTATTACTATTCAAGCCAGGTTGCGGAAGTGAACCGCAAGCTTGCCCAGGCGATTGCCCGCGACGCCAACCTGATCCGTGCCGCCTGCCTCAACCCGGACTATGGCGCGAGCGATCACACCCGCATCCAGCTTCAGATCGACACCTGGTTCACCTGCGGCACGGACGAGAACACCGTTCCGCAGGAAAACCTGAAGCAGCAGTTCCCCTATGACGAAACCCTGAGGGCAGAACTTGCAGGCCGCCTTGGCGTACCGGTTTTCACCGGCCTCGCGCGCGGCGACGCCCGGCTGCACATCCGCTTCCCGGTGAATGACACGACCGGCGAGATCATCATCGACCGCAAGCGCGCCTTCATGATCAACTCGCACATCTTCATCGTCTGGGTCATCGCCTTCTCGCTCCTGATGGTGGCCCTGGCGGTCGCCTTCCTGAACCAGCAGGTGCGCTCGATCCTGCGCCTGTCGGAAGCGGCGCGCGCCTTCGGGCGCGGGCGCGACCTGCCGGACTTCCGCCCCTCCGGCGCCACCGAAATTCGCGATGCTGCGCGCGCGCTGATCGACATGAAGGAACGCCTTACGTCCTTTGCCGAACAGCGCACCGCGATGCTCGCCGGTGTCAGCCATGACCTGCGCACGCCGCTGACCCGGCTGAAGCTTGCCCTCGCGATGATGGACCAGAACGAAGACATCCGCGCGGCCCGGGCGGACCTCGATGACATGGCGATGATGCTGGACGAATACCTCGCTTTCGCGCGCGGCGAGGAAGGCGACGAACCTGCGCCCTTCGACATCGCCGAAGTCACGCGCGACGTTGCCACCAGCTTCGGACGCGCGATCCCTGTATCAGGCCCTGCGCGCATCCTCGTGATGGGCCGGCCGCTCGCCTTGAAGCGCGCGGTGACGAACCTCGTGTCGAATGCCTTGAACTATGCCTCGGCGGCGCAGGTCTCGCTGATCGACGGGCCGCACTGGGCCGAAGTCGTCGTGGATGATGACGGCCCCGGCATTCCGCCGGAGCGGCACGAAGAGGCTTTCCGGCCCTTCTCCCGCCTCGACGAATCGCGCGGACAGAACCAGTCCGGCACGGGCCTTGGGTTGACTCTGGCGCGCGACACGGCCCGCGCCCATGGCGGCGACATCCGCCTGATGCAGAGCCCGCTGGGCGGCCTGCGCGCGGTCTTGCGCGTGCCAACCGAGCCGAAGTAGGACCAAGGCATGACAAGTCCGGCCCTCCCTTCCCGCGTGCGCATCGCCTCCGTGCAGTTCGAGATGCGCCGGATATCGGCCCTCGAGGAGTTCGAGGAGCGCATCGCTTATTTTACGCGGGTGGCCAGCGAGTATGGCGCAGACTTCGTCGTCTTCCCTGAACTCTATACGCTGCAGACCCTGTCGCTCGCGCCGGAACGGCTGGGGCCTGCCGAAACCATTTCGGCACTGACCGCCTACACCCCGCGCTTCGAGGCGCTGCTGACCGGGCTTTCCGTCCGCCACCGGATCAATGTGATCGGTGGCACGCACGTCACCCGGGTTGCTTCCGGCGATATCCGCAACATCGCCTATGCCGCCCTCCGGGACGGCAGCCTGCACCGGCAGGAGAAGATCCACGCAACGCCTTCCGAGCGCAGTTTCTGGGGTGTCAGCGGAGGCAGCGAGAACAAGGTGATCGCGACCGATTGCGGCCCGGTCGGCATCGCGGTCTGCTACGACTCCGAATTCCCGGAACAGGTTCGCCATCTGGTCGACCAGGGCGCGATGATCCTGTTCGTTCCCTTCTGCACGGATGACCGGAATGGTTACCTCCGTGTACGGTATTGCTGCGCGGCGCGGGCGATCGAGAACCAGATCTATGTGGCGCTGTCGGGGGTCTGCGGAAACCTGCCGAATGTCGGCAACATGGATGTTCACTATGCGCAGGGCGCCGTGCTGACCCCCTGCGACCTGCCCTTCGCCTGGAACGGTATCCGCGCCGAAGCCGAGCCGAACGTAGAGACGATGATCGTCGCTGATGTCTCGCCGGCAGACCTCGCCGAGGCCCGCCTTCGCGGCACCGTGCAGAATCTCAATGACCGGCGCACGGATTTGTATGGGAGCGGGTGGAAAGGCTAGGACGGCCCCACCCTAACCCTCCCCGTTCCGGGGAGGGGACAGCGCAGCGTTCGTGGAGAGTGAGTTCTGCAAAGCAGAGCAACCTGCCCCCTCCCCGTCTGCGGGGAGGGTTGAGGTGGGGCGGGTCCATCTGTGCACTGACGTTCAGGAAAGCCGCGCCGCCAGCTGATCCATGAAGCCGGCGAGTTCGAGGTCTTTCTGCGTCACGCCGTCGGCGTCATGCGTGGTCAGCGTGACCTCGACCTTGTTGTAGACGTTGAACCATTCGGGATGATGGTCCATCTGCTCGGCCTTCAGCGCGGCGCCGGACATGAAGGCGAAAGCGGTCTTGAAGTCAGCGAACCGATAGGCCTTGAAGATGGCATCGCGCTCGCCTTCGGGAACGCTCCAGCCTTTCAGCGCCTTGATCGCGGCGGCCGCTTCGATCTTCTTGCTCATGCTCAACCCTCACCATCCTGTCCGAGTACGTAGTAAATCCAGGTGCCGTCTTCGGCGATGGCGGTGCGCATGCCGGGATAGCCTTCGCCGGCGCGGATGCGGGCGATGCCGTCCTCGCCGATCAGCTCTTCCAGCCGGCGCCGGTCCTGGAAGGAGAGCTTTTCGGGGATCAGGTCTGACGGGTCCTTCGCCGCAAGGTCCGGCCAGACATACCAGCGCTCGCCGTCAATCTCGCGCAGGCCGGCGGGCTGTTCGAACAGTTCACGGAGCTTCCGGTTGGGGTCAACGCCCGTGCGGCGCAGGAGGTCCCAGAACTGGAGATGGTCCTGCCCGCCGACATTCGACTTGAAGTCCGGGTTCTCGCCAGCTTCCTCGGCAAGACCGCGCAGGGAGCCGCGTGCCGCGTGGAGCAACAGCTCCTCCTTCTTGCGGGCCGCCGCGCGGCTGATCTCGACCGGAGCCGGGGGCGCGGGCGGCTCGGTGAAACGTTCATCCGGTGCGGGCGGCAGTTTGACGACGACCTCGGGCTCGGCCTGCGAACAGGCGGCGAGCAGACAGGCGGCCATTGCTGCAGCAAGACTAGCGGAGCGCATAGCCGGTCACGGCTTCCAGATCGGTCAGGAGTTGTTCTTCGCTGGTGACCTTGATGGTCGCCATGCCCATGTCGCGGGCGGGCTTCAGGTTGATACCGAGGTCATCAAGGTAGACGCAGGCCTTCGGATCAACATCGAGCGCCTCGCACATCAGCGCGTAGATGCGCGGGTCGGGCTTGCGGATGCCAAGCTTGGAGCTTTCGATCAAGTGATCGAACAGATCGAACACCGCGGCGAGTTCTTTTGCCTTGGCTTCGTCCTGGGTCATTGAGGCGCCCTTGCCGATGGGGGCGTTGTTGGTGATGCAGCCGACCTTGCCTTTCGTCTTGCAGACCTTGAGCGCGTTGACGACGCGCGGGCGAAGGCTGCCGGAGAGGAGGCCGAGAATGTTGCGGCCCGGCACTTCATGGCCGAGGGCCTTCGATTCGATCCGGAAGAGTTCATCGAACCCATCGGCATCGACTTCGGAGCGCTCCAGCTTCGCCCAGGCATTCTCGAGCGGATTGATGGAATTGACCGTGCGGATGAAGTCCACCGGCAGGCCGGAGGCGGCCTCGTACCGGTTGAAGGCCTCGAAAGGCGAGGAGGTGAACACCCCGCCGAAATCCCAGATGATTGCTTGGAAGGTACGTGACATGGCGGCTAGCTAGCCGTTCGGCGCTGGCTTTTCAAACCTTGATTTTCTCGTCCCCTGCCCTTGCGGGGTTCAGCGGGGGCAGTAGTGTCCCGGCCCGAAACAAAAGGGAGAAAACCATGGGCGTTCTGGACGGAAAAGTGGTGCTGGTCACCGGCGGCGGAAACGGCATCGGCAAGGAATGCGCGCTGCTGGCGGCGCGGCAGGGCGCCAAGGTCGTGGTCAACGATCTCGGCGGCAGCCTGAAGGGCGATGAGGAAGGCTCGGCTGGACCGGCAGAGGCTGTCGCTGCGGAAATCCGCAAGGCCGGCGGCGAGGCGGTCTCCAACTCCGACAGCGTGACGGACTATAACGCCGTTGCGGGCATGGTGACGCAGGCGCTCGATACCTTCGGACGCCTCGATGCCGTCGTGAACCCGGCGGGCATCCTGCGCGACGGCATGTTCCACAAGATGAGCGAAAGCGACTGGAAGGGCGTGATCGACGTTCACCTGCATGGCTCGTTCAACGTGACGCGCGCTGCGATCGAATTTTTCCGCGAGAACGAGCGGGGCTCGTTCGTGCTGTTCACCTCGACCTCGGGCCTGATCGGCAATATCGGCCAGGCAAATTATGCCGCTGCCAAGCTCGGCATCGCCGGTCTCAGCCGCGTGGTGGCCATGGAAGGCGCAGCGAAGAAAGTGCGCTCGAACATCATCGCGCCGTTTGCCTGGACACGGATGATCGCCTCGATCCCGGTGAAGGACGAGGCGAGCGCGCAGCGCGTCGAGCGGATGAAGAATGGTATGCGGGCCGACCAGGTCGCGCAGCTGGCGATCGCGCTCTGCGCCGATACGGCGGCGCATGTCAGCGGGCAGATCTTCGGCGTGCGGGGCAATGAAGTGATCCTGTTCGACCAGCCGCGCCCGGTGAAATCGCTGGCGCGCCTCGAAGGCTGGACGCCGGAAACGCTGATCGATCATTGCTTCCCGGCGATGAGCGGCAGCTTCTTCGGCCTTGGCGCAACCGCGAGCGTGTTCCCGTACGATCCGGTTTGAGGCTGCGCAGGCGTCCGGACGCGCCCTTGGGGGCGGCCGGTTTTGGGGATTTGATGACACCCCTCTCCGCAGACTCCTGCGAAAGCAGGGGTCCAGATTCGGAGTGATGCATTCTTGTTTGCGCTGGGTACCTGCTTTCGCAGGTACCTGCGGGGTGGGTGTGTGGGGCGGGCCTTACGGCTGTCCTCACTGGGTCCCGGCTTTCGCCGGGATGAGCGGAGACTAGGAGGAGTCATGTGGAGGAGAGGTCAGAGCCCCCTTCCTGCTTTGCCTGAGTCTTTGCAGGTCGGGGCCGTGCGGGAATGTCATCGGGTCATCGAAGGGTGAGAGCCCCTCGAGATTTGCCGGAAGATCAGAGGCCCAGCTGTCATCCGTCAGGGGACGGAAGGTTCGGGTCAGAGGTTTGTAGGTTAGCGGATCGGGGAGCTTGTCGCCCTCGAAGGCGATGTAGACCTGGCCCCACCAGGTGATGCCGAGCAGGAAT
>VYLE01000026.1_pt1 | contig 130628 bp, 140 predicted proteins | sample 5114391 | NCBI WGS metagenome assembly VYLE01 (sample SAMN12291771, study PRJNA351875) | freshwater metagenome | isolation source: freshwater lake | place: USA: Michigan, Kent Lake | collected 2013-08-15
ATTCCTGCTCGGCATCACCTGGTGGGGCCAGGTCTACATCGCCTTCGAGGGCGACAAGCTCCCCGATCCGCTAACCTACAAACCTCTGACCCGAACCTTCCGTCCCCTGACGGACGAAAGCTGGGCCTCTGATCTTCCGGCAAACCTCGAAGGGCTCTCACCCTTCGATGACCTTATGACATTCCCGGACGGCCCCGTCCTGCGAAGCCTCCGGCGAAGCAGGAAGGGGGCTCTCACCTCTACCCAACCCGACTCATCCTAGTCTCCGCTCATCCCGGCGAAAGCCGGGACCCAGCGAGGCCGCCTTGCTGCTTCGCCGAAACCCTGGATCCCGTCTTCCGACGGGATGATCGGAAAACAGGGGCCCGCCCCAAACACCCCCACCCCGCAGGTACCTGCGAAAGCAGGTACCCAGCGCAAACCAGAAAGCACTTTTCCGAATCTGGAACCCTGCGCTCATCCTGAGCGAAGCCGAAGGACGCCAGGGGTCTGTAGAGAGGTGAACACCAAAAACCGGCCGCCACCCCAGGCGCGTCCGGACGCACGCGCAGCCGTAAACCTAACCTGCGCGGCCGATGCGGCGGCGCTGCACGCTTGACGGAATGTTGAGGCTCTCGCGATACTTCGCGACCGTACGGCGCGCGATATCGATACCGAACCCGGTCAGGATCTCGACGATCTGGTCATCCGACAGCACGTCTTCCGGCGCTTCGTCATCGATAAGCTGCTTGATCCGGTGACGGACGGCTTCCGCCGAATGCGCCTCACCGCCGCCGGTCGCGGGGATCGAAGCCGAGAAGAAGTATTTAAGCTCGAACAGGCCGCGCGGGGTCGACATGTACTTGTTCGTCGTCACGCGGCTGACGGTCGATTCGTGCATCTCGATCGCGTCGGCCACCTGCTTGAGGTTCAAGGGGCGCAAATGCGCGACGCCATGTGCAAAGAAACCGTCCTGCTGGCGCACGATCTCGCTCGCCACCTTAAGGATAGTCCGGGCGCGCTGGTCGAGGGATTTGATTAGCCAGGTCGCAGACGCTGCGCATTCGGAGATGAATTCCTTCTCCTTCTCGCGCATCGGCAGGGCGGTGACTTCGGCGTAATAGGCCTTGTCCATCAGCACGCGCGGCAGCGTCTCGGAATTCAGTTCCACCGCATACATGCCATTCGGCAGTTCACGGACGTACACATCAGGAGCCACTGCCACGGTCGTTTCGCTGGAAAAGCCGGCGCCCGGCTTCGGCGAGAGCTGGCGCAGTTCCAGCAGCATGTCCTGGATATCGGCCTTGTCGACACCGCAGACATCCATCAGCTGCTTGATGTCGTGCTTGGCCACGAGGTGAAGGTTGTCGAGCATCGCCTGCATCGCCGGGTCATAGCGACCGCGATCCTTCAACTGCAGGGCAAGGCATTCCGGAATCGAGCGGGCCATCACGCCGGTCGGGTCAAATCCCTGGCAGATGCCAAGCACGGCTTCGACGTTGGCAATGTCGGCGCCAAGTGACTTGGCAATATCGTCCAGCGGCGTGCGCAGATATCCCGTCTCATCCGTCTCGTCGATCAGGCGCGCGGCGATCAGCCGGTCGGCGTCCGAAAGGCCGGCAAAGTTCAGCTGCGTGTGCAGGTGTTCGGCCAGCGTGATGTCGCTGGACATGTTGGCGGTGAAATCGAAATCCTCAGACGCCTGACCATTCCCGGCAGTTGACCAGTCGGTCTTCGCGGATGGGCCGGAAGCGCCCGCAGGCAACGCCGCATCAGATCCGGTGCCCGGCTCGTAGACATCCTCGCCCGGAGCATCCAGCTGGTCGCGGGCCTCGCCGGCATCGCGCGTATCGCGGTCCATTGTCTCGCGCATCGGCTCGACGGCTTCGGACGGCGCCGGGCCGTCATCCTCGACTTTCTGAAGGAGCGGATTGCGCTCGAGTTCAGCCTCGACGAATTCGGCAAGTTCCTGGTTCGAGAGCTGCAGGAGCTTGATCGCCTGCTGCAGCTGCGGCGTCATCACCAGGGACTGGCCCTGGCGCATGTCGAGTGAATGTTTCATGGCCATCGGCCGCGCCCCCTGAGATCAAGCGGCGAACTGCTCACCCAGATAGACCCTGCGCACATCCTCGTTCCTCAGCACGTCTTCCGGCGTGCCATTGAAGAGGACAGCACCATCATACATCACGAAGGCCCGGTCCACGATCTGCAGCGTCTCGCGCACCTGGTGGTCGGTGATGAGAACGCCGAGGCCGCGCTGCTTGAGGAAGCGGACGAGGTCGGAAATGTCGGAGATGGCAAGCGGGTCGATGCCGGTGAACGGTTCGTCCAGTAGCATGAAGCTCGGACGAGACGCGAGCGCACGTGCAATCTCCACACGCCGCCGCTCGCCGCCCGAAAGGGAGGTTGCCGGCTGCTTGCGAAGGTGTTCCACGTGCAGTTCACTGAGCAGGCTGTCGACCTGTGCCTGGCAGGCGGCCCTGTCTTTTTCGACAAGCTCCGCAACTGCAAGAACGTTTTCCTCAACACTCATGCCCCGGAAGATCGAGGCCTCCTGGGGCAGGTATCCGACGCCCAGACGGGCGCGCTGATACATCGGCAGGCGGGTGACATCCTCGCCGTCGATGGAGATCGAGCCGGAATCGGCGCCGATCAACCCCATGATCATGTAGAAGCAGGTGGTCTTGCCGGCCCCGTTGGGTCCAAGCAGGCCGACAACTTCGCCGCGGGCGAGAGAGAGGGAAACGTCACGCACGACCTGGCGCTTGCCAAATGACTTGGCAAGATTTCTGACTACCAGGCCTTCGGCCGCCTCGTTCATTCCTGTTCCATCCGTCCACGGCCGTTTTCCGGCCTGCCCAAGCCTTAACGCGGCTTGCTTAAGATCGCTTTCACCTGTCCTGTAAAATTCACTGGTTCTGGCCGGATTGGGTCGACGGATCGATCACCATCCGGGTGCGGCCGGAGCCGCCTTCGAGCGTCGTGCGGCGGCTTTTGACCTCCATCCGAAGGGTTTCGCCCTCGGCCACATCGCGTTCGCGCATCAGGGCGACCTTGCCGGTCATTGTGATCGTGTCGGTGGCGAGTTCGTAAACGCCGCGGTCACCTTTGGCCTTCAACTCAGGGGTCACATAGTAAACGTTACCTTCGGCGACGATATTCTCAACCTGTCCGAAGCCGCCGATGACGCTGGACGACCCCGAGCCGCCGGCCGCCGGCTTGAAGCGGATCGTCACGGTGTCGGCGCGCAGGCGGGCGGTGCCTTGCTGGATGTCGACATTGCCGACCAGCAGGACCTTGCGCTCGTTCTCAAGGCTCTCGGTCCGCGAGGAATTGATATAGATCGGGCCACCCTCGGACGAGATCTGGGCAAAGGCCGGGGCGGCCATCAGGGCCAGGCCAAGGGCTGCGCCGGCGGCTTTACGGAGTGCCATCTTGCTCACTTTCAGACGTTGCAGGCGCTTCGGCCGGTTGGGGATAGATCACGGTCTGCACATTGCCTTCAAACACAATGCGGTTTCCGCCGTCGAGAATTTCATACGAGTCCGCCCTTATGTCGCCAAGGGGGCCCTTGCCTTCCAGAGGTGACAATCCCTCCACCCTGTCCTCGCCGAGGATCAGGCGGGCGCCGCGGCTGATGAAGGAATAGCCGGCGCTGTCGGTGATATTGACCGCTTCATAGAGCTCGAGGACGCCCTTCTCTCGGTCATAATAGCCGGTCGGGGCTTTCAGTTCGGCGCCATTGCCGTCGCGCATGACCGGATTGACGAGGTCGACAACCCCGCCCTGCCCGCGCCGGCGGTGGGCGGCGTCAGCGGTGATCGTAAACACCTGGCCGACCGAGTCGCGCCCGGTGAAGCGCGGATTGACCATCGTCACGGCTTCCTCGTCGCGCACTGTCGGCAGGCCGGCCTCCTGGGTGAGGGCGCTGCGGAAGACGAAACCGAGGAAAAGGCCGATCGAGACGGCCGCGGCACCGACCAGAGCATAGCGCAGATAGCGCACCCGCTCGGACCGTCGGCGCGCCTGCGCCAGCGTCAACTGGCGCCGGGGCGCCCAGAGCGTGGCGGGGTCGTGGTGGAGACTGGCGTCCATCTGTCCGGTCGGCCTGATCCTGCGAGACTTTCAGGCCCTATGCTTAACCGCGATGGGGCCGGAGTGAAAGCGCTGCTGGCAGGACAGAGGCGGCCGGAATCAGCTGTGCGAGAAGATGTCTTCTTCGCCCCAGCCCGCGAGGTCGAGTTCGGCGCGCACCGGCAGGAAGCTGAAACAGGCCTCGGCGAGGCCCATACGGCCTTCGCGGACCAGCATGGCCTCGAGGCCGGCCTTGATCTGGTGCAGGTAGAGCACGTCCGAGGCAGCATACTGGATCTGGGCGTCGGTGAGCGTCGCGGCGCCCCAATCGGAGCTCTGCTGGGCTTTCGACATGTCGATGCCGGCCACTTCGCGGGCGACGTCCTTGAGGCCGTGCTTGTCGGTATAGGTGCGGGCGAGGCGCGAGGCGATCTTGGTGCACCAGACGGGCGAAACGGTAATCCCCATCCACTTGCGCATCATGGCAATGTCGAAGCGGGCGAAGTGGAACAGCTTCACGACCTTCGGATCGGTCATCAGCGCCTTGAGGTTCGGGCAATCGAAATCCCGCGTCAGCTGGACCAGATGCGCCGTACCATCCCCCACTGAGAGCTGGACAAGGGTCAGGTAATCCCGGTTCGGATTGAGGCCCATCGCCTCGGTATCGACGGCCACCACGGGGCCGAAGCTGAGGCCTTTGGGGAGATCCCCCTTGTGAAGCGTGATCTGACTCATCCGCGGCCCTTACCACGGCCCCCGTTAAGGGCAAGTGTCCGGGGGCTTTTCAAACCTCTGCCCCAAATGATGAACCCGTTTGTCGTCATCCCGGCTTCGTGTCGAAGACGCGAAGACCGGGACCCAGACTTTTTGGCCCCTGGGTCCCGGGCATTTGCTGCGCAAATCCCGGGATGACGACCCGAGGAGTACGGGACTAGGGAACCCTTCAGCCTGCAGATTTTTTCACGGCTACGAGCGCCGTATCCAGCGCCGAAAGGAAGCGCGAACGGTCGGCTTTCGAGAAGGGCGCGGGGCCGCCGGCGCCGCTGCCGGCGACGCCGACGCGCAGGTCCGCCATGATCGCACGGGTGGCGAGCGCCCCGCCGATTGAGTCCGGTGTGAAGGGTTTGCCGCTGGGGCCGAGCACTTTCGCGCCGGCCTTCAGCGCGCGGTCGGCCAGCGGAATGTCTGCGGTGATCACGACCGAGAATGCGTTGGCCTCTGCAGCGATCCAGTCATCGGCAGCATCAAATCCGTCGCTGACAATCTTTCGCGAGATCAGCGGATGTTCCGGGATGCGGATATAGCTGTTGGCGACGATGACAACCTCGACGCCGTGGCGCAGCGCGACCTTGTAGATCTCGTCCTTCACCGGGCAGGCATCGGCATCGACCAGGATCCGGGGGGTCATTCGATTCCTCTCTTAGCCAGGCGCAGCCTCCGCGCGCCGCGTGGCAACCCAGATCATGAGGAAATCGCGGCCCTGCGACAAGGTCTGCCCTTCGATCTTCCCGTCTACCAGACGTCCGGAATGGCTGTAGGGCGCAGAGCCGTCCGTTGTGACGGAACCAAAAGCGAGCGTGTCGCCGCGCAGCGAATATTCGGCCTCGAGGAATTCCGACTCGTAGAACGAGCCGGTGAGCTTTCCGTCTTCGGCGACGTTCAGCACCATCACGGTCGAGCTTGGCGGCTCGGTCGGCGACCAGAACATGGTCACATCCCAGGTGCCATTGAGGTCAGACGGTTTCAGTGCGGCGGCTGCCGGTTCGGTCACGGGCGTGGTAGGCGAAGCTGGCGTGGCGCAGGCGGCGAGCAGCAGCGCGAATAGGGCGAGCATCGGTTTCATGGGAAGAACCTTTCGGCGCCGGAGCGGCGCAGCGCGGAGGGACCTAGTGTCCGCGTGCAAGGCGGCAAGCCCCCTACTCCGTCTCCATCCCGGCGATCCATTCCCGGATCAGCGCCAGGCCCTCCGGATCATGCACGCTGCGGCCGAGTTCGGGCATGGCAACACCGGGCTCAGTGGAGGCCATCCGGTAGGCAAGGATCGACCGGTCGGGCGCACCGGGGACGATGACCTGGAACAGGTTGCCCGCGCCGCGGCCAGCGGCGACCGGATGCTTGCCAATGCCGATCTTCACCGGGTCGGTTTCCGTGGCCGACAGGACAAGCCCGGAATTCGAGGCCGAGCCATCCGGCTTGTGGCAATGGGCGCAGTTGATATCGAGCCAGGCCCGGGCGCGCGCGTCCAGAGGCTTGGAAAGATCGTATACGGAGGGCGCAGGCGGAAAGGCATCGGGCACGCCTTCGAGTATTCCGGCGTCAGCCCAGGCTTCGATCTGCCCCTTGTGGCCGAGATTGCGCGCCTTCGGGCCAATGGGCGAAATGGCCGCGCCAGCCTGATGGCAGGTCTTGCACTGGTTCTGGTTGGGCACGGAGTAGTTGATGGACAGCGCCGCACCCTGCGGACTGATCGTCTCGACGGTGCGGCGGGCGCCGACCGGCGAATAGACCGCCTCGGTACCTTCCTCGTTCCAGACATAGGGATAAGCCGCCCAGCCCGTTTCCTTGTGGATCAGGAGGCGGGTTTCGACCTTGTAGGCCCCGGCATCCGGCGCGCGCATGTCCGGCGCAAAGGCGAAGGTCTTCACAAGGACGGTGCCGACCGGAAATGCGAACACGTTGTCCGCATCATACTGGGCGGCCTTGCCGCCCGGCACGAACACGAAGCGGTGCTTGGCGGCATGGTCGGAGAAGAGCGGATTGACCAGATCATAGGGGATGACGCCATTGGCCGGTGTATCGGCAGCAGCGTCCGTAAACAGTCCGTAGGCGGAGAGCGTCTCGGCGGGCGCTTCCGCGAGAATGATCTCAAGGTCCGGCCCCGGGGCCTTGCCCGCGCTGCACGCCGTCAGAAGCGCGGCCAGCAGCCCCGCAAGGACAAGGGCCACGCCGCGCATGTTATTCCTTGACGTGGGCCAGGACGATCGGCGCAGGCTCTGGCGGCGGCGTCGAGGCAGGGCGCTGCGGCGAAGGCCGCAGCGCGGCCGGGTCGAGCGGATAGGACGGGATCCCGAAGTTCAGGAAGCCGACATCTTCGGCCTCGGCAATCGTCAGGTTCACATCCTGCGGCTCGGCGCCGGGCCAGGCCTTGACGCCGTCCCAGACAATCGGGGGCAGCGGACTGCCGAGGGCCTCGGCGAGCGGCGCAAGGATTCCCTGCGGATTGGTGCCGCCGCCGGAATAGCGGTTGGCCCGCACGACGATATCGCGCGGCAGGGGGTTATACGTCTCGTCCGTGAACGGAAGGGAGTATGCCGTGATCAGCACGTCGGCTGATTGGTTGTTCTCGAACTCATTGTCGAAGACGTGCACATTGCGGTTCGCCATGATGATGACGCCGGTGCCGGAGGGCACGCCGGCGACGATATTGCCCGCCGGAGCGAAGTTGCGCGTATTGTTGGCGAGGATCTGGTTGGCGAATATACGCGTGGAATTGCCGCCGGTGACCGGCAGGTCCGGCAGGTCGAACACCAGCACGCCGCCGGTATTGTTGCGGGCAATGTTGCCATAGACATCGGCGCCCGACGAATTCTCGATCTCGATTCCCGCCACGTTGAATTCGACAATCGAATTGCGCACGATGATGTTGGACGACTGGCCGACATAGATGCCTGCATCGGAGGCGCCGCGCACGGTGACATTCTCGACCAGCACATCCTTCGATTCGACGGGGTAGATGCCATAGGCGCCGTTGGTTTCCTCCGGCTCGCCGCTCCACTCGACGGTGAGGTATTTGTAGGTGATGCGGTCGGCGCCTTTCGACTTGATGCCGTCGCCGCGGGTGTCGCGCACAGCGAAGTCCTGCAGCGTGACATCGTCCGAGGTGACCAGCAGCCCCTCTCCCGCGCCGGACTGCTGCGCGAAGTCGAGCACGGTGAGATTCTGGCCCGCGCCGCGCAGGGTAACGCCGTCCACATCGAGCGACAGCGGATCGGCGAGAGCGAAGGTGCCTTCCGGCATGACGATCGTGTCGCCCGGCTTGGCATTGATCAGCGCGGCCTGGAGGGTGGCGCCGAAATCACCCTCGGCCGAGAGCGGCGGCGGCAAGGCGGGGACGCCCGGTTCAACGGGCGCCTCGGCTTTCTGGCTGCAGGCAAACAGGAACAGGGCTAGCGGAGCGGCAAGCGCGGCGCGTGCGAGTTTCATCATGTCCTCCCCGGATCAGTCGACGGGAGTGTCAACTTCAATCCGGGGAAAAGCAAGGCGGGCACCAGTTGGCGATCCACAGGTTTTGGCGCAATCTGAATGTACCTTATAGCCGCGAAGCCGGAGTCGGAATGCCACTTTGCGTTCAGCACATAATCTTTATCATGGTAACAGCGCTTCTTGCTGCATGCTCACAAGCGGATTCTGCACGAGCCACCCCACCGATAACACCGGCCTCTGTCGAACCCAGTGCTGAGGGCGCTCCGATTGCCGCTCCCGGGAAATGGCGGCACGAGGTTACCATGGATGGCCGCGCTTTTCCGATAACTGAGTTTTGCGATACGGGCGGAACCGTCATTTCCGTTTCGGCATCGAGACCCCAGACATCCTGTTCGCAGACCCGGATTGATAGCGGAAGCCTGCGAACAGAATGCACTGGGTCCGATGGCAGTTCTCACATCACGACCCAGACTTTTACTGGCAACCGTGAGAGCGCCTATACTCTCGAGACTACCACTGACTCACAGCAGGCAGACGGCTCGCGGCTGCGATCGCAGATGATTGTGAAAGCTACCCGGCTAGGCGACTGCTGAGCGCCCCGCAAAGCGGAAACGCCCCGCCGAAAAAACCGGCGGGGCGCATAATCTGTTTACGATCAAAGCTTCAGTGAACGCTCAACGGGTTCAGGTCGTGGGCGAGGGCGGCGGCAAAGGCAGCGTCGCGGCCTTCGACGATGGCGAGGCGCTGGCCGTCAGCGGAGGCGACCACGAAGAGGTCGTCCGGATCGGACACGTCATCCAGCGCATCCGGCGGCAGGAGGCTGCGGATTTCGCCGTCATCGAGATGACGGATGTAGACGAAGGTAGTGCCCTCAAGGGCATTCGATTTCTCGTTCGATTTCAGTCCGGTCGTCATGGGTCCACTCCTTTCCGCGCCCCGGGCGGGGTCGCTGGCAGGCGGGTGCTCTGCCATGAACGGAAAGTGGGCCCCGATTGTGTCGGGTTCAAGCACCGCGATGCGGCAAGTTCACGGCGGAGGCTTACAGGCGCGTTTAGCGGCGCCGATTGCCCGATTTTTGACAGGACTGCCTCGAAAAGGGTCCTGGTGGAGCCAAGGGGAGTCGAACCCCTGACCTCTTGCATGCCATGCAAGCGCTCTCCCAACTGAGCTATGGCCCCGGACCGGGAAGCGGGAGGATTAGTCTCAGCCTCCCGCCCTTTCAAGCCCTATTTCACCGTTCGTCGTCGTCTTCTTCGATCTCGAGGTCATCGTCACCCTCGTCCTCGTCATCGATCTCGAACTCTTCGTCGTCATCGTCGGCGATGATCACGTCATCATCATCGTCTTCGCCGCCATCTTCGGAGAATCCGCCGGGGACCTTGCCGGGGGCAGGCTCTTCTTCTTCCTCGTCCGCGCCTTCGATGATCACGTCATCATCTTCGCCGACGAGTTCCTTGGCGTCTTCTTCATCCTCCTCGGCCTCGTCTTCGGCCTCGGCGGCGTCTTCTTCCTCGTCATCCCGGATGACGGCGTCATCCTCTTCCTCGACCTCGTCATCGTCTTCGGCGACGGCCTTGACGGCGGCGCGGGCCGCCTTGGCCTTCACCTTGGTGATGGTGGTGCGGATAACTTCATCTTCGGGGTCGAATTCGGCGCCGCATTTGGGGCAGACGGCCGGGCGTTTGTTGAGGTCATAGAACCGCGATTCGCAGGACGGGCAGACCTGCTTGGTTCCGAGCTTGTCCTTGGCCATGGCGCGCTCCTTCAAAGGGGGATTACCGGTGGGAAACTGGCGCGGCGCTTGCCATGAACGCCCGGCGCTGTCAAAGCCCGAATGTCGACCTCAACTCATCAATTACAGGGCCTTCCCTCCATGGTCTGGACCAGCCGACCCGTCCGCCGCCTCAGCGGAACCATCCGCGCGCCGGGTGACAAATCCTGCAGCCACCGGGCGCTGATCTTCGGGGGCCTCGCCTCCGGCACCAGCCGTTTCACCGGCCTGCTGGAAGGCGATGACGTGATCCGGACCGGGGCGGCGATGTCAGCGCTGGGCGCAAACGTGACCCGGACAGGACCCGGGGCCTGGGAAGTCCGGGGCGTCGGCAGCAAGGGCCTGACCTCGCCGGAAGGGGTGCTCGATTTCGGCAATTCGGGCACAGGTTCCCGCCTGATGATGGGGGTGATGGCCGGTTTCGAGCTGACGGCGGCGCTTACCGGCGACGCCTCGCTTTCCTCCCGCCCGATGAACCGGGTGCTGAACCCGCTGCGGGAGATGGGCCTGAAGGACACGGCCGGGCCGGAGGGGCGCCTGCCCTTCTCTCTGACAGGCTCGAAGGCGCTGAAGGCGATCCGCTACGCCCCGCCGCAGGCGAGCGCGCAGGTGAAGTCCGCCGTGCTGCTGGCGGGGCTGAACGCAGTAGGCACGACCGTCGTGCACGAGGCCAAACCGACCCGCGACCATACCGAGCGGATGCTTCAGGGCTTTGGCGCGAAGCTTGGCTTCAAGACGGCGCCGGGCGGGGCAACCGAGATTTCGATCGAGGGCAAGCAGCCGCTGACGGGCCTCGACGCGGACATTCCCGGTGACCCCTCATCGGCAGCCTTCCTGATCGCGGCGGGAATCCTTTCACCACGTGGGGACGTGATGGTGCAGGGCGTTATGTCGAACCCGACGCGCTCCGGCTTTTATGATGCGGCGAACCTCATGGGCGCGCATCTCGGCGCCGAGGAGCGCGGCGAGGCGGCGGGCGAACGGCTGATCGACCTGCACGCCGGCTATGCGGACCTGAAGGGAATCGCCGTGCCCGAACGCCTGGTTGCATCGATGATCGACGAGTTCCCGATCCTCGCTGTGCTGGCCGCCTTCGCGAGCGGCGAGACGCGCGTGACCGGGGCGGACGAGCTGCGCGTGAAGGAGAGCGACCGGATAAAGGCGATCGTCGCGATGCTGCGCGTCAATGGCGTGGGCGTGGAGGAAACGGCGGACGGCTTCACAGTGCAAGGCTGCGGCGGGCCCGTGCCCGGTAGCGGCCTCGTCGAGACGCGCCATGACCACCGCATCGCCATGAGCGCGCTGGTGATGGGCACCGCCGCCCAGAAACCGGTGAGTGTCGACGACGTGTCGATGATCGACACGAGCTATCCCGAGTTTCTGGGGCACATGAAGACGCTGGGGGCGGAAATCAGCGAGGGCTGAGCGCTGCAGCGAGGCCGGTCGAGGCAGCCGAGTCCAGGTATTCCCGCACATCGGTCACGCGGCCGTCCTTTACCGTCGCGACAACGCAGACGGCGAGGTCGAGCGCCGTGCCATCCGGCAGCGTGCCGCGGACGGCATGCTCCTCGACGAAGCCGGTCTCAGTGGCGGAGCGCACCGCGTCTTCGTAGCGGAAGCCCGTTACGGCAGCGCCGACCTTCCGGTTGAACTTGAGCAGGGAGTCGAGGCTCATCGGCCGGCCATTGTTTTGGCGCACGCGCATGTCCGGCGCGCACAGGCGGCGCACGGCGGCCTCGTCCTGTCCGGCGAGCGCGGCGAAGAGCTGTTTCGCAATCTCGGCATTGTCCATTGCGGCTTCCCCCTGTGTTCCGGGCGAACCTAAACCCGCCGGGCCCGAACGCAAGCCGCCCCCTACCCCCACGGCAGAATTGACGGGCGAGCTTCCGGCGCCTTTGATGGCGCCATGACCGATCTCAATTCTCCCCTCCCCCTCGCCCGTGGCCCGGCCATGAAGAACCGCTTCATGCTGGCGCCCCTCACCAACATGCAGAGCCATGCGGACGGCGTCCTCAGCGATGACGAGTTCAAATGGCTGGTGAAGCGCGCCGAAGGCGGCTTTGGCGTGACGATGACTTGCGCGGCGCATGTGCAGGCGAAGGGACAGGGCTTTCCGGGCCAGCTCGGCATATTCGATGACAAGCACCTGCCAGGCCTGACGCGGCTGGCGGCGGCGCTCAACAAGACCGGAACGCATTCGGTCGTGCAGTTGCATCATGCGGGCATGCGCAGCCCCAAGGAGCTGATCGGCGAGGTGCCGCATTGCCCGTCGGCGAATGACGAGTTCGGCGCGCGGGCGATGAGCCTTGATGAAGTGAAGGCCTCGCGCGATGCCTTCATTGCAGCAGCGGTGCGTGCGGAGAAGGCCGGCTTCCACGGCGTGGAACTGCACGGCGCGCATGGCTACCTGATCTGCCAGTTCCTAAGCGCGGACGTGAACAAGCGCACGGATGAATATGGCGGCAGTTTCGAGAACCGCGCACGGTTCCTGTATGAGTGTATCGAGGGCGTGAGGGCGAAGTGCGGCAAGGGCTTCTCGCTCGGCGTGAGGCTCTCGCCGGAGCGGTTCGGCATGGACCTTGGCGAAATCCTCGGCCTTGCGGGCGCGCTGCTGAAGGACGAGCGGATCGATTATCTCGACATGTCGCTCTGGGATTGTTTCAAGCCGCCGGTGGGCGCAGGCCCGGGCGAGAAAACGCTCGTGGAACTGTTCGGGGCGCTTCCGCGTGGCAAGACAAAACTTGGGGCGGCGGGCAAGATCCTGACCGGGGCCGACTGCCAGCGCGCAATGGACGCAGGCCTCGATTTCGTGGTGATCGGCCGCGGCGCGATCCTGCATCATGACTTTCCGAAGAAGGTGGCGGCAGATGCGGGCTTTGTGCCGATTGCCCTGCCTGTGCCGGAAGAGCACCTCAAGGCCGAAGGCCTCGGCACCGCTTTCTTGAGCTACATGAAAACCTGGAAGGGCTTCGTTGCCGAGCCTGCCTGACATCATCAGCCGACTGACAAAACACCAAGGGAGACAAGACCATGCAGATCACCAAAGACACCGCTGCCGTTGTGACCGGGGGCGCCTCCGGCCTCGGCCAGGCCACCGCCCGGGCGCTCGCCAAGGCAGGCGCGAAGGTTGCCATTTTCGACATCAACGCCGAAGCCGGCGAAGCGACAGCCAAGGAAATCGGCGGCATCTTCTGCAACGTCAACATCATGAGCGAGGAGAGCTGCGTCGAAGGCTTCGAGAAGGCCCGCAAGGCGCACGGCCAGGAGCGGATCACCGTCCACTGCGCAATGGCGGCAAAAGGCGGCAAGACGCTGAGCTGGGACAAGGAAAACGCGAAGTACAAGCGGCTTCCGACCGCGGACTACGCCTTCGGCGCCGAAGGCGTGCTCGTCGCCTCCTACCGCATCGCCTCGCTGTCGGCCGAGGGCATGGCCTACCTGCCGGAACTGGAAGACGGCGAGCGCGGCTGCATCACGCTAACGGCATCCGTGGCGGCGCAGGACGGCCAGATCGGACAGGTCGTGTACGGATCATGCAAGGCCGGTGTGAACGGCCTCGTGCTGCCGATGGCGCGCGACCTTATGGACCTAGGCATCCGCGTGAACTCGATCATGCCCGGCATCTTCGCGACGCCGCTGATGCTGCGCGCCTCGGACAAGGTGTTGAACTCGCTGGCGTCATCCGTGCCCTTCCCGAAACGCCTCGGCAAACCGGAAGAGTATGCCTCGCTGGCGCTGCAGCTGGCGACGAACTCTTATTTCAACGGCCAGTGCATCCGGCTCGATGGCGGGATACGCATGGCGCCGAGGTAGCCTTGAAATCCGAGTATCCCCGCGCAGGCGGGGATCGCGGGAATAAGAGATTTGCGGATTGAGACCCCCGCCTGCGCGGGGGTCTTTCGGGAAGTGAGCGGGCTTTGGGAAGCTTGACTCGCCTCATCCCCTGCCCCACTCCCCGGCCTCATGATCATAGCGATTGATGGCACGACGGCGTCCGGCAAGGGCACGATCGCCCGGCGGCTCTCCGGGTATTTCGGGCTGCCCTATATGGATACCGGCCGGCTCTACCGGGCCGTGGGTGTGGCGGCGCTGAAACAGGGCGTGGCGCTGGATGCGGCCGGACCGCTGGCGGACATCGCGCGGACGCTCGACCTCAATGACTTCGTCGAGCACGAGCTGCGTTCGGCCGAGGCCGGCAAGGCGGCCAGCGTGGTGGCGGCGATCCCCTCGGTGCGCCAGGCGCTTTTCGAGCTGCAACGGGCCTTTGCCACGCAGGCCGGCGGGGCGCTGCTGGACGGGCGGGATATCGGCACGGTGATCGCTCCGGACGCGGACGTGAAGCTCTGGGTCGACGCCGACGTCGTGCAGCGCGCAGCGCGACGCTGGAAGGAGCTGGTCAGCCAGGGGGACACGATCAGCCTCGAAACGGTGGTCGAGCAGCTGAAAATCCGCGATGCACGCGACCAGGGGCGCGCCGATGCCCCCGCCGCAATGGCCGCCGATGCCATCTTGATCGATACCACTGATCTCACTATAGACGCCGCTGTGGAAAAGTCGGTGGCTGCCGTGGAGGCTGCCCTCGCCCGTGGAAAGACTGCCTGAGGGCCCGGAAGGGTTCAATCCAAACAGGCGGCGCCACATCAGAACCAGACCACCCCAAGGGGCCGGATGTCTGCAGGCTGCAATGGTGCACGCCTGCCTTTGAACCATTCATGCCCTTCCCCGGAGATCCAATGAACAAGTCAATGAACCCCACTTCCGCCGACTTCGCCTCGATGTTCGAGACCTCGGCCGCCGCAGGCGCAATGAAGGAAGGCCAGGTTATCCCGGCCACCGTCCTGCGCATCGACAATGACTCCATCGTCGTCGACATCGGCCTGAAGACCGAAGGCCGCATCCCGGTCAAGGAATTCTCCCTCGAGGACAAGCAGCCGGCCCCCGGCGACATCGTCGATGTGTATCTCGACCGCATCGAGAACGCGCTCGGCGAGGCCGTCCTCAGCCGCGAGAAAGCCCGCCGCGAAGAGCGCTGGGTCAAGCTCGAGCGCAGCTTCGCCAAGGGCGAGCCGGTCAAGGGCGCCATCTCGGGCCGCGTCAAAGGCGGCTTCACGGTCGACCTCGGCGGCGTCAACGCCTTCCTTCCGGGCAGCCAGGTTGACATCCGCCCCGTGCGCGATGTCGGCCCGCTGATGGGCGAAGTGCAGCCGTTCGCTGTTCTCAAGCTCGACCGCGTCCGCGGCAACATCGTTGTCTCGCGCCGTGCGATCCTCGAAGAGAGCCGCGCCGAACAGCGCGCCGAAATCGTCTCCGACATGAAGGAAGGCGATGTCCGCAAAGGCGTCGTCAAGAACATCACCGATTACGGTGCGTTCGTTGACCTCGGCGGAATCGATGGCCTGCTGCACGTCACCGACATGTCCTACAAGCGCATCAACCACCCCTCGCAGGTGGTCGAAGTCGGCCAGGAAGTCGAAGTCCAGATCATCAAGATCAACCCCGAGACCCAGCGTATCTCGCTCGGCATGAAACAGCTAGGCTCCGATCCGTGGAGCAACATCTCGGCCCGCTACCCGACCGGCGCACGCCTCAAGGGTGTCGTCACCAACATCACCGACTACGGCGCGTTCGTGGAACTGGAAGATGGTGTCGAAGGCCTGATCCACGTCTCCGAAATGAGCTGGACCAAGAAGAACGTACACCCCGGCAAGATCCTCTCGACCTCGCAGGAAGTCGATGTGGAAGTGCTGGATGTGGACAGCGACAAGCGCCGCATCTCGCTCGGCCTCAAGCAGACCATGGACAATCCGTGGAGCGCCTTCCTCACCGAGAACCCGGTTGGTTCGGAAATCGAAGGCGAAGTGCGCGGCATCACCGAGTTCGGCCTGTTCGTGGGCCTCGGCCCCGACCTCGACGGCATGGTGCACATCAACGACATCTCTTGGGACAAGCCGGGCGATCAGGCGATCGAAGGCTTCACCAAGGGCGACCGCGTCAAGGCGAAAGTCCTCGACGTGGACGTTGACAAGGAGCGCATCTCGCTCGGCATCAAGCAACTCTCGGGCGATCCGATCGAAGCGGCCAGCGAGTCGGGCATCAAGCGCGGTTCGACCGTGACCTGTACCGTCGTCGAAGTCTCCTCGGGCGGCCTCGAAGTCGAGTTCGGCACCCCTGCCGTTCGCACCTTTATCCGCCGTGCGGACCTCAGCCGTGACCGCGCCGACCAGCGCCCCGAGCGTTTTGCCGTCGGCGACAAAGTCGACGCCAAGGTCGTGACCGTGGACCGCGCGACGCGCCGTGTCTCGCTCTCGATCAAGGCCCTTGAGATCGCCGAAGAAGCTGAAGCCGTCGCCCAGTATGGCTCGGCCGATGCCGGCGCCTCGCTCGGCGACATCCTCGGCGCGGCACTTGCCTCGTCGGGCAGCAAGCCGAAGGGCAAGGCGGCGCCTGCGGCCAAGGGCGACGCCAAGTCGCTTGATGAACGTGGCCGTCTGGCCGCGCCGCAAGGAACTGCCGACGATCTGAAGAAGATCAAAGGCGTGGGCCCTGCGTTCGAAAAGAAACTGAACGATGCCGGGATTTTCCACTTCTGGCAGATCGCGTCGCTGACCGGCGAACAGGTGGCAAGCCTTGAAGAAGAGCTTGCATTCCAGGGCCGGATGGAGCGCGATGACTGGAAGACGCAGGCCGAAAGCCTGATGTCCGAAGGTTGATACCGGTAGTTCCCGAAAGGGCTGCTATCTAAAATTCAGGCAATGTTTGCGGCGGGGGCCTAGCGCTTCCGCCGCAAATGCGTTTATTATCAACAGGATGCTGAAGTCCCAACTCATCGATAAGCTTGCGGCCGAGTATCCGCACCTGCGTCACGAGGACGTCGAAAAGGTCGTGAACGTGATCCTCGAGGAGATTGGCGGCGCTCTCGCGCGCGGCGACCGCGTGGAGCTGCGAGGCTTCGGTGCCTTCTCCGTGCGCAAGCGCGACGCCCGCAAAGGGCGCAACCCCCGTACCGGCGAGCCGGTCAAGGTTCCCGCAAAAGCTGTTCCCTTCTTCAAGGCCGGCAAGGAACTGCGCGCCCGCGTCAATGGCGGCGATGATCCCGAGGCGCGATAGTCGCCAACCTTGCTCGCCTTTCATGCGGCGTCTGCTTGACGCAAATGGCGAACCCCGCAATCTGGACACGGAGCTTTCGGGCGCTGCGTGCGTGAATGAGGGGAAGATATGCTGAAGGAATTCAAAGAGTTCGCGATGAAGGGAAACCTCATCGACATGGCCGTGGGCTTTGTCATGGGCGGCGCCTTTGCGACGGTTGTCACGGCGTTCATCCAGGGCGTGTTCCTGCCGGTGCTCGCACCGATCATGGGCGGCATTGACCTCTCCTCGCTGAAGCTGACGATCGTGCCGGCCGTTGTTGACGCTGCCGGTGAAGTCACCAAGCCCGCCGCCATCATGGAAATCGGCATGTTCATCAGTGCCCTGATCTCGTTCCTGATTGTTGCCTTCGTGATGTTTATGCTGATCAAAGGCATGAACAAGCTGAAGAAGGCCGAGGCTGCCGCCCCGCCGCCGGCCCCGCCCCGGCAGGAAGTTCTGCTGGAAGAAATTCGCAACCTGCTCGCCAAGCAGAGCTAGGGCTGCGTCACGCCGTTCACGGAGCGTTAGGGAATTCCCGGCAATCTGGAGAACAGTAGAGTACCGTGTAGAGTAGTGAGGGGCGGCCAAAAGGCCGCCCTTCTTTTTATGACCCAGCGGGTTCCGCGGGGCAGGCCGCGCATGAACCAGGCTCAGGGCTGTTCAGTTCGCGCTCAATCCCAGCGCTTCGGCAAGGGCCGCGTGAGAGCCTTCAGTGAAATGGAAGGTCTGCCAGCCTCGGCCGCGGGCGGCGAGAATGTTTTCGTGCAGATCGTCGACCAGCAGGATCTGCGCAGGGTCGACCTGCAACTCGTCTTCGATATGTGCGAAATAGGCTGTGTCCGGCTTGGCGACCTTCATCCGGCCAGCGGCGAATATGCGCTCGACATGCGCATGGAAACCCATCTGGTGCTCAATGTAAGCGGTGCGCTGCACCTCGTTGTTGGTCGCCATGACATGCCGGACACCGCGCGCTCGGAGCGCGGCAAGGATGGCGAGCGTGTCAGCATCCGGTCGGGCATCGCGGCTGAACCAGTAATCGAGAATTTCGTGCGTGCGGCCCGAAGCTCCGTTGAGCTCGGTCCACTCCGTGACGATCTGGATGAGGCAGGCTTCGCCCTGCATCGCCTTCTGGAACCGCCCGCCGAAGAGGTACTGGCTGAAAGAACGCAGCGACAGCCCAAGGTCTGCCTCGAACTGGCGCGACCAGGCAAAGACACCGTTCTCGATGTTGCGGTTGAGGACGCCGTCGAAATCCCAGGCAACCACCCGGAGGGCGCCGGGATCGACGTGCATCAGTATTCGTATTCCTCGATCGCTGTCAGCTTGATCGTATAGGCCGCGTCTGCGAGTTCGCTTTCCTGCGTCTGGGTATAGATCGTGCCCTCGATCCAGACAGCCTGGGCGAGGTCTTTCATTTTGATCGGCTTTTCGGCGATCACGAAAATCGTCTGGTTCGGCGGCGGCGGCGGCGCGTGAAGGCAGGCGCCGAAATACGGGACCAGCAGGAATTCCTTGATCTGCGCGTCTGCGCCGTACTCGAACGGCACGGTATAGCCCGGGATCTTGATCTTCTTGCCGTTGAGTTCCTTCACCGTGTTGAAGGTGCCGATCTGGATCGCGGTGTCGCCCGCCGAGCCTTCGGTGATGCCGCCGGAATACATCATGGCCATCTGGGCCTGGAACATCTCTGCGAGACGCTCCTCCTCGCCTTCCGGCATCAGGTCTTCCCAACCGATCCGCTTGATGCCGCGCGCCGCGAGTTCTTCGTCCCGCTTCTTGGCCTCGGCGGCGCGCTGGGCCGCCTTGGCCTCGCGGGCAGCGGCGCGGTCAGCGGCCGTCTCACCAATCTTGTCGCCAACCTTCGGGCCGGAGGTCTGCTCGGCCGTCGTGGTGGTAGCCGCTTTGGCGGCCGGCTTCGCAGGCGCAGCTTCGGCCGTGTCACTGCTGGTCGCGGCGCCGCAGGCTGCAAGGGCGAGGGCAAAGAGGGCGGAAAGAATACGGGGGCTCATCAGTTTCATGCTGTCCTAGATAAGCGGCAAGACGCGTGCTGGCCAGTCCGCAATACCGTTACCTAGAGGCGCACGCTGAGGCCATCGGCCAGCGAGCGGCGCATCGCCGCAAGTGCAGGCACAGCGCCGATCAGCAGCGAGGCCCCCGTCACCGCGCCGAGGACGGCAAGGTCCACCAGGCCCGGCAACCCCATCGAGAAGGCAACCCCGTACTGCGCCTGCAGCAGCGGGGCTGTGAGAGCGATCATCCCGTGCACCAGAGCGATGCCGAGCACGGCGCCGAGGAAGCCGACAAGGCCTGCTTCCAGAACCAGCAGGAAGAAGATGTGATGCGGCCGCGCGCCGGTGGCTCGCAGGATCGACATCTCGCGCCGGCGTTCGTTCAGGCTGGTCAAGATCGAGGTGAGGATCGAGACAAGGCCGACAGCGATGACGAAGGCCGAAACAGCGAGCAGCGCGCGCTCGGCAACCGAGGTCACGTTCCACAGCTCGGCGAGGGCCTCACCCGGAATGATCGCCATAAGGGGCTCACCGCGATTGGTATTGATGGCGCGGCGGGTCGTCAGGATCGTGCCCTTGCGCTCGAGGCCCGCAAAGATGGCCGTGACGGTCTTCGGTGTCAGGTCGAAGGAGCGGATCATCTCCTCCGGGATCGTATCGGCGAGCGGGTTCTTCGCGCCGCTTTCCCAGCCGACATGGATGGCTGTGATGGCTTCGAGCGAGACGTGAACGGTGCGGTCCACCGGTGTCCCGGTGGGTTTCAGGATGCCGGCGACCCGGAAGGGCCGGTTCTCGTGACCGCCGCCGAGTTCAGCCGAGCCTAGGCCGTGCGAGAGGACGACCTCGGTGCCGAGTTCATAGCCAAGCTCGCGGGCGACTTCCGAACCGATGACGGTGTCGAAGAGGTCGTCGAACGGTTTGCCGGCGGCGAAGGCGAGCTGCTGGCCGCCGCCGTACTTGTAGTGGTCAAAATAGCCGAGCGTGGTGCCCATGACGCGGTAGCCGCGATGACTGTCACCGAGCGCGACTGGAACGGTCCAGGCGATATCCTTGCGGGCGGCGATCTTCTCATAGGTTGGCCAGGAAACTTCCGCCGTGGCACTGCCCATCCGGAAGACCGAATAGAGCAGCAGGTTTACCGAACCGGTTGGGGCGCCGATGATCAGGTCGGTGCCGGAGATCGTATTGCCGAAGCCTTCGCGGGCGCCGCTGCGCGCTTTCTCGACACCGAGGAAGAGGGCGACCGAAAGCGCGACGGCGAGGATGGTGAGGATCACCGAGCCCTTGCGGTTCAAAAGGCTCGACCAGGCGAGAGAGAGAAGCGCGCTCATGCGGAGACCCCTGCCCGGTTGATGGCGGCAAGATCAACCGCGCGGGTGAACAGCGAGGCGAGGCTCGCATCATGGCTGACAAACAGGAGGCTCGCGCCGAAGCGGGTGACTTCCTCGGAGAGCAGCGCAATGAACCGGTCGCGGGCATCGGCGTCGAGGGCCGACGTCGGCTCGTCAGCGATGATCAGGTCCGGTGCTCCGATCAGGGCGCGGGCGGCAGCAACGCGCTGTTGCTGGCCAACGGAAAGGTCCGATACGCGGCGGGCGAGCAGGCGCTCATCCTCGAGGCCGAGGCGCGCAAGCAGGCGGCGGGCCTCGCCTTCCGCGTCGCTGCCCGCGGCCTTGCGGCGCGCGGGAGAGAAGCGAAGCGGCAGCAGCACATTGCCGGTGACCGACAGGTAAGGCACCAGATTGAACATCTGGAAGATCACGCCAACATGATCCGCCCGCAGACGATCCCGGCGGGAAGCCGAGAGAGAGGTCATGTCCTCGCCGAGCACCCGCACGCTGCCTTGCTGGGGCGCCAGCACACCGGCGATAAGGCCCAGCAGCGTCGACTTGCCGGAGCCTGACGGCCCGCGCAGGAAGACACGCTCACCTGCCTCCAGCCGGAAGGACGGCACGTTCAGAACTTGCGGCCCGCCTTTCCAGGCAAAGGCGAGATTTTCGATATCGATGACGGGCTGGCTCATGCGGGCCTTATTTCAGGGAAAGCTCCGAAGCGGAAGGCGTCAGTTCGCCCGCCTTCTGCGCCGTATCCGTGAGGTAGACGGCGTTCACACGCTCGAAACCGGAGAAAGCCGCAAAGCCCGGGAAGCGGAGCGCCGACACGGCGTCCGGATTTGCGCAGGTCCAGGAAATATGGACGTGGCCATCCGTGTGGCCGCTGGAGGTGTCGACTTCCGCCTCGGGCGCATTCGCCGTGCAGTCACCGCCCGTGAGTTCAATCAGGCCTGGAAGTTCCGAGAGCACTGTATCCGTGAAAACGCCATCAGCTTCCGAAAGGCCGAAATTCGCAAGCGGGGAGACAAGTTCAGCCTCATACGTGGCTCCCGTGCGGGTCAACGCGAGATCGGCGACGCCGTGCACATGGGGTGTGCCGCCGGCCTCTTCACCTTCGTGATCATGATCGTGATCCATCTCGCCAGCGTCATGCCCAGCATGCTCATCGACAGCCGTCGCCGCGGTTTCGGGCTCCGCAGCGATAGGCGCAGGGGAGGTGGATTCCGACGCGCCGCAGGCCGCGAGGGCGCCGGCTGCGAGAAGGATGGCTGCCAGACGGACAGGCGTGAAGGACATGTGCATCTCCCGGAATGGTTGGCTTGGTTTCGAGCCTGAAAGAATCCGCTCGCCAAGGCAGTATTGAAACAATATAACACTTTCCGCAAGCACCCTCCCCTAGAACCGGATTGACCAGAGCATGCCCTTTTCCCTGCAGGCCTCCGTTTCCTTTGGCCTGATTGCAGCCTTGGTTACCTCGCTGGGGTTGCTGGCGGTTGCATTCCGGAGCGATTGGTCGGCGCGCCAGTCGGGCCTGTTTGCCTTGTCGGCCGGCGGCATGCTGATCACGATGAGCCTGTTGCACATCGTGCCCGAAGTGATGGCGGCGGGTCATAGCGCCGCAATGTTCGTGCTCGGCGGGTTCTTCGCGGGGCTACTTATGAGCTTTGCGATGCGCACCTTCTTTCCCGAAGGCCACAGCCAGGCGCGCGCCGAAGCCTTCACGCCGCTGCTGGCTGTCGCCATCCATTCCTTCTTCGACGGGGTGATCTACTCGGTCTCGTTTGCGGCGAGTTTCCAATCCGGCGTCTACGCCTCACTCGGCCTCATCCTGCACGAGTTCGCGGAAGGCATCATCGCTTTCGCGATCCTGTCCCGGCATGGTTTCAAGGTGCGCGAAGCACTGGGCTGGGCGTTCGTCGCGGCTGCAGCCACGACGCCGCTCGGCGCGCTGGTCTCGGGCCTGTTCGTGGCAGGACTGGGAACCGGCACGCTGATCGCGCTGTACGCCGTCTCGGCCGGCTTGCTAATCTATGTGGCGACGGGGCCGATGATGAAACCGCTGGAAGAGACATCCCCTATCCGGGCACTCGGCGCGCTTGGCGCGGGGACGGCGTTTGCCCTCTTTGTACTGGCCCTGCCGATCCATAAGCACGGCGTGCTGGGTAACCATGATCATGACCATGGCGCCGTGGATTTCCGCGATCAGGTGCGCAGCGCAGACGCGCATCCCTGAGGCCGGATTCGGCCTGCGGCACATCGTTTGCACCATTCCCCTCTACAAAAGCGAGGGAGAGGAACATGCAGCTTTCACGGAATGTGCGGCAGGCTATCGGCGCCTTGATCGGAGCGCTCTGCGCCTCTGCCCTTTACTCCGCCTTCTCGGCCGTATTTTAGCGCTTGGCGCTGCTCGCGGCTTCTTCTGCGGCCTTGTTCGTGAAGCGGCGGGTGAACTGCGTGACGCGGGGCGCGATCTCGGTCTCGAAACGCGAGCCATTGAACACGCCGTAATGGCCGACACCCGGCTGGATATAGTCCGTACGCATATTATCCGGGATACTCGTGCAGATGGCGTGCGCTGCCTGCGTCTGGCCGATGCCGGAAATATCATCCTTCTCGCCCTCGACCGTCATCAGCGCCACATTGCGGATGGCTGAGGGTTTCACGAGACGGTTGCCGCGATAGTGATAGATGCCTCGCGGCAGGTGGTGTTCCTGGAACACGCGCTGGATGGTCTGCAGGTAGAACTCTTCCGTGAGATCCAGCACCGAGAGATATTCATCGTAGAATTCGCGGTGCTTGGTGGCGTTGTCGCCGTCGCCGCCGACGAGGTGATTGAAGAATTTCCAGTGTGCGTCGACGTGCCGGTTCCAGTTCATGTTCATGAACGAGGCGAGTTGCACGAAGCCCGGATAGACGCGGCGCAGGACGCCAGGATAAGGCGCCGGCACCGTGTGGATCATGTTCTCTTCGAACCAGCTGAACGGGCGCTCTTCGGCAAGCTTGTTCGGCACCGTCGGAGATTTGCGCGCATCAATCGGCGAGCCCATGAAGGTCATGGTGGCCGGCAACGCATCATCCTCTTCTTCAGCCATCATCGAGATCGCGGCCAACACGGGCGGGCCCGGCTGGCAGACGGCGAGAACGTGCGCGCCGCCGCCGAGATGCGTCAGCATCTTGCGGACATGGTCGATGTAATCGTCGAGATCAAAACGGCCGAGCCAGACCGGCGCCATGCGCGCGTCGGTCCAGTCGGTAATGTAGACATCATGCGTTTCGAGGAAGCCTTCGACGGTGCCGCGAAGCAGCGTCGCATAGTGGCCGGACAGCGGCGCAACGATCAGCATCCGAGGCTGCGGCGGCGCGCCCTTGCGCTGCGTGGTGGCGTAGATGTCGGCATCCTTGCGGAAATGCACCATGCCGCACCAGGGCGAGCGCCACGCAATCTCCGGCGTCACCGGGACTGGCACGCTGTTGATACGCACCGAGTCGATGCGCCATTCCGGCTTGCCGTAATAACGGGTGGCGCTTTCGAACACGTCCGCCATTGCGGAGAGGGACTTGCCGTAACTTGTCTGGCCAAGCGGATTGAGCGGCGAGGCAAGCGCAGCGCGCCCGGCCCGGGCGGCGAGGCGCATGGGCGCCATGACGACCCGGTTCATCTCGACAAGGGAATAGAGCATCGCCTTGAAAACCCTTCATGTTGCAGTGCAACGTAAGCCGGCGGGTGCGATCCGGCAATGGCACTCGCCATCCGGGCGCATTTTTTGAGGGTTAACCCAAGGTATTGATGAACCTCTAATTTTCCCGCCTCAGGGGAAGAATGCGGATACGGGCTGCTGTTAAATCTTTCAGGAATTGGGGCGCAACAGAAGGAAACGGCCATGTTCCTCTCCTGCCAACCGAATCCGCACGATGGCGGCCGGATGACCCGAGTTCTGGTCTTCGAGAAGACGCCGGGCACCCATTTCGCCATTGATGCCGAGGCGCTGCACCGGCAACCGGAACTGCTGAAACCCTTCGGTGAAGGCCTCGACCTGCGTCTGAGGATGCTTGACGGGGCGGCCTACCTTCTCTGCCTGCTGGGCGTGCTGGCGGCGATCCAAGTCGGCTGGTGGATGGCGGGGGTTGGGGTTTTGGCCTGCGTTCTCATGCTGGCCGCCAACCGGAAGACGGCAGGCAGGCTGGCCCGCGCCGCGACCGACCGGTCGACGGAGTACTTCCTGAAGCTCCACCAGATGGGCTGCCTCTGGCTGGTAAAGGCCTAAAGCCCGAAAAGCCCGAGGATCGCGGCGATAAGCGCTGTTGCGGTGAAGGTCAGCGAAAACGCGACCGAGAAGCCGCGCTGTTCCTTGCGTTTGGTGCGCACGCCGGGGGCATTCTTCCCCTCTTTCGGAGACAACAACATTCGCGTGGCATAGAAGCCGAATGCGGCGACGAAGGCCACGATACCGCCGATCAGACTGCCACCCGCGATGAAAAGGCCGCCGGAGACAGCCATGAGGAAGCCGAGCTGCGGGCTCGTCCGGTGGATCAGCTCGCGCACATGACCATCAGCCCGGGCGCCGGTGAGCTTGTCGAAGCTACAATTGGGCGAAACAATCGACGCGACCCAGGACGCGCCAATGGCCAGCGCCGCGGTCATCAGGCCGAGATTGTTGAACAGCGTCTGCAGGTTTTCGAACATGGATCGAGCTTATCCCCGGATTCGGCAGGGTTCGGGAAGGGGCTAGCTGAGACCGGTCAGAACCGCGTGGTCAGGCTGAGGACGGCGTTGAACCGGCCCTCTCCGCCAAAATCCTTCAATGCACCGGATGGTTCCTGCCAGGACATTTCCCCGGTCAGGTCCCATTGCGCTGTCGGGGCCCAGCGGCCTTTGACGATCGCGCCAAAGAGCACTGGGCCTTCCCCAGGAGCGCCAGCGGGCAAATACGGCGCCGTACCGCCCGGACTGCTGAGCCCGGCTGTGTCTGACGCCCGCCAGGCAACCTCACCGCCGACTGAGACGCGCACGCCTTCGGCCGCGTCGAACGAGAATTCCGGATAGACCGCGACGATATTGGTGGCGGCATAATCACCCGTGCGGCCCAGATAGCCCATAACCGGGGCGAGCGTCGCCCAGGTCTCGCTGTCCGGCGTGTCCGCCTTGTTGCCGGACGCGCCATCAATCCTCAGCGTCACGGCGGGCGCGCGCTGCGCCTCGAACTTGCGCGTGAATTCAGTGGCGAAAGCCCATGCCGAAATGTCCGCTCCCGGTGCCTGCCCGGTCTGAAGCCCGGCTTCGGCGCTGGCCGACCATGGGCCTCGTTTGTCGGCCGCGCGCAAAATCCAGCTGGTGCGCTCTTCCGGTCCCGCTCGGCGGGGGAAAGCGCCTGTGTCAGTCTCCTGATGCAGGATGTAGGCACCGATCTCGTCCACCGGGAAGTCAGCCAGCATGCGCTCATAGAAGAGGCCCGATACGGTCTCGCCGCCGAGATCGCGCTTCTCGAATACGCCTGGCCCGCTCAGGAACCGCTCGCCGTGAAAGATGTGTGCCCGGACATCCTTGGTGCGGTAGCGCAGGGCGGCCGCATCGTGGACCAGCTGGTAATTGAAGAGTTCGACCGGAAAAAGCAGCCGCGACGGAGACCGGAAGAGATCCTGGCGCCCGACGCGGAGCATGGTCTCTTCGCTGATCCGGATATCGGCGAAGGCGCGCTGCAGGGCGAGTTCCGCTTCATCAAAGATGCGGGGCACATCACGGCCCTCCTGGCCCCAGCTGCCAACCTGCACGAACAGGCGGACATCCTCGCCGAACCGCGCATCGGCGTGCACGAGCGCGCGGAAATTCACGGCGTTGACGGCCGGAAGGTTGCCGATTCCGAACTCCGGCGGATTGCGGGTTTCGGCGCGCACGCGCCCTTCCCCGCCGAGCGAGAGCGTCCAGCTTTCATCCGGTCCAAAGGCGATGTTCTTGAACGGCGGCGCTTCCGCATCCGCCGGATCAACCCAGCTCCAATCCTCCATCCACCGGTCTGCCTTGAGTGTGGTAGCAAAGGTGGGCTCTGGTGCCGTCTGGGCGGAGGCGTCCGGCACCGGCAGTACGATGGCAGCCATCAAGAGAGGTATTGTTACATGTAATTGCATGTTTATGGTCCTCCGCAGACGGACGGGATGGTCGTTTCAATCGGGCAGGGCGGTCAGGAGAGAGCCGAGCAGTGTGCGCAGTTCGGTATTGGGTCCGGCGCCGATCGCCCGCTCAAGGCTCGATTGCGCCGTCCGCCAGAGCGGTATGCCGCGCGCCTGAAGGTCTGCACCTTCCGGTGTCAGCCGGACTTTCCGTGTGCGGCGGTCATCCGGATCGACCAAGCTCTCGATCAATCCCCGTTGCATCAGCGGGCGCACGAGGCGCGAGATGGTGGAGGCGTCCATGACATTGCGCTCGGCGAGTTCCGAGAGCGTGAGACCCGGCGCCTTGCGGATCTGGGACAGCAGGCTGAACTGGCCGATCGTGATGCCCAGCGGCGCCAGTGCAGCATCATAGAGACGGTGAACCCGGCGTGTGGCCTGAGACAAGGCCCGGCACGTACATTCGGTCATGACGCTTCCTCCCGCCCTGACCGTATCCCAGAAACATGCAATTGCAATTATCGTGACGCTTGAGCAGCGCCAACGCTCCAGTTTCCTGTAGTCGCGGATCAAGCGAGAGCGTTGGCGGACCTAATTGCCCTGTGCAATCTGATGCACAGGAGGCGCGGGCAAAGGCCATGGCATTCAGGTTTTCGGCAAAGGACCACACCGTTGCAGACGGCGTGCGCCGGATTGCGGCTGAAGAACTGGCAGCGATCCGGGCCGCGCTGGCAGACGCGGACCTGCCGATGGCGCGCAAGGTGCATGAAGTGCGCAAGGGCACGAAACGTCTGCGGGCCCTGCTGCGGCTCACACGGCCTGCGTTTCCGGAAGCGCAAAAAGAGATTTCCGCGCTGCGCGATGCTGCGGCTTCACTCTCCGCCCTGCGTGACAAGGGCGCGCTCACGGAAACGCTCGCACGTCTCGACTTGCCGGAAGAGGCCGCCGCGCGGATCGGCAAGGCGATCTCGAGGCGCCGCAAAATGAACGCCGCTGAAGCCAAGCGCCTGCTCGCCGGCTTCGCCGCCGACATCGAAACTGCCGCTGCGCGCGCGGAAACGTGGTCCTTCGACCGGGACGGCTGGAAAGCGATCGGGCCGGGACTTCACAAGAGTTATCGTCGGTTCTCGGACGCGCTCGCCGAAGCCCGGCATGCCCGGGACGAGGAACCTGTGCACAACCTGCGCAAGCGGGCCAAGGACCACTGGTACCAGACGCTGTTGCTGCGCGGGGTGCTGCCCGAGGTCATGGAAGGCTATGCGGCCGCTAGTGAGAAGCTGTGCGAAGATCTCGGCGACTGGCGCGACCTCGGCTTGCTCGAGGCAGAAGTGGGCCAGCTGACACCTCGCCAACTCCCGGCACCTCTGGCGGAGGCAGCGCTCGGCATCATTTCAAAGGCCCGGCGCCGTTCGCTTCGCCGCGCGTTCCGGACGGCGCGCCGGCTCACGATCGAACCAGCCGACGCCTATACCGCCCGCATCGCCGGCTGGTGGCGCCTGTCCCGTTGAAGCAAATGGGGCCGCAGCGATGTGCTGCGGCCCCCGTTTGGATGGACTGTTCAATGCGCTCAGAAGGCGTAGCGCGCCATCAGCTGGAAGACCGGGCCGGCCTCTTCGCTCTCGAGTTCGTATTCGTCGAAGGAACGGTCGATCTGGTCCTGGATGGTCGTGAACTTGTTGAACACTTCGTCCTTGGAGCCGTTCAGGAGGTTTGAACCGACTGCGCGGATCGTGAAGCTGTCGCCGAGGCGCTTCTCGATGAAGACTTCGAGGTCAGCGCCATAGGAGGTGGTGATCTCTTCGCCAATCACGCGGCCGAAGGCGTCGCCCTGCTTGCGATACGTTGCACCGAAAGCCGCATCCAATGCGACGAGGTCGTGGATGAAGCCGAAGTTGTAGACATATTCGGACTGATCGTTGAAACGGCGCGAACCGAAGGCATCGTCGATGTCGCTGTCGAGCCAGGAGAAATTGGCGAACGCACCCGTATCCGGGAGGCCGATGATCGTCAGCGGAGTCGAAAGGTCGAATTCAATCCCATAGACCGTACCGTCACCGGTATTCTGCGGCTGCAGCACAAATGTGCCCGGCCCTTCCGAACCTTCGACGCCGGTGCTTGCAACTTCCACCAGGTCTTTGACGTCACGATAGAACAAGTTGACACCGAACACGCCGGTCGAACCGAGGCGGCGCTCATAGCCGAGATCGGCGCCCCAGGCGCTTTCCGGTTCAAGATCAGGATTGCCAAGCAGATCGTTATCACCAAGTTCGGCTTCGAGCAGCGCCGGCGAGATGAAGTTGAAGTTCGGACGACGGACCGTGCGCGCCACCGAAGCAGAGATCCGGTCTGCTGCAGTTACATCATACTTCAGGTGAGCCGAAGGCAGGAAGAACGAGAACTTGTTGTTCGTGGAGCGATCGGCCGCCGCTACGGTCAGATCCGTGATGTCGGCATTCGTGGTTTCGTAGCGAATACCTGCTTCCCAGGAGAGGGGTCCGTTTTCACCGTTCAGCACGGCGAAACCGTCAAGGCGTTCCTCGTCGATCTGGCTCAAACCACCTGCAACGGGCTGGAGGTTGGACCAGGCGATCCGGGCCACTTCCGGATTGTCGGAGAACTGATCCCAGCCATCGCGGAGGGAGACGGGAACGTTGAAACGGTTGCGCTGGGTACGGATGTCCGTGTCGCGTTGCTTCACCTGATAGAAGAGACCGAACTCGAACTCTGTGTTGTCGCCGGTCTCGATCTTGTGCGCGAACTCCCCGAAGAATTCTTCATCGACGATTGCGGTCACGGTGAGATCGCCCGTGTATCGGGGCGTTGTGCGGTCAAAGTCGATTTCGTCTTCCGTCTCGTATTGGCTTTCGTCGAAGTTGGCCAAACCGACCTTCAGAGTGGTTTCACCCGCCGCCCACTCCTCCTCGACAACCGCGCGCAGAGAGTAGTTCTCCTGGTTGATCTCGTTGACGTTGGCATTGTCGGTGAGCAGGTTGCCCGCGACAGTGCGGCGGACCGGGCCGGTGATCGCCGTGGTGTCATCGTACTCGAACGACCGCTCGTCTTCGGTCCTTTCGGTCTTCACATAGAAGCCAGAAAGGTTGATGTCGGTGCCGTCATCGGAATCGATGGTGTAATCAGCGTTGAAAGAGTAATCCGTGCCGTCGCGTGTATCGGTCTGGTCTTCGCGGTTGTCGAAGTCATCGACGCGGAAGTTCGGATTGTTTTCGGGGCTGTCGCCGTAGCGGAGCGATTTCTTGATTTTCGGATTGTAGCGGCCTTGCAGGTTTGCGCCGAGCAAAAGCCGGCCCGGACCAACCGCGCCGCCATAGACACCGCCAAGGCTCTCCTTGAACTCGCCATCGTCGAAGGCGAGCCCGCCAACGCGAATATAGCCGCCATCAAGCTCATATCCGTCACGAAGGACGATGTTCAGGGTACCGGCAAGGGCATCACCTGAGCGGCGCGCCGAGGAGGACCGTACGATTTCGACGCGGTCGATCAGTTCAGCGGGGATGCGGTCGAGGAAGAAGGAGCGGTCAGCGTTGGAACCCGGAACCTTTTCACCGTTGATCAGGATCTGGGTATAGCCCGGATCAAGGCCGCGCAGGCGGGCGCCGTCGCTTTCGATCACGTCCGACAGGAAAGTAACCGAAGGCACGCGCTTCAGCGCGTCACCAGCCGTCAGCGGCTCGAAGCGCTGGAAATAGTCCTGACCGTACTCAAGCGTCTGGACCGTTTCTTCGCTGCGGTTGCGATAAGTGATCTCACCTTGAACCACGACCGTCTCGGCGCGGAGGATTGGATCCTCGCCTGCTTCTTCCGTGGCGGGCGCCGGCGGGGTTTGGGCGGCGGCGGAGAAGGCCGCGCTCAGGCAAAGCGACAGGAAGCTTGCGCCAGCAAGGAGGGAAAGTTTGGTTTTCATGGATCACCCCAGTTGTGAATGAGGGGCGGCTACCACTCGTTTTTCGCAAACAGGTGACGAATTGATACAAGTTTTGTGACAGTCGCTTTTCTGTAACACCGGCGCGATATGTGCGGGCGAGACAAGTTTCTGCCTGAAGGAGCTAGGTCATGTTGCGGAGCATGTTTTCAGCGCTGGAGCACGAATCCCGCCTTCCTGCAACAGGAAACACGCCTGCTGCCCGGCGCCAGACGGCTGGCTGACAGGTTGCTGACTGGCGTTGTCAGGACAGCGCCAGCGTCAACCTGCCAACGGGCCTCCGCCAATCCCAAGAAAATCCACGAGAAGGACAATTCGAAATGCTGCGCCCCTTGCTTCTTGCTGCCGCCTCCATCTTCGCCATTTCGGCCTGCGCCTCTGCGCCGCCGGTCCTGCCGGGTCAGGCGCTCGTGATGGCCGCGATGGAAACTGCGCCAGCCGGCGCGCGGGGCGACGCTGCAGACGATCCGGCCCTCTGGCTGCACCCGGCCGATGCGTCCAAGTCCCTGATTCTCGGCACCAACAAGCAGGAAGGCCTTGTGGTCTATAATCTCGACGGGACCGAAGCGGCCCGCTTGCCCATCGGCCTGATCAACAATGTCGATATCCGTCAGTCTGCGGATCGCCCCTACGATGTCGCGGTTGCCAGCAATGACCAAGTCAACGCCATTTCGGTCTTCCTCGTCGACAGGGCAACCGCCACCGTCAGCCATCGCGGCGAAATCCCCACCAACAAGCTGGAGCCCTACGGCATCTGCTCGGGACGCGAAGACGACCGCGATTATGCCGGCGTCACCTACAAGGACGGGACGGTCGAAATCTGGGCGGTTTCGGCAAGCCCGACCGAACTGGCCGGTGAGCTGCTGAAGAGCGTGAAACTTGAAACCCAGCTTGAAGGGTGCGTTTTCGACGAGCAGCAGGGCATCCTCTTCGTCGGCGAGGAAGGCCGCGGTCTTTGGAAGATGAACTATCGTGACGAAGCTCCGGCCGCTGAGCTCATCGACGAAATAGGTGGCGCATCCGGTCTTGTGGCGGATGTCGAAGGCATGACCCTCTGGCGCGGCAAGGACAAGGCCGGCTGGATCGTCGTCTCCGCACAATCCGACAACCGCTTCGTCGTCTATGACCGGCAGGCCCCTCACACCGTTCGCGGCAGCTTCTCGATCGTCGAAAACCCGGCGCTCGGCATCGACGCCGTGACGCATACGGACGGCCTGGATGTCTTCTCCGGCGCCCTGCCCGGCTATCCGCGCGGCGTGGTGATCACCCAGGATGACGGGAATCCGAAATCAGGCCAGGACCAGAACTTCAAGGTTGCGAACTGGGCCGATGTTGAAGCCGCCCTCGGCCTGCCGGTTCTCGAAGCTGAATAATCCGGGTACGGCGCTCTAGCTGAGCGCCGTCTCGTAGACCTTCGCATAGTCATCCGCGCTCATCGGGCGCGGATTTCCGAAGTGGGCGAGGTCCTTCAAGGCATAGTCGACAATGCCGGGGCCATCCGAGGTCTCAAGGCCCATCGCCGAGAGATTCTTCGGAATGCCGATGGCATTGTTGAGATCCTGGATCGCATCGGCGAGATCGGCGCCCGGTTTCAGGCCCATCACCTGGCGCAGGCGCGCATACTTCTCGTCTGCCGCCCCTTGATGGAACCGCAGGATGTGCGGCAGGAAAACAGCGTTCAGCGTGCCATGGTGCAGCTTCTTCTCGTATAGCCGGCCCGCCGCATGGCTGAGCGCGTGCACGCCGCCAAGGCCTTTCACGAAGGCCAGCGCGCCCTGATAGCTCGCCATCATCATGTGCCAGCGCGCCTCGGCATCCGAGCCATCCTTAACGGCGCGCTTCAGCATGCCCATGCCGAAGGCCCGGTAAGCGCCGTCATAGCCGATACCTTCCGCAGGCGGATTGATCGACGGGGTCAGCACAGCTTCGATGCAATGCGTCAACGCGTCCATGCCGGTTGCCGCGGTCAGGTGCGCCGGCAGACCGAGCGTCAGATCGGGATCGCACAGCGCCACCACCGGGATCAGGTTTGGCGAGGCAAAGGTTTCCTTGCGGCCGTTCTCCATGATGATGACCATGCCGACGGAGACTTCAGACCCCGTGCCGGCTGTCGTGGGGATGGCGATCAGCGGCGGAATCTTGCCGATCTTCTTGGCGCCGCCAATAATCGCCGCATAGGTCTCCAGCGGCTCGGAATGGCTCGCCAGCAGGCCGATGGCCTTCGCATGGTCCATCGATGAACCGCCGCCGACTGCGATGATGCCGTCCGCGCCAGAGGCTTTATAGAGCGCGGTTGCCTGCTTCGTCTGTGTTTCGGTTGGGTTCGGTATCGTTTCCGCGAAGACGCCTGCGGGCACAACGCCGAGCGCATCTTCCACCTTCGCCAGGATGCCGGACGCCTTGATGCCAGCATCGGTCACAATGAAGGGCCGCGTGATGCCGCGCGCCTTGGCGAGGCCGGCAAGTTGCTTCAGCGCGCCGGAATCAAACACGCATTGGGTGAGAAAGTTGATGACAGGCATCTGGGGCACTCCAGCCGGGAACAGGGACAAGTATCCCATGTTCCCAACTGAAGCCGGAAGTTCAAGCCTTTCCTCAGGGGCAGGCGCCACGCCCTGGGGAATCTACTCCACTCCGGCCGTGTCTTCCGTCTGCGGGTCCCCACCGCAGTCGGGCAAATCTGGCTCCCATGGGTTTTCGTCTCAATACGGACGATTACCTATTCGCGTTGATCTGCCGCGCGGCGCGCAGCCGCGCGTCAAGCTGGCTAATTTCATCTGCAATTCCAGAGACTTACAGAGAGGCATCACTTCCAGAATGATAGGACAGAATGCGATGAAAAAGCTCCTTCTTGCTGCGCTGCTTGGCGGCGCTTCACTGCTCGGAATTGCGGCCCCCGCCGCCGCCGACGAGAACCCGTGGATGCTGCGCGCCCGCGTGCTCGGCGTGCTGCCAGACGAGTCCGCCGCGCTCTCGGTTGGCGGCGCGCGCCTGCAGGGCGATGCCGATATCGGCGACCAGTATGTGCCCGAGTTCGACATCACCTATTTCTTCAACGATCACATCGCGGCCGAGCTTATCCTCGCGGTCACGCCGCATGACGTTAGCGCCGTCAACGTCACGGTTCCCACGGTGCTCACCAATGCCGATATCGACCTTGGCGACGTCTGGCTGCTGCCGCCGACACTGACCCTGCAATACCATTTCGACACGGGCACGAAGTTCAAGCCCTATGTCGGCGCCGGTGTGAACGCGACCTTCTTCTTCAACGAGGATGAAGGCCCCGTCGCGGACGGCATCGAATATGATCCGAGCTTCGGCCCGGCGCTCCAGGCCGGTTTCGACTACGATCTTGATGGCAAGGAGGGCGGCTGGGCAATCAATGCAGACGTCAAGAAGATCTGGATCAATACCGATGTCACGGTCGATTTCACGACCGCCCTCGGCGCCTCCGTGAACGCGGATGTCGATATCAACCCGCTCGTGGTCGGCGTCGGCCTCGGTTACAAGTACTGACCCGCTCCTCCCGGGGCAGTACGCAATGCGCCGCGTCCCCTGATCCGGGGGCGCGGCGTTTGCGTTTTCTGCGCCGCACCTCTTGCGCCTGCGCCCGCCGCCGTTAGGCCTAGGCGCCATGACGATCCTAAATGTTAAAGACCTTGCGGTCGACTTCGACACGCCCGACGGCACCGTGAATGCGGTGCGCGGCGTCTCCTTCCATGTGGCGGCCGGGGAATGCCTAGGCATCGTCGGCGAAAGCGGCTCGGGCAAGAGCCAGTCGGCACTCGCCGCGATGGGGCTTCTGGCCGGAAATGGTCGCGCCAGAGGGGAAATCCTGTTCGATGGCACCGACACGCTGAAGGCTTCTAAAGCCGAACTCCGGCGCATCCGGGGCGCCCAGATGTCGATGATCTTCCAGGATCCGCTTACCAGCCTGACGCCGCACATGACTGTCGGGGCCCAGATGCGCGAGATCCTCGCCCTGCATCAGGGCCTCAAGGGCGAGGCGGCCAACAAGCGCTGTGTCGAATGGCTCGAGCATGTGCGCATCCCGGAGGCCGCCCGCCGGCTTGACCAGTTCCCGCACGAGCTGTCCGGCGGCATGCGCCAGCGCGTGATGATCGCGATCGCCATGCTTTGCGGCCCGAAACTGCTGATCGCCGACGAGCCGACCACCGCGCTCGACGTGACCGTACAGGCCCAGGTCCTCGAGCTGATGGACGAGTTGAAGCGCGAAACAGGCACCGGAATCGTCCTGATCACGCACAACATGGGCGTCGTCGCCCGCATGTGCGACCGCGTGATTGTCATGCGCCATGGCGAAATCGTCGAGCAAGGCACGGCCGACGAGATATTCTACACCCCCAAACACCCCTACACTCAGATGCTGCTGGCCGCCGTGCCGCGCATCGACCAGCCCGACCCGCCGGGCCGCGCCTCGCTCGCCCCCGCCCCTTCGCTGGCCACCCCGCCAGTGCTCGAAGTGGCCGACATGAAAGTGCACTTCCCCATCCAGGTGAAGGGCGGACTGTTCGGACGCACCAAGCCCCTCAAGGCCGTCAACGGCGTCAGCTTCGACCTGCGCCCGGGTGAAACGCTCGGCGTCGTCGGCGAATCCGGCTGCGGCAAGTCCACCCTCGCGCGCGGCGTGCTGCGCCTGATCCCGCCGACCGCCGGCATGGTGGCCTGGCTCGGCAAGGACATCACAAAGGCCGGCGCCCGCGAAATGAACGCGCTGCGGGATGACCTGCAGATCGTGTTTCAGGACCCGCTCGCCAGCCTCGACCCGCGCATGACGATCGGCGCCTCGATTGCCGAACCGCTTCAAGTGCACGAGCCGCAGCTGGACAAGTCGGCCCGCGAAGCCAAGGTGCGCGCGATCCTGCCGCGGGTCGGTCTCGACCCGAACCTGATCAACCGCTACCCGCATGAACTCTCCGGGGGCCAGAACCAGCGCGTCGGCATTGCCCGCGCCATGATCCTTCAGCCGAAGCTTGTGATCTGCGACGAGGCGGTCTCTGCCCTCGACGTGTCGGTCCAGGCCCAGGTCGTGGATCTGCTCATCGAGCTCCAGAAGGAATTCGGCCTCGCGATGATCTTCATCAGCCACGACCTCGCGGTCGTCCGCCAGATCAGCCACCGGATCATGGTTCTCTACCTTGGCCGGGTCGTCGAACTGGCCGGACGGGACACGATCTACACCGAGGCCCGCCACCCCTATACGCAGGCCCTTATCGCCGCCGTGCCGAATGCCGACCCGCGCGGCGAACGCGCCCGCGAGAAGCTTAAGCTGACCGGCGACTTGCCGAGCCCGCTCGACAGCCGGGCGGCCTTGCGCTTCCTGAAGTCCAAGGTGGTCGACGACCCCGAAGCCGACCAATACCAGGCCCAGCTCGTCTCCATCGGCCCGGGCCATTGGGTCGCCGAGCATGACCCCGCCCCTGGCACAGCGGGATTGCTTGTAAATTAAGGCCTCCCCGCATAGGGTGCGCCCGCTTTGCCCCCGGACCCGCAGCCATGCCCGATACCTTGCCGCCAGACCCGCTTGTGACGCTTGCCGACGTGCAGGCGGCTGCAAAAGTGCTCGAGGGAAACATCGAACGCACTGAACTTGCCCACTCGCGGACCCTCTCGGCGATTACCGGCGCAGACGTCTGGATCAAGTTCGAGAACCGGCAATACACCGCCGCCTTCAAGGAACGCGGGGCGCTGAACAAGCTATCCAAGCTGACGGCGGACGAAAAGCGCCGTGGCGTCATCGCTGCCTCAGCCGGAAACCACGCCCAGGGCGTCGCCTACCATGCTCGCCGCCTCGGCATCCCGGCCACCATCGTGATGGCCGAGACCACACCCTTCAACAAGGTAGAGCACACCCGCGATCACGGCGCCCGCGTCATCCTCGAAGGCATGATCTTCGACGAGGCCAAAGACTACGCCCTGAAGCTCGGCGAGAAGGAAGGCCTGGTCTTCATCCACCCTTTCGATGATCTCGACATCATCGCCGGCCAGGGCACGATTGCACTCGAAATGCTGGCTGATAATCCGGATCTCGACACGCTGGTCGTGCCAATCGGCGGCGGCGGCCTGATCTCCGGCATCGCCGTCGCGGCCAAGGCGCTGAAGCCTGACATCAAGATCATCGGCGTCGAAGCGGCGATGTATCCCTGCATGCACGCGGCCCTGCGCGGGAAATCACCCAAGATGGGCGGCGCAACGATTGCTGAAGGCATCGCAGTCAAGGAAGTCGGCAAGCTGACCCGCCGCATCGCCGAGCAACTGCTTGATGACGTCCTGCTCGTCGAAGAGGAACACCTCGAGCGCGCGATCACCCTGTTCGTCGAAGTCGAGAAAACCATTGCCGAAGGCGCCGGCGCTGCGGGCCTAGCGGCCCTGCTCGCGCACCCTTCCCGCTTCTATGGCCGCAAAGTCGGCCTCGTGCTCTGCGGCGGTAACATCGACACGCGCCTGCTCGCCTCGGTGCTGACGCGCGCCCTCGTGCGCGAAAACCGACTCGCCCGTATCCGCATCGTCGGCGATGACCGGCCGGGCCTGCTCGCGCTCGTCTCCAAGATCATCGGCGACAATGGGGCCAACATCATGGAAGTTGCCCATAACCGCATCGCCCTCGACGTGCCTGCAAAGGGCGCCGAGTTCGACATCCTGATGGAAACGCGCGACAGCCAGCACACCCAGGAAGTCATCGACGCCCTCGCCCAGGCCGGCTACCCGCCGCGCGCGATCTGATCTCACCAGGAGAGACCATAATCATGCTCCGTACACTCACCATCGCCGCCATCGCCACGCTGTCGCTGGCTGCCTGCACACCCAACCCGGTTACCGCACCTGCCGATGGCAGCACCGCGCCGACCTCAGCAACGGAAGATGCCATGCCCGCCGCCTTCAAGACGCACCTTCCCTGGAACCCTGAAGGCAAGGACGTGATCTCCGGCCCGATGGGCCTGCAGTACATCATCCTCAAGGAAGGCCCCGAAGGCGGCAAGAAGCCGGTCGCGACCGACCGTGTTGAGGTCCACTATGAAGGCCGCCTTGCCACCGGTGAAAAATTCGACTCCTCCTTCGACCGCGGCGTGCCCGCCGCTTTCCGCCTGAACCAGGTGATCCCCGGCTGGACGATGGGCCTCCAGGAAATGTCGGTCGGCGATGAGTATCTGTTCTACATCCCGAGCGCTCTTGCCTATGGCAACCAACCGCGCGGCGACGTGATCAAGGCAGGCGATGATCTCGTCTTCCTCGTCCAGCTGATCGGCATCGAAGAGCCGAAAGTGGCCGATGCCGCAGCCTGGCAGAAATACTTCCCCTGGAATGCTGAAGCGCCGGAAGTCGTGACGACCGAATCCGGCCTGCAGTATGCTGTTCTCGCGAGCGGCGATGCCTCCGGGAAATCGCCCGTAGGCGGACAATTCGTTCTCGTTCACTATGAAGGCCGCCTCGCCGACACCGGCGCGCTGTTCGACTCATCCTATGAGCGCGGCGATCCGGAAGCCTTCCCGTCGAACGGTCTGATCCCCGGCTGGGTCGAGGCGCTTGCCTTGATGAAACCCGGTGACCGCTGGATGCTGTATATCCCTGCAGAGCTTGCCTATGGCGCGGAAGGCACGCCGGGCGGCCCGATCCCGCCGAACGCTCCGCTCCAGTTCGAAGTCGAACTGCTCAGCGTGATGCAGTAAGCACCGGCAATGGCCATCACCGCCGAGACGCTCGCCAGCATATCGCTTGCCGCTGGCAAGGAGATCATGCGGGTCTACCGCACGGATTTCTCCGTCGAGAAGAAGCTGGACCAGTCCGTCCTGACTGAAGCGGATGGTCTCGCCGAGGCGATCATCCTCAAGGGTCTCGCTACCGCCGATCCGGACCTTCAGGTGATCGCCGAGGAATCCGTCGCGGGCGGCCACATGCCGGAACATGGGCCCCGCTTTGCGCTCGTCGATCCGCTCGACGGCACCAAGGAGTTCGTCGCGAAGAATGGCGAGTTCACGGTGAACATTGCGATTATCGAGCATGGCCGGCCCATCATGGGCGTCGTCTATGCGCCGGCGCTGCACCGCCTGTTTGTTGCAGAAAGCCCGTCCCACGCCTGGCAATCGAAAGCCGCGCCGGATGGCCCGGTCCCCGCAAAGCGCAATCCGCTTCGCATCCGGCCCGCACCCGCCGCCGGCATCACGGCCGTCGCCTCCAAATCCCACCGCTCGCCGGAAACCGACACTTGGCTCTCCAGATATCCTGTGGCGGAGATCACCGGCGCCGGTTCGGCGCTGAAATTCTGCCTCGTCGCCGCCGGAGAAGCAGATGTCTATCCCCGCCTCGGCCGGACGATGGAGTGGGACACCGCCGCTGGCCAGGCCGTGGTTGAAGCCGCCGGTGGCCGCGTGCTAACGCTGGACCACGCCCCCCTGCTCTACGGCAAGCGCGAACGCGGCTACGACAATCCGGACTTTGTTGTATACGGAGATGTGACGCCGCTCTGACGGCGCGGAGGCAGCATTCATGGCCCGGCAGTATTTCGGCACGGACGGTATCCGTGGGCGGATCAACAAGCGCCCGATGACGGCCGAGACCGCATTGCGGCTCGCCATCGCCGCCGCGCGCACCTTCGCCCCCGAAGGCGGACGCGAAGTGGTTATCGGCCGTGATACGCGCCGCTCCGGCGAAATGATCGAATCCGCCCTGATTGCCGGGCTCACCTCGATGGGCGTCAAACCCGTCCGCCTCGGCGTGGTGCCGACGCCAGCCGTCGCCCTGATCGCGCGCGAGACAGGCGCCGCGCTCGGCTTCATGGTCTCGGCGAGCCATAACAAGTACGAGGATAACGGCCTCAAGCTGTTCAGTCCGGAAGGTGTGAAGTTCACCGACGAAGTCGAAGAAGCGCTCGAGGCCGCAATGGCTGCCGCCTTCGAGGGCGACTATGCCGTGCCCGCCGCCATCGCCGAGCCGCGGGATATGGTCAGCCCGGGCCAGCGCTATATCGGCCGCTGCCTCGAGACCATCGGCAAAGGCAAGGATTTCTCGCGCCTGAAAGTCGTGCTCGACTGCGCGCACGGCGCCGGGTTTGAAACGGCGCCCGAAGCCCTCCGCCGCCTCGGCGCGCAGCTCACGATCATCGGCGCGGAACCGGACGGCGTGAACATCAATGCCGGCGTCGGCTCGACCGCGACCGGCGCCTTGAAAGCCGCCGTGCTCGGCACCGGCGCCGATATCGGCATCGCGCTCGACGGCGACGCCGATCGGTTGATCGTGGTCGACGAAACGGGCGAAGAGGCAGACGGCGACCAGGTGATGGCGCTCATTGCGCGCGAGATGCACCGCACCGGGCGCCTCAAGGGCGGCGGCATGGTCGCGACAGTCATGTCCAACATGGGCCTTGATGAATACCTCAAATCTTCCGGCTTGACGCTCGCCCGAACCAAGGTCGGCGACCGCTATGTCGGTGAGCACATGCGCCAGCACGGCTTCAATCTCGGCGGTGAACAGTCCGGACACATCATATTGTCGGATGTCTCGACCACGGGTGACGGCCTGCTCGCCGGCTTGCAGGTATTGTCCGTACTCGCCGAAAGCCGCGGCAAGGCATCGGACATGCTCCGTGTCTTCACACCTGCGCCACAGAAGCTGACAAACATCCGCTATTCCGGCAACAACCCTATCGAATCTGATAGGGTGACAGCGGCGATCACGGAAGCTGAAGCAATGCTCGGCACGCGCGGACGTCTCGTCGTGCGCAAGTCCGGCACCGAGCCGCTGATCCGCGTCATGGCCGAAGCCCTCGATGAAGCGTTGATGCTGAAAGCACTCGCCCTCGTTGCCGATGCGGTGAAAGCTGAAGCCTGAACGCAGCGCCTGTCGCGGCGTTACCTGTTGCGCGCCCCTGCCGGCACGCTATTCCTCGGGCGCAAATCATCGACACCGGAGGAAACCGCCATGCCCGAGGGACAAAGCTTGCCCCCGTTCCGCCTCTTGCCGCAAAAGGCACCGGACGTCGAAATGACGCGCAAGGGCGACGCGGTCTACATCAAGTCGCGCAACGCACCTGGCCCGCGACCGAAATCCATCCCGCATGCGCTCGATGAACGCGCCGCCATGCACCCGGATAGGCCTTTCATTCGCGAACGTGATCCGCAGACGGACGAATGGGTCACCCTCACCTATGGCGAAGCCAAACGCCTGACCGACAGCCTCGCCCAGGCTTTCCTCGATCTCGGCGCCGGGCCCGACGCTCCCGTAATGCTGCTGTCCGGCAACTCGACCCGCGCGGCGATGATCATCCTCGCCGCCCAGAAGATCGGCGCGCCCGCCGCCCCGATCTCGGTGCCCTATTCCACGATGTCCACAGATTTCGACAAGCTGAAGCACTGCTTCAATTCGGTGAAACCCGCCGTCGTCTTCGCCGAACAGCTCGCGCCCTTTGCCAAGGCCATCGCTGCCTTGCCGGAAGGCGCCTTCAAGGTCATCTCGACCGAGACGGGCGGCGACAATTCGGTCCTCTCCTATGATGCCATGGCCGCGACCACACCTACCGCCGCCGTCACCGCGGCGCGCGACGCGCTCACCGATGCCAGCATCGGCAAATACCTCTTCACCTCGGGCTCCACCGGCATGCCGAAGCCTGTCCCGCAGACGCAGGGCGCCATGTGCGGCCTGATCGCGGGCCAGGAAGGTATCCGCGACAATGCCCGAGACCCGGACTATGATCCGAACCGGATCGACAACTTCCTGGACTGGCTGCCCTGGAATCACATCTCCGGCTCCAACGTGAACTTCAATGGTGCGCTGTGGAACGGCTCGACCTTCTGGATCGATGGCGGCAAGCCGACGCCCGCCCTTTTCGGTGAGACGATCCGCAATATCCGCGATTGCAGTCCGTCCGTATTCGGAACAGCGCCGATCGCCCTTTCCATGCTGGCCGAAGCAATGGAGCAGGACGAGACGCTGCTGAAAGCCTTCTTCAAGAACATGCGCTCCGTCGGCTATGGCGGCGCCACCCTGTCGGACGATCTCTATGACCGCCTACAGGCCCTCGCCATAAGGGCAACCGGCCGGCGTATCCCCATCACCACCATGTACGGCGCCACCGAAACCCAGGGCGTCACCATGGTGCACTGGGAAGTCGAGCGCGTTGGCCTGATCGGCCTTCCGCTGCCCGGCACCACGCTGAAACTTGTTCCGAATGGCGAAAAGCTGGAAGTGCGCGCCAAGGGCTCGACCGTCATGCCGGGCTATCACAATGACCCCAAGAAGAATGCCGAAGTCTTCGATGAGGAAGGCTTCTACTGTCTCGGCGACGCCGTGAAGTTCGTAGACGAAACCGACCCCAACAAGGGCCTCGTTTTCGACGGCCGCGTAGGGGAAGACTTCAAGCTCTCCTCCGGCACCTGGGTCTCCGTCGGCACACTTCGCCCGGACTTTGTCGCCGCGTGCTCGCCCCTGATCTTCGATGCCGTCATCTGCGGCCAGGACAAGGACTTCGCCACCGCTCTCGTCTGGCCCTCGCCGGCCACCGCGGAGCAATACATCAAGGCAGCTGGTGACCCCGCCAAGGGCTTCGCCGCGCTCGTCGGCGATCTCGCGCGCAAGGCCGCGGCCTTCAATGCCTCCGAACAGGGCTCGTCCCGCCGCATCAAGCGCCTGATGGTCATGACCGAGGCGCCCAGCATCGATGCAGGCGAGATTACCGACAAAGGTTATGTCAACCAGCGTCTCGTCATCTCCCGCCGGGCAAACCTTGTGCAGGCGCTGTATGCCGAGCCGCTCGCGCCGGGCGTCATCCAACTCTGAAATCTATCGTGACCGGGCCCGCGCTGGCCCGGCCCTTGCAACGCACCAGACCTGCCATCACATCGCCGGAATTGGCAGGCAGTGCGCGCCCATGACCTTTGACGATGCCCTTCGCAGTCTGCGTGGCCGGTTCCAGCTTCCGGAATTGAAGCCGCTTGACCTGAAGCTGCCCGTCGACCGCCTGCGCCGCGAATTCCTGCGTCTCGACTACAGCGCCGAGCCCGATGCACCGGAACTGGCGGAAGTCCGTCCCCTGATCATCCCCGGCCCCGGCAGCCCGATCAAGGCCCGCCTCTATGTGCCCCTCGGCGCCGGAACGCCGCCCGGCCCCGGCATCCTGTTCTTCCATGGCGGCGGCTTCGTCCTCGGCGACCTCGACAGCCATGACATGCTCTGCCGCCGCCTTGCCGAAGGCTCGCGCTGCCGCGTGATTGCCGTGGACTACCGCCTCGCCCCGGAGCACCGTTTCCCCTCTGCGCATGACGACGCGCTCGCCGCCTGGGCCTGGCTTCAGGAAAAAGGCGCGCGCAGCGCCGGCATCGACCCGGCCCGCTGCGCTGTGGCCGGAGACAGCGCGGGCGGCAACCTCGCCGCCTATCTCGCCCAGGAAATGGTCCGCGCCCGCGGCCCGAAGCCGGCCTTCCAGCTGCTGCTGTATCCGCTGCTGCAGTTTGCAGACATCCGCTCCAAGAAGATGACCCCGCAGGAAAGCGGCTTTTTCATCTCGGCAAACCTGTTCGAATTCTTCCGTGGCCACTACCTGCCGGACCTGAAAGCCAGCATGGATCCGCGCATGTCGCCCCTGTTCGCCCCGGCGGATCAGCTGAAGGCCCTGCCCCCCGCCCATATCATCGTTTGCGGCTGGGACCCGCTGCACGATGAAGGCATCGCCTATGGAGCCAAGCTGCGCAGCCTCGGCGTCCAGGCCTCCGAGCGCGAGTACGCGTCGATGGTGCATGGCTTCCTGAACCTGACACCCTTCTCGGTCACCGCCCGCACTGCCGCGCGCGAAGCCGGCGAAATCACCGGCCGGGCCCTCGGCGCGCTCTGAGCCGGCCCGCCCGGCCTGCAACTTGCATCGCCGCGCCCGCGCAGGAAACCTTGTCCGGGAGGCGCCCATGACATTGCAGCGCCCGTCACGCAGGCAGGCCCTCGCCGCACTTTTGCTTGCGCTCACAGCGCCCCTCGCGCTGGCCGAAACCCTGCCTCTCCCGGCTGGCCAGATCGCGCTGCAGACGCCGGAGGGACAGGCCCTGCTGCGCGGGGCGGAAGCCGCCCATGACTACGGCCTGCTCTCGATCCATTTCACGACCCAGGAAACCGCCACCTTCTGCGGCCCGGCCAGCCTGGTCATGGTCTTGAACGCCGCCGGGCTCCCTCGCCCCGAGCGTGTCCGCGGTGAACCCTACCGCCTGTTCAACCAGGAAAACCTGTTCACGCCCGAAGTCCGCAAGATCAAGAAGCCTGCAGATGTCCGCCGCGACGGTCTGAGCCTCGACCAGCTCGCGGCCATGTTCGAGGCCCACGGCATGCAGGCCGGAATCGTCCGCGCTGGATCTGTCTCTCTGGCCACTTTCCGAACCCAGGCAATCCGAGTTCTGAGTTCGGAAAACGAATTCTTGGTCGTCAATTATCTGCGCTCCGAACTCGGCCAGGAAACCGGCGGGCACATCTCGCCCGTTGCCGCCTATGATGCGGACACGGACATGTTCCTGATCCTCGATGTCGCCCGATACAAGTATCCGCCGATGTGGGTCAGCGCAGCGTCGCTGCATGCTGCCATGGACACGCCGACGGGTGAGACCACGCGCGGCTACGTGGTCGCCCGCCGCCCCGGGTTGCAGGATTCCGGGACCCTCACCGTCGGCGCGAGCGCCCCCTTCTGACAGGGCCTCTGACAACCTTGTATTTCCCCGCATTCGTGGCCTGACAGCAACACCGGCGATAATATCGAAGCCGCGCAGTCATATTAATATTCAATAAGAACCGAACTTCTCTATGTGCTCCCGCGGGGTCCACCGCCCCCAAAAAGCCCAATCAGAGGAAACTCCCGGAAATGAAATTCAGTAAAGTCCTGCTGTCGTCTGCATCGGCGGCAATCTTCGCCTTTGTGCCCGCTTACGCCCAAACCACCGAAGCCCCCGCGGCGACGGAAACCGCCCAAGAGACCGCCGAGCGCGACTCCGCTGTCGCCCGCGTCCTCGGCACCGTCACCGTCACCGCCACGAAGAAAGCTGACGTCGAGAACGTCCAGTCGGTTCCCGTCGCCATCACCGCCTTCAACGCCGAAACGCTTGAAGCCCTCCAGGTCCGCGATGTGTCGAGCCTCTCCTACTCGGCGCCCAACATCCAGCTGGAAGACATCGGCACCGCCCGCGGCACCGCCAACTTCTCGATCCGCGGCCTCGGCATCAACTCCTCGATCCCGTCCATCGACCCGACCGTAGGCGTGTTCGTCGACGGCGTTTATCTCGGCGTCAATAACGGCGTGGTGCTCGACCTGTTCGACCTCGACAGCGTTGAGGTCCTGCGCGGCCCGCAGGGCTTGCTCTTCGGTCGCAACACGACCGGCGGCGCCGTCCTGCTGAACACCGGCAACCCGACCGACACTTTCCAGTACAAGGCAAAAGCCACCTATGAGGGCCCGGTCGATGATGGCCGCGGCGGCCCCTCCTCCACCCTGCAAGCCGGTGTTTCCGGCCCGATCGTCGAAGGGCTGCTGAACGGCAAGCTCGGCGCCTATTACAACTATGATGAGGGCTACTTCCTCAACAAATTCAACAACGACAATATCGGCGAGTCGCAGACCTACATCGTGCGCGGCGCACTTGAGTTCACGCCGACCGCCGATCTGACCGTCCTCGGCAAACTCGAGGCCTTCACGACCCAGACCGACGGCCCCGCGGCCCGCAACTCCGGTGTCTACTCGCGCGACAGTTTCGATGTCGCTGTCGACAATATCGGCTACTATACGAACGACACGATTTTCGGTTCGCTGCGCACCGACTATGACGTCGACTTCGGCAATGGCCGCATCACCAACATCTTCGGCTACCGCGATCTCGACTCGGCCTCGAATGGCGACATCGACGCCCTGCCGCTCTTCCTGTTCCACTCGGACACCGAACTGGTCCAGGAGCAGATCTCGAACGAGCTTCGCTATGCCGGCACGTTCGGCAAGGCCGAGATCACCACGGGTCTGTTCTACTTCAACCAGGAGATCGGCTATACCGAACGCCGCCGCCTGCCCACGGTGACCGCAGCCCAGTTCAACGGCGGCGGCTTCCAGGATCACACCGTGTACGGTGTATTCGGCCAGCTCGACTATGCCATCACCGACAAGCTGACCGGTATCTTCGGCCTCCGCTATGGCACGGAAGAGAAGACGGTGGACATCACCTATGTCCGTCCGCGTCCCTTCTGCTCGGTCGTCGACCGCACCTGCCCGACCACCAGCACCAACCCCTTCGTGCCGGGCGAGCCGAACGGCTTCTCCGACTCCGAAGAATGGTCGAACCTCAACCCCAAGATCGGCTTCCAGTACACGGTCAATGACCTGACCCAGTTCTACGGCCACTTCACGCAAGGCGTACGCTCGGGCGGATACAACTTCCGCATCACCAACGCCGCCGCCTTCGAAGCCCTCTTCCCGCCCGGCGGCAGCCGCGCGTTCGACGAGGAAGAAGTCAACGCCTACGAATTCGGCTTCAAGCACGAGACCGCGGATCGCCGCGGACAGCTGAACGCAGCCGTGTTCCTGAACGACATCAAGGACATGCAGCGCGAGCTGAACCTGTCCTCGCCGTCTTCGGGCGTCGCCCAGACGATCGTCAACACCGCCGATGCTGAAATCCTCGGCTTCGAGGCCGAAGGCCGCTACGCCGTGACCGACAGCTTCCTGCTGACGGCCAACCTCGGCATCATCTCTGCCGAATACACCGACGTGATCTTCGACATCTCGGGCAACGGCACGGTGGGTCCGGAAGACCTCGCCCTCGCCCTGCCCCGCGTGCCGGAAACCACCTACGGCTTTGGCGCCCTGTATGACCTCGACCTCGGTGCCCGCGGCTCGCTGGTGTCGCGCGTCAGCTTCCAGCACCGCGACGAGTTTGCCTACACCGACAACAACTTCGGCTACATCGACGAGGCCGATCAGGTCGATGCGAACTTCACCTGGAACACCCCGTATGAGGGCCTCTCGGTGTCGCTGTTCGGCAAGAACCTGCTCGACGAGGCCATCGCCGGCGGCGACACGCAGGTGCCCTTCGGCGGCGCGCTCGCCCCGCTGGTTCCGGATGGCCAGAACCTGTCGGACGGCACCAACGACGTCTTCGACCCGAACCCGGCCGCCGGCACCTTCCAGCCGCTGCAACCGGGCCGCGTCATCGGCATCGAGTTCTCGATCCGCGGCTAGGCTTCGCCATCAACCACAGGAAAGGGCGGGTCTTCGGACCCGCCCTTTTTCTTTGCGCATTTCATTGCGCCAGGCCCCAAAAGAAAACGGCCCCCGTCTCCGGGGGCCGTTCCATTTGTCCGTAGTCTGACCGTATCAGCTTCCGGCGCCGAAGCGCTTGGTGAAGCCGACCTTGAATGTCCGGCCAATCGCATCGCCCGTGAACGGATCATAGTTCAGCTCGAGGCGGGCGAAGGACGGATCCTCGTCCAGGATGTTCTCGACCGAGAAGGACAGGGTCGAATCCCAGGGCAGCTGGACCACGACCGTGCCGTCATAGGTCACCTGCGCATCGATCGTCCGGCCCTGCGGGATGATGACCCCCGGCGTCGGCCAGTTGGCGTTCGGCGTCGTGAACAGCGCGGTGCGCTGATCCGTGTACTCGCCGATATAGCGCGCCGTCAGGCGGGCATTGACGTTTTCTGTCGATGCGTTGGCATAGGCCTCGAACTTCAGTTCCGGCAGCGGTGTCGCAATGGTCTGGAAGTTCAGGAAGCCGACGGCCGAGAACGGGTTGCCGACCTGGATGCCTTCAACCGTGACGGCACCCACTTCATACTCCAGCACGTAGCTTCCGCTGGCTCCGATCTCAAGATCGAGACCCGGGCTGAACGCATCCTCGAACGTGTAGTCTGCGAGCACGTCGATACCCGAGGTCTTGATGTTCGGGCCGTTGATGTACTGCGTCGAAAGGCGCGACACGTTGCCGATGGCGCAGGCCCCGGTGAACGTGAAGCGGGCTTCCAGCGCCGCAAAGGCCGGTGTGCCGCAGTTGACGGCCGAACCACCCGGGAACATCGCGGCCACCATGTTGGCGACCGGCTCAGTGACGACCGAATCATCGAAGTCGAAGTTCCAGTAGTCGACCGACAGGTTGAGATTTCCGGTCTTGAAGATCGCACCGACGTTGTAGGTCAGGGCGCTTTCTGGGCTGAGGCTCGGATTGCCGGCAATGTCGACCGCGCGGAACGTGCCGCCGACGCTTTGCAGCGACGTGACCGAACCGGGGGCCACCTGCGTTAGGGCCGGGCCACGGAACGTGGTGCCGATAGACCCGCGAAGGGCGAGCGGTTCAGCGACCTGCCACCGGACAGACAGTTTCGGATCGAAGGTCGAGCCGATGTCGCCGCCATAATCCTCATAACGTGCCGCCAGCGACGCGTTGAAGTTTTCCGAGAACGGAAGGCTGAGTTCTCCGAACAGCGCCGTGATGTCCTGCGTCGCGCTGAGCGGGCGCGACCCGGCAAGGAAGCCGAGGGCGCCAACAGGCTGGGCGCAGGTCGTCGTGCCCGTGGTGACGGTAGCAATGCACGGTGTCACATCGAGGTTGGCGATGTCATTGTAAGTGCGGTCGTACTCTTCTTCGCGGTACTGGCCGCCGAAGGCCCAACCGACATTGCCACCGCCGAGCGCGATTGGAAGCTGCCCGTCGAGGACGCCTTCAAACACAGTCAGCTTGAATTCCTGCTCGGTGAACGTGTCCTCGAGAATGAAGTCGAGCACTTCCAGCGAGTTGGCTGTGCCTGCGCTGAAGTTCGGGTTCGCCGCACCGGTAACAGCGTTGACCGGAATCCCGTTCGAGAAGGGGTTGAACCAGAGACATCCGTTGAGGCCGGGCGTGTTGGCGGCCACGTTGCAATTTGCGCCGCCGAGGCCGCGAAGCGCGAGGGCATAGCGGTTGACCACCGTGTCCTCGTTGGTGCGCCGGCCAATCTGCGAACCGGTCGTCACCGAGGCGGTGTAGTTGATCGCTTCGGTGAGCTCACCTTTGAGTTCGGCCGAAATGCGATAGTGCTCATACTCGCGGTAGCTGCGTTCCGATCCGCGACCGCCAGCCAGCGCGTTGCCGGCGTAACCGAGTGGACGGGTCGCAATCATGAACGCGCCCGTGGTTCCGGCCGGCACATAGCCCGGGTTCTGCGCGATCAGCGCCGCGAAGCCGGGGTTGGTGATCGGCACATAGAACTGGCCGCCGACAAGCGAGGCATCCGCCGTCGGCGCACTTGCTCCGCCAACCGGCGGGAACGAGGGCGAGAAGGCAATCTTCGGCACTTCGGTCGCCGAATAGAATGCCTGCAGCGACAGGTTATGCTTTTCGCTCAGCTCGAAGTCGGCCTTGCCGAGCACCTGGTAGCGGTTCTCTTCCTCGACGATGTTGTCGAAAGGCGTGAACTGGAAGCCGCAGACGGACGTCGTGCCCGTTACCAGCGGAATGCCGCCGACCGTGCCGCAACCCGGGTCGCGAAGGACCGGTCCGGTTGCCGCAAAGCCCGCACCGCGCGGCGCGAAGGCGCCCGGGTTACCGACGAGCGACCAGCCGCCTTGCGGGTTCTCCAGGAAGTCCCGCACAGCCCAGTCGCGCTCTGTCGACGCCAGTTCGGAACGGTGCTGGTATCCGGCGGCAAGCAGGAAGCTGCCGAAATCGGTATTCCATCCGCCCACGGCATTGACGCTGTAGTCGCCGTCCGATCCATCGACATGCTTGTAATCGCCGCCGACCTCGAAGCCTTCGTAGCCCGTGCGGGTGATGAAGTTCACAACGCCTGCTACAGCATCCGAGCCGTACGTTGCGGCCGCGCCATCCTTCAGGATCTCGATGCGCCCGACAGCCGCCAGCGGCAGGATGTTCGTGTCGACCGAGCCGTTACCGGCGAAAGCGAACGGGTTAGGTGCGAGGCGCTTGCCATCGAGCAGCACCAGAGTGCGCGAGGCACCAAGGCCGCGCAGGTTGACCGTGCCCGAGCCCTCGGAACCCTGCGCGCGTCCGTCAAACTGGTTCGTATCGCCCAAAACACCGCTGGAGACCGGCAGCGACTTGATGATGTCTAGCGCCGAAGGGCTGCCTTGCAGACGCAGGTCCTCGGTCGTCAGCACGTCCACCGGCAGCGCCGCATCTTCCGGCGTCCCCTGGATCAGCGATCCGGTCACCGTCACTGTGCCGAGCTTGCGCTCGCTGTCATCATCCTCCTGCGCGTAGGCTGCAAGTGAGCCGCTCAGCGCAATGGCTGACGCGTAAAAGAGCATTCCCTTGAGTTTATTCATGCGTTTCCTCCCGAAACTAAATGGCCTTGGCGCAAGCTTTTGCCGCTTGTCATGATTTTGACCAATTAACATCCTTAAGCGTCTGCAACGGGCCGCAAAGGGGCGACTTGTGCTGCGCCGCTGCATATAAAATCAGAACGCACGGTGCCTTAGTGGCCCACCAAGGACAGGCGATTTCCCTTGAGTAACGTTGAAAATACTGGAAAGTCCGGAAACGGAACTGACAGGGTGCCGTTTCTCGTGATTGCGGACGTTTTTGCCGACCCTGTCGTAGCGGCACACTTTCCGCAAACAGTGTTGCGCTGGCGCAACCAGCGATGGGCAGACGCTGTTAATCTCGGACACCTCTCCGGAGCTGACTGGATTCGCCATTTCGGCCGGTTCGCGCCCCTGCCCGACAACCTCCCCCAGCCGCTCGCTATGCGCTATCACGGCCACCAGTTCGGCACCTACAATCCGGACCTCGGCGATGGCCGCGGCTTCCTGTTCGCACAGCTGCGCGACCCCGCCGGACGCCTGCTCGATCTCGGCACCAAGGGCTCCGGCCAGACCCCCTGGTCACGCGCGGGCGATGGCCGCCTGACGCTCAAGGGCGGCGTACGCGAAATCCTAGCCGCCAGCTATCTTGAGGCCCTCGGCGTCAACACGTCCAAGGCTTTCAGCCTGATCGAGACCGGCGAATCGCTGCAGCGCAATGACGAGCCCTCCCCCACCCGCGCCTCCGTCCTCGTGCGCCTCTCGCACAGCCATGTCCGCTTCGGGACCTTCCAGCGCGTCGCCTATCTCGACGACCGCGCCGCAATGGCCCGACTGATCGATTATTGCGTCGCCGAGTTCCATCCCGCAGCCGACGATCCCGACATGTCCCGCAAGGCCTGCGCCCTGCTGGAACAGATCGTCCTCGCCACCGGCCGCATGATCGGCCAGTGGATGGCCGCCGGCTTCGTTCACGGCGTCATGAACACCGACAATTTCAACATCACGGGCGAGACCTTCGATTTCGGCCCCTGGCGTTTCCTGCCGCAGTCTGATCCGAACTTCACCGCTGCCTATTTCGACCAGAACGGCCTCTACCGCTTCGGCCGCCAGCCCGTGCAAGGCGGCTGGGCCCTGCAGCAGCTCGCCTCCGCCCTCCTACTCCTCGCCGATGCCGAAGACCTCGCGCACGCCCTCGCCCCCTATGAGGCCGCCTACCGCGAAAGCTTCGCCGCCCACACCCATGCCCTCCTCGGCCTCGCCCCCACCGGAAACCTCGAGGCCGACATCGGCCTCCTGCAGGCCTTCTATGGCTGGATGACCACCAGCGGCGCCGCCTGGCCGCAAACCTTCTTCGACTGGTTCGGCGGCCCCGCCAGCGAGCAGCGCGCCGCCGCCTCCCCGCAGGCCGCCCTCTACGCCCATCCGGATTTCGAACCCGTCCGCGCCGCCCTGACGGCCCGCGATCCCTTGCGCCCCGAGCGCCTCTCGGCGGCCTACTTCCAGCGCCCCGCCCCCGTCAGCCTCGTCATCGAGGAAGTCGAAGCCCTCTGGGAGCCGATTGCCGCCAGCGATGACTGGTCCGCCTTCAAGGCCAAGACCGATCACATCGAGGAAGCCCGCCTCGCGCTCGCCCTCTGACCCGAGGAAACGCTTGATCAACGCCGCCCCGCCGGGGCACTTACCGGCCACTGCCTGAGGAGACCTGCCCATGACCGACGCGCCCCGCACCGGACCTTTGGCCGGTGTCCGCATCATCGACATGAGCACCGTCGTGCTCGGCCCCTTCGCGACGATGATCCTCGCCGATCTCGGCGCCGAAGTGATCAAGATCGAGCCGCCCGGCAAGGGCGACACGATGCGCTATGCCGGCGCCTCGCCGACCGGCGACCTCGGCCCCATCTACATGGCGCTGAACCGCAACAAGCGGTCGATGACGCTCGACGCCAAAACCCCCGAAGGCAAGGCCGCGCTGACCGAACTCCTGAAAACCGCCGATGTCTTCTTCCACAATGTCCGCCTCGCCGGCATGGAACGCCTCGGCTTCGGCTATGAGCAGGTCAAGGCCCTCAAGCACGACATCGTCTACATCCACTGCGCGGGCTTCGGCAAAGGTGGTCCGTACACGCACCGTCAGGCCTATGACGACCTCATCCAGGGCGCCTCGGGCTTTGCAGACCTCAACGCCATCCGCTCGGGCGGGCGCCCCGAATACGCCCCGTCCCTCGTTGCCGACAAGACGGCCGGCCTCTTCGCCACCTACGCCACCCTCGCCGCCCTTTTCCATAGGGCCTCCACCGGCAAGGGCCAGTTCGTGCAAGTGCCGATGCTGGAATGCTTCACCTTCTTCAACATGGTGGAGAACCTCTATGGCGAGACCTTCATCCCCGGCAATGGCCGCCTCGCCTACACCCGCTCGGTCAATCCGAACCGCCGCCCCTACCCCACGCTCGACGGCTATATCGGCCTTGTTCCGTACTCGGACCAGCAATGGGAGAAGTTCTTCGAAATCGGCGGCCTGCCGGAAGTGTTCAAGGACCCGCGCTTCTCGACTTACGCCGCCCGCACCGAAAACACCGGCGCCCTCTACGCCCTGATCGAGGATGTCACCGCCACCCGCTCGACGGACGAATGGCTGGAACTTCTCGACAAGGCGAACATCCCCGCCATGCGCTACAACACGCTCGCCGAAGTCCTCACTGACGCACACCTCGTCGCCACAGGTTTCTTCGAGGAAGCCGAGCATCCGGAAGCGGGCCGTTACCGCACCATGCGCCACCCGGTTGACTTCGCCGGCACCCCAGCCGGCAACCAGCACCTCCCGCCCCCACGCCTCGGCGCCGACACCGAAACGATCCTCGAAAGTCTGGGGCTGGGCGCCTGAGGCAGCGCTTCGGCGCTCATTCCTGCGCGATCGTACAGAATCCGTAGTCTGTATAATCCGGCTCGAGCGCCCAGCCGACTGTGCCATCGGCCCGGACAAGCTCCAGCCAGTACCCCGCTCTCGGATCAGCAGGTTCCGTAGACTCTTCCCACTGCACTTCAGGATAATCATGCTCGGCGGACGTATACCCGCCGCGCCACCAGGCGAGGTAAGCCCCCTCCCCCTCATACGCGAGACTGTAGATGACATCGCCCGCCGAATACCCATGGTCGGTCTCGGTGACCACGCCGCGCGTCGGGCTCGACCGCAACTTGTAGCTCTTCTGTCCCACACATTCCGTAGCCGGAAGGGTATCGACCACTTCGGAGCGCGTATCCGGTTGCGCGTAGACGATCGTCGCATTCGACAGCCGGATCGGAACGGGTTGGCAATTCTCGAAGCAGGACTCGCTCGTCATTTCGCCAAAGCCTTCATACAGGTCCTCCGGCGGCGGAATACTGTTGCCAAGGTCGCGATTGGTCAGCCGCTCGCTCCACGCCAGTGCGGGCTCATCCGCCCCCAGCGCCCATTTGTGGCACTGGCCAGTTCCATCGTTCTCAGCCCTTGCATCCTCGCAAACCCCGAGTCGATAGCATTCGGTCTCGTCGACATAGTCGAGGTACCAAAGTTCGCCATCTTCAGCCGGAAACTTCGGGTAGCAGGCTGGCTTTGCCATTTCTTCTGCCGCAGCGGGCGCGTCCGGCGCGGGCGGCGCCCCCTCCCGTACGGCACAGGCCGAGAGACCCATCGAAACAACCGCGAGCGCGGATAAACCCGCCCGGTGCGCATTGAACCCGGTCACAGCCACCTCCCCTCAAATCTGAGGGAATATGGCGGCCCACATATGGCTTTTGTCAATCCGGCAGCATTGAGCGCCTTCAAGCTTCAGGGGGCGTGTAGTGCGCTGGCTTGATCACTTCCATCAGCCGCTCCGGCGCCTTCAGCGGGCGGAAGCCTAGCTCTGAATACACGCCGTGCGCATCCGCCGTACCCAGCATCCAGCGGCGCACGGTCTGCATCTCCGGATGCGCCATCAGTACGCGGACAATCCCTCTTCCGATCCCTTTGCCCCGGTATTCCGGCACGACGATCACATCACACAGCCAGGCAAACACCGCCCGATCCGTCACAGCGCGGGCAAAGCCGATCAAGGCTCCCGCCTCATCCCGCGCCACGGCGCACAAAGAGTTTGCACAGGCCCCCGCAACGGTCTCGCGCGGTATCCCAGGTGACCAGTAAGTCTCGCGCAGCATCGGATGCAGCACATCGATATCTGTCTCAGAGGGTTGTTCGACCGAGATCATCGCATGTCTCTCTCAGGTCAGGCGGCCGATTGCCCGAGCTTGGCGACGCGTCGCGCATGCCGCTCGCCGCCAAACGGCGTCGTCAGGAACGCGGTGAGGCAGGCCTTCGCCATCTCGATGCCGATCACGCGCGCGCCCATGGCGATCACATTGGCATCATTGTGCTCGCGGGAAAGCGCCGCCGAGAGCGGCTCGGACACCAGCGCGCAGCGCACTTGCGGATGCCGGTTCACCGCAATCGAAATGCCGATGCCGGTCCCGCACAGCGCAACGCCCCGATCCGCCTTTCCGGAGGCGACATGGGCAGCCAGCGCATAGCCGAAATCCGGATAGTCGACGCTTCCCTCGCCGTCCGTACCCAGATCATCCACTTCATGCCCCTCCCCGCGCAGCCAATCCGCCAGCGCTGCTTTCATCCCGACAGCCGCATGATCCGAAGCGATGGCAATGCGCATGGTCTCTCCCCCGGCGCGCGCTCAGCCCGCGAGCCGCGCCATCTCCTCATCTGACAGCTCGGAGTTGTCATAAACGTTCTGCACGTCATCCAGCTCGTCGAGCACGTCGAGCAGCTTCATCAACGCATCCGCATTGTCGCCGGAAACCGCCACATTCATCTTCGGCTTCCAGATGATTTTCGCCGAAACGGGTTCGACCTTGCCGCCGAAGGCTTCGGCAAGCGCCGTCGTCACCGCCGCGAAGTCTTCCCGCGCCGTATAGATCCAGTGACCCTCTTCGTCGGATTCCACATCCTGCGCGCCGGCCATGATCGCCGCTTCCATCACTTCGTCCGCCGTCCCGGCGCTCGGCGGATACTCGATCTCGCCCAGCTGATCGAAATTGAACGAGACAGACCCCGTTGAACCAAGCTGGCCACCGCTCTTGGTGAAGGCCGAGCGCACATCTGTCGCCGTGCGGTTCTTGTTGTCGGTCGAGGCCTCGATGATGATGCCGACGCCGCCCGGGCCCACGCCCTCATAGCGGATGTCCGCATAGTCCGCCCCGCCGCTGCTCTGGCCCTTGTCGATGGCGCGCTGGATATTCTCCTTCGGCACCGAGACGCCCTTGGCGTTCTGGATGGCGAGGCGCAGGCGCGGGTTCATCGCCGGGTCCGGTCCGCCCATCTTCGAGGCGACTGTGATCTCCTTCGACAGCCGCGCAAACAGCACGGCGCGTTTCTTGTCCTGCTTGCCCTTGCGGTGCTGGATGTTTGCCCATTTGCTATGGCCGGCCATGTCAGACCCTCTTGGTTTTGTTCGGTTTCCGGTTTGGCGCGCTGTCTAACGCAGCCCCCGCCAGATGGGAAGCGCGCCCATGCGCCTAAATTGGTTGCGCAAGTCCCGGCTTGTGCGGACGAAAATCGTTGCGTTCCTCCCCCGCGCTTCCGGGAAACAACAGAAAAGATCGCCCCGCCAATCCGCCCGGGTCTGCAGCAGGGTTAGTCTGCGTGCATATTCCCCGGCGCGCCTTCCCTCGCAGACCTCTGGCACCTTGCCGCGCGCCATCACGGCGCGCTGAAGGGCTTTGTGCTTGCAAACTTCGCGCTCTGGTCCGATCCAGCGATCCGCCGCGCTGCACGGCAAGGCATTGCCGTCCTCGCCGCCATGCTCCGCCGCCTGCTACACCTTCTCGCCCGCGAAGTCATCCTTCTGCCCCTCCGTGTACGGACTGCGCCGGAGCCATTCGCCTCACCCGCACGTTCCCGCAAACCCGCTCTCGGCTTCTGCCTGACCGAAGTGCCCCGCGAGCGCACACCCCGCATGCCGAATCCTTCGCCCACACCGGACACGCCGGAACTCTCCCACGCCCTCTTCCTCGAACGGCTCTCCGTCCTTGCTGCCGTCTACCGCGCCCGCCACCGTATTGCCCGGCGCCTCGCGCGCCGCGTCCAGTCGGGCAGCGCGCCCCTCGCCGCCACCCCGCTTCCCGCGCCGCAGATGCGCCGCCTCCCCGAAGGCTTCCGCGCCATGCTTCAGTTTCTGGACGTTTGGCTCGTAACGCCCGACACATCTTAGGTCTCCACCAACCCAAAAGGTGGTTTGTCGTCATCCCGGTTTCGCCGCAGGCGAAGACCGGGACCCAGTGCCCGAGCACACCCACCGCAAAGTCTGGGTCCCGGGCATTTGCTGCGCAAATCCCGGGATGACGACAAACACGGTTGGTGGTCGTCGGCCAAGGCCCTCCCCCATTCCCGCTGCCAGAGTGATGCCCCGCGCAGCACCAACCCGAAGGAGACCCTATTCCCCGAGCCTCGCGAGCTCATCCCTCAGCCGGCTGACGATCTCCTGTCTCACCTTCCAGCTGAGCCAGGCCTTGTCCATCCGGGAAAGCCAATGCGAATTGACCGCCGACTGCGCGAGCCCCAGCTCGCGCGGGCGCTTCATCACGCGTGCGCCGAGCACATCCGCAACATGCGCCATCTCTTGGGGGCTCGCGAAACGAAGCTCATGTCCCCGGTGCTCGAGGATCCAGAGCGGATACCCCTTCCCCGGCACAGGCGACGGAAAGGGCGGCTCGAACTTGCTGGCAGTATGCGGCGCCCCGTGGAACGGCGCGTGCACAAAACGGCTCACCGGCGTGCGCGGCGGCTCGGCGACATGTTCCAGCCGCAGGCGCATGGCGGGTCAGTCGAGGTCGGGCCAGCCCCACGGCTTCGGCGGGGGATCGACAGGTTTCGACGTATCAAATTCCACCCGCAGGAAGCGATTCGGGCGTTTCAGTTCATAGGCAAAGATGTTCGCAGACGGATTAATCTCAACGGCCCAGACATTGGACTTCGAAACCGGAATATTCTCCCGGTCGAACAGGTCCTTCGTCGCCTGGTCGGCCGGAAACTCCTGGCGCAGCGCATCTGCCGGCGTCGAGGCAAAGCCGCCATATTGCGTCAGTGCGTCCGGTTCGCCATCCTCATGCCGGTGGTCGTGTCGCAGTTCCCATTCATCGCCAACCTGCATCAGCACCCAAGTGCGCGACCGGTCGTCCCCGACATGCAGCGGCACCGTGATGTACCGGGGATCGCAGCTGCGCACGTGCATCACGACACGGCTGGCCCGCCAGTCATCATCTGCGGCGTCGGTGGTAACAATCCGGCCTTCAAAGGCCTTGCCGCACAGCGGGGCAATGGCGGTCTCGAAAGCAGAGGGGGTCTCCGCTGCCGGCGCCGAAGCACAGGCAGTCATCAGGAGGGCGCAGGCGGTGGCGGCAGCGGTTTTGAAAAGCATGAAGCCCAGCCTAGTCAGGCCGGGCTTCAAAAGAAAGCAGGCATTTGCCTCAGGCCGGGTTCGGCGAGGGATCGAGGCCAGGGCGTTTGCGTTTGCCGATGATTGGAACGGCGGACGCGGGACCCGAATCGTCTTCGGAAGAATCCGGCCGGGTCGGCGGGACACCCTTGATGATGTTGGCGATCTCTTCGCCCGACAGGGTTTCGTACTCGAGCAGGGCGGTCGCCACAGCTTCCCAGTCGGCGCGCGATTCGGTCATGATGCGGCGAGCATCTTCCTTGCCCTTTTCGATCAGCTTACGGACTTCTTCCTCGATCTTGCGCGAGGTCTCTTCCGAGATGTGCGAAGACTGCATCAGCTGCTGGCCAAGGAACACATCGCCCTGGTCAGAGCCATAGTCGACCGGGCCGATGATGTCCGAATAGCCCCAGCGGGTCACCATCGCGCGGGCGAGGCGGGTTGCCTGCTGGATGTCCGATGCGGCGCCGGCAGTGACGTTATCATCGCCGAACTTCAGTTCCTCGGCGACGCGGCCACCCATGATGATCGCAAGGCGCGAGGTCATCTCAACTTTCGACATCGACAGCTTGTCGTCTTCCGGAAGCTGCATGACCATGCCGAGGGCGCGCCCGCGCGGAATGATCGTGGCCTTGTGCACCGGATCGGCGGCCGGAACTTTCATTGCGACAATCGCGTGGCCGGCTTCGTGCCAGGCGGTGAGTTCCTTTTCCTTTTCGGACATCACCATCGAGCGGCGCTCCGGCCCCATCAAGACCTTGTCTTTGGCGTCCTCGAATTCCTGCATCGCGACAACGCGCTTACCGCGTCGGGCAGCGAGGAGCGCGGCTTCGTTCACGAGGTTTGCGAGGTCGGCGCCGGAGAAGCCGGGCGTGCCGCGCGCAATGGTTTTCGTGTCGACGTCCTTCGCCAGCGGCACGTTGCGCATGTGGACTTTCAGGATCTTCTCGCGGCCGATGATGTCAGGATTGCCGACGGTCACCTGACGGTCAAAACGGCCGGGGCGCAGCAGCGCGGGGTCGAGCACATCCGGACGGTTTGTGGCCGCCATGATGATGATGCCTTCGTTCGCTTCGAAGCCGTCCATCTCGACGAGGAGCTGGTTCAGCGTCTGCTCACGCTCATCGTTTCCGCCGCCGAGGCCGGCGCCGCGCGAGCGGCCGACGGCATCGATCTCGTCGATGAAGATGATGCAGGGCGCGGAACGCTTCGCCTGTTCGAACATGTCGCGCACGCGGCTTGCGCCGACGCCGACGAACATTTCGACGAAGTCGGAGCCCGAGATCGTGAAGAAGGGCACACCGGCCTCGCCGGCAACAGCGCGGGCCAGAAGCGTCTTACCGGTACCGGGCGGGCCAACCAGCAGCGCGCCTTTCGGGATCTTGCCGCCGAGGCGCTGGAACTTGGACGGGTCCTGAAGGAACTCGACAATCTCCTGCAGCTCTTCCTTGGCTTCATCGACGCCGGCCACATCGTCAAAGGTGACGCGGCCGTGCTTCTCGGTGAGCAGGCGGGCGCGCGACTTGCCGAAGCTCATAGCCCCGCGCGTTCCGCCGCCCTGCATCTGGCGCATCATGAAGAAGACGAAAGCTACGATCAGCACGATCGGCAGCAGCGAGAGCAGGACCGAGGCGACATTGTTGCGGCCGACATCGGCCTCGACCTTGAAGGGGACATTGTTGTCACGAAGGATGGTCTCGGTCGTCATGTCGAGCTGGCGGATCTCGGAGATCAGCTTCTGCCCGTCGGACGTGGTGACCATCAGTTTCGTGTCGCCGAGGGTGGCCTCGGTCAGCTTGCCCTGCTCGGCCATCGTGTAGATGTCCGACAGGCGAACCGGCTTGGCGCGGGCGACTTCGGGGTTACCCCCCATCATCACGGCCATTCCGATCACCAGGAGCGCCAGCGCTCCCCAGACAGCAAGGTTACGAACGTTCATGTGGGGTCTCGCAAAGAAGGAAGTACACTCTCACGCAAGATAGGAGCCAAGTCCCTTAAAAACGACTCCTTTCCGCTGCCTGCGGCAAAATCTTGCGGCGAATTGAGGAAAACTCCGCGGAAAGCCTCAAGCCGGGCGCGGATTTCGGCCTCGCCGGGCGGGTTTGAGCCCTCGAGGGCCTCAGAGGAAAAGGCGATTCCAGCCCGGACCGGGCGAAGCCGGACGCCGCCAAGGGTCGCGCCGGAGAAGCCTTCCGGTGCCTTCACCCGTCCGGCGAGCGCGGCCAAAGCGTCGCTGCGCGGCGCGGTTTCGCGGCCGGAAACCGCCTGGATCACAATGCCGAGCGCCCGCGCCGCCCGTTCCGGCGCAAGCGCCGAAACATCCGCTGTCACCCTTCCCGGCCCGATCCGGACCGAGGCGTCCATCCAGCGTGCCAGCGCCCGGTCTTCAATGGTCCGCAAGACGGCAAAGCCATGCTGCAGTGCAAGAACACGCGCCGGGAGGCCCGGCGTTGCAGCCAGCAACCGGCGCGTGCGGATGCGTTCGAAGGCAGCGTTTTCGTTCGAGGGATCGTCGGCCCAGACATGGCCGCGCGCTATGAGCCAGCTGCGCAATCCGGCGCGCGTTTCGCCGAGCAGCGGCCGGGCGATCAGCACGCCCTGCCCTTCCGGCCAGACCGGCGAGAGGGACACCTCGCGCATGCCGGCAAGGCCGTACCAGCCAGAGCCTTGCCGGAAGCGCATCAGCACGGTCTCGGCTTGGTCAGAAGCAGTGTGCCCGGTCAGCAGCAAACGCCCGCCCGCACTGCGCAGTGCGCCTGCCATCAAGGCATGCCGGGCGCGCCGGGCGGCGGACTGGCGGGCCACGGGGGTGTCCCATGCGAGCGTGTGATGTTCGTGGCCGAGCGCGCCCGCCGTATCGGCCACCTTCGCGGCCTCGTCGGCCGATTCGGGGCGGAGCCGGTGATCGACCGTCAGCACAAGGAGCTTTACGCCGCGGAGCGCGGCCCAATGATGGGCAAGATGCAGGAGCGCTAGGGAATCGCTACCGCCTGAGACGGCAAGGCCGACCGGACCTTCGAGCAGGGTCGCCGGCAGCGCGCCGAGCGCCGCATCAAAGCGGTCTTGCGGCGTTAGCTGTCGCACCCGGACCGGGTCCGCTCGACGGCGGCAAGGTCGCGCACGACTTTCGTGGCATTCGGATAGCGCTTCGGCAGCGTATCGAGCGCAGTGCAGGCCTTGCCGGTTTCGCCGAGGAAACGCATGGCGCGGGCGAGCCGCACGAGTGCGTCCGGGGCGCGGGCATCATCCGGATACGAACGGATCATGGTGGTGTAGGCGGCGCCGCTATCGGCATAGGCCTGCTGCTGGTGGAGCGCTTCGCCGAGCCAGAAATAGGCTTCGCCGGCCTGCGGATCCTTGCTGAACTGGTCAATGAAGGACTGGAACGCCTCTTCAGCGCCGGCATAATCGAGACGGATCAGGCGGGCGCGGGCTTCGGCGAACAAGGCGCCGGCTTCGCCCGGAAGCTGGCTGGCGGAAAGGGTTCCGAGCGAGCCTTCCGGCAGGGCGCCATTGGCGGAAATCTGGGCCGGTGCGGAACTGTCGACGCCGCGGCCATTCGAGGCGGGCTGGGTCATCGCGAATTGCTGCGGGCCGGCGCCGGCATCCGACAGGTTCTGCGGTGCGGGTTCCGGCTCGACCCCGAGCAGGACCTGAAGCCCCGCAATCGCACGGGCCTGCGCCTCGAGCGTCTGCCGCATGGAATCGGAATCGCGGGCCAGCGCCTCATTGTCGGTGAGCAGATTATCGTTCGTCTCACGCGCCTGGCCGAGTTCGAACTCGAGCGCCTCGACGCGGCCATTCAGTGTGCTGAGCTGGTCCTGCAGGCGGTTGACCTGCACCAGCAGCTCAGCCGACTGCTGGCGAGCCTGATCGACCTGTATCGACAGATCGCCGGTGGTGACGCCTTTCGTGATGGGGGCGCCGCGGCTCGGCGTGGTGACCGTCTGTGCGGTGGACGGCACGGCCAGAAGACCGGCAATCGCAAAACTCGTCAGGGCAGCTTTCATCATGGCGTGGAATTCTCCGGCGAAAGGCAAACAGGCAGAGAGCGAGCTACTAAATGGAACAGCCGGGGCCAAATTATGGCGCCCGGCTGCCCGAAACATCTGCTTTCGCAGTTCAGCTTAGCTGGTGGCGCCAGAAACGATCTGGGTCCAGCCGTTGCGGTTCAGAGCCCAGGACTGGTCGTTCGAACCAGCAGCAACCGGGCGTTCCTTGCCGTACGAGACGGTGTCGACGCGCGAGGCGCTGACGCCGAGGCTGACGAGGTATTCTTTCACCGCGTTGGCGCGGCGCTCGCCGAGGGCGAGGTTGTACTCGCGGGTGCCGCGTTCGTCGGCGTTGCCGGCGATGAGGACGCGGACGTTCGGGTAAGACGCAAGCCAGGCGGCCTGACGCTTCAGGATGGCCTGGTCGTCGGTGTCGAGGCTGTACTGGTCGAGGTCGAAATAGACGCGCTCGCCAACGTTCACGCGGAAATCTTCCAGCGAACCGGGGGCAATGGTCGATTCAACGACCGGGTCGGTTTTCACGACTTCAACTTTTTCTTCTACGACCGGCGGCGTCGTTTCTACGACCGGGGTGGTTTCTTCCACAGGCTTCGGTTTCGAGGCGCAGGCGCCCGTTGCGAGAAGCACGGCGGCAGCAGTGACTTTGAGGAAGATTTGCATGTTGTCGGGGCTCCTAAGGATTGGACGATGCGCTGGCTTGCTAGACGACAAAAATTTCTGTCCTCTCAACGACCCAACGTTAATTCCATAATCTGGCCGAATTGGGACGACAACTGTTCGTCGAACCAAATCAGGCAAAATCGTGGCATCTCCGGTGGGTTAGCAGGCTGCGCACCGGCAGCCTGCTTAATTCGGGGTAATGTGCAGTTATTGCAGCAGCGGCGACCAGGCGGGGTCGGACGCGTCGGTCTGGGTGGCCATGCGGCGCTCGTTGCGGCCCGAAAGGTCAACCGACCAGAGCTGCGGCCCTGCCCCGGCCCGGGCCTCACGGAAGTAGACGATGACCCGGCCGTTCGGCGACCAGTCCGGACCCTCGTCCAGATAGGCTTCGGTGAGCAAGCGCTCACCTTTGCCATCGGTACCGATCACGCCGATGTAGAACTTGCCGCCTTCCTGCTTGGTGAAGGCGATCAGGTCGCCGCGCGGGGACCAGACGGGGGTCGAGTAACGGCCCTTGCCGAAGGTGATGCGGCAGGCGACGTCGCGGCCGCCCGACGGGCAGGCGCGCTGGCTGCCATCGGTGTTCATGATGTAGAGCTGGGGCGAGCCGCCCCGGTCGGAGTTGAACACGACCGATTTGCCGTCGGGCGACATCGAGGGCGAGGTGTCGATTGCCGGATGATCGGTCAGGCGCTGCGATTCCCGGGTGCGCAGGTTCATGATGTAGATGTCGGTATTGCCGCGCTGGGCCTGGCTGAGCAGGACCGACTGGCCATCGCGGGTGAAGCGCGGCGAGAAGGTCATCCCGGGGAAATTGCCGAGCAGTTCCTGGCGGCCGGTCTCGATGTTGAAGAGATAGACGCGCGGCTTGCCGCCCTCATACGACATGTAGGTGATTTCTTGCGCCGAGGGGGAGAAGCGCGGGGTCAGCACCGTAGAGCGGCCGGAAGTGAGATACTGCTGGTTGGCGCCGTCCGAATCCATGATGGCGAGGCGCTTGACGCGCTCGGTCTTCGGGCCGGTTTCGGCGATGTAGACGATGCGGGTGTCGAAATACGGGTCCTCGCCGGTCAGGCGAGTGTAGATCGAGTCGGCGATCTTGTGGGCTATGCGGCGCCAGTTCTCCGGCGTCGTGGTGAGCCGGCGGCCGGTCTCGCCATTGATGCGCATCAGCTCGCCGCCATAGATGTCCCAGAGGCGGAAGGAGACAGCGACCTTGCCGTCGGCCAGTTCCTCGAAGGTGCCGACGACGAGGCCCTCAGTGCGGATGATCTTCCAGTCGGCAAAGCGCGGCTCGGCGTTGATCGTGAGATCTCGCTGGATGAAGGAGGCCGGATTCTGCAGGTCGAACAGGCCGGTGGAGGCGAGGTCGGCGCGGATCACGTCGGTGATCTCCTTGGCGAGCGCGGCATCGCCGCTGATCACCTGGAAGTCCGGAATGGCAATCGGGGTCGGCGTGAAATTGCTCTGGTCGACCCGGACGCGCAGCTGCGCCGAAGCAGGTGCGGCCAAGCCGAGCACAAGCAGCGCAGCGGCCAGGAACTGTCGCAGGTAGGTGATGGCCCGGTCTGTCATTCTCTCATACTCCATCTAAGGACTTGCCGCATCTCAGCCCCGTCGGGGGCCGATACTTACGACAATGTCCTTCCACTCTTCATACGATTCTTTTGGCAGGCCGTAAGCGGCGCAGTTCCTAACTGCTGCAAAGGCTTTCTGGACAGCAATTTCCTTGAAACGATCAAGCCGACCTGTGGGACTGACACGCTCAATGGATCCGTCGATTGTTCCGTTTGGATTGAGCTTCACGCGCAATTCGACATCGATTTGAGCTTCAGGCGGAAGATCATCGACACCGTCCCAGCATCGTTCGATCTGGCGCTTCAGCATCGCCTGCAGCGAGCCGATATTGCCTGTCTTGTCACCTGCCCCGTCGCGGTCGCGGTCGGCATTGCCGAGAACCGGACGGTCATCCGGTTCGGTGGCAGTCTTGCGCGGGCGCTCGGTGCGCTTGTCCTTGAGCACGTTCTCGAAATCATTCAGGAAATCGAGATCGTCCTTCTTCGGAGGATCCTTCTTCGGCGGGTCTTTCTTGACCAGCGGCTCGGGCTTTTTCGGCTCCGGCTTCTTCACCGGCTCGGGTTTCTTGATCTCGGGCTGCTGGGTGCGCGGGTCAGGGACCGGCTCAGCCTGCTCGGGGGCGGCCTCTTCTGGGGGCGCCTCGGGCGGGGTTTCCGGCAGGTCGGGCTCGGCCTCGGGCTGGACAGCGTCTTCCTTCGGGTCCGGCGCCTTGCGCAGTTCGGTGACGTTGGAGACGAGGCCGACTTCCTCGAAATCGATCGGCAGGTCGGCAGAGCTGACACAATGCGGCAGCGCCATCACGATCTCGATCGACCGGATGCCGGGATTCTCGCGGCGCAGTTTCTCGATTGCCCTGTCGCATTCCGATTCCGGCTGCGGCCACGACATCATCGCCATGGCCAGCACGCTGGCATGCACGAGAGTAGAGAGGGCGAAGCCGCGGAGCATCGTGCGGGTCTATTTCTTCTGGTCGGTAATGAAGGCCATGCGGGTGTATCCGGCGCGGCGCACTTCGGCGGTGACTTCCATCACGCGGCCATAGGGCACGTCCTGGTCAGCATAGAGATAGACCTGCTTGTCATAGCCTTCGCCGACAATCGCGGCGAGTTGGCTGGCGAGGTTTGCCGGATCGATCTCCGTCTGCTGGACGAAGACCTTGCCGTCCTGCCGGATCCAGAGCGTCAGCGGAGCATCGTTCGCTTCCGAACTCAGCGGCGCGGAGGTGGTCTTTGGCAGGTTCACCTCTTCGCCGCGGATCAGGAGCGGGGCGGTGACCATGAAGACGATGAGAAGCACCAGCATCACGTCCACGAAAGGCGTGACGTTGATCTCGGCATTGAGGGCGCGCCGGCCGCGCCGCCCGCCCTTCCCGCCGGAACCGAGGATGAGGCCCATGGCGCGCTAGTCCCTTGTCGCGTCGGATGCACGCCGGGAGAGGCGCACGAGGACGTCCTGGGAGAAACTGTCGAGCTGGTCGGCAAGCTTGGTCAGGTCGGAGGTGAACTTGTTGTAGAAAATGACCGCCGGGATGGCCGCGACAAGACCGAGGCCGGTGGCGAAGAGAGCCTCCGCAATCGGGCCGGCCACGGTGCCGAGGCTGGTATCCTGCTGCTCGGCGATGTTGAGGAAGGCGTTCATGATGCCCCAGACCGTGCCGAACAAGCCGATGAAGGGCGAGGCCGAGCCGATTGTGGCGAGCACCGAGAGGCCATTGCCGGCGCGGCCGATCTCTCTGTCGACAGCGGCGCGCATCGATCGCTCGGCGCGCATCACGATGGCGGAGGCTTCGGCAGGGGTGGCCAGCGCCCGGCCGGCATCCTGCCATTCGCGGGCGGCGGACACGAACACGCGGGAGGCAGGGTCCTTGCCGCCCTGCCCGGGGCGCAGGTCAAACTCGCCGGCGCGGCCATTCCAGAACGCCTCCTCGAACTGGAGCGCGGATTTCTTCAGCGCGCCCAGCGCGAAGAGTTTCTCGCCGATCACGATCCACGACCAGACGGAGGCGAGCAGCAGCGCGACCAGCACGAGTTTCACGATAATGTCGGCCTCGCCCAGGAGGGTCAGCAGCGAAAAATCACCCGAGGTGCTGACGTTGCCGATGGCTTCTTCTTCCATGTACGAGGTGTCTCCCAATCTTCTACAGGGCGCGCGGTGCCCCCGGGTGCGGCGATACTAGGATTCGGCCAAGGGCAAGGCGGCAGACCCCGTGTCTGCGACCCTTTTACCAGCCCGAATCCGGCAGAAACACGGCGTGGGCCGGGTTTTGCGCAGTCAGATAAGGGTTATCCGCCAAGGGTTAAGGCTTCATGGCGAATTGTTAACCCTGCGGGAGCCGGCTCAGCCCCGCCAGCGATACGCCTCGAGGTGTTCGGCGATTTCCTTGATGGGGCGCCGGAGGCGGCCGTCCGCATGGATCATTACAGCGGTGATCTCGGCTTCGGCGAGGAGTTCGCCGTCCCGCAGACAGGCTTGGGAGAAGCGGATGCGCGGCCCATCCATGCCGAGATAGCGCGTGCGGATGTGGAGGAGGTCATCGACCTTGCCGGGCCTCCGATAGGTGACGTTGACATTGGTCAGCGTGAAGGCAGCGGGGTCGTCGCGGGCGAGCAGCGACTGGTGCGAGATGCCGGCATCGCGCAGGTGGTCCGACCGGCCGCGCTCAAAGAAGCGCAGGTAGTTGGCGTGATAGACCATGCCGGTGAAGTCCGTGTCTTCATAATAGACACGCACGGCCAGCCAGTGCTGGCGGGCGGCATCGAAATTGGCGGCGTCGAGAGGCGGCAGGCTCATGAGGCGGAGCCGGTATCAGGTTTTCGCGCCAGCATGAAGGCGTGACCGAGGGCATCGACGAGGGCGAGGGCTTCGGCGAGGTCGGAATAGGTCTGGTGCAGCGTCTCGTCGTTCCAGACGCCGGTGATCAGGTCGACGAGGTTGAAGCGGTTCGCCTCGCCGGCAAAATCGAAGACGAGGTGGCCGGCGCGGGCAACCGCGCGGAACGGGCCGCCATGGGCGAGCGCGATGACGCGTTCGATGACGGCGGGATTGAAGATGGCGCGGGCCTCGACCTGGTCGGACGACTTAAGTCTGTAGAGCGCATCGAAGGATTTGGGTCCAAGGTCCACATCCTGCATGACGGCACCGCCGGGATCCTGCGGCCAGCTGGTCTTGCGGGCGCGCAGGTGGGTGACGCCGTGCAGCCTCATCGGGGCGGCGAGGACGATGATCAGATGGCGGATGTCCGGGGCGTCGCTGACATTTTCGACCCATTCGAACATGGAGAAATCGAGCCCGGCGCGGCGGCCTTCGAAGCCGTCCTCTATCTGGCGCATGCCGGAGGCCTGCTCGTGGTACTTCGCCTTCTGCTCCGGCGTGCCGAAGACATAGGTATTGGCCTCGACCATCAGGCCGCTCTCCCGGACGATGGCGACCGCTTCGTCCATGCCGCCGGCAGCATTGAGGCTGATGGTGGCCTCGCGCAGGATTGCGGGCGCCCAGCTCTGCTGCGACAGCCATTCGAGTCCCTTGGGCGCGCCGCCGGGCGCCGGCACATATTTGAGACCGAGGGGCGCAGCGATGCGGTTCATCGCCTCTGCCTTGAGGGCGAGACGGGCCTGCGCCTCGACGAACAGGCGCGCGAGCTGGCCACGCATCAGGAAGAGACCGGCCGCCATGTAGAGGATAAAGAGGATGGGAAAGAGGAAGAACTGCAGGGCCTCCAACCAACCGGTATCCGGCAGCAGGACATCCAGGGTCATGAAGGTGATGCCGAACAGGATGAAGGGCACGATCATGAAGCGCGAGACGATCTTCTTCTGACGGTCCGGGTTGATCGGATCGAGGCGGACGCGCTCGAGGATCGGGCGGACTTCAAGCGCGGCGAAGGCCTCGGCACCGGCAAAGCCTTCCTGGCTTTCGATTCTGTCCCAGCCCATCGTCATGAACCCGGACTAGCAGAGGGCGCGGGCGGCGTCATCTGTGTGCGGTAATTGGCCGGTTCGCCGGCGGCGGCGTGCATGCGAAGGAAGGGCATGGCGATTTCCCCAGCCCTGATTTCAGTGTTTCGCGGATTGCGCGGGCGATGCCCGGCCTGCGGCAGGGGACGGCTGTTTGCCGGATACCTGAAGCAAGCGCCTGCCTGCAGCCATTGCGGCGCGGCGACCGGGGCGATCGAAGCCGAGGATGGGCCGCCCTGGCTGACTGTGCTGCTGCTGGGGCCCATGCTGGCGGCGCTGACGTTCATCTCGGCGAGACACGAGGATTGGCCGCTGTGGGCGCGGCTGGCGGGGCTCAGCGGAATCGCGATTGGCGCCGTGCTAATGCTCCTGCCACGGATCAAGGGCGGATTGATCGGGGCGCTCTGGGGGATGAGGGCCGAAGGCTAGTTTGCCGCGATGCGCGGCGGAAGTATCGCGCGGCGCAGGAGCGTCAAGGCATCCCGCAGCGGACGGCGGTTCTCGACGATATCGGCGCGCCAGAGGCGGCGGTACGGACGAATGCCATACCGATCGCGAATCTGCTGCGGCGTAAGATGCCAGAGGTTTTCCCAATCGATGGTGATGAGCGGCGGCGTCTCACGGCCGTGCACCCAGGCACTGGTCATCGTATCCATCAGGACCGGCCAGGCGAAGGCGGGCGACAAGGCGCCGGTGGCGGCGGAGACAGACAGGAACTGCGCCGAATAGGAATGCCCGAACTGCGCCAGCTGGAAAGCCGAGATGGCCAGCTCGTGCAGCGAAGTGGTCTCGTAGCCGGCGGTGATGTGCCAGAGATCGTGGGACTGCAGGATGCGCGTGTTGAGATAATCGAGCGGCTTTTCGAGCTTGGAGAGACCGATGGCGTTGCGGTCCAGCACTTCGAGGTCGAACTTGTTGTCGACGATCAGATCATGGAAGGCGCGGCCGAGTGATCCGGGTGGGCAGGCGGCGATATCTTCCAGCCGCACATGCTCCGGGAGCGGACGGCCTGCAACTTCCCGCACGCCGGGCCAAAGGTAAGACATCCTGGCGACCCGTGCCTCAAACGCCTTGGGCATGAAACCGCCAAGCGCCGCCGTTCTCTGTGTAACAGCGAGGGCATCCAGCTTTCCGGCGGAGAGATCCTCGGCGACGGCCCACCAGGCCTCGAACAGACCTGCGGGCGCCTCGATCGGCGCAAGGGAGAGCGTTCCGAGCGGGGCAGCCTTGACGGGACGGCCGAGCCAGCCGAGCGCAAGGGCGTCATAGACTTCGCCCGTCCGGTCTGGCTCGAGGAAAGCAGTGCGCGCGAGGATTGCGGCGAGATCTGCACGGTCTGCAGGCGCCGCGGGCGGCTTGGCCGAGGCAAGGCGGCGGGCAATCTCGGATACCTCGCGCGTCTCGAAAGGCTGCGACACGCGGTGCAAGGCGCGCTGTCTGATCTCGTCCGGCTGCATGTGTTCTCTCCTCGCCAAAAGCTAGCCGGACCTTGCGACAGATCAAGTGGGATCGCCGGGGAAAGGTGCGTGGCAGCGCTCAGTCTTCGCCGGGGTCGAACAGGGCCGGTTGTTGGCCGCCCGGCGGCTTCAGGCCGAGGCGCTCATAGGCGAGCGGGGCGGCGACGCGGCCGCGGGGCGTGCGGGCGACATAGCCCTTTTGCATCAGGTATGGCTCGATCACGTCTTCGACGGCGTCGCGCGCTTCGCTGAGCGCAGCGGCGAGCGTGTCGGCGCCGACCGGGCCGCCGGCATAGGTTTTCACGAGGGCGTGGAGGTAGCGCCGGTCGAGCGCGTCGAGACCGTCGGTGTCGATCTCGAGGCGTTTCAGGGCGCGGTCAGCGGCGGGCTTGTCGATGGCCGCGCCTTCGGCATCGGCAAAGTCGCGCACCCGGCGCAGGAGGCGGAGCGCGATGCGCGGTGTCCCCCTCGCGCGCGCCGCGATCTCAATAGCACCCTCCTCCGTGATCGGAGCACCCAGCTTGCGGGCCGCGGCGATGACGATGCGGGCGAGTTCTTCGGGCTCGTAGAATTCGAGGCGGATCGGGATCCCGAACCGGTCGCGCAGGGGCGTGGCGAGGAGGCCCGCGCGCGTGGTCGCGCCAACCAGCGTGAAGGGCGAGAGATCGAGCCGCACGGAGCGGGCAGCGGGGCCCTCCCCGATCACGATGTCGAGGGCATAGTCTTCCATCGCGGGATAGAGGATTTCCTCGACGATTGCGGGGAGACGGTGAATCTCGTCGATGAAGAGGACGTCGTTCGGCTCGAGGTTCGTCAGGATCGCGGCGAGGTCGCCGGGTTTGGCGATGACCGGGCCGGAGGTGGCACGGAAGCCGACGCCCATCTCGCGGGCGAGGATTTGCGCAAGCGTGGTCTTGCCGAGGCCGGGCGGGCCGAAGAGGAGCACATGATCGAGCGCCTCGCTGCGATTGCGGGCGGCATCGACATAGACCTTCAGATTTGATTTCGCCTTGCGCTGGCCGACATAGTCCTCGAACGTCTGGGGACGGAGGGCCCGGTCGAGCGCATCGGGCGCCTGCGCCTGCGAGTCGGCGAGGGAATTCTTGCGGCTCACCGCGCCAGCTCCTTCAGCGCGGCCTTGACGAGGGCGCCGACATTATCGGCGGCGCCATCTTTTGCAGCGGCGGCGACAGCCTTGGCGGCTTCGCCTTGCGTATAGCCGAGATTGGTCAGAGCACTGATGGCTTCGGCGCGTGGACCTGTGGACGCGGCGACGGGCTGGGAGGCAAGGCCTGCGACGGCGGCAGTTTCGAAGCGGCCGAACCGGCCCATGGGCGGCGCCTTGCCGGCGAGTTCGGTGACAATGCGTTCACCGAGTTTCTTGCCGATGCCCTTGGCGCGGGTGAAGGCGCCGGAATCGCCGAGGGCGATGGCGTCCATGATCTCGGCCGGGCTGAGGCCATCGAGTATGGCGAGGGCGGATTTTCCGGCGACTCCGGGGACATCCTGCAGGCGCACGAACCAGGCACGCTCTTCATCCGTCGCGAAGGCGAACATCGTAATCGAGCTTTCGGTGACGCGCGTTTCGACCTGCACGGTGACGCGGTCGCCGGCCTGCAGGCGGGCAAGCAGGCGCGTGCCGGCGAGGGCGACATAGCCGACGCCGTTCACATCGATCAGCACATGGTCGAGGCCGATGGCGCCGACGTCTCCGGTGAGGCGGCCAATGATCATGCAGCCCCCTTTTTGCGAAGTTCCGCAGGCAGATGATGGGCGGTGCAGATGGCGCAGGCGAGGGCATCGGCGGCGTCGAGCTTCATCTCCCCTGCCCGGGGCAGAAGGCGCTGGACCATGAATTTCACCTGGTCCTTGTCGGCCGTGCCGGTGCCGACCACGGAGAGCTTGATCTGGCGCGGGGCGAATTCGGAGACGGGCACGCCGGCCATGGCAAGGGCGGCCATGGCGGCGCCGCGAGCCTGGCCGAGTTTCAGCGCGGCGCGCGGATTGGCGTTGACGAGGGTTTCCTCGACACCGGCGGCATGCGGGGCGTGATGGCGGGCAAGTTCGCCGACGGATTCGAAGATTTCGGCGAGGCGTTCGGCCATCGAGATGTCGGTGGCAGCATTGATGACGCCGTGGGCGACATGGGTGAGCCGCATGCCGGACTGTTCGATGACGCCCCAGCCCGTGTGGCGAAGGCCGGGATCGATGCCGAGGATGCGAATCGTGGTGCTCATCTGCGCCACCCTAGCAGCGCCAAGGGTTAAAGACAGCTTGAAGTTTCACTCTTTGTTCGCGGGCTCAACCGGCAGCATGATTTCATAGCGGCGCAGGAAGAAGGGCACGAAGGGTGCGTCATATCCGGCCCATTCGGGCTCGCCGGTCACTGTATAGCCACCCGCTTCGGCGAAGGCGCGCAGGGCGGCCTCGGCCTTTTTGCGCTTCTTTTCGGAATCCGCGCCCGTGTAGCGATAGGCTGCGAGGGTGCGACCGGGCATCGGCACAAGTCGGATATCTGGATTGGCGGGCGCGGGCAGGGTGTCCATCGTCCATTCGGCGGGCATGATGAAACGGACAACATAGTTGCCGGCCACAGACGACTCTGCCGCCGTGACCGGCGCGGTCATCGCGATTTTCTGCCCCTTGGGCGCGGCGGTGACCGGGCTGGTCATGGAGATTTTCTGGCGGGGCGCATTGCTACCGAAGATGTAGTTGGCGAGCGGCCGGAAACCGGCATTGGCCGCTTCTGCAACGGACGGTGCCTCGACCGTCACTTCGGCGACGATCATCGGCGCATAAGCGCGGATTTCGGCGGCGCCGTCTGCGGCGATGACAGTGAAGGCGGGCATCTCCGTAGCCTCCTCGGCATGGGCACAGGCGGCCAGCATCAGCGCAATGGCGGGCAGCACAAGACGTTTCAGGACGGCGGCGATCATCTGGATATCTTGGATCCCTTTATCGGTGGCTGCGTTGAACTCGATCGGCAGACGAAAAGGGCCGCGACCTTTTCACGGATCGCGGCCCCGGATTGAAGCCTCGGAAGGCTTATTCCTTCGGCAGCAGCACCGTGTCGATGACGTGGATCACGCCGTTCGAGGCTTCGATGTCAGCCGTGGTGATGGTGGCTTCGTTGGCCTTGGCGGTGCCGTCGGCTTCGACGCGGACCGACAGGTCGAGACCAGCAACGGTCGAGGTCGCGGTGGCCGCATCAGCAGCCGGGAGGTCAGCGGCCATCACTTTGCCGGCGACCACGTGGTAGGTCAGGATCTTGGCGAGCTGTTCCTTGTTTTCCGGGAGCAGCAGCGAGTCGAGCGTACCCGCCGGAAGAGCCGCGAAGGCTGCATTGGTCGGCGCGAAGACGGTGAACGGGCCTTCGCCCGCAAGCGTCTCGGCAAGGCCGGCGGCCTGAACGGCAGCGACGAGGGTCGAGAAGTCCGGATTGCCGGCGGCAATGTCGACGATGGTCGTCGGGGCCGGTGCGGGCTCCTCAACCACCGGCTCGACCGGGGTTTCAACCGCTGCCGGCTCAACCGGAGCCGTCTCGGCGGGCGTGCAGGCGACAAGCGCGAAAGCGCTGACAGCCGCAGCTGCGAACAGGGAAAGTTTCATCTGAGAAGTCCTCTTGGGTAACTGACATTTATCTGGGAGGTGCGCGTGTCATCGCGCCCGCCAAGACTTGGAACGAATGTCCCACCCGGCCAGTGCTCAAGATGACAATTATTGAAGGCGATTTTGGGGCAAGGGATTGCGCGTGTGCTGAAGGCCTAGCTCATCCACTTCAGCGTGCGCGGCTGGATGGGATTTTCGAAGGTACGGCCTTCGGTGCGGGCGGCGGTCCATTCGCGTTTCAGCTGCTGGTACCATTTGGCCTGCACGTCGATGTCGTCGATCCAGAGCATGGCCTTCTGGTGCGCCATGCCCTGGTTCTGCAGGTCCACCATCTCGCCATCCTGCGCGAGGAACTTTGCCCCCATGCGCTTGGCCACTGGCACAGCGAGATGCAGCAGCGGGGCGCCGGTCCACCAGGTGAACTGGGTGATGCGGGTTTTCTTTTGCGCCTCGGGCGTCAGGCAGGTGAGCGTGAGAAGGCGCGCGGTATCGTTGGAGATGATCTCCCACCGGTAGCCCGGCAGCTGGAAGCAGATTTCGGTCTGCACATTGCCGCCGAAGACCCAGCGGTAGAGCTTGGAGTTCGACGAGGGGGCGTGGCGGTCGATGGCCCAGCCGCGCTCGATGGGCCCGAACGGCTTCTGCTTGAGCTTCAGCCCAGTGGACGGCGGGCGCCACCACCACTGGTTATGCACGAAAGGAACGTGCGCGGGGTCCATCAGCCCGACGACGGCATCGTCCATATGGGCGTTGAAGACATCCTCGATGACGAAGCCCGGTTTGTCCGGGAGCGGACCAAATGAAGGCGGCGGCACGGCGGGCGGCGCGGTGCTGCGCGGATCGTGCGCGACATAGAGATAGACTGCGCCATTGGCTTCGTGGACGGGATAACGGCGGACCTTCACTTTCGTATGGTCGTAGGGGCTGTCATCGGTGAGGCTGGGCATCAGGCGGCAGCCGCCATCGGTGCCAAAACGCCAGCCATGATACGGGCACTGAAGGGTCCACTCGCCGTTCGTCTCCAGCTGCTTGCCGGCAGAGAGGGGCACGAGGCGGTGGGGGCAGATATCGCGAAGGGCGAAGGCCTCGCCGGCCGGCGTACGGCCGACGACGACCGGCTCGCCGAGGATCATCAGCCGTTCCTGCTTGCCGGGCTTCAGGCGGTCTGAAGGCGCGGCAAGATACCAGCTGTCGGTGAGGTAACCCTCATCGGTGATGCCGGTCTTGGCAGGAACGGACTGTGTGTCAGGCAAGTCGGGAGGCCTATTCCGTGACCGTAACGGTCAGCTCGTAGGTGTCCGTCGGCGGCTCGTCGGACTCCCAGGGGCGGCCTTCGTGCAGCTTGAACTTGCCGGTGCCAGGGCCAGTCGCGGTGTAATCGAACGAGAGATAGTGGTTGCCGCCGGTGAAGCCGGGCAGGTTCTGGTGGGCCGGATCGGTCGGGCGGCCGCCCTCCCCTGCCGGGGACATGAAGGCGGGCGCCTCGCCGAGGATCCAGACATAGCCGGCGGTGGGCACCGATTGCAGCTCGATGCGGAGGGTCTGACCGACTTTCAGGGCGACCTCGCCGCCTTTCTTGTCATAGCCGGCATAAACGACGCCGGCTTCGGCGGCGGCCTGTGCGTCGGCAGCGGCCTTGGCGGCCTCTTCGGCCGTCGGCATGACGGGTGGCTGCCATTCACCTGGTTCCACGGCGGTCTCCTCTGCGGCGGCTGGGGCGGCGGGGGCCTCCGGGGCGGGTTTCGCGGTGTGGCAGCAGGCGCCGAGCGCCACAGCGGCAGCAGTTACCATCAGCAGTCTCATCGGGGGCTCTCCTCACTCGATCGGAGCAGTCTTACGCGCGGGCGCAGGACCGCGCCAGTGGCGGGGCCAGTCCAGCGGGCCGTGTGCGGCTACTTCCCGCAGCGCACATGCCCCGCTATATGCCGCCCATGACCCCACGCGACAAAATCCGTAACTTCTCGATCATTGCCCATATCGACCATGGCAAATCGACCCTCGCCGACCGGCTGATCCAGGCCTGCGGGGGCCTGAGCGACCGCGAAATGAGTGAACAAGTGCTCGATTCGATGGATATCGAGAAAGAGCGCGGCATCACCATCAAGGCGCAGACCGTGCGCCTGTCGTATAAGGCAAACGATGGCGAGACCTATACGCTGAACCTGATGGACACGCCGGGCCACGTGGACTTCGCCTATGAGGTGAGCCGCTGCCTTGCGGCCTGCGAAGGCTCGCTGCTGGTGGTGGACGCCTCGCAGGGCGTCGAGGCGCAAACGCTGGCCAACGTCTATCAGGCGATCGACCAGAACCACGAAATCGTGCCCGTGCTCAACAAGGTCGACCTTCCGGCGGCGGATGTGCCGCGTGTGAAGGAGCAGATCGAAGAAATCATTGGTCTCGATACAGCGAACGCGGTGGAGATCTCGGCGAAGACTGGGCTCGGCATTCCGGATGTGCTGGAAGCCATCGTGACGCAGCTGCCCGCGCCGAAGACGGGCGATTTGAATGCGCCGCTGAAGGCCGCGCTGGTGGACGCCTATTACGACCCCTATCTCGGCGTCGTTGTCATCGTGCGGGTGCATGACGGCGTTCTGAAGCGCAAGCAGGTGATCCGCATGATGCGCACCGGCGGCGTCTACGAGATCGACAAGATCGGCACGTTCAATCCGAAGCTCACCGATGCGGACTCGCTCGGGCCGGGCGAGGTCGGCTATTTCGTCGCCTCGATCAAGGAAGTGGGCGACACGGCGATCGGCGACACGATCACCGAGGACAAGCGCCCGGCCGAGAAGGCCCTGCCAGGCTACAAGGATGTGCAGCCGGTCGTGTTCTGCGGCCTGTTCCCGATGGACGCGGGCGACTTTGACGACCTGCGCGCGGCGATGAGCAAGCTGCGCCTGAACGATGCCTCGTTCACCTGGGAGATGGAAACGTCTGCAGCGCTCGGCATGGGATTCCGCTGCGGTTTCCTCGGCCTGCTCCACCTCGAGATCATCCAGGAGCGGCTCAGCCGCGAGTTTGACCTTGACCTGATCGCGACCGCGCCGAGCGTGGTCTACCAGATGACGATGACGGATGGCTCGGAGATCGAGCTGCACAATCCCGCCGACATGCCGGATGTGGTGCGCATCCGCGAAATCCGCGAGCCGTGGATTTCGGCGACGATCTACACGCCGGACGAATATCTCGGCTCGATCCTGAAACTCTGCCAGGACCGGCGCGGCGTGCAGACGGAACTTTCATACGTAGGCGGACGAGCCTGCGTGAAATACGAATTGCCGCTGAACGAGGTCGTGTTCGACTTCTATGACCGGCTGAAATCGATCTCGCGCGGCTATGCGAGCTTTGACTATACGCTCATCGGCCACCGCGCCGAGAACCTCGTGAAGCTGCAGATCCTCGTCAACGAGGAGCCGGTGGACGCGCTCGCGATGCTGGTGCACCGCGACCGCGCCGAGGGCCGGGGCCGGCAGATGTGCGAGCGGCTGAAAGACCTTATTCCGAGGCAAATGTTCAAGATTCCGATCCAGGCCGCGATTGGCGGACGCGTGGTGGCGCGCGAGACGATTTCTGCGATGCGGAAAGACGTGACCGCGAAGTGCTATGGAGGCGACGCGACGCGCAAGCGCAAACTGCTCGACAAGCAGAAAGCCGGCAAGCAGCGCATGCGCCAGTTCGGCAAAGTGGAGATTCCGCAAGAAGCCTTTGTCGCGGCGCTGCGGATGGATGGGGATTGAAGGGCACCAAATCGCTGTAGTTTCAGGAGCTTCATGGGCCGGCGCGTCGAAAGTGGGCTACTTTTTCTGATGGCTGGCGCGGGCGCGATTGGCGCTTGGCCGGTCATGTACTTTGGTCTGGGCGCTTTGGCCGAATTGGTACCGGAGGGACAACCCAGAACCTGATGACTCAGGCTTACAAACTGCTCGCACTATTGATCGCGCTTCTCCTGGCCGGATTGGCCTTCGTCGCCATTTCGCGCGCATCGAAACGGATATGGCTGGCCGGACTGCTAGGGTTGATGGTAATTCTGATCTCGCTTGTTGGCCTGATCGGCAGCTGGTGGATTGCAGAATGTCATGGGTACGGACGTAGCTGCCTCTAGAGCCGTGTAGGGTCCTTTGGGCCGAAGGTCGAATGCACCAATCCGGCGGTGAACTGGTGCATTACGCTTCGCTGATGCACCCTACGTAGATGGTGATCAGAGCCAGCCCGCTGTCCAGCCATTCGCCCATGCTATACTCATAACAATCGCCGGCCCCAGTCCGGTGATAAGCATCCAAGTGCGCAGGCCATAGGGCCAGTAGTACGGACCCCACATATCGTTCGTCCGGCTGCCGATGCGGCACCACCAAGGCTGTTGTTTTAGTGGCTTGGCCGGTGTGGGCGATTTCTCGATCCGGTGACGGCGCCGGAAGTCGACGATGTTTTTCTAGCGGGTCACGAGCGACATATTCTCACGATGCGGATCATACCCGGTTTCTGGAATTGATGAAATTTGAGGTTTTGCGAACCGGCCCTGGTGGAGCCCTCTCCCAACCCTTTCTGATGAGAGGGGGGCTTTGAAGATCACCCCGCCCCATCCAGCGCTGCAATCTCCGCATCCAGCGCTTTCACCGCGCGCGCATTGAGCCAGGCCACCAGGCCAAACACGGCGGCGATGGGGACGAGAGTCGTTGCGAAGAGGGTCAGCCGCACGATAAACGGCGCGTCGAGTTCCGGTGTGAAGGCGACGGCGCCGATGAAGACAAGCATGCCAGGCATGAAAGGCGCGAGATACCATTGCCAGACGGACGCAAGGGCCGTCCGCTGGCGGAGGAGTTCGGCGCGGTGGAAGTCTGCAAGGCTGGCGGCGTCGTTCAGTTCGGCCTTGCCGGAGGTACGGGCCAGCGTATGCAGCTTCCAGCAGACATAGAGCGTGCCGAGGATAATGAGCGCGGCGCCGGCGCGCACCATCGGCTCCGGGATAATGGCAACCATCCAGGCGAACACGCCGACAACGAGGGCGGCGGCGGCGTATTCGATCCTGTTCCGGGTACGGATTTTTGACTGGAAGCGGGTGGCGCGCTGGCGGAGCTGGGCAGCGGTCATGATGAAGGGTTCCTGTTGCTGACGGGTCCAGAGGGCTTGGAGGGGATCGCGCTCAGGCATGGTGGGTCTCCTTGAAATCCTTCGCGAGCTGCGACTTGAGGCGGGAGATGCGGGTGGCGACGGCGCCGGGCGTTAGGCCGGTGATTTCGGCAATGGCGACGGCGTCGAGTTCTTCGAGATAGAGCGTGATCACCTGTCGGTCGGGCGGCTTCAGGCGCCGGATCCAGGCATTGAGGCGCTCCAGCGCGTCGCTTTGTTCGAGCTGGGAGGCGAGGCTGACTGCGCCCGGCAGATCGCCGGCAGAGTCTAGGGCGATGGCGCCCCGGTGAATGCGGCGCTCGCGCCCGGCATGGCTGGAGGCCGTGTTGTGGGCGACTCGGTAGACCCAGGTGCTGAGGCTGCAGCGGCCATCGAAACCGGCGAAGCTGCGCCAGAGGGCGACGTGTATGTCCTGCAGGAGGTCGCGGCGGCGCTCGGGGTTCGCCTCGGTCGCCCGGGCGAGGCGCTGCAGGGCCGGGCCGAAGGCTTCGGCGGCTTCGAAATAGAGCTGATCCTGATCCGGGGCGGGTTTCATGATCAGGTTAGTCCGGCGCGCGCGGGGTTTCTTACAGGGAAATCTGCACGCAGATGGCCGCTTCTATGGCGGCGGAGTCAACGCTATACGCCCCGCATGACACGCGCCCTGACAATCCTCGGCATTGAAACCTCCTGCGACGAGACCGCAGCGGCAGTGCTGCGCCTTGAGGATGGCAAAGCGACGCTGCTGTCGGACGTGATCCGCACGCAGCTGGAAGAGCATGCGCCGTACCGCGGCGTGGTGCCGGAGATTGCGGCGCGGGCGCACGCCGAGCTGGCGGACCTGACGGTGGCTAAGGCCATTCGTGATGCGGGCATCAGCTATGACGCGCTGGATGGCGTGGCGGCAACCGCCGGGCCGGGCCTGATCGGCGGGGTTCTGGTCGGGCTGATGACCGGCAAGGCGGTGGCGCAGGCGGCGGGCGTTCCGTTCATTCCGGTGAACCATCTGGAGGGGCACGCCCTCTCCCCTCGCCTCGCGGCGGATTGTCCGTTCCCGTATCTTCTTCTGCTCGTCTCCGGCGGGCATTGCCAGTTTCTGGAAGTGCGCGGGCTGGGAGCGTACAGGCGCCTGGGCTCAACGATTGATGACGCCGTGGGCGAAGCGTTCGACAAGGTGGCGAAGCTGATGGGCCTTGGCTTTCCGGGCGGGCCGGCTGTGGAACGGCTGGCGGCGGCAGGGAACCCGAAAGCGCATGACTTTCCGCGGCCGCTGCTGAACCGGCCGGGCCTTGAGATGAGCTTCGCCGGCCTCAAGTCCGCCGTGGCGCGGGTGGCGGAGGGCGCTTCCAGTGAAGCGGTGAAGGCGGACATCTGCGCGAGTTTCCAGTCGGCGATCTGCGATGTGCTGGCGGAGAAATCACGCCGCGCGCTGGCGGTCTTTGATGCTGGCGGCGGAGAGACGCGGTTTGTGGTGGCTGGCGGCGTGGCGGCCAACAAGGCGATCCGCGCGGCGCTGGAGGCGGCAGCCGCGGAGCGCGGGGCGCGGCTGATTGCGCCGCCGCTTCGTCATTGTACGGACAATGCGGCGATGATTGCGCTGGCCGGGGCCGAGCGGCTCGCGGCGGGTCTTGCAGGCGTAGAGGATGGGCTGGATGCCGGTTCGCGGCCGCGTTGGCCGCTGGATGAGGCCTCTGCCCTCAGCGCGCCGGTCTATGGCGGCGGCCACAGGGGCGCGAAAGCGTAGCTTACGAAAATCAGGACAAAGAAAAACCGGGACCTGAAGGGCGGGGCAGCGTCTTCAGGTCCCGGTGAGGCCCCGCGGCGCGTCAGGGGTGGGGCGCCTTGGACGGGGATGGGGCGTCTGCCGGCCGGCGGCAGGCGATGTCATGCGTCAGACGACGAAGTGGGTGAGGCCGAAGGTCGCCCAGGCCACCAGAGCGGCGGCGGGGATGGCGGCAAGCAGCGCGTAGACGGACTGGCGGGCTTCGGTGCGGGAGGAGGTGGTCATCGGGTGGCTCTTTGATCTGCTGGAGGGCAACCGCTGCCTTCCATGAGTTGTATGTAGCATCACTCTGAACGTTGGTCAATGAACAAATTCAATTTTATTCAGTGTTCATTGCTCAGAGCGAGTCTGCGAGGCTTCTGGCCCTGTCAGACGGTGAGCTGGGTCAGGCGGTAAGCTGTCGTGAGCACGAGGATCGCGACCGGCAGCACGGCCAGGTAGCCAAGTGCGGCGCTGAAGCTGTCTTTGAGGGCGGTCGTTTTCATTCGGGGTCTCTTTGCGTTGATGCGTGACAGCGGTGATCGCCGTCCTGAGACCTATCTGGGAGTGAATTATTGTTATTCAATATGGATCAATCGAAAATCGATGTGATTCCTGAAAGTATTTATTGAATAACGATCACGCCTCGACAGCCTTGATCCGGGGGAGAGGTTCGCCGGTCACCGGGCAGACTTCATCCGTGGCCGGGGTGACGCCGTCCCATGGAGCGGGCACGGTGGCCTGCGGGGAAACGCCGGCAAGGAGCAGGTCCATCACGCCGTCGAGCTCGCGTTGCAGCTTGGGCAGGGTCAGTTTCGAGAAGAGCTGCGGGAAGCGGAACTTCATCAGCGCCGACTGCCACATCTCGGCGGTCTCGTTCGGATTGGCGAGGGGGCGGAACTCACCCGACTTGATGCCGTCCTCGAAGATGGCGGTGAGATAGATACGCTCCTTGGCGAGCTTCTCGTTCATGTAGAGCGGGCGTTCCTTGCCGAGAACTTCGGCCACTTCGAGGATCTTCGCTTCTTCCTCAATGGCCGAGTAGGTACGGGCAAGGTCATAGTGAAAGAGTTCGCGCAGCCGGTTGGCGGCAGTGTCCTTGCGGGCGACGATCTTCTCGAAGGTGAGATAGGCTTCCTCGTTGAACTTCTGGGCCATCGCCTCGGCGATATCGAGCTTGGACGCGAAGAACCGGTAGATGTTGCCGGCCGACATGTTGCAGTCGCGGGCGATCTCCGCCATCGTTGTCTTCGAGTAGCCATAGTGGAGAATTCGCTCCACGGCGGCCATGAGGATCTGCTTGCGGGTATCGTCTGTGGGCGTCATCGGGCCCTTATATACCAAATGGCTGAACAATCAATATAGTATTCAGCGTCCACTCGCGTTGCGGGTATTTCCCCTGCGTCAGCACCCATGGAAGCGGCTGGCCGCCTGTGCCATAGCGTCGAAAACCCGCGATGGAGGACCCTGATGGCGCTGTTCTGCCTGCACTGCCTCGACAATGAGACTGATGGCGCAGTCCGCCGGGCCGAGGCGCGGCCGGCGCATCTGGCCTGGGCCGCAGGGCTAGGTCCGGTAGTGCGGATGGCTGGCCCGCTGCTCGACACCGAGGGCCGGATGGTCGGCTCTGTCTTCCTGATCGAGGCCGAAAGCCTGGCCGCGGCGAAGGCGATCAATGCCGAGGACCCCTATACCAAGGGCGGCGTGTTCGGGCGGGTGACGATCAACGAGACTCGCTGGGCCATCGGAGAGGGCAAACCGCAATGAGACGTTTTGTTTCCGGCAATCTGAATTACTCGAGCTGGTCGATTCGCCCGCTTCTGGTCGCGCGGAAGGTTGGCCTGCCTGTCGAGGAGGTCATCGTTCCGCTGGATTTCCCGGAAACGACGTCGCAGCTGAAAGCGCTCAGCCCGACGGCCAAGGTGCCACTGCTGATCTGGGACGGGATCGAAATCTGGGAAAGCCTCGCAATCGCCGAGTTCATCGCCGAATGGGCGCCGCCCGGCGAAGTGTGGCCACTGGACGCACAGAAGCGGGCCGTGGCGCGCGCCGTGAGCAGCGAGATGCATGCGGGCTTCGCAGCGATCCGGCAGCAATGCTCGATGGACATCCGCAGCCGCCACCCTACCCCGGAGATGACGCCGGCGCTGGAGGCGGACATCAAACGTCTCACGGCGATGTGGTCAGGCCTGCGTGCGAAGTATGGAAACGGAGGGCCGTTCCTTTTTGGCGCCTGGTCGGCAGCGGACGCGTTCTACACGCCGGTGGTCACACGGTTCCGCACCTATGGTCTGCCGCTCAGCGGCGCGGCGGCGGACTATGCGGCTGCGGTGCTTGAAGATCCGCTGTTCCTGACGCTCGAAGAACAGGCGAGGAAAGAGCCTTGGTGGATCAAGTATGGTCCGGACGGGCGCTCCAGCGGTTACTTGCCCTGAGATATCATGCCGCTGGTGGCGTCATGAAGTCATAACCGAGATCATGCCGGAACAGCTGGCGGACCAGCTGGGCATAGATGTCCATGGCTTCGCCGGAAAACAGCTCTTCAAGGGATTGATGGCGGTTCTGCAGAACGTTCGGCTCGGCCTCGGGATCCACCTTTTTTGCCATCGCCTCCTTGGTGCCTTCGGCGAGGGCGGCATCAATGGCGGCAGGTGTCAGCTTGATGTTCCAGTGGCGGGCGATGGCCTCGAGCGAGGCGCGGGGATCGGCGCGGGTCTGTTCGTACTGGACACGCAGGATCGAGGCGGGGAACTTCTTCTCGACTTCGCCCCAGCGGTTCCAGAAACGGGCAAGCCAGTAGAGGTCGCACCGGTAGCGTTTGCCGTCAGGGTCGCCCAGCAGGTATTCGAGCCAGTCAACCTGGATATCGTATTCCCATTTGGCATGGTGGGACGCGAGGATCGCCATCGGGTGGCGCACGCAGAGCGCATAGGGCGGCAGGCCCGCGAGGCTGCGCGCCCAGCCCCAGTCGGCGAGGCGGTGCGGGATCGTGTGGCTGAAGGCGAGGCGCGGCAGTTGGGGGAAAACTGGATCGTCTTTTGGCCAGCCGATATAGGGACGCGTGGCATTCTCGGAGAAGTATTTCGGGCGCTCGATACCGTAGGTGTCGGCGAGCGCGACGGCGAACATGTACTTGACCCAGTGAGTGCCTGAGTTCTTCGAGGTAACGAGGAAACCATCGAATGCGCCGTGCCGCAGCACGGAAAAATTCATCCAGTTATCGGAGCGGACTCGGGCGTCGTAGGTCATGGGCCCGACTAGACCAGCGCCCGGAGGCGCGCAAGATCAGGTCTTCAGACCAGCGAGGTCGCGGTAGACCTGAAGCAGCACGAGCTGGGCACGGGTCGGCAGCTCTTCGGCTTCCGAGACAGCGACCAGCATCGCGTCGAGATCGACGATCTCCTTCGGCCCAAGCTGGGGCGAGCCTACGATCTTGCGGCTGAGAATGCGCATTGCTTCGCTGGCCGGCGGGCAGGATTTCGACACCCAGACAGCATGTGCGGTAAGCTCTTCGGCTTCGGCCGCGGTCACTTTGAAGTGCTCCCGCATCTCGGCCTCGATCATGTCCCCCTGCCGGTCTGTCAGCTCGGGCCCGCGAGCCTGCGCAAGGAGGACAAGCATGATGGCGGCGGCTTCACGCGGGTCGTCGATCAGGTCGAGGCCGCCCTTCCCCATCTTGTACCGGAAGGCCAAGCGGCGCGGGGCATTGGCGACGGTCTTGGCGACATCGACTGCAACATCAAGACCGCGCTTCGCCATCTGGAGGCGCCAGACCCAGACACCGATGGCGACAAGAATTCCGAGCAAGCCGAGGAGTATGTGCATGCACGGAGGATACAGGCGTCACGCCGCGCGCGCCAGCCGGATTCCGGCGATCAATCTGATCGGGGCTCCCCAAGGAGCCCCGCAGATTACTGTTTACTGACCGCCGCCGGCTTTCGCTGCCGTGTGGGCCTGGGTGAGGACATACGCACGGATGGCTTCAGCTTCGTCCGGGGTCAGGTAGTCCGCGAAGGAGACCATGCCGTTGGCGGCGAGGTTGCCGTCCAGCACGACACCTTTCCAGGCGTCCTTGTTGCCGGAGATGGCAGACCAGCGCAGGTCCGGCAGCACGCCGGACGAGACGGCGAGCGGGCCGTGGCAGACGGCGCAGTTGCGCGCGTAATGCACGGTGCCTTCGGAGACGAGGGCGAGGCTGCCGAAGGCGGGCGCTTTCGGCGTCGCCTCAATTGGCGCAAGGCCGCTGTCGGCAATTTGCTGCGTGCCGCCGAGCTTGAAGGTGACGACCTTGCCGACCGTGGACGGAACTTTCTCGTCATAGGCAAAGCCGGCCGCCAGCGCGAAGGCGGAGCCCCAGCCCGTGGTGATCGTGACGTACTGCTCGCCGTCGATCATGTAGGTACCGGGACCGGAGGCACCGCCGGATTTCAGCTGGTAGGTCCAGAGCTTCGTGCCGGTTGCCGCGTCATAGGCCGAGAAGTCGCCGGTGAGACGGCCCTGGAAGACGAGGCCGCCTGCCGTGGAGAGCACGCCGCCATTCCAGGCATTCTCATGCTCGACCGTCCAGCGCGGTTTGCGGGCAACCGGGTCCCAGGCGATCAGGCGGCCCTTGAGGCTGGCGCGCAGCATCTTGGCGACTTCCGGCGGCGCAATCGGCGGGACACCGGCAGAGAAGTCAATGCCGGTATTCCAGCCGGTCGGGCGGGACGTGAAGCGCGGATCTTCCGCATAGGCCTGCGGGATTTCCTGCGCCGGGATATAGGCGAGGCCAAGATCCGGGTTGAAGGCCATCGGCTGCCAGTTGTGGCCGCCGAGGGGGCCCGGGGTCTGCTGGAAGGGCGCCTTGCTGTAGCGTGCCTCAGGCACTTCGATTGGACGGCCATTGGCATCGAGGCCCGTTGCCCAATTCACAGGGACATAGTTGTCGCCGGAGATGAACTTGCCGGTTGCGGCGTCAACGACATAGAAGAAGCCGTTCTTCGGGGCCTGCATCGCCACGCGGCGGGTAGAACCGCCCTCACCGAGTGGCAGGTCCGCCAGGATGATCGTCTGCGTGGCAGTATAGTCCCAGTTGTCACCGGGCGTCGTCTGGAAGTGCCACTTGTAGGTGCCGGTATCTGCGTCTACCGCGACGATCGAGGAGAGGAAGAGGTTGTCGCCGGCAGAGGGGTCGCGGAAATTGCGGTTCCAGGGCGAGCCGTTACCGACGCCGAAGATGATCTGGTTGTTCACCTCGTCATAGACGATAGAGTCCCAGACCGTGCCGCCGCCGCCATCCGTGGTCCAGGCGCCTTCATCGCCCCAGGTGACGTTGCCGACCTTGACGAAGGCATCGTCCGAGGCTGCGCCATCCGGGCCCTTGGTGGGGTTCGGGACAGTGTAGAAGCGCCAGACGAGATCGCCCGAGCTGGTGTCATAGGCAGAAAGGTAGCCGCGGACGCCGAGTTCGGCGCCGCCATTGCCGATCAGCACCTTGCCATTCACGACGCGGGGAGCGCCGGTGATGGTGTAGGGCAGCGACTGGTCGACGGTGACCTTGCTCCAGACGACTTCGCCGGTTTCGGCGTTGAGCGCTTCGAGACGGCCATCGATGACGCCGACAAATACCTTGCCGTCATAGACAGCGACGCCGCGGTTCACGACATCGCAGCAGGCCTTGACGCCGACTGCGCGGTCGACGGCCGGGTCATAGACCCATTTCTCTGCGCCGGTCTTGGCATCGAGGGCATAAACCACCGACCAGGCGGAGGTGACATACATGACGCCGTCGACCACGATGGGGGTCGATTCGACGCCGCGATTGGTCGCAAGGTCATAGGTCCAGGCGACACCCAGCTGGCCAACATTTTCCTTGTTGATCGCGTTCAGTTTGGAATGGCGCTGCTCGTCATAGGTGCCGCCATAGGTGAGCCATTCTTCGCCTGCACTGGCTGTGGAAATGCGGGCGGTATCGACCGCTGCGAAGCCAACCGGCTCTGCAACCTTGGTCTCCCGGCCGCCGCACGCCGCCAGCAGAAGGGCAGAGCCCGCCAGAATTGCCGGGCCAGCCCAGCTACGCCAAGTCCTGATGTTCACGATTTGCCTCCCGAGCGGCGCCCCGTCCTGACAAGCGGCGGGGTCTGTCGAGCGCGCAGACTAGCGGGTCGCGGGGCAAAGTCGAGGTGTGACGCCGCGCGAGCCGGGCCTCAGGCGTGGGCGGCGACGCGAAGTTCGTCGCGGGCCGCCAGCAGCGCTGTTTCGACGGCGGCCTGCCAGGCTTCGATTGTGCGGGCCCCTTCGGCCGCCGCAGGGAAGTTCACCGAGCGCGACGCGCTGACGATGCCGCCTTCCCCGCCGATCAACCCCGCGCAGGCCTCGGCGGCGCCCGCGCCCTGAGCGCCGTAGCCGGGAACGAGGAAAAGGGCCTTGGGCGCTGCAGCCCGGATGCGGCGGGCTTCGTCCGGGGCCGTGGCGCCGACCACCATCATCAGGTTCGACCAGCCGCAGGGGCTCATCAAGCGTTCGGTCAGCGGGCGGAGGGATTCGGCGACACGCATGTAGAGCGGCTTGCCGCCTGTATCGAGCATCTGGAAATCGGCTGCGCCGGGATTGGACGTGCGCACCAGCACAACGATGCCCTTGCCGCTCGTCTCGGCGCGCTTGGCGAAGGGCTCGAGCGTGTCGAGACCCATATAAGGGTTCACCGTAATCGCGTCGGCCTCGAAGAAGGCGCCGCCCGACAGATACGCTTCAGCATAGCCTTCGGCCGTGGAGCCGATATCGCCGCGCTTGGCATCCATCAGCACCAGCAGGCCTGCTTCACGCGCCGCCCGGGTGACGGCCGCAAGGGCGGCGAGGCCGCCAGGGCCGAGGCGCTCGAAGAAGCCCACCTGAGGCTTGATCACCGCGACCTTGCTGGCCGCGACTTCGACCAGCGCGCGGCCCCAATACTCGAGGCCCCGCGCGGTATCGCCACCAAACAACGCAGGCACCTTGCCAGGATGCGGATCGACCCCGACGCAGAGCGGGCCGAAGCGGCGCACGCCTTCGGTGAGGCGGGCTGCAAAATCGCTCATGGGGTAACCTCGCAGGTGACTTTCACCACCTGTAGCCTGCGCCGGGCATTGTCGGAAGGCTCGCCATAGCCGGAAAGCGCGAAGGCATCGGCAGGGCCGGGCTGCAACTCTACGCCTAGCGTGGTAAGGAAATCCTGCACGGATTGGGGCGCGGTCGTGTAGATGCGCCCGCGCCGGGGGCTTTCGGCAATGACGACGCCGCGCACAGCGCCGCTGGAGTCGAACATTGGCCCGCCGGAAATACCACCAAGCGTGCCGGTGAGACCTTCGGTGCGGCCGATCTCGGCCCAGGCAAGGATGGGCGCCTCCCCTTCCCGGCGGCCGCGCGTGACGAGGCGTGAGCGGCCGACAAGTTCGGTTGCTAGCTCTCCGGGCTGGCCTTGCGGGAAGCCGACAGCAAAGCCCTCGGTGCCGATGTTCAGCGGGGTATCGAGGTTCAGCGTGACCGGAAATGGACTGCGGCCGGTTGAGAGGAGCGCGAGGTCGTGGCCTTCGTCCATCTGGATGCGGGCAACCGGCACATAGTTTCCGGCCGCCACTTCAAGCGTGACTTTGGCGCAGCCTTCGACGACGTGCCGGGCAGTGATCCAGTCGCCCTTTTCGTTTACAGCGAAGGCGGTGCCGATGCCGTTCTGAGGCTCTCCAACCTGCACGAGGACCATTTCGTCGAGCGGCGAGGGATCAGGCAGCAGTGGCCCCATTTCCTCGGCAAACTCTTCGGCAAATTCCGATTGCGGCGCCGGCGAGGGCGCATCGGCATCTGGCGAGATCGCAAAGATCACCAGCAGCATCAACCCGAGCGCGCCGACATAGAGAAGCAAATCGAAGGATCGCATATCGCCCTTATAGCCGCTGCAGCACAGGGTCCCAGAGGCCAGCTGCAAGGATCAGGGCGGCGGAAAGCTTGGCCGCGGCGAGCAAGGTGGCCGCGCCGATCTCGTCATTGGCAATGCGGCCCGGAATGTCGCGCAAGAGCAGGTCGACCACCCGGTAGGCGATGAGCTGCATGAGCAGCGCGACAGCGCCCCAGATGAACAGACCGGGCAGGGTCATCGAGGACGCGAGCGTCGAAGAAATCGGGATGGCGAGGCCGATGAGGGCGCCCCCAAGGGCAACGCCGGCGGCTGTATTGCCGGAGCGGACCAGCGAAAGCTCCTTCCAGGGTGTCAGCAGCACATAGGCGGTCGATGCGATCAGCAGCATCAGGCCCGCTGCGCCCGTGGACAACAGAAAGCGGGGGAAGGCCGCATCGAAGGCACTCAGTTCTCCGCCGAACGGCATCTGTCGCATCTCCTCACTATATTGCTGCAGGATCATCCCGGCAGGGTTGCCAGAGTGACCCGTCCTGCCTACCCACTCGCTCACCGCGCCTCAGGAGACACGCAGCATGTTCAAGGGAAAAACTGCCCTCGTTACCGGATCGACCAGCGGGATCGGCAAGGCAATTGCCACCCGGCTCGCTGCCGAAGGCGCCAATGTGATCCTCAACGGTTTCGGTGACGCGAAAGAAATCGAAGCGCTTCAGGCAGGCATCGAAACGGATCATAAAGTAAAAGCCGCCTTTTCGGGCGCCGACCTGACGAAGCCGGAGGCCATCGAAGCCATGATGGCCGAGGCAGCCGTGCAGTTCGGCGGCGTGGACATCCTCGTGAACAATGCGGGCACGCAGTTCGTCTCCCCCATCGAGGACTTCCCCGTCGCTAAATGGGACCTGATCCTCGCCCTCAATCTCTCCTCGGCCTTTCATACGACACGCCTCGCCCTGCCCCACATGAAATCGAAGAAATGGGGCCGCATCCTCAACATGGGCTCGGCGCATGCGAAGGTCGCCTCGCCGTTCAAGTCAGCCTATGTGGCAGCCAAGCATGGCCTTTCGGGCCTGACCAAGACGACCGCGCTGGAAGGCGCGGTGCACGGTGTGCGCGCGAACCTGATCTGCCCCGGATATGTTTTCACACCGCTGGTCGAGGGGCAGATCGCCGACACGGCCAAGGCGCGCGGCATGACCGAAGAACAGGTCAAGAATGACGTGCTGCTGGCCGCCCAGCCGACGAAGGAGTTCGTGACGGTGGAACAGGTCGCAGGGTTTGCCGCCTTCCTTTGCTCCCCGGCGGCCAATTCGATCAACGGGGCTGAACTCTCGATTGATGGCGGCTGGACGTCGCAGTAAGCGCCGGATTGACCCGGCCGAACAGAAGGCTCATTTTTAGTGCGATGCTGAAACGCCTGCTCCTCCTTTGCCTTGGCCTCTGGCTGATTGCCGCCAGTGGCCTCTCGGCGCATGCCGGGCCATGCAGCATGGAAAAGGGTCAGGCAGAGGCTGCGGTTAACCAAACTGCCCATGAGCATTGCGACTTGATGGGTCTGCCGGATCAGCCGGCGCCGGACCTGCCGGATCATCCGGATACGGATGCCGCCTGCTGCTGCCCGGCCGTGCTGGCGGCCCTGCCCGCTACGGAAGCGCCCGAGACAGCGGACATCACCTTTGCGCTCCCGTCTGATTTCCCGCTGGACGCGCGCGCGCCGTCCCGCACCCTCCTGCCGGAACCGCGACCGCCGAAGGCCTGATCTTCCGTCTACGTTGGATCAACCTCGGAACAAGGACCGGCCTCATGCCGCCTAGATATCTTGTTGCAGGGCTAGCCCTGGCAACGCTTGCCGCGCCTGCGAGCGCCCGGCCCGTCTCCTATGCGGGCGGCTGGACCGTGATGCAGGACAATAACGGGATGTATTCATCCCTGCATGTCCACTACTCCCCGACGGCGACCGACTCGATCGGCCTCTATGTCGAGCAGAACCAGGATATGGATCAGACCTTCACGGGCCTGCAATATACAAGGCTCGCCGGGCGCTGGAATGCGCCCCAGAGCCAGGGAAATCTTTATCTGCACCTCGGCGCCGGCACTGCCGATCCTTTCGGGGACGGCGATGCAGAAGCGGCGGGCTTCGCTGGGATTGCGGCCGATTGGGAAACCCGCCGCGTGTTCGTCTCCTACGATGTGCGCGCCCGGGACTTCGGACAGGACGAGAGCGTCTCCCATGCCGCGAGACTGGGCATTGCGCCCTACGTTGCCGAGTTCGGGGAATTTCATACCTGGGCGATGGTGCAGGTGGAAAACCATCTGGATGCGGAACAGCCCGTGACCGTCACACCGCTGCTGCGCTTCTTCAAGGGACCGCTGCTTGTCGAAGCCGGGTACACGCTTGAGGAGGAAGAATTCCTGCTCAACTGGACCTGGCGTTTCTGATATACAAACCTCAAAGGAACTAACCCATGAAACTCATCAAAACCCTCGCGCTTGCCGCAGCCCTGTCGATGACGCCGGCGCTCGCGTATGCTGCTCCGGAGGCCCCTGCCATGGCTGAACCAGGTGGCGGCGAAATCCTTGTCGCCAATGTGAACGGACTCGTCTGTGATTTCTGCGCCCAGTCGATCCGCAAGATCGTCGGCAAGGAAGACGCCGTGCAAAAAGTCTATGTCGACCTGTCCAAGGGGCAGGTGCGCATCGACCTCAAGCCGGGCAAGAAGCTCGACGATGCCGCAATCGAGAAGTTGATCCGCAAGGCCGGCTACTCGCTCGTCTCGATTGACCGGAACGTCGCGAAATGACGGATACGGATCAAATTCGCCCGCCGAGCGCATTGCCGGCTTTACTGTCCCTGTTCACGTCGACCGGCACGCTGATCTGCTGCGCGCTTCCGGCGCTGCTTGTCAGCCTGGGTGCGGGGGCCGTGATGGCCGGTCTGATCGAGGCGGTGCCGCAGATCATCTGGCTCGGCAAGAACAAGGCGCTCGTGTTCGGGATCGCTGGCGTGCTGCTGGCTGTCTCAGGCGCTTGGCAGTGGTACGCACGCAGCCTGCCCTGTCCTGCAGACAAGGCGCAGGCGCAGGCGTGCGCGCGGGCCAGACAGGTGAGCTGGATTGTCTGGGGTCTGAGCGTTGCCGTCTATGCGGTTGGCTTCTTCTTCGCCTTCCTGGCCGCGGACATCTTTTATTGAAAAGGAGCGCCCCTTCGTAAATCAGGCGACGGGGCGCTTCATCACGCTGGCTTGAAAGTCAACGCAACGCCGTTGTTGCAGTAGCGCAGTCCGGTCGGCGCCGGGCCATCTTCAAAGACATGCCCCTGATGCCCCAGACAGCGGGCGCAGTGGTATTCCGTACGCGGATAGAAAAGCTTGCGGTCAACGCTGGTGCCGACGGCGCCCGGCAGCACGTCCCAGAAGCTTGGCCAACCCGTGCCGCTGTCGAACTTCACATCAGACGAGAAAAGCTGCAGATCGCAACCGGCACAGTGATAGTTGCCGGCACGATACTCCTTTTCGAGCGGCGAAGTGAAGGCGCGCTCCGTATCGTGCTTGCGAAGGACAGCGAAGGCGGCGGGCGAGAGGCGAGACTTCCAGTCTGCCTCGGTGAGGGCACGCCAATGATCATCGGCATAGTCGGAGGGGTTCACGGCGACAGCCTTCGATCCGCCCGCAGAACAGGCGGCAAGGGCGGTGGTCGCTGCGGAGAGAAGGAAAAGGCGGCGGGAGAAGATGCTGTGTGTCATGCAGCCTCTTACGCATGGAGCAGGGTGGCAGTTCAACTCAACTCGCCGTGAGATGAAGAAGGCCGCCCTACTCGGCGGCCTTCATGATGGCTTCCATGCGCTGGATCCAGGCGATCCAGGCCTTGCGGCCCTTGTCAGTGAGGAAGACGCGGGTTTGCGGCTTCTTGCCGACGAACCGCTTCTCCTGCGTGACGTAGCCTGCCTCTTCCAGTTTCTTCAGGTGGGTCGAGAGGTTGCCATCGGTGGCGCCGACCTTGTCGCGCAGCTCGCCGAAGATGGCGGGGCTGGCGGCGGAGAGGTAGGCCATGACGCCGAGCCGGAGGCGGCCGTGGATGACATCGTCGATGTCGTTATGGTCGAAGGGATTGTCCTCGCTCATTGGAAGATGCCCTTCGCTCAGACGGTTTCGGAGGGCTCGGCCCGTATCATCATCAACCCCGGGACGAAGACGGCGGCAAATGCGGACGCAGCGCCGACGAGCCAGATGTACTCCGTACCCGTCAGAAATGTGGCGGCGAGAACACCCGCGAAGGCGGCGGCACCGGCAAATTTCAAGGCCGCGCTGCCGGTCATCGCGCCGGTGACGAACTGGCCGATGCCGTAGAGGCCGAGCACCATCGGCACAGACCAATAGAAGCCCTCGACACCCTCACCGGTGAGGAACACGCGGGCCATCAGGCCAACGAAGTAGACGAAAAAGAAGAAACCCGAAGTCGCCCAAAGCACGGACTGGACCCGGTTGCCGGTCGAGGCGCTGCCGGGCTTGCCCCGCACCGACGCGCCAAGCAGATATTGGCCCAAGCCGCCAACGACACCGAATCCCAGCCAGAGCACGAGGTAAGAGATCGGCGGCAAACCTAGGGCTCCGGAAGCGATGAGGTAATGGCCGGTATAAGCCAGCGTGACGAGGCCGCCCCACATGGCGAGAAACCGGCCGCCCAGCAGGGGCGCATTCTGACCTGCTTCGGCCAGGTCGCGGACATAGGCGAGATCACTCGAGAGACTGTTTCCGGTTGCCATGAAGAACTCCTGTAAAGCACTTTGAATAGCAAAGTAATCGGAAGCGAGCCGTCTGTCAACTGCCTCGCGAGCCGAGGGTTGCCGCGGTTGAAGAAAACTGAAATACAACTTTTGCTGGTATTTTAGAGGGTTGCCATGTCGAAGTTGAATCGCCGCGAAGATCTGCCGCCACTGCCAAACGGTTTCGAACTGACAGAGCTCAATCCGGACTTCCTGCGCGATCCGCAACCGATGCTCGACCGGTTGAGGGCAGAAGCGCCGCGACATGTTCACCGGCATGCACATTTTCCGGAGGCGCCGGAGGGTCTCTACCTCACCCAGATAGATGATGTGCGCGCGGTGTTTGCCGATCCGTCCTATCAGCGCGATCCGCGCGCGACGCCGCCTGGCTCGCTCGCCCGCGCTTTTGCGCCCGCCTCGGTGATGATCGACGGGCCGCATGGTAACCTGCTATACCTCGACGGCGCGCAACACAGGCGGGTCCGCGGCCTTGTCTCTCGCGCCTTCACGCCAAGGGCTGTGCTCGCCAAGCGCAAGGAAATAGAAGCCATCGCGGAACGGATGCTGGCCGAGGCGGCAGCCAAGCCGGACTTTGATTTCATCTCGGAATATGCCGCGCCTTTTCCGATCTATGTGATCGGCGACATGCTTGGCCTGCCGCGGTCAGACATGCCGCAATTCCGGAAATGGTCCGAGGACCTGATCTTTGTGTTCAATCCGTTGCGTTCGCCGGACGAGGACAGGCGGCAACTCGAGGCCTTTGCCGGACTCGGCGCCTATTTCGCGGATGCCATCGCAGACCGGCGCCGGCGCCCAGGCGAAGACTTGCTCTCGGCCATCGTGCATGCCGAAACCGAGAGCGAAGCGAAACTGGCGGACATCGAACTCTCGAGCCTGCTGTTGCTGATCCTGCTGGCAGGCAACCTGACAACGGCGGATGTGCTGGGGAACGGGCTGCACGGGTTGCTGTCGCAGGCGGGCGAATGGGCGGCGCTGGTTGCCGATCCTGACCTGGCCGTGCCGGGAACCGAGGAGATGCTGCGCTTCGGACCACCCGTGGCAATTGCCGCGCGCTACGTGCCTGAGGACCGCGAGATTCTGGGCTGCCCGGTAAAGCATGGTGCGGCGATCGTGTTGTCGCTGCTTGCGGCGAACCGCGATCCGGCGGCGTTTGACGATCCGCATGCGTTCCGCCTGCGGCGGGGACGACGCGATCATGTTGCATTTGGTGGCGGCGTGCATGCCTGCCTCGGCGCGCCGCTGGCCCGGCTGGAGATCGAGACCACGTTACGGATTCTGGCAACGCATTATCCCCGCACGCGGCTGGCGGCGCCGGCCATCCGCGACCGGCCGACAATCGGGTTTGTCGGTTTCCGTGAACTGCGCCTTTCGCTGACCTGACGCATTCTTCAGAGGGCGACCTGCACTGGCGCCAAGCGCGCCAGCTTGCCAGCCTGCGCAAAGCGCAGTATACTAGGTAAATGTTCACTCACATTGAGCGCCATCGGCCCCAGACCCTGCCGGCGACAAGTCCGGTGCTCTCGGGATTTGGTGCGGCCTTGCCCGGAAAGCTTGTGGCCTCGGCTGAAATCGACCGTCGTCTCGGGAAAGCGGAAGGATGGCTGGAGCGAGCCTGCGGCGTGGCGAGCCGGCATGTGGCGGGGCCCGACGAAACGCAGGAGCGCCTCGGCGCGGCGGCAGCGCGGATCGCGCTCGCCGATGCGAGCCTCAAGCTCACGGACATCGACCTGATGCTGTTCGGCGCCTCGGTGGGCCGGCAGCCGATCCCGGCGACGGCGCCGCTGATCAAGCGCGAACTTGGCGGCGAGGACCTCACCTTTCCGGCCTATGACGTCAACGCGACTTGCCTGAGCGCCCTCGTGGGGCTGGACGTTGCCGGCCTGCATCTTGCGGCGGGGCGAGCGCGGCATGTCCTGGTCGTCACCTCGGAGATTGCGTCAAGGGCGCTGCCCTGGGCGGACGCGCCGGAGACGGCTGGCCTGTTCGGTGACGGCGCGGCGGCATTCGTGCTGAGCGCCGCGGGGACCGGCAAGCGAGGCGGCGCGCGCTTTGGCGGCTTTCATATGGAAACCTTTGCAGACGGATACGATGCCTGCACGCTGGCAGCGGGCGGGACGGGCATCGACTATCACGCCGACCCCGACAGCTTTGCCCGCAGCGCCTATTTCCGGATGGACGGCAAGGCGCTCTACCGAATTTCGGCGGCCGCCATGCCGGGCTTCCTTGATCGGCTTCTGACGCGCGCGGGTCTCGTCCGCGAGGATATCGATCTTGTCGTGCCGCATCAGGCGAGCCCCCACGCCCTGGCGCATATCATCCGCAGGGGCGGATTTTCACCGGATAAGGTTTTCGACCGGGTACGGACCATCGGAAACCAGGTTGCGGCCTCCATCCCGGTAGCGCTCAATCTTGCGCGTGAGGCCGGACGCATCCAGCCCGGCATGCGCATCCTGCTGGTCGGCACATCGGCGGGCGTCTCGCTCGGCGGCGCGATCCTGGAGACCTGACGCGTGAGCGCCATCGCGATCACCGGTGCAACCGGCTTTCTGGGCGGCGCGCTCTGCCGCAGGCTGCTCGACGAAGGTCAGCCTGTGATTGCACTTGGCCGGAACGCGGAGAAGCTCGCAGTGCTTCGCGCGCTTGGTGCGCGCACGGTGCAGGCCGATCTCTCGCTGGGCGCACCTGAACTCAAGGGCGGGATCGAGGCTGTGGTGCATTGCGCAGCCCTGTCGTCAGCCTGGGGCAGACTCGAAGAATTCCGCGCTGCGAACGTTTCCGGTACAGCGGCGGCTCTGGAACTTGCGAAGGCGAGCGGCGCGAACCGATTCGTACACATCTCCACACCTAGCCTCTATTTCCAGTTCCGGGATCAAGTGCGCGTGCCCGAGGACGCGAACCTGCCGCGCCCGGTGAATGCCTATGCCGCAACGAAGCGTGAGGCGGAAACACTTGTGCAGGGAGAACGCGGGATCGACAGCATCCTCCTGCGGCCGCGGGGCCTGTACGGCGCCGGCGACACGGCGCTGCTGCCCCGGTTGCTGCGCGCGGCGCGGGCAGGCCCCCTTCCCTTGATCCGCAGCGGGGCGGCCGAAACGGATCTGACCCATGTGGACGATGTCGTGGGCGCCGTTCTGGCTGCGCTGAGGGCGCCGGCCGGATTGCCGAAACCTGTGTTCAACATTTCCGGCGGTGAGCCTCTGCCCGTGAAACGGATTGCGGAGGCCGCAGGCAAGCGCGCAGGTGTTGCCGTCCGCTGGCGGAGCATTCCGGCGCCGGTCGTCTTCACGGCTGCCCGCGCGATGGAAGCAGCCGCCCATTTGACACCGGGCAGGCCGGAGCCTCGTATCACAGTTTATGGTGCGGGGCTGTTTGCGTTCACCCAGACACTCGACCTCGGTGCCGCGCGGGCATATCTCGGATGGCGACCCAGAGTATCCTTCGAGGAAGGGCTCGCCCGGACATTCGGAGCAAAGGCATGATTTCGGATCTTGCCTTCCCGAACAGCGCGGTTGTGCGGGTGCCCGAGCGGCTGGTGCTGAAAGGCGGCCGATGGCAGGCGATCGATCTTGCCGTACGTTATGGCAGGTTCGAGCACTCGCAGGCCGGGACCTGCCTGATCGATACGGGCTATTCCGCGCGAACCATCACGGGTTCCCGGTCCCTGCCACTATGCGCCTATGCTGCCATCCTGCGCCCTCGCCTCACGCCTTCGGCACTACCCGAAGCTGATCCAGAGGCGGGCGTGATCCTGCTGACCCATCTGCATGCGGACCATGTGTCTGCCCTGAAGGACTACCCCCACGCCCGCCTCATCGGTGACGCTGAGGCAGCGGAGCATTTCCTGAAGGCCGGCGCTTTCGGGCGCACCCGGCATGGTGTGTTCCGGGAGCTGCTGCCAAATGACCTGATGATGCGGCTGACACCGCTCAGCTCGCTGAAGGCTGTCGAAGCGCCGTTTGGCCTCGGTCCTGCCCGGGATGTATTCGGCGATGGAGAGGTTCTGGCGGTGCCACTGCCCGGACACATGAAAGGGCACACGGGATACCTGTTTGCGGCACAGCCTGTGCCGGCGCTCTATGCGGGCGACGCGGACTGGCTCGCTCTTGCGATGAGGGACGGCCGATCGCCGGGTGCACCGGCCAAGTGGATTCTGGACGACCCGCAAGCGGCCCAGGATACGGCACGGCGCATCAATGCCTTTGCGGCGGCAGGCGGGCGCGTCGTGCTCTGCCATGATCCGGAGCCGCCGGCATGAGCCTCGCGCTGACGCTCACCCTCTCAGCCTTCTGGCGGACCAAAGCGCGGGCTGCGAAACTCAACACGCGCGAGAAATTGCTTCGCTGGCAGCAGCGAAGGCTGTCGCGCTTCCTTGAGCGATCTGCGCCCAAGGCAGAGGCTTTCGCAGGGCTAGGCGACCATCCGCTGGCGGATTTCCCGATCATGGACAAGGCGTGCCTGATGAGCGCGTTCCATCGCTACAATATCGCCGGGATCACGGCCGATTCCGCCTGGGCGGCATATGAGACAACGGGGCGCATCGGCAAGTTCAGCATTGGCGCGAGCACGGGAACGAGCGGCAATCGCGGCCTCTATGTGGTAAGTGACGCGGAGCGCTATCTCTGGCTCGGCACGCTTCTGGCGAAGGCTTTGCCGGATATGATGACCCACCGATACCGCGTGGCCGTTCTGCTTCCAAGGAGCAGCCGCTTATATGACGCGGCAAACGAATCGGGACGTCTCGCACTCAAATTCTTCGATCTGACAGATGGCCTCGAAGCGCAGATCAAAGCGGCTACCGCCTTCGCGCCGAATGTTCTGGTGGCGCCTCCGCACGCCCTCATTGCGCTCGCGCGGTCAGATGTACAGCTCAATCCCTCTCATGTTTTCTCCGGTGCAGAGGTGCTTGATCCCGGCGACCTCGCAGAGATCGAGCGCCGCTTCAGCGTCCCGGTGCGCGAGATCTATATGGCGACCGAGGGATTGTTCGGCGTGGCCTGCGCGCAAGGGACATTGCACCTCTGCGAAGACTGCGTCGCCTTCGAATGGGAACCGGCGGGCGACCTTGCTGCGCCGATCGTAACTGATTTCACTCGGCGGACCCAGATGATGATCCGCTACCGGATGAATGACCTTCTGCGCTTTGCGGATACACCTTGTGCCTGCGGCTCGCCCCTGCAGGCGGTGGCCGAAATTGCCGGCCGGAGCGATGATGCCCTCCTGCTGCATGGCGCCAATGGCCGGACTGTGCTCATAACGCCCGACGTGATCCGGAACGCCGTTGTGGGCGCAAGTCGCGCAATCCGGGATTTCCGCGTCGTCCAGACATCCGGCCACGCCGTGCATCTTCAGCTACCGGTATCGGAAGCGCATGCGCTGGGCGCTGCCAGTCAGGCCTTGGCAGGTTTGTTTGCACGCCTGGGCGCACAGCCGCAGCTGACGGCTGAAACGGTCGATCTGGCGCCTCCGCAAGGCGGCAAGCTCCGGCGCGTGATCCGGAACAAGGACGTGGCCGGATGAACGCGCAAGATGTCCTTCCAGGCTGGTATGCCGTCGCACCCGCCCGGCGCCTGACTGCGCGGCCATTGCGGGTCTGGCTCGCGGGTACAGAGCTTCGTATCTTACGTGACCCGGCCGGTGGGGCGCGAGCGGAAGACATGATGTCCGGGACACCGCGGGGCGCGGCAGTGCATTGCGGCTGGGTCTTCGTTGCGCAGGGAAGCCAAACGAACGACCCGCAAGAAGCGCCACTACTTTCATCAGCACACAGCATACTCGATATCGAGGGGCATGTTGGAGCCGGCATCGGCGATGTTGCCGAAAACATTCTCGACACCACACATACCAGCGTCGTGCATCAAGGCTATCTGAGAACAGAGACAGCGCGCCGCCCGGTCGAGGCGATCCTACAGACGGGTGAAGGCTGGGTCTCGGCAACTTATCCGCCTGGCGCAGCACCCAGTGGCTGGGGCGCCCGCATGCTTGGCGCACACCGCTACACGATCACCGACACCTTCCGCGCACCGGCGACGGCGGAAGTGACCTACACGCAGGCGGGCGCACCGGTGTTTACGGCACGGTTCCGGCTGTCGCCAATAGCACCGCTCGAGACATATGTGGGGGCCACCCTTGCCGTGCCCGGGCGCGGACCGGTTGCGGCCTTGAAACTCGCGGCGCTGCGGTTGTTCTTCCTGCGGATATTCGCTGAGGACCGGATGATCCTCGAGAAGATCAGTGCCAACCGGCAAGCACACGGCGCCGCCCCCCTTGTATTCGCGCCGCAGGATCTCCTTCGCCCGGGCATCGAGGCGATCCTCTCGGGACGTGTGCCAGCTGCGCCCGCGCCTCGCATTGCGCTGAAAGTCTGACGACGTGAGCAACTTTGCGCGCACCCTGAATTTCACATCCGCCAATGAGGATGGCACGACAGAGCTTGCGGCCCTTTGCCTTCAGCCAACGGATCATGTCCTCTGTCTCACTGCGAGCGGCGCGCGGCCGCTCGATCTTCTGCTCGGGAATCCGCAACGGATCACCGCCATCGACATAAATCCGGCGCAGAATGAATTGTTGAGACTGAAGATCGCCGCGCTTCACGCGCTCGGTGACGCAGAGGTGCATGCCTATCTTGGCATCGCGCCCTGCCCGGACCGCGAGGCGCTGCACGTCCGCGTAGAGGCACACCTCACTCCAGCATCCCGAGCCTTCTGGAGCGCGCGCCTGAACGCCATCTTAGCGGGCATCTGGCATTCCGGACGTTGGGAGCGCGTGCTCCGCCTTGGCGCGTTTGGAACGCGGCTGATCCGCTGGCGCGCCATCGACGCATTGTTCGCGGCGCCCTCACCAGAAGCGCAGGCGGAAATCTGGAAACGCGCGTTCGATGATGCCGTCTGGCACGGCGCCGTGCGCCTTCTGTCGCAGCGCTGGTTCTGGACCCGCGTGATCGGCGAACCAGGAGGGGCGTTCCTCCCCGAACCGGCGGAGAGTGAAGCACGGCTGACAGGGCTTTTCCGGCGCGCCTCGGAGAACATCCTCTTCCGGGACTCGGACTTTGCGACGCTGCTGTTCAGGGGGCAGCACACAAGGCGCGGCGCACTTCCGCTTCACATGCGGCCGGAGAACTTCGCGATCCTCCGTGAACGGCTCGACCGGATCGTGATTGCCGAAGAGGGGCTTGCCGGCCTCGCCGTCTCCGGTCTTGGTCCGTTCGAAGCTTTCTCCCTGTCCGACTTCGGTTCGTATTACGGCCAGGCGGACTATGACGCCTGCTGGCGCGGCATACTTGCGGCGGCAAAGCCGGGCGCCCGGTGGTGCGAACGCGTGTTCATGAACCCGGTCTCGCCTGGCCCGGAAATCGCGCCGCAAATTCTCACTGACGCAGCCTTGAGCGCCGCGCTCACGCGCACCGACAAGGCAATCATCTACGACATCCGGTGCGGCACGCTCGCGCCTCGCTGAGCGAGACTCAGCTGTACCGGTCGGCGTAGGTGCGCCGCAGCGTCTTCTTGTCGATCTTGCCGGTTGCGGTCAGCGGGACCGTGTCGAACACGATTTCGTCCGGCAACTGCCATTTGGCGATATGCGCCGCCATGTGGCTGAGCACATCGGCAGCCGCGACCTTCGCTTCCGGGTGCAGTTCCAGAACCAGCAGCGGCCGCTCTTCCCATTTCGGATGCGGGATGCCTACAACAGCGGCGATTTTGACGCCGGGATAGGCGACGGCAATGTTCTCCAGATCAATCGAACTGATCCATTCGCCGCCGGACTTGATCACATCCTTCTTGCGGTCGGTGATGCGCATGAAGCCGAACTGGTCGAGTGTGGCGATGTCGCCGGTATCGAACCATCCTTCGGAATTGACCGCATCTGCCGGAGCGCGGAAGTATCGCTTGATCGTCCAGGGCCCGCGCACGAGTAGAGCGCCGGAGCTCTCCCCGTCCCGGGGAACGTCATTGCCCGCCTCATCGACGACCCGCAGCTCGATGCCGAATTGCAGGCGGCCCTGCCGTGTCCATATCGCTTCATCGATGGCCTCTTCGCCGAGCGCGGCCAAGGCAGGCGTCGGGGTCGCGATCACGCCGAGAGGGGTCGTTTCCGTCATGCCCCAGATCTGCAGAACCTGCACGCCGTGTTGCGTCTTGAACTTTTCCGCCATGGCGCGCGGGACGGCTGAACCTCCGATGACCAGCCGCTTCAGCCGGCCCGGTTTCTGGCCGCTACGCTCGAGATGCTCAAGGTACATGGTCCAGATCGTCGGCACGCCTCCGGAGAAAGTGACGCCTTCGGAGAGCATCAGTTCCTGCAGGCTGGCGCCGTCCATCTTCTCACATGGCAACACCAGCTTACAGCCATTGATCGGCGCTGCAAAGGGCAGCCCCCAGGCTGTGGCATGAAAGAGGGACGAGCAAGGCATCACGACATCGAATGCGGTGAATCCGAACGCGCTGTTCAGACCTGAAGCCATGGCGTGGAGAACCACCGCGCGATGTGAATAGAGGACGCCTTTGGGATCACCCGTGGTGCCGGATGTGTAGCAGAGGAAAGCGCCAGCATTCTCGTCAATCACGGGCCAGACAAAACCATCGCTCTCGGCGGCGAGAAGCGTTTCGTAGCAGAGCGCGCCGACCTCACCCCTCAGATGAACCGCCTCGTCGGTCAGCATCACAAACGTCTTCACCGTCTTCATCTGCGGCGCGAGACGCTCGACAAGCGGCAGGAAGGTCTTGTCGAACAGCAGGATCTCCGGCTCAGCATGGTTCAGGATGAAAACGATCTGCTCATCGAAGAGGCGCGGGTTCACCGTGTTCAGCACTGCGCCCAGACCGGTCACGGCATAGAAAAGCTCGAAATGCCGGTGCGTATTCCACGCGAGTGAGGCGATCCGGTCCCCCGCCTTTGCGCCAATTCGCGCGAGCGCTTTTGCAGCACGCTCGACCCGTTTCAGTTCTTCCGCATACGTCGACCTGGCAATCGGCTCCTCGATCAGCCGGGAGATGACCTCGACACCGCCATGTGCCGTCGCTGCGAACTTCAGGATATCGATGATCTGCAGCGGCGCGGGCTGCATGAGGCCGGGAAGCGTTGCTGAATGCGCGGCTTGTGTGGTCATCTTTTTCCCTTCGATGTTTGAATGGTGATCCCGGCGCGATTCGAACGCGCGGCCTACAGATTAGGAATCTGTCGCTCTATCCTGCTGAGCTACGGGATCTCCAGCCTTTCCCATACGGGAAAACTGCAGGGATTTGAAGCCAGCCACGCCTCACACATGTTCAAGCGCCTGGCCGAGATCGGCGACCAGATCCTCCGGCGCTTCGATGCCGACCGAGAACCGCACGAGACCGTCCGTAAACCCGATGCGCGCGCGGACATCCGCCGGCACGGCCGAATGCGTGGTCGAGCCCGGATGGCACATCAGGCTTTCGGTACCGCCGAGACTGACCGCAAGCTTAATCAGGCGCAGATTGTCGAGCAGCCGGAATGCCGCTTCCTTGCCGCCTTTCACATCGAAGGAGAAGGTCGCCCCTGCCCCGAGACACTGCTCGTCGAACACTTTGCGTTGCGGGTCGCCCTTCTTCAGGAACGCCGGATACATCACCTTCGTGATCTTCGGATGCGTGTTGAGATACTCGGCACAGACCTTGGCATTCCGGAAGGCGCGCTCCATGCGCAGCTGCACGGTCTCCAGGGAGCGCGTCAGAAGCCAGCAAGAATGCGCGTCCAGCATCGTGCCGAGATAATTCCGCATACGGCGGATCTTCGTCATCATCTCTTCATTGCCGACGATGCCGCCGGCGATCAGATCCGAATGCCCGCCGACATATTTGGTGAGCGAATAGAGCGCGAGATCGGCGCCGTGTTTCAGCGGCTGATGGCCGATCGGGCCCATCATCGTATTGTCGCACATAAGGATGGGACGGCGGCCGGTTTCCTTCTCCAGCGCATCGCAGACGCGCGCGCAGGCCGCGATGTCGACCAGGGCATTGGTCGGGTTGGCGGGCGACTCGGTGAAGATCACCGAAACCGGGCCGAATTGTTTCACTGCCGCGCGCGCTGCCGCGAGGATCTGGTCCTCGGTGGACCAGGCATCGAACTCGGCCGAGCGCACACCCCAGCCCGGCAGGAAGGTGCGGATGAAAACCTCCGAGGCGCCATAGAGCGGGCTGGAATGCAGCACGGCGGTGCCGGGCTCCGCGCAGGCGAACAGTGCGGTGGTGATCGCGGACATGCCTGAGGAAAATGCAAGCGCGGCCTCCCCATCATCGTAAAGCGTCAGCCGGTCTTCGAGCACTTCCATGTTGGGGTTGTTGAAGCGCGTGTAGATGAGGTCTGCATCTTCCGGGTCACCTTCCTCATGCCGGCCGGCAAGACGGCGGAACAGCGCCTCCCCGTCACGAGCGGACTTGAAGGCGAAGGTGGAGGTCATGAAGATCGGCGGCTTGATCGAGCCTTCGGACATGAAGGGGTCGTAGCCGAACCCCATCATCAGGGATTCGGGGCTCAGCGTATGACCGCCGATTTCGCGTTTGCGATAGGACTTCTTGGGTTTTGACATTGGGGTCCCTCCCGGGGAGTTTTCGTTGGGGAAGCCTTAAAGGGCGCCGCACCGGTCTGGCAAGGCAGACCGAAGACCCAGGGCCGCCCGCGAGACTCTGCTTGCAGCCGGTGGTCGGGGCGGGCGATACAGGAGCGGGATCAGGGCGGGAGAGACAGGCGCGTGAGGCGGGCGAGTGCAGTCATCGGGCTGGTTTTTGCCCTCGCAGCCTGCGGCGCGCCGAAAGACCCGCTGGATGAACTTGCTGTAGGTGAGCGCGGACGTGTTGTGCGCGTGCTGGACGGCGATGCGCTGGTTCTGGACACCGGACAGAGCGTGCGCCTGGTCGGCATCGAAGCCCCAGCAGCGCCGTACCGCGACCGGGAGGGCGATACGGGCTATGAGACGTCCAAGCGCATCCTCGAAGACATGGTGCTCGGGCGGGAAGTCGAGCTGCGCTATGGCGGCCTGACGCGTGACCGGTATGACCGCGCACTGGCACACGTGGTGACGACCGATGCGCTCGGACCTCGCCTCTGGCTCAATGCGGAGATGGTCCGGAAAGGCGGCGCGCGCGTGCGCGTCTATCCTGATACCGCTGCCGCGAACGGCCCCCTGCTCGATCTGGAAGCGAAGGCACGGACGGAAACGCGGGGACTTTGGGCAGAGGGCGTGTGGACGATCCACAACGCCGCTGCGCTGCCGGCCGACGCCGAACGCTTCCAACTCGTGGAAGGCATCGCTGCGGGCATGAAGGGATCAGACGAGCGCTTCGCGGTCTGCGACGTTTCGCTGAAAGGCTCGAGCCTGATCCTCGAAGTACAGAAGGCCGCCGCCGAACTTTGTCAGCTCCCGGATGGTACACGCATCCGTGCCCGCGGCTTCCTGAGAGACGGACGCCTCGAAGTGAGCCATCCGCTCAATCTGGAAATCCTTGAAGCGCCTTGATTGCATCCCGCAATAATCTGGGTTGACGGAAGTGTGGCTTTGAGCAAGCTTGTCTCAAGAACACTTTGTCGGGGGATTTGCATGTTTCGGAAGTTTGCGAAGGGAGCGGCGGCGCTCCTTTATGCTGGCGTTTGCCTGAATGTCGCTGCAGTGGCACAGACGGCCGATCAGGACTCCGAACAGCCATCGGCTGTGACCGTTGAGGCCGCACCGTTGGAAACTGCGGCGCCCGTGTCAGATATTGTTCCCGAGGGCGCCGGAACTCCCGAAGCCGTACAGGTTGTCTCTGAAGTCACTGCGACATCACCTGCTCTTCCAGATGTCGACTTCCTTTTGATGCCGATCACGGCGGAAATCCGGTTCATCACCACGGGCGGCGCGGAAGTGCGCGCCGACTGGACGGAAGCGGCGAAGGACAATTTCGAAACGCACATGGAGTTAAAGCTCGACGGCGCCGGAAAATCCCGCGTCGACTTTGATCCGTCCAGGCACGAGACGGATGACGAGATCCAGCAGCTCCTCCTGCTCTGGGAAGTGGTTGCAGCATCGACTGGGACTCCAATGCCGCACAAGGGCAAAAAACTGGACTCCAACCAGAACCTCACACTTGGCAAGGCGGCGAGTAAGCTGGCTGAGGTCTATGGCGCCGACAAGGCGGTGTTCGTGAACCACTACAGCCAGATCGAAAGCGGCGGGGTCTTCCTAACGCAGGTGATGATCGGTGCGGCGACGGGCTATGTTCCCCCATCAGCAAACGTACGGGCGACCACGACCCGGATCGTCGACCTCGAGACCGGAGATATCCTGTCGACAGGCTCAGCCTTTGGCGGAGACGCCCGAGACCCGGCAGAGTCTCTGGGCATCACGACCCGGATGATGAAATCGATCTCCCTGAACTGAGATGACCATTCTGCGTTTCAACAGGATCGCGGCCCTGGCCGCAGCTGCGGTGCTTGCCGCGTGCTCCACGACCGATCATGGTGCGCGCGAAGCGGGTCAGCGACCGACCAACCTCAAGTCCACTGAAGCCAGCATGTGGTACGAGATGGAGACTTTCGAAGAGTCTCTGAAACAATCCGGCCGCACCATCGAAGACCCCGTACTTCAGTCACGGATGGCACAGATGACCTGCCAACTCGCTGGCGAGCATTGCCCGGACTTACGGGTGTACATAGTGCGAGAGCCGTCATTCAACGCATCCATGGCGCCGAACGGCCTGTTGATGATCCATTCGGGCCTCCTGCTCAGGGCAGAAACCGAGGATGAAGTGGCTTTCGTTCTTGGCCACGAGTTCGTGCATTTTCTCGAGAACCATTCAGTCGAACGCTACGCTGCAGTACGCAATGCCAACATTGCCGGTTCGGTCGTCGGCTCCATTCTCGGGGGGGCCGGTGCCGGGTCTTTCTCCTCGCTGGGCTACGCCGCCGCTTTCGGCGGTGCCTTTGCCTTCACGCGCGAGCAGGAGCTTGAGGCAGACCGGCTTGGACTCGAGTTTGCCCGCACGGCAGGCTTCAATCCCAAGGGCGCGCCTGCCATCTGGAAAAACCTGCTCCAAGAAGCAGAGGCGACCAGCAACAAGAAGAAGGCCAAGGAAGTTGATCGCAGCGGCATGTTTGACACGCACCCCCTGATCCGGGAGCGAATTGCGCTGCTGGAGTCCTTTGCAGTCGGCACGGAGCAGAGTGCCGAAGACCGCCGCGCGTACCGCGCCATGATCCGCCCGCATCTTCTGGGCTGGCTACAAGACGTAATCGCTGATGGGGATTATGGCGCAAGCCTTGCCCTGACACAGCGCATGATGGCGCAAGGCGAGGATATCGGGACGCTGAACTATGTGCGCGCGCGCATCTACATGATGCGAAAGGCGGAAGGCGACGCGGCGCTTGCGGAAGATGCCCTGAAGACGGCTGTCGCAGCGTCCGACGTTCCGGCAATGGCCTTGCGCGAGCTCGGCCAGATTCACCGCGCACGCGGTGATCGCGAAAGTGCCGCCGCCAACCTGCGCGCATATCTCCTGGCCGATCCCGGCGCACGCGACCGCGCGCTTATAGAATCCCTGATTGCTGAACTTGAGGAGACGACCGAATGATCCGTCAGACACTTGGTATTGCCGCCGCTGCAGTTCTTGCAGCCTGCGCTGTCACACCTCAGGCTGTGCCTGCCGGCCCTGTTGCATCACCTGCCGGCTTCGAAGTGACGCTGAAGGAGCCTTGGTCGCGCTGGCCCGAACAGATCAATCCCGGCACACGCGGCGAAATGCTGACGAAGGACGGGTTGTTGCTGAACCGGCTCCACCTCGCCAAGATCAAATCAGGCGAGGCTTGGCTGCGTGCCGGCAAGAATGATGATGTTCCGCGCTACCGCGCCGGCTCGAGCGAGATCGAGACGGTTGACTTCGTTGTCGCAAGCCTCAAGCGGATCGGGTATTCCGAAATGGAAGCCTCGGAAATCCGGCCTGAACAGCTCGATGGCCAGGCAGGCGTACGGTTTGCCCTGAACGGCAAATGGCAGAACGGCCTAGATGTCCAGGGCGACGCGGCGTTTGTTCCGTCCAAGGATGAACTGAAGCTGGTTTTGTTCATAGCGCCGGATGTACACTATTTTGAAGCCTCTTCGGCCGAGGTCGATAGCATCATCCGGTCTGTAAACCTGCCCTGATCAGGCTTCCGGCAGCAGACCTGCTTTTTCCGGGTCGCCGACAATCCGCTCGAGCGCCTTGCGCAGCTTGGTCAGCGCCTGGTGCTCGATCTGGCGGACACGTTCCTTGGAAACACCCAGTTCCTCGCCGAGGGCTTCCAGTGTCTTGGACTCGTCTGCCAGACGGCGCTGGGTAATGATGTGCATCTCGCGCGGGTTCAGGGTTTTCAACGCCTCGGCGATCCAGGTGCGGCGCTTGGCGCTGTCGCGCTCGTTCATCACGAACTCTTCAGGGATCGCCGCCTCGTCCGCGAGCATGTCCTGCCATTCGCCGTCGCCGTCGATCGACAGGGGGGCGTTGAGCGAGCGGTCGGATCCCGAAAGACGCGAGGCCATCGCCTCAACATCGCGCACCGGCACGCCAAGATGCGTGGCCACCCATTCGCGGTTCTCCGGCGTCATGATGCCGTCACCCGTGTCAGCGATCCGGGCGCGAAGGCGGCGCAGGTTGAAGAAGAGGGACTTCTGCGCCGAAGTCGTGCCCGTGCGCACAATCGACCAGTTGCGCAAGACATAGTCCTGGATCGAGGAGCGAATCCACCAGCTGGCATAGGTCGAGAAACGAACTTCGCGCTCCGGCTCGAACCGCGCCGCCGCCTGCATCAGGCCGACATTGCCTTCGGAAACCAAGTCTGCCATCGGCAGGCCGTAGTGGCGAAACTTCGAGGCCATCGCTATCACGAGGCGCATATAGGCAGTGGTCAGTTCGTGCAGCGCAACCTCGTCGTTCTCATCGCGCCAGCGGCGGGCGAGGTTTGCTTCATGCACCGGGTCCAGCAGGGCGGCCTTCATGGCGGTCCGGACGAAGCGCCGGTCGGCCGTGTTGTTGGACTCGTAAGCGCTGGCCATTGGTCTCGTCCCCGTAAAGGCTCAGCCGGCTAGGCTGTGTTGCTTCTGTTACGCAGTGCTGATCTGTCTGGATCATTCCGGGCTTGATTTTGTTTCTGCGCGGCCTAGCCGGGCGCCGCCTTGACGATGGCCGGCTTAGGCGCCTAACTCGGCGCCCGGAACACAAACAGAACGCTTGCCTGCCCATGACCCTCCCCGTCCCCGAAGAGGCCCTCCCCCGCCGGGCCGCCGAAATCTGCCGCGGCACGCTGCGCCTCCTGGGTCATCTTGGCTATTATGGGCTGACGGAGATGTCGCTTGCCAACAACCGCCGCGCCGATATCGCGGCAATGGGCCCTGGCGGGGACATCTGGATGATCGAGATCAAGTCGAGCATCGCGGACTTCAAATCCGACAACAAATGGCGCGAATACATGGACTATTGCGACCGGCTGACTTTCGCCGTCGGCAGCGATTTTCCGCAGGAACTGATACCGCCGGAAGCAGGGCTCATTGTTGCAGACGCCTTTTATGGCGCGGTGATCCGGGAAGCGCCGGAAACGCGGCTGGCGCCCGCACGGCGCAAGGCCGTGACCCTGCGTTTCGCCCGGCTGGCCGCCGCGCGCCTCACCGCGTTAACGGACGCGGGCTGGACGCCGGGCGATGACAGGCTTACCTCGCCGGTCATATGAGCCTCGCATATCCCATTGCCCGAAGCCTTGAAGAGGCGACCCTGCCCGGCGCAAAGATCGCCCGGACGCAGCGCGAGGCCGCAAGCCTTGCGCCCGGAATGAAGGTTGAGGGGCTGGAGACAAGCTGGCTGCACCTGACCGAAGCGGAAGCAAATGCGCTCCTTGCGGCGCAGGGTGCGGAAGGTCCGGCCGGTCATATTCAGCGCTATGAGGATACGTCCGGCCATGCGGTCGTGGCCGTCAGCTGGTGGAAGCTGGTCGATCCGAAACAGGCCTGCAAGGCCAAGGCACCGCCGCCTTCAGCCGCCGGGACGCAGCCGGAAAAAAGCGATCATACCGATGATCTCTATTTCCGCCGCGGGCGCACGAAGCCGAAACGCCGCAAGCACGTGGACCCGAACCAGCTCGACCTGTTCGAGAAACCTAAAGACTAGATCCTGGCCTTGAGCGCTTCGGCGACAGCTTCGGCCGTGATGCCGAAATGCTTGTAGAGCTGCTGGTAGGGCGCGCTTGCACCGAAGCTGTTCATACCAACGAAACCGCCTTCCGCACCGATCCACCGGTCCCAGCCGAAACGCACGCCGGCTTCGACCGCCACTTTCGGCAGGCCCTTGCCAAGCGTCTCGGACTGATAGGCTGCGCCCTGCTGACCGAACAGTTCCATCGACGGCATCGAGACGACGCGCACGCCGATGCCTTCTCCGGCCAGGATGGCCTGCGCCTTCAGCGCAATCTCGACTTCCGAACCTGTCGCGATCAGCACGCCGCGCTCCTTGCCTTTCGCGGGCGAGAGGACGTAGGCGCCCTTCGCAGACAGGTTTTCATCCGTATGCGTCTTTCTGGCCGGAGCAACGTTCTGGCGTGTCAGCGCCATGGTCGACGGGCCGTCCTGACGGGCAAGCGCCAGTTCCCAGCATTCGGCCGTCTCGACGCCGTCTGCCGGACGGAAGACCAGCATGTCCGGCATCGCGCGCAGCGAAGCGACTTGCTCGACCGGCTGGTGCGTCGGGCCATCTTCCCCAAGACCGATGGAATCATGCGTCATCACATGGATCACGCGCAGGCCCATCAGCGCGCCGATGCGGATCGCCGCGCGGCTATAGTCGGCGAACACAAGGAACGTGCCGGAATAGGGGATGATCCCGCCATGCAGCGCCATACCGTTCATCGCCGCCGCCATTGCATGCTCGCGCACACCATAGTGCACGTAGCGGCCGTCCCAGCTCTTCGGCGTCATCGGCGCCGTATGGCTGGTCTTGGTATTGTTCGAACCCGTGAGGTCAGCCGAGCCGCCAACCATTTCCGGCACGAGATGCGTGATCACTTCCAGCGCTTCGCCGCTCCACACCCGCGTGGCTTTTGACGCGCCGCCTTCGGCGACAGCTTTCTTGTGCTTGATGATGGCCTTGCCGAGATTCTTTGGTAGGCGGCCGGCGATGGCAGCATTGAATTCACCCTTCTTCGGGCTGGCGGCGAGGCGTTTTTTCCAGGCCGCATGATCCTCGCGGCTGCGCTCTCCGGCCTTGGCCCAGGCTTTTTCGATCGCCTCCGGAACCTCGAACGGCTCGTGCGGCCAGCCGAGCGATTTGCGGATGCCGGCGATCTCTTCCGCCCCGTACGGGCCGCCATGCGCCTTGCCGGTGCCGGCCAGCTTCGGCGCGCCGAAACCGATGATTGTCTTCACCGCGAGGAATACCGGCTTCTTCTGCTTGGTCGCCCATTTCAGCGCTTCGGTGACGTCTTTCTCGTCATGCCCGTCAACACGGCGGCTGATCCAGCCCGATGCCTCGAACCGGGCACACTGGTCTGTCGAATCCGAAATATCGGTCGAGCCGTCAATCGTGACCGCGTTGTCGTCGAACAGCACGATCAGCTTGTTCAGCTTCATGTGGCCGGCGAGCGTGATCGCTTCCTGGCTGATACCTTCCATGAGGCAGCCATCGCCTGCGATCACCCAGGTGCGGTGATCGACGAGGTCATCGCCAAAGCGCGCATTCAGATGCCGCTCCGCGATGGCCATGCCGACCGCCGTCGCAATCCCCTGCCCGAGCGGACCGGTCGTCGTCTCGACGCCTGCAGTGACAAAATTCTCAGGATGGCCGGGAGTCGAAGCGCCCAGTTGGCGGAAATTGCGGATGTCGTCGCGGCTGACCGAGGAAAAACCCGTCAGGTGCAGCAGCGCGTAGATAAGCATCGAGCCATGGCCGGCCGAGAGCACGAACCGGTCACGGTCCGGCCAGGCCGGATCGCGGGGATCATATTTCAGGAACTTCCGAAACAGCACCGTGGCCGCATCTGCCATGCCGAGCGGCAGGCCCACGTGTCCCGACTTGGCCGCCTCAACAGCGTCCATGGACAGGGCTCGCACGGCGTTAGCCATGTCGCGATTTGTGACAGCCATTCTGCTGATCTCCCGGTGTTTTTCGCGCTTCGTGCTAGGCCAGACTCTCGCTGCAGCGTCAAGGCGCTTGGCGTCGGCGGGCATTCCAGATAGTCCAAAGTGGCTATGACTGACCTCGAACCGGCTGCCGAACGGCTCGATGCCGCCCTGAAACGCCTCGAAGCTGCGCTTGAGGCGCATCTCATGCGCGTTGGCAATCCGGCGGCGCTCCGTGCGGAGATTTCCGCCCTTGTGAATGACCGAGATCAACTGGCAGCCGCTCTCGACACGTCCCTCGCGCGCGAGCGGGAGCTGCAATCTCTCGCCGATGAGGCGAGCCTCGCGCTCGGCTCCGCCATCGAGGAAGTCCGCGCTGCCCTTGGCAAGGAGGACTGAGCCCGGTGGCCAAGGCGGACATCTCGATCCGGGGCAGAAGTTTCTCCATTGCCTGCGCGCCCGGCCAGGAGATGCGGGTCCAGCGGCTGGCCGAGCAGCTCGACGCCCGCGTCCGCCAGATCTCCGACGCCGTCGGGGATATTGGCGAGGAACGCCTGCTGCTGATCACCGCCCTTGCCCTGCTGGACGAACTCGACAGCGCACGGCGCGGTGTCTCGGTCCGCCCGGAAACGGACGCGCGGGCCATCGAGATCCTGATCACAATGGCCGGCAGGGTCGAGGCGCTCACCGCCCGGCTGGAGAATGAAGACTGAAGCCGCGACCGGATGCAGCAGGGCAGCTGCTCGCTTCTGCCGCTAAGAACATTGCCGCATAGGCACAAGAAAGCAGGCCCCGATGACCTCCCTCCTGACCACCGGTTTCTACATAGCCCTCGGCGCCATCGTGGTGGTTCTCGGCTTCGGGATTGCCAATCTGGCCCGGCAGGACGAAAAACAGGCCAGCCGCTCAAACCAGCTGATGCGCCTCCGGGTCATCCTCCAGGCGGTGGCCATCGCGCTCCTGGTCATCATCGGCATTGCCGCCGGGGCCATCAAGTTCGGCGGATAAGGGAGGCCGGCAATTGGTCAGGCTCGACAAGATCTACACCCGCGCCGGCGACACCGGCGAAACCCGCCTCTCGACCGGCGAACTGGTGCCGAAATGGCATCCGCGGGTTGCGGCCTACGGCACTGTTGACGAGCTGAACGCCGCCCTTGGCGTCGCTGCGCTCGCCGCCTCCGGCGAAATGTTGGCCGCCATCCGCCGCATCCAGAACGACCTTTTCGATCTGGGGGCCGACCTCGCGACCCCGGACCGCGGCCGCGTTCTGGAATGGACGCCCCTGCGCATCATCGAATCCCAGGTCACGCGTCTGGAAACCGAGATCGATGCGATGAACGCGGACATCCCGCCGCTCGACAGCTTCATCCTCCCCGGCGGATCCGCTCTCTCCGCCCACCTGCACGTTGCCCGGACACTTTGCCGGCGCGCCGAACGCCAGATTGCCGAACTGGCCTCCATGGAGGGGGAACCGGTCAATCCGGTCGCCCTCGCCTTCGTGAACCGGATGTCGGACTGGCTGTTCGTTGCGGGGCGCGCAGCGAACAATAATGGGGCAGATGACGTCAAATGGGTGCCGGGCGCGAACCGCTGAACCCTTCGGCGTTTGCTTTCAGCCGAATCCGGACGATACACTCACCGTATGAAGAGCCTGAAGACCCAGATCGTAGTCGTTGGCGGCGGAGCCGGCGGATTGCAGCTCGCCGCCCGGCTTGCGGCGCGCTATGGCCGCGAAAAGTTCGACATCATCCTTCTGGAGCGTAACCGGACCCATATCTGGAAGCCGCTGCTGCACGAAGTCGCCGCCGGGTCGCTCGACGCAAACCTCGACGAAGTCGGCTACGGGGCCCACGCGCATCGTTGGGGCTACCGCTATTTCCAGGGTGCCCTGAAAGGCATAGACCGGGAAAAGAGACAGGTCATCGTGGCACCGCTTCTCGATGTGGACGGCTCGGAGCTGATGGGCGAGCACCGCATCCGCTACGACTACCTGGTTCTGGCAATCGGTTCGGTCTCGAACGATTTCGGGGTCGAGGGCGTCAAGGATCATTGCCTTTCGCTGGAAAGCCGCCGGGATGCCGATTCCTTTCGCCAGCGGCTCCTCAACCAGTGCCTTCGCTGTTCGCGCCGATTGACCCTTAATCCGGATGCGGACGAATATGTGCGTATCGCCATCGTCGGCGGCGGCGCAACTGGCGTCGAACTCGCGGCCGAACTCTACAACTCCGCTTCGGCGCTGCGCTATTACGGTCTGGAAGTCTTCGACGAGAAACGCCTGAAGGTCAGCCTGCTTGAAGCCGGCCCGCGCATCCTGCCTGCCCTTCCGGAAAAACTGGCGGAAGCAGCTCACACGGAACTTGAAGCGCTCGGCGTTGAAGTCGTGACCGGCGCACAAGTCTCTCGCGTCACCGCTGAGGCCATCGAGACCAAAGACGGCAAGGTCTTTCCGGCAGACCTCAAGGTCTGGGCCGCTGGCGTCAAGGCGCCCGAGTTCCTGAAAGACATTGCCGGGCTCGAAACCAACCGCAACAATCAGCTCGTCGTGAAGGAAACACTTCAGACGACGCGCGATGACCGCATCTTCGCCATCGGCGACTGTGCCTCCTGCACCCTGCCCGGGGCTGAGCGCCCTGTTCCGCCGCGCGCCCAGAGCGCCCACCAGATGGCCGGAACTGCTTTCGACAACCTCCGTGCCCTGATCGAAAACAAGCCGCTGAAGCCCTTCAAGTACGAAGACAAGGGCTCGCTCATCTCGATGAGCCGCTACGCCACCGTAGGCACCCTGATGGGCAACCTGGTCGGCGGTCGCATGGCGATTGAAGGCCGCCTCGCTCGCTTCGTCTATGTGTCACTCTACCGGATGCACCTGATGGCGATCCATGGTTCCCTTCGCGGCCTCGGCATGATCGCGATGGGACACGTCAACCAGGTTGTCCGGCCGAAACTGAAACTGCACTAGCGACGGGCGTCGCGTACGTCGGCCATCAGCGCGAAGAGCTCGATCACCGGCGTAACCTTCCCGTCGCCGCGATACTCGCGGTACAGGCTGTCGACATTCACCGCGATTCGTTCAGCATCACCCCAACTTGCATAGTCGCCGAGAGCGATGTCCAGCGCGGCATCGCGCACTGGCAGGCCAGCTTCAAATCGCTTGCGCGCCTCGCGGTCAATATAGGCAAGATAATCCGCCACGCGCTGCACTCCCGCCTTGTCGGTGATCGGACCATGCCCGGGCACGATGACATCGGCGTCCATCGCGATGATCTTCTCGCAGGCCGAAATCCAATTGCGCACCGGCCCGGCCCACATCAGGGGTGTGCCATCGATAAACAGGATATCGCCGGTATAGACCGCGCGGTCACCCGGTACGTGGACGAGCACATCGCCGCCGGTATGGGCCGGCCCGACTTCGATCAGCCGCACCGCCTTGTCGCCCACCTTCAGCGCCATCTCACCGGAGAAGGTCTTTGTGGGCTTGCGCTCATCGACATTCCCGAAGTCGAAAGGCGCGAAGATGTCGGCGAAGTACGCGCCAGCCGGGCCGAGTTTTGCGCCTGCAGCCTTGAACTGCGCCAGCATCGCCGGTGGCACTTCCGCCATCTCCTTCGCGCTCGCCTCGCTTGCGATGATCTCCGCCTGCGGACAACATCCGTTGCCGTGGCAATGGTCGCCGTTCGCGTGCGTATTGACGATCGTGCCGACCCGCCCTGCGCCGATCCCGGTTGCATCCTCCATCGCCGACAGCATGTCGCGCGTCAGCGCCATGTCGAACAGCGTATCGACCAGCAGGCTTGCCTCGCCATCGCAGATCAGCCCGGCATTCGACCAGCCCCATCCGCCATCCGGCTGCAGCCAGGCATAAAGCCCGTTGCCTATATCCTTCAGGCCGTGCGTGTATTCCCAGCGCTGCGCCATGCCTTTCTCCCGTTTTCCCTGATCAAGTCAGGGAAACCCTCCTGAGGCAAGCGGCATCAGAACCGGTCGAGAAGACGCCTCAGGTACTCGCGCTCTTCTTCGTCTTCCGCCTCGTTATAGCGGCGGCGGAGTTCGTCGAGAATGTCCTTGGCGCGCTGGCGCTCGGCCTCTTCGGGAATGTTGACGCCCTCGCCGTCATTGCCGGCCCCCATCATCTCGCGGCCCATCGGATCCTGGCTGCCCGATGGTTCCCCGCGGCGCTCTGCCTGAAGGGCATCAAGCTGGCCCGCCAGCCCGCGCGAGAGCTCCGACATCATCTGCGTTGCCCGTTCCTGCTCCAGGATGGCTCGGCCTTCATTGCCGCTTTCAAGAGCGCGCTCGGCCCGGCGCTGCGCCTCACGGATGGCCGACAGCGCGTCCGGATCAATCTGCGCGCCGTTGCCTGTCTCGCCATCGCCGGCGCCTTCGCCGGCGCGGCGTGCAAATTCCTCGACCAGGCGGCCAAGTTCAGCCTGCCGTTCGGCCAACGTGCCGCCGCGCTCTTGTCCGCCGCCCTGATCGCCTTCCTGCGGCTCACCCTCACGGCCTGCGCCGGTGCCCGCTTCGCCTTGCTGTTCGCCGCGGCCCATTCCGCTGCCTTCCTGCTGGCCCCCGCCGCCTTCATCGGCACCTTCACCCTCCGGCGATCCGAAGGGTGGCGGCGTGCCGCCCTGCCCCGCAGGCTGCTCACCGCGCTGCTGGGCCAGCGTGTCGTCGTTCAGCTGGCGCTGCTCACGCAGCATCTCTGACAGACGCCGCATCGCATCGGTCAGCTCCTGCTCTTCCGGGGGCAGATCACTTTGCTCGCTCTCGCCCTGCTGGCCTGGCATGCCCATACCCTGCTGGCCCTCGCCGCCCTGCTGGAACTCGAGGTTCTCCAGCATGTTGGTGATGTCGGACAAGAGTTGCCGCGCCTGGTCGCTCGCCCCGGTTTCGGTCAGGTCCTGCAGCGCGTTCAGCATGTCCTCGAAGTCCTGTCCGCCGAGACCTTCGCCGCCAGCCTGCGCCTGGCCATCTTCATTTGGCGGCGGCGCATCGAGCCCGTTGGCCATCGCTTCAGCCATCTTTGCGGCAAGGTATTCGTTGGCGGCGTCGCGGAACGCTTCCATCAGCCTTCGAATCTCTTCCTCCGAGGCGCCGTCCCGCAATGCCCGCTCCAGCGCGGCGCGGGCTGCCTCAAGCCGCCGCGCGGCATCGGCAGCGCTGCCATACTCGATCTTCAGCGCCATCGCCCAAAGCAAGGGATCGACTGTCTCGGCCTCGGCCTTGGTGCCAGCCGTGATCAGTGTGCTCTCGGCCATCTGGAAACCCATGAAGATGCCCAGATCGTCGAAGAACAACTCGCCCTTGTAGGTGATGCCCTCCAGCATGGCGGCGGCCTGCCGGATGCCGTCCGGCGCCGTAGCGAGACGCCCGGTCGCCGCCGTATTCACCGCCCCGTCAAGTAGCGCTTGAAGGTTCAGCGCCGCTTCCGGATAGTCGCGTGGCTCGCGCAGCACCGTAACCCGCACTTCCTGCGCCGCCCGCGCCAGCGGGTCGAGGAACAACTTCTCCGGCAGTGTGTACTGCACGCTCTCGCTGCGTCCCTCCTGCCCGGATCCGTCCAGCGCGACGAGCTGCAGGTACACCGGCAGGCCGGCCCAGCGATGCCGCGTCAGGTCTAGCTCGACTGATGCATTCGCTTCCTTCGCGCCGGCCGCGCCCGGCATCGGCACCGGCACCCGGTCCTCGGCTTCCGGCGCCGCAGGATGTGGCTCGCGCAGCCGGATCGCCAGTTCCACTGTCGCGATGCCGTAATCATCCTGCGCTTTCCAGGCGAACTTCACGCGGTCCTGCGCGCCCGGTTCCGGCGGGCCGACAAACTCGATGGCCGGAACTGCGTCGGGCAGGACCGTAAACCCATAGCGCGCCCGCTCACCCCACCAGCGCACGCTGATCCGCGTATCACCGGTAATCGTTGCCTTGGCTTCCCAGGCGCCATCGGGAGTCGCGACAAACTTGGCATCCCGGTCACGCGCGCCCTTCATGACCAGCCGCGGCGCGCTGCGCGCTTCGGTCCTGAGCGTCACTTCCGAACCCTTCGGTACACGGACATCCTCGCTCCCCGGCTTCAGGAAGATTGGCGGACGCCCGGTATGCTCCGGCGGTGTCACCCAGGCTTCGACCACCATCTTGTCGGCGCCAACCAGCGCGCCGTAATCCGGAAACAGCGCCCGCCAGACCCGCCCCGGCCCGTCTCCGCCTGCAATCACAGCCAGCAGGATCACCGCCGAGGGCAGGATGGCCCGCATGTAGAAGGGATCGAGCGCCTTCCACTCAGCCACAAAGGGCGGCAAGCGGAGCGTCTTGAGTTCCTCGAGCAGCCTGACCCGATGCGCCTGCCAGAGGCCCGCCGCCTCGGCCGAGGGATAAGCGGGGCGATCCTTCAGCGAAGTCAGCGGCCGCATTTCCGAAGGCGCTTCCAGCATCCGGGCGGCCTGGGTCTCGGTCGGTGCCTTATAGCGCTTTGCACCGCGCCAGGTGAACATCGCGCCGGCCGCAAACACCAGCGGCGTCAGCAGTGCTGAGGTGATTTTGTCGAGCCGGTCGAACGCACCCGACAGGGCCACCGCCAGGAACATCATGACCAGAACGAAGACGGGCCAGTATGCGCGGCCCAGCGCCAGCAGGGTCAGCCGGCGCTGTGTTGCGGAAACCTTTGCCGCAATGTCTGTCAGGCCACCGTCGTAAGCCAATCCGGCACTTTCTCCAGCGCGATTGATTCTTCAAAATTTGGACGTCTGCGGACAATCTCGAACCGGTCACCATCGACCAGGACTTCGGGCACGAGCGGACGCGCATTGTAGGCCGACGACAGCACCGCCCCATAGGCGCCCGCCGACATGAAGGCGAGCCGGTCGCCCGGCGACACGGCGGGCAGCGTTCGCCCGGCGGCAAACTTGTCGGTCGACTCGCAGATCGGGCCCACAACGTCATAGGTCTTGTCCGGATGGCCCAGCGCGGGCTCCGCGACCGGAAGGATGTCATGGTGCGCGCCGTAGAGAGCGGGTCGGATCAGGTCGTTCATGCCCGCATCAACGATCAGGAAGGTCCGGTCAGGCGCCTGCTTTTCGTAAAGCGCGGTCGTTACAAGCACACCGGCATTGCCCGCAATCACGCGGCCCGGTTCGAGGATCACCTCAAACCCGTGCCCCGCCGTCACTTCGGCAATCATCGCGGCATAGGCGGACGGCGGGGCCGGCGCATCGCCGTCCTTGTACGGAATACCAAGCCCGCCACCGACATCGATGCGGCGGATATCATGCCCCTGCCCGCGCAGGCGCAGCGCGAGGGCTACCACTTTCTCGAAAGCCGCGCGCATCGGCGCGAGGTCACCGATCTGGCTGCCGATATGAACGTCCACGCCAACACAGCGGATGCCCGGCAGACTGGCCGCTTCCGCATAGAGCGCCTCGGCTTCGTTCCAGGGCACACCGAACTTGTCGCCGGACTTGCCGGTCGAAATGTTCGGATGCCCGCCCGCCGCCACATCCGGATTGACCCGCAGCGCCACAGGTGCGGTCAATCCCTGCGTGCGCGCCACTTCCGACAAGAGGCGCAGCTCGGCGGCGCTCTCGACGTTGAACTGATGGATGCCTTCCGACAGCGCCAGGCGCATCTCGGCAGCCGTCTTGCCGACGCCGGAGAACACGATCTTGGAGGCCGGGATTCCCGCGCGCATGGCGCGTTGCAGTTCGCCTCCACTCACCACATCCGCGCCGCAGCCTTGCCTCGCCAGCGTCGCCAAAACGGCAAGGTTTCCGTTCGCCTTGACCGAATAGGCAACCAGCACGCTCTGCCCCTTGAAGGCATCGCGGATCACCTGCGCATGGCGCACCAGGGTGGCGTTCGAATAGACATAGCACGGCGTGCCCGCCGCTTCCGCGACCGCATTCAGGTCAACGCCTTCGCAGTTGAGCCGGCCGCCGGAATAATGGAAATGATGCATCTGGCTTGCGGGGTCCTAGTCGATGTCGCCGAGGCCGCCTTCGCTCACATCGCCCGAGGGCTTTGATTGCGGGACTTCGCCACCCCAGTCGTTTTCGGTCAGCCCCTCGGACGGTCTGTCAGTCACGGCAACCGGCGCATCGACCGGCGCAGGCTCAGCTGTCTCGGTCAACGCGACGACCGGCTCGGCCGGCGGCGGCGTCTGGCAGGCCGCCAGCAGGCCGCCAGCGCCGGAAAGAAGGAGCAGCCTTAGGCGCATCAGGAATCCGGCCCGCCGAGCAGTTCATCTTCGGTCTCTTCCGCCGGCGCCTCGGAGGGGCGCTCGGGCAGTTTCGGCAGTTCGGTGTTTTCAGAACCCGGCAGGGAAGCCGGATCAACCTCGCCGCTCGGATTGCCGATCAGCGGCCCCGGGCGTTTCAGGTCACCCGTCAGCCCGCAGGCCGACACACCGCCAAGAAGAACCAGCGCCGCAGCAGCGCCCATGAGCCGTTTCATCGTCATCACTCCAGTCGAAGTCTCTGTTTCCACTGTGCCACCTGTTCTGCGACGCGAACAGGGCTTGTGCCGCCATAAGATGTCCGGGATGAGGCAGAGGCCTCAACCGTCAGCACATTGAAAACACTATCCGTGATTGCGGAATGCACCTTCTGCATCTCGGCCAGCGGAACCGCCGACAGTTCAAGCCCCCCGGCCTCGGCCAGCGCTACGATCCGGCCGGTCACATGATGGGCCTCCCGGAACGGCAGGCCCGCCTCACGGACCAGCCAGTCGGCCAGATCCGTCGCCGTCGAATAGCCCTTCGCCGCCGCCGTCCGCATCACCTCCGGCTTGAACCGGATCGTCTCGACCATCCCCGCCATCGCCCGGGCGCACAGGTCAAACGTGTCGAACGCCTCGAAGGTCAGCCGCTTGTCGTCCTGCAGATCCTTGGCATAGGCCAGCGGCAACGCCTTCACCGCGCCCTGAAGGGCTGAAAACAATCCTGTGATCAGCGAGGCTTTCGCCCGGATCAGCTCCGCCGCGTCAGGGTTGCGCTTCTGCGGCATGATCGAGGAGCCGGTCGACCATTCGTCTGGCAGTTGCGCAAAGCCGAATTGAGGGCTCGTCCAGAGGACAATCTCCTCGGCCAGCCGCGACAGGTGGGTTGCCGCAATCGACAGCGTGCTCAAGGCTTCCAGCGCAAAATCACGCGAGCCGACCGCGTCCAGCGAATTGGCCATTGGCCGCGCAAAACCGAGCGCCTCGGCGGTCATGTCCCGGTCGATTGGAAAACCGGTCCCCGCCAGCGCTGCCGCCCCGAGCGGGCACTCGTTGAGGCGGACGGCGCAGTCGAGCAGCCGCGTCCGGTCGCGTTCCAGCATCTCCACATAGGCCAGCAAGTGGTGTCCGAGTGTTACCGGCTGGGCCGTCTGCAAATGCGTAAAGCCCGGCATCAGCGTCGCGGCGTTCTCCCCAGCCCGGCGCACCAGCGCGCCCTGCAGGGCGGTCACTAGATGGCTCGTCCGGTCCAGCGCCCCGCGCGTCCAGAGACGGAAATCCGTCACGACCTGATCGTTGCGCGAGCGCGCGGTGTGCAGCCGCCCGGCCGGTTCGCCGATCAGCTCCTTCAGCCGCGCTTCCACATTCATGTGGATGTCTTCCAGCTCCCGCCGGAAGGGGAAGGTGCCGTCCCTCAGTTCCGCAGAGACGAGGTCCAGCCCGGCCTGGATCGCTTCATTGTCTGCGGCCGTGAGGATGCCCATTTCGGCCAGCATGTCGGCATGCGCCCGGCTACCGGCCACGTCCTCTTCGGCCATCCGCTGGTCCACATCCAGCGAGGCATTGATCTCGTTCATGATCGCCGACGGCGTTGCGGCAAAACGGCCACCCCACATTGTCTGGCCTTTTGTCGAACTCATGGTCATATCCCTCAAATCCGAACCGACAGAGCCTCCGCCCCGAATGACCCGCTTTGCCTTCATTGGCCTCTTCTTGGTCGCCCTTGCTGCGATTGTCTATGTGCTGATCCGCGCATCTGCGGGGGACGCGGCCGGCAATCCGCTGGAGCACTATGCCACCGGCACGCTGGAAAAGCTCGACTTTGCCGGTGCTGGCACTCCCGTTCCGGAAGGCACATTCGACGACGCCACCGGGGCGCAGGCCGGTCTTGCGAGCTTCAAGGGCAAGACGATCCTGGTGAACTACTGGGCAACCTGGTGCGCGCCCTGCGAGAAGGAAATGCCGGCCCTCGGTGCCCTGCAGACGGCCCGCGGCAGCGACGCATTCGAAGTTGTCGCGATCAGCATCGATGCCGACGAAGACGTCGAGTATGCCAAGCGCCGCCTCACCGAACTCGGCGCCGCAAACATCGCCTTCCGCCATGCCCCGCTTGACCGGGGCGACATCGTCTACGGCGCCAATGTACAGGGCTTCCCGACCACCATCCTTTACGGCCCCGACGGGCTGGAGATCGCGCGCCTCTCCGGCGAGGCCGACTGGGCCGCTGCCGAAGCGGTGCAGTTCATCGATGCGGCCCTAAGGGAGGCTGGCAAGCGCTAGCTTCACTTTCGACAGCGCCAGCGCCATTTCCGCATCCGGCGCCGGGGTCGAAGTCGCCAGCGGTCCTTCCCCCGGCCACATCCGCACCAGCAGTTCGAGCTCCAGCCTCAGGTCGCCATACGCTTCGTCCGGCTGCGCCGCCACGATATCGCGCGCCGCGACAGCCAGTCCGTAAGCCGTCTGGTAGGCATCGACATCCGAGATCGTTCCCGCATCCGCGCCGGCCTCATAGGCATTGCCAAGCGATTTCATCAGGAACGCGACGGTCTCCTTCACCTCGCCTGTGGCGGTGGGCCCCAGCGCTGCGAGCATCTCATCGGCCGCAAGCCCCGCCGCCTCGTCCTGCGGTGCGGCAGCGACTGCAGCCAGAGGCGCCGGATTAAATCCCATCGTGTCCAGCCCCACCATCAGGCCGGGGTGAACGGTCGGATCCAAGTGCGAGAGATGCCGCGTCCCGCCTTCAGCATCTCCGGCCCGCAGCAAGGCGAGCGCCGTCGCCGCACGCGCATAGACGAGCGCCGCACGCTGCGAACCGGTCAGGTCTGCCGGATCGGTTTCACCGATGACTTTCGCGGCTTCCTGCGAAGCAGGCCCTGCAAAGTAAGGCTCACCGGGCCGGACTCCTTCATCACCGCACGCTGCGAGGAAAAGGCCGAGCCCGAGGCTTCCCGCAATCCAGTGCCGCATGTTTCATCTCCGCCGCCTTGCGCCGACGCTAACCGGCACGAGGACGAACGCAAGCGCTCAGCTTGCGGTGCCACCGCACCAGTCAGGCTTTTTCTGGCGCCCGTCATAGTCCCAGGTCTTGTGGGTCCCGCCCGCGACGAGCAGCGCTGCCACATCCTTGCCGTCGATCTCCAGCCGCACCACCGTGCGCTCATAACGGTCAGTGCCGCGCGTCTCGCTGACCGTCACCTGCTTGCCGCGCGTCAGCTCAAGCGCCGCTTCCTTCGCCTCGAAGCCGAGCACCCGCTCAGCCTCGCATTTGGCGCCGCCGCGCTGTTTCATCGAACCGGTCTCTGGCGAGTCGATACCGTGCAGCCTGAACTTGGTCCCATCCGAAAGCCGACCGGAATCACCGTCAGACCAATAGACCGTGAGCGGAATTTCCGTAGACGTTGTGGCTGTCGCCGCCGATGCAGTGGCCGCTTGGGAAGCATAGTAAGCACCGCCCACCACGATGGTCAGCAGCACCCCTGCCCCGGCAAGATAGTTCAGCGGTGTGCGGATCGGCATGTCGGGCTCCTGTCAGACGTCCTGTCGAACGCCAAAGGAGCCCTGAGAGGGTTACTGCCCGGTTAAGACCTCACCGGGTCGGCACCGGATGCTCTCCCGAGTAGTCGTAGAAGCCCTTGCCGGTCTTCTTGCCGAGCCAGCCGGCCTCGACAAACTTCACCAGCAGCGGGCAAGGCCGATACTTCGTGTCGGCGAGCCCGTCATGCAGCACCTGCATGATCGAAAGGCAGGTATCGAGACCGATGAAATCCGCGAGTTGCAGCGGACCCATCGGATGGTTCGCACCGAGCCGCATGGCCGTGTCGATCGACTCGACGTTCCCGACCCCCTCGTACAGCGTGTAGACCGCTTCGTTGATCATCGGCATTAGCACGCGGTTGACGATGAAGGCTGGATAGTCCTCGGCATTGGTGGTCGTCTTGCCGATCCGGTGAGCGAAGGTGATCGCCGTCTCATAGGTTGCCTGATCGGTGTTCAGGCCGCGGATCACCTCGACCAGCTTCATCAGCGGCACCGGATTCATGAAGTGCAGGCCGATGAACCGCTCCGGCCGGTCAGTGACCGAGGCGAGGCGCGTGATCGAGATCGACGACGTGTTGGTTGCGAGGTAAGCATGCGGGGGCACCACTTCGCAGACCGACCGGAAGATCTGCTCCTTCAGCTCCCGCTTCTCGGTCGCGGCCTCGATCACTAGATCGGAGGCGGCATGCGCCTTGATGTCCGCAGACGGACGGATCCGCTTCATTGCAGCTTTCAGATCATCCGGGGTGATCACCTGGCGCGACACCTGCCGCGCCATGTTCGCCTCGATGGTCGTCATGCCCTTGGCGAGGGCGGCTTCCGACACATCCGTCAGCACCACGTCGTAGCCGGCCAGCGCCGAGACATGCGCAATCCCGTTGCCCATCTGCCCGGCGCCGATCACGCCTACCGTCCGGATCTCTGCCATGACCGCCGCCCTTTTGAACACCTGTTGAATCCAAGTCCGTTATAGCGCCTTGTGCAGCGCAGCAAAGTGCGGACATGCAGGTGCACGGCGCTTCAGGCCCGGCGAATCTCCGCTGCAAAGCAGCCATGCATCGCATTGTGGGCATGGATATAGGCCACGTCCGTCCGCGCGAACGCCGCCTCGATCTTGTCCTTGATTTTGCCGCCGCGGCCCATGTCGGCCCCGAACAGCATGCCGTCTGCGGAGAAGAGCCGAAGCGCAATCGGCCGGTTCGCAAACACTGGCGGCAGCTCATCCCGGTATGTGCTGGCGGCGGCTGCACCTTCGCGGACATAGATGGCGTAGCTCGAGGCATAAGGCGTCGCGGCATCATGGCTCTGATGGTTCAGCAGCAACACGCTCTCGCCCGGCTCGGCATCTTCCAGCGTGATGCGGCAGGGATAGCCGGGCTTCGCATCGGCCGTCCGGCGCACGATGTTCTGCTCACGGAGCACAGCGTCCGGCAAGCCGAAGAGGTGCTGGAAAGGTTGGGGCGAAAGACCCGTGATGATGAAGGACATGGGAAGGAACTCCTCGGTTGGTGGAGCCCCAAACTCTCACGCCGCACACCGCGGCTGCCACCCGATGCTTGCTGCGGGCAAGAAAAAGCCCGGTCTCCTTTCGGAAACCGGGCCTGATCTTGTTGGACAAACCGCGCCTCAGAGCGCCTTGGTCAGTTCCGGAACCGCGATGAACAGGTCCGCCACGAGGCCGTAATCGGCCACCTGGAAGATCGGGGCCTCTTCGTCCTTGTTGATCGCGACGATGATCTTGGAATCCTTCATCCCCGCAAGGTGCTGGATCGCGCCAGAGATTCCAACGGCAACGTAAAGTTCCGGGGCAACGATCTTGCCGGTCTGTCCGACCTGGTAGTCGTTCGGCGCATAGCCTGCATCCACAGCGGCGCGCGAGGCGCCGACGGCGGCGCCGAGTTTGTCCGCCAGCGGAATGATGACTTCCTTGAACTTGTCAGACGAGCCGAGCGCGCGGCCGCCCGAGACGACGCGCTTCGCCGCCGTCAGTTCCGGACGATCAGACTTCACCATCTCTTCCGAGACGAACTCCGACTTGAACGGACCCGCCGGAGCCGCCACGTCCTCCACCGGTGCCGAGCCGCCTTCAGCTGCTGCCGGGAAGGCCGTGCCGCGCACGGTGATCACTTTCTTGGCGTCCGCAGACTTCACGGTCAGGATCGCGTTGCCGGCATAGATCGGGCGCACGAAGGTCGAGGCGTCCACGATACCGATGATTTCCGACAGCTGCATCACGTCGAGTTTCGCAGCGATGCGCGGCGCGATGTTCTTGCCCGTCGTCGTCGCGGCGATGAACACGGCATCATAGCCCGCCATCAGCGGCACAACGAGCGCTTCCATGGCTTCGGCGGTCTGCTTGCGCAGGGTCTCGCCCTCTGCCTTCAGCACCTTGCGGACGCCGGCAATCTTGGCCGCAGCGGGCGCAACCGACCCTGCATTCTCGCCGGCCACGAGCACATCGACATCGCCGCCGAATTTCGTTGCGGCCATGACGACCTTGTGCGTCGCATCCGACAGCGCGCCATGCGCATGTTCTGCAATTACGAGGACAGCCATCAGACAGCTCCTGCCGTTTTGAGTTTCGCGACCAGGGCCGCAACATCTTCAACCTTGATACCGCCGGCGCGGGCCGCAGGCTCGGTCACCTTCACCACCGTCAGGCGCGGCGTGATGTCGACGCCGTAGGCCTCGGGCGCCTTCTCGGCGATTTCTTTTTTCTTCGCCTTCATGATGTTCGGCAGCGAGGCATAGCGCGGCTCGTTGAGGCGCAGGTCCACGGTGACGATGGCCGGAAGGGCCAGTTTCACGGTCTGCAGGCCGCCATCAACTTCGCGGGTAACCTTCAGAGCGCCGCCATCTTTTTCCAGCTTGTAGGCAAAGGTGCCCTGCGGCCAGCCCAGCAGCGCGGCCAGCATCTGGCCGGTCTGGTTGGAATCGTCATCGATCGCCTGCTTGCCAAGGATCACAAGGTCCGGGCTCTCTTCGGCGACCACCTTGGCCAGCAGCTTGGCGACCGCCAGCGGCTCGACCTGCGCATCCGTCTTGATCAGGATGCCGCGGTCCGCGCCCATGGCGAGCGCCGTGCGGATGGTTTCCTGCGCCTGCTGCGGGCCAATCGAGACAACCACGATTTCCGTTGCCGTGCCGGCCTCTTTCAGGCGCACCGCTTCCTCGACCGAGATCTCGTCGAACGGGTTCATGGACATCTTGACGTTGGCGAGATCGACGCCGGTCTGGTCCGGCTTCACGCGGACCTTCACGTTGTAGTCGATGACGCGCTTCACAGGCACGAGGACCTTCATGCGGGCGCTCCCAGGCTGGTTTTTGATTGTGGAACTAGAAAGTGCGCCGTCCCTACATTTGCGGGGCCTCCGGCGCAAGGCTTGACGCTTACGTCAGGGTCAATTTGGCGCGCTTCTGGAAAGGTCAATCCAATCCCCCGCCTTCCCATCCAATCCGATCCGGCTTAAACAGAGCCTGTCCGAAGCCCGCCGCGTCCTTGCGGCCCGAAGCCCGGAAAGGAGACCGTCATGCCCCTGCCCCGTCTCCAATCCCAGCTTCAAGGTTTCCATGAACGTGATCAATTCGCTGGCGCGCTGCGCCAGACGGGTCCTGCGCCGTCCCGCTCCCAAACGCGCTGAACCATCCGAACTCAAACGCCGCGCCCACGCGCAGCTTCGCTCCAAGCTCTCCCCGCACCTCCTGAAGGATATCGGGGCGGAGGATGGGTGACGCCTCTATGGCTATCGTTTGCAAGCTCGGTTTGTCGTCATCCCGGGATTTGCGAAGCAAATGCCCGGGACCCAACGCAAAAAGAAAGTCTGGGTCCCGGTCTTCGCCTACGGCGAAACCGGGATGACGATACAATAAAGTTGGAACTGCCTCGGCCGGCTACTCCGGCGCCTCGCCGTTCAAGCCCAGCACAATCCCGGCCAGATACAGCGACCCGCAGATCAGCACCCGGTCCGCACCCGTGTCGGTCGCCGCCCGCATCGCCGCCTCGAGACTCTCGCACGCCGTCGCGTTCAGCCCCGCCGTATGCGCGGCGTCCGCCAGAGCTGCGGGATCGGCGCCCAAATGCCCCGGCGCATTCGGCAGCGTGAACACCGGCGGCTTCAGGTAGCGGAAGGGCATGAAGAAGCCGACCGAATCCTTGCTCGCCAGCATCGCGGTGACCAGTGCCGTCTTGCCGCCGAGCGACTTAAGGTGCCGCGCAATCGCCCGCGCCGCATGCGGATTATGCCCACCATCGAGCCAGACCTCGCGCCCCTCCGCCATCGCCGTCACCGGCCCCGGCTTCAGCCGCTGCATCCGCGCGGGCCAGGTCGCCTTGCGCGCGCCTTCGAAGATCGCCTCCTGCGAGATGCGCGTCGAATTGCCGAACAGCTGCATCGCCATCGCGGCCAGCGCCGCGTTGGAGCGCTGATGCTCCCCGATCAGCGCGAGGTCCTGCGGCATCGCATCGACGAAATGCTGCTTCAGCCGGTAGAGCGGCGCGCCCTCGGCCGCCGCCTTCTTCGCGATCACATCATCGCACACCTTGCGCTGAATCGCGGACAGGACCGGGCGTCCCTTCTTGATGATGCCCGCCTTCTCGCCCGCGATGCCTCGCAGGTCAGATCCGAGAAACGCCTTGTGATCGAAATCCACCGGCGTGATCACCGAAAGCGCGGGCGCATCAATCACATTGGTCGCGTCAAACCGCCCGCCGAGCCCCACCTCGAGGATCAGCACATCCGCCGGCACCTCGGAGAAGGCGAGGATTGCCGCCGCGGTCGTCGCCTCGAAATGCGTGATCTGCCCGTCGCCGATCGCCTCGAAGGTGCGGTCCAGCCAGCCGATCAGGCGCGCGTCATCTACCAATTCGCCCGCCAGCCGGATGCGCTCATTGAAGCGCACGAGGTGCGGCGAGGTGAAGACGTGTACAGACAATCCCGCCGCTTCTGCCATCGCCCGCATGAAGGCGCAGGTCGACCCCTTGCCGTTCGTGCCCGCCACATGGATTACTGGCGGCAAGCGGTCCTGCGGACGCACCAGGTTTTCGAGCGCACGAAGGATGCGCCCGAGCGAGAGCTCGATGACTTCTGGATAGAGACCCTCGAACCGCTTCAGCGAGGCGTCGAGCGCCGGGCTGTTACCGGTCAATCAGCGGCGCCCTTCGTCTGGGGAAACTTCTCGGCGTGCGTTTTCGGCGGCGTCAGCGTGATGCTGGACCGGTCGTCCCGGCGGCGTGCCATCGGCAACAGGTGAGAGAGGACGCGCGACAGCGTCGCCTTGAGCTTCCTCCGGTCACAGACGATATCCACCTGGCCTTTTTCGCGCAGGAATTCCGAACGCTGGAATCCCTTCGGCAGGCTCTCGCGGATCGTCTGCTCGATCACGCGCGGGCCGGAGAAGGCGATCATCGCGCCGGGCTCGGCAATATGCACATCGCCCAGCATCGCATAGGAAGCCGAGACACCGCCCGAAGTCGGGTCCGTCAGCACCACCACATAGGGAAGTTTCGCATCGGCGAGGTCATTGATGGCCAGCGTCGTGCGCGGCATCTGCATCAGGCTGAGCGTGCCTTCCTGCATCCGCGCGCCGCCGGAGGCCGTGCACACGACAAAGGCCGACTTGCGCGCCAGCGCCAGCTGCGCCGCCGTGATGAAGGCCTCGCCCGCCGCCATGCCGAGCGAGCCGCCCATGAAATCGAAATCCTGCACCAGCACGACCGCCGGCACGCCGCCGATCTTGCCATAGGCCGCCACCATGCAGTCTTCCTGCAGGAGCGGCGCGCCGCCCTCTTCGGTTTCCTTGATGTCGCGCGCGGCCACCTTTGCCTTCGCTGCCTTGAGGCGCGCCGGATAGGGCTTGTCATCCTTGAACTTCAGTGGGTCGAGCGGGACAGGCGGCAGGGCTACAGGCTCCCAGCGCTCATCATCAAACAGAAGGCGGAAGCGGACCCGGGGCGAGATGCGCAGATGCGCGCCGGCCGGCGTCACGTTCCAGGTCGCCTCAAGGTCCGGCTTGTAGATCAGTTCGCCGGAAACCGGACACTTCACCCAGAGATCATCTGGCGTGTCCTTCTTCAGCATCATGGTCTTCAGGCCGGGCGGCGTGACCTTGTTGATCCAGTTCATACGCTCAAAACTCCCGAATCTGCGGCAGTGTCAGGCTTTGCGGACAGTATCGATGGCAACCCGCAGTTCACGCGCCAGGGCGCCCATCGCGGGCCCCGCTGCCTCGAACCGGCCAGTTGCATGTGCATCGCCCGCCTTTTCCACAAAAGCCGAACCAACGACCACCCCGTCTGCGATTTTAGCCATTTCCGCAGCCTGTGCACCACTTTTTACACCAAACCCGACACAAACGGGCAATCCCGACACTCTTTTAACCATCTCCACCTGCCCAGCAATCGCTGCAGGATCGGCGCTTCCGGCCCCGGTGACACCCGTTACGGCGACGAAATAAATAAAGCCGGATGCCCCTTCGGAGACCTTCGCGGCTCGCGACTCATCTGTTGTCGGGGTTGCGAGACGGATCACCGAAAGCCCGTGCTGCGTGTATATGGCTCGGAGCGGCGCATCTTCCTCGGGTGGCAGGTCGACGATGATCGACCCGTCGATGCCCGCCGCGGCCGCCGCTTTGGCGAACGCTTCATATCCCATCGAATGGACGGGGTTGGCATAGCCCATCAGGATCAGCGGCGTCGTCTGGTCATCCCTCCGGAACCGCGCCGCCAGGGCGATCACGTCCACCAGCTTCGTGCCGTTTGCCAGCGCCCTGAGGCCGGCCTTCTGGATCGCCGCCCCGTCCGCCATCGGATCGGTGAACGGCGCGCCCAGTTCGATGATGTCCGCGCCATTGTCGCGGAGCGCGCAGAGCGCGGCGAAGCTCGCTTCAAGGTCCGGATCGCCGGCCATCAGATAGGCGACCAGCACCGCGCGCTTTTCATCGCGCGCCTTGGCAAAGGCCGCTTCAATCCGTGTGCGGCCCATCTCAGGTATCCGTGTTCTCGGTTGCCCAGGCATAATAGGGCGCGCTGACATGGCTGAGCGGCATGGCAACAATCGCCGGCACGTCATACGGGTGATGCTGGCGCGCGATCGCCTCGACCTTTGCCCAGTTCACTTCAGGCGCCTTGAGCCAGAGGATGAACTCGAACGACTGCTCGATCACACCCTTCCAGCGATAGGATGACGTGACCGGCCCCTCGAGATTGGCGCAGGCGGCAACGCGCGCTTCCAGCGCCGCATCGGCGATCTCTTCTGCAACGCGCCGCGACGGACAGGCAATCCGGACAAGGATGAGCTTGGTCACATCTCGACTCCCAAGGCCTTGGCGACAGAAAACACGTCCTTGTCGCCCCGGCCGCACATGTTGAGGATCATCAGACCTTTCGGCCCGAGCTCTTTTGCAACTTCGCCGACACGCGCGATCGCATGCGCAGGCTCCAGCGCCGGAATGATGCCCTCCAGCCGCGTGCACAGCTGGAACGCCGCAAGCGCCTCATCATCCGTGCACGACATATACTCCGCCCGGCCCATGTCGCGCAGGAAAGCATGCTCTGGCCCGATGCCCGGATAGTCGAGGCCTGCCGAAATCGAATGCGCATCGATGATCTGGCCATCATCGGTCTGCAAGAGATACGTCCGGTTCCCGTGGAGAATGCCGGGCTTGCCGCCATTCAACGCCGCCGCGTGCATGCCCGTCTCGATGCCGTGACCTGCCGCCTCGACGCCGATCAGGCGTACGTTCTCGTCATCAATGAACGGATGGAACAGGCCGATGGCGTTCGAGCCGCCGCCGATACACGCCATCACGGCGTCCGGCAGGCGCCCTTCCCGCTCGAGGATCTGCGCGCGGGCCTCCTTGCCGATCACCGACTGGAAGTCGCGCACAATCTCCGGGTACGGATGAGGCCCCGCAGCCGTGCCGATACAGTAGAAGGTCGTGTCGACATTCGTCACCCAATCGCGCAGCGCTTCGTTCATCGCGTCTTTCAGCGTGCCTGTGCCCGACGAGACCGGAACAATCTTCGCCCCCAGCAGGCGCATCCGGAACACGTTCGGCTTCTGCCGCTCGACATCCGTCTCGCCCATGAAGACGACGCATTCCAGGCCAAACCGCGCGCAGATCGTTGCAGTGGCGACGCCGTGCTGGCCCGCGCCCGTCTCGGCGATGATCCGCTTCTTGCCCATCCGCCGCGCGAGCAGCACCTGACCGAGGCAATTGTTGATCTTGTGCGCGCCGGTATGGTTCAGCTCGTCGCGCTTGAAGTAGATTTTCGCCCCGCCAAAATGCTCGGTCAGGCGCTCGGCGAAGTAGAGCGGCGACGGCCGGCCCACATAATGCGTCCACAAGTCCTGCATCTCGGCGGCAAAGGCCGGGTCCTGCTTGGCCTTGCGGTACTCGGCCTCAAGCTCCAGCACGAGGGGCATCAGCGTCTCGGCGACATAGCGTCCGCCGAACTCGCCGAACCGGCCATTCGCGTCCGGCCATTTGTCCCAAGTATTGCGCAAGTCCATGAAGTTCAGAGCCCTTTTGCCGCGCGGATGAAGGCGCGAACGAGTTCCCTGTCCTTTAGCCCCCGTATCCGTTCCACGCCAGAGGACACATCCACGCCGGGCGCGCCCGTCTGCCGCACCGCATCCGCCACGTTTTCCGGCGTCAGCCCCCCCGCCAGCAGCCACGGTTTCGGCGCCGTCCAGCCTTTCAGAAGGGTCCAGTCAAACACGGTCCCATGCCCGCCCGCCCGGTCAGCCCCCTCCGGCGCCTTCGCGTCCAGAAGC